>Ga0209257_1000147_pt1 | contig 194105 bp, 176 predicted proteins | sample AraplaCvi_mCL_r2_FD_184277 | JGI IMG/M metagenome (GOLD analysis project Ga0209257, IMG submission 184277) | Arabidopsis root microbial communities from North Carolina, USA - plate scrape MF_Cvi_mCL_r2 (SPAdes) (version 2) | ecosystem: Host-associated > Plants > Roots > Endosphere | place... | reverse complement strand
GGGCGTGTCGTGCAGGGCCTGGCGCACGTCGACCTTGTCCAGGTCCAGCGCGAGCCGCGCATCGGCCGCGGCGATCACCGCATCGAGGTCCTGACGCGCGTAGACCAGGCGGGCGTAGAGCGTCATCGCGGTGGCCTTGAGCGTGTCCGGGCGGCTGCTGAGCATGTGCGGGACCATGTCGCGGATGCCGCGCCCGGCGTTGGCGAAGGATTCCATCACCACCACGCCCTGCACCTCGGGGCCGAGCCGCTCGGCGGCGAAGCTGGCCGTGGCCGCCCCATAGGACACCCCGAACAGGTACAGCGGTCCGCTGACTTCGCCCTGCGCGCGCAGGGTGCGCACGACCCTGGCCACGTCCTGCGCCTCGCGGGTGCCATAGCCGGCCGGGCCGTGGCCAGAGCGCCCATGGTTGCGCAGGTCCAGGCTGATGGTGCGATAACCGGCCTGGGCCAGCTGCAGCGCCCAGGGCATGAGCGAATCGCCATCCATCATCCAGCCGTGCAGCAGCACCACCGTGCCGCGCGGGGCCACCGGCTCGGTGGGTCGCTGGAAGTGCACGTCGAAGGCCACCTGCTGCAGCGCAGAGCCCTGCGGGTTGCCGGCGTAGCGATAGTCCAGCTGGTAGTTACCCGGATCCAGGGCGCGCCAGAACAGCTGCACGCCGTCGGCGCCCTCGGCCATGCCGCTGCGGGTCGGCAGCCGCGCCAGCAGCGCTTCCACCCGCGCGTGCTCCAGCAATGGCGATGCGCCGCCCGGCGCGATCAGGCGTTCGCTCAGCGAGGTCGAGGTGGGAGGAATGCAGGCCGCCAGCCACAGGCAACAGACGGCGGCCAGCGCGAACAGGCGCAGCATGGGCGTGACACACAAAGATGGCCGCGCAGCGTAGCGGCCGCCTTCGGCGCGGCGCTATCTCGTTTCCATGACAGAACGATGACGATTCAGCCGCCGCAAGACTGGCGGTGCTCCTGGGAAGAAGCAGCCTCGCGCATGAGCGCGGCTCCCACGGAAGGCCGCGCCCATGCCGCACTGCGCCTGCCTCACACCTCGCGCAGCGCCACGGTGATCGGCAGCCTGGCCGCACGCAGGGCGGGGAACAGTCCGCCGACCAGGCCGATGCCCAGTGCCCACTTCAGCCCGTTCCACAGCAGCTCCGGGGTGACCTTGAACTGGAACACCACCTGGCTGAAGTTGGACCCCAGCGTGGAGACGCTGTGGTTGTTGAACAGCAGCCAGGCCACCAGCCCGCCGAGCAGGCCGCCCAGCAGCGCCAGCAGCATGGTTTCCAGCATCACCGCAGTCACCACCGGCAGGCCGCGAAAGCCAATGGCGCGCATGGTGGCGATTTCCCGGGCGCGCGTGGCCACCGCCGCATACATGGTGTTGAGCGCGCCGAACACCGCGCCTACCGCCATGATCGCGCCGATCACCGTGCCCAGCGCATTGATGAGCGTGCTTAGCTGGCCCGACTGCTTGGCGTAGTAGGCGCGGGTCGTCTCCACGTCCAGTTTCAGCCGCGGATCGCCGGCCATGGCGGCCTTGAACTGCTCGAAGCCGGCCGTGCCCTCGGTCTTGACCGTGATCGACTGGTAGGAACTGCGGTTGTAGGTGGAGGCCAGCGTTTCCGCATCGGTCCACAGCTCCGAGTCGTGCGCGTCGCCGGACTTGAACTTGCCCACCACGGTCCACTGCTGGTTGCCCAGGGTGATCGGCTTGCCGACCTCCAGGCCGCGGAACTGCGATTGCGCCCCGGCCCCGACCACGATCTCGCGCAGGCCCGCGCCGAAACGGCGGCCTTCCACGAGCTTCACCGAAGGATGCACCGCCCAGCCCAGTTCGCCCACGCCGCGGATCTGCGCGTTGGTGTCGGTGCCGTCGCCGCGCGCGGGCAGGTTGACCACCTGCGACAGCTCCGGCGAGATCAGGGGCCGGCCTTCGGCGTTCTTGGCGATGCCGGGCAGGCTGCCGATCAGGGGCACCTGGTCGCGCATGACCACCGAGTTGGTCTCGGCCTGCGAGCCGCCGCGCAGGACGATCGCGCTGCTGGTGTCGCCGGTGCTGCTGAGCGTGGCCTTGAAGCCCTCGCCCATGGCCAGCATCGCCACCAGCACGCCGACCACGCCGGCGATGCCGACCACGATCACCGAGGAGGCGCCCCAGCGCTGCGGCAGGCTGGCCACGCCGATGCGGGTGGCGGCCAACGCCAGCCGCCCGCTGCGGGTCAGGCCCAGCCACAGCGCCAGCAGCGCAGCGATGCCCAGCACGAGGTACCACGGCAGCAGCGTCCACACGACCAGCGCCAGCAGCAGCATGAGCACGATCGAGAAGTTGATGAGTTTCTGTTTCATGGCGTGTCCCTCAGCGGCCGGCCAGTGCGTCGACGATCTTCAGCCGCTGCGCGCGCAACGCAGGCAGCAGTCCCACCACGATGCCGATCAGCAGCATCAGCCCAACCCCGACCAGCCAGGTCTGCGCAGGCGCGCCGCCGGGCACGATGCCATTGGTCATCCTGGAGATGCCCGGCATGATGGCCGAGGCCAGGCCCATGCCGATCAGCCCGCCCAGCACGATCAGCAGCATCGATTCGACCATCACCAGGGTCAGCACCGTGCTGTCCTTGAAGCCCAGGGTCTTGAGCGTGGCTAGCTCCGGGATGCGCTCGCGCACGGCCTGGGCCATGGTGTTGCCGGTGAGCAGCAGCAGGGTGAAGAACACCGCACCCATGATGGAGGTGACGATCAGCCCGATATCGGCGAGCTGCTTGGCGAAGGACTGGTTGAAGGCCATTTCCGTCTGGCTCTTGGTCTCATGGTCCGAGTTGGCCGAGATCGCATCGATGGCCTGCGCCACGCGCGAGGCCTGGTCCGGGTTGGCCAGCTGCACCGTGTACCAGCTCACCCGGTTCTTGATGTAGTCGTTGGCCTCGTCGAAGTACTTCCAGTGCATCACCAGCTGCTGCTCCTCACTGACCGTGCCGCGGTCCTTCACCCGAAAGATGCCCGTCAGCTGCAGCGGCCAGTCGTTGCTGCCCCCGCGCGGAAAGATGGTGGCCTGCAGCGGGATGGTGTCGCCGATCTTCCAGCCATATTTGTTGGCCAGCGCCTCGCCGACGATGGCCCCGGTCTGGTTCTCCTGAAACGCCTTCAGCTGTTCGGCCGGCACCTGGTAGTTGGTGTAGACGTCGAAGTAGTTGGGCGCCACGGAGAAGTTGGGGAAGAAATCCTTCGGGTCCCGGTAGATGCCGCCGAACCACATCGCGTAGGTGACGTTGCGCACCCCCGGCACCGCCTCGATCTGCGTGCGCAGCGAGACCGGCAGGGTCTGCGTGATGGACAGGCGCGAGGACACGATCAAGCGGTTGGCGCCATCGACGCTGCCGCCGGAGCTGAAGGCCACGCGGACCGAGTCGAGCATGCCGAACAGCAGGAACGCGGCCACCACCGACAGCAGGGTCAGCAGGGTGCGGGTCTTGCTGCGGAACAGCTGGGCCCAGATCAGGGAGAAGTATTTCATGGGACACCCTTGGTTCGAGGAACGAGTGCAGAGGAACGAGGAACGAGAGAGATGAACGCGTCTCGGATGGAGGGCCCGCCCTTACTCGTTCCTCGTTTCTCGTTCCTCGTTTCTCACCTCGACCTCAGTCGCCAGCTCGCCCTTGTCCAGATGCACCGTATGCGTGGCGTACTCGGCAGCCTTGGGGTCATGGGTGACCATGATGATGGTCTTGCCGTGCTCGCGATTGAGCTGTTGCAGCAGGCCCAGGACTTCCTCGGCCGATTGGCGGTCCAGGTCGCCGGTGGGCTCGTCGCAGATCAGGAAGGTCGGGTCCGAGACGATGGCGCGGGCGATGGCCACGCGCTGCTGCTGGCCGCCGGAGAGCTCGTTGGGGCGGTGGTCGCGCCGTTCGGCCAGGCCCACCAGGGTCAGGGCGATCTGCGCGTTGCGCTTGCGGTTGGCCGCGTCGAGATGGGTTAGCAGCAGCGGCAGCTCCACGTTCTTCTGCGCAGTGAGCATGGGCATCAGGTTGTAGAACTGGAACACGAAGCCCACGTGCTGGCTGCGCCAGGTGGAGAGCTGGCCGCTGCTGTAGCGGTCGATGCGCTGGCCCTCGATCTCGATCTCGCCCGAGCTCGGCGTGTCCAGCCCGCCGATCAGGTTGAGCAAGGTGGTCTTGCCCGATCCGGAAGGCCCCATCAACGCGACGAAGTCGCCGCGCTCGATGTCCAGGTCGATGCCGTGCAGGACCTGCACCTGCTCCGGTCCACGCTGGTAGGTCTTGGTGAGGTTGCGGAGGCTGACGAGTGCGGTCATGGGCTTGTCCGTTTGGAGCGAGGAGTGAGTGGGTGAAGCGAGGAGTGAGGAGTGAGCGAAGGCCAGGAGTGAGCGAAGGCCAGGAGTGAGTAATGAAGCGAGGAGTGAGGAGTGAGGGAGAAGCTGGAGCGCTGGGTGCGAAGGCTGCTTAAGGGGAGGGCGGGTGGCGATGGAGAAGAGCGTTGGAGGTCAGTTGCGAAGGAGGGGGCGCCCGAGAGGGTGGCGCCGCTGATACTCGGGTGCCGGCTGCCCTTGCTCACTCCTCACTTCTCGTCCCATCACTCACTCCTCGCCTCCGCACACTGCCCGCTTCACCCACTCACTCCTGGCTTTCCGTCACGCGCGCGCCTTCCCTCAACGCCGCCGGCGGCTCCAGCACCACCGTCTCGCCGGGCTGCAGGCCGCTCAAGACCTGACGCTCCTGCGAGAGGGTGATGCCGGGCTGGATGGCGCGCTGCTGCACGGTGTTGTCATCGCCCACCACGAAGGCCACCGGCTTGCCGTCGCGCTCGACGATCGCCGCGGTCGGCACGCGCACGCCCTTGGGCTTTTCCGCCTGCTCGGGGGCGGCCTTCTCCAGGAAGCTCACGCGCACGCCCATGTCCGGCACGATGCGTACGTCCTTCTGCAGGATGGCGATGCGCACCTTCACCGTGGCCTTGCCGCGGTCGGCGGCCGGGATGATGGCGATGACCTCGGCCGGGATCTTCCAGTCCGGGTAGGCGTTGAGCGTGGCTTCCACCGGCATCTTCGGCTGCACGCGGCCGATGTAGGACTCGCCCACGTCCACCTCGATCTCCAGCGAATCCATGTCCACGATGGTGCCGATGCCGGTGCGGGTGAAGCCGCCGCCGGCCGACAGCGGCGAGACGATCTCGCCCGGCTGGGCCGCCTTGGCGGTGATCACGCCGGCAAATGGCGCGCGCACCACGGTGAAGTCCTTGCCGATGTTGGAAATCGCCAGCTGGTCGCGCGCGACCTTGACGTTGCGCTGGGCGGTCAGCAGCTGCGCCTTGAGCGAATCGCGCGCGGCCACGGCCTGGTCGTATTGCGTGCGCGAAATCAGCCGCTGCTGCACCAGGTCTTCCAGGCGGCCGGCCTCGTTGCGCGCCTGCACCAGCTGGGCGGCCACGGTGTCCACCTGGCTCTGCGCCGAGGACAGCTGCGACTGCGCCAGGTTGCGCTCGGCGTCGGCGTTGATCGGGTCCAGCCGCGCCAGCACCTGGCCGGCCTCCACCCGCTGGCCTTCCTCGATCATCACCTCCTCCACCCGGCCGGTGATCTGCGCCGACACCGTGGCAGTGCGCCGCGCCACCACGTAGCCGGTGGCATCCAGCACCGAGGCGCTGGCGCTGTTGCCGGCCATGGCCACCACGGGCGCGGTGCGCACCTGCAGCGGGCGCTCGCGGCCCAGCACCAGCCAGGCGGCCACGGCCAGCGCCAGCAGCAGGACGATCCCCAGCGCGATCCACAGCCCCTTGCGCGATGGCGGGGGCGGCGGCGCCTTGCGGTCGATGCGGAGTTCCTTGAGCAGTTCGGCGGAAGCGTTCATAGATCCATCAATGACATCGTTGAAGCACGGAATGTGACCGCGACCGTGCAGCCGATCCAGCTGCCGGAAGTCACCACTTTGCGGTCGGGGCCGGAGTGGGCGAAGTCTGCGACCGCCACGGGCACGGCGGCCAGTGACAGCTGTCACCCCAAATGCCTGATCGCCGGTACTGCCGCGGCCCGTCCCCTAGGCGCAGCCTAACCGCACCCTCCGGTAACGGTTGCTACATCCATGAAACACGACACCTCCGATCCGCACTCCGACCTGCCGGCCCAGTTGGCCGACGTGCACAAGCGCTACGGCGCGCACCACGCGCTGGCCGGCGTGGACCTGCAGCTGGCCCCGGGCCGGGTGCTGGCCCTGCTGGGGCCGAACGGGGCGGGCAAGAGCACCGCGGTCTCGCTATTGCTGGGCCTGCAGCGGGCCGATGCCGGCACGGTGTCGCTGTTCGGCCACGACCCGGCCAGCCGCCAGGCGCGCCAGCAGGCAGGGGTGATGCTGCAGCAGGCCGAGCTGCCCGAAACGCTCACCGTGGCCGAGCTTCTGCTGCTTACGCGCGGCTACTACGCCCAGCCGCTGAGCGTGGCCGAATGCGCGCGCATCGCCGGGCTGGAAGACCTGCTGCCGCGCCGCTACGGCCAGCTCTCCGGCGGCCAGCAGCGGCGCGTGCAGTTCGCCCTGGCCATCTGCGGGCGTCCGCGGGTGCTGTTCCTGGACGAGCCCACCACCGGGCTGGATATCCAGGCGCGCCAGCAGCTGTGGCAGGCCATCGCCGAGCGCGCCGCCGCCGGCTGCGCGGTGCTGCTGACCACGCACTATCTGGAAGAGGCCGAGGCCCTGGCCGATGAGGTCGCCGTGCTGCAGGCCGGGCAGGTGATCGCCCGTGGCAGCGTGGAGCAGATCCGCGCCCGGGTGTCGCTGCGGCGCATCCGCATCGCCACGCTGCTGTCGGCCGAATGCGTCCGGGCCTGGCCGGGCGTGCGCGCGGTCCACGCCCAGCCAGGAAAGCTGGATATCCACGCCGAGACGGCCGAAGCCATCGTCGCGCGCCTGCTGGCGCAGGACCCGCAGGCAAGCGAGCTGGAGGTCCAGCGCGCCGGGCTGGCCGATGCCTTCCTGCAGCTCACCCGCACAACCGATACCAACGAGGAGCACGCCGCATGAGCCGCACGACGTTTCCAGCCCTGCCATCCCCCTCCCTGGCCGGCATCTACCTGCGCGAGGCGCGCTACGAATGGCTGCGGCTGCTGCGCACGCCGGCGTTCTCGCTGCCCACGCTGCTGTTCCCGGTGATGTTCTATCTGATGTTCGGCGTGCTGCTCAATCGCGGCAACGCGCAGGCGTCCACCTACCTGATGGCCAGCTACACCGTGTTCGGGGTGATGGGGCCGGGCCTGTTCGGGTTCGGCGTCAGCCTGGCGATGGACCGCGAGCGCGGCCTGCTCACGCTCAAGCGCGCGCTGCCGGTGCCGACCATGGCCCCGCTGCTGGCCAAGCTGGTCATGGCCATGGGCTTTGCCCTGTGCATCGGGGTGTTGCTGCTGCTGGTCGGCAGCACCCTGGGCGGCGCGGTGCTGACCGCCTCGCAGCTGGCGCGCCTGCTGCTGGTGGCGGTGCTGGGCACGCTGCCGTTCTGCGCGCTGGGGCTGCTGATCGGCAGCCTGGTGAAAGGCTCGGCCGCACCGGCCGTGGTCAACCTGGTCTACCTGCCAATGGCATTGCTGTCGGGCCTGTGGCTGCCGCTGACGATGCTGCCGGCCCTCATCGGCAAGCTGGCCCCGCTGTGGCCGGCCTGGCACCTGGGCCAGCTGGCGCTGAAGGTGGTGGGCATGGACGCCGGCGGCAGCGCCTGGCTGCACATCGGCGTGCTGGCCGTCTTCACCGTGGCCTGCCTGCTGCTGGCCCAGCGCCGCCTGCAGCGCGCATGAGCGCGGCGCATTCGATGGGACGCTGCGACCGGGCGCCCGGTCGATGGCATGATCCAGCACCCGAGAGGAAGCCGACGCCATGAGCCTGCGCTTGCCCAGATGGTTCCAGCCCGCGGCCGACTCCATCGCCGCCAACCACATGCGCCAGGGCAAGTCGCCCTGGTCCGATGCCTTCCACGTGCTGTGGTCCTCGTGGGTGTTCATCTCGCCGATCTTCTCGCCCAGGGGCTGGGACCGTACCTGGCTCATCGGCACGCTGGTGTCCTACCCGGTGTTCCTGCTGCTGTACGCGCGGGTGCTGCTGTGCCCGGCGCGCCGCCGCACGCTGTACGCATTGGCACTGATGGGCCTGTGCGCGGCGCTGCTGCCCTGGTACCCCGCCGGTCTGAACTACTTCGTGTTCGGCTGCGTGATGCTGCGTCCCTCGCGCCGGCAGCGCATGTGGCACTACATGGGCACGCTGCTGGCGCTGAGCCTGGCGCTGGTGGCCTGGTCGCTGTGGCTGGGCTACCCGTGGCAGATGACCATCTGGATGCCGTTCACCGTGCTCTCGCTGGGCGGCATGATCGGCATGCAGGAGCTGGATCAGCAGAAGGACGCGGTGCTGCGCCTGAGCCAGGACGAGGTGCGCCGGCTGGCCAGCGTGGCCGAGCGCGAGCGCATCGGCCGCGACCTGCACGACCTGCTCGGCCACACCTTGTCGCTGGTGGCCCTGAAATCCGACCTGGCCGCGCGCCTGGCCCAGCGCGACGCGGCGGCTGCGCGCAGCGAAATGGAAGACGTCAGCCGGGTGGCGCGCGAGGCCCTGGCGCAGGTGCGCCGCGCGGTCAGCGGCATCCGCTCGGCCGAGCTGGCCGCAGAGCTGGCCTCGGCCAAGCTGCTGCTGGAAGCCGACGGCGTGGCTTTCGACTACCGCATCGACTGCGCGCTGCTGCCGGGGCCGGTGGAGACGGTGTTCGCCCTGGTGCTGCGCGAGGCCGCCACCAATGTGCAGCGCCATGCGCACGCGCGGCGGGTGGAAGTGACCGTCGGCAGCGAGGGACGGCACTGGGTGCTGCGCGTGCACGACAACGGCCGTGGCGGCGACCTGGTCCCCGGCACCGGCATGAGCAGCATGCGCGAGCGCGTCCAGGCGCTGTCGGGCACCTTGCAGCTGGACAGCACGCGCGGCGCCGGCACCACCGTCATCGCCCGCGTCCCGCAGGCGCAGCCCGTGGAACCCGCACGTCAGGCGTCTGTTGCGCCGTTGGAGGCGCCGGTGGGTTGAGGCGTTGAGGCGAGGAGTGAGCGGAGAGGAGTGAGGAGTGAGCGAAGGCGAGGAGTGAGCGGAGAGGAGTGAGGAGTGAGCGAAGGCGAGGAGTGAGCGGAGAGGAGTGAGGAGTGAGCGGAAGCGAGGAGTGAGTAGGAAAGAGCGAGGAGTGAGCTTCAGATCGGTAGCTTCATCGCTAGCCGAGCCAGCAGAGACCCGCCATGCTCCTTGTGGGAGCGGCTTCAGCCGCGAAGGGGCCTTACCGGGAGAGCCTCTTCGCGGCTGAAGCCGCTTCCACAGGGACAATCTCTGCTCATTGAGCATGACAGTCTCGCCGCCTCGGCTTTCGCCTCGCCTCTCGCTTCTACTCACTCCTCACTCCTCTCCGCTCACTCCTCGCCCTTAAAATCGCCCCATGCCCGCCCCGAGCCCCGCCCCCATCCGCGTCCTGCTGGCCGAAGACCAGGCCATGGTCCGCGGGGCGCTGGCCGCGCTGCTCAACCTGGAAGAGGACATCGAGGTGGTGGCCGCCGCGGCCGATGGCGAGAGCGCCTGGCGCGAGCTGCAGCGCCTGCAGCCGCAGATCCTGGTCACCGATATCGAGATGCCCGGCCTGTCCGGCCTGGAGCTGGCCCAGCGCGTGCAGCGCCACGGCCTGGACACGCGCGTGGTCATCGTCACCACCTTCGCCCGTCCCGGCTTCCTGCGGCGCGCGCTGGATGCTGGGGTGTCCGGTTACCTGCTCAAGGATGCGCCGCCGGAGCACCTAGTGCAGGCGCTGCGCACCGTGCAGCGCGGCGGTCGCGCCATCGCGCCGGAGCTGGCCCTGGAAGCCTGGTCCGAGGCCGACCCGCTCAACGAGCGCGAACGCCAGGTGCTGCGCCTGGCTGGCGAAGGCCTCAGCGCAGGCGAGATCGCCACGCGCCTGCATCTGAGCCACGGCACCGTGCGCAACTACCTGTCCGAGGCCATCGGCAAGCTGGGCGTGGGCAACCGCATCGAGGCCCACCGCCTGGCGCGGCAGAAGGGCTGGCTCTGACAGCATTGTCATGCGCAAGCGGGGGCGGGCGCGGCGGAAGGTGACGGCTGTCCCAGGGATGGCGACCGATTCCGCTAACATGCGCCGTCCTTCAGCCAGCCTGTCGCCATGCCCGCCCGCCGCCTTATCAACCGGATCGGTCCGTTCCTGGCCATGGTGATCTTCGTGGGCATCAGCGTCGGCGTGCTGGAAGGCACGCGCCGCTTCAGCAACGATGCGGCCTGGGTCTCGCACACCCATGAAGTCATCGCCCGGGTGGACGAGATCGAGGCGCGCCTGCGCGATGCCGAGGCCGCCCAGCGGGGCTACCTGCTGACGCGCCGCGTGGAGTATCTGGCCGACTACCGCGCCGGCCGCGCGCAACTGCCGGACCTGTTCGAGCGGCTGCAGGAGCTGGTGGCCGACAACACTCCGCAGGAACAGCGCGTGGCCGCGCTGCGCGGCCTGGTCGATCAACGCGTGGAGCAGATGGAGCACGTGCTGTCCATCTTCGAGAGCCGGGGCCGGGACGCGGCCGTGGCCGCCATCGGCGGGCAGATCCACGCCACCTCCGAGGCGATCCGTCGCCAGGCCCGGTCCATGACCAATACCGAGCGCAAGCTGCTGGTCGAGCGCGCGGCCTACCGCGACCGCAGTGCGCTGATGCTCAAGGGGCTGGCCATTGCCGGCATTCCCTTCGGCATCGGCATCGTCGCGATGGTGTACTGGCTGATGCGCCGTGAGATCCGCGCGCGCGACCGCGCCGACCTCGGCAGCCGCACGGCCAACGAGCGCCTGAGCGCCTCGGTGCAGGCGCTGGAGCACCGCACCTCCGAGCTGCGCCAGCTCAGTCTCTCCGCCGGCATGCTGCAGAGCTGCATCAACGCCGAGGAGGCCATGCGCCTGACCGCGCAGCTGCTGTCGCAGCTGCTGCCCAACACCGATGGCACCATCTACCGCATCCGCGCCTCGGAGGATTACGCCGAGGCGGTGATGCACTGGGGCGAACACGCCAAGGCCAACGCTTCGATGCTGACGCTGGACGCGTGCTGGGCCCTGCGTCGCGGCCAGCCGCACCTGGTAGGCACCACCGAGACCGCATCGCGTTGCGCGCACGTGCATGCCGCCCCCGACCAGCCGCTGGCCACCGCCTGCATTCCGCTGGCCGCGCAGGGCGTGCAGCTGGGCTTCGTGCATGTGACCGGGACCGACGATGCCTTCCTGGAGCGCCTGCACATCCTGGAAGCGGCGTCCGAGCAGCTGGCCATGTCGCTGATCAACCTGCGCCTGCAGGAGCGCCTGCGCTTGCAGTCCATCCGCGAGCCGCTGACCGGCCTGTTCAATCGCCGCTACCTGGAAGAGTCGCTCTCGCGCGAGCTGGCCCGCTGCGCGCGCCGCGGCTTCCCGCTGACGCTGATGATGCTGGACCTGGACCACTTCAAGCGCTTCAACGACACCCATGGCCATCCCGGCGGCGATGCGCTGCTGGCCGCCTTCGGCCAGCTGCTGGCCAAGATGTCGCGCCCGGAGGACATCGCCTGCCGCTACGGCGGCGAGGAGTTCACCCTGATCCTGCCCGAGGTCCCCGAGCCCATCGCGGTGGAGCGCGCCAACGCCATCCGCGCGGCGGTGCAGGCCATGCAGGTCCAGCACCTGGGCAAGGAGCTGCCGCCGGTGACGGTGTCGATTGGCATTGCGGTGTATCCGCAGTGCGGCGCGGAACCGGAACTGCTGCTGCGGCGTGCCGACGAGGCCCTGTACCGGGCCAAGGCGGCCGGCCGCAACCAGGCGGCGATGGCCGCGCCGGACCCGGCGCTGCTGGTGCCCGACAGCCGCTGACGCCCCTGGCGCGGGCGTGACGCGCCAGTGCCGCCGGTGCGGCACAGGCGCCAGTTGCTTGTGCTAGCGCCCGTAGCGCGCCTTCAACAGCGCATAGGCCGAACGCAGCCCCAGCGCTTCGCCACCGGCCGGGCGGCCCGGACGGTCGTTGTCGTTCCACGCATAGGTGTCCAGGTGCGCCCAGCGGATGCCGGCCGGGACGAAGCGCTCCAGGTACAGCGCAGCAGTGACGGCCCCGGCCATGCGCGAGCCGGCGTTGGCCAGGTCGGCGATATGGCTGGTCAGGTAGCGCAGGTACGGGCGCCACAGCGGCAGGCGCCACACCGGGTCGCGGGTGGTCTCGCCGGCCTGCAGCCACTGCTGGGCCAGCCCGTCGTCGTTGCAGAACAGCGCCGGCAGGTCCGGGCCCAAGGCCACCCGTGCCGCGCCGGTCAGGGTAGCGAAGTCCAGCAGCAGTTCCGGCTGCTGCTCGCCGGCATAGGCCAGCGCATCGCACAGGATCAGGCGGCCCTCCGCATCGGTATTGTCGATCTCCACCGTCACCCCCGAGCGCGTGCGGATGACCTCGCCGGGGCGGAAGGCATCGGGCCCCACGGCGTTTTCCACCGCCGGGATCAGCAGCGTCATCCGCACCGGCAGCTGCCGGGCCATGATCAAGCCGGCCAACGCCAGCGCGTGCGCCGCCCCGCCCATGTCCTTCTTCATGTTGCGCATGCCATCGGCCGGCTTCAGGTCCAGGCCACCGGTGTCGAAGCACACGCCCTTGCCCACCACCGCCACCGGTGCGTGCGCGCTTTCGCCCCAGCGCAGCACGATCAGCCGCGGCGCCCGGTGCGAGGCGCGGCCCACCGCGTGGATGGTGGGGAAGTTCTGTTCGATCAGCGCATCGCCGGTGATCACCTCCAGCTGCGCGCCGTGGGCCTGGGCCAGTTCGCGCGCGGCGGCCTCCAGCTGCTCCGGGCCCATGTGCTCGGTCGGCGTGTTGACCCAGTCGCGCACGCGCTGCACCGCGGTCAGCACATCGGCGGTCTCGACATCGGCGGCCGCAAGCTGCAGCTGCGCCGGCTCGCGCAGGCGCGCCTTGTAGCGGTCGAAACGATAGCTGCCCAGGCCCCAGCCCAGCTGCAGGGCCGCCTGCGCCTCGGCGCCCAGCGGCAGGGCCGGGGACCACACGCCAGTGGGCAGCGCCATCGGCGCGTGGCCATAGCTGTGCGGGTCCAGCGGGTCGCCGATACCGACCACCGCGCCGGCCACGCCGCGCTCGCCGGGCAGCAGCAGCACGCTGCCGGCCGAGGCGTTGAAAGCCTGCGATTCGGCCCAGCGCTGGATGGCCTCGGGCTGGCCGGCCTTCCACGCGGCGAACTGGCTGCGCTCCACCAAATGCAGCGGCAGCGCGTTGGGCGAGGGGGCGTGTTCCTGGGGGGATGCGCTCATGCGGCGGCAGGCTCCGGGGTATGCGCGTCCAGCCAGTCGGCCAGCGCGGTCAGGGTGGTGAACTCCAGGTCGGGACGCGGCAACTCGGCCGGCCAGGTCGCGGCGTCGCGATTGAGCCAGCCGCCGCGCAGGCCCGCTTCCATCGCGCCCACCACGTCCATGTGGATGTGATCGCCCACGTGCAGCACCGTCTCCGGCGCGCAGCCCAGGCGCTCGCAGGCGGCCAGGAAGATGCTGGGCTCGGGCTTGGCCGCGCCATGCTCGCGCGCGCCCAGCTGGAAGCGGAAGTGACCGCCCAGCCCGCAGCGGACCACATCGGCATTGCCATTGCTCAGCGCCGCCAGCGGCACCCGCGCGGCGATGCGCGCCAGGGCGTCCAGGCTGTCGGGATAGCACTCGACCTGGTTGCGGATCTCGTAGAAGACCTCGAAGGCCGGGTCCGTCAGCGCCGGGTCGGCCCCGCTCTCGACCAGCGCATGGCGCAGGGTCATGCGGCGCAGCTCGCTCAGGTCGTGCACCAGGTGCGGATGCTCGGCATGCATGCGCTCACGCAGCACGCGCATGGCCTCGATGGGGAACATCTGGGCCGTGGCCGGGCTGTGTTCCAGCAACCAGGCATGCAGCCGTTGTTCAATGCGGGCGCCAATGGGCGCAAAGGGCCAGACCGTGTCGTCCAGGTCCAGCGTGACAGCGCGGATGCAGAGAGTCATCCGTGGATTCTACTGAAGCGAGCAGTGACTGGAGATGAGTGGGTTACGGCGAGGAGTGGATGAAGGCCAGGAGTGAGCGCAGAGGAGTGAGGAGTGAGGAAAAGCGAAGGGCATAGCAGCTGGCAGTGCGGGTGAGGAGCAGGGATTCCTGTGGGAGCGGCTTCAGCCGCGAAAGGGCTTTCCCCTCTGCAAGCACATCGGTAAAAGCCCCTTCGCGGCTGAAGCCGCTTCCACAAAAAAAGACGGCAGGCGCCGCCTTTACTCACTCCTTTGCGCTCACTCCTCACTTCACTCCATCAACCGCGCCCACCCCTCCAGTCCCTCCACGCGGGCCAGCACCAGCTTGATGCACACCAGCAGCGGCACGGCCAGCAGCAGGCCGATCATGCCCCAGAGCCAGCCGAACACCATCAGCGATAGGATCAGCACCAGCGGCGAGAGCCGCATCTGCCGGCCCAGCACGATCGGGGTGATGATCTGACCCTCCAGCGTGTGCAGTCCCAGGTACAGGATGGCCGGCAGCAGCGACATCCACACATCGTCGAAGGTCACCATGCCGACGATGGCCATCATCACCATGCCGATCATCGGCCCCACGTACGGCGCGAAGTTCAGCAACGCCACCAGCGTGCCCCACAGCAGCGCATCGGCGATGGGGAACTTCAGCACCATCATCAACCCGGCGAACACCAGCCCGACCAGCGCATTGATGATGCTGATGGTCAACACATAGCGCGACACCGCCCGCTCGATCGAGATCAGGATGTCCACGGTGAACTTCTTCTTCTGCCGCCCAGGCAGCAGCGCGATCGCATGCCGCTGCATGTTCTCGCCATAGACCATGAAGAAGAACGTCAGCAGCACCACCGCCAGCACCGAGGCCACTACCTTGGGCGTGGTGGTCAGGGTGCGGTAGGGATCGTCCTGCACCGTGCGGGTGACCTCGCGCCGCCGGCTGCTGTCGCCGCCTGCGGCGCGCGCAAAGTTTTCCGCCATCTCGTTGGCGTCGTGCACCGGCTTGGTCAGCGAGCGCAGCTTGGGCGCCAGCTGGCGCAGCTCGCGCGGGGCCGACTTGAACCAGGCCGAGGCCGGCTCCACCAGCTGGCTGCCCAGCACCGTGGTGCCACCGACGAACAGGCACATCACCGCCACCGCGCCCAAAAAGCGCGGCATGTAGATGCGCTGCAGCCCGCGGATCAGCGGATTGCCCACCAGCGCCAGGAATACCGCCAGCAGCACCGGCAGCACGATGGCCTGCGCGGCCCACAGGGTGTAGCCCACCGCCAGCGTGGCCAGCACCACCAAGGACACCGGCGCACGTGGCCGCGGCAACGGTGGCTGCGCGCGCGGGTCGGAGGGCAGGGCGTCGGCGGGCGCGCCGACGGTGGGCGCGCTGTCGGGGGGCGTGATCATGGGATCAGTCTAGAACGTGCCACGCGCAGGCGGCAGGTGGCGCGTTCAACGCTCGGAGACGTCCGTGGCCGCTTCGGCCGGGCGCGGCGCACGCACGGCCCAGCGCTCGGTTTCGTCGGCGTCGGTGACAGCGGCGTAGCCGGTCGCCGGTTGCGGGTCGGGCGCCTGGGTCTTCGTCGCGCTGGCCGCCTGGCGGGTCGCGTGGGCGGCGTGCTGCGTGCTGGCGGCCGCATCGTCGGCGCTTTCGGCCGCATCATCGGCCTTGTCCGCGGCGGTGTCGGCGCGGCTGGCCGCCACGGCCGCCTGCAGCGAGGAAAACAACCCGGAGGCGGTGCTGGCCAGCTGCAGCCAGCGCGTCGGGTTGAGCCCGCCGATGGCGCGCACCGGCTCGGCGCGACCGGTTAAAAAGCCCGCCGCAAGGCCGGCAATCACGATGCGCCAGGGAGTCCAGCCACTGCGCCAGCTATCGACGAAAAGGCCGGCGTGCTCGCGGACCTGGGCCCGGCGACCCTCGACCAGCTCCTCGGCGCGGGCCACGCGACGTTGCAACTGATCAAACTTCATGGCGCGCGCTCCGTCGGTTGCGTGGGCACTGCTGTGGGCGCTGAGGCCGTCGGCGCTTTCTCGTCTTCTTCCTCTTCATCGTCGCCCCCGATCCCCAGCTTGCGCAGCTGGCGGCGGGTGGCATCGAGCCGGGTGAATTCGAAGTAACGCAACACCTGCCACATCGCCAGGCCTGTAATGACCACGCTGACCAGCGAGGCCACGGCCATGGACGACAGCCAGCTCAGCCCCAAGCGCTGCAACAGGGCGATGAACGCGCCCATCAACAGCAGCCAAGACGAGGCGCCAAAGGTCACCGCCACGGCCAGCCACGCACAGGCCCGCGCGATGGACGCACGGGCCAGTGCGAAGTCGGCCGCGAACAGGCTACGCAGCGCACGGCCGGTATCGACCGCCGCGCCAAAGCCGTCACGGCCGGCCTTGCCGAACTGCTTGAGGCTGTCTTCCAGCGAAGGCGCGTCGGGACGCGCGCTGCCTTCGCCGGGATCCTGCGTTGGATCGGTCACGCGAACGGCCGCGGCTTAGTTGTCGCTGCCGCGCGCCAGCTTGGCGATGATCCAGCCAGTGGCAAAGGCCACGCCGAAGGATGCCAGCGGACGCTCGCGGATCAGGTCGGCGGCGCTTTCGATCAGGTCGCGGCCCTTGTCCATCAGCGCATCGACCTGCTCGCGCGCGGCTTCACCGCCGGCCTCGGCCGCGGCGATACCCGACAGGGCGCCATCGGCCAGCTCGGACTTCACGCCGGCCTTGCCCAGCTTGAACTCATCGCCAGCGGCGGCGCTGACATTGCGGATGGCATCGCCTGCGGCGCTGGCGGCATTCTTCAGATGCGCGCCGGTTTCGCTCAGGCTGGACTTCATGTTGTCGGAAGCGGTCGGGCTCATTGCAGGTCTCCTGTCATCGGGGCGAGGGATTCGAGCCTACTCCACCCGCGCATGAACACCCTGTGGACGCGGCACGGCCGTGGCGGTGCCGCGCGCATCACGCCTTTAGCGCATCAGCAGCCGTCCGGTGTCGCCATTACGGAACACTTGGAACACCAACTGCTGCGGCGCCTTGCCGAAGCTGGAGCGAAACGCCGGCAGATCGCCGAACTCGCCGTTGCTGCCGGCGATCAGCACATCGCCCGGGCGCAGGCCGTTGATGTAGGCGCGCGAACCGGCCTTGACCTCGGCCACCAGCACGCCGCCGCGCAGCTGCGCGCGGGTGCCCTCGTCCAGTTCGCGGAAGGTGGCGCCGGTCAGACGCGGGTCCAGCGTGCCGCCATCGACGCTGCGCGCCTGTTCCTTCAGCGTGGCCGCCAGCGTCAGCGGCTTGCCCTCGCGGCGCAGCTCCAGCGACACCCGCGCGCCCACGCCCTGCAGGCCCTCGAAGTTATGCAGCGCCGCGGCGTTGTCCACGCGCTGGCCATTGGCGCTGAGCACCACATCGCCGCTCTGCACGCCCGCCGCCTCGGCCGCGGACTTGGGATACACGCGGGTCACCAGCGCACCGCGCGGCTGCTCCAGGCCCAGCGCCTTGGCCAGGCGCTCATCCACGTCCTGCGTCTCGATGCCCAGCGTGCCGCGGCGCACCTCGCCCACGCTGACCAGCTGGTCCTTGATATTGGCCGCCAGGTTGATCGGGATGGCGAACCCCAAGCCGATGTTGCCCGCCATCGAGCCGGAAGGGTTGAAGCTGGCGGTATTGATGCCCACCAGCTGACCCTGCAGGTTGAGCAGCGGGCCACCGGAGTTGCCCGGGTTGATCGAGGCATCGGTCTGGATGAAGTTCTGGAAGCCGGCCACCGGGATGCCGCTGCGGCCCACCGCCGAGACGATGCCCGAGGTCACCGTCTGTCCCAGGCCATAGGGGTTACCCACCGCCACCACGAAGTCGCCCACCTTCAGACTGTCGCTGTCGGCCAGCGGGATGGCAGTGAGCTTGTCGGCCTTGATGCGGATCACCGCCACGTCGGTGTCCGGGTCCGAGCCGATGAACTCGGCTTCCACCGTGCGGCCATCGCTGAGCGAGACCGACACGCCATCGGCGTTTTCCACCACGTGGTGGTTGGTCAGCACGTAGCCGTTCTTGGCATCGATGATCACGCCCGAGCCCAGCGCACGTTCCACGCGCTCGCGCGGCATGTCCGGAATGCCGAAGATCCTGCGCAGCACCGGGTCGTTGCCGAAGGGCCCCAGTGGGCTGGCCACGCGCACGGTGTGGCGGCTGTACACGCTGACCACCGCCGGGGTGACCTGCTGCAGCATCGGCGCCAGCGACGGCACCGGCGTTCCGTTGACCGCGGCCGGCAGCGCGGCGGCGGCCAGGGGCACGGCCGCGGCCGGCTCGTTGGCCTGCGCCGGCTGGTCGAAGACATCGCGCAGGCCGACGGCGGCAAAGCCGCCGAAGCCGGCGGCAAGGGTCAGGGCTAGCAAGGTGGGCAATGGGCGCATGGCGGCTGATTCGTCGAGCGGATTGGGAGGGGAGGGCGCCCGCCGGCAGCGCGGGCGCGAACCTGAACGAGTGTGGGCATCGTCCGTTAAACACGCAATGAAAGGCCCCACCCGCAGGCGCGCCCGAATGCTGCGCCACGACAAGCGATTTTCCGATTGACACCCCGGAAGGGCGGGCGTAGTTTTCGGGGCTTGCCCCTACATATCGTGTGGGGGTGGTAGGCCAGGCCCTACCAATTGGGTTATCCGCATCCAGGGCTTGCGTCGGGGATCGCCGCATGAGGCATCGGACATCAACGGGTTTCATGGCGCGCGCTGCGCATTGGCGAGCGGTGCGCCCAGCGCGCTGCCAGTGCCGCCCGCGCCCCGCTACGGCCCCTGACCCGACCCAGCGCCCGCGCCGCCACGGCCACCACAGAACAAGAACCAGTAACCGGGAGAAGCAGACAACATGAGCACGGTGCGCCTTGAGGCGGTCAAGAAGGAACAGCCGGCCCGCGTCATTCCGATGCAGCCGGCGTCCCAGGACATCTGGGACAAGAAGTACCGCCTGAAGACCAAGGCCGGCGTGCCGCTGGATGCCGACATCGACGGCACCTACCAGCGCGTGGCCCGCGCCCTGGCCGATGCCGAGCCCAGCGCCGACAAGCAGGCCTACTGGTACGAGCGTTTCCTGTGGGCGCTGCGCCGCGGGGCCATCCCCGCCGGCCGCATCACCTCCAACGCCGGCGCGCAGGAACACAAGCCCGCCACCAGCACCATCAACTGCACCGTCTCGGGCACGATCACCGACTCCATGGACGGCATCCTGGAGAAGGTCCACGAAGCCGGCCTGACGCTCAAGGCCGGTTGCGGCATCGGCTACGAGTTCTCCACGCTGCGGCCCAAGGGCGCCTTCGTCGCCGGCGCCGGTGCGTACACCTCTGGGCCGATGTCCTTCATGGATATCTTCGACAAGATGTGCTTCACCGTGTCCTCGGCCGGTGGCCGCCGCGGCGCGCAGATGGGCACCTTCGATGTGTCCCACCCCGACGTGAAGGATTTCATCCGCGCCAAGCGCGAGGACGGCCGCCTGCGCCAGTTCAACCTGTCGCTGCTGATCACCGACGGCTTCATGCAGGCCGTGGAAAACGACACCGACTGGCCGCTGACCTTCCCGGTCAACCGCAAGGAAGAAGCCGAGGTGGACCTGGCCAACGCCGAGCAGATCGTCTGGCGCGACTGGCCGGCGCAGGAAAACTACATCGTGCGCGACGACGGCCTGGTGGCCTGCAAGGTGTACGGGCAGATCCGCGCCCGCCACCTGTGGGACATGATCATGGTCTCCACCTACGACTACGCCGAGCCGGGCTTCATCCTGATCGACAAGGTCAACGAGATGAACAACAACTGGTGGTGCGAGAACATCCGCGCGACCAACCCTTGCGGCGAGCAGCCATTGCCGCCCTACGGCGCCTGCCTGCTGGGTTCGGTCAACCTGACCAACTTCGTGCGCGATGCCTTCACCGACCAGGCGCGCTTCGACTGGGAGGAATACAAGGAAGTCGTGCGCGTGTTCACCCGCATGCTGGACAACGTGGTGGAGGTCAACGGCCTGCCGCTGCAGCAGCAGCGCAACGAGATCCTGCGCAAGCGCCGCCACGGCATGGGCTTCCTGGGCCTGGGCAGCACCCTGACCATGCTGAAGATGAAGTACGGCAGCAGCGAGTCCTGCGAATTCACCGAGTCCATCGCCCGCGAGATGGCCGTGGCCGGCTGGGAAACCGGCCTGGCCCTGGCCAAGGAAAAAGGCCCGGCGCCCATCATGTCCGAGGCCTTCGAGGTCACCGCCGCCATGCTGCGCCAGCGCCCGGAAATGGCCCAGGACGGCTGGAAGGTCGGCCAGATGATCGAAGGCCGCGTGCTGCACGCCAAGTACAGCCGCTACATGCAGCGCATCGCCTCGGTGGCGCCGGAGCTGGTGGACGAGCTGGCCGACATCGGCAGCCGCTTCACCCACCACAGCTCCATCGCCCCCACCGGCACCATCAGCCTGTCGCTGGCCAACAACGCCTCCAACGGCATCGAGCCGTCGTTTGCGCACCACTACAGCCGCAACATCATCCGCGAGGGCAAGAAGTCCAAGGAGAAGGTGGACGTGTTCTCCTTCGAGCTGCTGGCCTACCGCGAGCTGATCAATCCTGCGGCCATGCCCTTCTCCGAGGAGGCCGAGGCCAGGCTGCCCGAGTACTTCATCGCCGCCGACGACATCCACCCCAAGGAACACGTGGACGTGCAGGCCGCCGCGCAGAAGTGGGTGGACAGCTCCATCTCCAAGACCGCCAATGTCCCCACCGACTACCCCTACGAGCAGTTCAAGGACATCTACCGCTACGCCTACCAGCAGGGCCTGAAGGGCTGCACCACCTTCCGCTTCAACCCGGCCGCCTTCCAGGGCGTGCTGGTGAAGGAAGCGGACCTGGAGAACACCACCTACCGCTTCGAGCTGGAGGACGGCACCTTCGTGGAGGTCAAGGGCAACGAGCAGATCGAGTACGACGGCGAGATGCACACCGCCGCCAACCTGTTCGACGCGCTCAAGGAAGGCTATTACGGCAAGTTCTAAGGCCGCGGTGGGCTGCCGCGGCGGGACCCGCGCTGCCGCGCAATTGCCGGCAGCCGGCTCGGCAAGGACAGCCCCGCCCCGCGCCTGGATCACCGGCTTCACCCTTCTGCCGCCCACGGATGAAGGCTTACCGCGTCTCCTCCTCCCGCCCACGGAAAAAGGTCATCGCGTTTCCCTTCTCCCGCCTGCGGGAGAAGGTGCCCGCAGGGCGGATGAGGGCCGCTTCACCCGCCCAAACCACCCACCCCGTTTCACCGCGTTTTCGCTAGCATCCCCGCCGTAACCCACACGCCCGTCAGGAGGGCAACATGAGCAATGGAAATGGTGTGACCGCAACGCTCTCCGATGCCGCCGGGAGCGTCAAGGAAACCGCATCGGAGATCGGCGAGGCCATCGTCGTGACCACGAGCAACGTGCTGGATTCGGCCAAGGCCCGCGTGGCCAAGGTCCGCAAGACGGTGAGCAAGCGCGTGGCCGCGGCCAAGAAGGCCGTGACCAAGACCACCAGCAAGGCCACCAAGGCCGTGAGCACCTCGGTCAACACCGCCAAGCAGAAGCTGGCCAGCGCCAGTGCCGGCGCCAAGGCCGAAGCCGCCGCGCTCAAGCGCGCCGGCGCCGGCAAGAAGGCCGCGGCGAAGAAGTCCGCCCCCAAGAAGGCCCTCACCAAGCAGCCGGCCAACAAGGCCGCCACCAAGTCCCCGGTGGTGAAGAAGGCCGCCAAGAAGGTCGTGGTCAAGAAGGCCACCAGCAGCAGGCCGGTGACGAAGAAGGCCGCGGCCAAGAAGTCGGTCGCCAAGAAAGCCGTGGCAAAGAAAGCGGTGGCCAAGAAGGCCGTCGCCAAGAAGGCCCCGGCCAAGAAGGTGGGCAAGGTCGCCAAGAAGGCCGTGGCCCGCAAGGCCCCGGCCAAGAAGGCCGCCAGGAAGTAAGCAACGCGCCTGCGCTGCCGCGTGCAGCGCAGGTGGGCCGGGCGCCGCATGCGGCGCGCCGGTGCCAGACCCGACAACAGCACGACACGACAGGAACCCCAGGCCATGGCCGTCAAGATCGACAAGAAAATCAAGGGCTACAGCGTCCTGACCCCCGAAGACAAGGCGCGCGAAGCCGCGCCGCCGGTCCAGGGCGAGTCGATCAGCCGCGACGCCGCCGAGGCCGAACTGCCCGTGGCCGATGTCATCCACATGCACGAGCGCATCGAGCGCCCGGAAGTGCTGATCGGCAGCACCTACAAGGTCAAATCCCCGCTGGTGGAGCACGCCATCTACGTGACCATCAACGACATCGTGCTCAACGCCGGCACCGAGCACGAGCACCGCCGCCCCTTCGAGATCTTCATCAACTCCAAGTCCATGGAGCACTTCCAGTGGATCGTGGCTTTGACGCGCATTCTTTCCGCCGTGTTCCGCAAGGGTGGCGATGTCACCTTCATCGTCGATGAGATGAAGGCCGTGTTCGACCCCAAGGGCGGCTACTTCAAGGCCGGCGGCGTCTACATGCCCTCCCTGGTGGCCGAGCTGGGCAGCATCGTGGAAGAACACCTCAAGACCATCGGCCTGCTGCACGACCCCGAGCTGAGCGCCCACCAGCGCGCCATGATCGCCGACAAGCGCCGCCAGTACGAAGAACGCTCAAAAAAAAACACTGACGTAAGCCCCGCCGCAGACCTCCCTGCTCCCGCCAAAGCGGGAGAAGGTTCCCGCAGGGCGGATGAGGGCAGCACCTCCACCACCAGCACCGCCGACCACGCTGAGGACATCGAAGTCACCGGCGACGGCGCCAGCTTCCCCCCCAGCGCCACCATGTGCCACAAGTGCAACACCAAGGCGTTGGTGATCATGGATGGGTGCGCGACGTGTTTGAATTGTGGGTATTCGAAGTGCGGGTGAGGCTTTAAAGGAGCTTCCAAAGCGCAATCAGTAGCAGGGAATGCTAAGCAGCTCAATAAGATTGCTGCGTTTGTGGTGCATGCCGGCTCATATCTGCCCTTAGTATGGTATTGCTTTCGCAGGACTACACAGCTCTTCTAGATCATTGCCTGAAGTCACATCATACGAATCTTTATGACGTCCAGACGGCCAACCTCGTCTCTCCTAAATGCGTGCGCAGTTAGGGCGGGTTTGAGTGAGGCGAGCTCCATCAGTTGGGGCGACACTGAAACAGGGGTCGGGATGGTCAGAGTGCAGTTTTGGCCGGAAGCAGTAGCTATACGTAGCTTTGACGGTGAGTAGACGTCGAAACAGCGCTCTGGCCCCTGTTTCCGCGGACATGAAGGCACCCACCAGCAGGATCACGCCCAGCTGTACGGCCTTGGCGATCCAGCGGTTGCGCTCGCGCCGCGTCATCCGTCCGCAGGCCTCGCATTCGGTGTCGCGCTTCAGCTGCCGGAAGCCACAGTGGTCACAGGCAATGGTTAGGTGGCGTGGCATGTGTCGACGCCTGTACGAATGGACTTGCAGCGTCGCGCTAAACAGTCGCTCCGGCTGAGACAGATACAAGTAAAGTAAGGGGGTGTAGAGCCGACAGGGGGGGCTAAGGAATGCTCGTATCTCGCTATTTCAAGCTGGGCCGAAATCAGGGAACGCTCGACTTTCTCGACGTCCACATCGACAAGGACATCCCCGTCTTCGTGGACCCAGCCGCCCTGCGTTCATTGCAGACAGACTGGGGGCACCATTGTGTTTCCCTTCTGCAAAGCTATTTCGAGTCCGTCCTGACAGCAATCCGCAAGGGCGGTCACGATCGAGCAAAGCAGCTCCTCGCTTGTCTCAACGAGAGAAACGAATTCCACATCGGCTACTCAAAGGATAGATCTCGCGGTAGCGCCCTAGGCGCGGTATCCGCCGAGAAAATCTGGGAGTCTCTAGTCAAAAGCAAGGCAGCCGAGACCGGCGTACTCCACGATCTTGAAGACACGATCCTGTTTGTGGACGGTGTAGGTCCTGACATGCTGTCGGATGCCGTTTGCAACATCATTCGTGGGCCGCTGATCCAGTACACGCAGCAAGCTTGCGCCTATTACGGCATTCCGCTCACCGCGGGGGTGGACTCAGGCCCGGTGTGGAACACTCGCGACGAGAAATGGGAAAGTCACCTGATTGAACTGCCGATGACGAAGCATGGCTCACTCATCTTGATCCCCAAGATCATTGCGAGTGTGAAGCAGACTTACGGCCACCAAGAGTACTACCGCCACTTCTTGATGCCTGTTCTTCAGCAGCACCATAAAGATATCAATTCTTCTCTGGTGCACGTCCTTCAAAGCAAAAAGAACAAGGGCGTCAAGAAGGTATACAAGACTGATCTCTACGACTTGTACGGGGTCGACAAGTTGGTCTCGGCCAAGTTGACGGGCGAGCATCCGCAAGCTTTGACGAACTACCGTGAGACAAAAGGCGCCACACCATCGCGACCTCTTGACCATAGCGCGCTGGCAGAGATCGAAAATGTTCCAGCACCGAACTTCGACGGCCTGCTGAAAGACGTTACCTCACTCATGCCGGGCCCGAAGGATGCTTCGGCATACGAGAGTGCGATTGAAAAGCTGCTCTCCGCCCTGCTCTATCCTGCTTTAGCGTTCCCGGTGAAGCAGGACAAGATTCATGAGGGCAGGAAGCGAATTGACATCACCTATGTGAACGATGCTAAAGATGGATTCTTCAGCTGGGTTGCCAGAAATCACCCCGCTTCACACGTCTTCGTGGAATGCAAGAACTATGGAAAAGAGATCGGGAATCCTGAAGTCGATCAACTGGCGGGTCGATTCTCGCCGTCCAGGGGAAAGCTCGGCATCCTTGTAGTCAGGTCTGTCGAAGACAAGGGCCTGCTGCTGAAGCGCTGTAAGGACACGGCCAACGACCACCGCGGCTTCATTCTTGTAGTGGATGACGTCGATCTTGCCGATTTGATCAAACAGCGGCAAGCACTCATGTACGGATACGGCGAGACGTTGCTGTACCAACAGTTCAAGGCACTTATTTCATAGGTGGCAGCCACCCTCGACGCCGACCGTTGGGAGGAGGCGCAGGACTCCACGCCGAGTGGAAAATCGATATTGGCGATATTGGGGTCAGAGTGCACTTTCTTGCTTTGCAGGAATTGGATCGAGCTAAAGCAGCAGTCGAATGCTAGGGCTGTGCTTGATGATTGGACTAGGGTCATTAGGTCGCATGGCTGGATTGGAGCAAAAATGCCGCTGAAGCACTCACTTCCAAAGTTTCTTGGGGGAGTGGTTGATCCCGCTGCCTACCAGCGCTGGCTATCTCGGAAAGCGACTGCTCACGTGACGCGTGACCGAAAGCGCGGTCGAGTCTGCGCGGATGCGACTTACAAAGAGGCGATACATACCGCGGTAATGGCTTCGGATGGGCTTGATGCCTACACCGGCGAGGCGCTGGACTGGCGGCTGCTCAGCACTTACAAGAACGAAGAGTCGCAGGCGGGGAGGCATGCCTACAAAGCAGGGTTCGCGCTTCTGCCGACGGTGGATCACGTCTCGGCGGAGGCGACGGAGGCCAGTTTTAAGATTTGCGCATGGCGAACGAACGATGCTAAGAACGATCTCTCAGTTGCGGGTTTCATCGAGCTCTGCAGAAGGGTCGTAATCCATGCGGGCTACCAGGTCTCTGAACTAGCCAGCGCTCGTAGGCCGCGGGATCAACTACACCCTCAAGAAACTTCGGAAGTGTGTGCTTTAGCGGCATTTGTGACCCAGCCGAGCAATCTGACTTGGTGATCTTAGTCCACTCACCGAGCACCCCAGCATCCGACCACTGTGAACCAACCGAATATTCGGCACGGCAGAAAGTGCACTCTGACCCCTATCTCCGGAATTCGGCTTCGGACAAATGCAGGTTGATCAGTGGAGTCCTGTTTTCTGCGACCCACGTCAAGGTGCCTCCTCCCGTGCATCGTCAGGTCGACCCGATGGTTTCCGGAAGGCTGCAGCTCACGTGACGCGTGATCGTAAGCGCGGGCGGATCTGCCTGGGAGCGACTTACAAAGAGGCGATACATGCCGCAGTAATGGCTTCGGACGGGCTTGATGCCTACACCGGCGAGGCGCTGGACTGGCGGCTGCTCAGTACTTACAAGAACGAAGAGTCGCAGGCAGGGAGACAGGCCTACAAAGCAGGCTTCGGGCTTCTGCCGACGGTGGACCACGTCTCGGCGGAGGCGACGGAAGTCAGTTTCAAGATCTGCGCATGGCGAACGAACGATGCCAAGAACGATCTCGCAATTGCGGGTTTCGTCGAGCTCTGCAGAAGGGTCGTAATCCATGCGGGCTATCAGGTCTCTGAGCCATCGGGTCGGCCTGACGATGCAGGGGAGGGGGGCTTGTCGTAGGTGGCAGACACCTGTGACTTCCCTAATCTCCCCCTTGCATTTGCCCGAAGTCGGGTTCAGACCGGGGCACGGGTCAGAATGCAGATTTGGCTGGAAGAAGCATTCTTAGGGAACCTTGACGAAGAGTGGCGTGCAAACAGCACTCTGACACCTGCTCCTTTGCCTGCATATTGAACCGTGCATTCGTACAGGTGGGGATTGGCATCAGATCGAGTTGTGCCAGAATTGCGACAACGACTTCAGGGGGAAATGCGCATCATGTATGTAATTCATCGGGTGGCCGCGCTCGCAGTGTTTTCGATCGCATTGGCCGGATGCGGCGGCGGCGGCGGCGGCGGCGCCGCGCCCGTGACGAACGCACAGCCGTCGCCGCCGCCTCCTGCAACAACGCCGCCGCCCGAGCCTCCGCCGGTAACGCCGACGCCTGCGGAGTTTACGTTGAACGGGCCAACGGTTTATTCGATGCCAGTCTGGCCCGATGCCTGGCCTGATGTTGTAGCCGTGGCGGATATCGATGGTGACGGCCTCAAGGACGCCATCGTCGCAACGACGATGACCAACCAGGACAGCCACCCGCAGACGGACTGGAAGCTTTACATCTTTCACCAGTTGACAAATGGAACCCTCTCTAGTCCCGTTGTGGTTCCCTACTCCTCCTTGGCTGAGGAGACATTTCGGTCTGGAGGCACCCGCAGGAGAACCACGATCGCGTCGACAGATCTTAATGGCGATGGCATCGCCGATCTTGTCGTCGGACAACGCACAGGCTTATCGATTGTCTATGGTCGCCGGGATCGTAGCTACATCGCGACCCATGTCTCTAACGCCGCTGGCGTAATCTCAGGCGACGCTTTTACCTTTTTAGACGCAGATGGGGATGGGCAGGTCGATATAGCTTCTCATAACGAGACAAGTGAGCAAGGCAAGTGGGGACTGACGGTGTTCTTCGGGGACCCCGCCGGGACCTACGCGCGCCAACGTTTCTTGCCAACGTCCAATGATGGCGATGTCGAGCTCGCCAAGGGTGACCTGAACAGCGATGGACATACAGACCTCGCAGTTTCGTCCGGCCAGGGTCTATCACAACGTGTTGAGATTCTTCTTGGAGATGGCGCGGGTGACTTTTCAAACAAGCTAGTCATATCCAAACCGCCCGGACTCATGCGCCTGTCGACGATTGCCGTCGCAGATTTTAGCGGCGAAGACGGCGCGGATGATCTGGTCATGGCGGGCAATGACCAGGAATTCAGCGGTGGTGCCTACTTCCTCTTTAAGCAAGTCAACGGCGTGCTTATCTCCTCGCCTATACAGCTGCCTTCCACTTCTCCGAAAGATACGGCCAACACGCCAGACACGATGATCGCCGCCGATCTGAACGGAGATCGTAAAGCTGATCTAATCACATTGCGAAGCGGAGGCCAGCTCGGATATCTGGAACAGCGAAACGGTGAGTTGATCAAAGAGCAGATCTTTGATGGCCCATATGCTACTTGGGGTGGGCAGATCCCAATCGCTGTTGGTGATCTCACTGGAGACGGTTGCGCCGATGTGGCTACGGCCAACTATAACTATGGCTTAGTTATTTGGCAGGGATATGGTTGTTCGCGGTAGGGGATGAGCGTCGGTTGATTTTTTTTGAATGTAGCGCGTCGCCTCCAGGAATCTTCCAGCGTTCCTTTCCGGAAGTTGACATTGCACCTTAGTGATAGCAATCTCTCATGACGGAGCCTAGAAACTCCTCTAAGAGCGGTGCCCACCTCCGACAAATTGGTGGGTTTTTTGTGCCTGCACGCTTGCAGGGACAACCGACGCGATGCCTGCGTCGGGAGGGCGGCTAATACAACACCCGCAAGGGGAATACGCCCGCCGTCTCTTAGCGGTTTCTAGCCTCCCGACTTCCCGTCCGCCGATCACGGCGGGCGGTCACTTTATGGTGAAAGGAGAGGCGACGATGGCGGAGTACACGTTCGGCGATCAAGAAGGCGAGGGCTACTACCTGCCCACGGAGAGTCAGCAGCGGCTGACGCAGATCAGACACCACATTCACTTCCTGGCGGGGCTGGCCACGCAGCACAGGGCCGGTGAGACCGAGGAAGCGGCCCCAATGCTGGACGCGACTGACCTGACGTTCTGCTTGAAGCAGCTGACCGGCCAGCTGGATCTGGTGCTGAAGGCGGCGTCCCCATTGGAGCGCTCAGCCGCTCACCAGGCGCCGCGCGACCCGCTGGAAGCGGGCGGCGAGGAAGACGGCGAGGCGACCAGCGGCTTCGACAGCGCAGGCGACGCGTCAGCGCATGCATATGCCATGCGAGCCAATGATCAGCGCCTCACCCTTGGTCTCACCTTGGACCAGTTCGACAAGCTCCACCAGCTAGTCACTAGCATCAAGGCCTTCGGTGATGCGGTCTACGCCGATGCGGCTACCGACTTCGCGGCGGGCACCGTCTCGACGCTCGGCCACACCATTTTCATCCACGCCGTGGAGGCGAATGACCTTCTGGCAGAGATCGAGGCCCAGGCGCTGACGCACGGCCCGGCGCGCCACTCGGTCAGGGAAGCGCCCGCCGTGTATGGTGCGCAGCCGTCGTTCGCCGCCGGCCGCCTGCAAGACGTGGCGACGCGGTCGGGGTTGATGGCGCGGCCGCGGTCTGCCAGATCAGCTCTCCACTGAGACTCACTGATGCGCTAAAAGGGGGCGGAGTATCTGCTGCCGCTCTCTTCAGCCCGCGTGTCTGTCATGGTCTGAAGCCAGGGCGGAAGAACTGGCCCCAGCACGCGGGGTGGATCGAAGGGGGCATCAACGAGTCCTCTCTGATACAGGCGCGGCAGTTGTTACGCCGAGCCAAATCCCCTCTAATGGCGGCTCATTCGCTCAAGATTCGTAGAAGATGAACGTCGATCGAGGGCGTCGCTGGTCATGAAGCTCAACTCGCCCCCGGTGGATCGGCCGCGGTCTCCGCTACTGGTCGGCTTCGATATGCCTGGCGCGCAGGCGATGCCGGGTGCCGGGGTGAACCAGGTGCTGAGCGCGACGCTGGACAGCGTGCCGTCGGCGATCTGGCTGGACACGCTGCAGTCCCTGGTCGAGCGCTTCAAGGCGGACAACAACGTCGAGGACGTCCGGGTCGTAGGCAGGACGCTCAACGTGATCGGCCCGCGCAGGGAGCTGAGGTCACTGACCGACGCGGTCAAGCGCCTGGTGGAGACGGTTGCCGATCAGGTGGTCCGGAATCGCGTGAACTCCCGTGCTCCGGTCGCAGCTGCACCCGTTGCGCCGTTTTCCCGGTGGGTGGACGAGGAGCTGCTGTCCGCGGTGCCGCGTGTGAAGGACATCCTGCAGTGGCTCCATGACGCCTCCACGATGCGTTTCACCGCGGTGGCGCGGGTCACGGACTGGTCCTGGACCGCGTTGGCCTTCCACGACTCGCTGGGCTTCGGGATGTTGCCGATGCAGCAGCTGGTGCTGGAAGACACGATCTGTAACGAGATCCGTCAGCATCGGCAATCCGTCATCTTCGGCCATGCCAGCGCCGATGCGGTGTACAGCACGCATCGCGTGCCCGGCCTCTATGGGTTCGAAAGCTACCTCTCCATTCCAATCATCACCCCGGAGGGCGCCTTCTTCGGCACCCTGTGCGCGTTGGACAGGGAGCCCAAGGTGTTCAGCGCCGACTTCATCCTGCAGGTGGAGTCCGAGGCGCGCTTGATCGGCACCCAGGTCGGCGGCTTGCTGGGCGAGGCCGATCAGCAGTAACGCGAAGCGCACGCCCTCGGTCACGTAACCCGCGACAGGAAGGGATCGCGCAGGCCCGGCAGCGGGTGGGAGAAGGCGGCACACCTCTTCCAGTCCGTGGGGGCAAGGTGCGTGCCAGAGGCGCTCGGGGCGATCAACCGCGCCCGCCGCGTCGTCATGGCCGCCTCCAGGCGCTTCCGCGCGGAGTTCAATGGTTGCCCCATCCACGAACCATCAGGGCAGTGAGAACGCCTGAGCAAGCCGCGGATAAATCCTGAGCGCCACGCCTGCGAAACCGGGGTCCGAAACCGGGGTCAGAGTGCTGTTTCCCTCGGGCGCAGTGCCAGCCAGAGCGATCCGATCACGGCCAGGCGATGTTCCTTCACCGGCGTCGGCCTTCGGCAGATCGTTTCCATCCGATCTCGCAAGTCTGCTGAGGCCAGGCCATTGGCACCACCAGGCTTCATTCGCGATGTGCCGCAAGCTTGTATGAGCTCCGGACTGCGGACCGATGTGGCGCGCTGGCTGCAACGATTGGTCGGCCCTCACAATGAAACGGCGTCGGCGCGCAAAAAGAAGGCGGATACGAGCGGAGTCCGCTAGTCAGCATCTCAGAAAGGATCGATTGCACCGTCGGGCGGCACTACAGCTCGTTCCAACGGAACATACCCTTCTCGACCTTGCCGTTGAATTGGACAACGCCGATCTCGCCTTTGACCGAAAGATGAAATGACGGCGGCAGGCCGGCATCCCCGGGATTTGTGTAATCAAGCTCGAGACGCTGCGCTTCGAAGTCAGAATGCGTGATCTTGAGATAGGGAGACCTGACCCAAACACCCTCCGACTCAAGGTAGGAGAGATTGACTGACGCAATGACCGGATTTTCGTCATGCCCAACCTCGAATAGCAGGGTAAGACTATCGCTCTCGAAGTAGGCGCTTGAAGTCGCCAGGGCTGGCGGCGCAAACAGCACGGCCATGAGGACAAGGAGGTGAGAGAGGATTGCTGCAGGGCTTCTCGTGGAACTTCCAAGCTGAGTCATCAACGATCCTTGAGGACAAACCGGGGTCAGAATGCAGTTTCAGTGAAGCGCAAGGCGCCAAGTGGTTGCAGGTTGACTCCACTTCTGTAAATCGGGCTGGCGGGGAGTGCCGTCCTATACTCGCTGCCTCCAAGACCATGTACGGAAGAGTTGATCATGACCGATCGCACGCGCCGGGATCTTATCGCTGCCGCGACCGCGCTGGCGGCCAGCGTGACTGCCACGGGCGCTTACGCGGCGCCGCCCGCCAGCAAGGCCGCTTTCCCACCCATCGTGCACCACGTGTTCTTCTGGCTGAAGCGTCCGGACTCCAAGGAAGACCTGGACAAGCTGCTCGCCGGTTTGCGCACCCTGGCCGGCATCGACAGCGTGCGAGGCATCCACATCGGCGTGCCGGCGCAGACCGAGCAGCGCGGTGTCGTGGATGGCAGCTACAGCGCCTCGGAACTGCTGTTCTTCGACGATGTGGCGGGACAGGACGCCTATCAGGTCCATCCCATCCACAAGCAGTTCGTCGCCGATTGCGAGCACTTGTGGCAACGGGTGGTGGTGTATGACGTCAAGGGTGTCGCGCTCTAGCGTGTTCGCCTGCGAAGCACTGCTGCATGGCAGACTGTGACGTTACGGGGGCGGAGTTGCTTGGCAAACAGGGGTCAGAGTGGTGTTTTCATCGGGGAGCAGGGCCAGCGAGGATTCAGATCTTTCCTGGCTCCCGCAAAGGGGCACAGATGCAAACGCGTGAGTCACCATCCTTCAGCTGGGTGGAGCTGCTGTTCGTTGTAGCGGTGGCGTTTGCGCTGCCGATCTATTCGAGTGCCTTGGCCGTCATGTCGCCGACTGCGGCGCCTCCCTTTTCCGACGCAGCCCTCTGGGGCATCGTCTTCAGTGAGTCGCTGGTGCTGGCGTTGTTGCTGCCGACGTTATGGCTGCGAGGATGGACGCCACAGGTGCTTGGGCTGCAGTGGCAGGCGCGTGATCTTGGTCCGGGCGTTGCGCTGACGGTCGCCTGCGTGCTGGCGACCTCTCCGCTGATCCTGTTGGACGGTAGCGTGGCAACCGAGGTGAATCCGTCGATGGATGCAATGGTGGCCGGGCCGCTGTCGGTCGGCGTGGTCGTGTTGGTCTCACTGATCAATCCGGTCTTCGAAGAAGTCTTCGTCTGCGCCTATGTGATCCGTGCGCTAGAGCTCCATTACAGCCGCGCGTTCGCGGTCAACGTGAGCGTGGCGATCCGGACGTCCTACCATCTGTATCAAGGCCCGGTCGGCGCCATCGCCATTCTGGTAACCGGGCTGATCCTGGGCTGGTGGATGGCGCGAACCGGGCGGCTGTGGCCTGCGATCATCGCGCACGCGGCCCTGGATCTGATGGCGTTTATGGCCTACACCTAATGTTCTCGGTATTCCGGCCGGCGTGCATCGAGAAGTGGGGCTCGAGCGTTGTTTCCACCGACAAGCTAGCGCTGAGACGGTGGGCTGACTTCATCTGATGGTCTGTCTCCACCAGTCATGCCCTTTTGCGACGAGGCGGGCGCTCAGAACATTCTGACCCACTGCAGCGGAGATTCCCGACTGCTATGCAAGGCGATTGCTGTGATGTTGTTCTCGCCAGCTGAGCCGCCTGCTATCACATCTCCCTCGTAAGGAGGGGCGGGTAGCAGAGCGCACATATTGGTTGCTGGCGACCACCCAACAAGGAGAAGTTGAAGATGAAGATCGGCCACATCATCGCTATCGCTGCACTCGCTTTGACAGCATCCAGCGCTCAAGCTGTTCGCTATCAGCCCAACGCACTTTACCGCATCTACTATACGGACGCGTCTAAGTGGGAAATCGCCGGAGAGGCAATCCTCGGATGTCCGACTTACACAGGATTGAGTTCGGACGGCTGGTACTTGCTTGAGGGGGAAGAAACACCGTGGTTTGTCGAGCATGTCGGGGAAAAGTGCGATAACGGCCCGGTCACTGGGCTTCCGTGCTACTCGAATCCCTGCCCTGCAGGAACTCCGCCTCTTGGCGGCTTGCGGGTGAAGTAATTCTTCGACAGTAGTGAGAAGTCCTGTGTATGCAGGGCTTCTCCATGGTGCCAGCGGCCTCAGCCACTGATTGGAATGCGATGCCAGCGATCAATACACCTGACCGGTGTAAGAGCGAGCCGTCATCGCCCAGCTGATAGACCGACAGCACCGACGCACTTGGCGGAGTCGAAGGCCTCTTGCCGGACTCGACCGTAAGCTGTTGATACCAGTTCTTGGAGAGGATCAACAGGTAGGGTGCGCCTTGGACGACAGTGGGCTCCGACGTCACCCTCAGACGCGTCCCGTCAGGGTTGGTGCCGGAGCGCAGCGGGACACTATCTGGCTCCCGCTCGAAGAGGTGCCCTTGATGCGTTCCAGCACTTCGAAGCGCAGCTCCGACAGAAAGCCGTCTTGCCTGGGCGATTGCGGACTTGCAGGGACTGCGCGGGCGACAACTACGGTGTCGGCGAGCAGGACCAGCTCCTGCGCCGTCGGTGAGCCGGTAAAGACATGGCGAGCGGCTTTCACCAGATCGATCCCCGCCTTTTCGGCATGTGCGACATCCGACGCGTCGAACCCCAGCGCGGCCAGATTGATTGCCGTCTCAGCGGTGATGGCCTGAGGCGATGAATCGCTGTCAGTCGTAATCCGGGGCGGCCCCTGCTGGGGAACGGCCAGATCGAAGGGCCTCGGACCGGGCCTTGCGCGGCGAAGGCTCGCATAGTGTCTGGCCCTCCCACGAAGTTCCAGCGCTTTGAGACGCTGCTGTTGTTGATGGATGCGTTGCGCCGCGGCGCGCTGGGATGCGTCAGTTGCGCGAGCCTGGCACTTGCCGATGTCAGGTTGGCTCACCGCGAGCACGCAAGCGACGAGAAGAAGCGCCCTCATGTTCCATCTTCCTTGAAAGCAGGTCTCGCGGCAGGTTACGGCGCTGAGCCGGTGCCGTCTGGGATCGCCGTCGAATGAATGCGCGTGACCCGGCCTGTTGCCAGGTGAGCGGCAGGAAACGGGGAAGACGCATCAATTCAACGACAGGTGCGCGCTTTGCCGACGTCCGTCCGTGCCGAGCCCCCGCCCGCTCGGGGCCATCCGCGCGAGCCGATGCGCTTCACACTCTCTTTATTGACAGCATATTGGCAACTAGGCAGCCTGTTGCGCATGGACAACGAGACCAACCCCGTCCGTGAACTCGCACTGGCGATCTTCGCTGCCAATGGCAGGTTGATCGCGGCCGGCAATGCGCTGGTCGCGCCCTTGGGGCTGACCAGTGCGTGGTGGCAGGTCCTGGCCGCGCTGCACTACTCCCCCGTGCCGCTGCCGGCGGCCTCGATCGCGCGCAACATGGGGCTGACGCGCCAGGCAGTGCAGCGCATCGTCGATCTGCTCGCCGAGCGCGGGATGGTGGAGTTTCAGGACAATCCGCACCATCGCCGCGCCAAGCTCATCGTCCTGACCCGCTCAGGCGGCCGGGCCCTGGCCGCCGCAGAGCAGGCCGTCGCCCAGCTCGATGCGGACATCGCCAAGCGCATCGGGCCCAAGCGGCTGAAGGACGCGCGCGCAACCCTGGAGCAGATGAGCGCCATGGTCACCGAGTGGCTGGACCATGCGTCCGCTTCGTCCGCGCACGACCCTGACGACTAGAAGGAGGCAACACATGATCCTGGTATCGGGTGCGACCGGTGGCATCGGCGGCGAGCTTTGTCGCCTGCTTGGCCAGGCCCAGGCTCCGTTTCGGGCGATGTGCCGCAAGCAGGCGCAGCTCGAGGACTTCCGCAAGCGCGGAATGGACGCGGTGGTGGGCGATTTCGACCGTCCAGAGACACTGCCGGCTGCAATGGCCGGCTGCGAGACGATGTTCCTGATCACCCCGCCCACGCCGGAGCAGTTCAAGCAGGAAACCGCGGCCATCGACGCCGCCAAGCGCGCCGGCATCGGCCGCATCGTGAAGGTGTCCGCGTCCGACGGCAACGTGCGCTCGCCCGTGCCCTGGGCCCGGGCGCACGCGCGTATCGATCACCATCTGCGCGCGGCGGGCATCGACTGGACGCTCTTGAAGCCCACCGCCTTCATGCAGAACTTCCTGTGGTTCAAGAAGCCGATTGCCAAGGGCTATCTGCCGCAGGTGACGGGCACGGGCTCTGTGTCCTGGGTCGACACGCGCGACATCGCGCGCGTGGCCGCCACCGTCCTGACCGAACGCGGCCATGTGGGCGCGACCTATTTCCTGACCGGCCCGGAGACCCTTGACATGAAGGATGCGGCCGGATACCTGTCGGAAGAAGTCGGGCACAAGGTGAGGTATCTGGATCTGCCCACGCCGCTGTTCTACGCCCTCCTGCGCGTGACCGGCAACGCGCGGTGGATGGCCAAGGGCCTGGTGGTACAGTTCGACGATGTGGTGGCGGGCCACCACGACATCGATCCGACCTTCGAGATCGAGCGCCTGACCGGCAAGCCGCCGCATCGCTTCGTCGACTTCGTGCGCGACCACCGGGCGCAGTTCACCGCGTCGGGCTCTTGATCGGGCAAGCAAAAACCGGGGTCAGAGTGCAGTTCCCGCGCCTGCGCTCCGGTGAAACTGCACTCTGACCCCGGTTTTCGATTCGCCTCTTGCGTCCGCTTCGCACGCCTTCAACGGCAAAGCTGGAAGGATTCTGCGCCCGACAGTGACGCGCGGCGGAGCGATACAAGCCGCTGCGGCGGTCAACGTACGCGCAGGAGAAGCCGAAGATGCAGCCCTTCACCATTTCCATCCCCCCAGAACGTCTGGCGAAGATCACCGCCAAGGTTGCCAGCTACGACTGGGACCAGCTCCCGGACACGGGCGGGTGGCATTCGGGGGTGGGCAAGGCCGATCTGCGTCGGTTGATGGACTACTGGCTCGAGCGCTTCGATTGGAAGAAGTTGGAGCGGCGGCTCAACGCCAACCCACATTTCATGACAGATGTCGCAGGCGAGCATCTGCACTTCATCCATGTGCGCGGCGATGGCTCAAAGCCGCCCTTGCTGCTGTTGCACGGCTGGCCTGGCTCGTTCCTGGAGTTCGAGGCGCTGATCGCGCCGCTTGCGGCGGACGGGCACGATGTCGTGGTGCCGTCGCTGCCAGGCTTTGCCTTCTCCAGTCCGATCACAGGCATCATCGGGCCGCGCCGTGCCGGCGAGCTGCTGCATGGACTGATGGGGCAGCTGTTCGGCGGTGCCCCCTACATCGTGCAGGGTGGCGACTGGGGTGCGCACATCGCCAGCTGGATGGCACATGATCGCCCCGACGCGCTGCTCGGCTTCCATATCAACATGGTCGAGATCCTCGCCGAGGATACCGAACCCACCTCGCCTCAGGACAAAGCGCTCATCGAGCGGCGCAACGCGATCCTCGAGCTGGAGTCGGGCTACAGCCACCAGCAGCGGACCCGGCCGCAGACACTGGGCGCGGCGTTGGCCGACAGCCCGGTGGGCGCGGCTGCCTGGATCCTGGAGAAGTTTGGGAAGTGGGCGGACCTGCCCAAGCGCGAGGACGGCAGCCCGGATCTGTGGGCGAAATTCGACGAGGAGACGCTGCTGGCGAACATCCTGCTGTATCTGGCGCCGCCGGCCATCGTGACATCGACCTGGATCTATCAGGGGCAGCTGGAAGAGGGCTCGAACCGATTCCCCGCAGGCACTCAAGTCGACACGCCCATGGGGATCGCCGCATTTCCCGATCCGGTGTTCCTGCCAACACCGCGCTCGCTCGCGGAACAGACCTACAACGTGGTCCATTACTCCGAGATGCCAGCGGGCGGCCACTTCGCCGCGCTGGAGCAGCCTGAGCTCATGCTGGCGGATCTGCGGAAGTTTATCGCCTGCGTCGCCTGAGCGGGTTGGCCTTTTCCGCGTTTACTTACGCAAGGCGCGGTGATATCAGTATCCCAAGACGTGGCGGCCATGGGCGCAGGGGGCGGGAGCCGCGACAAGGAAGAGGCGCGCTGCGTGAACCGAAGGATCAGGACACTTGAGCAGGAAGCGACGCAATGGCTGACGACCACGGACAGGCGATTTCACTCGGCATCCTGATATGCGTGCTGGGGTTCTTCGTGCTCACGGTTGTCCTGGTGCGGCGGGCCAATCAGCGGGAGCGGGTGCGCGAAGCGCTTCCAACGACGCCCATGGCGCGCGTGCCTGTGGACATGCACTGGCATTCGGATGCCAGCATGCCGATCCCCGACTGGGAGTCCATTGCCAAGGAGGAGCCGGCGGACGCGGAGGGCGATGCCCTGCACGTCTACTGGACTTCTGCCGCGCACCAGTGGCTGCAGGCCTTGAACCAGCGGCTGGGCGAGCACTACACGGTCACCGAGTCGGCCGACTTCCTGCTGCTGTCCAACCTGGAGGCGCGGCCGGCGACGGTGGTGCTGCAGACCTGCCAGCGCATGCGGGCCAGGATCCGGCGCAACCTCGGTGCGCTGGCGGTGGAACAGGGCTTCGGCAAGCACGTGCTGATCGTGTTTGCCGATGACGACGACTATTACAGCTATGTGTCCAACTACCACCCCGAAGGCGGCGAGTATGCGATGTCGTCGGGAATGTTCATCCGGGCCGGCTACGGGCACTTCGTGATGCCGCTGGTGGTCATGGACGCAATGGAGCCGGTGATCGCGCATGAGCTAACGCACTGCCTGTTGCAGCATCTGCCGATCCCAGCCTGGTTGAACGAGGGCCTGGCGGTGAACACCGAGCACACCATGTTCCCGCAGCTGGCCCTGCCGGCTTCGCAGAAGTATTTTCCGCATGAGATCGTGGCCCGGCATGCGGCGTACTGGAATGCGGACAGCATCCAGACCTTCTGGTCGGGTAAGTCGTTCCTGGCCACCGACGATGGCAACCAACTTTCTTATGACCTGGCCAAGAAGATCACGGCGCTGGCCGCGCGGGATGAGCCGGCGTTCCGGGCCTTCGTCGCCGAAGCCAGCATGGAGGACGCGGGCGTGGCCGCCGCGCGGCATCTGGGCTATCCGCTGGAGCGGCTGCTCGAAGCCGTGCTGGGCGAGGGCGACTGGTCGCCCAAGCCGGAGCGCTGGAACCTGGGCGTCGAGCGCGGGCAGTTCTGATCCACTTCTCAAGCAAGGAATGCTTTGCATGCCATCACGCACTGTCGTCTCATCGTTTGTCGCAGTGACGCTAGGACTCGCGCTGGTCGCCACCGCCCAAGTGCTGGCCCAGTCGTCTCCGGACGCCATGTTTCAAGCGCGGCGCACCTACCAACCAGCGCCGCGTGTCAGCGACTTGTCCAGCGTGGAGAAGCAGCAGTTGAGCGCAAGGCTCAGTGCCGCAACGGTTAGGCACTCGGCCTCGATCATGGGGCTGCTGGAAAGGCACGGCTTCACGGGCCTCCAGGCGAGCATCAGCCCACAGGACGACAAGCTCATCCTGGGCCTGGCAGGAGGGACCGGCGCCGCCGACTCGCTGCCGACGGAAGTGCAGGATGCGCTCGATGGCGTGGCGCGGTTGCTGCTGAGCGATTTCGACGATGTGGTCCATCTCGCCGGCTACGTCGTCATGTTCAACGGGATGGGCAATCAGTAGGTCAGCGCGGCAATGGTTGATCGCGAAGATCGTGCTGCAGTGGTCGATGTCGTCTGCTCAGTCGATGGGTCTCTGTCCAGCAAAGAGGGGTAATGCCTGATCTGTCGGTAGGTCCGAGCGAACGCGTCGCTCCCTTTAGGAGCGAGCTGGCCCGACCAGTTGCCCGTCTTTCAAGTAAACAGCGGTCGGGCGCTCCGACTTCAGTTGCGGTCACTATCGGAAGCGAGAGATGAAAGCCTCTTTGTCCATAATCGGGGTGTCGTTAATGCTACTGGCGCTGCTGTGGCCAGCGCTCGCGGGCTTCCTGCCGCTTTCATATGATGGGATCGCGGGCGAGCATGTGCACTTCAGGCTGGTCCCGGCGCAAGACGAGCCCGAGTACTTGCGCTGGTCGTTCGCAGTGCTGGGACTGGTGTTCGGCATGCTTGGGATCAAGACGCACAGCACTCGCAAGTAGTTCCATTACTGGTCAGAGCCAAAGTGCGATTTGTCCAAGAAGCTGCCTTCTGCCGATCTGAAGCGGCAGAATTTCAGAGCTGATATTTGCCGAGATCAGGGAGAAGGCGAGAGCACATCGTGGCTGAAGCCGCTCCCATGGCGCGATATGGCAGTCGAGGTCCGCGGCTGGGCGATCGCTGTTGCCGATTCGCATCGAGCTCCGACTGCGGCACTTGATCCATGTTGTTGGTTGTTCACTTCGTTGGGCCGGGGGCTGCGATTGCCCACGTGTCGTCGAGTGCGAGTTGTGGCTGCGCTGCTGAGACCAGGCAAGCGAAGTGGGCGGAGGCTTTGGCCCTCCGCCCATTCTGCGTACTTGCGTCTTGGACGACGCTTCTACTTCACTCCTGGACGCGCGACCGTGAGGCCACGCCTCTAGCCGTTATCGTCGGCCCGCTCGCTTCAAGCCTGGGCAGCGTCGGCTCGACCAGCTCGGCCGTCCAGTCTTCTGCCTGGGCCCGGCACAGCTCGCCCAGGTAGGCGCTGCCGTGGGCGGGGCCCGCGGCCGGTCCGGCTTCGGCCTCGGCCAGGCTGTGACGCCAGGCTGCGAGTAACGATGCCGGATCCGGGTGAGTCGTCGCCAACGCGCGAAGCACCAGGCCTTGCACGTGCAGCTGCGCCTGCAGGCTGCACACGGCCTCTTCCACGCTCCTGTCCACGGGCGTGCGCCGGCCAGGTCAGGAGTTCAGCGAAGCGCCGACCTGGATGCGCCGGGGCGTGGACTCGGGGCGCTTGGGGATGCTGATGGTCAGCACGCCGTTGTGGCCGGAAGCGGTGATGCCATCCGGATCGGCGCTGTCGGGCAGCGCGAAGCGGCGGTGGAAGACCCCATGGCGACGCTCAACGCGCGAGTAGCGTTCGCTTTCGTCCACCTTCTCCACGCGGCGCTCGCCCTTGATGGTCAGCAGGCCCTTGTCCATCTGGACTTCGATGTCCTTCGGATCCACGCCGGGGATGTCGGCGAACAGCAGGAAGCGGTCAGCCTCTTCCTTGATGTCCACGCGCGGGACCCACTGACTGGTGACGACCGAAGATTCATCGGTCGAGCTCTGCAATAGACTCCCCTCGAACAGCCGGTCGATGATCTGCTTGACCGGATCCTTCGTCGAACCCTGGGCGGGCCACTGGGGATAACGAACCATCTCATTCATGGCAAGGTCTCCAATTGGCAAGGGACGGCCATTCCGTCCGGGCCTGTCAGTAGGTCCGCCTTTGTGGTTTTCAAGACGCTCTGCAGTGCTCCTGGCGACCGTTCAAAAACGGCTCAGCAACCTCAATGCGGAGTTCGGCGCCTGTCTGCCCCGGCATGGGTTACGTAGGCGCTGGGCGGGGTGCGGATATGGAAGCCAATGTCGATTGATCGGGGCTACCGCAGACGCCGCATCTGGCGGTCGGGCCATCTTTGGGGACGCGGAAGCACGCACGTGGACGGCTTTCCCACATGTCCGCGGCGCCTGAGGCTGGCATGCCGCCGAGCGCGGGTTGACGGTTACACGGCAGTGGTGGATGGAAGAGCGCCATCCACCCTACGGTAGGGTGGACAACGCGGAGCTTGTCCACCGAGGCGCCCGTTGTGGCAAGGCAGAGTCGCGTCGCCGGACGCGGCTATGCGTTTGGAAGGCTGGGGTGTCACGCCTGCGTTTCCGTTGGCAGCGGTGGTGGATGGAAGAGCGCCATCCACCCTACGGTAGGGTGGACAACGCGAAGCTTGTCCACCGAGGCGGCCCGTTGTGGCGAGGGCACAAGGTGGGCGCGCATGCGTGGGGCTTGGTGTTTGGAAGGCTGGCGTGTCACGCCTGCGTTTCCGTTGGCGGCGGTGGTGGATGGAAGAGCGCCATCCACCCTACGGTAGGGTGGACAACGCGAAGCTTGTCCACCGAGGCGGCCGCTGCGGCAAGACCAGGAAAAAGCCGCACGCGAGCCAGAGGCTGCTCACTCGATCAACCGTGCTGCACGGGATCCGATGCTGGTGAGTCGGCATCGGATCTTCATGGTCATCCGGGGGCAACGTTAGGTCTGTGGGATGGAATCGGCCCCCGCGCGTTGGCGCCGTCGGCGCTGGCCGACGTCCGCTCACGCGCCCGGTGAGCGGGCCGATTCGCTCCGCTAGGGCTCCAGGGCGATCACCATCCCGCCATCGTGCTCCAGCCGGGAAAGATAGCGGCCGGCATCCAGCAGCTGATAAGGGAAGTACAGCCCCGGCGTGGTCGGGGGCTCGCCATCCAGGCCGGTCAGGCGCTCGATCAGCAGGGCGATGCTCATCCCGGTCAGCTCGGCCGCGCCTCCTGGGTGCATGACCGCATGGCGGGTGCGCATGGGATTGCCTGCACGGTCCTGACCTGCCAGTTCGATGATGATCTCGGTGGAGAATGTCCCCCCGGCGCGACGGCTGGAACTCACGCCCATGGCCAGGTCGAACTGCACGTCGTCCGCGCCGGTGGCCGCGGCCAAGCCGACGACATCGATCGAGGAAAAGCCGGTGGCTTCCACCTCGTTCCCGTCGATCGCCCGGAACACGCGCTCGGCTTCATCGCCCTCGCGCCAGAAGAAAGCGCCATCCCGGCGGCTGAGCGCCTGCGGCATCAGCTTGTTCAGATGCTCGAAATCGGCCGCGACCGCGGGGCCGCCGGCATCCTGCTCATCCACCAGTGCACCGATGCGGATGCTGTCCACCCGCGCGAAGGCCTTGGCCAGTTCCAGTGTGGGCACCGTGGTGGCTCCCACCAGCCACTCGTAGCCGAGCACCACCGGGGCCGCGCCAGGCCGGTGCATGACCGCGGCGATCTCCGGCGCAATCTCGAACACGCCGGAGGAGATGCTCAGGTGGGCGATGCCGCGCGCCTGGGCAAAGCGCAGGCCGGCCAGCGAATGATCCATGTACAGCACCACCACGGCGCTGACCGGGCGCTCACCCAGTCCCAGGTCGGGCGCTTTCAGGTCCAGCGCGACACCTTCGGCCCCGCCCATCTCCGCGGCGGCCTTGCGGGCCTTGCCCAGGTCGCGTCCGCCGATCAGGAACGGAACGTCCGGATGAATCTTGCGCATCGCGCGCACGGTCTGGTGCCCGATCGCACCGGAACCACCCATCAGCAGGACGGGATTCGAGTTCATGTCGCCTCCTCCAAACATGGTCAACCTACGATTGGTAGGTAAGCTAGCAGCTGCGCGCCAGAAAAGCTACCATTCGTAGCTTGAGTGGTTAGGAGATTCCCGCTTGCCGTCCAGACGTCCGCCCCCGCCGCCCCCGACCCCGCGCCGGTTATCCAAGGACGAGCGGTACCGGCAACTGTTGCGCACCGCCCAGGCCGTGGTGCGCGAGGAAGACGCGGACAAGCTGACGCTGGCCTACCTGGCCGAGCGCGCGGGCGTTTCCAAGCCGGTGGTCTACGACCACTTCCCGACCCGCTCGGCCTTGTTGATCGCGCTCTACCGCTGGATCGACACCGAGCGCGTGAACGCGTTCCGCGAGGCGATGTCCTCCAGCACGCGCAGCCTTGAGGAAACGGCGCAGCTGCTGGCGCACGCTTATATCGAGTGCGCGGCGGACAACACCGGCGAGTTCCATGCCGTCGGTGCGGCGCTCGCCGGCAGCCAGGAGAAGGCGGCGGTGTTCCAGGAGCTGCTGGACCAGTGCGTGGAGATGTTCGTGGCCATCCTGGCGCCATTCGTGGGCCGGCCAACCCAGGCGCTGCGCCGCCGCTGCGTGGGCCTGGTGGGCGCGGGCGAGGCGCTTGCCGGTGCGGCGGTCCGGGGGCGCTGGAGTCGGGCCGAGGCCACCGCGACGTTCGCGGCGATGATCCTGGGCGTGGCCAAGGTCGAAGCCTGAGCGAAACGGGGGCAGGGGAGTCCGGCTGCTCCAGGACCAACGGCGCTGCCGCTGCCGCGGCCGCGGCCGCTGCGGCATTGCGGCTTGCCCTGACGCGCGGTGCGGCGGGGCGGGGCGCTATTCAAGCGCGTGCCCGCGCCGGTGCGCCCGTCGCCGGGCTAGACTGCGCCACGTTCAACCGGGGAGTTCCACCGTGCTCAAGCCTTTCAGCCTCGCATTGCTGGCCGTCGCGCTGGCCGCATCCACCGCGCAGGCGGCCGAGCCGAAGCTGCCGGCGCAGCAGGCAAGCCTGCTGTCCAGCGTTTCCGCCGACAGCATGCGCAGGGATCTGTCCTTCCTGGCCTCCGACGCGCTGGAAGGGCGCGGGACGCCTTCGCGCGGGCTGGATGTCGCGGCCGAGTACATCGCTTCGCAGTTCCGCGCCGCCGGGCTGGAACCCCTGGGCGATGACGGCTATTTCCAGACCGCGGACTGGCGCAAGATCGCCCCGGAGAAGGAGCGCGCCCAGTACGCCGATGCGCCCGCCCCGCTGACCGTGCGCAACGTGGTGGGCGTGCTGCGCGGCTCTGACCCGCAGCTCAGCAAGACCTACGTGCTGGTCACCGCGCACTACGACCACCTGGGCATCAAGAAGGGCGAGGGCGAGGACCCCATCTTCAATGGCGCCAACGACGATGGCAGCGGCACGGTCTCGGTGATCGAACTGGCCCGCGCCTTCGCCGCGCAAAAGACCCGGCCCAAGCGCAGCATCGTGTTCATGACCGTGTTCGGTGAGGAGCACGGCCTGGTGGGCTCGCGCTACTACGGCGCGCATCCGCTGGTGCCGGTGGCCGACACCGTGGCCAACATCAACCTGGAGCAGGTCGGCCGCACCGACGACAGCGAGGGGCCGCAGGTTTTGGCGGCCGCCATCACCGGCGCGGATTATTCGGAGGTGGGCGATGTGCTGCGCAAGGCCGGCCAGGCCACCGGCATCGGCATGACCAAGCACCCGGTCAACAGCGACCGCTACTTCGCCTTCAGCGACAACCAGGCCCTGGCCGACCTGGGCGTGCCGGCCCACACCATCAGCGTGGCGTACGCGTTCCCCGACTACCACGGCGCGGCCGACACCTGGGACAAGATCGATTACGCCAACATGGCCGCCATCGACCGCGCCGTGGCGCTGGCGGTGTCGACGATCGCCAACGACCCCAAGGCACCGCGCTGGAACAGCAGCAACCCCAAGGCGGCCAAGTACGTGGAAGCGGCGGCGAAGTTGCAGGAAGGCAAGGCGCAGAACTGACGGCGCAGCGACGCCGTTATCGGCTGCCGTCGATCATCTGCTTGCGCTCCCTACGCGTCGGGTGCAATCGGCGACAGTGTTGGGCTGGATTCGCAGTGCTCGGCTGTGCACTTGAGCGAAAGGCTGCTCTGTTGTGAAAGTCCTTCCCTTTCGTGGGAGCGGCTTCAGCCGCGAAGGGGCTTTACTGGGAAAGCCTCTTCGCGGCTGAAGCCGTTTCCACGAAAGGCGGGTTGCTTGGGGCAGTCCACGCAAGCAGCAGCGGACCCGCTCGCGTTGGCGACGAGGGGGGAAGCGCGCGAAAGAGATCGAATGCCCCGCCGCATGGACGCGGCGGGGCAGGGGGCGGATCAATCCGTCTGGTACTTTGGGTTGCGAGGGCCGTACAACAGGCCCGTCGGATGACCGGCGGACAGCAGGCGCAGGCTGGCGACGTTCGCCATCTGGTGTCCCTTGTCGGTCACGTGATTGAGGATCTGATTGACCGCGGCGCTGACCAGCATGCCGAGCAACCCGCCGCCCCCATTGTTCTGGTTCTCGCCGCTGGAGGCCTGCGCCTGCCCTTCCCACAAGGTCGTGCCGGTACGCAGGTCCACCAGCTTCGCGCTTGCCGATACGACGGTGACGCTATTGATCACCTGATAGACCGAGCCGTACTTGCCGACCGTGATGTAGAGCGCCGCGTCGGCCCCGAAGATCTCATGCAGCTTGGCGATGTCCACGCCCTGGGCGTCCTCGGCAACGGTGATGCCGTTCTGCTTGAACGTTTCGAAGACCGGTGCCACGGGCAGGACGTAATAGCCAGCTTCCGCCAGCGGCAGGGTGGCGACGGAGAGGACACTCGGACTTGCGTTGATGTCCGGCGCCTGGCTGACTGGCGGAAGCACCAGGATCGACCTGGGCTTGCTGGCCTTGAACGCCGTGTAATCGCGTTGGGCGGGGCCCGTCGCGCAGGCGCCCAGCATCAACGCGATCCCGCCGGCGAGGGCGAAGCGAAACAGGTTCATCATGCTGATGTGCTGCATTACTCGTACCTCTTCAGTAGAAGATCCATGTAAGCGGTCGACTCGGGATAGCTCGTCTTCTCTGCAAGCAGGCTCTCGCGTGCCTTGCTGGCGTTGCCGGTTTCGGCGTACAGCATGGCCAGATGCGCATGGAGGCCCGGCGGGATGGGGCGGTTGGCGGCACGGGCCACCTGGATGTCCTTCTCCAGTGCCTGGATCTGGCCTTCAGGGCTTTCTCCCTTGAAATGGCTATAGACCTGGTCCTGATAACTGCCCCACTGGTAGATCGATTGCGGGCCATGCGCGCAGGCGGTCAGCATGGCGAGCGCGCAGAGCGCCATCCAGCGCGTCGCGCCGGTCGAGAGGGTCTTCATGGTTGGGTTCCTCGGGGTTTACTTGGTGGGCTGCCAGGCGCCGGAGTCGATGCCGGCGGTCAGGCGATTGACCGCTTCACGGATCGCCAGATCCAGGACTTTTCCATTGAGCGTGGAGTCGTAACTCGCCGATCCGCCGAATCCGACGATCTCCCGGCTGGAGAGCGAGTATTCGCCAGCGCCCTGCACGGAATAGACGACCTCGGACGTGGAGATATCCACGATGTTGAGGCTGACCTTGGCGTAGGCCACCTGTTCCTTCCCGCGTCCCAGGATGCCGAACAGCTGCGTGTCGCCGACTTCCTTGCGGCCGAACTCCGTCACGTCGCCTGTCACGACGAAGTCAGCGCCCTTGAGTTTCTGGACCTGCTGCTTGATCTCGGCTTCTTGCTTGATCTCGGCCATGTTGTCGCGATCGAGCACGCGAAACCGGTTGGTTTGCTGGAGGTGTGTGATCAAGCTGGTCTTGGCCTGGCTGCCCAGGCGATCGACGCCGTCGGAAAACAGTCCGCGCATGAAGGAGGATCTGTTATCGAACTTGCCCACGGCGATCGGCGCACGCGCGCCGTTGTACGGGACCCCTGCCGTGGCCACTGTCTGTGGCGCCACACTGCGGTGACTTTCGGTTGCGCAGCTGGACAGTCCAGCGGCCAGCGTCAGCGCGATCCATCCGCTGAGGATGCGTTGTTTCATCGATTTCCCCTGTTCCTTTGATATGCGAGTGCTGCAACCCCGTGCAGACGAAAGGAACCGCGAATCCTTTCGCGTCGACGATGCTATCCGATGTTAAGTTATCGTGTAAACAATTGATTTATATGAATTTGAGTCGCGATTGCAGTGTAGAGCTCCGCTCACTGTATCGGCCGATTGGAGGGCAACTTGAGGGCGGTGGCCGCCGTGATTTCGCGAGCAGGAAAGCGGGCGCCGAGCTGACGGTGATTGAGCAATTTCGGCCGGTTGGGTGAGTGAATGGCAGCGCCGGAGCCGCTCCCACAAAAGCCTCTCCCACTAGAGCCGCTCTTGTGATCCACTGCCGCCTGCGATGGACGTATTTCGTGGATCTAATCCACGCTCATTCCGGCAGACGCAGCGCCTGGCGGTCGGCGGTGGCGGCGGCCAGTTCGGCGCGGGCCGAGGCGATGCGGGCCTGGGCGTCGATGAGGCGCACGCGGGCATCGTTGGCGGTTTCCTCGCGCTGGTTGACTAGGAAGAAGTCGCCCGAACCCAGTTCGAAGCGCCGACGTTCGGCCGCGGCCAGGCGCTCGGCCAGGCTGTACTCCTCTTCGGCGATGGTGGCCAGGCGCTCGCTGGCGCCGACGCTGATCACCAGCGATTCGACTTCCACCGCGATCTGGTCGCGCAGGTAGCGGCTGCGCTGGTCCAGGGCTTCTAGTTCGGCGCGCGCCTGCGCCAGGCGGCCCTTCACCGCGCGGTTCTGCAGCGGCACGCTGAAGCGGAAGCCGATGGAGGCATCCAGCGGCGAGCGACTGGGGCCACCCTCGCCCACCGGCCCCAGGTCTTTGCTGACTTCCATGCGCAGGTCCAGGCGCGGGGCCAGGTCGTTGCGGGCCAGCATCAGCTGCGCGGTGGCCTGGTCGATCTTGGCCAGCAGGGCGCGGTAGTCCGGACGTTCCACCGGCGCGGCGATGCGGGTCACGCCGGCCAGGCTGTGCAGGGCGTCGGTGTTGGCCGGCAGGCGCTCGGCCGAGACCGTCACCGGGGCGCCATCGGCATCGCGCAGGTACAGCGACAAGGTGTTGGCGGCGCGGGCGAACTCCTGCTCGGCGCTGACCACCAGGGCGCGGCGCTTGACCAGGTTCTGGTCGTTCTCGGTCAGCAGGATGGACGGGCGCGCACCCAGCTGCACCAGCCGGCCCAGGGCCGCGCGGCGCTGCTCGGACAGCTGCAACAGTTCGCGGTAGGCGCGCAGCTTCAGGCCGGCGGCGACCCAGGACTGGTAGGCCAGGGTGGCGCGGCGCTGCACGCCCACGGCGACCATCTGCGCCTCGTAGCGGGCGATATCGATGTCCATGCTGGCGACGTTGCGCTTGGTGCGGCGCTCGTCGACCACCCGATCGCGCAGCAACGAGAACAGCGCGCCGACCTTCACCTCGCCGGCGCGGTCGGTGTAGGACTGGTCCTCATAGATCGGGAAGCGGCCATCGGAGATGCGATAGCCGCCATAGACGTAGCCGCCGTTGTTGGTCAGCGGCTGGGTGGCGCGGCTCTCGACATAGTCGCCGTCGTAGTAGCCCTCCACGCGCGAGCGACCATCGACGTTGAAGACCATGTCAAAGGCGCCATCGGCGGACAGCCCCTTGCCTTCGGCCTGGCGCACCTTGGCCAGCGCCTCGACGATCTGCGGGGCCGAGTCGGCCGAGGCGCGCAGGACTTCGTCCAGGGTCAGCGGCGCGGCCTGCGGTTCGGCCTGAACGGCCGGGGGCGACATTGCGGGCGAGACCTGGGCCAGCAGCGGCAGCGGCGCGCCCAGGGCCAGCAGCAGGGCCAGTCGCAGGCTCATTTCTCGCCGCTCCCTTCGTCCTTGTCGTCCTTGGCCGCCTTGCCGCCCTTGTCGCTCTTGCCGGACTCGCTGGCAGGGGCGTACGGCGAGCGCCCGAACTCCAGCGGGAAGCCGTTCAACTGGCGCCACAGCTCATAGCCGACCAGCACGGTCTCGCCCTGGATCCAGCCGCGGACCTTGGCGCCGGGGCGGGCGAAATCCAGCCCGGGCCAGGCCGGCTTGCCGGGCATGGGCTCGACCAGCACGCGGAACAGGCCGCTGGGCAGCGCGTTGGGGTCGACCATGCGCACCCGGCCATCGAACATGCCCTGGGCGACGGAGGGCCAGCCGCTGAACTGGATGGCCGGCCAGCCTTCGAACTCCAGCCGCACCGGCCGGCCAGGCCGGACCAGCGGCACGTCCCGGCCGGCGATGTACAGCTCCACGGTGCGCTCGACCTGCTCCGGGGCGATCACCGCCAGCACCGTGCCGGCCGAGACCAGGGCGCTGTCGCTGGTGGCATTGAGCTGCTGCACGCGGCCATCGCGCGGGGCGCGCACGGTCTGCGCCGACTGCCGGCGCAGCTGGATATCGATGCGCGTCAGCTTGGCCTGCGCCTCGGTCAGCTTGGCATCGGCATCGGCCACCTTGATCTGGGTCAGCTCGTAGTCGCGGCGGCCGGCCAGGCCTTCCAGCATCAGCTGGCGGGTGCGCTCGACGTCGATGGCGGCCACGCTGCGGGCCTGCTGGATGGCGGCGATGCCGGCCACGGTCAGGGCGCGCTCGCTGGCCAGACGCTCCAGCAGCTCGGGGTCCAGGTCGGCCACGCGCGCGATCGGGTCGCCGCGCGAGACCCGCTGGCCATCGTGCACGTACCAGTGCTCCACCCGGCCCTGGACCAGCGAGGTGACCTGCTGCTGGCGGTCGCCCGGATCGGTGGCCACCACCTGCCCGCCGCCATGGGCGGTCTGCACCCAGGGCACGAAGGCCAGGATGGCGATGGTCAGCAGCACCACCAGCACCAGGATCCAGCCCACGGCCGAGGCCGTGCTGGGCACGCGCATGGCCGCCAGCGTCTTGAAGTAGCGCGATTGATCAGCCGCGTTCGGCATGGCCGGTCTCCTGCTGCTGCGTGGCGGCGACCAGGGCCGCGCGGTCGGGCAGGCGCTCCTGCCGGGTGGGGGTGATGAACATCCACCCGTCAAGGCTGATGTCCTCGGGGCGTCCGGTGCACAGCAAGGTGGTGGTGCCGGCCTCTTTCAGCTGCCCCAGCACGTCGACCAGGCGCGCGGTCGGCAGCAGGTCGTAGATCTGCGCCAGCATCAGCACGCGCGGGCGCACCAGCAGGGCGTTGGCCAGCTTCAGGGCCATCACCTCGTTGATGGCCAGGGGCGCGCCGGAGGTGGCCAGGCGCGTGTCCAGCCCTTGCGGCAGCGAGGCCAGGCGACCGCGCAGGCCGACGCGGGTCAGCGCGTCGAGCATGGCGCTGGAGCTGACCTCGGGCGAGGCCATACCCAGGTATTCGCGAATGGTCATCTCGCCGATGGTCGGGCGGTTGAGCACGATGACCTGCGAGCGCAGCAGGGGCATGTCGAAGGCGGCCATGTCCGCACCGCCCACCATCACCAGCCCGCGGTCGGGCACCACGTGGCGCTTGAGCAGCATCGCCAGCGGCTGCTCGGCGCCATCGGCGGTGCAGACCACCAGCTGCTCGCCAGGGGCGAGTTCGAAATCGAAACGCGCCTGATCCACCACCACGCTGTCCAGGCGCAGGGCGCTGTTCTCCGGTGCGCAGCCCGGGGCGGTGATCACGCGCTCCTGCGGGATCGCGTACAGCAGCGAAAGCTCCTCGGCGCTGGCGACCAGGTCGTACAGCGTGTCCAGGTACCAGCCCAGCCGCGAGATGCCGTAGAACACCGCGCTGAGGATCAGCTCGGCCGCCACCAGCTGGCCGATGGAGAGCTCGTTGCGCAGGATCAGGTTGCCGCCCAGCGCCAGCAGCGCGGCGCTGGCCAGGGCATAGAGCAGCAGGAAGCCGATGGTCTGCTTGAAGGTGTAGCGGAAGTAGCGCTGGTGCTTGTCCACGTAGGCCGCGGTGACCGTCTCGGAGCGGCGCATCGCAAAGCTGAAATAGCGGCTGGATTTGTAGAAGCCGTTGGAGCCGCCGATGCTTTCCAGCCAGCGGGCCGCATCGTGCTTGGCATGGCTCAGCGCGACCGCGGCGCGGATCGAGCCGCGCGACCAGATCGCCCAGATGCCCAGGATCACCAGCATCAGCAGCGCGTTGAAGGCCAGGAAGAAGGGGTGGTAGAAGCTGGTGACGGCCAACCCGACCGCCGACTGCAGCAAGATGGTGAAGGCGCCGATCACCAGGCTGGGCACCGCCTTCTGCACCACTACCAGGTCGAAGAAGCGGTTGAACAGGTCGGTACGGCCCTGGTCGGAGAAGAACGGGTTCTGCGCGTTGACCACGCGGGTGGTCATGTCCGCCACCACGCGCGCGAACAGGCGCCGTTCGAACAGCGCCATCACCCAGAAGCGCATGGCGCTCAGGCCGGCCACCAGCAGCAGCAGGCCCAGCAGCAGGCCGGACAGGGTCCACAGCGGCGCGGGCAGGGCGGTGTTGGCGACGCTGTTGATCAGCAGCTGCACCGAGATCGGCGTGGCCAGCGAGAGCAGGCTGATGGCCACGCCGTAGACCATCACCAGGCGCAGGTAAGGCGTGTCCGGGCCAATGATTTCCTTCAGCCAGCCCAGGGCCTCCTTCCATCCGATCCGCTCTTGCGCCATCTCAAGCATCCCAGTGTGCAGTGCAGCAAATTGTGCCTGCGTGGCGGATCGGCGCAAGACATGCGCCCTTATGTTTTTGATTACATTTTCCTATGCTGCCACGTCCCTCAGCAGGCGGGCGATCAGCTTGAAGGCCGGCGCGCGGCTGGCGCCCTGGCGCCACAGCAGGCCGATATCGCGGTAGTAGCGGGCACCCTTGACCGGCCGCACCACCACGTCATCGCCCTCGCGCACCTCCTGCCTGACATACAGGTCAGGAAGCAGCGCCAGCCCCATGCCCATGCCGGCCATCTGGCGGATGGCGTCCAGGCTGGTGCCTTCGTAATCGCGCAGCACGGTGGCGCCGACTTCGTGGGAGATGGCCGCGATCTGCTCGGCCAGCCGGTACTCGGGCATCAGCGTGAGCAGCTGCGCCCCGCGCAGGTCCGCCGGGGTGATGACCTGCTTGTCGCGCAGGGGGTGATCGGCGGCCATGGCCACGTGCAGGGGCTCGCGGAACAGCCGCTCGCTGTGGAAGCTGCGCCCCTGCACCGGCAGCTGCGCCAGCACCACGTCGTGCACGCCGCTGGCCAGGCCCGAGGCCAGCACCGGGGGCAGGCCTTCGCGCACGTGCACGCGCAGGGCGGGGTGTTCGCGGTGCAGGCGCGCCACCAGGCCGGGCATCAGGTAGGCGCCCAGGGTGGGCGAGACGCCCAGGCGGATGGTGCCGGTGAGGGTGTCGCCGGCGCCGTGGCGGACTTCTTCCAGGTCGGCCACGTCCAGCAGGATGCGGCGGGCCCGTTCCAGCAATTCACGGCCCAGCGGCGTGGGGATGGCCGGGCCGCCGCGTTCGAACAGCGGGGCTTCCAGGATCTGCTCCAGGGCGCGGATCTGCTGGGACAGCGAGGGCTGGGACACGCCCATGCGTTCGGCCGCGCGGGTGAAGCTGCCGGACTCGGCCAGCGCGACGAAGTAGCTCAGCTGGCGCAGCGTGGTTCTGGGGCGGGGCATGGGGCGGACTCCGGCAGCGACGGGCGGACGCGCTCCCGCTGCGGATGCGGCAGGCCGGACAGGGCGGCGCCGACGATGCGCTCATGCGCGACGGGAACGCGCGCGACGGGGACGCGCGATGAAAGACAGCAGGATACAGGGGCGTGGCGGCGGTCCGGGTCGCGCGCCCTGGTCGCAACGCTCAGAATAGGGCGCCGGATGCGGGCCTCACCCGCCGCGCCGGCTTCCAGAACGCCAGAAGGATCCACCGCATGTCCCTGCATCCCGATTTCCCCGTGGTCGAAGGCCGCCACCAGCTCACCCCGGACTGGGCCATCACCCTGGCCGCGCCGTTCAACCGCCGCATCGAGGATGGCGACCTGGTGCTGTGGCGCCCGGGCCTGACGGTGTGGATGACCATCTGGCTCAACGATGAGAACGCCAGCATCGAATCACGCGTCGAAGACCTGAAACAGCACATGTCCCCGGAAGCGACGGACATCGAGCAGCATTCACAGGGCCAGACCGTGTACTACGCCTATCGCCTGGCCGAGGAGCCGGACGAGGACACCGACGACGGGCGCCTGCCCGGCTACTACGGCTACGCCTTCGAGGCCGGCAGCCATGTGCAGATGGCCGTGTACTTCGACGAGGAAGCCGAGGCCGAGGCCGCCCGCGCGCTGCATCGCAGCCTGGAGTACGCGGGCCAGGAGTGAGCGGAGGCAGTTGAGGAGTGAGCGGAGAGAAGTGAGGAGTGAGCGAAGGCGGCGACCTGCTCCCAGAGCATCGCGGCTCGTTTCTTTCTGCTGCTCTCTTTCCACTGCTCCTTGCGATTGTCGCCTGCGCGCTGCCCGCTCATTCCTCACCATCTCTACCGACTCTGCGCCTTTGCTCACTCCTCACTCCTCGCCCTACCCCTCACTCCTCAAATTCCACGCCCCACCCCTCACTCCTCAGCGTCACGCCCCAACGCGTTACCCTTCCACGCCCCGCATCACCGCCCTCCGCCATGCCCGCTCCACGCCCTCGCTTCACTTACCGCCTCGCCTTGCGTCCCGTGGACGAGCAGATGTCCTCGGCCGAGCTGGCCGCCGCGGTGCAGCGCGTGCTGTTGTCGCTGGGCGACAGCCGGCATGGCGTGTCCATCGTCAAGATCCAGCGCCCACCGAAGCAGGACGGCACTGGGTTGTACGTGGAAGCCACCGCGTCCGGCCCGGAGGGCTGGTATCTGGATGCGGACGATGAGCTGCTGAGCCAGGGCCTGCGCGCTGAGCTGTTGCCCTGAGTCCGCCACCGCGCGGCGTCGGCATGCGCAATCTCAATGCCGGCGGTGGTCCTCACTCGGCTGGCCGCGGTGTGTAGCCCCGCCCCTGCATGCGTTCGGGGTGGAACACCAGATTGTCCACGTCGTCGAAATTGAAGCGCGTGGTCATCGCCTTCCAGATGGCCCTGGCCGATGGTGCGCTCAGCGCGTTGGCGCTGACGGCATCGGCGGTACCCACAGGGAAACTGATCGTGATCCACTGCGGTTTGGCACTGCGCGTGGCCGCGTAGACCTCCGGAGCGATCGTGTAGACCGGCCAGCGCGCCCCCTTGTGCCCGGGGCCGAACGGATCGTAGTCGGCATCGCCGGTGCCGCTGAACACGTCGAGGCCGAACTGCGGGGCGTTGAGAGAAGCCGGCGCGTCGAGGCTGCCGCGATACTTTGCACGGGTACGCGCAATGACGCCCAGCTGCGCCTGCAGCTGCGCATCGGTGTTGTCGCCCTTTTCATGCGCGCGCCGACAGCCGGCTTCTGCCACGTCCAGGGCTTGCCCGCGGGTGAGCGGGGTAACGGGGATACGGTCGACGCCCAGCATCACGTGCACGTAGGCCCCGGCGACATAGGTCAGGCGTCCGCCGGCGATGCGCTGGACTTCGGCCCTGGCCGCGTTGAACCGGGCCGCGTCCGCGTCGACGGGATTGCCGGCGGTGTCGACCGCCATGGTCACGTAGAGCGCGGTGGGCGTGTCGAACCACCCCAGTCCTTCCATGCCGGGAATGGTGTTGGCGGCGATGCTGATGTCCTGCGACGCGGCCGGCTGGGCACGCTTGAGCCTGGACAGGCTGTGGCTCGCATCGGCGTAGGCGGGTGTCCAGTAGCGCAGGCTGGTGGTCCAGCTGACCGGCATGTAGAAGCGGGGGTTGGCCTTCTCCGGATAGATCGAGAACCAGGGCTCGACCACCGCGCCCACCGGCTCGGAATAGCTCGCGCGGATCCAGTCGGCGAATCGCCGCATCATCTCCAGCCGCGCAGGCGTGAAGTTGGAATTGCCTTTGGCCTGCGCCGCATTGGGCGTATTGCCCTTGGGCGGCAGCTGGGACGCATAGCCGGTGACACGGCTGCGCAGCTCCATCAGGCCAGGGTTGGCGTCCTGTGCCAGGACGGGCGCAGCCAGGAGCAGCAGGGCAAGCGAGAGCGTGCGTTTCATCGGACGGGACACCATGACGGGAAAGACGCCTGACGATCACGACGAAACGCGGCCACAGGGGACATGGCGGTGGCTGGTTCTTCGGAATCCCCTCCGCGCGTGACGGCGCAGGTTCCATGGCTCGGCCTTGCAAGCGACCGCCCGAGGGGCGCCGCGAATCGACACAGGTGGAAGCAGTGCGCGCGATCTGGTGGCGCGCCTCATCGCCAGCGTGCGATGGCGACGGTTGAGGGTGGCATGCCGCCAGGGTCGCGTTGCCTGTTGCCGAGCGATGTCTGATGCATGGTGATGGTGGATGGAAGAGCGGCATCCACCCTCGTAGGGTGGACAACGCGAAGCTTGTCCACCGCGGCGTCGGCGTGGGTTAGGCGCAGATGCCGCTACGGCGACGTGTCTGATGCATGGCGATGGTGGATGGGAGAGCGTCATCCACCCTACGTGGGGTGGACAACGCGAAGCTTGTCCACCGCGGCGTCGGCGTGGGTTAGGCGCAGATGCCGCTATGGCGACGTGTCTGATGCATGGCGATGGTGGATGGAGGAGCGTCATCCACCCTACGTGGGTGGACGATGTGGAGCTTGTCCACCGTGGCGCGGGCAACGGGAGGCGCTGCCGCCGTGCGGGAGCGGGTGTGTCATGACAGGCAACTGCCGGCGACAGCCTGATGCCTTAAGCTTCGCGTCGGGTCGTTCAAGGAAGATGCACGATGAATTTGGTCAAAGTCGGTTTTCTGGGGTTGCTCGCCGCGGTGGCTTTGCTGGCTGCAAGGGCCTACCTTAAGGAGGTCGAACCAAGGGTGTCGGCGTCCGCACAATCGCCAGGCTCAGGTCGGTCGGGTGGCGCGCGCGGATTCGTGCAGATGCCTTTGCCGGATGGACTTCCCGGCGACAGGGTGGTGATCTTCGCGCCGGCCGACTGTCCCTCCGCCGCAGCTCAGCGTGCCGACGCGCTCGCACGTCATCTGGACAGGGCCGGCATTCCCTACCAGCACTCCCAGGAAGCCAGCTTCAGCCATCTCGCCTCCCGGGAGGAAGCCGATCGTGTCGCGGCGGTCATGCAGGGGGGAATCCCGGTGGTCTTCGTCCGGTCGCGAGCGCGCGCCAATCCTGCGGTCGAGGAGGTCGTTGCCGAGTACCGTGCCGGTGGCATGCGATAAGCACGGCATGTGTCGGCGTTGCCCGGCGTGCATCATCGTCTGTAAATGAAAAGGCCGCCCAGTGGGCGGCCTTTCCTTACGCGCGTGTGTCGGATCAGGCGGCGCGCTTCATCGCCAGCTTGCGGTCGCGCATGATGCCGTGGGTCTGCACCACGTCCGGCATCAGGGTCTCGATGGCGCGTCGGGCTTCGGGCGTAGTGTCGGCATCGGCCACGGTCTCGCGGAACGCCTTCAGCAGGCGGTCCTCGGACTCCTCCAGCTCTGCGACATAGCCGTATTGGGTGTCACCCAGGGCGGCGCGCGTCTTGCCGTAGAACTCCTGCAGGGAGCCGACCAAGGTGCCGTGCTGGGCCGGCTCCTTGCCATTGGCGGCCACCACGCGGCTGAGCTGGTCGACAATGTTCTGCTTGGTCGCGGCGATCTTGTTGAACAACTGGGCCAGTTCCGCGTCCTTCACCTTGGGCGCGGCGTCGGTGTAGAAATCCTTGCCGTCGCGGGCGATCTGGATCAGGTCGTTCAGGCTGTGGGCCGTCTTGCTGGCAGTGCTCATACGTGCGTCCTCCGGTTGTCTTGGGGAATGTGGGGTCTGCATCGACCCTGCGCATAGGCTGCAAGCTGCAGGCTCACAAGCTCGTGAGCGCGTACCTTGCCCGGGGCACACATGGGCTTAGCATTCGCCGCATCCACGCACTTGCTCAAAGGCGGTCGTGCCGCTGCACGAGGCAATTGCTGCAGGGCCGCTTGTGCTTTGCGGGCCAGGACCGTTGGATAGGGCCAACCGCGTGCACGAGACACGCATGGAAGCTTGAGATGACCGAGTTGTGGCAACAGAACCTGGCGCTGGTGTTGTTCCTGCCGTGGTACGCCATCCTGCTGTGGATGTTCTGGATCACCCCGCGTGCGGCGCGCGGGCGGCCGGGCAAGCGCGGCTTCGATCTGGCAGCGATTGTGGTGGCCGTACTGGCTTCCGGGATGGCCATGCGCTGGGGGTTCGCCCTGGGGGCCGATCAGGCTGGGGCGATGTGGCGCCAGATCCTGGCCACGGCGCTGGCCTATGGTGCGTTCCTGGCGGTCATGGCGGTGGCTTGGGGCGTGCGCGCGCGTTGGCTGCGTGCAGGCGAGGAGTGAGCGGAGAGAAGTGAGGAGTGAGCGGGCAAGCGGGACCGGCGCGATGAAGACCAAGCGAAGCTCCCACGCGCTCTTGGCTTGTTTGCATCGGGCGTGGATAGGCTAGAGCGCCACCAGTGATCACTTCATCAGCGCTTCCAGTGCCGCGGTATCCAGGTAGGCCACGGCACGGATGATTTTTCCTTGTGCCAGTGTCAGCTGCCAGGCGTAGTGGTTTCGGTACGGCCTGCCATCCAGCGCGGTGGCCTGACCTTCCCAGAAGACCACGACTTCATCGCCCTGGGCCACGATCTGCCGCAGCGTTGGCGTGATGGGCGTGCGCAGCTTGCGCGTGATCGGCGCGACGGCCTCCTGCAGGAACGCCTGCCGGCCACGATAGGTGCCCGACACGCTGCTCACGCCGGCCACGGTCCACACCACGTCGGCGTCCAGCAGATCGAACACACTGCCCTGGCCAGCGCGCCACTGCTCGAACGCGATGCTGACCACGGCGGCGTTGCGCGCAGGGCTGTCTTGCGCCTGGGCCAGGGCGGCGCTGGGAAGGCCGAGCATCAATGTCGCGATCAACAGGCAACGTGCGGCCAGGAAGGGCGTGCGCATCGTGAAGCTCCATAACGAAGAACGATGCGGTCGATAATGCCGCGACCTGCCGTCAGCGCCTTGGCCGTTCCTGCCCGATGCTTGCCCATTGCTGCCAGGCGCGGGAACGGCCAGGACGCCGCCCCGCGCGCTGCGGGTGCTGGCGGGCCACGACGGCCCGCCGTGGTGCTCAGTCCTTGAGCTCGTCCGGCACCTTGCCGCCGTTCTCGGCCAGCTTCTTCATCACGGCCTTGTGCAGGGCGATGTTCTGCTCGGCGCTGCCGTGCGCACCGGCCTGCACACCCAGCTCGGTGGCCAGTTCCTTGCGCGCATCCAGGCTGGAATCCAGGTCCAGCAGCTTGAGCAGATCCACGATGGAATGCTGCCAGTCGCTCTTGCCGCCCTTCTGTGCGGCCAGTTCGGTCAGCACGGCCGCCACATCCACTGGCTCGGCTGCCGCCGGCGTGGGCGAGGGCGGGGCGGGCGGGGCGACGTCGGCGGTCTGCGCGCTGCCGTCGATGAAGATCGGCGCGGGTTTGGCCGGCGCGGCCGGCGCGGCCGGTGTGGCGGCCTTGGCATGGCCGAAGATCTTGTCCACGATGCTGGAGAAGAGGCCCATTGCGATGTCTCCTGGATAAGGGTGGAGCGCAGAGGCTATCGGCGCCCGTGCTCAGGCCGCATGAAACCGGCGCGTCGTGCGTGTTACGGCGCCAGCGGGATCGGGGTGAAGGTGGCCTGGGTGAGCACTGGCGATTGCCACTCGTCCTTGCCGCCATGGCCGGCGTACCAGCTGCTGCCATCGCGCTTGATCAGGTAGACGCGGTGGCCCAGCGAGTAAACCAGGGCGATATCGCGCACGGTCAGGCGCTTGGGCTGCTTGACGTAGCCGGTCTTCTGGCCCAGGCCCAGGGTGCCCCAGTCGGTGTTGCCCCAGCCCATCGCGCTGCCGTCCTCGAACAAGGCGATGGCATTGCACACGGACAACTGCACCGCCTTGGGCGCGCGCACGCCGGCCACGGGCAGCGGCCTGGCGGAGAAGCGCTCAGGCGGATCGTCCTGCAGCCCATCGCCGAGCATGTAGCAGCGACGGCTGCCCCAGGCCAGCAGCGTGCCATCGCGGCGGACGGCCATCGAGACATTGGCACCGGCGGCGACCGTGGTCACGTCGCTGAGCCCCTCGACCGGCGCCGGCAGGTCCAGCGGCGGCTCCTGCGCCGGCTGTCGACCCAGCTCGCCGTAGCGATTGACCCCCCAGGACAGCACCGTGCCGTCCCGGCGCAGGGCCAGGGTGTGCGAGGCGCCCATGGCGACCTGGGTGATGTCGGTGGCCCCGGGCACGCGCACCGGCGTCAGCGCGGGCGGGCTGGCCTCGCCCCAGCGCTTGTTCGCCAGGCCGTCGCCGATCTTGCCGCCACCGCGCTGGCCCCAGGCGCGCAGGCTGCCGTCCTCGAGCATGGCGATGGCAGTGCTTTCCCGAGCGTAGAGGTGGCGCACCGGCGGCAACGGCACCTGGACGACCGTGACCCCCGCGGAGGGCACGGGGCGGCCACCGCCCAGGCCCACCTGCGCGCCCCAGGCCAGCACGCGGCCGTCCTCGGTCAGCGCATAGCCGTTGGTGCCGCCGCCGGCGATCTCGCGGATGCGGGCCGGCAGCGGAATCAGCGTCGGCCGCGCCTCCCGGCTACTGCCATGACGCTGCGGATTGGGACCCAGCTGGCCCTCGTTGAATTCGCCCCAGCCCACCACGGTGCCGTCCTCGCGCAGGGCCAGCATGTTGGCGCCGGAGCCGCTGAGTTGAATGATGCGCGGCTCGGCCGCGCAGGTCGGCAACGGGCGCAACAGCAGCAGGGCGGACAGCAGCAGGGATGCGATCGTGGCAGCGCGCATGACGGACTCCGGCAGGCAGGACCTGTCAGATCACGCAAAACCGCCCGCGCAGGGGACATGCCGGTCAGTAGGGCGGCTTGCGCTTGTCACGCTGCGTGCGCGCCGCTTCGGTCCACCAGGCCAGGTCGTCGGCGAAGCGGGCAAAGCTCTTCTCCAGCGACTTGCCGGCCTCCTCGATGGGCTGGCCCTGGGCGTCCAGGGTCTTGCCGATGGGGCCCACGGTCACGGTGCTGGAGATCACCACCATGCCCATCTCCGAGAGCGTGCCGTGCCAGGCGAAGCTGGCGCGGGCCCCGGACAGGCGGCCGGCCGAATAGCTCACGATGCCCGCAGGCCGCCAGAACCACTCTTCCAGGAAATGGTCGGTGAGGTTCTTCAGGCCGGGCTGCAGCCCCCAGTTGTACTCGCCGGTGACGAAGATGAAGCCGTCGGCAGTGCGGATCTTTTCGGCCAGCGTTTCCATCGCCTCAGGCGCCTGGCCCTTGGGATATTCCTTGTACATGCGGTCCAGCATCGGCAGGTCCACCGCCTTGGCGTCGATCAGCTCGGCCTGCGCGCCGCGCGCGTTGAGCGTGCGCACCGCGTACTCGGCCAGGCGGATGCCCATGCGGTCGCTGCGATAGGAGCCGTAGAACACGAGGATGCGGTCAGACATGGGGCGGCCTGCGGCTGGGAGAGTGGCCCATCATCGCAGCCTGCTGCGCAAGGTTTCGTTGACGGGTTGCGCCGGCGGCGCAGGGCAGGTGCCTGCGCCTTGGACATGCGTTCGAATCTAATGCCGCGGTCGTGCCACGGCGTACATCTCCCAGGCGATCTGCTTGACCAGGGCATCCTCGTCATCGCCCTGCCGGCCCAGGTCGAAGTGGGTGCGGCCTTCCAGGAAGCGCACCTGGCTCCTGGCGTGCAGGCCATCGAGCACCGCCTTGAGCTTGTGGGCCGGACCGTCCAGGTAGAACGTATCGGCGGTGCCGACGATGACGTGGATCTTGCCCTCCAGGTCCGGCGCCAGCTGCGGCCATTGCGCGGCCAGGCGTGCGGCGATGTCGTAGTGCGCCGTCCAGTAAGCGGCGACCTTGGGGTCGACCCGGCCGGTGTCGCGGTCGAACAGCGGCATCGCCGCGCCATCGGGCCCGCGCGGCGAGAACACCCATTCGTAGGAGGACAGCTGCCCGCCGTAAGGCCCCAGCACGCGCTCGATCTTGATCAGGTCCTCGGCCGTGGCCACGACCTTGCCCGCCTCGCGTGCCATTGGCGCGGCGCTGCCGTCGGACAGGCGATACATGTTGGCATCGGGCGCGTACAGGTCCACGCCGGTGAAGTCGTGGAAATCGGTGGGATCGGGCGAGGTCGACCAGGTGCCGCCGAACAGCTTGGGATAGCGCGTCTGCAGCCACAGCGTGGCCCAGCCGCCGGAGGAGTGCCCGGTGAGCAGGCGCCCCGAGGCCTTGCCGTCCATGCGGTACTGCCGTTCCAGCGCCGGGATGAGTTCCTCGGTCAGCGCCGTACCCCAGGGGCCGTTGTTGACCGAGTCGACGAACTCGTGGGTGCCGCTGGGCAGGGCCTCTTCCAGGAACACCCAGATCATCGGCGGCGTCTGCCGTCGCGCCATGGCGTCCCAAGTGGTCAGGATGCTGTCGGCGAAGGCGTCGTAGTTGCCGGTGAAGCCATGGGTCACGTAGACGGTGGGATAGCGTGTGGCGGCCTTAGGGTCGTAGCCGGGCGGCACCAGGACGCGTGCGCGCAGGGCGATGTCGCGGCCCCAGAACGCGCTGAGCGCCGGGCTGATCATCGAGGCATCGAAGCTGTGCGCCTTGGCCTGCGGCAGCGCTGGCAAGGCCGCCTCGGGCACGCGCGGCGACAGCGCCCACGGGTCGGAGGTCTGCGGCACGGTGTGCGCCAGCGACAGCGCCGGCAGCGCCTTGCCCTGTTTCAGCCGCACCGGGGCGACCGCGCTGACCAGGTCGCCGCCGCTGCGGCCGGTGTAGTTGTAGCTGTGATCCACGTCCAGCACGGCCTGCACCAGGTAGTCGCCGTCGGCCAGGGTGGAAAACGGCGCGGGGAAGGCGATCTGGTCCAGGTCCATGTCCACGCTGGCGCCGCCTTCCAGATGCGGCACCTCCTGCGCAGCGATGAACACCGAATGCGGCGCGGACGGGTTGCCGTCCACTGCCGTGACCTGCCCGTCCCTGGACGCGGCGCGCGCCGACGCGGGGTCGGTGGCGAACACCAGCAGCCTGCCGGAGGTCGGCGCGGCACCGGCTGGCAGGCTGACCCGGACGAAGCGATGCGGTGCGGGCGTATCCGCGCCGGCGTTGTGGGCCTGCGCGCCCGGCGCGCAGGCACCAAAGGCCAGCGCCAGTGCGCTGGCGGTTGCAAGACGGTGCAGCATCGAGCCTCCCCCTGAGGATTGATTGACGCGATCTTCCAGCTGGCGCGCTGCCGGCGCGCCGGATGACAGCTTGCGCCGCAGCACGCCGTGACGCCAGCGGACTTTGGTGTCGTCCCCAAGCCAGCCTCGGGCTCGAACGCGTTCTCTTCGCCAGGATCTGGCCGGGTGCACCTTGCCGTGTGGGAGCGGCTTCATGTGGCCTTAGGCCATCAGCCGCAGAGCGGCTTTACCGGTAAAGCTTCTTCGCCGATGAATCGGCTCCCACGATGGCAGAGGTGCTCTAGGCGAAAAACCATGCGCTTCCCGACCTTCGTGGACAGTTGTAGGAGTGGCTCTAGGTGGCCTCGGGCCATCAGCCACGAAGGGGCTTAACCGGTAGCGCCCCTTCGCCGATGAATCGGCTCCCACAAGAGCGGGCTACTCCAGGAGAAAGTCCGCACTCGCGTCCGACCTTTGTGCGCGGCTGTGGGAGCGGATCCAGGTGGCCTCGGGCCATCAGTCGCGAAGGAGGCGTCCGCACTCAAGCCCCTTCGCGGCTCGACGCTGCTCTGGCGGGATGCTTCCAGGCTTGCGCGAGATTCCTATGCGTCGGTGACCGCAATCTTCGACCCCATCGTGGAAGCTTGTGGCGCCGGCGAGCGCTCGGCGCATGCCGTGGCGGTCGCCTCCCGCAAGGCTCGGGTGCTGGCGCCTGTTAGCATGCGCGGCTGCGGCCAGCGCGCTTTTTCCGCACATCACCGACATGACCCAGACCTTCTTCGGTTCCTTGCGCCTGTGGCTGGGCATCGAACGCAGCACCACGCGCGCCAGCGACAAGTGGCTCTCCGGCCTGGGCGCGGCGTTGGGCATCGTGGCGGTGTACCACCTGACCACCTGGGTGTTTCCCCAGGGCTTTGACGGCACCGCCAGCGGGCTGGTGATGGTCGCCTCCATGGGCGCCAGCGCGGTGCTGTTGTTCGCGGTGCCCTTGGGGGCGTTGTCCCAGCCCTGGCCGGTGATCGGCGGGCACCTGCTGTCGGCCATCGTCGGCGTCAGCGTGCAGAAACTGCTGCCGGGGCATGTGCTGGCGCCGGCCCTGGCCGTGGGCGCGGCGGTGGCGGTCATGGCCTTCGCGCGCTGCATCCACCCGCCTGGTGGGGCGACGGCGCTGTCGGCGGTGATCGGCGGCCAGCAGGTCCACGCGCTGGGCTACCACTACCTGCTGATGCCGGTGCTGGTGAACGTGGTGGCCATCCTGGCCATGGCGGTGCTGTTCAACGCGCTGTTCCGCTGGCGTCGCTACCCGGCGCATCTGCACCGCCTGTCCCACCCGGCGCAGCCGGTGACGCCGGCGCAGCGACAGTTCGACCTGACCCAGGAGGACTTCCACGCGGCGATGGAGCGGCTCAACGCCTATGTGGACATCACCGAGGAGCAGATGACCGAGCTGCTGGAGCTGGCCAAGCAGCACGCCGAGCGGGTGGTGGTACATCCCCGACAGGTCGTGGTGGGACGTTGCTACAGCAACGGCCGCCTGGGTCGTGCCTGGGCCGTGCGCGAGGTGGTGTCGGTCCCCGCGCAGGATGCGGCGCAGGCGATGCTGTCCTATCGCGTGCTTGCCGGAGAGGGAGCAGGCCAACAGGGGCAATGCACACTGGAAGCCTTCCGGCAGTGGGCGCGCTTTGAGGTGGTGGCCCAGCGCAACGGGCGCTGGACCAAAGCCGAGACCGGCCAGGCCTGAACCGCCGGCGGCCCTGCACGGCCGCAAGCTGCCATTGGAGGATGTGCCTTGGCCTGTTGCGGCGCACGCTGGCAGCGGTGGGCATCCGGCTTACCCTGCCTCACCTCTCCACAAGGATCTCGCCCGATGCGCGCACGTCGCCTGCTCGCCACCCTTGCGCTGCTGTGCGCCGCGTCCGCCGTGCAGGCGCAGCAGGGGGGCTTCCTGCGCACGCAGGGCACGCAGATCGTGGATGAGTCGGGCAGGCCGGTGATCCTGCGCGGGGTCGGCCTGGGTGGCTGGATGCTGCAGGAAGGCTACATGCTGGAGTTGCCCAGGTTCGGCACCCAGCAGGTGATCCGCCGCAACATCGCCAAGCTGATCGGGCAGGACAAGGCCGAAGCCTTCTACCAGGCCTGGCGCGACAACCACACCACCAAGGCCGACCTCGACGCGATGGGCGCCTGGGGTTTCAACTCCGTGCGCCTGCCCATGCACTACGCGCTGTACACCCTGCCGGTGGACCAGGAGCCGGTGAAAGGCCAGCAGACCTGGCTGGAAGAGGGCTTCCGCCGCACCGACCAGCTGCTGGCCTGGGCCAAGGCCAACGGGATGTACCTGATCCTGGACCTGCATGCCGCACCGGGCGGGCAGGGCAACGACATCAACATTTCCGACCGCGACCCCGGCAAGCCGTCCCTGTGGGAGGACCCGGCGCACCAGGACAAGATGGTGGCCCTGTGGCGGGAGCTTGCCCTGCGCTACAAGGACGAGCCGGCCATCGCCGCCTACGACATCATCAACGAGCCCAATTGGGGTTTTGCCAGCCGGCAGGACCGCAGTGGCTGCAAGGAGACCGGCAACCAGCCGCTGCGCGAACTACTCAAGCGCACCACCGCGGCCATCCGCGAGGTGGATACGCGCCATATCGTGGTGATCGAGGGCAACTGTTGGGGCAACAACTACAAGGGCGTGCTGGATGCCGGGTTGTGGGACGACAACCTGGTGCTGAGCTTCCACAAGTACTGGAACGCGCCGGACCGCGCCAGCATCGCCGAGCTGCTGGCACTGCGCGACCAGCACCAGGTGCCGCTGTGGCTGGGCGAGACCGGCGAGAACTCCAACGACTGGTTCACCCGCACGGTGGCGCTGGCCGAAGGCGAGGGCATCGGCTGGGCGTGGTGGCCGCTGAAGAAGATCCGCTACAACAATCCGCTGCAGATCCAGCCCAACGCCGGCTATCTGCAGCTGCTGGACTACTGGAACGGCAAGGGCCGCAAGCCCAGCGCCGCCGAGGCTGAGCAGGCGCTGATGACCCTGGCCACGCGCGACGTGCGGTTCGAGCACAACCTGCAGCACCCGGACGTGGTCGATGCGCTGCTGCGCGCGCCGCATTCGGACCGCGCGGTGCCGTTCAAGCCGCATGCGATCGGGCCTGGCGGCGGGCGGATCGCCGCGGTCGACTTCGACATGGGGCCCGATGGCGTGGCCTATCACGACCGCACGCCGGCCAACGAGTCCACCAAGGCCGATGGGCTGTTGTGGAATCCGGCCATGGCCTATCGCAACGATGGCGTGGACCTGGGGCCGGATGGCCAGGGCGGGCTGCAGGTGGCCGGCCTGGAGCAGGGCGAGTGGTTGCGTTACAGCTTCAGCGTGGAGCAGGCGGGCACGTATCGGCTGAGGCTGGTCTCGCCCGGGGCGGGCGAGGCGTCGGTGGTGCTCAATGGCGATGCGTTGCCGGGATCGGCCGATGGGACCTTCCAGGGGCTAGCGCTGCTGCAGGGCCGCAATACGCTGATCGTGCGTGCGCAGGGTCGGCCCTTCGACCTGCAGGCGCTGGAGTTCAGCGCGATGCGGGCTGATTGAGGCGGGCTGGTTAAGGCAAGGCCGAGTACCGCGCTTGTGGGAGCGGCGCTGTGTGGCCTGGGTCATCAGCCGCGAAGGGCTTTGCCGGGAAAGCTCCTTCGGCTCCCACAAAAGCCAAGTTGTGCATCGCGGGGGTGTGGAAGCGGCTCTGCGTGGCCTAGGGCCATCAGCCGCGAAGGGGCTTTACCGGGAAAGCTTCTTCGCCGATGAATCGGCTCCCACAACGGCCGTAGGCCGTGGCTGTGAAAAGCTTGCCGCGGCTGTCGATCCTCCGTCCTCTCGTTCGTCCTCATGCAAGATCCGCCGGCATGTTGCCTCCACCTGACAGGAGTTCACCGATGATTCCCAAGAACACGATCTGCCTCTGGTACGACGGCACCGCGCTGGACGCGGCCACCTTCTACGCGTCGGTTTTTCCGGACAGCCGGGTCAAGGCCGTCCACCGCGCCCCGGGCGACTACCCCTCAGGCAAAGAAGGCGATGTGCTGACGGTGGAGTTCGACGTGCTCGGCATTCCCTGCCTGGGCCTCAATGGCGGGCCGATGTTCAAGCACAGCGAGGCGTTCTCCTTCCAGGTCGCCACCGACGACCAGGCCGAGACCGACCGGCTGTGGAGCGCCATCGTCGACAACGGCGGCCAGGAAAGCGACTGCGGCTGGTGCAAGGACCGCTGGGGCCTGTCCTGGCAGATCACCCCACGGGCGCTCAGTGAAGGCATCGCCGATCCGGACCCGGCTGTGGCCAAGCGCGTATTTGAGGCGATGATGAGCATGCGCAAGATCGACGTGGCGGCCATAGAGGCGGCGCGCCGCGGTTGAGCGATCCGGCGCGGGCGATGTGCGCTGCCACGCCGGCCTTTGCGGGAATCCGGTGGGCGGCGGAGAATGATCGGCCTTCCATCGCCCTTGTCCCGGGCGATGGCGCCTTCATCTCGCCACGGATCCTGCCTTGCTGCCCACCCCTCAGGCGATCTCGCCACGCGCCATCCGCCTGACCAGCCATGTGCTGATGGCCGCAGGCCTGCTGCTGGTCCTGTGGCTGCGGCTGTTGCCGGTGCTGCTGTCGGCGCTGCTGGTCTACGAACTGGTGCTGGTGGTCAGCCCGTTGCTGCGCGCGCGATTGTCCAACGCACGCGCCCGCGCGCTGGTGGTGGCGTTGATCTCGGCGCTGGTGGTCGGCCTGCTGGTGGCCATCGCGCTGGGCGCGCTGGGGCTGATGCAGCAGGACCTGGGCGTGTCGCTCTCGGGCTGGCAGGAGCAGGTGATGTCGCTGATCGCCAAGGCGCGCCAGCAGTTGCCGCAGTCTTGGGTGTCGTTCCTGCCGGCCACCGTGGATGAGCTGCGCCTGGTGCTGGTGGAACAGCTGCACAAGCACGCCGCCGCGCTGCAGATCGCCGGGCGCGAGACCCTGCGGGTGCTGCTGCAGATCCTGATCGGCCTGGTGTTGGGCTCGATCGTGTCGCTGACCCAGGCCAGCCGCAGCCAGCACGAGGGCCCGCTCAGCCAGGCCCTGCTGGTGCGCTGCAAGCGCCTGGCCAGCTCCTTCCACGACATCGTCTTCGCCCAGTTCCGCATCTCGCTGCTCAACACGCTGTGCACCGCCTTCTTGCTACTGATCGTGATGCCGCTGTGCGGGGTGACCCTGCCCTTCACCAAGTCGCTGATCGTGCTGACCTTCCTGGCCGGGCTGATGCCGGTCATCGGCAACCTGATCTCCAACACCGCCATCACCATCGCCGCGCTGTCGATCTCGCCGCTGGTGGGCGTGGCCTCGCTGGCCTACCTGATCGTGATCCACAAGCTGGAGTATTTCCTCAACGCGCGCATCGTCGGCTCCAAGATCCGCGCCAGCGTGTGGGAGCTGCTGATCGCCATGCTGGTAATGGAAGCGGCCTTCGGCATTCCCGGGGTGATCGCCGCGCCGGTGTACTACGCCTATCTCAAGTGCGAGCTGCGCGGCGAGAACCTGATCTGACGCGGGCGTGTGCCCTGCGGGGCGCACGCTGGCTCAGCGGCGATTCACCGCGTGGTTTGGCACGATGGCGACCCATCCCAAGGGGCGCGACGATGAAGGCCTGGTTGTTCCTGCTCTCGGCCATCGGTCTGGAAGTGATCGGCACCACGGCGCTGAAGGCCAGCGATTCGTTCTCGCGCCTGTGGCCCAGCGTGCTGACCGTGCTCTGCTACGGCGCGGCGTTCTACTGCCTGTCCATCACCCTGCGCACGATGCCCACCGGCGTGGCCTACGCGCTGTGGTCGGGCATCGGCATCGTGCTGATCACCGCGGTGTCCTGGCTGCTGTTCGGGCAGAAGCTGGATGCGCCGGCGCTGATCGGCATGGCGCTGATCGTGGCCGGCGTGGTGGTGATGAACCTGTTCTCCACGACCACCGCGCACTGAGCGTGGGCGCGCGCAGGGTCAGGTTTCCAGGGCGAGGCTCGGCACGATGTTCGGCAGGATCTTCTCGATCTTCGGCGCGCCTTCCTCACCGGGCCGCTTCATGCCGTAGGCGTTGACCGGCTGCGAGCGGTTCACCCAGAGCGTGTAGTACAGATGATCGGCGCGCGGATCGTCGGAATTGGGATGCAGCAGGATGGTCAGGCCCAGGCTGTTGAGCTGCAGCCACGGCACGATCACCGGCAACAGGTCGTTGGTGAAGCCGAAGTAGAACGAGGGCGTGACGTGGGGGCCACGCGGTGCCAGGTTCCAGTTGCCCAGCTCCACCGGGAAGCGCTGGATCACCCATTGCCGCAGGCGGTCTGCTTTCAGGTAGGTGTCCTCGTCGAAGTACACGTGCGCGTGGTAGCTGTAGATATCGGTGTACGGGCGTGGCGCGGCGGGAAGGCCGTCTGCGCCGTCGCGGGGGCGTACGCTGGCAGGGCGCGTGCCAGGCTCCAGGGCGGTGGCATCGCCCCAGGGGCTGCGGCCGGTGTCGCGCGGCGGCACGATGGCGCGAAAGCCCGGGTCGCCCAGTTTTGCGGCGGTGGCCGCAGGCGCAGCCGCGGCGGGCGCGGCGCCACCGGCAAGGCCGAGTGCGCCGGCCGCCAGGCCGGCATTGACGATCAGTCGGCGACGCGTGGGCGAGAGCAGATCGGCCCAGGCCTGGTCTTCTTCGCTGTTGCGCAGCACCTGGCCGTGGCGGTCGACCAGCGTCGGCGCGGCGGGCAGGTCGAGGCCCGGCGTGTGGAGTGGGTGCTCGTGTTCTTGTTCGTGCTCGTGCTCGTGCTGGCTCATGGTGTGCGCTCGATGGGGTGTAAGAGGCCACAGCGCCGCCGCGGCTCCCATGCCTCGACGGCGTGGAGGCTGGCTGGTCCTTCGTGGTCCCCGCCATCGACGCTATTCAAATGCCGACAGCACCGCAAAGGACGATTGCGAATGTCGTGATGCGCGAACCGCCGCTATCCTGCACGCCTCGCGACAGGGAGGCGAAACATGAAGATCGCGGCTTGGGTGCTGGCGGGTGTGTTGTTGGTCTCGGCCGGGCTGTACGGGGCCTGGCGCGCCGGCACGACGGTGGGCGAGAAGATGCATCGCCAGCGCGCGGCTCAGGCGAGCTCGCCTTCGGCGCGCGCAGGCACGCCGGCCGACGCGGCGGCGCTGCTGGCCCCGTACGAGCAGGCCCTGTCGCAGACCACGCGCCCGGTGATGCACGTGCGCCTGCAGGCCCTGGACACCGACGATGCCCTGGTCAGCAAGGTCGGCGGCGAAGTGTGGTGGCCGCGGGCGCAGGCGCTGCCGGTGGATGAGCACGGGCGGCCGCTGACGCTGCTGGCGCAGGTCAACTTCGCCGAGCTGCCCGAGCCCTTGTCCGGCTACCCGGACCAGGGCCTGCTGCAGTTCTTCATCGCCACCGAGGACGACTTCTACGGCGCCCGCCTGGACTCGATGGACAGCCGGCGCGCGCAACGCAACTTCCGCGTGGTGTACTGGCCCGACCTGGGCCTGCCCGCGCGGACGCTGCCGGCGGTGCAGGGCGATCAGCTGCCGATGGATCCTAGCCGACCGCAACGCATGCACTTTGTCGCCGGCGCCGAGCGGATGAGCGTGGCGGACCATCGCTTCGACCAGCACACCGGCCAGGACCTGGACGGGCTGACCGAGGCTTATGCCGCAGCCCACGGGATCGATGCCGACAGCCTGTTCCAGGCGGTGCTGGACCTGCACGATGGCGGCGGCCACAAGCTCGGTGGCTACCCCAGCTTCACCCAGGAAGACCCGCGCCGCGATGGCGACGATCAGCTGCTGCTGCAGCTGGATTCGGACGATGTGCTGATGTGGGGCGACTCGGGCGTGGCCAACTTCTTCATCCGCCCGGCGGACCTGGCCAGGCGCGACTTCAGCCGCGTGGCCTACAACTGGGACTGCTACTGACGGGCACGACCTGGTGGATCACCTCTTCTCGACCTGGCCGGCGGCATGCTGACACCCGGCCGCGCCGGTCTGCGCGGTCGCCCCCACCTGTCCCCACCCGGAGTCCATCGTGATCGTCGAGGTCCGCCCGCGCCTGCTGAACGTGCTGCACCATGTGTGGAAACCCCTGGCGGCGTTGTTCATCTGGGACTGCGTGGTCACGATCATGTATTACGTGTTGCCGTTCACCGCGCCGGCCCTGCCTTCGGCGCTGCTTGGCTCGGCGCTGGCATTGTTCCTGGGCTTTCGCGCGAACTCGGCCTACCAGCGCTGGTGGGAGGGGCGCATGCTCTGGGGCCTGATGATCAACGCCTCGCGCAACGTGGTGCGGGTCTCCGGCGACATGCTCACCGACCCGCGCGCCGATGCGCTCAAGCGCGCCGTGGCGCTGCGGCAGATCGCCTACGTCAACGCCGTGCGCTGCCAGCTGCGGCGGCTGCCGATCGACAGCTCGGTGACCCGCCACCTGGCCGAAGGCGACCAGGACCCGGCGCTGAAGAACAACAACGTCGCCAATGGCCTGCTCAACGGCACCGGCCGCCAGATCGCAGGCGCCGTGGGCGCCGGCTGGATGGACACGATCCAGCAGACCACCGCCGAGCGCGTGCTGATCGATATCGCCAATGCCCAGGGCGGCATGGAGCGGTTGAAGAACACCCCGCTTCCCGCGCAGTACCGCTTCTATCCCAATCTGTTCACCCGCCTGTTCTGCCTGCTGCTGCCGATCGGGCTGGTCGAATCGCTGCAATACGCCACCCCCATTGGCTCGACCGTGGCCGGCTTCATGTTCCTGGCGGTGCTGCGGATCGGCGATGAGCTGGTGGACCCGTTCTCCACCGACGTGCACGGCCTGCCGCTGGACGCGATGTGCCGCACCATCGAGATCGACGCGCTCGATGCCATCGGCGAGCCCGCGCCCGAGCCGGCCAGGCCGGTCGATGGCGTGCTGTGGTAAAGCCGGTGCCCTACCACGCTTGCCTGGGTCAGGCGCGCTGATCAGGCCGCCGGGCGCAGGCGCAGGGTCAGGCCCTTGAGGAAATTGCGCAGCAGTTGGTCGCCGCAGGGCCGGTAGTTCTTGTGCTCGGGCAGGCGGAACAGCGCCGACAGCTCCGGCTTGGACACGGGAAACCCGGCCGCCTCGAAGATGGCGTGCATGTCCACGTCCTTGAGCTGAAAGGCCACGCGCAGCTTCTTCAGGATCAGGTTGTTGGTCACGCGCGCTTCCACCGGGCGCGGTGGCGCCGACTCGTCGCGCCCCCGGCAATACACGATCAAGCCATCCAGGAAATGCGCCAGCAGGGCGTCAGAACACGGCGCGTAGCCTTCCTCGTCCTCCTTCTTCAGCGCGGCCTGCACCTCGGCGCGGTCGACGACGAACCCGGGGTCGGCCAGCTGCGCGATCTCGATGATCTTCGGCTCGCTCAGGTCCAGCATGTAGCGCACGCTGCGCAGGACGGTGTTGTGCATCATGGCAATCACTTCCGCGGGCGCATGGCCCGATTGAACAGACAGTCGCGCAGTTTACCGGTCCGCCGGTGCCGCATCCGTGGCCGCTCTTCCATGCGACCGGCCGGGCAGGCACGCAGCCGCGGTGGCACGCCTGCCATGGCATCATCCGTCTCCCCCATCCAATCTGGCATCGCTGCGTGCGCAAGTGCGTGGTGCGAGGGGAGAAGTCTCGATGCTGCAACGTTTCGGTCCATGGTGCTGCGCGGTGATCGCGCTGGTGTCGCTGCTACCGCAGGCGCAGGCGCAGGCCGCCCGCCCGGCGCATGTGCGCGTGGTGCAGCAGGGCGAGGGCTATCAACTACAGGTCGATGGCGCGCCGTTCCTGGTCAAGGGCGCCGGGATGGGTTCGGGCGGGCAGGCCGCGCTGGTGGCCGCAGGCGGCAATGCCTTCCGCACCTGGGACAGCGACGATGTGGCCAAGACCACGGCGATGCTCGACCAGGCCCAGGCCAACGGCCTGAAGTTGTCGCTGGGGCTGGTGGTCGCGCGCGAGCGCCACGGCTTCGACTACGGCGATGCCCAGGCCGTGGCTGGCCAGCGCGAGCGGTTGCGCAAACAGGTCATGGCCTACAAGGACCATCCTGCGCTGCTGACCTGGCTGGTGGGCAACGAGCTGAACCTGGAGTCCACCGACCTGCGCGTGTGGGACGCGGTGGGCGAGCTGGCGCGCATGATCCATCGGCTGGATCCGCATCATCCGGTGATGACCACGCTGGCCGGCTTCGACAAGCCATTGATCGAGGCGATCAAGACGCGTGCCCCGGCGCTGGACCTGATCGGCATCCAGCTCTACGGCGATATCGATGCGCTGCACGACAAGCTGGAAAGCAGCGGTTGGCGCGGCCCGTACATTGTCACCGAGTGGGGCCCGACCGGGCACTGGGAAAGCCCGACCACGGCCTGGGGCGCGGCCATCGAGGACGATGCCTCGCGCAAGGCGCAGCTGCTGGCCCAGCGCTATGCGCGCGACATCGCCAGCGATACGCGCCAGGGGCTGGGCTCGTACGTGTTCCTGTGGGGCAACAAGCAGGAGCGCACGCCGACCTGGTATGGCCTGTTCCTGGCCGATGGCAGTGCCACGCCCAGCGTCGATGCGATGCAGCGGGCCTGGACCGGGCACTGGCCGGCCAACCGCAGCCCGTCGATCACCCCCATCGTGCTGGAGGGGCGCCAGGCCATCGACAGCGTGACGCTGCGCCCGGGCCAGCCGGTCACCGCGGCCGTGCAGACCCAGGACCCGGACGGCGATGCGCTTGAGGTGCGCTGGCAGATCCGCGAGGAGAGCACCGCCACCAGCGTCGGCGGCGACCCCGAGCAGGTGCCCACGGTGATGCCGACCTCCTTCCGGGCCGTGGAGATCGGGAAGGCGTACTTCGCCGCCCCGGCGCGCGCCGGCCATTACCGGTTGTTCGTGGAAGTGCGCGACGGCAAGGGCCATGCCGCCTACGCCAACTTCCCGTTCCGCGTGCAGGAGGACGTGCGCTAGAAGCGCACCTCGATCGCTTCGACGTTCTGCTGGGACGGGCCGTGGTAGACCGCCTCGATGTTGTTGCCATCCGGGTCCAGCACGAAGGCGCCGTAATACCCCGGATGATACCCGCGTTCGCCCGGCGCGCCGTTGTCGCGGCCGCCGTGGGCCAGCGCGGCGGCATGGAAAGCCTCGACCATGCCGCGGTCACGGGCCTGGAACGCCAGGTGGTGGCGGCCGGTGAGCTCACCCAATGCGGCGGCGCTGCTGGCGGTGGAAACGAACAGCTCATCGGCCCAGAAATAGTCCTCTCCACTGCCGGCCAGCGGGATGCCCAGCACCGCCAGGACGGCGGTGTAGAACCTGCGGCTGGCCTCCAGGTCGCGCACGACCAGTTGCAGGTGGTCGATCAGGCGGCCGCGGTAGATGCGATCGGTCTCCAAGGCGTGCTCCTCAAGGGGTGGGTCGTCAGGCGCTTTGTACCCTGGCCGGGTTGCGGTCCTGTGAGTCGTGTCGAGGCCGGGCAGCAAGCGCACTAGGACCGGCCGCTCGCCGGCCGCGGCGCGATGAGGACGGTGGGCGTTACCGGGGCCATCGTCGATGCCACCGAGGGGCCGACAGCAACGTTCACGTCGGAGGGGCCGCGTTGCTGCGCTGCGGCGCGTGACTATCGGTCACGTCGAGCATCCTGCGCGCTCGACCGTCAAGTTCGCCGATCGCGCCGCCATCGGCCAGCAAACAAAGCCGGAAAACCTGTGCAATGATCGGCCCCCACGGATGGGGGATGAGACATGCTGGAAGCCGTCGGAATCTTGATGCTGGTTGGGGTCCTGGCCCTGTATGGCCATCAGGCGCTGGTGCGCACGCGCCGTGAGGATCAGCGCGCCTTCGCCAGCCTGGTGTTCGACACCGCCAGGGGGCTGGTCACGGGCCAGTCGCTGAAAGTCGTGCATCGTGCGGTGCGCTTGCCGCAGTCGGTGCAAGGGCTGCCGGGCGTGCCGGCCTCTGGTGCGAGCTACTGGTTCTGCGTCGGCCCTGGGCCCAGCTATTACCTGGCCGTTCCCCTGCGCGTGCGGGGCGCAGGCTTCGATGGCCCGTTGGAGTGGGTGGTCCGCCCGCTGACCGCCGAGCGGATGCGCGCGGCACTGTCGGCCAGGCCGGCGGCCCTGCGCCGGGCCTTTCCACACGCGGTCCTGTCCGAATGACGGTGGCGCCTTGTCGCTGAGCCATCGCCGAGGGCGGCGCTGCCCCGCGCGTTGGCCCATGCCCGCCGCATGGCCCGCGCAGGCGGGGCCTGGCTGGTGAGTACGCGCGCGATGCTGCATCTGCTGCTGCATGCGGCCGTGCCGGCGCTGCTGGCGAGGCTGTTCTGGCGCGGCCGCTTCCTGCAGGCCTGGGCCTGGATGCTGGCGGGTTGGCTGATCGACCTGGACCACCTGCTGGCCGATCCTGTCTATGCACCGGACCGCTGCAGCATCGGCTTCCACCCGCTGCACACGACGCCGGCCATCGTGGTCTATGGCGCGCTGACTGTTCCGTCGCGCACACGCCTGCTCGGCATCGGGCTGCTGGTGCATATCGCCCTGGACGCGCTGGACTGCTGGTGGATGCACCACGCCTGAGCGTGGTGCCGGTGGCGCGCAGCGGGCGCTACACCGCGGCGCGTGCCGAGCGCCCCGCGTCTGGCGGGGCAGGACGCGGGGCGCCGATGCTCAGCGTGCAGGTGACGGCAGCAGGAAGCGCGCGAGCACCGGGAAATGATCGGACGGATAGCGGGCGCCGCGGTGCATGTCGATGGTCTGCACCGACTGCAGCTGCAGGTTGCGGTACAGCACCCAGTCGATGCGGTAGTCGGGCTTGCCGGTGAAGTTGTGGAAGGTGCGCTCCGGCCCGCTGCGCTGGGCGGTGGACAGCCAGGCATCGGAGAGCGTTTCGGTCAGCACCTTGTGCACGCCGCTGTCGGGCTTGGCGTTGAAATCGCCGGTCAGCACGAACGGCTCGTTGGCCGGCAGCGAGGCCATGCGTTGCAGGATCAGCTTCGCACCGCGCTCGCGCGCGTCCTCGTCCTGCTCGCGATAGGGCAGATGCGTGTTGTACAGCGTGAAGCGCGCGCCGTCGGCGATGCGCTCGAATCGCGCCCAGGTCACCATGCGCGGCATGAGGTTGTTCCAGCTGATGCTGCCGGGCACCTCGGGCGTGTCGGACAGCCAGAAGTTGCCCGAATCCAGCACGCGCAGGCGATCGGGCCGGTAGAACACGCCCATATGCTCGTCGCTGTCATCGCCCCGACGGCCGGTGCCGAACCAGGTGTACTGCGGCAGCGCGGCGATGATGTCATTGGCCTGGCGCTTGACCAGCTCCTGGGTGCCGATCACGTCCGGATCCTGCTCGCGCAACATGTCGAACAGCACCTGTCGGCGGTTCTCCCAGCGATCGTCGTTGGTGTCGGCCGGCGTGCGCACGTTGAAGGACATCACTTTCAGCGTCTGCGCCTTGGCCGGCGTCGCCGCCAGGGCGTTGCCCGCGATCGTCGAGAGCATCAGCAGCGCGACCACGCGCAGCGCGCGATGCAGGTCGGGAAGGAAGGTGTTGCGTTGCGGCATGAGGCGACTCCTACACGGACAAGAGCGGCATTGTCACCTTTTTGTCCGACATTCGCGTGACCGCGGCGCCAGCGCTGCACACCGCGCCAAGCGGAGTCGCACTGTGGGAGCGGCTTTAGCCGCCAGGGGGCTTTATCGGGAAAGCCTCTTCACGGCTGATGCCGCTCCCACAGGGACATTCGTCTGGGCTTCATCGTGGCAAGGACGTTCGGCAAGCGCAGGATCAAGATCGCTGGGAGCGCTTCAGGCGCGCCGCTCGTTCCTCGTTCCTCCGCACTCGTTCCTCACCACGCCTTCCGGCCCACACGGCCGCCCCTCAACTCCAATCCGCGTGGAAACTCCCCTCCGCATCGACGCGCTCGAAGGTATGCGCGCCGAACAGGTCGCGCTGGGCCTGCAGCAGGTTGGCCGGCAGGCGTTCGCTGCGATAGCTGTCGTAGTAGGCGATGGCCGAGGAGAAGGTCGGCACCGGGATGCCGGCCTGGATCGCCGTGCTCACCACCTCGCGCAGCGCGCTCTGGTATTCGGCGGCGATGTCGCGGAAGTAAGGGTCCAGCAGCAGGTTGGCCAGCCCCGCATCGTGCTGGTAGGCCTGGGTGATCTTCTCCAGGAAGCGCGCGCGGATGATGCAGCCGGCGCGGAAGATCTTGGCGATCTCGCCATAGCGCAGGTCCCAGTGATACTCGTCCGAGGCCGCGCGCATCTGCGCGAAGCCCTGCGCGTAGGACACCAGCTTGCTGAAGTACAGCGCGCGCCGCACCGACTCGATGAAAGCCGCACGGTCGCCCGGGGACGGCTTGGCCGCCGGGCCGGTCAGCACCTTGGCTGCGGCCACGCGCTCGGACTTGAGCGCGGAAATCACCCGCGCGAACACCGCCTCGGTGATCAGCGGCAGCGGCGCGCCCAGGTCCAGCGCGCTCTGGCTGGTCCACTTGCCGGTGCCCTTCTGCGCGGCACGGTCCAGCACCATGTCCACCAGCGACTGTCCGGTCTTGTCATCGCGCTTGCGAAAGATCTGCGCGGTGATCTCGATCAGGTAGCTGTCCAGCTCGCCCTGGTTCCAGTCGGTGTAGACCTCGGCCAGCTCCTCGTTGGACAGGCCCAGCACCGACTGCAGCACGGCGTAGCTCTCGGCGATCAGCTGCATGTCGCCGTATTCGATGCCGTTGTGGACCATCTTGACGTAGTGGCCGGCGCCGTCGGGACCGATATAGGTCACGCACGGCTCGCCGTCAGGCGCGCGCGCGGCGATCTCGGTCAGGATGGGGGCAACCAGCTCGTAGGCGTCCCGGGGGCCGCCGGGCATGATCGAAGGGCCTTTGAGCGCGCCTTCCTCGCCGCCGGACACGCCGGTGCCGATGAAGTGCAGGCCGGCCGCGGCCAGTTCCTCGTTGCGCTTGCGCGTGTCCTGGAAGAACGTGTTGCCGCCATCGATCAACACATCGCCCGGGGCCAGCAAGGGCTTGAGCGAGGCGATGACCGAGTCGGTGGCCGCGCCGGCCTTGACCATCATCAGGATGCGCCGCGGCGACTGCAGGGAATCGACGAATTCCTCCAGCGTCGCCGTCGGCACCAGGCCGGCGTCGGGATGCGCGGCCATGACCTCGTCGGTCAGGTCCTGGGTGCGGTTGTAGATGGAGACCGAGTGGCCGCGGCTGGCGATGTTCAAGGCCAGGTTACGGCCCATGACGCCCATGCCGTAGACGCCGATGGGTTGCTTCTGCATGTGTTGCGCTCCGCGCCGGCGATGTGCCGGCCCTGTCAGGGGCGCGATGATAATCCTGGCGCGTGCAATGCGGCGTTAGGGCAGGGGCACTGGGACGGGATGGAGCGTTGCGGCCCGCGTCCGGGCCCGGCCGGATTCAATGCAGCCAGAGCTTTTCCAGGCTCTTGAAGCCCCACTGCGCGGGCGATTCGATGTTGACGATGCGGTCCTGGCAGCCGGGCGTGGCCAGGTCGATGTCGTGGATCAGGATCTGGATGCGCGAGCGCGCCGAGTAGAAGGCGCGCACCCGCGGCATCAGCAGCGAGCCCGGCGCCTGCTCGACCACCACGGCCAGCTTGTCCGAGGCCAGCCGCACCAGCGAGCCGACCGGATAGATGCCCAGGCTCTTGACGAAGGCCTGCAGCAGCAGGGGATCAAAGTGGCCCTTCCACGAGACCATGTGGCGCAGGGATTCGGCCGGATCCCAGCCCGACTTGTAGGGGCGGTCGGAGGTCACCGCGTCGTAGACGTCGCAGATCGCGCCCATGCGCGCCATCAGGCTGATGTCATCGCCCTCCAGCTTGTGCGGGTAGCCGCTGCCGTCGATCTTCTCGTGGTGGTGCAGGGCGATCTGCAGCACCGCCGGGTTGTCCATGCCGGCGGCCATCAGCAGCTGCATGCCGTCGTTGGGGTGGCGGCGCATGACGTCGAACTCGCCATCGGTCAGGCGCCCGGGCTTGTTGAGGATCTCCAGCGGCGTCATCGCCTTGCCCATGTCGTGCAGCAGGCCGCCCATGGCGGCTTCCAGCACCTGCTCGTCGGACAGGCCCTGCTGCCGCGCCAGCGCACTCATCAAGGCGGCCACGGCCATCGAATGCAGGTAGGTGTAATCGTCGGCGGTCTTCAGCCGTGCCACGCTGATCAGAGCGTTGGGATGCCGCATGACCGAGGCGTTGATCTGTTCGACCAGCGGCATGGCGCGCTCCGGGTCCACGGTGCGCCCCAGTCGCACATCGCGGAACATCGCTTCCACCGTCTCGCGGCCGTCCAGGCAGATGCGGCGGGCGCGCTGCACCTCGGCGGCCAGGCTGCTGGCGGCGGTGGAGGGGGCCTTGTCCGGCGCCGGGGCGCGTCCGGTCTGGCCTTCGTCACTCTCATCGATCCCGGCCTCGCCCGCCTGGTCCTGGGCGGTGTCCAGGGCCGCATCGGTCGCGGTGTCGCGCTTGGTTTCAGGCTCGGGCGGCTCGGCCTGTTCAGCACCGAGGTCCTGCGCCACGTCCAGGCCGCGCGAGGTATCGATCACCACCTGCTCCACCGCGCTGCGCTGCAGGCACAGCACGTCCTCGGCCGAGGCCAGGAACGAGGCGCGCCAGAACGGATGCTTCACCCACGCGCCCAGGAGCTTGTGGATGTACATGCCGGGCTGTAGCTGGGCCGAATCGATGGTACGGAGCATGACAGCCTGAGCGCGCCTCCCCGGCGATGGATGGTGACGGCCGAGACGGTGCCGCCATGGTCGTATCGGCCTGAATCGGCAGTGCTGAAGGGCCGTCACGAAAAAGTCATCAAGGCCTCAACTCGCCCAGGCCCGCGCCGATAAGGCGTACAGCCGCCGACTTGGCGCCCGAATTGGAAGATCCCGCATGCATCCGCTCATCCTGCTGCGTCGGCGCGTTGCCGACCTGTCCCTTGTCCGCAAGTTCATCCTGTTGTGTTCCCTGCTGACAGTGGGGGTGATCCTGCTGGCCGTGGCCGCGGCTCGCCTGCAGTACCTGGATCTGGTCGATGCGCGCAAGAACAGCGTCAAGACCCAGGTCGAGATGGGCATGAGCGTGGTGGAGTACTACGCCGGCAAGGCCAAGACCGGGGAGCTGGATGAGGCCCAGGCACAGGAAGCGGCCAAGAACGCGCTGGCGCAGATGCGCACCAACGGCGGCACCGACTACTTCTTCGTCATGGACCCGGCGATGAAGCTGGTGCTGCATCCGACCCGCAAGCCGGGCACGGACATGAGCCAGTACAAGGACGAGCACGGTGTCTTCGTCTACAAGTCGCTGGCGGCCGCCGCTGCCGACGGCACGGGCTTTGTGAACTACTCCGCGCCCAAGCCGGGCCAGGAAGGCCAGGTCCCCAAGATCAGCTTCGCCCAGCAGTTCCCGGCCTGGAAGTGGACGCTGGCCATGGGCGTGTACGCCGATGACATCCAGACCCAGGCGATGGGCTTCACCAAGACCCTGACGGTGATCGGTGCCGGCCTGGTGTTCCTGGTGATCGGGCTGTGCTGGCTGATCGCCATGGCCATCGGTCGTCCGCTGAGCGCGGCCACCCGCACCGCCGAGGCCATCGCCGCCGGCGATTTCCACAACGAGATCAAGGTCGAATCCCGCGATGAGACCGGCCGCCTGATGGCCAGCATGCAGCAGATGCAGGAACAGCTGCAGCGCTTCAACAACGAGATGCAGCGCCTGATCCAGCTGCAGGCCGGCCAGGACATCACCCACCGCATGCCGGAGGACTTCCCCGGCGACTACGGCACCATGGCCCGTGGCGTGAACACCGCGCTGTTCGAGCACCTGGATGCGATCGGCGAGGCGATGCAGGTCATGGACGCCTACGGCCATGGCGACCTGCGCCCGGACATGCGCCGCCTGCCGGGCCAGCGTGCCGCACTGCACGAGGCGCTGGATGCGGTGAAGCACAACCTGTCGGCGGTCAACGGCGACATCGCGCGCCTGGCCGATGCGGCTGCGCGCGGCGATTTCTCCGCCCGCGGCGAGGAGGCGCGCTACCAGCACGCCTTCCTGGACATGGTCAGCGCGTTGAACCGCCTGATGCAGCAGGCCGAGGGCGGCCTGTCCGACGTCGGCCGCATCATGGGCGCCATCGCCGACGGCGACCTGTCCCAGCGCGTGGCCACGCACTACGAGGGCGCCTTCGGCCAGCTGGCCGACGCCGCCAACCGCACCGCCGAGCAGCTCACCGACATCGTGCGCGGCATCCAGCGCTCGGCCGAGTCGATCAACACCGCCGCCGGCGAGATCGCCCTGGGCAACGCCGACCTGTCGGTGCGCACCGAGCAGCAGGCCGCCAGCCTGGAGGAAACCGCCGCCTCGATGGAGGAGCTGACCTCCACGGTGAAGCAGAACGCCGACAACGCCCGCCAGGCCAACCAGCTGGCGCTGGGCGCCGGCCAGGTCGCCGAGGCCGGCGGCAAGGTGGTGGACGAAGTGGTCAGCACCATGGCCGCCATCACCACCTCCTCGGCGCGGATCGCCGACATTATCGGCGTGATCGATGGCATCGCCTTCCAGACCAACATCCTGGCGCTCAACGCCGCGGTGGAAGCCGCGCGCGCCGGCGAACAGGGCCGCGGCTTTGCGGTGGTGGCCTCGGAAGTGCGCTCGCTGGCCCAGCGCAGCGCCAGCGCCGCCAAGGAGATCAAGGAACTGATCGAGGACTCCAGCGAGAAGATCAACCTGGGCGCCTCGCTGGTCACCCGCGCCGGCAGCACCATGGCCGAGGTGGTGACCTCGGTGCGTCGGGTTACCGACATCATGGGCGAGATCACCAGCGCCAGCACCGAGCAGAGCTCGGGCATCGAGCAGGTCAGCAAGACCGTGATGCAGCTGGACGATGTCACCCAGCAGAATGCGGCCCTGGTGGAAGAAGCCACCGCCGCGGCCAAGAGCCTGGAAGACCAGGCCGCCGATCTCACCCAGGCGGTGGCGGTGTTCCAGCTGGAGGAGCAGGCGCTGCGCGCGGCGGCTGCACGTCCGGCGACCGCGCCCGTTGCCGCCGTGGCCACGCGCCCGGCGCCGGTGGCGGGCGCAGCCAAGCGCAAGCCGGCCGCGCCGGCGCGCCGCCCGGCCACCACGGCCAAGGCCCCAGTGGCGAAAGTGAGTGCCGACGAGGCGGAGTGGGCCGAGTTCTAAGCCCGCACCCGACTGCGGTCATCGCAACAGACAAAGGGGCCTTGATGGCCCCTTTGTCGTTCTCGGTCGCAGCGCAAAACGCGGGCCGTGCACCGGCCCCGCGCAACCTTTACGCTGGCATCGGCGCTCAGCGCTTGCTCGCCAGCACGCCGTCCAGCGCGGGCTGCGCCTTGAAGCCAGCCTTCTCCAGGCGCTTGACCACCTCGCGCGGCACGTCGCGGCCACTGGTGAGTCGATTCGGACTGCCGGTGTAGTGGAACAGCTTGCCGCCCCGCTTGAGCACCCGCGCCAGCTGCGCGTAGAAGTCCTGCGAGTACAGCTCGCCCGCGATGCCGAAGCGCGGCGGATCGTGCAGGATCGCATCGAACCCAGCCTCGGGCAGGGTGGCAATGGACTGGGACACATCGCCGTGGGTGAGCTGCAGGCGGCCGGCGGCCTGCGCCGAGGCCGGATCCGGCGACCACGGGTTGAGCGTGCGCAGCCACAGCACGCTGTCGTTCTTCTCGAAGGACTGGATGCGCGCCACGCCTGCGTCCAGGCAGCAGGCGGCGAAATAGCCCAGCCCGCCGCAGGTATCCAGCACCGTCTTGCCGCGCGGCTCAATCAGCGCGACCTTGCGGCGCGCATCGTCCAGCGGCGATTCCTTCGAGGTCGGCAGCATCTTGATGCCGTCGATCTCGAAGGTCGGCACGTTCCACTCGGTGGGCACCAGCTTGATCAGCGACCCGGCAAAGCGCGAGACCGCGACGAAGTCCTCGCCATCGAAGTGGTACAGCGTGCGCTCGCGGGTCTTGCCCGGGTACGGGTAGCGGACCCCGTGCCATTCCCAGTCATCGGCATGCAGCAGGGCGGTGCCGACCGAACGCTCCAGGTCCAGCGAGCCGGTCCATTTGGGCAGGCCGGCATCGCGGGCGGCGGTCAGTGCGCCAGCGGTGGCGTGGGTCAGCAGGGGAGCGGTGGCGTGCGACAAGGTTCGGGGCTTGCGCCGATTGCAAGCGGAGCGGGGAGGGGCCCGCATGCTACCCGACCGTCTGCCGGCATGCCTCGGCTCCCCTCGACGCGTGGTCAGCGCCTGGGCGCCACCGGCCGGCGAGGTTCCGGAAGGCCGATCACTCTTGGACCTGTCGCTCGGGTTGGCGAACCCGCAAGGGCGCTGCGGGTGGCGCTCCGTGTCCGTGTCCGAGCGCGCGTGGGCGTTGAGACGGAGATCGAGAGCGTGAAGGTGACCTCCCCGACCAGGAGTGCGGCGTCCGGGAACGACCAGCCGGGCCTGGTGCCGAGTGCATCGCAGCGCGAACGAGCGCCACGTCCCAGTTCAGGGCAAGCGTTCCGATTGCGCCTCAAGTTGCCCAGACGCCAGCCGATGGGCTCGATAGTCACCACAGCCGCACCGAGCCGCCCATGTCCCGCACCGCCATCGTCCTGCTGATCTGTTCCGTCCTCGGCGCTGCGAGCGTGGCACTGGCGCGCGCGGACCTTGAACAGGATCGCCCGCTGAAGACGCACGCCGCCTCGGTCGAGGCAGCGCCGACGGCCTGAGGCGGCCCTCGGGGTCTCGAATCACCTCAAATCTGTCCTGTGGTAGCGGCCTGCCGTGGGAGCAGTCTTCTGTGGTAGCGGCTCGAGGTGGCCTAGGGCCATCAGCCGCGGACAGGCTTTCCCTTTGCAGCCCGGACTGAGGGGCGAACCTCTTCGCGGCTGATGGCCCTAGGCCACCTCGAGCCGCTCCCGCAAGACAGTGCGCTTGGCTCGAGTCGTCTGTCATCCTTCGAGAAGGTGTCCTCGAGTAGCCCATCATGCGCGGTCCAAGACCGCGCCGCTTGAAGCGGTTGTTCCCCTGTGTGGGATTCCCACGGCGAAATGGCCGGTCGCCGTCCCTGTCAAGGGTTCACAAGCCGCGCGACGGCTGGGATCCTGGGCCACGCACACTCGCGTGAACCTTCACGCATCGTCCTGCGGATGCCGCTGGCGCCACGCCGCCAGCTTGTCGCGGTAGGCCGCCATCTCTTCCGCGTACAGGTCGTACACGCACGGATCGCAGCCGCTGTCGCAGCAATCGCCGGGCAACGGCGCTTCCGGTGCGTTCGGCATGGGGTCTTGGTCATCGCGCATGCCTGGATTATCCGCCGGACTCAGGTCCGCCTCCAGCCCGGCACCGGCTGCGTGCCAACTTCACCGGGTGTGCTCCCATCCATGACATGAGGAGACACGATGCATTGGCTGACCAGTTACGAACTGCTGGGGAACCGCCTGCTGGCCTGGGCCACCGCCGCGGGCATCACCTTGCTGGCGCTGCTGGCCCTGGCCGCGATCAAGGCGGTGCTGGTCAACCGGCTCGGCGCCGTGGCCAGGCAGGGCTCCACCGCCGACAGGGTCTTCGACTCGCTGGCCTACATGCTGGGCGGCACGCGCCTGTGGCTGCTGTTCTTCCAGGCGCTCAACTTCGGCCTGCAGACCGCGCTGGACCTGCCTGATCGCGCCTACAGCATCGCCGGCAACATCGCCGCGGTGGCCCTGTTCGTGCAGGTCGGCATCTGGGGCACGCGCCAGGTGCGGTTCTGGGTGGACAGCTCGCGCACGCGCGCGGCGCAGGACACCAATCTAGGCGCCACCACCAGCCTGGGCGCGATCAACTTCATCGCCATGACGGTGCTGTGGTCGCTGGTGCTGCTGGTCATCCTGCAGAACCTGGGCGTGGACATCACCGCGCTGGTGGCCGGCCTGGGCGTGGGCGGCATCGCCGTGGCGCTGGCGGTGCAGAACATCCTGGGCGATCTGTTCGCCTCGCTGTCCATCGTGATCGACAAGCCGTTCGTGGTGGGCGACTTCGTGGTGATCGACGAATTCGCCGGCACCATCGAGCACGTCGGCCTGAAGACCACGCGCATCCGCAGCCTGTCCGGCGAGCAGCTGGTGTTCTCCAACAGCGACATGCTGTCTACGCGCGTGCGCAACTACAAGCGCATGGATACGCGGCGGATCGTGTTCGAGTTCGGTGTGCCGCACCACACCCCGGTCGAGCAGCTGGAGGCCATCCCCAGGCTGGTCCGCGAAATCGTCGAGGGCATCGACACGGCGCGCTTCGACCGCTCGCACTTCAAGGGCTTCAGCCCCTCGGCCTTCGACTTCGAGACCGTCTACATCATGCAGACGCCGGACTTCAACGCGTACATGGACGTGCAGCAGGTCATCAACCTGGGCCTGGTCAAGCGATTCGCCGAACGCGGGATCCGCTTTGCCTATCCCACGCGCACGCTGGACGTGCCCGCGCCGGTGCAGGTGGCCATGGCCGGGCCTGCGGCGCAGTGAGACATCAGCGCGCGCTGAGTCCTGCCGGCCCGGACGGGACAACTTGATGTACGCATGTTGTCCTGTATCAGGTCATCGCCAGGCCTGACGCAGGACAACATGCGGCCGCGCGCCGGGAACATGACAGGTTGCCCGGATTCGCCTGCCGCCTGCCATGCCACGATGCCGCGCCCGTGATCGCCCATGCTGCTGTGGTGTATCGCCTGGGCATTGGCTCTTTCCATCACGCGGAACCATCGAGGTAGACCCGCCAAGGAGACGTACATGAAGCGCATGGTGTTGTGGATGACGACGGTATTGGCCGTCCTGGTGCTGATGGTCCCGCGCGCAGGCGCGCAGACCGGCAGCGATTACGCCCACGGTGGCGCGGTGGCCGGCAGTACCGCCACGGTCTGGTTCGCGCCCTCGCAAGGCACGACCACCTGGGTCGACATCCACTACCGGCTCAACGGGGGCGACCAGCAGAACCTGCGCATGCAGTGGAACGCCGGCAGCGGCCGCTACGAGACCACCATCGCGCCGGTCGGCAGCGGCCAGCAGATCGGCTACAGCTTCACCTACAACAAGGGCGTCGCCGCCTACGACAGCGCCACCCACACCTACACCGTCGGCAGCGGGGGCGGTGGCACGCCGCCAGGCAACGGCGGCGGCGAGGGCGGCGCCTGGGACGGCCGCACCACCTTCAACATCGTCAACCAGACCGGCGGCCGCTGGGCCGACGCGCAGGTGTACTGGGCCATCATCGGCCGCGACTGGAACACCGGGCAGTTCGTGCACGTGGACGCCAACGGCAACCTGGTGCCCATGTCGGTGTCCGACAACGGCGCGCTGGTGAAGAACGGCCAGGGTTACACCAACTACTTCCACACGCTGAGCCAGAAGCGCTCGGTCACCATTCCGCCGATCGACTCGGCGCGGGTGCTGATGTCGGTGGGCTCGCCGATGTACATCAAGGTGCTGCTCGACGGCAACGGCAACATCGGCTATGCCGGGGCCAATATCGAGAACCCCACCGATCCGAACATCGATGTGTACTTCGACTTCGGCGAGATGGCGATCCTGCCGCCGGGTCACGACAACCCGGGCATCTTCGTCAACACCACCCGCGTGGACCATTTCGGCTTTCCGCTGCGGCTGCGCGTGCAGGGCCTGGGTGGCTTCGACCAGAGCGTGGGCGAGCCGCTGAGCGAGTCGCGGGCGCAGCTGTTCACCGCATTCCAGCAGCAGGTGCCGGGCCAGTTCACCCACCTGGCGCAGAACCCCTATGCGCCGTATCGCATCGTGGCGCCATCGCACGCCACCTTCATCGCCGGCCAGCCCAATGGCGACTACCTGCAGGGCTACATCGATGCGGTGTGGGCCAGGTTCCGCAACGAAGACCTGGTGTTCACGCTGGACAACCTGGGGACCTTCCGCGGGCGCGTGCAGGGCGATCGCTTCGTCTTCACCGGCGGCAACCAGAACGGGACCTATTACATCAACGGCAAGCCCACCACCTCCGAGGTGTTCCTCGGCGCGGGCCTGCTCAACGATGCGCGCGAGGCCAGCAACGTGGAGATCCAACTGCAGCTGCAGGCCCAGCTGTGCGCCGCATTGAACCGCCACGTCGCCGAGACCCCGGCCCTGTGGTACGACCAGCCTTCGCACTACCCGGCGGGGCAGGCGGCCAACTGGTACGCCAAGTTCTGGCACGACCACAGCATCGGCGCGCTGGCCTACGGGTTCGCCTACGACGACGTTGGCGACTTCAGTCCTTCGATTCACACCGACGCGCCGACCACGGTGACCTTCACCATCGGCTGGTAAGCGTCACCAACGCCGGTCCTGGCCTGGCGCGGCGGTTCCAAGGCGATGATCGCCGGCCGGCACGATGACGCTTCGTGCCGGCCGCATGCGGCCAGGCCGGGGACTTGGCACAATGTGCGCTTCTTCCAGGTCCGCGCGTTCCCGTCGCGGGCCGTTCCCGCCAGGCCCCCATGTCCCCGCTGCAATCCGAACTGGCGCAATGGCGCCACCGACCCGTGCGCGAGCTGCTCGCCGGCGCGGTGGCCACCTTCGCGCTCATCCCGGAGGTGATCGCCTTCTCCTTCGTGGCCGGCGTGGACCCGCAGGTGGGCCTGTACGCCTCGTTCGTGATCTCGCTGGTGATCGCCTTCACCGGCGGGCGCCCGGCGATGATCTCGGCCGCGGCCGGGTCGGTGGCGCTGGTGGTGGCGCCATTGATGGCCAGCCATGGTTTGCCCTATCTGCTGGCCGCCGGCGTGCTGGCCGGGGCGATTCAGATCGTGTTCGGCCTGCTGCGGCTGGGCGTGCTGATGCGTTTTGTCAGCGCCTCGGTGCGCACGGGCTTCGTCAACGCGTTGGCCATCCTGATCTTCAGCGCGCAGCTGCCGCAGCTGGCCGGCGCGGGCGTGGCGACCTATGCGATGTTGGCGCTGGGCCTGGCGATCATCTATGGACTGCCGCGCCTGCCATTGCCGGGCGTGTCGGCCATTCCCTCGCCATTGATCTGCATCGTGCTGCTCACCGTCATCGCCGGCGCGATGGACTTGCCGCTGAAGACCGTCGGCGAGCTCGGCCAGCTGCCGGATCGGCTGCCGTACTGGCATGGCCTGGGTGTGCCGCTGGACTGGGAGACGCTGCGCATCATCGCCGGACCTGCGCTGGCGATCGCGCTGGTGGGCCTGCTGGAATCGCTGATGACCGCGCGGGTGGTCGATGAACTGACCGACAGCCCCAGCAGCAAGAGCCGCGAATGCGCTGGCCTGGGCCTGGCCAACATGGCGGCCGGCCTGTTCGGTGGCATCGCCGGCTGCGGCATGATCGGCCAGACCGTGGGCAACGTGCGCTACGGTGGCCGCGGCCGCCTGTCCACGCTGTTCGCCGGGGTTTTCCTGCTGATCCTGATGGTGCTGCTCAAGCCCTGGGTGTCCAAGGTGCCGGTGGTCGCGCTGGTGGCGATCATGGTGATGGTCTCGGTGTCCACCTTCGACTGGGGCTCGCTGCGCAAGCTGGCAGCGCACCCCAAGCTGTCCAGCCTGGTGATGCTGTCCACGGTCGCCGCGACCCTGGTCTCGCACGATCTGTCCATCGGCGTGGGCCTGGGCGTGTTGCTGAGCGCGCTGTTCTTCGTCTGGAAGGCGGCCTCGGCGGTCCGGGTGGTGCACGCGGTGGAGACCGGGCCGGATGGCGCGCCGCTGCACCGCTACACCGTGGCCGGGCCGGTGTTCTTCGCCTCGGCCGATGCCTTCCTCGATGCCTTCGACCCGCGCCAGGCCCAGGGCGCGGCCGTGGTGCTGGACGTGGGCGGCGCGCGCTTCTGGGACATCACCGCGCTGGCGGCCCTGGACAAGCTGCGGGCGCGTTTCGAGCACCATGGTTGCAGCTTGCAGCTCATTGGCCTGCAGCAACGCGCGCTGCTGGACGATGGCGCCGATGAAGTCGCCGGGTGATCCACCGGCGCCAGCGGCGCTAACCAGTCCGTCGTAAGCCGGCGTTCTCGATGACCGCTGCAGGGCACGGCAACCGCGGAGTGCATCCCAGCATTCGTGTGGACCGCCGGCCACGCCCGCGCGCGACGTGGCGCGCCGCACAACCGGCTGGCGCGATGCGCTGCGTATGATCGTGCCGGCCACGCCGGTGCAACGCCGCGGCGCGTGCGCCAACGGATCCCGTTGCCGCCGCAGCGATGCCCTGCGCATCGGGGACCTTCGCTGCCTGCCGCCGGAATCCGCCGCGCGGCATGGGTGCAGGTCACATGCGCATGGCGCGCGCCGTGCATGATGCTGCCATTCCAAGAGAACGGACGATGCCATGAAGCCCCAAGCCCTGCGCGCGCCCCTGTACGGACTCTGCGCCAGCCTGTTGCTGGCCGCCTGCGCGGGCGCGCCCCGCGCGGTGCCGAGGCCCGCACCGGCGGGCAGCCCGCCAGCGCCGCGCCTTGCCGCCACGCCGGCACCGGTCACGCCGGACCTGCTGTACCCGGCGCTGTTCCGCGCGGTGCAGGAAGGGGAGGTCTTCAGCGACCAGAAGCATTTCGTCGACATGACCGTGCGCGGCGAGCCTGCGCAGGTGGAAGCACGCTACCTGGCCGAGCGCGGAAGGCCCGGCTTCGATCTCAAAGCCTTCCTCGCCCAGCACTTCGACGAGGACCCACCGCTGCAGGTGCCGGTACTGCGCCAGGACACCGGCCTGCGCGCGCACATCGACGCGCTGTGGCCGGTGCTGACCCGCAGCTTCAAGACCGTGCCGCCACACAGCAGCGCGCTGGCGCTGCCGCAGCCGACGGTGGTGCCGGGCGGGCGCTTCCGCGAGGTGTACTACTGGGATTCGTACTTCACCATGCTGGGTCTGGCGGAAAGCGGGCGCGGCGCGCTGGCGCGGCAGATGCTGGACAACTTCGCCTACCAGATCGACACCTACGGCCATGTGCCCAATGGCACCCGCAGCTACTACCTGAGCCGCTCGCAGCCGCCGTTCTTCGCCTTCATGGTCAGCGATGCGGCCACCCGCGAGGGCAAGGACGTGTATTGCCGCTATCTGCCGCAGCTGCAGGCCGAGTACGCCTACTGGATGCGCGGCAGCGAAGGCCTGGCGCCGGGCAGCGCCTCGGCGCGGGTGGTGAGGCTGGCCGATGGCAGCGTGCTCAATCGCTACTGGGACGATCGCGACACCCCGCGCCAGGAGGCCTGGGTGCACGACATCCGCACGGCGGCCGAAGTGCGGCAGACGCGCCCGGCCGGCGAGGTCTATCGCGACCTGCGCGCGGCGGCCGAGTCGGGGTGGGATTTCTCCAGCCGCTGGTTCGACGACCCGCAGCGGCTGTCCAGCATCCACACCACGCAGATCGTGCCGGTGGATCTGAACAGCCTGATGTATCACCTGGAGCGCACGCTCGCCGCGGCTTGCGCAGAGCAGCCCAAGGCCTGCACCACCGACTACGCCGCGCGCGCCAGGCAGCGGCAGGCCGCGATCGAGCGGCATCTGTGGAATCCCAAGGGCTATTACGCCGACTACGATCTGCGTACCCAGGCGCCGCGTGAGCAGGTGACGGCGGCCATGCTGTTCCCACTGTTCGCAGGCCTTGCTTCGCCTGCGCATGCGCAGGCCACCGCGCAGGTCGCGCAGGCCCAGCTGCTGGCGCAGGGCGGGCTGGTCACCACGCCCGTGCGTAGCGGGCAGCAGTGGGACGCGCCCAATGGCTGGGCGCCGTTGCAGTGGGTGGCGGTCGATGGCCTGCGCCGCTACCAGCAGCACGCCCTGGCCGAGAAGATCGGCCGCCGCTTCCTGACGCGCGTGCAGGGCGTGTTCGATGCCGAGCACAAGCTCACCGAGAAATACGACGTGCTGGCCACCGGCCAGGGCGCAGGCGGCGGCGAGTACCCCAACCAGGACGGCTTCGGCTGGACCAATGGGGTGACCCTGCGCCTGCTGGACCTGTATCCGCCGCGCTGAAGCGCAGCGAACGAGGGCACCGGCCTGGCGACTGTCGTCAGGGCGAGCGCTGCGGGAAATCGATCAGGGACCGCCCATCGCCATTTTCGGTCCCTGTTCCTGCTGCTGGTGTTGCTTCTGCGTCTGTTCCTGCGCCTGCTGGCGGAGCTGATCCTGCTTGAGGGTTTCGGCTTGCTGGAGGTTCTGCTGGGCCGGTTCCTGGGCGGCCTGGCGCCCATCGACATGCGCGTGGAACATCGGCGCGACGCCGATGCCGTGAGGCGCGTAGACCGCAAAGACGTTGTGCGCGCCATCCTTGCCGAGCCCTCCGGACACCTGATCCACGCGCTTGACCAGCGGGTCGTCCAGCTGCTGCCGGTAGAGCGAGGCGGAAACGTTCCGGCTTTCCTCCTCGTTCCAGTTGCCCGTGCCGCTCACCCACGTATGGATCCGCTGATAGGTCGCGTGGTCAGGGTGCGTCGGGTCGTCGGCCAGCGCCCGGCCAGGGGCGGCCTTTTCCGGCGCTGGCGAGTGCGCTTGCGCGCCGGCCCTGGCCGGCGCGGTCACCGAGACCGCAGCCAGCGTCGGGAGGTGTTCCATAGGGGTCTGCCTCAGCTCCGCCTTGGCCTGGCGCAGTTCCTCGGAGCTGGTGGTGGCGACCTGCCGAACCACCCCGTCCGGCCCTGCCTGCAGGTGCGCGATGGGGCTGTCGTAGCCGTAGTGGCCGTGCTCGTCCCGTTGCAGCTGCTGCATCGTCGGCCCGGTGAGGCCGGCGGCATCCCGCGTGCGCTGTGTGGCCAGTTGCACCGCCTGCAGGTTGCCCTCCTGGGCGTTCAGATCGATGCCGGCGGCGCGATAGCGGTGCAGGAGCTCGCTGTGTTCCTGCTGGGCGGCCGTGGGCGCGGGCCGCGCCTGCAGGGCCGCCAACGTCTGTTGGTCGCGCTCGAGCACCGGCTGGCGCAGCTGGTGAGTGAGTTCCAACTCGATGGCCAGGTTGCCGGTGGCCTGGCCGTCCGGCCCGGACCATTGGTGATCCGGGCCGCGCCAGTAGGCCTGGCCATCGTGACCCTGCACCTGGTCGGGCTGGGCCCTGGCCTGTTCCACCGCCGCCGGCACGCCCACGCCGTAGTCCTGGCCGCGTTGGGCGGCGTGATGCTCCAGATAGGCCTGGGCCACCGCTTCGCGGCCATTGGCGATGTTGGACGCAATGCGCCCCAGGGCCTCCTGGTCGAGCCGGCGGGCCTGTTCCGGGCTGGCGGTCTGGGCCTCGTAGGTACCGCGATCATTGGCGCCGGACACGCCGGTCTTGACCTGGCGCTCCCAGGTCTCGGTTTCCGGGTTGCGACGCCAGGGCTGGTTGTCCAGCCCGGTCTGATCGCTGGGCTTGGCCGGCAGGTTGAACGGATCCTGCGGCGCCGGCACCTTGCCCAGCGCGAACTCGACGGCCCTGGCATTGGCCATGGCGCCCAGTTCCTGCGACTTGGCGTAGCTGGCGCCCACCGCTGCCTGGGTGGGCTGATCGCCGGCGCGGTCGAACGTGGCCTGGCGTTCCCAATCCCGTCCGTTGAACCGCCACGCCACGCCGTCCTTGTCGGTCTGGTGGAAGATCTCGCGGTTTTCCTTGAGGTCCACCGCCTTGTCGAAGGCCTTGCTCATCAGCAGCGCATCGCCGGCCACGATCGCGGCCGGCACGAAGCCCGAAGCGCCGGCCGCGCTGACGGCGTAGGTGGCCGTGGCCCCACCGATCCAGCCCCCGGCATTGCGGGCCAGGGCATGGCTCAGTTCGGACTGCGCCGCCATGGTATTGCCCTGTTCCATCAGCTCCGCGGCGCGGCGGGCGGTCTGCGCGCCGTCGTACACACTCGCGCCCACGCCCAGGGCCACGCCGGCCCCGCCCGCGAAGCGCTGGGCGAGACTTGCCAGCTTCTGCTCGGCGGGCAGCGGGCCGATGCCCGTGGCCTCTGCCTTGGCGATCCGCTCGACATTGGCGATGACTGACGCGCCTGGCTGTTCGGGAATCGGGCCGAGGCGCGAGGGGATGGAGGGACCAAGGGCGATGCGATCGCCAAATTGCTGGGGATGGTGCGGCAAGGCTTCCTGCATCGTCACCTGCCCGGCGTTGGCGGGCGCTTGTGGTGCCAGGCGCGTGTTGGCGCCCTCGGGCGTTGCGCGATCGACCTTGCGGTCCAGCAGGTAGATCGCCATGCCCTCGTGCGAGTTGTGCACCCGGTTCAGCCGCGGATCGTGCGGCTCGTACACCTTCTCGAACATCGGTGCGTCAGGCCGCTGGGCGTTGAGGTAATCGCTCATCAGGTTGAAGCTGCGACGCGACAGGCCATCGCGCAGGTAGCCGCCACCGATGTTCGAGTGCGCCCCGGCAACCATCACATTGAGGAAGCGTCCGTCCTCGGACACGCCCAGCGGCAGGATGCGCTCGGATACGAACTTTATCCGCCGCTCGTCCAGCGCGGTGATCTGGAAGCCGGAGACCACCGAAGGCGCCAGCCGGCGGTCGTACAGCTGCTGCACGCCCGTGGACACCGGATCGAACAGGCCCACGGCCTGCGGCGTCATGCCGGGTGCGGCGATATAGCGGGTGTAGAAAATGCGTCCCTCCGCATCGTACGTACGGCTAGTCGGATCGATGATGCCCCGTTGATCTAGCAGGTTGCTGAAGATGGCGCACTGGGTGGCGCCACGGCTGAAACCGACGGAGCACACGCGGATCTTGACGTGGGGGTCGGCGCGTGACCACTCCTCTGCCTTATCGGCGAGCCTCCAATACATCTCCTCCATGCGTGCTTCATGCGTAAGGCCCAGCGCACCGTCCAGGCCCCGGGCGAGGACCTGATCTTGCGTGCCGACGCCGGCGACGTAATGCGAGGCGATCTGGGGGTCGCTGGCTTGTAATGCTCTGACCTGCTTTCGCAAAGCGTCCACATTGGTCGCATGCAGCGGGTCCTTGTCGGCATCGTTTCCGGTTCCGTCGAAGAAGGCATAGAAGAGCTTCTCGTGCGGGTTGGACGCACCAACCAGACGCGGCACAGAGAACTTGGACAGCTGATCACTGGCGTCCCGAAAGGTCTGAAGCCGCGCTTCGTCAGCAACGAACGAGGTGACATCATCGTCCATCGCAACCACATGATGTGGGACTTTGTCGTCCATATCGGCGCTCCTTGCCAATCAGTAGGTATGAGTCCAGACCTCAATCAGGTCGCGTCGACCCATGCTGCGTGGATTGCCTGGGATCTGAGGCGTCCTGGTCGCAACGAGGGCCCGGGTATAGATCGTGATGGTGCGATCGTTGATTTCCATCAGCACATCGATCGGGACCGGCTCGATCGCATTCGCCGCCAGCCAGCCTTCGGGGATCTCCTCTTTCGGCACGTTGTGACGCACCAGCCGGTCCTTAAACAGGGCGCCGATGTCAACCTGGGCATGATGCTCAGTACCATCCTGTGAGATCCAATCGACCTGAGCGGGGGGAGGGAAGCCGGTTCCCACCCCATAACTTGCCCGCCAACTATCCTTCCAGTCAGGTCGAAGTGGCGCTCCCGCGGGCTCGTACTCGTGCAGCGAGTGTTGGTGACGATCGTAGATAACGCTACACCGTACGACGTTGAAGCACACCGCATCGAAGCTGTGCGTTCCGAACTTCAGTGGCCACGGGTCTTTCGATCCAAAGTTCAAGCCAAACATGCCGGTCTCCTTCCGTGAGCGAACAGGTCAGATGCTAGGGCCGTCGAGCGTCGCTTGCCACCGCAGCCGCGCCTCGTTGGCGAAGGACGAAGCCAATCAGCGTCCTTCGCGGTGAGCTTGGAGTCATGGCCAAGTCCAGGGCGCGCTGGTTGACGCGTGCCCGATGATCCTCGCCAAGCCAGGTCGACCGCGGCGACGGCCGGACAAGCCACAGACCGGAAGGGCCACGATACCGCGGCTGCTTTCATGTCTCTCCAGAAGCCAGCGAACCGGCAGAGGCCCGACGTGAGGGCCATCGGCCATTGACCAGGGTGCTGGCGGCGGCGAGCCCGAGTCAAAACGGCTTAGGACGGACCACGGCGGGTGACGCTGCCTGCCGGACCTGTACCCCAAGGCCCGACCGCCCACATCCTTGCCCTGACCCCGGCCGCCCGATGCGGTCAGGCTGCACGCATACTGGGCGCCGTTGCATCGCGCCACTGTCGCGCGCGGTGCGTGAATGGGCGGGGTGGCCGTGTTCAAGGGTGTGCTGCTGGGCTTTGCGTGTTACGCCGCCTATGCGATCAGCGATGCGTTCGTAAAGCTGCTGGAGGGCACCCTGCCCTCGTATGAGGTGGTGTTCTTCGGTGCGCTGTTGATGCTGGTAGCGCTGCCGTTCCTGAAGAAGCCGGAGGACCGCTGGCGCGAGGTGGTCATGGCGAAGAAGCCCACGATCTGGCTGCTGCGCGCCTTCTGCGGCGCCACCGGCAACCTCACCTCGGTGATCTCCTTCACCCACTTGCCCATGGCCGAGGCCTTTGCGCTGTCTTCCTGATGCCGATCTTCGTGACGGTCCTGTCGGTGCTGTTGTTGCGCGAGGAAGTGCACTGGCGGCGCTGGACAGCGGTGGTGGTGGGCTTCATCGGCGTGCTGGTGGTGCTGCGCCCAGGCTTCCGGCAACTCAGCGAGGGCCACGTGGCGGCGATCGTCTGTGGGCTGACCGGCGCGGTGTCGGTGATCAGCCTGCGCATGGCCGGCCCGGAGGAGAAGCGCATCACCCTGTATGGCGCCGGCGTGCTGGGGCCGCTGCTGATGGGCGGCATCCTGATGCTGCCGCACTTCGTGTGGCCGACCCTGGCGCAGTGGGGCCTGATCGCCGGCTACGGCCTGCTGGCCGGCGCGGCGGCGATCTTCATGATGTATGCCACGCGGGCCGCACCAGTCAGTGCGGTGGCGCCCACCCAGTACAGCCAGATGCTGTGGGCCATCGCCTTTGGCTACTGGCTGTTCCACGACCGGCTGGACTGGCCGATGGCGGTGGGCATCGCGCTGATCCTGGGCTCGGGCATGGTGACCTTCATCCGCTGGGGCAAGGTCACCAGCTGGCGGCGCAAGACGCCGATCGTCTGATCGGCGCACCCCGGGTGGCGATGCGGTGGCCGGCGCTTACCTGGCCACCACGCTGCTGCCGTTGGGCACCACGTAGCAGGCGGCGGCCTTGGTGCAGGCTTCGGCGTTGATCTCGGCGATCTGGCGGGCCAGGTACTGCTCGGGCGAAAGATTCATCGCGTTGCGATAGGCGTTGTCGGCATCGGCCATGGCTTTCTGCTCCTTGGCCCGCTGCAGCTCGGCATTGGTCGCTTCCACCAGCGTCTTGACGCGCTGCTGCTGGGCCGCGGTGAGGTTCATCTGCTGCAGCACGTCCGGGTTGGGCTTGGCCCGGCCCAGGGTGATGTTCATGATCTCCACGTCCAGCCCCTGATCCTTGACCACCTTGCGGATGGCCTCGCTCACCGCGTCGTCGATCCGCTGGGCGGTGGTCACGTCGCTCATCATGCTGGTCATGTCGAAGCGCTTGACCTGATCGCGCACGATGGCTGCATACTGGCTGCGGATGTTGTTCTTGAACCAGTCGGCGCCAAACTTGCGCAGCAGGTTGGGCGCGTTGGTGACGCGGTACTGGATGGTGGTCTCGAAGTCCAGCAGGATGTTGTCCGAGGACGAGAAATCGTCGAAGGACACCGCAAGCACCTGCGGGCTGACGTCGACCATGATGGCGTCGGTGGTGAGCCAGGTGTAGGCCAGTCCGGGCTTGACCGTTTCGTCGCGAATGCCGCCCTCGCCGAACAGGCGCGGACGATCGATCAGCACCGCCTCCTGGCCAGGATCGACCTTGACCACGGTGCAGCCGCCCATGCCGGCCAGGCAGGCCAGCGCCAATGCGATACGTTTCATGTTGTCCCCTTGCTGATGCGACTTCCAGCGGCCGTCGGCGACGCTGGACCCAACCGCATCATAGGCGCGGCGACAGGTCGCAGGGAACTGGTGGCGACGGGGCAGTGGATCGCCCGCAGCCCGTCGCACATCGGTCGCCAGGACGGCCCAGGTGAGGATACGAATCCGGCGGCGCTGGCGATAGGCCTGCACGGGTCGCGGGCAGTCTTCCGACAGGCGCGGGCGGCCGCTTCCGGTTTTCCTGCAAGCGCGTGCGGGGAAGGATGAAAGCCAATCCAGTTGGGATCGTCCAATGCGCACCACCACGACTGCCTTCGCCCCCCTTCTGCTGTCCCTGGCGCTGCTGGCGCCGGTGCCGCCGCTGCATGCCGGCACTGCGCCGCCGCTGATGCTGGCGACCGCTGCGCCGCCGGAAGTCGAGGTGGCGCGCTATCTGGTCAGCGAAAAACTCGACGGCGTGCGTGGCTACTGGGACGGAACGTCCATGTGGACGCGCGGCGGTGCGCGGGTGGCGCTGCCGGCCGGTTTCACCCGCGGTTGGCCCTCCGTGCCGATGGACGGCGAGTTATGGCTGGGGCGCGGGCGCTTCGATGAAGTCAGCGCGCTCGTGCGCAGCAGCCCGGCGCACGCGCGGGCATGGCAGCCGCTGCGTTTCATGGCGTTCGATCTTCCCGCCGAGCCAGCGCCTTTCTCACAGCGTGCGGCGTTACTGGAGCGAGCGATCCACGCGGCCGGCAACTCGCATCTGCTGCTGGTAAGGCAGGAGCGCTTGTCCAGTGCGGCGGCGCTGCAGGCGCACCTGCGCGCGGTGGTGCGTGGCGGCGGTGAGGGGTTGATGCTGCATCGACGCGACGCGCTCTACAACGCGGGCCGCAGTGAGGCGCTGCTCAAGTACAAGCTGTCCGAGGATGCCGAGGCGCGCGTGGTCGGGCATGTGCAGGGCAAAGGACGGCTGACGGGGAAACTGGGCGCCCTGGTGGTGGCCTTGCCCGATGGACGACGCATGCGCCTGGGCAGTGGCTTCACCGATGCCCAGCGTGCCGCACCACCTCCCATGGGCAGCTGGGTGAGCTTTCGCTACAGCGGCACCACCTCCACCGGGCTGCCGCGCTTTGCGCGCTTCCTGCGCGTGCGCGAGGAACTGCCACCTGTGGAAATACTCAGCGAGCGCTAAGTACTGCATGTGCCGGCGTGATTCATCGCGTCGTGAATCGACTTATGCCCGCGTGGGGGTTTCGTCTCATCTGGAATCAATCATGCGCGTGCTTGATGAAAATTTCGTCATGTTCTCGACGGCGTATGTCGAGCCGTGGTGGATCGTGATACACAGCTTGATAGGGGAATTTCAAGGGAGCGCCGCGCCGCGCCTGTCCGAGACGGGCCGGCGATGGCCTCGCTTTGCCTGGAGTTTTCCTGCCTGCAGAACCGCTTCATCCAACCCCCACCCACGACATCCGTCGAATCCAAACTGGAGAGATTTGGAAGTGAATGCCGCATCCTTGAAGAGAACGGCGCTGGCCACCGCGCTGTTGCTGGCCAGCAGCCCCTTGTTCGCGCAGTCCACCACCGGCTCGATCTTCGGCACTGTTGCCGAAGGGCAGGGCACCACGGTGTCGGTGGCCAACGACAGTGGCTTCAGCCGCGAGATCCAGGTCGATGGACGCGGCCGCTATTCCATCGCCAACCTGCCGTTGGGCACGTACACCGTCACCATCAAGCGCCAGGGGCAGGTGGTCGACACGCGCGGCAATATCGGCATCACCGTCGGCGCCGGCACCGAGGTGTCCTTCGCCGGGCCCAACGTGGAGACGCTGGACGCGGTCGCCGTCACCGGCACGCGCATGGCGGGCATCGACGTGGCCAGCACCGATACGCGCACCGTCATCACCTCCCAGGAGCTGGACATCCTGCCGCTGGGTCGCACCGCCGAGGCCATCGCCCTGCTCGCGCCGGGCGTGGTCAACAACAGCGGCAGTTTCATCGGCACCGGCGGCAATGGCGGCTCGCTGCCGAGCTTCGGCGGCTCGGCCGCCTCGGAGAACGCCTACTACCTCAACGGCTTCAACACCACCGATCCCTACCGCAACCTGGGCGGCCTGACCCTGCCTTACGGCGCCATCGACCAGCAGGAGATCTTCACCGGCGGCTATGGCGCGCAGTTCGGCCGTTCCAACGGCGGCGTGATCAACCAGGTCGGCAAGCGCGGCACCAATGCCTGGAAGTTCGGCGGCGCCTTCATCTACGAGCCGCAGTCGCTGCGCGCGCGGCAGAAGGACCTGCACTACTCCAACCCGGGCGTGATCCCCAGCCCGGTGGCCGGCTCGCTGTATCGGCCCAACAGCGAGAACGAGATGGATCGGCTGGTCTACAGCGCCTACGTCGGCGGCCCGATTGTCAAGGACCGGCTGTTCTTCTTCCTGGCCGGCGAGCTGGGCAAGACCGATGGCCAGCGCCTCAATACGGTGGAGGACACCGCCGCGCCCTACGTGTCCTACAGCTACGACAGCCCGCGCTACTACGCCAAGCTGGATTGGTACATCACCGACGACCACCTGCTGGAGTTCACCGGGGCCGAGGACAAGTACGAGGCCAGCGGCAACATCTACAACTACGATTTCAATGCGCGCCAGGTCGGGGCCTACCGCGGGCCGGATAACGACATCGAGACCGGACATACGCTGCGCAGCCTGCGCTACACCGGCTATCTGACCGACAGCCTCACGGTAACGGCGCTGTACGGCGAGCAGGAATCTCCCAACTACAACCAGAACCCGGGCTACAACCCGGACCTGCCCTTCATCTCCGGCCTGGCCAACCAGAACCCGGCCTACACCGGCGGCCGTCCGATCGGCAATGCGCAGACGGTGTCCTCGGTGGTCGATCCGGATCGTCGCTACGAGAAGGACAACCTGCGGCTCAACCTCAACTGGGTCATTGGCGATCACAGCATCGACGTGGGCGTGGACAACCAGGAACTGCGGGCCTTCAACCAAGGCTCGCGCACCTCCGGGCCGGGCTTTGCCTGGGCCTACGGCTACACCGCCAACCCCGACCCCAACGCACTGCTGAGCGGCGCCACGCGCCAGGACGGCACGCCGGGCGGCGTGCCGAGCCCGCGTGGCTATCCCTTCGGCGCCGGCGGCTACTACGCCATCCGCACCCAGGCCTACGCGCTGAGCTCCTACAAGGCCGAGCAGGACGCCTGGTACATCGAGGACCGCTGGCAGGTCACCGACAACCTGCTGCTGAACCTGGGCCTGCGCAACGACAAGTTCACAAACTACAACGACCGCAACCAGCCGGTGTACGACGTGGACAACCAGTGGTCCCCGCGCCTGGGCTTCTCCTGGGACGTGCACGGCGATTCCACCCTGAAGTTCTTCGGCAACCTGGGCCGCTACTACCTGGGCCTGCCGCTGGCGCCAGGCGGCCTGGCCAACTCCAGCCTCAACACCAGCACCTACTTCACCTACAGCGGCATCAACGCCGATGGCACGCCGGTCACCGCCGCGCAGCTGGCACCACCGGTGTCGGCCAACGAGAACTTCGGCAACCCGCGCGACTACCGCACCATCTCGCCCAAGAACATGGAAGGCGAACACCAGGATGAGCTGATCCTGGGCTTCAACAAGCAGCTGGCCAGCGGCTGGCTGGTGGGCGTGCGTGGCGTGCACCGCGACCTGAAGGCCGCCATCGACGACACCAAGGCCAATATCCCCGCGATCTTGGCGGCGGCGCGCCAGGCCGGCTTTGCCATCAGCCCCAACAGCTCGGCCAGCCTGCTGTTCAACGCCGGCGACACCAACACCTTCCGCCTGCTGGGCACCGATGGGCAGATCCACGAGCTCACCCTGACCAACGCGCAGATGGGCTTCCCCCAGCTCAAGCGCAAGTACTCGGCGCTGGAGTTCACCCTGGAGCGGCCCTTCGATGGCACGTGGTTCACCCGCCTGAACTATGTCTGGTCGCACAGCCGCGGCACCACCGAGGGGCAGATGCGCTCGGACCTGTACCGCGGCAACGGCGAGAGCATCGGCGTCAACCAGGGCCAGAACTACACCGCCACCACCCAGACCTGGGATCACCCGGCGCTGATGGAGTTCTACAACGGCGACCAGTCCAACGACCGCCGGCACGCGCTCAAGGGCTATGGCTACTACCAGCTCACCTCCGAGCTGGGGGTGTCGGGCAATTTCAGTCTGGTGTCCGGCACGCCCCGGCAGGTGCTGGGCTACTACTGCGGCGACAACTACCCGCTGGCCAGCTCGACTTACATCTACAACCCCGGGCAGAACCCGGACCCGGTCGGCTATGGCGGGTCCTATCACTGCTACCAGGGCGAGCCGGCCCTGCCGGGCAAGTCCGGGCGCCTGCCGTGGACGCGCCAGTTCGACCTGGGCGTGGTCTACAAGCCGGCCTTCGCCGACGGCAAGCTGGGCATCACGGTGAACGTGTTCAATGTCACCAACGAGCAGGCCGCGACCTATCTCAACGCGCGTTCGGAGTTGAGCCCGGGCTCGGCCCACCCGCTGTTCGGTGCGCCGATGTTCTACCAGGAGCCGCGCAGCACGCGCCTGACGGTGAGCTACGACTGGTAAGCGGGACTGCCGAGCCCATCGCACCGTCCCGCATGGGCCGGTGCGATGGGCTGTCGCGCCAGGGTCGACGGACCCTGGCGATTTTCTGACCAGTGGCTAGGCCACCAGCACCAGCTTGCCGATCATGCTGCCGGCTTCCAGCAGCGCGTGCGCCTGCTTGAGCGTGGCGGCATCCAGGCCGTCGATGCGGCGGGTCAGGGTGTGCTGCAGGTCGCCCTTGTCCACCAGCTCGGACACGCGCTTGAGCAGGGCGTGCTGACGCTCGAGGGTGCGGGTGTTGTGCACCGGGCGGGTGTACATGAACTCCCAGTGGATCGAGATCGACTTGGACTTGAACGGGCCGATGTCGAAGCCGACCGGGTCGTCGATCAGCGCCAGCTGGCCTTCGGCGCGCAGCACCTCCACGATCTGCGGCACGTAGCTGGCGCTGGCATTGAGCCCGGCCACGTGGGTGACGTCCTCGATGCCGAGCGCGGCCAGCTGCGGTGCCCAGGGCTGGCTGTGGTCGATGACGTGATGCGCACCGTGGGCCAGCACCCAGTCGCGGGTCTCCGGCCGCGAGGCGGTGCCGACGATGGTCAGGCCGGTCAGCCGCCGCGCCAGCTGGGTCAGGATGGAGCCCACGCCACCGGCCGCGCCGGTGACCAGCAGCACTTTGTGTTCGACCGGGTCGGCCTGGTGCGCCTTGAGGCGGTCGAACAGCAGTTCCCAGGCGGTGATGGCCGTCAGCGGCAGCGAGGCCGCCTCGGCGAAGTCCAGCGAGGCCGGCATCGGCCCGACGATGCGCTCGTCCACCGCCTGCAGTTCGGCATTGCTGCCGGGACGGTTGATGTCCCCGGCATACCAGACCCGGTCGCCAGGCTTGAAGCGCACCGCACGCGGGCCCACAGCCTTGACGACGCCGGCCGCATCCCAGCCCAACACGCGCGCCTGACCTTCGGGCACCGGGCCGCCGCGACGGACCTTGGTGTCCACCGGATTGACCGACACTGCCCGCACCTCGACCAGCAGGTCGTGCTCGCGCAGCTCCGGCGTGGGCAGCTCCAGGTCCAGCAGGGCCTCGGGATGGTCGATGGGGTGGTTCTGGCGGAAACCGACGGCTTTCATGCGCAGTGCCTTATGCAGGGTTGATGGCGGCCATGGTGACTTACCTGGTACCGGCGAAAAATGGGCTATAAGGGCGAACACTTTCCGCGATTTAAAGAAAATGATCCGGCTCGACGACGTCCAGATCTTCGTGCAGACCGTGGACGCCGGCAGCTTCTCCGAGGCGGCGCGGCAGTTGAGCATCGCCCCGGGCCTGGCCAGCAGCGCGGTGCAGCGGCTGGAGAAGGCGCTGGCGGTGCGCCTGTTCGTACGCTCCACCCGCAGCATGCAGCTGTCCGAGGACGGCGAGCGCTACCTGCCGCACGCGCGCGCCCTGCTGGCGACGCTGGCCCAGGGCGAGCAGGCCCTGGCCCACGGCCGTGGCGCGCTGTCCGGGCCGCTGCGGCTCTCGGCGCCATCGGACTTCGGCCGCAATCTGCTGCTGCCGTGGCTGGATGCGTTCCAGCACGCGCATCCGGAGCTGTCGCTGCAGCTGCGCATCAGCGACCGCGCCGCCGATTTGCTGCGGCAACCGCTGGATGCGGCCATCCGCTACGGCGCGCTGTCCGATTCGGCCCTGGTCGCGCTGCCGCTGGCGCCAGGCAACCGCCGCACCCTGTGCGCGGCACCGGCCTACCTGGCACGTCATGGCACGCCCTCCAGCGTGGAGGAGCTGCGGCGGCACAACTGCCTGCGCTTCGTCTGGGGCGAGCAGGTGCATGAGCGCTGGCGCTTCACCCTGCCCGGCGGCGAGCGCACGGTGACGGTCTCCGGCGACCGCGTCAGCGACGATGCCGATGTGGTCCGGCGCTGGGCCATCGCCGGCGAGGGCCTGGTCTACAAGTCGCGGCTGGATGTGATCGAGGACCTGGCTGCAGGCCGGCTGGTCGAAGTATTCCCCGGCGAGCACTGCGAGCCGGCCCCGCTGCACCTGGTGTGCGCCCACCGCAGCCAGCTGACCCCGGCGCTGACGCGGCTGCGCGAGTTCCTGCAGGCGCGCTGCGACGCCTTGCTGGCGACGCGGCCTTAGTGCGGCTGCCGATGCCGGGACAACTGGTGATCGTCTGCGCTGCGGGAGCGTCTCGAAGTGTTCAGGCCCATCAGCCGCGATGGCGCGCCCAGCCGCGCCGTTATGCCGCCGATGCCCCGGGCCGCGTTAGTCGCTCTCATGGAAGAAGTCGGGATGGTTCGAGGTGCCCCGAAAGCCACGCGCAACCACGGTGCGACCACCGCGCCCGGCATGCTCGCGGCGCAGGCAGACAACGCATGGTGACGACACGCGCTAAGTCTCGCGGTCCGACTCGTCCGCCGGCCACCGGCGCTGGATGCGCGAGGGGCAGGCGCCAAACTGCGCCCTGCGCTGCTGGTGGAAGGCCAGGAAGTCCGCCGCCGGCATGGCCTTGGCGAACAGCCAGCCCTGGGCGAAATCCACCCCACGCGCGCGCAGGTAGTCGGCCTGCGCCTGGGTTTCCACGCCCTCGGCGATCAGCAGCAGGCCCAGGGCGCGGGCCATGCTGATGATGTGGTCGGTCACCGAGCTGGTGGCGCTGTCCAGGCCGATGGTCTCCACGAAACTCTTGTCGATCTTCAGCGCATCCAGTGGTAGCGACTGCAGGTACTGCAGGCTGGAGTAGCCGGTGCCGAAGTCGTCGATGGCCAGCGAATGCCCGGCCGCGCGCGCCTGGCCGATGGTGGTGCGCGCGGCCTCCACGTCGATGAAGCCACGCTCGGTGGCTTCCAGCAGCAGCTGGCCCGCTTGCAGACCCTTGCCTTCCAGCTTGCGCGCGATGACGCGCACTGCGCGCCCGGTGCGGATGTCGTCGGCGCACAGGTTGATCGCCACGTGCATCGTCGCATCGGCTGCCAGCGTGGGGCCCAGTTCGTCCAGGACGCTGTCGATGACCTGGTCGGTGATCGGCTTGATCAGCCCGCTGTCCTCGGCCAGGGGGATGAACAGATCCGGCCGCACCAGCGAGCCATCCGGGCGGCGCCAGCGCACCAGCGCCTCGGCGCCGACGCAGGCGCCGGTGGGCAGGTGGATGACCGGCTGGTAGTGCACGACGAACTCGCGCTTGCCCACGGCGATGGCCAGCTCGCCGCGCGGCGACAACCGCCGTCGCGACACCCAGACGATGCCGCCGATCATGACCAGCGTCAGCAGCAGCGCAAACGGCAGCAGCAACAGCTGCTCGCGCCGCAGGTGCTGCAGGGTCTGCGTGCGCGGCGCGGTCGCCACGGCGACCCAGTCGCCCGCGCGCGCGACTGCGTAGAAGCTGTTCTCCTCGCGCCCGGCACCGTCCCGCGGCAGCACGCGCGCCAGCAGGTCAGGGTCCGGGGCGTGGCGCTGGGCCATGATCTGGCCGTCGCGGGTGGCCACGGTTAGCGACAGGCTGGGGTCCACCAAGACGTCCACCAGTCGCGCCGGATCCACCAGGGCGTTATGGGCGCCGGCCTGCATGGCGATCATCACGTTGCCGGTGCTGACGATGGGCCGCACGTGCAGGTTGAGCCTGACGCCCTCGCGGGTGATGAAGTGCGCGCGCGGCTGGCGCACCTCGCCTTCCACCACGCCCCAGGACGTGCATTTCAGGCGGCGCTGCTGGAAGTAGCCCAGCTCCTCCACCGAGATGTTGCTCAGGGTCAGCGCCCGCATCCGCGCGATGTGGCCCTGCGAGCACGCGGCCAACCTGGCGGCATCGCTCTGGTGCAGGGTCTGGACGACTTCCTGGTAGACCAGCTGGGTTCGTGCCAGGGTCGATCCGGCGATCTCGGACAGACGGTCCTGTTCCTCGCGCACCGAAAGCTGCCAGGCGCCGTAGAACAGCGCCGCAAGCGGTAAGGCGATCGCCAGCCCGATCATCACCGTGGCAAAGAAAATGACGCGTGTGCGAGCCAACGGGGGCATTCCTGCGATGCGTATCGAATTTATAACAAGCCGCCGCGGCCCACGCTGGGAGCCGCGTCATGCTTGTGAATGTCTCGTGAAAAATTGTGGCCGGGTCGGTCCGGCTAAGCTGGCGCCCTTTCGCAAGGAGGTCGGTCATGATGCATTGGCGCGGGTGGGCACGGGCGTGCGCGGTGTGGATGGGCCTGGCCGCACTGACGGGGGTGCAGGCGCAGACAGCTGCCCCCGTACCAGCCCGGCGCATCGCGATGACCATCGACGATCTGCCCTGGCAACGCATCGACAAGACCCCGCCAGACCAGTTGGGGGATTGGCATCGGCAACTCATGCAACAGCTCAGGCAGGCGGGCGTGCCGGTGACCGGCTTCGTCAACGAGGGCAAGTTGCAGGGCGCCGCCGCGGGCCAGGCGCTGCCGGCGACCGAAGGCACAGTGCCGCCCGAGCGGGTGGCGATGCTGCGCGACTGGCTGGATGCCGGGTTCGACCTGGGCAACCATACCTGGGGCCACGTCGGGCTGAGCCAGACCCCGCTGGCCGAGTACCAGCAGCAGATCCTGCGTGGCGAACACGTGTTGCGTCCGCTGCTGGCCGAATATGGCAGGACGCCGCGCTGGTTCCGTCACCCCTATCTGCAGGCCGGCACCACACCGGAGCTGCGCGCGCAGCTGCACGATTTCCTGTCCGCGCACGGCTATGCCATCGCGCCGGTCACGGTGGACAACGGCGAATGGGTCTGGGCCTTCGCCTATGCGCGCGTGCTGGAGTCGCAGCCGCCAGGGCCGGAACGGCAGGCCACCCTGCTGCGGCTGCGCAAGGGCTATGTGCCCTACATGCTCAACAAGCTCGATTACTTCGAGCAGCAGTCGATCAAGCTGCTGGGCCGCAATGTCGCCCAGACCTGGCTGCTGCATGCCAACGAACTCAATGCCGTCAGCTACGCCGACCTGGTGGCGGCCACGCGGCGCCGCGGCTATCGCTTCATCACCCTGGACCAGGCGATGCAGGACCCGGCCTACCAGCGGCCCGATGGCTATACCGGCCGCTACGGCGTGAGCTGGCTGCACCGCTGGGCCATGGCCGAACACCGGCCCAAGGATTTCTACGCCGGTGAGCCGGTGGTGCCACGCTGGGTGATGGAACTGGCCGGGGTGGAGAGCGAATGACGCGACAGGCGGGTCCGGCGCGCCCCACGCCGTGCCTGGATGAGCGGCGCGCGCTTGCCCCGCGCCGCGTGGCTCAGGGCTGCGGCGGAGCCTGAGTTTCGGGCGAAGGTGCAGGCGGTGCTGGTGTCGCCGATGGCGCAGCCGGGCAGCGCGGTACGCCGCCACCGACCACGCATTGCACGCAGCAGCGGCCCGTCGGTGGCACCGGCGCCTGCGGAAGCACCTGATCGCCATCATCGTGTTCCGGCGCGGTCGGCGTCGACTCCGGAGCTGAGGGCGTGCCTTGCAGCCGGGCCAATTCCGCGGCCGGTTTCAGCTTCAGCAGGACCGCCCAGTCCTGCCGGTTGAAGTTGCATGCGGCCTCGTTGTCGGGCGTGCACGGCGCACCGCCGCTGTTGCGCTGGAGCAGCCCCCAGAACGCGCCCTTGCGGTTGAGCGGCAGCAACCGCATCGTCACCGCCTGCTGCACGTTGCCGCCAACCAGATACGCGGTGCTGTCGCCGCCGGGATTGGCCGCCACCACGATGTCGCAGTGCATGCTCAGGCCGTCGCGTCCCTTGGCGACGCGCTGCAGGCCGGCAAAGCCCAGTGCATCGCCGCTGCCGCGCACGTGGCACAGCAGGTCGCCCTGGGCCGGCGTGGCCAGGGCCGGATCCACCGGCAGGAACGGGCTGCGCTCGGGCGCGCGAAAGGCATCGCGCACATAGTCCATGTGGCTGGCCGACAGCCGGAAGCCGGGCACGCCTGCCCGTTGCATCGTCCAGGACACGAAGGCCGCCGACCAGGCGTAGTCCACCACGAAGCTGCGGCAGCGCGGCGCCATCGCAGGATCCAGCGGCGCGGCCAGGCAGCTGGTGGTATCGCCCACGCCAAGTCGCGACAGCAGTCCGGTCTCGCGCCAGTACAGCGCCACCCGCTGCCACGCCGGGGTGACTTGGTCCTCCAGCAGCGTGTCCTCCGCTTCCATCACCTGCGCCCGGGCCAGGCGGCCCTGGCGGTCGATGAAGGGCCGGTACCAGAGCAGATGCTCGTTGCAGGCCACGGCGGCGATGCGCGTGGCGGGATCGGGCGCGGCGGTCTGCGTGCGCAGCTGCGGGCAGACATCGCCTGCGTGCGCTGGCAGCGCGAGCGATCCGAGCATGGTCAGCAGGCTGGCCAACAGCAGGCGCATCGTCATTCCCTGGCGGCGTCGGTGGGGATGTCCATCATCCATGACGCGCCGCATGGCGGCGTGCACAGGCGGCGAGCAGCCGGCAAGCTTGCTCCGCGCCATCCCGGCACCAGCTGCTGGCGCCTGTCGCCACCGGCGCCGGGCCGGCTTGCGCAGGCGCTGACGGCAGGTTCAGTCCCGTGCATCCAGCCTGTCGCGCCTGGGGCGCCGCACCCGTAGTCACAGGAGGCATCGATGGACAAGCAGTACGTGCTGGCGATCGACCAGGGCACCACCAGCTCGCGCGCGATCCTGTTCGACCGGGCAGGGGGCATCAAGGGCGTGGCCCAGCGTGAGTTCACCCAGATCTTCCCGCAGCCGGGCTGGGTCGAGCACAACCCGCGCGAGATCCTGTCCACGGTGCTGACCACCATGACCGACGTGCTGACCCAGGCCGAAGTGGATGCCGCGCAGGTCGCCGCCATCGGTATCACCAACCAGCGCGAGACCACGGTGGTGTGGGACCGCCACACCGGCCAGGCGGTATACAACGCCATCGTCTGGCAGTCGCGGCAGTCGCTGGGCGTGTGCAAGGCGCTGATCGAGGCCGGGCACGATGCGCTGTTCCGCGCCAGGTCCGGATTGCTGATCGATGCCTATTTCGCCGGCACCAAGCTCAAGTGGATCCTGGACAACGTCGAAGGCGCGCGCGCCAGGGCAGAGCGCGGCGACCTGCTGTTCGGCACCATCGACAGCTGGCTGATCTGGAACCTGTCCCAGGACAAGGCGCATGTCACCGACCAGACCAACGCCGGGCGCACCCTGATGTACGACATCCACGCGCTGCGCTGGGACCAGGAGTTGCTCGACATCCTTGGCGTGCCCAGCTCGATGCTGCCCAAGGTGTGTTCCTCCAGCGAGGTCTACGCGCACACGGCCGGGCGCCATTTCTTCGGGCAGAAGGTGCCCATCGCCGGCATCGCCGGCGACCAGCAGGCGGCGCTGTTCGGCCAGGCCTGCTATGCGCCCGGCATGGCCAAGAACACCTACGGCACCGGCTGCTTCGTCCTGATGAACACCGGCGAGCAGGCGGTGACCTCACGCAACGGCCTGCTGACCACGATCGCCTGGGGCCTCGATGGCAAGGTGGAGTACGCGCTGGAGGGCAGCATTTTCGTCGCCGGCTCGGCCGTGCAGTGGCTGCGCGACGGCCTGCGCATGTTCGGTAAGGCCAGCGACACCCAGGCCTATGCCGAGCGCGTGCCCGACACCGACGGGGTGTACATGGTGCCGGCCTTCGTTGGGCTGGGCGCGCCGTACTGGGACAGCGAGGTGCGCGGCGCGTTCTTTGGCCTGACCCGCGGCACCCGCAAGGAGCATTTCATCCGCGCCACGCTGGAATCCATGGCCTACCAGACCCGCGATGTGCTGGCGGCGATGGAAGCCGATGCCGGCCTGACGCTGCGCGAATTGCGTGTGGACGGCGGCGCGATCGGCAACGACTTCCTGGCCCAGTTCCAGGCCGACATCCTCGATGTACCGGTGGTGCGCCCGCAGGTCTCCGAGACCACCGCGCTGGGCGCGGCCTACCTGGCCGGACTGGCCGTGGGCTTCTGGGAAAGTCGCGAGGAGATCGCCAGGCAGTGGGCGGTGGATGCGCGCTTCGAACCTGGCATGCCGGAAGCGGACCGCCAGCGCCGCTACCGAGGCTGGCAGAAGGCGGTCAAGGCCACCATGGCCTTCAAGGACGATTGACCTCCGCACGCGCCTTGACCCGGCCTTGCCAATGCCGGCACCACACTGTGGCCGGCGAGCACGCCATGGCGGCGTGTGGCGCGCAGGCGTGCGCGCCGCGCCGGCCATACACCTCAAGGAGATGGACGCATGATCAAGACGATGCACGCACCGATGCTGGCCGTGGGCCTGATGCTGCTGAGCCCGCTGGCGCAGGCCGAAGTGGTCAACCTCACCAACAGCGCAGAGGGCGCCACCAAGGACGCGGCCGTCAGCGAGGCCCGCAAGAAGCTGCAGGACGCCTGCACCGACCGCAAGGGCAAGCCGGACCCGGCGTCGTTCGAGGTGGTGTTCGAGCGGACCAGCACCAACCCCGACGTCCCCAAGCCGCACTACGTGGACGCCAAGCTCAAGTGCGACCTGCCCTGACGCGCACCAAGCCCCGATAGACAACCGGGCGTCATCCTCCCGTAGGGTGGATGACGCTCTTACATCCACCATCGCCGCAAATCGAACAAAGCGGATATGTGGAGGGACCTAAGCAAGCGGAGGATCCTCACGCGCACGGCGCCTGCGTGGTCTCGCGACGCCTGCCTTGATGGACAAGCTTCGCGTTGTCCACCCTACGCGGGCCTCTGGCCCTTTTGTGAGAGCGGCTTCAGCCGCGAAGGGGCGCTCCCGAGCAAGCCCCTTCGCCGATGAATCGGGTCCCACATGAAGAAGCAGGCCGTAGGGTGGATGACGCTCTTCCATCCACCATCGCAGCGAATCGAACAAAGCGGATGTGTGGAGGCGTGGCACCCCCGCCAACGGACCATTCGCGCGCGCACAGCGCCTGCGTGGTCTCGCGACGCCTGCCTTGGTGGACAAGCTTCGCCTTGTCCACCCTACGCGGGTCTCTGGCCCTTTTGTGAGAACGGCTTCAGCCGCGAAGGGGCTCTCCCGAGCAAGCCCCTTCGCCGATGAATCGGGTCCCACATGAAGAAGCAGGCCGTAGGGTGGATGACGCTCTTCCATCCACCATCGCAGCGAATCGAACAAAGCGGATATGTGGAAGCGTGCGACCCGCGCAAGCGGAGGATCCGCACGCGCACGGCGCCTGCATGATCTCGCGGAGCCTGCCTTGGTGGACAAGCTTCGCCTTGTCCACCCTACGCTGGTCTTTGGCGCTTCCGTGGGAGCGGCTTCAGCCGCGAAGTAGCCTTCCCGAGCAAGCCCCTTCGCCGATGAATCGGCTCCCACATGAAGAAGCAGGCCGTAGGGTGGATGACGCTCATACATCCACCATCGCAGCGAATCGAACAAAGCGGATGTGTGACCACGCCAACGGAAGATTCGCGCCCGCGGCGCCTGCGTGATCTGGCGGCACCTGCCTCGGTGGACAAGCTTCGCGTTGTCCACCCTACCGGGGCCTCGGGCCCTTCTGTGGGAGCGGCTTCAGCCGCGAAGGGGCCTTTCCGAGCAAGCCCCTTCGCCGATGTATCGGCTCCCACATGAGGGCGCAGTTGCTGGGGTTCGGGGCTGGTCCAGACGACGCAACCCATCGCTGACAGCAGCGCCCGGCGCGACCGCTCGCGCCTGCAAGCACGCGCTCACCACTGCGCGGTCAGGCTGCGAAACGGCCGCGGCACGCTGATGCCGCGCGCATCGAAGTCGCGCATCGGCTTGCCATCGACGATGACCGAGGTCGGTCGCGTGCGACTGGGCCAGAGCACCTTCAGCGCGGCGTCCGCGCGCAGGCCCTTGCCCAGGGTGATGGTCAGTCGCTGGTCCTGCTGCCGCGCCTGCATCGCCAGCGTGCCATACGCGGTCGGCAGCCCATCGATCTTCAGGCCGGGCCCTGCGACCCAGGAGGGCGGCGTGCCGGGCAGCAGCGACAGCGCATCGTCGCCCTCGGACATCAGCATCCCGAACACGCTGCGCGCGTACTCGGCGCCGATCCAGGTGTGCGGCATGTCGCCCAGGTAGATCGCATGGCGCTTGTCCGAGTAGATCACCTCGGCCAGTTCCTGCCAGGCGCGCGGGCGGCGGTCGCCGGCCACGTGCTGCAGCATGAACTCCGCATCGGCCGGGCGATCCAGGTGCACGTAGGTCAGCACGTTGCGCATCTCGTAGGGCGTGTAGGCATACAGTGCGCCAGGCGTGTCGCGCTTGCGCACCTCGGCCAGGTAGCGGTCGAAGGTGTTGGCCAGCGCTTGGGGCGGCAGCACGCCCTGCGCGCCGGTGGGGTCCAGCGCGATGGAGAGGCTGGTCGGGTCGCTGCCGCCCTGGTCGGCGTCGGAAGGAAGGGTGTCGATGCCCTTCCACTGCATGGTGGTGCGGATCGAGGCGGCCAGCGAATCGCGCAGCAGCGCGTACTGCTCGCGCGCCCAGCGCGCGGTGGCCGCATCGCCCCACTGCTCGGCCAGCCATGCGCCATCGTGCCAGCCGCGCAGGGCCCAGAAGTTGTCCCAGTAGCTATGCGTGGGCACCGAGTAGCCCTCATGGCTGATCGACGGGGCGATCAGCCCGGCAAAACGCGACGGCATGGGGCGATCGGCCTGGTAGCCGGGCACCAGGGTGCGTTCGCGCAGGGTTTGCAGGAACTTCAGCGCGCGGTTCACCTGCGGCTGGTATTGGCGCACGCTGCGCGCCCCGCCATCCAGGCGTGCGACCTCGGCCACCAGCCACAGGTACTGGCCCTGCGCGTCGTATTCCAGGTCCGAGCCGAAGCCGGTGTTGACGCTGCCATCGTCGTTGAGGATCGGCGAGACCAGGCCGTCCTCGTGCACGGCGTGGTCGCTGTACCAGTGTAGATAGTCGCGCGCGGTGCCGGCCATGCCCATGCGCAGCAGCACCGCCGCGGTGGCCGACCCATCGCGGATGAAGGAGCGGTTGTAGTTGCGCGGGCCCGGCTGCATGGCCGGGCCGCTCTGGTTGAGCAGCATGTAGGCCGCCTGCGCGCGCAGCATGTCCACCAGCGAGGCGTCGGGCAGGGACAGGCCGATCCGGCCCAGCCGTTGTTCCCACTGCGCGGCCAGTGCATCGGCCAGCGCATCGAAGCGCGCGCCGGCCCGGTCGCCTTCGCCCAGCAGCGCCTGCACGTCCAGCGTCGGGGCGGGCGGCCAGCGCGCGGCCTCCACGGTGGCCGCGTCGATCACCTCGTTGCCCAGCGCAAAGGCCAGCACGATGTCGCGCTGCGCGCCCGGCGCCAGCGCGATGCGATAGCCCAGCAGCCCGGCGGCCAGGCCTTGCGGGTCGCTGGCCTGCTGCGCCTGCGGCGCGCTGCCGTCCGCGGCGAAGCGGGTGATCTCGTGCTCGCCATGCGCACCGAAGGCGGCCACGCCGTGCAGCTCGGGCGCGTCGGCGCTCTGGAACAGCAGCCGGCCGTTCACGCGGACGCCGCGGCCCTGGTCGATGGCGATCTCCCGGATCGGCGAGAGCCCGCCGTTCTGCCACGGCGGGCTGATCTGCAGCGGTCGGGTCAGCAGCGACAGCGTGCCTTCGACCGGCGTGCCGCCGGTATTGCGCAGGCGATGGCGCACCAGCACCACCGGCGCGCCCGCCTTCGCCGCATCGGCATGTTCGATGGCGATCGCGCTGCTGGTCAGCTCCAGCCCGGGCTGCGGCGACCATTGCAGCTCCGGCATCGGCATCCAGCCGGCGCGCAGGCGATGGACGATGGACGTGTCCACGTTGGCCGCCGCGGCCTTGCCGCTGGCGTCGCGCCACACCGGCTGCACCAGCGGCGCGCCCTTGAAGGCCTCCAGGTTGCCGTATTCGTCGAATACCGCCTTCTGCCGGCCCGCCGGGATGCCGACCACCGTCCAGTACACCTGCTGCATGTGCAGCGAGGAAGGAAACAACGCCGCATGCCGGCCGGTGGCCGCCAGCTGGTAGCGCTTCATCTGCGTCATGACCGCCCTGGGGCCCAGCACGCGCAGTCGCGTGACGCTGGGCGGCTTGCCATCGGCCGCGCGGGTCAGCAGGCGCAGGGCGGTGACGGTGCGTGGCGCATCGCCGGCCAGGTAGGAGGCCGCGCCGAAGGACTGCGGTTCCTGCGCCAACGGCGTCCACTGCCCGGAGGCATCGCGGCCCTCCACTTGCGCGCTGCCTGGCGCCTGGCCCCAGCTGACCTGCAGGCCGGCCACGTCCTGCGGCTGCGGGAAATCCACCTGCAGGCCCTGGCCGTCGCCGAGCTTGCCGAGCAGGCGTGCCGGGCCTGGGCTCCACAGCGCCGCCGCCTGGCCCTTATCCGCCAGGCCGACGATGCGTGGCGCCTGCCCGGCGGCCAGCGGCTGGAACTCGAAAATGCCCACGCCCCAGTCGGCCGTGCGCGTCGGCGCGGCCAGCCGCAGGAAGCGGGTGCGCACCGCGGGGAACAGCACGTACTCGGTCTTTCCTGGGCTGTCCTGGGTGGTGTAGATGGTGCGCCAGGCCTGGCCGTCGTCGGAGGCCTGCAGCAGATAGTGGTTGGCGTGGCTGACGTCCCAGGCGATGCGTACCCCGCCGATGTCGGCCGGTGCGCCCATATCCAGCTGCAGCCAGTGCCCGGGCGAGAACGGCCCGCCCCAGCGCGTGGCCGGATCGCCATCGAAGGCATGAGCCGAGGCCAGGGCCGGGGCCTCGGTGGCCGAGCTGCTGGCCTTCCACTGGCTGCGCGGCGGCAGCGAATCGCCCGCGGCCTGCGCAGCCTGCGCCAGCATCAGCCACCCCAGCGCTGTCGCGCAGACGCCCCGCATGCCCATGATGCCCCCTTGTTCGCCCGTGTGGACCTGATGTTAGGAGCGCTCACAGGGCCCAGCGAGCTGCGTTGCAGCAGCTGGGCTTGCCGCAACGTGCGTATTCACGCGTGCAAATGACGCGATCTCGGCCAAATGCTCGAGGTATACGGAACGGAATGGCGGTTATTCAAAATTGCCATTTGCTTCACTGCAGCATGAGGGGGACACTCACTCCGTCGCCTCCCTCCCGGCGACACAAAGGCCCCGCGATCCCTCCCTCGCGGGGCCTTTCTCTTTGTGGCGGCAATGGAACGTCAGCGGGCCTGCGCGCCCAGCCGCGACATCAGGATCCCCGCACGGATCGCCTGCCGGTCCAGGCTGCCCAGGTCCGCGGTTTCCCCGGGTGCGTGACTGCCCGCACCGGCGATGCCCAGCCCCACCAGCCCATCGACGTCGGCCGCCACGAAGGCGATATCGCCGGCGCCGCGCTTGAGCGGGTCCAGCTCGGCCATCGGCGCCAGGCCCAGGTCCTGGTTCACCGCGTTGAGCTGGGCCAGCAGGGCGCGGTTGCCCGCCGTCGGCGGCATCGCCGGGTAGCTCTCATCGAAGCCGATGCTGGCCTCGGTCAGCGGCAGGTGGCGCGCGACGATGGCCTGCATCTTGCGGCGCACGCGCTCGGTCTGGTCCTGGCTCAGGGTGCGAAAGTCGCCCTTGGCCACGGCCACGGAAGGGATGATGTTGCTCTTGCCATCGGCGCTCAGGCGCACCCCATCGGCATCGAGCTCCGCGCGCTGGCCGCCGCCGATGAGTCCGACATTGAAGGTGAGGTTGGGCTCGGGCAGCTCCTGCCGGAAGGCGGTGAGGATGCGCGAGAGCTCGAAGATCGCCCCGTCGCCGGCGCTGGAAGAGAAGATCCCGGAGCTGTGCCCGGACTTGCCGGTGGTCTTCAGCGTCCAGCTGTTGCTGGAGCGGCGGGCGATGGAGCCCATGTCCTGGCCGTCCTCCTGCGCCAGGTTCTCGAAATCCAGTGCGACGTCCGCGCGCTTACCGGCGGCCACCAGGTCGGCGCGCGCCAGGTCCTGCGGGTCGCCGACATCCTCTTCATCGCCGGTCAGCACCACCTCGATGTTGGCCGCCGCGAGCGTGCCGGCCGCCTGCATCGCGCGCAGGGCACCGAGCATGACCACCACACCGCCCTTGTCGTCGCCCACGCCCGGGCCGGTGGCGGTCTGGCCCTTGGCCGAATAGGTCTGGAACGGCGCATCGGCCTCGAACACCGTGTCCAGGTGACCGATCAGCAACAACCGCTTGCCGCCGGGCCTGCCGGTGTGGGTGGCGATCAGGTGGCCGGCGCGCTGAGTTGCGGGCATCGGCTTCCACTGCACCTTGAACCCCAGCGCCTCCAACTCCGGCCGCAGCAGCTGCGCCACCTTGGCCACGCCCTCCAGGTTCATCGAGCCGCTGTTCTGGTTCACCAGCGTTTCCAGCAGCGCCACCGAGCGGCCGTGCTCGGCTTTGACGGTGCTGGCGATCTTCTGCTCGGGGGCGGACAAGGCCGCCTGCGCGGCCGTGGGCAGCAGCGGGGCGAGCAGCAGGGCACGGGCACAGGCGTGGCGAAGCATCGTGGCGTCCATCGGCGGGGAAGGGCGAGCATAGCCGCAGCGCATTGCCCAGGCAGGCCGCACCGCCGCGGACATGACGCCCATGTCATTCACCGCGCCTGGCCACGGCGCAGGCCACAGTGCGGGCCATGCTGCCGCGTCTGCTCCTGCTGCTGTTGTGCACGATGCTGCCCGCGCCGCTCTGGGCGCAGGCCGCGACGGGCGCGGAGCTGTCGCACGTGCTGGCCGACGCGCGCGCCCTGACGCCCTTGCGCACGGTGCTTGTCTCACGCCATGGCAGGCTGCTGGGCGCGCAGGCCTACCACGGTGCATCGCTGGACCGCGCCACCAACATCAAGTCCGCGTCCAAGACCGTGGTCTCGGCCCTGGTCGGCATTGCCATCGACAAGGGCGTGCTGACCGGCACGGACCAGCGCATCGCGCCGCTGCTGCAAGGCGAGCTGCCGACCGATCCCGATCCGCGCTTGGCCAAGGTGACCATCGGTCACCTGTTGAGCATGCAGGCCGGGCTGCAGCCGACCTCCGGCGCGAACTACGGGCGCTGGGTCGCCGGCCGCAACTGGGTCCGCGGCGCACTGGCCCAGCCCTTCGTCGATGAGCCCGGCGGCGGAATGCTGTACTCCACCGGCTCCACGCACCTGCTGTCGGCCATCCTCACTCGCCGCACCGGGCGCAGCACCCTGCAGTTGGCCCGCCACTGGCTGGGCCCGCAGCCCGGCTTTGCCATCAGCGCCTGGGGCCGCGACCGGCAGGGGATCTATTTCGGCGGCAACCAGATGTCGATGACGCCGCGTGCCCTGCTGGCCTTCGGCGAGCTGTATCGCAATGGCGGCAGGACGGCCGACGGCACGGTGGTCGTTTCCGCGGACTGGGTGCGACAGTCGTGGACGCCACGGACGCGCTCGATCTACACCGGCGATGGCTACGGCTATGGCTGGTTCCTGCGCCGGATCGCCGGACAGGACGTGGTCTTCGCCTGGGGCTTTGGGGGGCAGATGCTGTACGTGGTGCCGGCGCTGGGACTGACCGTGGCGATGACCTCGGATGAGCACACGCCTTCGCGTACCGGCCACCTGGGCGATCTGCACGCGCTGATGGGGCGGGTCATCGACAGCCAGTCGCCCGGTGCGCCGGTGCGGACCGCGCGGTAAGGGCACCGCTCACAACCCGTCCGGCACATGCGGGTCGCATGCGCGTCGCCTCGCGGCGTTGTTTCTGTGGGAGCCGCTCCCACAAAGGGCCATTCCCACAGAATGCTTCCAGCGCAATTGAGCTTTGCCGTCGGGCGTCGCGCACCGCCACGCGCCCTCAGCGGCGCCGCCCGTACCAGAAGTCCAGGTGCCGCCGCGAGGTCAGCATGCGCCGGCGCATCAGCGCGAAGCGCAGCATCAGCCGCAGGTGCTCCCAAGGCGTGAACATCTGCAGCTTGCGCGCGGAGGTGCGCACCGCCTCGCGCAGGATCACGAACCGCCCGATGCGCGCCAATGCGCGGCTCATGGCCACGTCCTCGCCCGCGTAGTAGCGCTGGTTGAAGCCGCCGACCGCGTCGAAGGCCGCGCGCGTGCAAAACAGGAAACAGCCCGGGGCGATGCCGGTGAAGCGGAACAGCCAGCCGAAGCACCACTCGCCCAGCCGCACATGCCAGGCGCCGGCCTCGGGCATGGTCACGCGCGCGCCGCCGCCAACCGCGCCACCTTCGAGCGCAGCCACGGCTGCGGCCAGCACCGGCGCATCCACGCTGGTGTCGGCATCCACGAACAGCAGCGCCTGGCCGCGGGCGGCCTGCGCCCCGGCATTGCGGGTCGCGGCGATCTGGCGATGTTCCACCCGCAGCACCTGCGCGCCATGGACGCGGGCCACCTCGGCGGTTCCGTCCTCGGAGGCGTCATCGACCACGATCACTTCCCAGTCCAGCGCCAGCGCTCCGGCGGCCTGGCGCAGGGCCATCAGCGTCGCCGGCAACTGGGCGGCCTCGTTATGGGCGGGGATGATGACCGAGAGCATCGGGTGGCCCGTGCGGAAGAGGAGAACTTGGAAACTGTGTCGCGAATGTCACCGTGCGGACATCCGCAGACAGTTTCCTGGTGCTAGTGTGAAGTTCGCGAGGTCCCCCATGAGCCACCCTGTCGAAGGTCCCTTCGTCATCCGCGTGCTGGTCGGCCAGAGCCCCTACGGCTCCAACCGCTGGAACGCGGCCGCGCGCCTGCATCATGGCGATGAGGCGCAGGCGGTGGAAACCGTGGCCCTGGAGGACAACTACCGCACCGAGGCCGAGGCCCGGGCCGCTGCCACCGAGGCCGGTCGCGCGCTGGCCCGGCGCCTGCCGGGCGACCACAGCTATCGCAAGAAGCTGCTCGAGGCCGACGCCTGAGCCTCAGTCCGGCACTGTCGCCGCCGGCGTGTCCGCCGGTGCGGTCAAGGCCGCGCCGGCGGAGGCCATGATCACCGCGCCGATGGCCAGCCACTGAAGCAGGCTCAGCACCTCGTGCAGGAAGATCAGCCCGGCCAAAGCGCCGACCGCCGGTTCCAGGCTCATCATCATGCCGAAGGTGCTGGCCGGCATGCGCGGCAGCGCCATCATTTCCAGGGTGTAGGGCAGGGCCATGGACAGGGCGGCCACGCCCAGCGCGGCCGGCAGCAGCGCCGGGTCCAGTAGCTTGCCGCCAGCATCGGCCACGCCCCAGGGCACCACTACGCAGGCGGCGATCACCGCGCCCAGGGCCACCGACTGGGTGCCGTGCTCGGCGCCGACCTTGCCGCCGAAGACGATGTACAGCGCCCAGCACGCCCCGGCGGCCAGCGCGAAGGCCGCGCCCAGCGGATCAACCCCCTGCTGGCTCTCCGACCACGGCACCAACAGCAGCAGGCCCACCACCGCCAATACGATCCACAGGAAGTCGCGCGGCCGCCGCGAGCCCAGCACCGCCAGCGTCAGCGGGCCGGTGAACTCCAGGGCCACGGCGATGCCGATCGGCACCGTCGCCAAGGCCTGGTAGAACAGGCCGTTCATCGTGCCCAGCGACAGCCCATAGCCCAGCAGCGAGCGCCAGGGCAGGTCGCGTAACGGGGTCCGCCAGGGGCGGAACACGATCAACAGCATCGCCGTGCCCAGGGCCAGGCGCAGCGCAGCGGCGCCGGCGGCCCCCAGGCGGGAAACAGGGATTTGGCGATGCTGGCGCCAACCTGGACCGACACGATGGCTAGCAGGACCAGCAGCACCGGGACCAGGCGAGACGCGCGCGGAAGGGAAGCGGCCTGCATGGCAGCGGGAGTCACCGTCGTGGGGCCGATCAGGATACTCCGCCGGCCCACGGAAAACGGGCGCCGAAGCGCCCGTGTGAAGTGATCGAGCCGTGGCCCGGCGCAGCCGGGCGTCGGCTTCAGTGCGCGGTGCCGCCCGAGGGCTTGGTCGCCGCACGACTGCCGCCGATGGTGTCGCTGGGGACATGCGGCGGCGTCTGCTTGGTGGCGGTATCGGCACGGCCCGACGCACTGGCCGAGGCCACGGACGAAGGCGACTGGACCTCCGATGCGGTCGGGATGGCGCTGGAGACGGTGGAGCGCGCCGTGAAGGCACTGGCCTCCTGCGTGTCCTGCGCCTGCACGCGCACCTGATTCTCGACGTCGGTCACCCCCCGGCAGCGCTCGGCCAGGTCCTCAGCCAGGTGCTTCATCCAGCGGTGCGGCACGGTGCCGGTCATCAGCACCACGCCCTGGTTGACCTGCACGGCGATATCGCGCGCATCGATGGCATCGCTTTCGTAGAGGCGCTCGTTGATCTCCTCGGCGATACGCTCATCGCTGCGCTGGTAGTCGCGCGGGCCCATGCCCCGGTAACCGTGGGCATGCGGGGCCGGGCCCTGGCGCCCGGGACCACCGCGACGCCCGCGTTCGATTCCCTGCTCGCGGTCCCAGTCCGGGGTCGAGCCCCCGGTCCAGGCGGCGCGCGCATGGCGTCCACGGCGAGCGGCGCCGGCGCCCTCGCGTCCTGTGCCGATCGGATCTTCCACGCTATCGACTCCCTCGCCGCGCGCGGCACGGCCGGCATCGCGGTAGGCGCGTGCCAGGAAGTCTTCTTCCTCATCCACCTCGGACTTCCTGGACTGGAAACGCTGGTCGAAGACCCGCTGCTGCATTTCCTCGGCCCGCTGCAGGAACCAGTCGCGTGCCGCGCCCATGTAGCGGGCGCCGGCATCGAAGGCCTCGCGGGCATTGGCCTTGAAGTCCTCGGTGATCTCATCGGCCGTGCTGTGTCGCTGATAGCGGTTGCGCATGCTGTCCTCCGTGTCTGGGACCGCCCCGCACCTGCTGGTGGGGGCTTTGGCAGCAAGTCTGGCGCGTCCCTGCGATAGCGGTCTGCGAAACCGTAGGGCCCGCGTGTTGACGCGGGCTTAGCGTTTGCGTGGGCGCCGGGCGCGACGCCTTGCCCATTGCTTCGGGCGCGGCGTCGCCCCGGCCATGGTCAGCCCAACGCGGGGAACAGTTTGGCCAGCTGGGCGATTGCGTCGTAGGTCAGCTGCGCGTTGGGGGCGGTGCTGTCGTCGCCGAAATCGTGCTCGCCCTGGGCCTGCACCAGGATTCCGTCGCGTCGTGGCACCACGCTGAGGTTGTGGCCGCGCCAGTACAGGCCGTAGTTCACCTCCGGCTGCGGGATCAGCCGCGCCGTCTGCCCGCGTACCGGCACGATGCTGTCATCGCCCAGCAGGGCGCGCGCGCCGTAACCGGTGCAGTTGAGGATGATCTTCTCGCGCAGATCGGCGAACTGGCGCGGGCTCTCGAAGTGCCGCGTGTGGACCTCGCCGCCGAGCTGCAGGTACTCGTCCATCAACATCCGCGAATAGCTGGAGATGTTGAACACCATGTTGGTGGTGCGCTTGGCATAGGGCACCGGGAAGGGATGGGCGCTCTGTGCGATGGGCTGCGAGCGGTGGTGCAGCTCCGGCGTCAGCCGGCTCTCCAGCACCGGGTACTCCGGCTCGCCGGATTCGGCGCCGGGCATGGGCTGGTCGAACGGGACGTCCGACAGCACGTACTGGTCGCGCCACTCGATCGGGTCGCCCGGCAGGCCGAGCATGGTCTGGTAGCGGCGGTGGGAAATGCGCGCCATGTCGGCCCATCGTCGTTCGAACTCGGGCGTGGCGTGCTCGGCGCTGCAGATGCGCGACTCCGGCGTCCACGCGCCGGTGGCCAGGAAGGAGCGCACGTCGGGCATGCGCTCGGCCGCGTAGATGCGCACGCGGTAGCCGGCGCGCTGGGCCACCAGCGCCGTGGTCAGGCCGATGGCGCCACAGCCGATGATCGCCAGTTCGCGCTCGTCCATGTCCTGGATCAGCCGCAGCGCGTGCTCGGCCGTGCCCCAGGACAGCGACCAGCCGCTGCCGCCGTGGCCGTAGTTGTGCACCACGGTCTTGCGGCCGATCTGCTCGCGCTCGGTCCGCGGGCCCTGCGCGCGGAACGGGCGCGTGCACACGCTGATGGCCACGATGCGGTCGCTCGCCGCCTTGATCGGCACCAGCGGGGGCGTGGGTGCGAAGGCCTGTCCGCCCAGTGCCGGCGCGGTGCTGGCGGGAACCGCCGCGGGCGTGGCGGCGCGCGCCGCCGATGCGGCCAGCAGGGAAGGCGAGGACAGGGCGGCGGCGGCGATGCCGGCCCGGCCCAGGAATTGGCGACGGTGCATGCGGACTCGTTGGCGTGAGTGGAGCCCGGAGCATACCGGGCCTGTCACGCGCGCCCGCGCGGCGGGCGAGTAGGGGACACCGCGCTGGGTAGGAGCGCGGTGCCATCGGGCCAATGGTGTTGCTAGGGAAGTGCTGGTGAAGTCGTCAATGAAGTTGCTGCTGATGCTGTGGGAGCGGCTCCAGGTGGCCTAGGGCCATCAGCCGCGAAGGGGCTTTACCGGGAAAGCCTCTTCGCGGCTGATGGCCCTAGGCCACCTGGAGCCGCTCCCATAGGAATCCCCCGGGACCAGGCGGCTAATTCCGCGCACCGCCATCCACTACTACCGCCGGGGCCAGACCCCGGTGGTGCTAGGCGGCACCCGGCTCACCACACCTTGACCCGCTGCGCCGGGGCCAGATACAGCTTCTGGTCCGGCTGCACGCCGAAGGCGTCGTACCAGGCGTCGAGGTTGCGCACTGTCTGGGCGCGGAACTGACCCGGCGCATGCACGTCGGTCAGGATTGCGTTGCGCAGCGCCGCCTCGCGGTACTTGCCGCGCCAGGCCTGGGCAAAGCCCAGGAAGAAGCGCTGCTCCGGGCTGAAGCCCTCCAGCGCCTGCGCGGGCTTGCCCTGCTGGGACAGGCGATAGGCGTCATGGGCGGTGGCCAGGCCGGCCACGTCGGCGATGTTCTCGCCCAGGGTCAGCTTGCCGTTGACCGCCAGGTCGTCGAAGGCCTTGTACTGACTGAACTGCGCGGCCAGCGCCGCACCGGCGGCGTCGAAGCGCTCCAGGTCCTGCGGCGTCCACCAGTTGCGCAGCGCGCCGCGGGCGTCGAACTGCGCGCCCATGTTGTCGAAGCTGTGGCTGATCTCGTGGCCGATCACCGCTCCGATGGCGCCGTAGTTCACCGCCTCGTCGGCGTTGGGATCGAAGAACGGCGGCTGCAGGATCGCCGCCGGGAAGATCAGGCGATTCTCCAGCGGCACGTTCAGCGCGTTGACCGTCTGCGGCAGCATGTACCACTCGCTGTGCCCGACCGGCTTGCCCAGCTTGGCGCGCTGCTGCTCGTAGGCCAGGCGCCCGGCGCGCTCGGCGTTGCCCAGCGGATCGTCGCGCTTGACCTCCAAAGCAGCGTAGTCGGTCCAGGCCGAGGGATAGCCCACCTCCACCTTCAGCCCGGCGATCTTGGCCTTGGCCTCCTGCTTGGTCTCCGGGCTCATCCAGTCCAGCCCGTCGATGCGCGCGGCGAAGGCGGCCACGATGTTCTTGACCATCGCCTCGGCGCGGGCCTTGGTTTCCGGCTTGAAGTACTGCGCCACGTACTGCTTGCCCACCGCCTCGCCCAGCGCCTCGTTGGTCAGGGACACCGCGCGCTTCCAGCGCTCGCGCTGCTGCGGCACGCCGTTGAGGGTCTTGCTGTAGAACTCGAACGATTCGTCGGCCAGGGCCTTGGGCAGGAAGGGGGAGGCACGGTCCAGGGCGTGGAAGACCAGGTAGTCCTTCCAGGTGTCCAGCGGCTGGCTGTCCACCAGCGCGGAGATGCCGCTGATCGCGCCGGGCTGCCAGGCGATGAAATCCTGCTGGTCCTGCAGGCCGGCCGCTTCCAGGAACGCCTGCCAGTCCAGGCCCGGCGCGCGCTGGTCCAGGTCGGCGCGGCGCCAGGCGTTGGCGCCGGCGCGCACGTCCTGGGTCTGCTCGTTGGTCGCATGCACCTTGGCGATCTCGATCTCCAGCGCCAGCACGCGCGCGGCCTTGGCCTGCGCATCGGCAATGCCGCCCAGCTCCAGCACCTTGGCCACGTGGGCCTGGTATTGGCGCCGCAGCTCGGCCATGCGGCCACCTTCCAGGTAGAAGCTGCGCTCGGGCATGCCCAGGCCACCCTGCACCAGGTATGGGGTCACCCGGTCGGGCTGGTGCAGGTCCTGGCTGATCCACACGCCGAACAGGCGGTCGGTGGTCAGGTCGGTGGCATTGAGCAGGTCCACGTCCGCGCGCAGCTGGCCGCCCAGGGTGGCGGCCAGGGCGCGCTTGTCGGCGATTTCCGACAGCGCCTTCAACTCGCCTTCCACCGGCGCCAGACCACGGGCCTGGATGCCGGCCTCGTCCATGAAGGCGGCGTAGTAGTCGCCGGCCTTGCGCAGGTCGCCACTGGCCTTGGCATCGCCAGCGGCGCCTTCGATGATCTGGCGCACGTGCTGCTCGGTGTCCTGCAGGATGGTGGTGAAGCTGTTGAAGCTGGAGCGGTCCGGCGGAATCTCGGTGTTCTTCACCCAGCCGCCGTTGGCGTACTGGAAGAAGTCGTCGCCCGGGGCCACGGCCTTGTCCATGCCCGCGGTGTCGAAACCGAAGCTGCCCAGGGCGGCCTTGGGGCCCTGCGGCGCCTGCTCGGTGGGGGCTGTGGCCGGGGCGGGGGTGTCGGCCTGCCTGGAACAGGCCAGCAAGCTGCCCAGCAGCGCGGCGGAGACGGCCAGGGGCAACAGGGCGGGGCGGGTACGGAACATGGAGCGGGACCTGCGCGGAGGATGAGACGCCAAGGGTAGGCCACCGACATGGCGCGCGGCAAAACCAGGGTGCGTGCCGTAAATCCGACCTGTGGAAGCGACTCCAGGCGGCCTAGGGCCATTAGCCGCGAAGGCGCAGTACCGGGAAAGCCTCTTGGCGGCTCAGCGCCGCTCCCACAAGACCGAATGCGCACGCCTCGATCGCGGCTACGCCAGATTTGAGCCCGCCCCAGGGCGGTTCCATCGCCCGATCCGGGGTTTGGTCGCCTCCGGGCTGGCGCGGTGCGGCGCGCTGGGTATGCTCCGCCGCAATGTTCTTCCGGGGGGTGCCACCATGTTTTCCAGCTTCTTCTTCTTCATCCGCATCATCGGCGCCTGGTGCCTGGCCATCGGCGTGGCCGCGTTCCTGTGGTCGGGGATGTTCCATGGCATGCAGAGCCCGCCGGGCACGCTGTTCTGGCTGATCGCCGCCGGCCTGCTGGTGACCACCTCCATCCGCGTGGTGGACCATCTGCACCGCGTGCGCGTGGTGGCAGGCACCACCGATGCCGCCAGCCTGTCCAATCGCCAGCGCCGCGTGATCGACCTGCCGATGCTGGCCGATGAGGCCTTCGAGCTGATCGAAGGCGCGGTGCGCGAGCTGCCGCGCATCCATGCGGTGGTGGCCACCCACGACAGCCTGCGCCTGCATGGGTTGGTGCCCCGCCCGGAGATCGACCCGGCGCGCACCTACGTCTGGTACAACCTGCCCGGGCGCCTGCTCAGCGCCTGCGCGATCAAGCGCGACGAGGTGCTGGTGACCATCATGCCGGGCGAGGCCACCTGCCGGGTCAGCCTGCGCTGCGAGCCCGATGCCGGCGCCTGGCGCGACCTGTTCAACGTGGACAAGGGCGTGAACTTCGAACACATCGAGTCGCTCAGCCGCGCCATCGCCCGGCGCGTGGCCGAGCGCCGCCGCGCCGAGCAGGCCACCTCGGCCCACAACGCCAACGAGAAGGAACTCACCCAGGCGCGCCTGAACCTGCTGCAGGCGCAGGTGGAGCCGCACTTTCTCTACAACACCCTGGCCAACGCGCAGGTGCTGGCGGCCACCGACCCGCCGCGCGCCGAACAGATGCTGGGACACCTGATCCAGTACCTGCGCCGCTCGCTGCCGCGCGAGGAGAACGCGCTCTCGCCGCTGGGCGAGGAGCTGGAGCGGACCCAAGCCTACCTGGAGATCCTCAAGATCCGCATGGGCGCGCGGCTGGATGCACGCGTGGAAGTGCCCGACGCGCTCAAGGGCGTGACCCTGCCCTCGATGATGCTGCAGACCCTGGTGGAGAACGCCATCAAGCATGGCCTGGAGCCCAAGCCCGGCGGCGGCACGCTGTGGATCATGGCGCGCTCGGTCGAGGACGGCATCGCCGTGACCGTGGCTGACGACGGCCTGGGGCTGGGCGTGGCCAACAGCAGCGGCACCGGCATCGGCCTGAAGAACCTGCGCGAACGCCTGCGCCTGACCTACGGCGGCGCGGCCAGCTTCTCGCTCACGGCCAACTTCCCCAACGGCGTGGCCGCCACCCTGCTGCTGCCGCGTCCGCAGCCGAGCCATGCGCCACCGGCACCGCCGTCGATGCCCAGCGCCCACGGTCTGCACAGCGCCGCATCGCAGGGCCAGGCCGCCACCGTGCCGCCGCCCGCCCTGCAGGGCTTGGCCGGAGTCGCCCAGCATGGCTGAGTGCGTGGTCGCCGAAGACGAGGACCTGCTGCGTGCCGCGTTGGTGGCCCAGCTGCGCCACGCCTGGCCGGAGCTGGAGATCGCCGCAGAATGCAGCGATGGCGCCAGCGCGCTGGAAGCCATCGCCGAGCGCCAGCCGGAGGTGGCCTTCCTGGACATCCGCATGCCCGGCCTGACCGGCATCGAGGTGGCCCGCGCGGTGGCCGACGCCAGCCCGCGGACCCAGGTGGTGTTCGTCACTGCCTACGATCAGTACGCCATCGAAGCCTTCGAACACGGCGCGGTGGACTACCTGCTCAAGCCGGTGACCGGCGAGCGCCTGCAGGCGACGGTGCAGCGCCTGCGCACGCGCAGCCAGCCGGCCGCGCCGGACGTGGCGGTGCTGGACGCGCTGTTGCAGCGGCTGGCGCCCAGGGCGCGCCCGCAGGCCGCGCCGCTGGCCTGGGTCACCGCCAGCGCCGGCCGCGAGACGCGCCTGATCATGGTCGAGGACGTGGCCTACTTCCGGGCCGACCACAAGTACACCGTGGTGATGACCGCCGAGGGCGAGGCGCTGCTGCGCACGCCGCTGCGCGAGCTGCTGGGCGCGCTGGACCCGGCGGTGTTCAAGCAGGTCCACCGCTCCACCATCGTCAATCTGCGCGCGGTGGCTTCGGTGATCCGCGACGACAGCGGCAAGGGCCAGCTGCGGCTGCGCAACCGCCCGGAGCTGTTGACCGTCAGCCAGCCCTTCATGGGCCTGTTCAAGGGCATGTAAAGCGCACCCGCAACAGCCCGCGCGTGGACGGTCTCCGCCTGCGCGACGGGTGTTTCGCATCCTGCCTGCCCGCAGTCGCGGGCCGGCCCACTGCCGGGCATTGCCTGGTCACCCAGGAAACACCGGACCCGCGTCACCGGACTACAAGGAGAGCGCCATGCGCCTGTTGACCTCGATGCTGTACTGCCTGCTGGCCCTGTTCGGCTGCGATGGCGGCAGCACGTCCACCACCGTGACCCGCCGCCAGCTCGACGGCCAGGACGTCTTGTTCAGCCGCACGACGGTGGAAGCCGGCCAGGCCACGTTCCAATGCGTGCGCAGCAGCAGCGGGCGCTGCCATTACCAGGTGTTCGAAGAGGCCTGTGCCGCGGCCGATCCGGCACATCCGCCGCAATGCGCACGCACGGCGCTGGATCAATTCAGCCTTGCCGTCGGCGAACGTCGCCAGGTCAAGGGTCTGGCCGCGCAGGTCAAGGACTGCGTGGACACCGAAGCGTCGACGCTGGCCACGCGCTGCGGCATGTGAGCGCTGGCGGCGGGGCGGTCGCGGCTGGCCAGCGCTGTGGCGCTGGCGGGGACTGCTCAGCGGGTCTGGACGACCGCATCCTGCGTGGGGGCGGACTCATGCGCCACGGCGGTGCCGGCGATGAGCGGCAGCAGGATCAAAAGAAGGAGGCGGGAGCGCTTGCTCAGCATGAGGGGAATGTCCGGGGGATCGTGCTGAGCAATGGCGCAATCTCCGTGCCAAGCCGGGCGGGCGTCAAAATCCTGGCAAAGCAGGTCGGCGTTCGCAGTTCCTCACCAGACCAGGCAGACGCAGGGCCTGGGTGACGCGCCGGGATTCCGGCAAGGCCGCGCAATTGGACCCTGTGCGTCACCTGCTGACCGGCTTCACGCCCCACCGACGTGTCTTGGACCAAAGTCGAACCCGTTTCCACCCCCACGGAAGCTCCCCCATGTCCATGGCCAATGCCGGGCGTGACAGCGCCCACTGCATCATCGTCAGCATCGACCGCGAGCGTGCGTACTGGAAAAACCATTACGCCGGTCTGCCGCGGGCGCACGAGAGTCGCGGTTTCGAGAGCTATTGGCCGCTGCTGGAGCAGGCCTACCTGGTCTACCTGCGCCACCCCGACACTTCGCGTGACCAGGGCGGTGAACTGTATGCCGAGTCCAAGGAAGCGCGTGCCTGGCGCCTGGACCGGCCGCAGGCGCAGTCGCTGTTTTCCCGGGTGATGGATCGCATCCATCGCGCCACGACCCGGCTGGAGTTCGCCGCCTGAGGGCAGCCGGCCCTGGTCGCTGGGTGACACGTCGATCGTCGACAACTTCAGCAATCCCTTGGCAGTCGATCCGATGCCCGCCTGAGAGGGCGGGCATCGGCGTTCTTCCTGTGGTCTCGTACCAGCGGCGGTCCCGCGTGTGACGCGGTGCGCCGGCGAATCAGTGCGCCGGTGCGCCGCCACCGAAATCGAAGCCGCCATCGCGCGCCTTGCGCGGATCGCGTTGCTCGGAAGCCGGCACGCGCGTAGTGCGAGAGCGCTGTCCGCCCAGGTCGTTGAGCGAGCCGACCAACTTGGCGTGGTACCGCATGCGGCCCATCTCGCGCATGATGCGGATGTCCTCATGACGCAGCTGGCGACGCGACATCACCGCCTGCTTGTAGGCCAGCACTTCCGGATAGTCCTCGGCCATGTGCAGGGCATCGAACACCGACTCGACCGTGTCCGCATCCGGCGAGAGCGGCGCGCGCATGTTGAAGGCGCGCATCCAGCGCTCGAAGCCGGCCTGCTTGTCGAACATGTTGGCGATGAACCACAGCACGAACAGGATGGACACCCACGAGCCGGCGATGATGGCCAGCTTGCCCAGGCTGATGGTGAAGTCGTGTTGCCAGAGGTTGTTGGCGATCACCGCCAGCACCGTGAGCGAGATCACCTGCCAGCCGACGACCGAGGCGACGATCCACTGGCTCTTGGCCACGCGCAGCAGACCCAGCTCTTCCTGGATGTCCTGTTCACTCTTGTTCCGCCAGTGCTCGACCTGCACGTCGAAGGGGTCGCGGTCGAAGCCATTATCTTCCAGCAGCAGATTCAGACCCTTGAATAGCGCGATCATGATGGTTCCTTTGCAGAAACTAATGCGGTGTCTGTGGAGGTTGGACGCGCGCCCTGAAGGCGCGTGCTCATGTTCTAGCACGCAAAAAGCCTGGCTTGCGTGTGCTCAGGCACAGTGGCCGATGTGCGGTCGCAGCAGGCTCTTAAGGGATTTAGCGCATGATCCAACGTGCTTTGGGTTGTCGCAGCGCGGTAAGCAAAAGCTTGGCGGAAAGATAAAGGCAAGAAAATCCGTCGCTTGCTGAATGTTGCGTCGCAATGATTTTCCGCGTGCTGTTTTTCGTCTTACAGATGAATAGGCCCGGCCCGCATTTGCTGCGGGCCGGGCCTTAGACCAAAGAGTCATCCGCGATTTAGCGGGAACTGCGTCCGCCGTTGCCGGGCACCGCCCGCTCCATGTCATTCCAGGCATGGCGGACGGCCGACTTGGCGTCGGACCACTCCAGCCGCGAGTCGCCGCGGATGCGGGTCCAGTCGGTTTCCATGTCGCGCTCCAGGGCATCGTCCCAGGTGCGGCCCGGATACTGCGCGCGTGCGTAGGTGCCGTAGCGGTAGGCCGGACGATAGTCCTGCTCGAAGGCCATGCCGGGCTGGCGATAGTCGGCCGAGGAAAACTCGCCCTCGTAATACCGGTCCGAGGCGTCGTAGGCGCGATGGGTGCGGTCGCTGCGGTCCCAGGCATCGCGCACCGGTGCCCGGGCATCGTCCCATTCAAGGCGTGAGTTGCCGCGGGCGTCGATCCACCCCTGGCGCAGGTCCGCTTCCAGGCTGTCGTCCCAGACGCGCTCGCGGTGCGCGTCGCGCGCGCCAGCACCGTAGGTGTAGGCCGGCGAATAGTCGCCGTCGTAGTCGTAACCCTGCTTGGTGTATTCGCGATCTGCCCACGCCTGGCGCCAGTAGGCCTCCTCGCCAGTGGGATCCACGCGCTCGGCCACGCCCTTGCCAGCCGCGGCACCGGCCACCGCGCCGATCGCGCCGCCGACCAGCATGCCGATCGGGCCCAGCAGTGCGCCAGCCGCAGCGCCGGCGGCCGCGCCGCCTGCACCGCCCACGCCAACCCCGATCGGGTGCGATCCGGGCGTGCCGCTGATGGGATCGCGGTTGAGGTCGCGTTGCGCGTCATCGCGCGGTGTATTGCTTGCCATGCCGATACTCCTGTCTGCGTCGCGAACCTCGGTTCGAGACAAGCCGTCGGTGCGACGACCCTTCAAACAGGAGACTGTGCGCTGAGGGGTAAATCGGGCGTGCCGCGCGGATGACGCTGGCGTTAAGTCTATCGGCTCACCCAGCAGGACCTGTGGAAGCGCTCTGTGTGACCCAGGGCCATTGGCCGCGAAGAGGCCATCGCGGGCCAACACGAACGCGATAGGGCAGCAAAGGCGAACCCAGGGCTGCGAGGCAGCGCTCTCAGGCCTCGCCACCCTGCCATGGCATGGCCAGCCAGGCCTCGAGCGCGTCGGCCTGCATCGGCCGCGCGATCCAGTAGCCCTGGCCCTCATCGCAGCCCCATTCGCGCAGCATGCGGTATACCGCTTCGCTCTCGACGCCCTCGGCCACCACCTGCTGACCGAAGTCGTGGCCAAGCCGGATCATCGACGTCACCAGCTGGCGGTCGCTGCCGTCGCCAGGCAGGGCGCGAATGAAGGACTGATCGATCTTCAATGCGTTGGCCGGAACGCTCTTGAGATAGGCGATGTTGCTATAGCCCGAGCCGAAATCGTCGATGGCGATGTTCACCCCGAGCGCGCGGATCTTCTGGAGCTGATCGGCTACGTGTTGCGGGTCGCGAATCATCGCGCTTTCGGTGAATTCCAGCTCCAGGGCGCCTGGCGCCAGTGCGTGCGTGAGCAGGAGCGCCTGCAGGCGGTCGATGAAATCGGCCTGTTCAAGGTCCACTGCCGACACGTTCAGCGAAACGCTGAAGCGGTAGCCGCGCCGCTGCCACAAGGCCGCCTGGGCGATGCCGGCTTGCATGACCCAATCGGTGATCCGCCTCATCAGCGCGGTCTTTTCCGCAAGCGGGATGAAAGCGTTCGGTGCGACCTGGCCAAGGAGAGGATGCCGCCAGCGCAACAGCGCCTCCACGCCGACACAATCGCCGCCGCGCATGCTCACGCGTGGTTGATAGTGCAGGCTCAACTGCCCCTGCGTCTCCAGCGCCTCGGGCAACGCGGCCAGAATCCAGAAGGCACTGCGTTGGCTGGCGTCATGGCCGCGTTCGTAAAGGCACCAGCGTTGGCCCCGCTGGCGTGCCATGTCCACCGCCGTGGTCAAGGAGCGCACGGTGTGATTGGCGCTGAGCGCGCCGTCCATGCGCACCGCGCCCAGCGAGGGGCTGGGCAGGTGCGGGATGCCCTGGTGGTCGATCGCTGCAGCGAAGCCGGCGCACACCTGCTCACACCACTGCTCCACGTGCTGGGTCTGGCCGCCTTCGACGATGAAAACGAAGGTGGTGGTATCGATCCGGTACAGCGGCAGATTGCCCAGGGCGCCGCGCAGGCGATCGCGCGCGGCCACCAGATAGCCTTCCGCGTACTCCCAGCCCAAGGCCTTGACCATGTCGCGGAAGTAATCGCCCCCGCACACGTCCACCGCCACGGCGAAGTCGTGCTGGTCGGCAGCCTGCAGCGACAGCCACATGGTCAGGTCGTCGTTGAAGCGGCTGCGATTGGGCAGGCCGGTCAGTGGATCGACGAAGCCGGGATTGCGCAGCGTGTCGATGCGCGCCATCAGCAGGTCGCGCAAGTCCTGCAGGGTGCGGCGTTCGAGCTGGCCGAAGTCGCGATGCGGCTCGGTGTCGATGACGCACAGCGTGCCCAGGCTGGCGCCATCGTCGGTCAGCAGCGGCGCCCCGGCATAGAAGCGGATGAACGGCGGACCGGTGACCAGGGGGTTGTCGCAGAAGCGGGGGTCCAGGGTCGCGTCGGGGACCACCATCAGGTCCGGGCTGTGGATCGCGTAGGCACAGAAGGCCTGGCTACGCGGCGTCTGCGGCACGTCCAGGCCGACCCGGGACTTGAACCACTGGCGGTGTTCGTCGATCAGCGAAACCAACGCGATCGGCACCTGTAGGTAGCGAGCCGCCAGCTGCGTGATCAGGTCGAACATCTGGTCGGCCGGCGTGTCCAGCAGGCAGAGCCGACGCAGGGCGTCCAGCCGCAGCGTCTCGTCCAGCAGCAGGGATGGCGGCGGCTTGAGCATGCAGGGTTAGCGGCGGGAGGGGGGGGGGACTTGAGGGGTGGGGCGGGATGAGGGGGGCGATGAGGAACGAGAAACGAGAAACGAGAAACGAGAAACGAGAAACGAGGAACGAGAAACGAGGAACGAGAGAGGGCCTTGCCGCCGTGTGCGTGCGACTGGAATGGCGGTGACGGGTGGCAGCTTGCTGTGGACCTGGGCGGGATGGGTCGCGCGCGCGTGGCGGGCTTGCGGCGGCGTTTATCCTTGTCGCATGAACCCTGAGTACCCTCCGCTTCTGGCCCTGACGTGACCGCCCCCGGCCCCGCCAAGACCGATGTTGCCCGCACACCGTGGTTGGCGCGCCTGATCCGCGGCTGGGTCATGCGCGCGTTTCCGCGTGGCAAGAGCCAGATCGACTACGACACGCCGGTGGGCGATGTCGGCCTGTTCGGCCCGGACAGCGCGACCTGGCGCATCCACGCCGATTTTCCCGGCATGTTGTCCGGCGGGCTGTCGGCGCTGGCGCTGCAGACCCTGCATCCACGCGCGCTGGCCGGGGTCTACGACCATTCCAACTTCCGCGAGGATCTGGTGGGCCGCCTGCGGCGTACCACCGCCTTCGTGGCCGGCACCACCTATGCCGGCCATGCGCAGGCCCAGGCCCTGATCGCGCAGGTGCGGCGCATCCACGGCCAGGTGCGCGGCCACACCGAGGACGGACAGCCTTATGCCGCCGACGATCCGGACCTGCTGACCTGGGTGCACGTGACCGAGGCGCACGGCTTCCTGCGCGGCTACGCGCGCTACTGCCGTCCTGTCCCACCGGCGTTGGCCGATGCGTACTACGCCGAGGCACGCCGGGTCGCCATCGCCCTGGGCGCGCGTGAGGTGCCCGGCAGCGTGGCCGAGGTGGAAGCCTATTTCGCACGTGTGCTGCCGCAACTGCGCTGCGATGCGCGCTCGCGGGAAGTGCTGCAGGTGCTCGCGCGCATCCGCCTGCCGGTGCCGTTGCCGGGACTGTCGCGGGACCTGTTCCTCGGAGCGGGCCTGGCGCTGCTGCCGGACTGGGCCACCGCTCTGCTGGGCCGCACCCGGCTGCAGCGCTGGGGTGACCGCCAGTGCGCCAGGGTGCTGGCCTGGCTGGCGCCGATGTTCCGCCTGGCCCTGGTCGATGGCACCTATGCGCTGGCCTGCCGACGCGTGGGGCGCCCGGTGCAGGCCATGTACGAGTGGCCGGAGCAGCACCCGCGCAGCCGCTGAACACGACCCTGTCTCATGGATTGAGACACCCAGCTGGCAGGCTGTTGCGGTGAACGTCACCGAGAAGCTCGCCATCCTGGCCGATGCGGCCAAATACGACGCCTCCTGCGCCTCCTCCGGCGCGGACAAGCGGCATTCGCTCGGCACCGGCGGCATCGGCAGCACTGAGGGCATGGGCATCTGCCATTCCTACACGCCGGATGGCCGCTGCGTGTCGCTGCTGAAGATCCTGCTGACCAACTTCTGTGTGTTCGATTGCGCCTACTGCGTCAACCGGGTCACCAGCAACGTGCGCCGCGCGCGCTTCACCCCGGCCGAGGTGGTGCAGCTGACGCTGGACTTCTACAAGCGCAACTACATCGAGGGGCTGTTCCTCTCCAGCGGCATCATCCGCAACGGCGACTACACCATGGAGCAGCTGGTGGAGGTGGCGCGCAGCCTGCGCGAGGACCATCTGTTCGCCGGATACATCCATCTCAAGACCATTCCCGATGCCGCCCCGGAGCTGCTGGCCGCGGCCGGGCGCTACGCCGACCGCCTGAGCATCAATGTCGAACTCCCTACCGAAACCGGGCTGGCGCAGCTGGCGCCGGAGAAGAAGCCTGGCGGGATCCGCTCGGCGATGGGCGAGCTGCGCTGGCGCATCGAGGAGAACAAGGAGCAGCGCCGCGAGGAGAAGAAGCTGCGCGCCAAGCCGCCACGCTTCGCGCCGGCCGGGCAGAGCACGCAGATGATCGTGGGCGCCGACGGCGCCGACGACCGCGCCATCCTGCAGACCAGCACCAACCTCTATGGCAACTACCGGTTGCGGCGCGTGTACTACTCCGCCTTCAGTCCCATTCCCGATGCCTCCAGCAAGCTGCCGCTGCAGGCCCCGCCGTTGCAGCGCGAGCATCGCCTCTACCAGGCCGACTGGCTGCTGCGCTTCTACGATTTCTCGGTGGAGGAGATCGCGCCCACCGGTGCGGCCAACGGCATGCTGGACCTGGACATCGATCCCAAGCTGGCCTGGGCGCTGCGCCACCCCGAGCGCTTTCCCGTGGATGTGAACACCGCGCCGCGGGAAATGCTGCTGCGGGTGCCGGGGTTGGGCACGCGCAATGTCGAGCGCATCATCGCCTCGCGTCGTTTCCGCAAGCTGCGGGTGGAGGACCTCACGCGCTTGCGCCTGCCGATGAAGAAGCTGCTGCCCTTCGTGCAGCTGCTGGACCATCACCCGCGTGCGGCGCTGGACGACATGGGCAAGCTGCGCGGCATGTTGGCGCCCAAGCCGCGGCAAATGGGTCTGTTTTGAGCATGTGGCCGTGCGGCCCGGCGCAAGCGCCGCAGCGCGCACCGACCGCGGCCGCGGGTGCTCCTGGAGGTGGCGCATGTGGGAGCGGCGCGGGGTGGCCTTTGGCCATCAGCCGCGAAGCGGCCTTCCCTGAAAACTCCGCCGCCGCTCCAACGGTAGGCATGCCAGGTGTGTTCCTCGTGCGCTCGAAGCATCGACCGCGACGCGGCAAGCGCAGCCTGCCGCGCGCGCAGGCGCACCTGCGGGCCCGCTGATGTTCACCGCGCACGTCGAACCCCCGTGGGATCTGGATGCCTGGCGCATTGCCGCACGGGCAGCGTGGTGCGCGCAGGTCTCGCCAGAGCTGATCGAGTGGAACGGCGATGCGCAGGGCGGCTTGATCGCCGGGCAAGACGTGGCCGCGCTGCCGGCGCAGCGCGATGGCCTGCGGGTGTCCTCGGATTTCCTGTCGGTGGCCGCGGCCGTGCTGTGTCATCGCGACCCGCAGCGGCTGGCCTTGCTGTACCGCCTGCTGTGGCGGATGGACAGTGAGGGGCGGCATCTCATGGCGCACGCGACCGATCCGGACGTGCGCCGCGCGCAGATCCTGGCCAAGGCGGTGGGGCGCGATACGCACAAGATGAAGGCCTTCGTGCGCTTCCGCGAGGTGCCCGGGGAACCCGATGCCTTCGTGGCCTGGTTCGAGCCGGAACACCATATCGTCGATCGGGTCGCGCCCTTCTTCGCGCGCCGCTTCGCCGGCATGCGCTGGGCGATCCTGACGCCTTATCGCAGCGTGGCCTGGGATGGGGCGGCGCTGGCGTTCGGACCGGGCGGCACCCGTGCCGATGCGCCGGCCGACGACGCGCGCGAATCGCTGTGGCGCACCTATTACGCCAACATCTTCAATCCGGCGCGGCTCAACCCGACGATGATGCGTTCGGAGATGCCGCAGAAGTACTGGAAGCACCTGCCGGAGACGCAGCTGTTGCCCGAGCTGATCCAGAACGCCGGCGTGCGCGTGCGCGAGATGGCCGAACGCATGCCGCAGGCGCCGCGCCGCAAGATCCCCGATGCGCCATCGGCGCCGGTGCTCACCGCCGAAGATTCGCTGGAGGCCGTGCGTCAGGCCGCCTCGGCCTGCCGCCGCTGCGAGCTGTGGCAGCCGGCCACGCGCACGGTGTTCGGCGAAGGTCCGCCCGACGCGCGGGTGGTGCTGGTCGGTGAGCAGCCGGGCGACGAGGAGGACTTGAGCGGACGGCCCTTCGTCGGTCCGGCGGGCAGGTTGCTGGACCGCGTGCTGCGCGAGCTCGGGCTGGACCGCGGCAGCTTCTACCTGACCAACGCGGTCAAGCATTTCCGCTTCGAGCAGCGCGGCAAGCGCCGCCTGCATCGCAATCCCTCCAGCGCGCAGGTGCAGGCGTGCCGGCCGTGGCTGCAGGAGGAACTGGCGCGCCTGCAGCCGCAGCACATCGTCTGCCTTGGCGCCACCGCCGCCCAGGCAGTGTTCGGCGCGGGCTTCAAGCTGATGGAGCAGCGCGGTCGCTGGCAGGACCTCACCGACGGCGCGCAGGCGATGGCCACCGTGCACCCTGCTTGGGTGCTGCGCCAGCCCGACCCGCAGGCGCGCGAGGACGCGCTGCAGGTGCTGCGCACGGATCTTGCGCAGCTGGCAGGGCGAAGCTGAGGCGTCTGGACCAACACCGGAGGCTTTGCTGGGTGCGGGGCTGAGGAAGCCCTGTGGCAGCGGCTTCAGCCGCGAAGGGACTTTCCCGAGCAGCCCTTCGCCGATGAATCGGCTCCCACATGAAGAGGCAGGCGTAGGGTGGATGACGCTCTTCCATCCACCATCGCAGAGAACCAAACAGAGCCGATGTTTGGAGGCGTGTGACCCAGTCCAACGGAAGACTTGCGCGCACGGCGCTCGCATGGTCTTGCCGCGCCTGCCTTGGTGGACAAGCTTCGCATTGTCCACCCGACGCGGCCTCGGGCGCTTTGTGGGGGCGGCTTCAGCCGCGAAGGGGCTTTACCGGGAAGGCCCTTCGCCGATGAATCGGCTCCCACATGAAGAGGCAGGCCGTAGGGTGGATGACGCTTTTCCATCCACCCTCGCCGCGAACCAAACAGAGCGGATGTTTGGAGGCGTGTGACCCAGTCCAACGGAAGATTCGCGCGCACGGCGCCTGCGTGGTCTTGCCGAGCCTGCCTTGGTGGACAAGCTTCGCATTGTCCACCCGACGCGGGCCTCGGTCGCTTTGTGGCAGCGGCTTCAGCCGCGAAGGGGCTTTACCGGAAGAGCCCTTCGCCAATGAATCGGCTCCCACATGAAAAGGCAGGCCGTAGGGTGGATGACGCTCTTCCATCCACCATCGCCGCGAACCAAGCCGATGTTTGGAGGCGTGTGACCCAGTCCAACGGAAGATTCGCGCGCACGGCGCTCGCGTGGTCTTGCCGCGCCTGCCTTGGTGGACAAGCTTCGCGTTGTCCACATTACGCGGGCCTCTGGCGCTTTGTGAGAGCGGCTTCAGCCGCGAAGGGGCTTTCCCGAGCAAGCCCTTCGCCGATGAATCGGCTCCCCACATGAAAAGGCAGGCCGTAGGGTGGATGACGCTCTTCCATCCACCATCGCCGCGAACCAAACAGAGCGGATGTTTGGAGGCGTGTTACCGAGTCCAACGGAAGATGCGCGCGCACGGCGATTGCGTGGTCTTGCCGCGCCTGCCTTGGTGGACAAGCTTCGCATTGTCCACCCGACGCGGGCCTCGGGCGCTTTGTGGGAGCGGCTTCAGCCGCGAAGGGGTTTTCACCGGGAAGGCCTCTTCGCGGCTGAAGCCGCTCCCACAGTGCCCCACAGTGCTCTGGCAATGCTTCTACAGCGTGTTGTGAGGCCGGCCCGACCGGATCGGCCTACTCCGGCACCAGCTCCAGCGCGCCAGCGGCGGCGCCGACGCGCGCGCGGACCGCATTCATGTCGCGCACCGGCCGGACCTCGATGCAGCCCACCGTCGCCCACGGAAACTCATCGGCGATGCGCACGGCCTCGTCCAGGTCGCGGGCCTGGATCAGGTTGAAGCCTGCCAGCAGCTCCTTGGTCTCGGCGAAGGGCCCATCGACCACGGTGCGCTTGCCGGCACGCACACGGACCGAGCGCGCCGCGTCCGGATCCTCCAGTTGCTGCGAGGCCAGCAGCACACCGTCGCGCTTCATCTGGTCGGCGTGCTCGAAGCAGCCGCGCATCAGACGGTCGTACACCTCCTTCGGCAGCGCGCGCAGCAGCGCGGGATCGATATGGATCAGCAACATGAACTGCATGGCGGCTCCAACCGGCGGGCAGGGGCGCATCATGCCCCAAAACGCTCGGGTGCCGGGCTGCTGCGCTGCGTCAATGCGGGCCGAGCGTCAGGCGCCAAGCTCCTGTCATGGGACCACCATGGGCTGACGAAAGTTTTTTCCCTAGCCATGTCGATCTTCGCCGCCCTCGCGCGTCGTCCTTACAAAGCGCGGCCAACAGCCGCCCATGCCAACGAGGAGCAAGCTCATGAAAGTAATGGTGCTGGTCAAGGCAAGCGAGGACTCCGAGGCTGGTGCCATGCCGGACACCGCCCTGCTGGAGGCGATGGGCCGCTACAACGAGGCCTTGGTCGGCGCCGGGATCATGCTGGCCGGCGAAGGCCTGCATCCTTCTTCCGAGGGGCGCCGCGTGCGCTTCGACGGCACGACGCGCGCGGTGACCCAGGGGCCTTTTCCCCAGACCGGCGAGCTGCTGGCCGGCTTCTGGCTGTGGCAGGTGCGCTCGATGGAAGAAGCCGTCGAATGGCTCAAGCGCGCGCCCTTCGATGGCGGGGTTGAGGTCGAGCTGCGTCCGGTCCTTCAGGCCGAGGACTTCGGACAGGCCCTGACCCCAGAACTGCGGGCGCAGGAAGATCAGCTGCGCGAACGCACCGCCGGCCGCGCCTGAGCCGCCTCCATGTCCTACATCCCACAGGAGATCCACACCATGCAAGTCGCACCGTACCTGTTCTTCAACGGCGATTGCCGCCAGGCCATGCAGTTCTACGCCGACATGCTCGGTGGTCAGCTCGTCGCGTTGTCCACCGTGGACCAGGCGCCGCCCGATGCCCGGATGCCGGGGATGCCCGATGACAGCGTGATGCATGCCATGGTCGTGGCCGGCGACGTGACCCTGATGGCCTCCGACGCCTGCCCGCCGCAGGACTACATCCCCCCGCACGGCATGACCGTCAGCCTGCAGGTGGACACCGTGGAGCAGGCCGAGCGTCTCTACGCGGCGCTGGCCGAGGGCGCGCAGATCCAGATGCCGCTGGGCAAGACCTTCTGGTCAGAAGCCTTCGCCATGCTGACCGATCGCTTCGGCACGCCGTGGATGATCAACGTCGTGCAGGCATGCGGCCCGGACGCCAGCGCATGAGCACCCAGGTCTTCATCAACCTGCCGGTGCGCGACCTGCCGGCCGCCAAGGCCTTCTACACGGCGCTGGGCTACCGCATCAATCCGCAATTCACCAACGATGACGCCGCCTGCGTGGTCATCAGCGACACCATCCACGTGATGCTGCTGGTGCATCCGTTCTTCCGGACCTTCACCACCAAGGACATCTGCGATACCAGCCGGCACACCGAGGCCATCCTGTGCCTGTCGGCCGACAGCCGCCAGGCGGTGGATGCGCTGACCGAGCGCGCGCTGCAGGCCGGCGGCAGCCAGCCCTCGCCGACGCAGGACCTGGGCTTCATGTACGGCCGCAGCTTCACCGACCTGGATGGGCATCACTGGGAAGTCATGGTGATGCTCGGCCAGCCGACGGCCTGATGCGCGGCTCAGCCACCGCCGCTGTCTTCAACGCAGGAGCCATGCCTTGGCCAATGTCGATGACCCCATACTGCTGAAACCGACCGCTCACCTCGCACCCTACCGCACGCTGATGCGCAGGGACGGTGGGCGCCAGAGCGCGCCAGGCGCGCCGGGCGATGTCGAATCTCTCGCGTCTGCGTTGGCTGCAACCTCGCGTGCAGCCGTGAGGCGCACACGATGAAACTCGTCCTTGGCATGTTCCTGAGCCTGGACGGCGTGGCGCAGGGCCCCGGCGGCCCGGAAGAAGACCGCAGCGGCGGCTTCGCGCACGGCGGCTGGTCGGTGCCCTACTGGGACCAGGCCATGGTCGATGTCCAGAGCGCCTGGGTCGAGACGCTCGACGCGTTGCTGCTGGGGCGAGGCACCTACGAGATCTTCGCCGCGCACTGGCCGCATGCCGAAGCCGATGACCCGATCGCCGCGCGCTTCAATCGCGTGCCCAAGTACGTGGCCGGCCACGCGCCGCTGTCGCTGCCGTGGGCCGGCAGCGAGCGGCTGGAGGGCGAGGCGGCGGCAAGCATCCGTGCCCTGAAGGCCCGGCCTGGCGATGAGCTGCAGGTCCACGGCAGCCTCGGGTTGGCGCAGACCCTGCTGCGCGAGGGCCTGATCGACGAACTGCGGCTATGGTGGTTCCCCGTCGTGCTGGGACAGGGCAAGCGTCTGTTCGGCGAGGGCACGGTGCCGGCCGGACTGACTTTGCTGGACACACTGCGCTTTCAGACCGGCGTGGTGTTCCAGCACTACCGGGTGGGCGCGCCGCTGAGTTACGGCTCCTTCATGCACGCCGATCCGCCGCCGGAAGAGCTGCAGCGCCGCCTGGGCATCGCCGAAGGTGCGGCATGAACGGCCCATCCTCATCGCCGGTCCGCGCGCCGTCGCGCCTTGCCCTGCGCGCGGGCTGGACTATGAGCGCGCTGGTGATCGTGTTCCTGCTCATGGATGGGGCGATCAAGCTGGTGCCCTTGCCGGTGGTCAACCAGACCCTGGCTGCGCTGGGTTACGCCGACAGCGACACGCTGTCGCGGGGCATCGGCGTGCTGACCTTGGCCTGCGCGCTGCTGTATGCCTGGCCACGCACGGCGCTGTTGGGCGCGATCCTGATGACCGGCCTGATGGGCGGGGCCATGGCCGCGCATCTGCGGGTCGGCAGCCCGGTGCTCAGCCACCTGTTGTTCGGCTTCTATCTGGGGGCTTTGGCGTGGCTTGGACTGTGGTTGCGCGAGCCGGGCCTGCGCGCGTGGCTGCCCTGGAGCAGGCGCTGAACATGGTCTCCCGCAGGTCAACGGGCACGGGCAGTGAGGCGATGCAGGCCTTCTTGCGCGCGACCCTGCGGCAATGGCTCGGGCCGCGCTAGGCGATGCCATGGCCTGCTTGCATGCGCGCGACGGCAGTGGTCTGATCCGGCGCCATGGCCAACGCGCTTGGACCCACCATCGATGCGCTCTGGCGCATGGAATCGCCACGGATCATCGCGGCGCTGACGCGCATGCTGCGCGACGTCGGCCTGGCCGAGGACATGGCGCAGGATACCCTGGTCTCGGCACTGGAGCACTGGCCGCGCGATGGCCTGCCGGACAATCCCGCCGCCTGGCTGATGGCCGCCGCCAAGCGCAAGGCGATCGATCGCCTGCGCCAGCAGCAGCTGCACCGGCGCAAGCACGAACAGATCGCCCACGAACTGGACGAGCAGGCCATGGACGCGCCTGACGACAGCGACCGGCTGGAGGACGACATCGGCGATGACCTGCTGCGGCTGATCTTCATCGCCTGTCATCCGGTGCTGCCGCTGGAATCGCGGGTGGCGCTGACCCTGCGCCTATTGGGTGGGCTGTCCACCGAGGAGATCGCCCGCGCCTTCCTGCAGCCCGAGCCCACCGTGGCCCAGCGCATCGTCCGCGCCAAGCGCACCCTGGCCCAGCAGCAGGTGGCCTTCGAGGTGCCGCGCCGGGATGCGCTGGGCGAACGCCTGGAGGCGGTACTGGAGGTGATCTACCTGGTGTTCAACGAAGGCTACGCGGCCACCGCCGGGCAGGACTGGATGCGCCCGGCGCTGTGCGAGGAGGCGCTGCGCCTGGGCCGCGTGCTGGCCGGGCTGATGCCGCAGGCGCCGGAGGTCTGGGGTCTGCTGGCGCTGATGGAGCTGCAGGCTTCGCGTGCCAAGGCCCGCCTCGATGCGCGAGGCGAGGCGGTCCTGCTGCTGGAGCAGGATCGCGCGCGCTGGGACCGCCTGCAGATCGCGCGCGGCCTGCAGGCGCTGGAGCGCGCCCAGCGGCTGGGCGGCACCTTCGGCCCGCATGCGCTGCAGGCGGCCATCGCCGCCTGCCATGCCCGCGCCCTGCGCGCGGTAGACACCGACTGGCCGCAGATCGCCGCGCTCTACGGCGTGCTGGCCACGGTCATGCCCTCGCCGGTGGTGGAACTCAATCGCGCCGTGGCCGTGGGCCGCGCCAGTGGTCCGCAGTCCGGCCTGGAGCTGCTGGCACCGCTGCAGGCCCATCCACAGCTGCAGGGCTATCCGCAGCTGCCGGCTGTGCGCGGCGACCTGCTGGAGCAGCTGGGCCGCCGCGCCGAGGCGCGCCAGTGTTTCGAGCAGGCCGCGCGGCTGACCCGCAATGCCCACGAGCAGGCGCACATGCTGGCGCGCGCGGCCGCCTGCGCCGACGAGGCCGATGCATGAGCCAGGCACCGCCGCGGCCCTTCGCATTGCAGCGCCTGGACCACGTGGTGCTGCGCGTACGCGACAGCGCGGTGGCCGAGGCCTTCTACTGCGGCGTGCTGGGCTGCCAGGTCGCGCGTCGCCGCGATGACCTAGGGCTGGTGCACCTGCAGGCGGGCGCCTCGATGATCGACCTGGTCGCGCTCGACGGGCCGCTGGGAACACGCGGTGGCCAGGGGCCGGGCCCGCAGGGACGCAATGTCGACCACCTGTGCCTGCAGGTGGCGCCCTTCCATGCCGAGGCGATTGCCGCGCATCTGGCCGCCCATGGCGTCTGGGCCAGCGAGGCCTCGATGAACTTCGGTGCCGAAGGCGAAGGTCTCTCGCTGTACTTCAGCGATCCGGACGGCAACACGGTGGAGTTGAAAGGACCGGCCTGCTCGCCAGCCGCGGCATGAAACCTGCGCGCCTCAGCGCAGCATGATGCGGTTCCACACGTCGCGGATGACCTGCTCGGCCTGCGGCCAGCGCAGGCGCTCGTGGTCGGGCAGCTGCGCGTAGCGTTGCTCCAGGTCCGTCCACAGCCCTTCCAGCGGCGTGTGCGGGTTGAGCAGGTAGGCGTCGTAGGCGAACTTCAGCGTCGGCTGCGAGGCCTGGAAGCTGTACGCGTGCTCCTGCGCGGCGTAGACATTGCGCCAGAAGCCCAGCTCGCGTTCGACATCCACCACGATGGCGTGTGGGCCGGTGGCCGCGGTGATGCCTGAGTCCATGCGCGCGCTCCAAGATCGATTCCCTGTGACCGCAGCCTGGGACGATGGCGGTGAACCCGGTGTCAATGGCGGCAGGCGCGGACGGAACGCAGTTTCCGGCGGCAGTGACGCCCAGCCGCAGTGGGCTTTCCGTATCCTTGTCGCCCTTTCGCGGGACAGGGCACAGGCGCGCGCCCGACACCTGCTGCAACCGGAGGTCGTGTGATACCTACCATCGACGTACGCGGGCTGACCAAGGCCTACAAGGGCGGCTTCCAGGCGCTCAAGGGCGTGGACCTGCAGATCCGCAAGGGCGAGATCTTCGCCCTGCTGGGCCCCAATGGCGCCGGCAAGACCACCCTGATCAGCATCCTGTGCGGCATCGTCACCCCGTCCGAGGGCAGCGTGACCATCGCCGGCCACGACATCGTGCGCGACTACCGCGCCGCGCGCAGCAAGGTCGGCCTGGTGCCGCAGGAGCTGGTGACCGAGCAGTTCGAGACCGTGTGGGCCGCGGTGCGCTTCTCGCGCGGGCTGTTCGGCAAGCCGGCCAACCCGCAGCTGATCGAGCAGATCCTGCGCGACCTGTCGCTGTGGGAGAAGCGCGACAGCAAGATCATGGCGCTGTCCGGCGGCATGAAGCGGCGCGTGCTGATCGCCAAGGCGCTGGCGCACGAGCCGGAGGTGCTGTTCCTGGACGAGCCCACCGCCGGGGTGGACGTGGAGCTGCGCCATGACATGTGGCAGCTGGTGCACCGCCTGCGCGAGCGCGGGGTGACCATCATCCTGACCACGCACTACATCGAGGAGGCCGAGGAGATGGCCGACCGCATCGGCGTGATCAACGGCGGGCGCCTGGTGCTGGTGGAGGACAAGGCCACGCTGATGCGCAAGCTAGGCAAGAAGCAGCTGGCGCTGACCCTGCAGCAGCCGCTGCAGGCCATTCCCGCGCCGCTGGCCGACCTGACGCTGGAGCTGCAGGCCGAGGGCACCCAGCTGGTCTATACCTTCGACGTGCAGGCCGAGGAGACCGGTATCGCCGCCTTGCTCAGGCGCCTGGCCGAGCAGGGCATCGATTTCAAGGACCTGCATTCCTCGCAGTCCTCGCTGGAGGACATCTTCGTCAATCTGGTACGGGAGGCGCGCGCATGAGCCTGGGACTGAACTGGCATGCCGTGGCGGCCATCTATCGCTTCGAGATGGCGCGCACCTTCCGCACCATCACCCAGTCCATCGCCTCGCCGGTGCTGTCCACGTCCTTGTACTTCGTGGTGTTCGGCGCGGCCATCGGCAGTCGCATGGGCCAGGTGGAAGGCGTGTCCTACGGCGCCTTCATCATCCCCGGCCTGATCATGCTCTCGCTGCTCAACGAGAGCATCTCCAACGCCTCCTTCGGCATCTACATGCCCAAGTGGTCCGGCACCATCTACGAGCTGCTGTCCGCGCCGGTGTCCTTCGTGGAGGTGGTGCTGGGCTATGTGGGCGCGGCGGCGACCAAGTCGCTGATGCTGGGCCTGCTGATCCTGGCCACGGCGCGGGTGTTCGTGGACTACGACATCCAGCACCCGGTGTGGATGGTGGCCTTCCTGCTGCTGACCGCGCTGACCTTCTCGCTGTTCGGTTTCATCATCGGGCTGTGGGCCGACGACTTCCAAAAACTGCAGGTGATCCCGCTGATGGTGGTCACCCCGCTGACCTTCCTGGGCGGGGCGTTCTACTCCATCAACATGCTGCCCCCCGCCTGGCAGACCGTGACCCTGTTCAACCCGGTGGTCTACCTGATCAGCGGCTTCCGCTGGAGCTTCTACGGCGTCTCGGACGTGCACATGGGCGTCAGCGTGGCGGCGGTGCTGGGCTTCATGCTGGCCTGCCTGGTGGCGATCTGGGCGATGTTCCGCACCGGCTGGAAGATCAAGAGCTGAGCCGCCGCAGCCTCCAAAGAGACCCCGTAGGGTGGATGACGCTTTTTCCATCCACCATCGCCGCGAAACGAACGGTGCGAGCATGCGGCGCGCCTTGGTCCGGCCTCGGCGCCTTGGTGGACAAGCTTCGCGTTGTCCACCCTACGGCGGGATGACCCCCTTCCATTCACCACCGCCGCGAAACGAATGGCGCGGGCATGGGGTGCGCCTTGATCCGGCCTCGGCGTCTTGGTGGACAAGCTTCGCGTTGTCCACCCTACGTGGCTGGGTGACGCTTTCATCCACCACCGCCGGCACACTCACCACCCCGGGGAAACGCCGTCCCCCGGCCGCTCGCCGGGCGCGCACGCCATGCGCGTGCGGTATGGTGTAGGACCTGAATCCGCGTTGTTCGACATACCGGGTCCCGCGGAGCCCGGACCTGTAGGAGTTGCATGGAATCCATCCAGATCGTCCTGGCCATGCTGCTGGCCGTCGTGGCCAGCGGCTATCTCGTCCGCGTCCTGCCGTTCTCGGTGCCCCTGCCGCTGGTCCAGATCGGACTGGGTGCGGTGCTGGCAGCCTTCCAGTTCGGCGCGGTGGAGCTGGAGCCGGAGATCTTCTTCCTGCTGTTCCTGCCGCCGCTGCTGTTCCTGGATGGCTGGCGCATCCCCAAGGAAGGCCTGTTCCGCGACAAGTTCGTGATCCTGGAGATGGCCCTGGGCCTGGTGATCTTCACCGTGATCGGCGCCGGCTTCCTGATTCACTGGATGATCCCCAGCATGCCGCTGGCGGTGGCCTTCGCCCTGGCGGCGATCATCTCTCCGACCGATCCGGTGGCGGTGTCATCCATCGCCTCGCGCGCGCCGATCCCCAAGCGGCTGATGCACATCCTGGAAGGCGAATCCCTGCTCAACGATGCCACCGGCCTGGTGTGCTTCCGCTTCGCCGTGGCCGCGGCCCTGACCGGCTCCTTCTCGGTGGCCAGCGCCTCGCTGACCTTCCTGTGGCTGGCCCTGGCCGGGCTGGGGATCGGCGTGGCCACCACCATGGGCGTGAGCATGGCCCAGCGCTGGCTGACCCGGCATTTCGGCGAGGAGGGCGGCTCGTCCATCCTCATCAGCCTGCTGATTCCCTTCGCCGCCTACGAGATCGCCGAGCTGGTGCATGCCTCCGGCATCCTCGCCGCGGTCGCCGCCGGCATCGCCATGAGCTACGTGGAAATGTCCGGCAAGGCGCCAGCGGCCACCCGCATCGAGCGCTCGGCGGTGTGGAACACCGTGCAGTTCAGCCTCAACGGCATCATGTTCGTGCTGCTGGGCGAGCAGTTGCCGCGCATCCTGCAGGGCGCGGTGAACTCGGTGCAGGAAGCCGGCCACCTCAATCCTTGGTGGCTGCTGGTGTACGTGCTGGCCATCAGCACCGGCCTTGCAGTGTTGCGCTTCCTGTGGGTGTGGCTGTCGCTGCGCTGGAGCCTGCTCAAGGCGCGCCGACGCGGCGAACGCCCGCCCAGTCCGCCATGGCGGGTGGTGGTGGCCACCTCGCTGGCCGGCGTGCGCGGCGCCATCACCCTGGCCGGCGTGCTGACCCTGCCCTTGTTCATGGAGGATGGCAGTCCATTCCCCGCGCGCGACCTGGCGATCTTCCTGGCCACCTCGGTGATCCTGGTGTCGCTGGTGGTGGCCAGCGTCTCCCTGCCGCGCCTGCTGAAGAACCTGCAGCTGCCAGAGGATTCCTCGCACAGCCAGGAGGAAGACCTGGCCAAGTCCGAGGCCTCGCGCGCGGCGCTGGCGGCGGTGGAAACCAAGCGCCAGGAACTGGTGAAGCAGGACGAGGACAAGTCCGACCTGTACTCGGAGGCGGCCGCGCGCGTGAGCCAGCTCTACCAGCGCCACATCGACGCGGTCGAGCGGCTGGCCAGCGACCCGGTACAGGCCAACGCGTTGCTGGGCGTGGAGCGGCAGCTGCGCCTGTCGGGCCTGCAGGCCGAGCGCGCGGCGCTGTTCCGGCTCAGCCGCGAGCGCCGCATCTCGGAGGAAACCGCGCGCCGGCTGATCCGCAACCTGGACCTGCTGGAATCGCGCCAGCGGTAGCGCCGCTCCCACGCCATGCGCGCTGGGACATGGCCGGTGGGCAGGCCACGGACCGCGCCCGCCCTGTACGCTGGCCGGCCTGCAGGGCGGGCGTGGGCGCTCAGGACTTGAAGTACGGCTCCACCGTGCCCTTGAACTTCATCGTCATCGGGTTGCCGCGCCGATCCAGCGACTTGCCCACCTGCACGCGGATCCAGCCTTCGCTGACCGAATACTCCTCGACGTTGTCGCGCTCGGTGCCGTTGAAGCGGATGCCCACGCCACGGTCCAGGGCGGCGGCGTCATGGAAACGGCTGGCCGGCGAAACGGCGAGGCGGTCGGGCGGGGTATCGGACATGGCAAGCACCAGCAGATTGGACGAAAGGGCGCAAGGATAAAGGCTGTCCGGGCCCCTCGCATCCTGAAGGCGCGCCGCGCGTGCGCTTTGCCGCCGGTCCGTGTCCGCGCGATCATGCGCGTCCAGGTACGACAACGCAGGTGGATGGCATGTTTCCCGACAATTCGGCCGACTACGAAGACGACTTCGACGGCTACGTCCCCGATGAGGACGACGCCTTCGAGGCCCGGGTCTGGAACCTGCTGATGCTGATCAACCCGGGCGATGAGGACACCGCGCTGCGCCAGTTCGGCGGCTGGCGCGAGCTCAACGGCGGGGAGGAAGTGGACGGACCGGAGCTGCTGCTGCAGCTCAAGGACATCCTGGACTGGACCTCGGGCTTCCACGTTGAGACCGGGGATAACGAGACCCTGATGGATGCCCTGGACCAGCAGGCCGCGCGCTGGTCCATCGAGATCGACTGGGGCGGCGACCGCGACGATGACGAGTTCATGTCCGCGCTGGACGCCGGCGAACTGCTGGGCCTGGCCTACGACCGCCTGCGCGAGGACGGCTACACCCTGTGGACCTGGGACGCGGGGATGGAGGCCAGCGCCGGCTTCGTGGCCCTGCGCCGCGACGACGACGGCATGCGCGCGCTGTCGCAACTGCTGGGCTTCGACCTGCGCCCGGGCAGCGATCCGTTCTGATCGACCGGCGCGCCGTGGAGGTGGGCCGGCGCGGTGCCCGACACCGCCCCAGTCGGCCGAGCGCGGACGCTCAGGGCGCCAGCCCGCGCCCCTGTGCCTTGGCACGCGCGATCACGCGCCGGACCAGCGCGCGCTCGCGATGCCGCGAGATCGCCTGCGCGCCCAGGGCGATGGCCTGCAGCCGCATCTGCGCGGTGATGTCGTAGTGCGCGCCGCTGGTCTTGTTCTGGAAGGCGCGCCGCGGCATGCCCAAGCGCGCGGCGAAGGCATGCAGCTCGTCCAGGGTGTCGGCCATCAGGTGCGCCCAGCGCTCGCCGCGCCAGGGCCAGACGGCGTCATCCACGTAGACGGTCATGGGCTGGTCTGCGGCACCGACGCGCGCCGGCTTCAGCCTACCGCCACCGGTTCGGCCTCCGCACCGCCGCGCTGCAGCGGATCGGGCAGGGGCTGACCCCCTTCGGTGAAGCCCAGCGAGACCGAATTCAGGCAATGGCGCTCGCCGGTGGGCGGCGGGCCATCGGGGAACACATGGCCCAGGTGGCTCTCGCAGCGCGCGCAGACGATCTCCACCCGGACCATGCCGTAGCTGGTGTCGCGGATGCGCCCGATGTGCGCCTCGTCCACCGGCTTGAAGAAACTCGGCCAGCCCGTGCCGGATTCGAACTTGGTGCTGGAGGCGAACAGCGGCAGGCCGCACAGCCGGCAGGTGTAGACCCCCTCCAGCTTGTTGTCCAGGAACACGCCGCAGAACGGCGCCTCGGTGCCGTGGGCCAGCAGCACGTGCTGCTCTTCCGGCGTCAACCCGGCGATCAGGGCGCGGCGCTGGGCCTCGGTCGGCGGCGTCAGGTCGTAGGCGGTCATGGCAGGCGCATCTCCAGTGGCAGGCCTCCACAATGGGTGCGTGCCGCGTCCCGATCAAGGGCGACCCACGCGACAGCGCCGGCACGAATGCCGGCGCTGCGGGGCGATACGATGGCGCGGGCGGAGCGGCTCAGCGCGCGCTGACGTCGCGGTCGCGATCGGTCAGATCGCGCTGCACCCAGCGGTCGACCATGCGCTTTTCGTAGCGCAAGGGATCACTGTTCAAGGGCTGGGTGCCCATCTGGAAGGCCATATCCACCAGCTTCTGCTCGCCTTCGTCGATGACCCGGCCATCGGCATCGAGCTTGCGCCAGGTGAAGCTCAGGCGCGGCGGGTAGATGTCGCGCACCATGCGCACGTCGTTGAGCCACAGGCCGCGCCAAGGCTCGTAGTTGCCGGCCCGGGCGATATCGGTGATGTGGATATCCAGGGTCTCACCCGGCAGCAGGCGGTCCTGGCTGCGCTGGCGCATGTAGTTGGCCAGGTCGTACACCCAGTTGCCGCGCTCGGCCTCCCAGCGGTTCAGGCTGCGCTTGATCTCGGTGAACTCGGCCGGGTCGGACCAACTGATGCTCACCGGCCCCTCGGCCGGCAGGCTGCGCGGCGCGTCGGCGTCGGTGACCCGGCGCGGGCCAGCCACGGCGGTGCCGGCCAGCATCAGCGCGGCCAGCGACAGGGCGAACAGTCCAAAGCGTTTCATGACAGCCTCCAGGGGCTCGGCATCGCGGACCCAGCGGGTCCATGCCGTTGATCTTGCGCCTGTCCTGCCGGGACGCAATGGCCCGCGTGCCTTTTCGAGGCCTGCGCTGTCCCAACGTTCAGCTGTATGCTGACGTTTCCGTCAGAGGGTGGGGCGCCATGGTGCACTGGTTCTGGATGCGGCGTGCCCTTGTCGCCACGATCGCCGCCAGCCTGCTGTCGGCGCCTGACTTGCTCTGGGCCGGGGAGGCCGCCGCCATGCACCATGCCATCGGGACGTTCGAGGTGAGCCTGAAGCCGGTCGGCGAAGTGGGCGGCGCAGCCGAGGATGGCAATGCGCTGGGCCGCATGTCGCTGGAGAAGACCTTCAGCGGCGCGCTGCAAGGCAAGGGCAGCGGCGAAATGCTGGCGGCGCGCTCGGCCGAGCCCACCTCGGCCTCGTATGTGGCCATCGAACGCGTCACCGGCACCCTGGACGGGCACCAGGGCAGTTTCGTGCTGGTGCACCGCGGCGTGATGCAGGGCGGCGAACAGCAACTGGAGATCCAGATCTCCCCCGACTCCGGCAGCGGTGCGCTCAAGGGCATCGCCGGCAGCCTGAGCCTGCGCATCGAGCAGGGCGTGCACCACTACGACCTCGCCTATACCTTGCCCGAGGCTGGAAGCGGGCACTGAAACTCCCGCTGATCCGCTCGGCCCTGCCTCCTTCGCGCGATAGGTATTTTCTGCTTCGGCTCCAGTCGCTTCGAACACTTCGTGTTCGCCACGATCGAGCTGAATGCATATGCCGTCGTGGGAGCGGCTTCAGCCGCGAAGAAGCTTTCACGGTAAAGCCTCTTCGCGGCTAAAGCCGCTCACACGAAGCTTCCGGAAGCGCCACTCGGACGCCCGCCGTCCACGGGGGGCGTGGTCCGGAAGCGAACCAACTCAACCGTGCCGGCTGACGACCAGGGCGCCACGCCCATGCACGTCCACCATCACCGCCGTGGGCACGCCGCGCTGTTCGTGGGCGGTGGCCGCCATGATGTCGGCCGACTCCAGGGCATCATCCCAGCGCGCGAACCAGTCGCGCTGCTCGCTGCCCTGGTAAAGCTGCCAGCCGTTGGTCTGCGCGACGATGACGAACAGCAACATGGGGCTCTCCTGCGACCGTCGAAACGGATGACGCATGCTGCGGGCCGCCGCCCGCCAGGACAGTCGGCCGATGGCGCGCGCGTAGGTGGGAAATTTCCTACGGCACACATGGCCTGCCGCAGCCCCCGTCCACCGTTGTCGAGCCCGGACCCGCGTAGGGTGGACAACGCGAAGCTTGTCCACCGAACTGTCGGCGGAGGTCGAGGCTGGCGCGCCCCGCACCCCCATTGCCCATTTGCCGCGACGGTGGATGAAAGAGCGTCATCCACCCTACGTAGGGTGGACAACGCGAAGCTTGTCCACCGAGCTCTCCGCTGCAGGAGAGGCTGGTGCCCCCGCGCGCCTACGTTGCCCATGCGCGGCGATGGTGGATGAAAGAGCGTCATCCACCCTACGTGGGGTGGACAACGCGGAGCTTGTCCATCACTTCCTTGCAGTGCGGAGGCCTCAGCCGGCGGTCACGCTGGCGATGGTGATGCCCACCGTGGCTACGCCGACCAGGAAGAAATAAACCAGCCCCAGCACCGCGTATTTGGCCGCCGTCAGCCACCAGGCCTCGCCGTAGACCCGCCGCTGCATCATGTAGAGATACCCCGGCATCCACAGCCAGACCAGCGCGCGCAGCCCCGTGAGCGCGGTGGCCGCCCACGGCGCGCGGGCAGTCACCGCATCGCCCAGCAGCATCAGGCTAAAGATCGCCAGCAAGGCCAGGCACAGGAAGGCATGGCTGTAGAGCGCCACCACCAGGTGTTCCAGATAGCCGCGCCCGCTGCCCAGGTACAGCACCTTGAGCATCAGCGCGAACACCGGCACCAGGATGAACAGCGCCGTCGGAATGGTGCCGACCATGGCCTGCTTGAGCTGGTCCGGGTCCTCGCCGTAGCGCTGCATGTTCTGCTGGGCCGCCTCGAGCTTGCGGTTGACCCAGCTATTGAAGAAGGCGGGCATGGTGTCGAACACCACCGGATTGGTCTGCCGATTCCAAGGCTTGCCCTGGTGATCGAAGAGGCTTCCCTGGCGCCAGGGGGATTGCATGGCGCCCAGTTCCTGGGCCGGCGGGGGCGTCACCTTCAACGACCCCGGCGCGTACTGAGGGTCCAACTGCTTCAGGCGCAGCTCGGCCTGCGCATGGCTGAGCCGCTCGGCCACGTCCAGCTCGGCGCGCAGGGGGGCGATGGCGGGCATGCTGTTGCGCGCGATCTGCAGCTGGGTCAGCTCATCGCGCAGGTGCGCCTCCACCGCCGCGCGCGTGGTGTCGGCGGCGAAGTCGCCAGCCGAATCCACCTGCTCCAGCGCCGCCTGCGCCTGGGCCGGGGTCAGCCCACCGCTCGCCTCGCTGCTGCTGAAGTGGATCGCGAACTGGGCGATGAAGAAGGTCAGCACCGACAGGATCACGAACAGCCGCAGCGGCGGCATGTACGGCGCCCGGTGCCCGGCCAGGAACCGCGCCGCCAGGCGGCCAGGAACCAGCAGGTCGCGCAGGGTCATGAACACGCGGCCGTCCAGGTGCCAGAACGACTCGAAGATGTCTTCGATGGCATGGGTCATGCTGCGCAGCGGGTTGTGCGCGTGCTGGCCGCACTGGTGGCAGAAGGCGCCCTGCAAGGGCGTGGCGCAATTGGCGCAGGCGCCCGGATGCGCGTCGGTCACGGCGTGGCTCATGGTCTGCGGCTTTCCCCAAAGGCAGAGGGCCTGGGCGTACGGAGCGGCGGGCGGCGTCCTCGTTCCCAAGCCCGAAGGCAGGGCAGAGGTTACCGGATCGACCGCTGCGTGCGCAGCGTGGGCGCGCGCCGTGATCAGCCGCCTGCTGCTCGCGCAGATGCGATCCCCGGCCCATCGACGTCGTCCCGCCAGGGCACGGCGCCCAGGCATGTCATCCAGCGCTCGGCCAGAGGCACTAAGATGGCCCCCTTTCGGCCCGGTACCAGCGCCCATTCCGCGCGCGGCCGTTGCCGCTGCAGATTCCGTCATGTCCGCTTCCCTCGATCCCGCCGCGCCGGCCCACAGCGCGCGGCAGGAGCTGCGCACTACCGGGCGCCTGGCCCTGCCGCTGGTGCTGGCCCACGTCTCCACCGGCCTGGTCGGCTTCGTCGACAACGTGATCGCCGGGCACCACGGCACGGCCACGCTGGCCGCGGTCACCATCGGCACGGCCCTGCTGTGGCTGCCGATGATGGTGCCGATCGGCACGCTGATCTCGCTGACTGCCTCGGTGTCCGAACTGGACGGCGCCAAGCGTCGCGACGAGATCGCCCCGCTGTTCCGCCAGGCGCTGTGGCTGGCCCTGGGCCTGGGCGCGGTGCTGTTCGCCTTCCTGTCGCTGGCGCCGCTGGCGTTGACGCCGATGGGCATCGCGCCGGAGATCGTCCCCGGCGGCACCGCCTTCCTGCACGGCATCCGCTGGGGCGTGCCGGCGCTGACGCTGTACTTCTGCATGCGCTACCTGAGCGAAGGCATGCACTGGACCCTGCCGACCATGCTGATCGGCTTTGGCGGGCTGCTGGTGCTGGGCCCGCTGGGCTACGTGCTGGCCTTCGGCAAGCTGGGCCTGCCCGAGCGCGGCGCTGGCGGGTTGGGCATCGCCTCGGCCTGCATGATGTGGCTGCAGGCGCTCACCTACGCGGTCTACTTGGCGCGTTCGCGCCGTTTCAGGCCGCTGGGGCTGTTCGCCCGCTTCGATCCGCCCCGGCGCGCGCCGATCGCCCAGCTGCTGCGCACCGGCCTGCCCATCGGGGTGACCGTGCTGATGGAGGGCAGCCTGTTCATCGTCACTGCGCTGCTGATCGCGCGGCTGGGTTCGGTGCCGGCGGCGGCGCACCAGATCGCCATCAACGTGGCCGCGCTGTGCTTCATGGTGCCGATGGGCGTGGCCGAGGCCACCACGGTGCGCGTGGGCCATGCCCTGGGCGCGCGCGATGCGCGTGGGGTCGGCCGCGCGGCGCGGGCCGGCTACGTCATCGTGCTGGGCACGCAGGTGCTGTCGGCGAGCTGCCTGCTGATCGGCCATGACTGGGTGGTCTCGCTGTACACCGCCGACGCGGCCGTGGCGGCCATCGCCGGCGGCCTGCTGCTGATGGCCGCGGCCTTCCAGTTCCCCGATGGCCTGCAGGTGCTCTCGGCCGGCGCGCTGCGCGGCCTGAAGGACACGCGCGTGCCCATGTGGCTGGCCGCGGTGTCCTACTGGGGGCTGGGCATGCCGTTGGGCGCCGGCCTGGGGCTGGGCCTGGGCTGGGGCCCCAAGGGCATGTGGCTGGGCCTGACGCTGGGGCTGACGGCCGCGGCGGTGCTGCTGGGCCTGCGTCTGCGGCGCACCCGCCTGCGCCTGCTGCGCACGCTCTAGGCGCGACTGCAGGCGGTTCCTGCCAGCGGTCCGCGGCAATGACTTCCGGCAGGATGACTTCAGGGGCATGAAAGCCTGCGTGGCAGGCTTTAAGCTGGCGGCACCTTCACGGAGTGCGTCCCATGAGCCAGCCCCCCCGTCGCAACCTCTTCGCCGCGTTCTTCGTCGGCCTGTGGGATGTGATGAACTTCACCCGCCGCCTGATCTTCAACCTGGTGTTCTTCGGGCTGATCTTCCTGGTGGCCGTGCTGATGGTCGTGGCGATGGTCCGCGGCAACGGCATCAAGCCGCTGCAGGAGCGCACCACCCTGGTGATCGCACCGGAAGGCCGCCTGGTGGAGCAGTTCAGCTCCGATGCGGCCTCGCGCGCCATCGCCAAGGCCCTGGGCGACAACGGCGGGGGTGAGGTGCAGCTGCGCGACCTGGTGCGCGCGCTGCAGGCGGCCAAGGCCGACAAGAAGATCGAGCGCGTGCTGCTGAACGTGGACAAGCTGCAGCCCTCGGGCTACGCCTCGCTGCGCGAGGTCGCTGCCGCCCTGGCCGACCTGCGCGCCTCGGGCAAGCAGATCGTGGCCTTCAGCGAGAGCATGGACCAGGGCCATTACCTGCTGGCCGCGCAGGCCAACGAGGTCTACCTGGACCCGATGGGTGGGGTGATGCTGACCGGCATCGGCCGCTATCGCCAGTACTACCGCACCGGCCTGCAGGACAAGCTGGGCGTAGACATGCAGCTGTTCCGCGTGGGCGAGTACAAGTCCGCCGCCGAGCCCTACATCCTGGATGCGGCCTCGCCCGAGTCCAAGGAGGCCGACCTGTTCTGGATGAACGACATCTGGAACCGCTACCTGGGCGACGTGGCCAAGGCCCGCAAGCTCACCCCGGAGCAGCTGAGCGCGGGCATCGACACCCTGCCCGAGGGCGTGGCCGCCAACGCCGGCGATCTGGGCAAGCTGGCCCTGCAGCAGAAGCTGGTGGACGGCCTCAAGACCCGCGAGGACATCGAGAAGCTGATGACCGAGCGCGGCGTGGCCGACGAAGATGCCGACCTGGGCTTCCGCAGCATCAACCTGGATGCCTACCTGGCGCAGATCGACGCCAAGCGCAGCCCCATCGACGAGCGCCCGCAGGTGGCCGTGGTGGTGGCCGAGGGCGAGATCACCGGTGGCGAGCAGCCGGCCGGCAGGATCGGCGGCGTGTCCACCTCGGCCCTGCTGCGCGAGGCGCGCGACGACGAGAAGGTCAAGGCGGTGGTGCTGCGGGTGAATTCGCCCGGTGGCGAGGTGTTCGCCTCCGAGCAGATCCGTCGCGAAGTGGTCGCGCTGAAGGAAGCCGGCAAGCCGGTGGTGGTGTCCATGGGCGACCTGGCCGCCTCCGGCGGCTACTGGATCAGCATGAACGCCGATCGCATCTACGCCGATCCGTCCACCATCAGCGGCTCCATCGGCATCTTCGGCCTGATCCCCAACCTGACCCGCACGCTGGACAAGATCGGCGTGCACACCGACGGCGTGGGCACCACGCGCTTTGCCGGCGCCTTCGATGTGACCAAGCCGATGGACCCGGAAGTGGCCAATATCATCCAGGGCGTGATCAACAAGGGCTATGCCGACTTCACCGGCCGCGTCGCCGCCGCGCGCAAGAAAAGCGTGGAAGCGGTGGACCAGGTCGCGCGTGGCCGCGTGTGGAGCGGCGAGCAGGCCAAGGAGCGCGGGCTGATCGACGAGATGGGCGGCATGCAGGCGGCCGTCGCCGACGCCGCCGCGCGCGCCAAGCTGGGCGAGCAGGACAAGTACCGCGTGCGCTACGTGGAGAAGAACAGCTCGCCGTTGGCCCAGTTCATGGGTGGCCTGGCCGGCAGCCGCATCGGTGCCTACTTCATGAAGGACTCGGACCTGGCCCGCACCCTGATCGCCAAGGCCATGCCCGAGACCGACGCCCAACTGCGCTTCCTGGAAGCGGCCGCGAAGGACACCGCCGGCAAGCCGGTGAAGGCGCTGGCGTATTGCTTCTGCAATCCGATGTGATTGGGATTGAGGAGTGAGTGGGGAGGAGTGAGGAGTGAGCGAAAGCTGGATCCTCGCCCGCTGATGCCGCTTCTTGCGCCTTGCGGGGCCGTGGGGCGAGGAGTGAGTGGGGAGGAGTGAGGAGTGAGCGAAAGCTGGATCCCCACCCGCTGATGCCGCTCCTTGCGCTTTGCGGGGCCGTGAGGCGAGGAGTGAGTGGGGAGGAGTGAGTGGGGAGGAGTGAGTGGGGAGGAGTGAGTGGGGAGGAGTGAGGAGTGAGGAGTGAGCAAGGGCTGATCCTCACCCCGTGAGTCCACTGCTCGCCCTCAGACTCGAAGGTCAGTCGCGAGTGCGGAAGAGTGGGCAGGGACCTGGTCGCTGCACTGCTCGTTGTGGGAGCGGCTTCAGCCGCGAAGGGGCTTTACCGGGAAGGCTTCTTCGCGGCTGAAGCCGCTCCCACGACAGCGCTCAGCGCCTCATCGCTTCGCTCACTCCTCACTCCTCGCACTCACTTCTCGCTTTCCTCCATGGCCGCCTTCTGCCTGTCCGCCGCCTGCTGCGTGGCCTGCTCGGCGGCGCGGGCGCGATCCAGCGGCTGCTGGATGGCCTGGCGTAACTCGGTGGCCTTGGGGTCGGGCTTCTGTTCGGTCGGCGCCGGGGCGGGCTTGCAGGCGGACAGGCCCGCGCACAGCAGGGCCAGCCAGCACAGGGTCGCGATGCGTCGAAGGTTCATGCGCCAGGTCTCCCGATGAGGTGGCGCTATCCTACGCCCGGCATTCACGGGCGGGGCAGGCATGGCATCACGGTGGCGACTTGATGGGCAGCGCGCGCTGATCACCGGCGCCAGCGCGGGAATCGGCCGCGCGATCGCGCAGGAACTGGTGGCGCTGGGCGCGGACGTGCTGCTGGTGGCGCGCGATGCGGCGCTGCTGGCGGCCACGCGCGACGAACTGCAGGACCAGTTTCCCGACGCCGAAGTCGCCGCGATGTCGGCCGACATCGCCGAGGACGAGGACCGGCGCGCGATCCTGGACTGGGTGGAGGACCAGGGCGATGGCCTGCACCTGCTGGTCAACAACGCCGGCGCCAGCCTGCCGCGCGCGGCGGTGGACTACACCGAGGACCAGTGGCGCGGGCTGTTCGAAACCAACCTGTTCGCCGCCTTCGAGCTGACGCGTTACGCGCACCCGCTGCTGGCGCGGCATGCCAGCTCGGCCATCGTCAACATCGGCGGGGTGGCGGGCCTGACCGCCACCCGCAGCGGCGTGGCCGACGGCATGGCCAAGGCGGCGCTGCACCAGATGACGCGCACGCTGGCGGCCGAGTGGGCCGAGGACGGCGTGCGCGTCAACGCCATCGCACCCTGGTACGTACGCACGCGCCGCACCTCGGCCGTGCTGGCCGATCCGGACTACTACGATGCCGTGGTCGAACGCACACCGATGCGTCGCGTGGGCGAGCCGGAGGAGATCGCCGCGGCCGTGGCCTTCCTCTGCCTGCCGGCCGCGTCGTATGTCACCGGGCAGTGCCTGGCGGTGGATGGGGGGTTTAGTGCGTTTGGCTTTTGAAGCGTGAGAAACGAGTGCGGAGGAACGAGGAACGAGTAGGGCACAGCGAACTCCCTGCGCCCGCCGTTCCCTTTGCCGCTAAGCCAAACGCTGCTAGCGCGCGTCTGATGCGCTTGATGTTCTCTCAGAGCCCGGGGCGGCATACGGCGACATGATCAAAGGGAGGGGCGTCGGGACTTGCACGCTCTTCCACTCGTTCCTCGTTCCTCTCCACTCGTTCCTACGCCTCACCCTTCCCCGCAAACGCTCTCCGCCAGAATCCGCTGCACGCGCTCGTACTCGGCGCGATTGCGCTCGGTGTTCTCCGGGCGGCCGAAGCGCCAGGCCACTTCTACCTCGCCCAGCCGCTTACGCCAGCTGCGGCATAGGTCGCGGTCGGGTACGCGGGCGCAGGTGTCGCGCAGCATCTCGCAGGTGCTGCCAGCGGCCATGCGCGGGTTGCCGCCCAGGCCGACGGTGTCGCGCGTCACGCAGCGCGGCGGCGGCGTGGGGTCTTCGGAAATGTAGGTGCCGCCGTCGTAGGCGGTGCACTGGAACATCACCGGCGGCGGCAAACGGTCGCTGGCGGACTCTGTCGCCGGGTCCGGCAGCGGCTCGCCGGCCACGGCCGGTGGCGTGGTGTCGCGGATGATGCCGCTGGCCGGCGGCGCCGGCTTTGCGCGCACGCCCGGATCGAGATCGATCTGCCCGCTCGGGCGGGCCGGCGGGGCCGACGATGGCGTGCTCGCCGATGGCTCGGCCGCGCGCGGGGGCGGGGCGGCGATGGTCGGCAGGGGGCGGCTCTCCACGCCCTTGACGGTGCGCTTGTCCTCCTTGCTGCCGGCGGGGCAGGGATTGTTCTGAATGGTCATCGCCCCGGCCGCATCGGTGCAGCGGTAGATCGTGCTTTGCGCGCGGGTGCCGCCGGGCAGGCCGGACAGCGCCAGCGCCACGCCCAGCGCCGCCAGGGCTTTCAACTTGCAATGTCCCATCAGCCGTTTCCGCAATCGTTGGCCATGCGCGCATCGATCCCGCGCTGCTCGCGATCCAGCGCCTGGCGCTCGCTCTGCAGCGCGCTGTTGTAGCGGCGCTGGATCTCCCAGCGACGGTCGCTCAGGCGCGCGCAGACTTCCTGCTGCGGCAGGGCGTTGCAGGTATCGCGCACCCAGGTCGTGCCCAGCGGCACCACGGTGCCCACGTAGACGCCGGGACGATGCGGACCGCCCGCGCCGATCGGGCCATAGCCGCCGGCCCACAGCGGCACCTGGCGCGGATTCCCCTCGCCGCTGTCGCTGGTATAGGTCTGGCCCTCGGGCGTGACGCACTCGTACATCAGCCGGGGCGGGGTGCGGTAGATCACCTGGGTCACCGTCGGCGCCGGCGCCGGGACGGGCAGCTGCGGTGCGCCCACGCCGGCGCTGACCACGCGCGGGGGCGGATCCTGCGGGCGCTGCATCACCAGCTCGCGCTGGGACTGGCCCGCTGCGCAGGGGGTATCGCGGATGGTCTCGTGCCCGGCCTTGTCGGTGCAGCGGTACAGGGTGACCGTGTCCGCCGCGGCCGGCAGCGCGGTCAGCAGCAGGGCGATGGACAGGGCGGGGCGCAGGGACATGGGGCTATCTTGCGCCCAAGCCGCGGCACCGGAAAGTGACGCCGGCGACAGGGCCAGGCGGCGCGCGGCGTTAGGTGCGCAGCACCTGTCCGGTCTGCGCCACGCGGATCACGGTGGGCGTGGCCAGGGTGCCGACCGCGCCGGGCACCCAGCCATCGATGGCCTCGCGCAGGGCGGGGTCGAACTGTTCCAGGCTGCGCGCAGGTTCAGCGCCGGCAGGATTGGCGCTGGTGGACACCAGGGCGCCATCGAAGGCCTCGCACAAGGCGATCACCTCCGGATGCGCACTGACCCGCACGGCGATGCCGCTGTGCGCCCCGGTGATCCAGCGCGGCGCCCGCAGCGAGGCGGGCATGACCCAGGTATTGGGGCCTGGCCAGCTGTCCATGACCGCCTGCAGCCGCCCCTCGTCCAGGATGGTGAGATCCAGATAGGGCTTGAGCTGGTCCAGCGAGGCGGCGATCAGGATCATCCCCTTCTCCACCGGGCGCTGCTTGATCTGCAGGATACGGTGCACCGCGCGCTCGTCGGCCGGGTCGCAGCCCAGGCCCCACACCGCCTCGGTCGGATACGCCACCACGCCGCCGCTGCGCAGTGACGTCACGGCCGCATCGAGCGTCAGCGCGGTGCCCATGCTCAGCCGGCCTTCTTGACCACGGTCTTCTTCGCGGCTTTCTTCACCGCGGCCTTCTTGGCCGGCGCCTTGGTCGCGGCGGTCTTCTTGACCGCGGCCTTTTTCGCTGCAGTCTTCTTTGCGGCAGGTTCCTTGGCCACCTTCTTGGCCGCGGCCTTCTTGGCGCCGAAGCCCTTGCGCACCGGCTTGCCGGTTTCCTCCAGCAGCTTGACCACTTCGTCCAGGCTCAGCGAGGCCGGCTCGCGATCCTTGGGGATCTTGCCGTTGAGCTTGCCATCGCTGATGTAGGGGCCGAAGCGGCCGTTGAGCACCTGGATATCGCTGCCGTCGAATTCCTTGATGATCCGGTTGCGCGCGATCTCTTCCTTCTCCTCGATCAGGAACACCGCGCGGGCCAGGTCGATAGTGTACGGGTCGTCCTCCTTCTTCAGCGAGGCATAGGTGCTGCCGCGCTTGGCGAAGGGGCCGAAGCGGCCGATGCCGACGCTGACGTCCTCGCCATTGTCCTGACCCAGCGCGCGCGGCATCAGGAACAGCTCCAGCGCCTCCTCCAGGGAGATGGTGTGCATCGACTGGCCCGGGCGCAGCGAGGCGAACTTGGGCTTCTCCTCGGCGTCCTCGGCGGTGCTGCCGATGGCCGCGTACGGCCCGAACCGGCCCAGGCGCACGCTGACCGGCTTGCCGGTCTTGGGGTCGGTGCCGAGCTCGCGCGCGCCACTGGCCTCGGCGCGGTCGACCGACTCCTTCTTCTCTTCCACCAGCTGGTTGAACGGGCCCCAGAAGCGGGCCATCAGCGGCAGCCATTCCTCCTCGCCACGGCTGACCGCGTCCAGCTCGTCCTCCAGCTTGGCGGTGAAGTCGTAGTCCACGTATTGGGTGAAGTGTCCGGACAGGAACTTGCTCACCGCCCGGCCCACGTCGGAGGGACGGAAGCTGCGGCCCTCCATCTCCACGTACTTGCGGAAGATCAGGGTCTGGATGATCGAGGCATAGGTGGAGGGACGGCCGATGCCGTATTCCTCCAGCGCCTTGACCAGCGCCGCTTCGGTGAAGCGCGGCGGCGGCTGGGTGAAATGCTGTTCGGCGCTGATGCGGTCCAGCGGCACGCGGTCGCCCGGCGCCATCTTCGGCAGCTTGCGGCCCTCGTCCTCGTCCTCGGCGCTCTTGCTGTCCTTGCCTTCCTCGTACACGGCCAGGAAGCCGGGCACCACCACGGTGGTGCCGCTGGCACGGAAGGCGTGCTCGGCACCGGCGGCCAGTTCGACGCTGACAGTGTTGAGCGTGGCCGGGATCATCTGGCAGGCCACCGCGCGCTTCCAGATCAGCTCGTACAGACGGCGCTCGTCGTCGGACAGGTACTTGCTCACCTGCGAGGGCGTGCGCAGGGCCGAGGTCGGGCGCACGGCCTCGTGCGCCTCCTGGGCGTTCTTGGACTTGGTCTGGTAGGTGTTGGGCTTGTCCGGTAGCGAGGCAGTGCCGTAATCGCGGGCGATGACGTCGCGGATCTCGTCCAGCGCATCCTGGGACAGGTTGACCGAGTCGGTACGCATGTAGGAGATCAGGCCAACCGTGCCCTCATCGCCGATGGCCACGCCCTCGTAAAGCTTCTGCGCGACCTGCATGGTCTTGCGCGTGGTGAAGCCGAGCTTGCGCGAGGCTTCCTGCTGCAGGGTGGAGGTGGTGAAGGGCGGGGCGGGGCGGCGCTTGCGCTCCTTGCTGGCCACGTCGGTGACATGCAGCGCACCGGCGGCCGCCTGCTGGATGCGCAGGCGCGCGGCCTCGGCGGTGTCGCCGTCGGTCACGGTGAACTGCTCGAACTTCTGGCCATCCAGTTTCACCAGCTTGGCGCTGAAGTGCTGGCTGGGGTGGGCGCACTCGGCGGCGATGGACCAGTACTCGCGGGCGACGAAGGCCTCGATCTCCTCCTCGCGCTCCACGATCATCCGCAGCGCCGGGCTCTGCACGCGGCCGGCGGACAGCCCGCGCTGCACCTTGCGCCACAGCACTGGGGACAGGTTGAAGCCGACCAGGTAATCCAGGGCGCGGCGCGCCTGCTGCGCATCGACCAGGTCCGCGGCGATGCTGCGCGGCTTGGTCATGGCTTCTTTGATCGCGCGCGGGGTGATCTCGGTGAACACCACCCGGTGCATGGGCTTGTCCTTGACCAGGTTGCGCTCCTTGAGGATCTCGGCGATGTGCCAGCTGATCGCCTCGCCCTCGCGGTCCGGGTCGGTCGCCAGATAGATGTCGTCGGCGGTCTTGGCGGCCTTGGCGATCGCATCGACGTGCTTCTCGTTCTTGTCGATCAGGTCGTAGCGCATGGCAAAGCCATTGTCCGGATCGACCGCGCCCTCCTTGGGGATCAGGTCACGCACATGCCCGTAGGAGGCCAGGACGGTGAAGTCCTTGCCGAGATATTTGTTGATCGTCTTGGCCTTGGCCGGCGATTCGACGATGAGCAGGTGCTTGGGCATGGGGTTTTGGGAAAGCGTTCCGTGATGACGGCGCCAGGATCCGGATGGAAAAGGCGGCCAAGAGTGGCGTAACTGAGACAGGCGGAGAAGCCGACGCCCGGGGGATCGGCCCCGGGCGTTCAGCTTTCCTCTCTATTTATAGTGGAATCACGGCACGGGCCGCGTTGTCAAGCGCAGCCTGCCGTGAGACGTGGCGGGGCGGCGGGGTCAGCGGCCCATCGAGGCAGCCATGCCGACGGCAAATACGATCAGCCCGATGCCCAGCAGCGCGAGCAGGCCGCCAATCACCAGGATCACGACCGTCAGCGTGCCGAGCTCTCGCTTCTGCCACTCGGGGTGATCGGTGTAGGCCCACTTATCCACCACCAGGGTGTCGCAGATCATGTCGTGCAGGGCCTGCTTGCGCTCGGTGAAACCGGCCATGATGAAGCCGATGCACAGCGTGATGCCGCTGATGATCAAGGCGAAGTAGCGGCCGAAGCCCCGCAGGAAGCTGATCGGCTCGCCGTTGCTGCGCACCACCTTGATGCCGATAGCCATCTTGCCCAGCGTGGCCTGGTGGTTGGAGGCATGGAACCAGCCGTAATAGCTGGCGGACAGGCAGATCGAGACGATGTTGGTGACGGCCTGGATGGCCAGCATGCCCCCGGTGCCCAGCCCACCGTTCAACCCGAAGCCGGCGCCGATGATGCCGCCGATGATCGCGCCGATGATGCCGCCGGCCACGCCCACCACGAACGAGTCGATGATGTAGGCGGCCACCCGCTTCCAGAAACCGGCATAGACCACCTCGCCTCCCTGGACGACGCTGGAGTGCGAGGCCACCGCCGCGGCCGGGGCCGTGTAGGGCGAGTAGCTGGCCAGGTCGGCGTCGCGCTGGGCCTGGTGGCGCGGTTCCTGCGCCTGGAAGACCGCCCTGCCCGTGGTTGGGGCCTCCTCGGGCGCCGGTGCGGCGGCCTGCACGGGGACCTCGGGGTCCTGGGTGGCGGCTAGGACCGGTTCGACGGCCGGCGGCGCGGCGGAGACCACCGGGGTTGGCGGCAGTTCGACCAGCGCCAGTTCGCCGGCGAAATCGCGCAGCGGCTGCCAGTTCGCCAGGCCGTCGCGCCAGACCAGCGTGTCCAGGGTCACGGCGTTTTCCTGGAAAAGGCGGGCCAGTTGCGCGTCGTCGATCGGCCCCTGCTGCTGCCGCAGTCGGTCGGCGTAATACCAGTTCGTCATGGTGTCCCCTGAAGCGTTCACGCAAACGTTAACGCAGTGTGTACCGGGCGTCCAACGCTCAGCCGCGGCATTGCGCTGGCAGGTAGCGGTCCTGGATCTCAGAGGAGCAGACCCATTGCCCATCGCTCCCGCGTGCCCACCACAGGCGCTTGCCGTCCAGCGGCTGCCTGCCGGTGCCGCTGACCACCAGCTCCAGGCCACAGCTGTCATCGTCGAACTCGCCGACGAGGATGGATTGCACGTAGGTGCTGGCATAGGCGTCGGCGGGCTTGAAGCCGTCGCTGTCGTTGCTGGGGCAGTCGCCGCCCGCTTCCAGGACCGAATCGATCTGCGCGCGCAGCGGCGCGGCCTCGGCGGCCACCTGTGCAAGGCGGCTGCGGCTGAGGTACTCCTGGTAAGCCGGCAGCGCGATGGCGGCCAGGATGGCGATGACGAACAGCGCCATCAGCCCGCCCACGCCCAGGACCAGCAGCAACACCGCCCTGGACGACATTCCAGGAGGCGGCGCGCTGGTGGGCCGTGCCACGGCCATGGGGGGCGGCATCCGCGGCGGCAGCGGCGGGGGCGCCGGCGGGGCAGCGGTCAGCCCCAGCAGGTCGCGGCACTCGGACAGTGGGCGCCAGTTCGGCCAGCCTTCCTGCCAGAGCAGCGTGCCGTCGGCCACGGAGCCATTGGCGATCGCGTCCAGCAGGGCCTGGCGATCCACCGGGCCGCGGGTCTGTCGGTCCGTGCCTGCGTAATACCAGTCGCTCATCGGGTCATCTCGGTGATGACGGCGAAGGCGATGCCCACGACGACCGCGATGCCCACCGACCCCGCCGACCAGAGCGCCCACAGCCTGGCCTTGCGCGAGGCCTCCCAGGCGCCTTCGATATCGCCTTCGGCACGCCGGCTCTCGACCTTGGTGGCGTAGACGATCGCCACCACGCCGAAGGGCCAGCAGCACAGAAGCGTGGTCAGGATGCCCCAGACCAGATGGTTGGGGATCGGGCCGACCGGCGTGTGCGCCTGCGGCGTGGTGTAGGCAGGTGTGGAAGGCGCAGCGTAGGGATTGCCGGCAGTGCCTGGTACCGGCTGCACTGGCGGCGGGACGGAAGCGGTCCCCATCGCAAGGCCCAGTTCGGCGCTGACCTCGGCAAGCGCCACCCACTGCGGCATGCCCTCGCGCCAGACCAGCGTATAGGCATCGATATGGCCGGTACCGATCAGCTCCTTCAACGCCTCGGCGCTGACAGGGCCGTGCTGCTGGCGATCAGATCCGGCGTAGTACCAGTTGGACATCCTGTTCCCCTTCATTCAGGGCGGTGAAGGTAACCGATGCCCCCAAAGCGCGAAAGCCGGCGCAGGGCCGGCTTTCGCAATCTCGCGTCTTACGGTGCGGGTCAGTGCACCGGTTCGGGCTCGTCGGCGAACATCTGCGTTTCCATCCAGGCATAGGCCGCCTCGGCACCGGGCTGGTTGAACAGCACCATCAGCACGACCCACTTCAGGTCATCCAGGTCCAGCTCGTCCTGGTCCAGGGCCATGGCGCGGTCCAGCACCAGCTCGCGCTGGTCCGCGTCGAGGATGCCGTGCTGCTCCAGGAACAGCAGGAAGCCGCGGCATTCCACGTCAAGCTTCTCGAGCTCCGGCCCGGCATAGATACGGGTCGGGCCGCCCACCCGCGGCTCGGCCGCGACCGGGCGCTGTTCGGCCAGGGCGTCGAGCCAGTCGAAGGCCTTGCTGATCTCTGCGGGGCTGAAACCGGCCTGGATCAGGCCGTTCTGGAGGGAGTCGCGGTCGCGGACCGGGTCCGCATCTTCGGTGAAATAGTGTTCGAACAGGTAAAGCAGGACGTCCAGGATGCTCTCTTTCATTGCCCTCGGCCTGTGCCAGCGGCACTGTGGAGGTGGGAAAACTACGACTTGCGTGAATAGCGACCGTGTTCGACCGCCACCTGCCCATCCAGTTCCATGACTAGCAGCATGGAGGACAGGACCGCACTCGTCAATCCGGTCCGCCGCACCAGTTCATCCATAGGGGTTGGGTCATGGCCCAGCGCATTCCACAATCGGTGGTAGTCGCCTTGAGGCAGGGGCGCTGCGGCCGCAGACCCTAGATGGGGATGTGAAGGCGTCGGCGCAAGGCGTCCGCGCAGTGCCGAGGCGAGCGTGGTGGCCACCGGCGCCAGCGCGGCGATGGCCTCGTCGGCAGTCTCCAGCAGGGCCGCGCCGTCGCGGATGAGGCGGTGGCAGCCACGCGCCAGGGGGTTGTGGATGGACCCGGGAATGGCGAAGACCTCGCGCCCGGCCTCGGCGGCCTGGCGGGCTGTGATCAGCGCGCCGGAGCGGTTGGCGGCCTCCACCACCAAAGTGCCCAGCGAGAGCCCGGCCAGGATGCGGTTGCGGCTGGGGAAGTGGCTGGCCTTGGGCGGGGTCCCGGGCGGATGCTCGCTGACCACCGCGCCCTGGGCGGCAATGCGCCTGTGCAGGGCCGCGTGGCGTGCCGGATAGGTCATGTCCAATCCGGTGCCGACCACGGCGATGCTGCGTGCCTGCGGCAGGGACAGCGCTGCCTCGTGGGCGCAGGCGTCGATCCCCGCGGCCAGTCCGCTGTTGATGCACAGACCGGCCTGCGCCAGTGCCAGGGCGAAGTGGCGGGCATTGTCGCGCCCGCCGGCACTGGCGTTGCGGCTACCGACGATGGCGATGCCCGGCTGCCACAGCACATCGGGATCGCCATCGACGAACAGCGCCAGCGGCGGGCTGCCGGTGCCTCGCAGCAGCGCCGGGTAATCCGCACTGTCCCAGCCGATCAGATGATGCGTGGGCGAAGCCGTAAGCCAGCGCGCCGCACTTGCCATGGTGGCCGGGTCGGGCCTGCGCAGGGACGCAGCCGCCTCCGGCGCCAGCCCGGCCTCGCGCCAGGCCGCCGGACCTGCGGCCAGCGCCGCGGCGGCGCTGCCATGCCGTTCCAGCAGCTGTCTGCGTGGGGCGACCTGGCCACCGGCCAGGACCAGGGAAAGCAAGGGGCGCAGGGCATCGTCCATGGCCCCACGCTAGGCCACACACGCAGACGGCGCCCTCGGGCGCCGTCTGGTTCAAGCTCGGAAAACGCCGCGACGGGCGCTCAGCGCGATGCGGTGGCCGTGCCTGGCGGCATGGGGGCATCCGGGCTGCGCAGGAAGTAACCCACACCGGCCGGGGCCGAGCCTTCCATGATCAGGCCGTAGCTGACCTTCTCGAAGGTGCGGAAGATCATCACGTGGGCCGCGTACTCGTCCGGCATGGCGTTGCGGCCCGGGCCGGGCGCGCGGCTGTCCCTCAGGCGCGAGGTGCTGCCACGCTTGAGCGGGTCGATCACGTAGTCGCCGGTGCGCCACACCGACAGCACCGAGCCGTTGTCCAGGCCCTCGCGGGTGCCGCCGGAGATGGCGACCACGTCGTGCGGGCCGCCGTAGGTCAGCGCGTCGGCCACGGCCAGGATGCGCAGCTTGCCGTCCTCGGGCAGCGTGGCCGGGGCGTGCGGAACAAACTGCAGGTCATAGGCCTGGGCCTCGACCGGAATCAGGCGATCGCCGGCGCGGACCTCATGGCCGTTGTCCTCCAGCAGCAGGCTGGTGCCCTGGCCGTCGGTGCCGACGCTCACCACGCTACCGAAGCTCACGCGCTGGAGTTCGTAGCCCAGGAACTCGCTGCGCTTGTTCGGCACCAGGTTGGTCTTCCACAGGTTGCCTTCGCCGCTGATGTGGCCGCCGCGGGCGTCCAGGTCGGTCTGCGGCTTGGGCTCGGCGTAGATCGCGCGGGCCCGGACCACGGCGTAGCGCTGGCCCGGCTGGGCCGCGTCCAGGCCGATGGCGTAGACGTTCTGCTGGCCCGCCGCGCGCAGGCGATCGTTCTGGATGCCGGCCACGTAGGGCAGCTCCTGGAAGCTGTCGACCACGCGCAGGTCCTTCAGGAACGGCTCGATCTCCGACAGCGGCACGGCATTGATCGGGGCCTCGTTGCGCGGGCCGGGCTTGAGCGCCACGCCGTTGACCCGGTCCAGGTAGGCCAGGCTGATGACATCGCCGGGGTAGATCAGGTGCGGGTTGGCGATCTGCGGATTGGCCTGCCAGATCTCCGGCCACAGCCAGGGCTTGCTGAGGAACTTGGCGGAAATGTCCCACAGGGTGTCGCCCTTGCGGACCACGTAGGTTTCCGGATGCTCGCGCGCCAGTTCCGCGGCGGCAGCATAGGTGGCAAGTGTCAACAACGCAGCGGCGGTGACCGTGCGGAAATGTCTGAACATAACGTATGTACCTGATTCCCCAACAGGTGGAGCCGAACTATACGCCAGAAAAAGGGGCGTCGCGCAAGCAGTCGCGGTAGAATTCGTGAGGTATGGCCGGATTCCTCCGGCGCCCCGATCTGGTTGCCGTCATGTCCCTGCTCCCCATCCTCGAATTCCCCGATCCGCGCCTGCGGACCAAGGCCGTCGAACTGGACGCTGCCGAGGTGCTGCAGCCCTCGTTCCAGACCCTGGTCGATGACATGTTCCAGACCATGTACGACGCACCGGGCATCGGCCTGGCCGCCAGCCAGGTCGACGTGCACAAGCGCTTCATGGTGATCGACGTCAGCGAGGAGAAGAACGCGCCGATGGTGTTCATCAACCCGCAGATCGTGCAGAAGGACGGCGAGCAGGTCTACCAGGAAGGCTGCCTGTCGGTGCCGGGCATCTATGCCGATGTCACCCGCGCCAACCAGATCACCGTGCGTTTCCTGGACCGCAAGGCCCAGCCGCAGGAGCTGAGCACCGATGGCCTGCTGGCCATCTGCATCCAGCATGAGATGGACCACCTGGACGGCAAGCTGTTCGTGGACTACCTGTCCCCGCTCAAGCGCGAAATGGTGCGCAAGAAGCTGGCCAAGGCGCGTAAGCATGTGGCCTGAGGGCCGGGATTGGGCATTCGGGGTGGGGGATTGGCTGGTGCGATGCGGCCTGTCCGCACGCCGGACCTGCGGTGACCCATCCCCAATCTCCTCTCCCCAATCCCACCGCTCATGAAAATCGTCTTTGCCGGCACGCCGGAGTTCGCGGTGCCGTGCCTGCGCGTGGCCGTCGAGCGCGGCGATGTGATCGCCGCCTACACCCAGCCCGACCGCCCGGCGGGGCGTGGCCGTGGGCTGACCCCGCCGCCGGTGAAACTGGAGGCCATCGCCCGCGGGATCCCGGTGCTGCAGCCGGAAAGCCTGAAAAGCGCCGAATCGCAGCAGGCCCTGCGCGCGCTGGCGCCGGATGTGATGATCGTGGTCGCCTACGGCCTGATCCTGCCCAGGGCGGTGCTGGAAATTCCCCGCTATGGCTGCTGGAACGTGCACGCCTCGCTGCTGCCGCGCTGGCGCGGCGCCGCGCCGATCCAGCGCGCCATCGAAGCCGGTGACGCCGAGACCGGCGTGTGCCTGATGCAGATGGACGCCGGGCTGGATACCGGCCCGGTGCTGCTGCGGCAGTCCATGCCGATCGCCGAGGACGACACCGGTGGCCGCCTGCACGATCGCCTGTCCGCGCTGGGCGCGCAGGTGCTGTCCGATGGCCTGGGCCTGCTGCGCGCCGGCATCCGCCCGGTGCCGCAGCCGCAGCCGGAGGCCGGCGTGACCTACGCGCGCAAGCTGGAAAAGGCCGAGGCGCGGCTGGACTGGCAGCTGCCGGCGCAGGTGCTGGCGCGCAAGGTGCGGGCGTTCGAGCCGTGGCCGGTGGCCGAGGCGACCGTGGCCGGGGAGCGCCTGCGCATCCATGGCGCAATCGCCGTCGAGCAGCATCATTCGGCGACCCCGGGCACGTTGCTGGCCGCATCGCGCCAGGGCCTGGACGTGGCCTGCGGCGAGGGCGTCCTGCGCCTGCGCGTGGTGCAGCGCGAAGGGGGCAAGGCCATCACCGCCGCGGACTGGCTCAACGCCCGCCGCGACCTGACCCCGTCGCCGTGACGGGTCGGTGGCGATGAGCCCTTCGGGCGTGGCCCCGCGCGTGCAGGCCACGCGGGTGCTGGCGGCGGTGCTGCACCGCGGGCGTTCGCTGAAGGCCGAGCTGGCGTCGGCGTTGCCGGCCCTGGACGATCCGCGCGATCGCGCCCTGACCGAGGCGATCTGCTTCTCCGCGCTGCGGGCGCGGGCCCGGTTCGATGCCGCCTTGCGGCGCTGGATGCCCAAGCCGCCGGGCAAGCACGATGCCGAACTGCATGCCTTGCTGCTGGGCGGCCTGGCGCAGCTGCAGGCGCTGGAACTGCCGGCGCACGCGGCCCTGTCGGCCACGGTCGAGGCGGCGCGCGCGCTCGGCAAGCCGCACCAGGCCGGGCTGGTCAACGCGCTGCTGCGTCGCGCCCAGCGCGAGGGCGTGGCCGAGGTGGATGCCTCGCTGGCCTGGCCGCAGTGGCTGCGGCAGCGGGTGACCCGGGACTGGCCCGACCAGGCGCATGACATCTTCGCGGCCAGCCTGGCGCCGGCGCCGCTGTGGCTGCGGGTCAACCGTGCCCGGGTGAGCCGCGCGGACTATCTGGCCCAGCTGCAGGCCGCGGGCATCCAGGCCGAGGCGCATGCGGTGCTGGCCGAGGCCATCGGCCTGCAGGCCTCGGTGCCGGTGGCCAGCCTGCCCGGCTTCGCCCAGGGGCTGGTGTCGGTGCAGGACGGCTCTGCCCAGCAGGTCGCCGACGCCGTCGCGCCTGCCGCGCACGCACGCGTCCTGGATGCCTGCGCCGCGCCGGGCGGCAAGAGCGCGCACCTGCTGGAGCGCGACCCCAGCCTGCAACTGCTGGCGCTGGACATCGATCCGCGTCGGCTGGCGCGGGTGCGCGAGACGCTGGCGCGCGTGGGCGCTCGGGCCCAGGTGGTCGCCGGCGATGCCGGGGAGCCGGCCGCATGGTGGGACGGTGCGCCGTTCGATGCGGTCCTGCTCGATGCGCCGTGCTCGGCCACCGGCATCGTGCGGCGACAGCCGGACGTGCTGATCCATCGGCGCGAGCAGGACCTGAGCCAGCTCACGCTGACCCAGGCGCGGCTGCTGGACGCGGCCTGGGCGATGCTCAAGCCGGGCGGCACCCTGGTCTACACCACGTGCTCGATCCTCAAGGACGAAAATGCGCGCCAGATCGATGGCTTTCTCGCGCGACAGCCGCAGGCGCAGGTGCTGCCGCTGGACCAGGCCTACGGCCATGCCAGCGGTGCCGGGCGCCAGCGCCTGCCCGGCGAGGACGGCATGGACGGATTCTTCTATGCTCGCTTGCGCAAGGCCGGCTGACCCCGCGCCGAGGTGGCGACGTTGTTCCGACATCCGCTGGCTATGATTCGGCGCCATGCCCAACTCCTCTTTTCGTGACCTGTCCCGCGGTGTGTACGGACAGGCCCATGCGCGGCAGCGCACCCGTGATGCCTGGCTGCTGGCGCTGACTGCCCTGATGGTGCTGGGCGCGGGTCTGGGCCTCCGCGACCCCTGGCCGGCGGACGAGCCACGTTTCGCGCTGGTGGCCCGGCAGATGGTGGAAAGCGGCAACTGGCTGTTCCCGCATCGCGGCGTGGAGCTGTATTCGGACAAGCCGCCGCTGCTGATGTGGCTGCAGGCCGGGCTGTTCACGCTGACCGGCAGTCTGCGCGTGAGCTTCCTGCTGCCCTCGCTGCTGGCGGCCCTGCTGACGCTGTGGTGCGTCTACGACCTGGGCAAGCGGCTGTGGACGCGCAAGGTCGGGCTGTATGCGGCCTGGGCCGTGCTGTTCACCTTCCAGTTCACCTTCCAGGCCAAGAAGGCGCAGATCGATCCGTTGGTCACCGGCCTGATCACGCTGGCCAACTACGGCCTGCTGCGTCACCTGCTGCGCGGCCCGGACTGGCGCATGTGGACGTTGGGGTGGTTCGCCGCCGGGCTGGGCGTGATCACCAAGGGGGTGGGGGTCATCGCGCTGCTGATGGTGCTGCCGGCCGGAATCGCGGCGCTGTGCCGCTGGCCTGCGGTACGGGTGCATGCGCGCGACCGGCGCTTCTGGCTGGGGCCTGCGGCGTTTTTCCTGGCGATCTTCCTGTGGCTGGTGCCGATGGTGACGGTAGCCCTGACCCACGCCGAGCCGGAATACCGCGCCTACCTCCGGGACATCCTGCTGCGGCAGACGGCCAAGCGTTATTCGGCCTCCTGGGACCACCAGCAGCCGGCCTGGTATCACTTCAAGGTCATGGCCACGATGTGGCTGCCGCCGATGCTGGCCCTGCCCTGGGCGATCCCGGCCTGGCGCCGCCGCCTGCGCCGTCGCGATGCGCGCTACCTGCTGCCGTTGGCGTGGTGGGCCCTGGTGCTGCTGTTCTTCAGCATTCCGCACGGCAAGCGCGACGTGTACATCATGCCGGCGCTGCCGATGGCGTGCCTGGCGTTGGCGCCCCTGCTGCCCGGCATCCTGCGCAAGCGCAGCAGCCAGTGGCTGGCGCTGGGACTGGCCTGCCTGCTGGCGCTGGTGACCCTGGGCGCGGGCGGTTCGATGCTGCTGGGCGATCCGCGCTTCGAGGCGCGCTTCCTGGCCGACCGCGGACTCTACGACGCCGCGCCCTTCGCCTGGCTGATGGTGGCCGTGGGCAGCTTCGCCGCCGGCAGCGTGCTGTGGTTCCGGCGCCGCCGCGCCGTGCAGGCGCTGCTGTGGTCGCTGGGCGGGGTGTGGGTGCTGTACGGCCTGGTGGGATACGGCCTGCTGAACGATTCCAGCTCGGCGCGCGGGGTCATGCGCGCGGTGGCCGCGCGCATCGGGCCCGACGCGGAGCTTGGCCTGGTCGCGTGGAAGGAACAAAATCTGCTCATGTCCGCCTCGCGCACCACCACCTTCGGCTTCAAGATGCCGTTCCGGGAGCAGCTCGCCCACGGCCTGGCCTGGCAAGCGGCGGCGCCCGGCTCGCGCTGGCTGCTGGTGCAGGAGCCGTCCATGCCGGCCTGCGTGGACCGCGGCATCGCGCAGATGATCGGCATCTCCAACCGGCGCAGCTGGTGGCTGGTGCCGATGGCCGCGCGCGTGCACTGCCCGGCAGCGCCGCCAGTCGGCGAAGACCTGGACGATGGTGAAGACTGACGGCTTCGGCAGCCTGGTGTTGTCCGATGGCAGGTCGAACTTCGCCTTCGATTCGCCGCGGCTGCGGCTGGCGCGCGCGCTGTGCACGCTGGCGGTGTTCGCCTTGCCGGCCTTTGTCATCTCCACCCCCTGGGGGCTGCGTCCGGCGACCTTGCTGAGCCTGCTGGCGGTCGGCCTGGCGCCGGACTGCCTGTGGCATCACCTGCGGTTGTTGCGTCGACCGTTGTTGGTGCTGACCGCCATCGCGGTCCTGGTATCGCTGGTGGTCTCGCTGTCGGTGCTGGTCCACGACACCGGCTGGCGCGAGGCGGACAGCCGCGGGCGCACGCTGGTGATGCCGATGGCGTTGCTGATCACCGTCGCCTTCCGCCCGCCGCGTGCCGCGCTGTGGGGCGGGGCGGTGGTCGGCTTGCTGGGCGCCTGCGGGGTGGCGCTGTGGCAATACGTCCACGGGGTGCCGCGCGCCGATGGCTGGACCAACGCGATCGTCTTCGGCGACATGGCGGCGGTGCTACTGGTGGTGGTGGTGTTCTTCCGCGCCTCCGGGCGGATGCCCTGGGTGGTGCTGGGAACCCTGGCGGGCGTGACGGCCGTGGTGCTGAGCGGCAGCCGCGGGACCTGGCTGGCCCTGGGCGTGATCGCGCTGACCGGCCTGCTGGCCGGCAGGCGCGCGCGCTGGTGGGAGCTGCTCGGCGTGGCCGCGCTCGGCCTGGCCGCCGCGCTGGTGCTGAGCCCGAAGGTGGAAGAGCGCATCACCGCGCTGCAGGGCGACCTGGCGCGCTACTCGCGCGGTGACATGGACTCTTCCTCCGGTGCGCGCATCCAGCTGTTGCAACTGGCGGGCAAGACCTTCCTGGCCCATCCCGGGACCGGGGTGGGCGTGGGCAAGTTCGACCGCGCCATCCATGCCGAGCCGCTCTGCCAGGTGCCGCGTACCGAGGGCGAGGAAGTGTGCCGGCTCAGCCACGCGCACAACGACCTTGCCGAGTGGGGCGCCACCATGGGCGCGCCGGGCGTGGTCGCGCTGGTGGTGCTGTATGGCCTGCCGCTGTGGCTGTTCGCGCGCCGCTCCTTCGCCCGGCCCTTTCCGCGGCGTTCGCGCAGTGCGGCACTGACGGGCGTGACCCTGGTGCTGGTGTTCATTATCTGTGGGCTGACCCAGTCGCTGTTCGCCCACCAGCTCACCGCGACCAGCTATGTGTTGCTGGTCGGCATGTTGCTGGGCTTCAGTCTGCGCGAGAACCCGCAGAAGGACTGAAGGGAAGCTTGAGTAACACCCACAGATTGCCTTTAGGGGTCGATCGAGACTGACTCAAGACGCAGATCCGGCGCTTGGATCCCGGTGTGCGCGTCGATGCCCGCCTCGCAGCGGGTGAGGCCGGCGCGCACGGTCTGCAGGAACAGGGCGTTGTTCGGCAGGGTCGCCTCGTCCACATTGGCCTGGGCGCGGCTGCGGTGCTCCAGGTGCCCGGCCAGCGCGGCCCATTTCAGCGGGTGCTTGGCGATGCCGGCGTTGCCCAGGCGCGCGACCAGCTCGCGGTCTTCGGCCCCATAGCCTTCCATGCGCTCATCGAAGCCGTTGCAGGCCAGCAGGTCCTCCCGCCACAGCCCCATGTTGCAGCTCATCACCCTTCCGCCGGGCCTGCGCGCCTTGCGCCGGGCCAGCCAGGGCGAACGGAACGCGTAATGCCGCGGCATCGCATCGAAGGCGCGGTAATCGGCCTGTGCGAAGGGCGAGAACACCGGCGCCTTGCCGGCCATCACGCGCTCGGACTCGGCCTGGGTCCACTTGATGCGCCCGCCCTGCATCAGCGCGCCGCGGCGGGCCAGCGCCAGATGGTCGGCAATGAAATCCGGGTGCAGCACCATGTCGCCATCGATCAGCACGATGTACGCGCTGCGCGCCACGGCGATCCCGCGGTTGCGGCAGCGCGCGGCGCGAAAGCCCAGGTCCTCCTGCCAGACATGGCGCAGGGCGCAGGGGAAGTGCGCTGCGCGGGCCCGCAGCAGGGCGCTGGTGGACTCGCTTGATCCGTCATCGGCGACGATGACCTCCTCCGGCAGCCGGCGCTGCCAGGCGATGCTGTCCAGCACGCGCGACAAGGCCTGTGGCCAGTTGTAGGTCAGCAGGACGACGGACACATCGCGTGGTCTTTCGTCAGATGCGGACGCCGCGAGGGTCACGCCGGCTCGCTCGGCTTCGGACCCGGCGCGCGCGCAGGGGTGACCACCGGCTGTCCATGCTGCAGCAGCCACAGCATGATGGTCTTCTGGCGCACGTAGTTGGCGCTGACGTAGGACTCGATCAGCCCGGGCCAGCCATCGAGGAAGCCGCCGCGCAGCAGCCAGCCGCGCCAGAAGCGCCAGGCCGGCGACAGGATCAGCTTGGCCAGGCTGGCGCGCTTTCCGCGGGAGAACTCGTACTCGGCCATCATCCGCGCGTAGCGCTGCTTCTTCTCCAGCAACTGCATGAAGGAGCGATAGGGATGATGCAGCAGGTCGCCTGCCAGCGTTTCGACCTTGCCGTCGATGGATACCGCCTCGTGGATCTCGCGCTCGCCGCGCCAGCCGCCGCGGCGGCGGTCGAACAGGCGCAGCACGTGATCGGGATAGGCGGTGCCATGACGCAGGAAACGGCCGTAGTACTCGGACAGGCGGGCGAAGCGATAGCCCGGCGCGCGGGAGAAGCCGGCATGGCGCTCGGCCTGGATCGCGGCGCGCAGGGTCGGGTCCACGCGTTCGTCCGCATCCAGGCACAGCACCCAGTCGTGGCTGGCCTGGTCCACCGCGAACTGCTTCTGGCTGCGGAAGCCGTCGAACGGCCGCGACAGCACCCGCGCACCCATGGCCTGGGCCACGGCCTGGGTGCCATCGGTCGAGCCGGAATCCACCACCACGATTTCCTCGCAGAAAGCCAGCGAAGCCAGGCAATCGCCGATGCGGTCGGCCTCGTTGAAGGCGATGATGCAGGCCGAGATCGGCAAGGCCGTGGCGTGGGCGGCCGGGGGTTGGCGGGGAGCGTCGGACATGCACGCGGGCGTCGGTGGCGAGGGGATACAGCCTAGCAGCGCGCGGGCAGGACCCGGGCAGCGGGCCGATGCGATAATCCGGGCCTGAAAGCCTAGCCACGGGAGCGCCGCGTGCCGCGTCACTATCTGCTTTACGGGTCAGAGCGCTACGCGCTGGCCATCCTGCGGCCGATCCAGGCGGCCATCCGCGCGCGCGGCGACGAGGCGGCCTGGTTCTTCGATGGCCCGGGCGCCGAGGACCTGGCCACGGACGAGACCCTGCTGACGGTGGCGCAGGTGCGCGCGTGGAAGCCCTACGCGGTGATCACCTCGTCCAATGCCGTGCCGCATTTCTTTCCCGGGGTGAAGGTCGAGACCTTCCACGGTTTCGATGCCGGCAAGCCGCGCCACATCTACATCCGCGGGTTCTTCGACCTGTACTGCACCACCGGGCCGAAGGACACCGCGGCCTTCGGTGCCCTGGCGCAGGAGCTGGGGCACTTCGCGGTCAAGGAAACCGGCTTTCCCAAGATCGATCCGTTCATGAGCCAGCTGGGCGATGCGCCCGAGCCGGTGCGCCGCCCGCCGGTGATCCTGTACCACTCCACGTTTTCGCCTTCGTGGAGCGCAGCGCCCATCCTCTACGACGAGATCGCGCGCCTCTCGCGCACGGGCGAGTTCCGCTGGATCGTGACCTTCCATCCGAAGATGAACCCGGAGATGGTGGCCAAGTACAAGGCGCTGCAGAGCGAGCACCTGCACTTTGCCGAGAACGACAACATCCTGGACCTGTTCCCGCAGGTGGACATGATGTGCTCGGACACGTCATCTGCGCTCAACGAGTTCCTGCTGACCTACAAGCCCGTGGTGACCTTCAAGAACCGTCGCCCGGGGCCGCAGCTGATCGATATCGACGACCCGGCCCAGTTCGAGCCGGCGATCCGGCGCGCGCTGTCGCGTCCGCCGGAGCTGATGGCGGCGGTCAAGGCGTTTGCCGACCAGCTGCATCCCTATCGCGACGGGCGCTCCAGCGAGCGCGTGCTGGAGGCCATCGACCAGTTCGTGGCCGAGGGCGGACGCAGCCGCAGATCTAAGCCGATGAACCTGTGGCGCAAGCTCAAGATCCGCCGCCGCATCGGTTATTGGGGTCCGGCAGGTTATTGAGTCGTCGCCGGGCCTGCGCTGCAGGTTCGCCGCAGCCTCCCGCGCCGTCGGCCTGCCTGGCGGCGTGAACTACCAGCGCAGCCGTTGCCGCGCCATGGCGTGGCATAGCGCGGCGTGCAGCGCCTGCGCCTGCGCCAGCGGCAGGTAGGGGATGCGCAGCGCCGGTGCGGCGGAGGTGGCACCGGCGGTGTCCAGCAGCAGCGAGGCGGTGCCGAAGCGGCGGTCCAGCGGCGAGCGCTCCAGGCGCAGGGCCTGCAGCTTGCCGAGCTCGGCAAAGCGCCACCAGCGCGACCACCAGCCGCCGCGCACGGCGATCAGGTCCTGGTCCATCGACCAGCCCATGCGCCGCATCTCGCGGTAGGACTTCAGCGCCGACCACGGCAGCCACAGCAGCGGCAGCCAGCCCCAGTCGCCCCAGCGCCAGACCGCCGCGGCGGTAAGCATCGGAATCAGGCACAGCGCCGGCAGGCTCAAGCGCCACCAGTGACGCGCCGGGATCGACTGCCACTGCGACGGCGGCCACTGCACGCCGGGCAGCACGTGGTGCACCAGCGCATCGCAGGCCGCGGGCGTGGCCAGCGGCGCCAGCTCCTTGAGCGCGCGCGCGCTCTGGTCCTGGCGCTCGGCCACCGCCGTGTCCACGCGTAGGCTGCGCCGGCCGAACAGCCGATGCAGCACGCCTTCCTCCAGCGTCCAGGACTGGATGCGCCGCCGCGACACGCTGGTGCGCAGGCGCGTGAGCAGGCCGCGTTCCACGGTCAGCCGGCGCTCGTGCTCGCTGAGCCGGAAGCCGTGGTACTGCAGCAGCGCCAGCAGCACCGACAGCAGTCGCAGGGCGATCAGCGCCAGGCCGGCCAGGACCACGGCGGTCAGCACGCCCGCCATCCAGCCCAGGTGCAGCGCGCTGGCGTAGCCATAGGCCTGGCGGCCATAGAACTCGATGAAGTTGGCGACCACGCGCTCGGGGAAGAACTGGTAGGTCGCACCGAAGGCGGCCGCCACCGCCAGCATCCCGCGGTTGGAGATCAGCCCCAGGCGGACGACCTCGGCGGGCGGCAGGGCCAGCAGGGTGTCCGAGGCCGCCGCCGTTGGCGCCTCGGCGGCCTGGGGCGCGCTGCCGCGGTGGCGCACCTGCTGTTCCAGCGCCAGCGCCTGGTCCAGGCGCAGCACGCGCATTTCCGCCTCCGGCTTGCTGCCACCGGCCGACTCCAGGCGCACCTCGGCCACGCCGAAGGCGCGATGCAGCAGGCTCTGGTGAACGCCGACGTTGTGGATGCGCGCGAAGGGGATCTCGCGCACGCTGCGGTTGAGCCAGCCACTGCGCAGGGTCAGGCCATCGCGGCCGATCCGGTAGCGAAAGGTCAGGTAACGCAGGATCGAGCTGGCCACCAGCACGGCGATGACGATCAGCGAGGCCAGGTGCTGCCAGGGCTCGTCGCGTTGGGTGCGGCCGCCGAAGATCAGCAGCGCGCCCAGCGGCACGATGAACTGCTTGAGCTGCTGCAGCAGCACGAACAGCCACGACCACGGATGCAGGCGGCGTTCTGCCATGTCCTCCCGCGGCGCGGAAGGCGGATCGAGCGCCTCGCTCACAGGGCGTCGTCGTGGTGGTCGAGCTGCCGCGCCAGGCGGTCGCGCAGGCGTTCGGCATCGAGCTGGTCCAGCCCGGCCACCGCCACCGCGTTGAGCTTGGTGCCGGCGGTATGCACCACCAGGGTGGACAGGCCGACCGAGCGCTCCAGCGGACCGCGCTTGAGGTCCAGGTGCTGCACGCGCGAAAGCGGTACGCGGGTCTCGGTCTGCCACCAACGCCCGCGGCGCAGGCCCAGGCTGTCCTCATCCAGCCGCCACTGCGTGGCCCGATGCCGGCGCACGCCGATCCAGCCGCCGATCACCAGCCCGGCCACGCCCAGGCCCAGCAGGGCCAGCCACCACCCGGTGGGGTGCCACAGCAACAGCGGCCCACAGCCGGCCACCAGCAGGGTGGTGGCCATGCCGACCGCGCCACCCAGCGCGGCCAGGCGGGCGCCCCGGGAGGGCAGCGGCTTCCAGTCTTCTTCGGTCGCGGGCAGTGCAAGGTCTTGGACGGCGGACACGCGATCGATCCTTCGAGGGGGCGCCGGGAGCCTATCACTCCCGCAGCGGCTTGCCTCGCCTGCGCCGGGGCCAGGCGCTCAGCGCGAGGAGTGGATCAGGGCGTCCACATCCAGCGCATGGCCGGCACGCGCGGCCTTGGTGCGCAGGTAGTGCTCGTTCTCAGCGGTCAGCAGGCCGGTGACCGGCTCGCGGCCGACCACGTCCACCCCGGCCGCGCGCAAGCGCTCGACCTTGGACGGGTTGTTGGACAACAAGGTGATCCGGCGAATGCCGAGCAGCCCCAGCATGGCCGCGGCGGCATCGTAGCGGCGCTCATCGGCGCCAAACCCCAGCTGCGCGTCGGCATCGATCGTGTCCAGGCCGTCGTGCTGGTAGCCGTAGGCGCGCATCTTGGCGGCGATGCCGGTGCCGCGGCCTTCCTGGTCCAGGTACAGCAGCACGCCGCCGCCCAGCTCCTTGAGCCGCAGCAGGCCATGGCGCAGCTGGTCGCCGCAGTCGCACTTGAGCGAGCCGAACAGGTCGCCGGTCAGGCAGGACGAATGCACCCGCACCGGCACCACCGCGTCGGCATCGGGATGGCCGACGATGATCGCCACCTGGTCGCGCTGGGCCACCCCGCCACGGAACACCGCGAACTGGGTCATGCCGATATCGCGCAGGGGCACCGGTGAGCGCGTCACCAGCGCGTACTCGCGGGCGGCCTGCTGCGCACCTTCGCTCAGGTCGGCCAGGGAGATCCGGTCGCAGCCATCGAAGCAGCGATCCTCGGCCGCAAGCCTCACCGCCACCAGCGCCGGCAGCAGCAGGCCCAGGCGGGCCACTTCCACCGCGGCCGCATCCAGCGCATCGCCGGGCTGCCAATCGCGGGGTGCGCTGGCATCGCGCAGGTACCCCAGCGCGGCCAGGTCGGCGTAGTCCACCTGGGCCAGGGCGAAGCGGGCACCCGTGGGCGCCTCCAGGCCGAGCACCTGCGCCCGCGGCGGCGGCACGAACAGGTACTGGCGCTGGCCCGCGGCCTGGACGAAGGCGGCGTAGCTCTGCTGGGTGCTGCCGTCCAGGGCGATGAAGGCCAGGCGCTGCTCGCCGTCTTCGATCACCACCGGCCGCCCGGAGCGCAGCTCGGACGCGGCGCGCTCGCAGCGGATCGCGGCCGGATTGCCGAACAGCGGGGCGGCAGGAGGGGCGGCAGTGGAGGTATGGGGGTGGGTCATGACACGGGTCCGGAACCGAAAGCCGCCGGCGGGCGGTCGCTCGGGTCTTTCATGGCGTCCGCTGGGCCCAAGGGCAAGGGGCGCCGGGGAAGGGCAGGGCGCTTATTCTCGCGCAGGCCGGGCTGGCTTGCCGCGGAACGCTGCGATCTGGAAGCCAGGAGTGAGCGGAGAGGAGTGAGGAGTGAGTAAAAGCCAGGAGTGAGCGCAGAGGAGTGAGGAGTGAGCAAAGGCAAGGGCGTGAGCAGGAGTCCCGCGAGCAACCGGCTGCGCTCTTGCTTCTACTCACTCCTCACTCCTCTGCGCTCACTCCTCGCTCAATGCGGATGACGTTCCGTCGCATACGGATTGGCCTCCCCGCTGCCCGGCGGCCGCAGCGTGTACCGCTTGTAGGTCCACTGGTACTGGGCGGGGTCGCGGCGGGCGACGTGCTCGATCTCGGCGTTGAGCGCGGTGGCGGCGGTGACCGGGTCGGGGTCGGCGATGGCCGGTGCGACCGGGCGCACGTGCAGGGCGAACTCCAGGTTCGGGCCGATGCGCTCGCACCAGCACAGCAGCACGGTGGCGCCGGTGCGCTCGGCCAGGCGATTGACCAGGGTCATGGTCAGCGCCGGCACGCCGAAGAACGGGGCGAACACGCCGTCGCCGGCCTTGGGCTGCTGGTCGGGCAGGATGCCGACCGCGCCGCCCTCCTTGAGCACCTTGAACAGCTGCCGCACCGCCGGCCCCTCGGCGCGGACCTGGCGGATGTTCTCCGCGGCCCGGGCCTGCAGCAGGAAGGCATCGCCCACGGCCGACTCGGGCGGGCGATACACGATGGAGATCGGCCCGCGCGAGGACAGCCACTGGTTCAGCAGCTCCCAGTTGCCGAAGTGCGGGGCGGCCACGATCAGCCCTTTGCCCGAGGCCAGCGCCGCGTCGTACAGGTCCTGGCCGTAGCGCTCGCGCAGGCGCGCCAGGTTCTGCCCGGCCGGCTGGCTCCACAGGCGGAAGGTCTCCAGCGTCTGCCGCGCGCTGGTGCGCAGCACCGCGCGCTGCAGGTCTTCGCGCTGGCTGGGCAGCAGCTCGGGATAGGCCAGCTCCAGGTTGCGGCGCGCCACCCGGCTCTCGCGTGCGTCCAGCCGCAGCCACAGCCAGGCGATGCCATCGGCCAGGCGACGCAGCCAGGGCCAGGGCAGGGCGGTGAGCAGGGCGACGGCGCGATGGAGCAGGGCGGCCAGGGTGTGCGGCTTCATCCGCGCAGTGTAACGGCCCGCTTTGCGTGCGCCGGCTTGCAATCGCACCAGGCCGTCGCCATCTGGCAGTGCATCGTCCCGCGGATGGAGTCGCAGCCCGCCATGCTCTGCCTGATCCAGCGTGTCAGCCGCGCCTCGGTGGAAGTGGAGGGCCGCACCATCGGCGCGATCGGGCCGGGGCTGCTGGCGCTGGTGGCGGTCGAGCCTGGCGACACGGACGCGCAACTGGCGCGCATGGCCGAGCGCCTGCTCGGCTACCGGGTCTTCGCCGACGAGGCAGGGCGGATGAACCGATCGGTGGCCGATACCGCCGGCGGCTTGCTGCTGGTCAGCCAGTTCACCCTGGCGGCCGACACCCGCTCGGGGATGCGCCCCAGCTTCACCAGCGCCGCCCCGCCGCAGGAGGCAGAAGCGAAATTCGACCGCTTCGTGGCGATCTGCCGTGAAAAACACGCGCCGGGCGTTGAAACCGGGCAGTTCGGCGCCCATATGGTGGTAAGCCTTGTCAACGACGGTCCCGTGACCTTTCTGCTGCGGAGCTGACGTTGAGGCAGGCAGGCCGCAAGACCTGCGGCCGTGGCGCGATATTCGGCGACTGGATCGGTCGCTGCGGTTGGCGCGGTGCGAGCTGCGACACCGAGCGCGCGATGCAACCTGCGACACGACTTTGAACGTTCTTCAACGGCCTTCCTGAACGGAAGGTCAAAACCGGACGGGAAAGCCCCCGGCTGGTATAATGCTAGGTTCCCTTATTTCCTCTCAGACGGCGGCGCAAGCACTCATGGCCAACGAACGTCCTGCCCAGGCATCCGACATCAAGCTGTTGATCAGCAAAGGTCTCGAGCAAGGTTACCTGACCTATGCCGAGGTCAATGATCACCTGCCTGACGACATGGTCGACCCGGAGCAGATCGAAGACATCATCGGCATGATCAACGGCATGGGCATCCAGGTCCATGAAGTTGCGCCCGATGCAGAAACCCTGCTGCTGGCTGGCGAAGCCTCCGGTAACCGCGAAGTCGACGAGACCGCGGCCGAAGAAGCCGCCGCCGCGCTGACCTCGCTGGACAGCGAAGGCGGCCGCACCACCGACCCGGTGCGCATGTACATGCGTGAGATGGGCACGGTGGAGCTGCTGACCCGCGAAGGCGAAATCGCCATCGCCAAGCGCATCGAGGAAGGCCTGGGCCAGGTGCAGGCCTCGCTGGGCCTGATGCCGAGCATCGTGGAGATGCTGCTGGAGGAGTACGAGCAGCACAAGGCCGGCAAGAAGCGCCTGGCCGAGGTGGTGGTCGGCTTCAACGACTACGCCGCCGAGGAAGAGGCCGCCGCTGCGGCCGCGGCCGAGGAAGCGGCCAATCCCACTTCCGACGACGCCGATGCCGATTCGGACGATGACAGCGACGACGGCGACGACGATGCCGGCGATGCCGAGGACGCCGGCCCCACCGGTCCGGACCCGGAAGAGGTCGCGCGCCGCATGGAAGTCATGTCCACCGCGCTGGCCAAGTTCAAGAAGGGCCACGCCAAGAGCGCCGACTTCAAGGGCGGTGCCAAGCTGCGCGAGGAGATGTCCGAAGTCCTGGTGACGCTCAAGCTGCCGCTGCCGCTGACCGACGTGCTGGTGCGCGCGGTGCGCGACCTGCTGGCCGACATCAAGAAGCACGAGCGCCGTGTGCTGCACCTGTCCTGCAACGTGGCCAAGATGCCGCGCAAGGACTTCATCCGGTCCTGGGAAGGCAATCAGACCAACCTGGAGTGGGTGGACGAGGCGCTCAAGCGCAAGCAGAAGTGGTCCTCGGGCCTGCGTGAGGTCAAGGACCAGATCATTGCCGAGCAGCAGGCCACCATCGACCTGGAAAAGGCGACCCTGCTGTCGCTGGCCGAGATCCGCGAGATCACCCGCACCATGGCCTACGGCGAAGCCAAGGCGCGCAAGGCCAAGAAGGAAATGGTCGAGGCCAATCTGCGCCTGGTGATCTCCATCGCCAAGAAGTACACCAACCGCGGCCTGCAGTTCCTGGACCTGATCCAGGAGGGCAACATCGGCCTGATGAAGGCGGTGGACAAGTTCGAATACCGCCGCGGCTACAAGTTCTCGACCTACGCCACCTGGTGGATCCGCCAGGCGATCACCCGCTCGATCGCCGACCAGGCGCGCACCATCCGTATCCCGGTGCACATGATCGAGACGATCAACAAGCTCAACCGCATTTCCCGCCAGATGCTCCAGCAGTACGGCCGCGAGGCCACGCCGGAGGAGCTGGCCAAGGAAATGGACATGCCGGAAGACAAGATCCGCAAGGTCATGAAGATCGCCAAGGAGCCGATCTCCATGGAGACCCCGATCGGCGACGACGAGGACTCGCACCTGGGCGACTTCATCGAGGACACCAACGTGGAGTCCCCGATCGAGAACACCACCAACATCAATCTGATGGAAACGGTGCGCGACGTCCTGGCCGGCCTGACCCCGCGGGAAGCCAAGGTGCTGCGCATGCGCTTCGGCATCGACATGAATACCGACCACACCCTGGAGGAAGTCGGCAAGCAGTTCGATGTCACCCGCGAGCGCATCCGCCAGATCGAGGCCAAGGCGCTGCGCAAGCTGCGTCACCCCTCGCGTTCGGAGCAGCTGCGCAGCTTCCTGGACATCGACTGATCCGCATCGCCCCTGGCGAAGACCGAAAGGCCCTGCATCCGCAGGGCCTTTCGCGTGAAGGCGCCCCGGATTTTGTTGCCATAACATCGATCTCGTTACACTGCCCTGCAACAAGATCCTGTTCAGCCGTTGCGCGCGGTCCGGTTGCGCCATCGCCAGACGATCAAGGAGGATTCGTGTCCAACGCCCCGCAGTGCTGTCATCCGTCCGAGCCGCCGGCCCCGGGCACCCTCTCCTCCCGTCATAGACACCCCCGGTCCTGATGGTTTCACCCAACGAAGATGCGATGGCCTACGAGGCCATGCCCCCGGAAGCGCCGCTGGCCATGCCCAAGCAGACGCTGTCCAGCGGCACGCTCAAGAACCCCGGCAAGCTGCCCAGCGCGCCGCCGCACATGTTCTGGCGGCGGCTGTACATCATCGGCGGCACGCTGCTGATCACCGCCCTGGGCACCTTCCAGATGTTCCGCGTGCTGGCCGCCGATGGCCTGGTCACGATCCTGGAGCTGGTGCTGCTGTGCTTCTTCGCGGTGCTGTTCGGCTGGGTCTCGCTGTCCTTCGTCAGCTCGGTGGCCGGCTTCCTGCTGATCTACACGCGCCGCCAGCGCCGCCTGGGCATCCGCGGCGACAAGCCGCTGCCGCCGCTGACGGTCAAGACCGCGCTGCTGATGCCCACCTACAACGAGGAGCCGCAGCGGCTGATGGCCGGCCTGCAGGCGATCTACGAGTCGGTGGCCGAGACCGGCTACCTGGAGCGCTTCGATTTCTTCATCCTCAGCGACACCACGCGCGGGCCGATCCGGCTGGAGGAAGTGGCCGAGTTCCACCGGCTGCGCGAGCGCGTGGGCGGCGGCAGCAATCTGTACTACCGGCACCGGTCGGACAACAGCGAGCGCAAGGCCGGCAATATCGCCGAGTGGGTGCGCCGCTTCGGTGGCAACTACCCGCAGATGCTGGTGCTGGATGCCGACAGCCTGATGACCGGCGACACCATCGTGCGCCTGGCTGGTGCGATGGAAGCGCACCCGGACGTGGGCCTGATCCAGTCGCTGCCGCTGATCGTCAACGGCAACACGCTGTTCGCGCGCATGCAGCAGTTCGCCGGGCGCGTGTACGGGCCGGTGATCGCCCACGGCGTGGCCTGGTGGCACGGCACCGAGAGCAACTACTGGGGCCATAACGCGGTCATGCGCACGCGCGCCTTCGCCGAGTGCGCCGGCCTGCCGCCGCTGAAGGGCATCGCCCCGTTCAAGGGGCACGTGCTCAGCCATGACTTCGTCGAGGCCGCGCTGATCCGCCGCGGCGGCTGGGCCTGCCACATGACCCCGGCGCTGGGTGGCAGTTTCGAGGAAGGCCCGCCCTCGCTGACCGACCTGCTGGTGCGTGACCGTCGCTGGTGCCAGGGCAACCTGCAGCACATCGGCGTGCTGCCCACGCGCGGCCTGCACTGGGTCAGCCGCATGCATTTCCTGGTGGGCATCGGCCACTACCTGACCGCGCCGATGTGGGCCATGTTGATGCTGATCGGCCTAGGGATTCCGCTGACCGGCGACACCATGTCCTTAGGGATGAAGGAGCTGTCCCTGATCTCGCCGGCCTCGTACTGGCGCAGCCTGGACCCGGCGCGCATCGTCTATGTGTTCGGCGCGACCATGTTCGCGTTGTTCGCGCCCAAGTTCATGGGCTACCTGGCGATCCTGTCGGACAAGCAGACCCGCAAGGGCTGCGGTGGCGTGTGGCGCATGCTGGTCAGCATGATCATCGAGAGCATCCTGGCCGCACTGATGGCGCCCATCGTGATGTTCGTGCAGTCCCGCGGCGTGGCCGAGGTGCTGGCCGGCAAGGATTCGGGCTGGGACGCGCAGCGCCGCGACGACGGCAGCCTGCCGTGGTCGGCGCTGGTGCGGCGCTACGGCACGGTGACCCTGTTCGGCCTGGCCCTGGGCACGGCGGCGTGGTTCATCTCCCCGGCGCTGTTCGCCTGGATGTCGCCGGTGATCATCGGCATGGTGCTGGCCATTCCCACCGTAGCCATGACCTCCTCGGTCACCCTGGGCCGCTGGTTGCGCACGTACCGCCTGCTGAGCATCCCGGAAGAGACCAAGCCCCCGGCCATCCTGACCCGCGCCAAGCAGCTGCGCCTACCGGCGTCCACCGGCCCGACGCCGCCCTCGCCGCCGCCGCCGGTCCACGACAGCGAGCTGCAGGTCGAACGCCGCGTCGCCTGAGGCGCTTAGGGCGCCTTCGTCCAGTAAACTGCACGCCCGCCGCAATGGCGGGCGCTGCATGTCGCGGGCCTATAGCTCAACGGTTAGAGCAGAGGACTCATAATCCTTTGGTTCCAGGTTCGAATCCTGGTGGGCCCACCACGCTGAAGTCCCAGGAAATCCTATGTGGTGCCGAAGCCCCCTGATCAGGGGGTTTTTCGTTCTTGGCGTCCCATGGATTTCAAGCTGCCGCACTACGCAAATCCGGAAGCGCAGGGGGGAGGCAGAGGCTGCTTCCAGGAGCTGGAGGGACCATCACGATGCTTGACTGGGTTGTTTGACATGACTGGAATGTACGGCACTACTCCGTATAGATAGGGGCCTGCCATGACCAACGCTAATGCCCGCCTCGACCTGCGCTTGAACCCTGCCGACAAGGCGCGGATTTCCCTTGCCGCCGCTCTGCGTGGTGTACCGCTTTCGGCCTTTGTGCGTGATGCGGTCATGCGCGAGGCGGAGAGCGTCATGGCCGCCGAGCTGACAGCGACCTTGTCGGCGGAAGAGTCCAAGCGCTTCCTGAAAGCCCTGGATGTCCCCTTCCAGCCCAATGCTAAGTTAAAGAAGGCTCTCGCCCGCGTTGGGCAGGGCTGAGTGCGTGCTGCTCGTTGAGCAACTCCAGCCAAAGCGGCACGACCGCAACAGCTTCAGCTGCGGGGAGTCGACACTGGATGCCTATCTGCGCCGGCAGGCGGTGCAGCACCATCGCGATGGCATCCGCACGCCCCACGCTCTTGCTGACAGAGTTGCAAGAGCGGGATCGCAAGCGCCTGCCGAACTATCCAGTGCCCGCGATCCGGATGGGACGCTTGGCGTGGCCATCAGACTGCAGAGAGTGCGCTGACGCTGTATCTGTCGCTGGAAACTTCGCGATGCGACCCAAAGCGGGCGTTCACAAGTTGAATTCGGCTGCACCGAGCTGCCGCGTTGAGCCGGGGGCGTCAATCGTAGTTACTCAGAGGTCGCCGTGGAGTTTCTTGCCTAGCTATAGGCCTCGGTAAATCGCTCGGGTGGGGTTGGCTAATCGGGAGAAACTGCGTTCAGTCCTCCGCGCTCATCTCATGTTCTTGCGGGACGCGCGGTCCAAAGTCGATCATAGTCGGCGCCACGGGATTGCGGCGGCCATTTTGGAGCACGAATAAGTACAGGTAGTGGAATGGGTGAGTCCACGCCTACCACTATGGCTTCCCCTTGGCCTAGTGTAGGTAGGAAGGATGCTGCGCTAGAGTCGAGATTGCCACACGCCTTTTCCACGACATTCCTATCTCGCTCATTGATGAGCCGATGGACAATGAACATGCCCATCTGACTGAGAACATCTTCGGGAATGTCGCGCGGGCGCTGCGTCGCGAGGACGCAAGTCAGGCTGTATTTGCGACCCTCTTTGGCGATGAGGCCGAATGCATCCAGTGGGGTCTTCGAGAATTCGTCACCGATGTTCTTATCGAGGAATTGGTGTGCTTCATCTAGAAGGACTACAAGCGGATTCGAGCTGAACCGGCCCTGCCTGGCGAGACGAAGGAGGTGGCGGCCCACAGCATTGGCGACAAGCTCCCTTGTGTTGTGCTCAAACGGCAGGTACTCCATGCTCACGCGCAGAACCCGTTTCGTCGAATCTCCCAGAAATCGATCAATGGACGTGGTGAGCGGCTCATCGAGGCGATGCGGCTGAAACACACAAGCGAGGTGAGCTGAGCTTACGTCTGAGGAGATGCGAGAGATAAGAGTGGTGCAGAAGCCAAGCTCATTGGCATTGGCGCCACCCCACATTCGCGCCCCGCGATTGCTTGTCAGCCAGACGCATTCTTCTTCGACTTGTTTCGCAAGGAGATTAATACTGAAATCTGCCCCGATCTCCGTTAGCGCCGATCCGTGTTGCAGAAGTGCGTTTTCAAACGCCACTTTTGACTGATCGGCCTTCCGCACGAGCCCGTCAAATGAAATGCTTGGGGCTAGGTGGGCAAGCTTGAGACTCCTGAGGGCCTCACGAAGCTTAGGGACTTGGGCGCTCGCACTCGGGCGGAACATTGCGAACAGGTCGGTTTCCGAAAACTGGCTGTAGGGGAAGCTCACGAACTTGCGGGGGTCTCCTTCAACCTCTCGGAGGCCGCCAAGATGAACATGGTCGATGCTTTCCCCTTGCCCTTGGTATTCCCCAGTGGCATCAAAGAGGATGGCTTTGCCTCCGAGGCGGGCGATCTCTTCGACAAGGTGGGCCAATGTCCAACTCTTACCACCACCTGTGGTGCCGAGTACCGCGCAATGTCGTCCGAAAATATGCGCAGGGGTAATTGAGACGCTCGTATTTTGGGCGTGCGGAAAAATCGCCAAGTGAACTTTGTTCGTCTCTGAATGATTGCTCCCTTCCACTGCCTGCTTAATCAGGCGTGGGTGTGCCGAAAATACATGTTGGCCTATGCGTGGATGGATGGGAACGCCCCCGAGAGACGCCCCTGATTCCAAGTCCATAGCCGTCAAGAGTTGGATAACGCCCAGTGGATGAGGTGACGATGCTTGCTCCGAGGTCGGCTCGACACTTAGGCGGTCGCGTTCGGGAAGACGGACCTCGATGATCCGTCCCAGCACCGCATGCTCTTCGCCTTCGATTACTACGAACTCCCCGACTTGGCCCCCCGGGACCGAGAATCCGGCGAAATGAGATCCTGCGGGTGTAGATGCCAAAGGTAAGTTCACCTCGACACCTCTGGGGCGCACGTGGCACACCGTCCCGACATAACGGCTTTGGTCGAAGGGTGCTATGGCAAGGCTGCTCACGGCCGTTCCGCCCGGCGCAGGCGTTCTACGTGCTGCTCCATGTCTGACTCGGCAGCCAGATCCGGCACATAAGGCATGAGGGTCTCGAACCCACAGTTCAACAGCGCGAGGCGCGCGTCACCGGAGCCCGCGAGAACTTGAATTCGCTTCAGATACCTATTGGTTAGCGCTTCGCCAGGAGTTGGCAAATGTCCTTCCACTGGTGCCGAAGGCGCGAGATATGGCCCAACCACTACAGCCTTAAGGCTCAGGTTTGACCGGATAGCTGACATGATCGGCTCTGCAATATGTGTGTCTTTGAAGCCAAAGCCGATAACGAGTAGTCCCGTGTTTGGTTCGCGGAGAGCCGCTTGCAGTGCTGCGATCATCTCCAAGTAAGGCTGCTCAAACGCGAGCTCGAACTTGGAACTGCGCGGATAAATCAGCAGCGGCTTGTTGGTTCCATGCCACTTGTATATTTCGCCGGTTGTCGCGTCTCGGGTCCAGTCGATGGATCCGTGCAGCTTGTAGAGATGGAACACGTTAGGGATAAAGTCCTGGGTGTCACTCTCCTTCGACCTTCGCACAATGTCGTAGGTGAAGTTGACTGCGTCGAACGTCGGAGGGCTTGTGTGCGAAAAGCCATCCAACACGATATATCTGCCTTGCCGGCCAGCTTCTTCAAAGCATCGGTCGTAGTTTGTTGTGAAAATCTTTGTTCGTGACTTGCGATTGGTGCGTCTTGCTGTGCGACGGAGAAATTCTGAATGCACAGGTAGATCATGGTTTGCCAGAACAAAATTGGTGGCTTTCGCTATCTCATCTTCTGCAAGCGTAATGAAAGAAATAACGGCAGCGCGCTGCGGGTCTGAAAGAAAGCTTTCGGCCAACCGGCAACGCGACAATAGGGCCTCGATATCATGCGGGAGCCCTGTGTATCCGACGACATCCAACACTTCCGAAAAGCTGGACACGCCTGCGACCAATTCGTCATTGACACGCGTCGCAACAAGATCCCACAGAGCCTTCATCGTCGGAGGTGCAGCCCCATCAGGATGAGGCTTGACGCACAGGGATGTTCCAAGACCTGATAGGACAACGAGGTTGTTGCATCGGAATAGATCCGAGAGAACACGGCGAGCTTCTTGAGTGGCCGCGTCCGGCTTTGCTACTTCGCCCGAATGCGGGAGAGCAGGCAGCGGAGGTCCTATCCAGTTACCTGATGTGTTTGCGCTGAGAATTTTCAAATTGCCCCCGCTGAGATTTGACGCAGACGATTACATCACGCGACTAGCTTGGATGCGACCGTCATGCTTGGAGCGCGGCGATAGGTTAGCGGTTTAACCGAGGAGAACGACCGCTTGCCCGCCGGTAGACGTCGGTCTCTTTCCGGTCGGATGGGCTGCGCCCCGCGCGCTGAGGCCGAAAGCCCAAGCCCCGCTACGGCCTGTCAGCACGCCCTTAGGCAGCGACGTTCAACCGCTCACGCGCCAATCGGACAAAGAGCTCGTAACGGGGAACAAACGAGCGGGAGGCTTCGTTAAGCACGCGGGCACTTTCGAGCACGTGCGCGGGGCGTGGTCCACCACGTTCGCGCCACGGATACACAGTCCGCCAACCTTCATTGTGGTCGTTGGGGACGGTTTCCCGAGCAAAATCCGTAGCGAGGGCTAGGGCGGCGCGGTAGAGGGCGAGCCGTTCTACTTCCAATGTCGCGTCCAGAAACTTGCGATTTGGATCATCCCAACTCTCGACAAACTGATTCAAAGGCTGCAGCCACTCGGCCCGGTAGTCGGCACCAAAATTGGCTTCGCGTAGGACGCGTATCGTGGGTTCAAACGGCAGCGCTGCCTGAAAATCGGCAAAGAGGGCCTGGTCATGCGCCGCCACTGAGGGCACCGCGGCCGCGGTCCGCGGCGCCGGGCCCTCAGTCTTTAGATAGGCGACGAGAACGGCGACCGCCGGCAAGAAGGCAGTAACCGAGGAAAACGACAGCGACTGGCTTTCGTAGAGCTCCACGGCGCACCATGCGGCGGGCACAAGCGTGGCCAGGATGGTAAGGCAGAGCAGCAACACGCGCATGAGGTCCCCTCCAGGTGGCGCCCATTATCACTGCTTCCCTTCCCTTGGCCATGCGCCGCCGCACCAATCTCCAAGAGAGCTCTGGCGGCGGCATGAGGGTAGTAGCGTCGCCGCTCGCGGCGGGCAAGCGGCGCACGTTAGATCGGTGCGTCGTTGACCCGTAACGCAGGACTCGGCTTTCATGGCGGCACGCCGCCATTGCGCGAAGAACTTGATGGAGTGGAGACGGATGCGTAGTGAACCCGTAGCGGCCTTGGAGCTGGCAGATGAGTACGTGCAGGCCGCCGCGCCGCTGCTGGATGCAGCTACCGGCATCCAGCACATGGCCGTCTTCCTCAACCCCGATCCCAAGGTGGTCCACGCAGAGCCTTCGGTCTGGCCCGCATTGCGGGCCGCGTATGTGCTGAGCCTGCTCGAACGCAGCCATCTGGCGTGCGTGGTCACCCTCGCCCGCAATCATCGTTGGCTGAGCGGGGTGCTCAGCAGTGTCGACACTAACAACCTGCTGGCCTTCGCTGCTTGCCTGCGCGGATTCCTAGAAGCCGCCGCGGACAGCCACGACGTGCTGCAGTATCTCCCTCGGGCCCTAATCGAAGGTCGCGACTATTTCTACGCGGCGCTGCATCGGCCCAAGCGTGTGCAAGCTGAACTCAGCTTCGGTCCGCTAGAGGACCGGCTGATCCATTTCGCCTTCGCAAGGCGGCAGGAGAAAGGCGCCGGCGCACCATCGACCCACGCGCCCAAGGCCGCCACCGAGTACATCCGGCAGATCCAAAGCTTTGGTGTGGACGGCGCAGTTGCCTTGTACGCCGAACTGTGCGAGCTGACGCACCCCGCAGCGCCATCGGTCGATTGTTTCCTGGACGCCACGACGTGCAATTATGTGTTGAATCTCCACAAGGACCAGGACTGCATCAAGAACCTTCTGCGGCGCCACAACGAGGTCCTGATCAGGCTGCTGATGTACAGTTTCAATCCAGCGCTAGCCGGGCTCGCGTTCCTGGCGAGACTGGCGCCAGGCTGGCCTGCACCAAGCGACCGCAGCCTACGGGATATACCGCTCGCCACTCGGAGCATGCCGCTCTTCGATGCACTGCCGATCCGATTCGGCGAGGCGAAGCCAGTCGCATGGCTTCAGCAAGCGCTGTCGCAGCTGGCGCAATCCCCGTCGAGCGCCCCGTAGCACCCCGTAGCACCCCGTAGCGCCGCTTATCGGGCAGGCCGCAGCCGACATACTCAGGCTCGGTAATCGATAACAGCTTCTGGTCAGACGCGGAAGTCCGCTTCTGGCCGATAGCGGTCACCCATGGCGGATTGTTCTTAGACATGCGCTACGTACGTGGCCGCATCGAGATGACAGTGTGGGGCGATGACGCCGGGCAGTTCGAAAAGACGTGGCCGGGCCCGGAAATCGAAGATGCGGTAGAGACGATGCTGATTAGTTTCGGCTTCCGAGCGCGCCAGTTCGTTGCGGCTAACGTGGAATGGAGTCAGGATGCCGAATGCGGTGGTTTTGACCTCGATGAGTCGCTCTCGGCTATCGGTCTCATAGGAGAGCACGTCGTATCCTAGGCCGTCGCCCCGCGATGTACCCACGTGTTCGACCCGACCTGCCAGCAGTTTCTGGCCGGCTGCATGAAAGCGGCGGGTTTCCAGCTCCATCACGAACAACTCGCCGGCGCGACCGAGCGGGGGCTGGTAGTTGCCACGCGGCTTGTACCCATCGATGTACGCGCTGTGCTTGTTGACAGTGGAGCCCCTCAGTAGCAATCTCACCTACAAGGAGCGTAGAAACTCCTCGTACAGCGGTGCCCACCTCCGACAAATCGGTGGGTTTTTTGTGCCTCGCGTTTCAGCGAGTCGCAGCCGACGTGATTCCTGCGTCGGGAGGGCGGCTAATACAACACCCGCAAGGGGAATACGCCCGCCGTCTGTACGCGGTTTCTAACCTCCCGACTTCCCGTCCGCCGGTCACGGCGGGCGGTCACTTCATGGTGAGCAGGAGAGGCGACGATGGTGGAGCACACGTTCGATGATCAGCACATGCAAGGTGAAGGTCTGTCAGAGACCAGTCAACAGCTGCTGAGGCAGATCAAGCACTATCTTCGAGGCTCGGCGCGGCTGGCGCCGGGGTGTATGGCAGGCGATGCCATCGAAGATGAGCCACAGACCGACCTTGCGGACCTGGCGGCTTGTCTAGAACAAGCGGCGGCGCAACTCGAGTCCTTGTTGCAGGATCTGTCGCGAATGCGGCTGGTCGGCACGTCGCGGGCCGCTGCCATTGAAGGCGCAGACGCGCAGACAGATTGCGACCAGCTAGCGCAAGCGGACGGCGAAGCGCGTGAGGCGGACGAGCCTGCGTGGAATTTCGGCGTCACGCTGGATCAGTTCGACAGGCTGGACACCCTGGTGACGGGTATCAAGGCGTTTGGCGATGCTGTCCATGCGGATGACTCGGCCGAGTTTGCCGCCGGCACCGTGGGCACGCTTGGCTTGGCCATCTTCGACCGCGCCGTCGAGGTGCATGACCTTCTCATGGAGATCGAGACGCAAGCGCTGCCTGCATGCGCGCATTCCAGCTTGTCTGTAAAAGAGGCCGCGCCCGCCTATGGTCTGACGCCCGCTCGCCGTGCCGGCAAGGCAATGAGGGTCAAGGACTCGCCGGGTGTCTACCTATCGTGCATGCCGCCGCCGGATGTACTGCGGCTGCACTGACAGGGGTTGGCCGGGCCGATCCGCATGATCGGTCCGGTCGGCGGTGGGTTGTCCAGCGCAATAGGAAGGCTTCAATCGCCCAGCGAAGCGGGCCGCGCTGGTGGGTAGACTGATCGAGAGACGAGCGGTGTCTGTGGTCATGCCTTGGCCACGCAGTGTCCTTCGAATGTTCCAGCGACCTGCATGGCGGATTGTTGTTGAGCGTCTATCTCATGTCGACGCATCGGCCCCCTTGATCCCCGGATGCCGCGTACTCACCAGCCGCAGGAAAGTCTCATGCTGGTAGCGGCTCATGCGCAGCTGCTGGCCGTTGTCCAGGGTGATGACGTGGTGGCCGTTGAACCAGGGGTCGATGGTCTTGATGCGCTGGATGTTGACGATGGCCGAGCGGTGCACGCGGGCGAAGCGACGCGGGTCCAGGCGCGCCTGCAATGCACTCATGGTCTCGCGGAGCTCGTGGATGCGGCCGGGGACGTGGATCTGCACGCTGTTGCGGTTGGAGCGGATCCAGATGATGTCCTCGACGTCGACGAAGACCACGCGCTCGTCCTCGAGGACCGGAATGCGCGACAGGTACTCGTCGCGCTCGCAAAACCCCTGCTGCCTGGGCAGCTGTTTGTGTTTCATCGGACATATGAAGCCGCAACCCAGAGCGGACACCACGGGCGACGCTCCGTCGCCATTTCGTCGGCGATCCGGGTGATTCATCGGCGGCATCCGGGGCTTGGTCGCTAACGGGTTGCCACGCCCCCGCGCGGGCGGCAACTTGCAGCGGCGATCACGTCGACCTGGAGACCGCATGACCCCCGTTGCCCTGTATTCGCCCGATCCGGCCCGCGGCTGGCTGCCCTGGGCCTGGCTGACGCCGATCCTGATGATCCTGTTCAACGCGGTACCGGTGATCGCGCTGGACGGGTGGATGCAGTCGCAGCATTGGTCGACGCCGCGCGGCGATCCGATCGGCCTCGCGGGCTTGCATGCGCTGCTGTGGATCGGCTTCGCGCCGACGCTGGCGGCCGTGATCGCCTGGGTACGCTTCGTCGAAGGGCGCTCGCTGGCGAGCATCGGGCTGACCGGTCCGGCGCCGCTGAAAACCTTCCTGCGCGGAGTGGCCGTTGGGTTCGGCACGATCGCGCTGGTCGTAGGCGCGATCTGGATGGCTGGCGGCATGCAGGCGGCGGGCTTGGGGCAGGCCTGGCGCTCGCCCGTCAGTCTGCTGCACATCGGTCTACTGCTATTGAGTTTCATGTTCCAGGCGAGCGTGGAGGAAGTCGTCTTCCGCGGCTGGATGCTGTCGGTGGTGGCGCGCAAGACCAATGTCGCGGTGGCAGTGCTGCTGGTGTCGCTCGTTTTCTGCTTCCTGCATTTCAGTCCGCACCAGCCGCCCCTGGTCGTGCTTGGCACGTTCCTGTTCTCGCTGTTCGCCTGCGCCTGGGCGCTGCGGACCGGCAATATCTGGGGCGTGATGGGCTGGCACGCGGGGTGGAACTGGTTGCTCGCGACCGGCTTCGAACTGCCCGTCACCGGCATGGATGCGCACTTGCCGGCGCTGTTGGTGGCGCTGCGCCCGCAAGGCCTCGACACCCTGACCGGTGGCGCGCAAGGGCCGGAAGGCAGTTACCTGTGCAGCGTCTTCTTCGTCGTCGCGATCGCGTGGATCCAGTGGCGAAAGACGCGCGGAGTTCGGAGCTTCTCGCCGACCAGCGGGTAACGCCACGGCCTGGGCGGCATCGCCCCGTCCGGGCCCTTGCCGATCGGATGCTGGTTCGCGCCGTACCGGCGACGACCGATGGAGCGTCTGCTAGCGCTCGGTGGGCCGATCGACGCTCTGCTATGGGTCTTCTCGGTAGCGACCGACCCGCTGCATTGGTCTGATCCAGAGGCGAGCGGTGCTCGTGGTCATGCCGTGACCACGCGTGGCCTAATGCTTGGGTCGGGCACCTGCACGGTGGATTGCTGATGGGCAGCTACTCATGCCGAGGTATCCGCCCCCTTGATCCCCGGCTGCCGCGTACTCACCAGCCGCAGGAACGTCTCGTGCTGGTAGCGGCTCATGCGCAGCTGCTGGCCGTTGTCCAGGGTGATGACGTGGTGGCCGTTGAACCAGGGGTCGATGGTCTTGATGCGCTGGATGTTGACGATGGCCGAGCGGTGCACGCGGGCGA
>Ga0209257_1000145_pt1 | contig 195152 bp, 160 predicted proteins | sample AraplaCvi_mCL_r2_FD_184277 | JGI IMG/M metagenome (GOLD analysis project Ga0209257, IMG submission 184277) | Arabidopsis root microbial communities from North Carolina, USA - plate scrape MF_Cvi_mCL_r2 (SPAdes) (version 2) | ecosystem: Host-associated > Plants > Roots > Endosphere | place... | reverse complement strand
CGGAAACAACGTCGACTTGCAAGCGGCGATCACCCAGCCGCGCCGCTGGTGGCCGGTCGGTTACGGCGAACAGGCGCGTTATACCTTCCGCGCGCGCGTCAATGCCGGTAGAGGACAAGTGGCGCAATCGGAGCGACGGACAGGTCTGCGCACCGTGGAGCTGCGGCGCAAGTTGGACAAGGAAGGACAAGGTTTCGCCTTCGTCATCAACGGTCTGCCGATCTTCGCCAAGGGCGCCAACGTCATTCCGTTCGATGCATTTCCCGCTCGCGTATCGCGAGATCGCTTGCGGCGCGACCTGCAATCGGCGCGCGATGCCAACATGAACTTGGTGCGCAACTGGGGCGGCGGCTACTACGAGAGCGAGGACTTCTTCGATATCGCCGACGAACTGGGCATCATGGTCTGGCAGGATTTCATGTTCGGTGGCGGCATGCAGCCCGGTTACGACCCGGCTTTTCGCGCCAATGTGGTGGCCGAAGCGCGCGACAACATTCGCCGCCTGCGCCATCACCCCAGCATCGTGCTCTGGTGCGGCAACAACGAAGAAGAGACCGCGTGGAAGGACTGGGGGCACGGCAAGCAACTCACGCAGGCCGATCCAGCGTTCGCCGCCCGCGTCTGGCAAGGCTATGTGGATCTGTTCGGACACGATCTGCGCCAGGTAGTGGCCGAAGAGGGTTCCGGCGTGCCGTACTGGTCCAGTTCGCCGAGCAACGACCTTGACGAGAAAGCCAACGACTCGCGCAAGGGCGACAAGCACTACTGGGAAGTGTGGGCGGGTTCCAAGCCGGTCGAAGCCTACCTGGATGAATCGCCGCGCTTCATGTCCGAATTCGGCCTGCAGGCCTGGCCGTCGCTGCGCACCATCGCAACCTTCGCCAAGCCGGAAGAGCAGGGCGTCGATAGCGCAGTTATCCGGGCACATCAGAAGTTCCTGGCGGGAGAGGGTAATTCCCGCCTGTCGCTCTACATCGAACGCGAGTATGGAAAGCCGAAGGATTTTTCCGATTTCGTTTATTTGAGCCAGGTGATGCAGGCTGAAGGAATCGAGCTGGCGGCGCTGCATCACCGCGCCTCGCGGCCGCACACGATGGGTTCCCTGTACTGGCAGCTCAACGACGTATGGCCGGGAGCGTCCTGGTCCAGTATCGATTACTACGGCCGCTGGAAACCGCTGCAATTCCATGCGCGGCGTTTCTTCGCCGATTTGGCTGTGGCCGCACTACGCAAGGATGGCCAGACGCGACTGACGTTGGTTTCCGATCGCACCGTTCCTGTAACGGCCGAATGGCAGCTGCGGGTGATGGATTTCGACGGCAAGGTGCATCGCGACACGCGAAAGCCGGTTACTTTGGCGCCGCTCTCGGCCAGTTTCGTAGAGGCGTTTACGGATCGCGAACTGTTGGGAACCGCCGACCCGAACCGCACCGTGGCGGTATTCGAGCTGCTGCAGGACGGCAAGGCGGTTTCGCGCCGTCTGGTCTATTTCAACGCAGCGAAGGATCTCCGGTGGTCCACGCCCGGCATCACGGCCGATATCCAGGCGGCGGAACAGGGTTACCAACTGGAAGTGACTTCGAAATCGCTGGCACGCGCGCTGTGGGTGGATTTCGGCGATCTGGATGTCGACATCTCCGACAACGCGCTGAGCCTTTTGCCGGGTGAACGGGTGACGCTTTCCCTGCGCAGTTCTGCCGATATCGATGCTCTGCGCCGTGCATTGACGCTGCGCTCGCTGGGGGATGTCATGTCGGCCGCTCAGTCCGTGAAGGACTGACTCTGGCGTTTGGCCGGCCCTGGATGAGGCCGTTCACCAGGCTTGCAAATAGGATTGACCAGCGAAAGGGAGCCGCTGGCGTGTGGTAGCTCCCGGATCATCTGTATATGCGTATTTACATAATATGCATTCCTTCGGAAGCGTGACCGGAAGCCTTGGCCGGAGCTACGTTTCCGGTCATTCCGATTACGCATAACACAACGGCCGCAGTCGCCGCTATCCGCTTCAAAAGGGCGCTCCACGCCTTCCCAGCCGGCCCGCTAGAGCGCACGGCTTTAACAGCTACAAGCCATTGTGCCGGGTCTTCGCCGGCCATTTCAGCCATCGCCGCGATGTTGTCCTCGTCGGGGTAGGCGTCTTCCGTTCGCCACTTCGAAACCGCCTGGCGATGGATGCCGAAATGCGCCGCTAAGGCACTGTCTGACTCGATCCCGCCGCGCTGACGCGCCTTGTCGATAAGCGTTGAAACGATTCCCATGTCCCGTATCCAGTTGACAGTTGTCCCGTAATCAGGTTACATCCCTTCCGTCCCGTGATCACGGGACTTCCCCTCCCCGGTTCGCCTTGGGCCGGGGTAGGGGTTCCAGGGCACCAAGGCGGGGGAAATCGGCATGTATTTCTTGTTCACGGCCTTCGTGGCCATCGTGGTTTTCGCGTTCGCCAGCGCGTTCGTCGGCGACTTTTCCGGATACCCGGTCGCGTGGCCCGTTGCTGCCGGCATCGCCGCCGGTTCCGCGATAGCCGCAGGTTTGCTCGGCATGCTCATGGGCTGGTCCGACGCCCGCGCAACCAAAGAGCGCCACAAGCAAAGCGGGCAAGACATGCTGGTTCGCGAGGTGGCCGCCCACACACGCGCAATGCGCGAAGCGCAGCAGGCATCCATCCGTGGCTGATGCGCTCGCCTTCGCAGCGCGCCGCCGGACCATCCAGGCCCAGGGCGAACTAGCGCGCCAGAAGCGCGTCAACGGCGCATCCGTCGCGTCGTACATGAGGGCAGGGGAGGGCGGGAGCGCAGCGACCGCCCTTGGGCTTGTCCATTCTTCAACAAGTGGCCCCGCCACGCTTAAACCGGCTCGGCTGAGCATTGAAATCGATCCTCTCCAAGCGAGAGCGCAACGGCTGCGTAAGTCCGTCATCACCGGAGCACGCCTGCATGACCAGGAAGCGCAAAAAGGGTCACGCCGTGGTGCGTGGTACTTCCTCACGTGTACCTACCGAAGCGGAGCTAGTAGCCGCCCTCGCGACGTTAGCGATTTACTTAAATCATTCCGCCGCTTCTTCAATAGAGCTAAGTCTCGGTCCTCACGTTGGAACGGTGAGAGCTTCCGTTACGTGTGGGTCGGCGAACTCACCCAAGCCTTAGTGCCGCACTACCACGTGATGTTGTGGGTTCCGCGTGGAATGTTCTTCGGCAAGCCCGACCAAAAAGGATGGTGGCCCCATGGGTCAACCCAAATCGAGAAGGCGCGCAACTGCGTCGGTTACCTCGCGAAATACGCCTCCAAATTTACCAGTGCAGTTGCAGATGCCTTTCCGCGAGGCTTTCGCACGCACGGTGTTGGTGGTCTCAACGATGAGAGTCGGCGGGAACTCCGCTGGTGGAAAGCAAGCAAAGAAGCCCGAGAAGTTCTCGGAATAGATGCGGACATTCGCAAAGCAAAAGGCGGGTGGTTCGACAAGCTCACTGGCGAGTTCTGGCCGTCGCCATGGCGAGTGACATTTCTCTTCGGCCGGGTCATAGCATGGAAATTAATCACATGAGAGTTCAAATCCTAAACGGCGATGTTATCTCCCGTACCTTGCCTGCACGCGATGGCAAGCCTTCGCTCACGTTTCGCAGCCAGAAAGCAGCGGTTCTCCGCGACAACGATTTCCCGTTGCCGTTCTCGCTGTCGCTGCAAGACGATCAGCAGCCGTATCCCAAAGGCGAATACGAATTCGACGCCGCGAGCTTGGAAGCGGGCAAGTTCGACGGCCTGCAGTTCGCACGCCGCATTGTTTTGCGTTCGCCGGCACCGACGCCGGGCGCGAAATAAGTCATGCCGCGTTATCTCATCTGCACCGATCCAGAACCGCTGCCTGACGGCACTTGTCAGACGACGGCCTGGGTCGATGTGGGTGGGATAAAGCAGTACCTCCCGACTACGGCGCAGGCCACGGAAATCGGGAGCATCTTCATGGTTAGCCTGCTCACTCTCGCCGCTGCAAAGCGGATTCTCAAACCGCAAAAGGGGTTATGAAATGAAAGACATCGTGCGTTCGTTCAAGAAGGGTACCGCCAAGGTTTCGGCGCTGGTCAGTGGCCTGTCGTTGATGGCCGTTGCGTTCGTGGCATCCGCCACTCCGCCCAGCATCGGCGACACCGTGGCCGCCGCCGTCGAAGAGTACAAGGAAGAAGCGTTGATCGCGATTTTCGCGTTCATCGTTGTGCTCTGGACGCTGAAAGCCACTGGCGTGCTGAAGCCGCGCTGATCGGGACGGCCCCTGGGTAAAACCGGGGGCCATTTTCGACATGGAACAGGGATCGAGCTTTCACGAATTCGCGGGGACCATCATCCTGATTTGGTTCTTCATGGCTACCTGGATCATCTGCACGGATTGGGACTGATGGACTTCAAGCGCATCTTCGCCAACGCCCTAGCGCGGCGTATCGCATACGTCATCGTCGCCGCCTTATTGGCGGCGCTTGGTTTTAGCAGTAAGGCAAAAGCCGAGCAATTTACTTTCGCGACGCAGGGGCAGGCGTACGCGAAGTGCGTGTCAGATGGAACGTCTATTTTCCCCCAAGTCATCATGCCAGGTACGACGCGTGAGTACGCAGGCTGCCTGCAAGGCGGCAATGCATACGAGCTGCGCTACAAAATCTGCGAAGGCGCAGTCTGTGGCGCGCATGCCCCGACCGGTTGGGTATACGTATGGTCAACGTCATGTTCGTCGAACGGCAGCCAGGTGACGGGGCGATTGCCCCTAGCTGGGTCTCTGCAATGCATCAATGGGTGCATGTATACGTACATGCTCAACGGCGACGATGAAACGAGCACGCGTTCACCGAATGGAAATGCGTGTAACAACACGAAAGATAATTGCCCCGCGGGTACTTTCTACAACGTGTTGATGAACGTTTGCCAGCCGCTTGCGCCTGAGTGCAAGCCGGGGGAACGTCTCGTTGAGGGCGTCTGTGAGCGCGAAGCGGATTGCCCGGAAGGCATGGTTGCGGTTCAAGCCACCACGCCCGGCGCGATTGCCAGCGGCGAATTGTTTTGCAAGCCAAAAGCGCCCGAATGCCCGCCGGGGAATATCAAATCGCCTGCGGGTGTGTGTCTCCCGGGTGAGGGGCAATGCGCTGCTGGTGAAGCCAAGAAAAAGGACGGCACCTGCGGCAAAGACGCCAACAACGATGGTGTTGCCGATGATGACGACGCCGACCCTGAAAATGACACGGACAAAGAATCTTTCAGCGGCGGTGATAGCTGCTCTGCGCCTCCCGCATGTGACGGCAGTCCCATCATGTGCGGCCAGGCGCGCATTCAATGGCGCATCGAGTGCAATACGCGCAAGAACCGAAATGTGACCGGCGGGTCCTGCGGTGCTGTTCCGATTTGTACCGGCGAAAAATGTGACGCCGTCGAATACGCCTCGCTTGTCATGCAGTGGCGCACTGCATGTGCGCTTGAGAAAGGCACCGAAGGCGGCGGGGAGAGCGGCGATAACTCGGACGTGATCGACCACCTTAAAGCCCAGACGCTTGCCGAGCGCAACGCGCTACAGGCGTTGGGTACGAGTGACGGTTTAGTCGGAGACGAAGAATCGAAGATTTGGGCCGATGAAGGTCAAGGTCAACTGCCCAGCACCGGTCTGCTGGGTGGTGGCGGCGCAACTTGCTCGCTCTCCATCACGATTCGGGGAAAGGTGATCGGCATGAGCCCGCAGGGCTATCAGATTCTTGCCTTTATCCATTGGTTGTTGGTGGCAGCGGCCTATATCTGGGTCGCGGTTCAATTGGGGAAATGACATGCCTGTAGTCATCGCCGAACTGCTCGCAATTCTCGGACCTTGGATCACTCGGTTTTTCTTGGCCAAGGGCGTCCTGATGGTGGGATGGTTTCTCGCCCGCATCGGCTTGATGTTCGCGACCAACGAATACGTTATCCAACCGTTGGTCGAGCACATCGTCAGTTTCTACTCCGGCCTCCCGGCCGATTTTCAATGTTGGTTCCGAACAGTCGGTATCAACGAAATGCTCAGCGTTTGTCTCAGCGGCTTGACGCTCATCGCGGCAAAGAAGGTCTTTTTCACCAAGGCAGGGGACTAGCAATGTCAGCTATTGCGCAGAACGCAAGTATCACGCTCATCACTGGCGTTCCCGGCAATGGCAAGAGCTTGCGTGCCGTTTGGTATGCGGGCCAAGCTGTGAAGGCCGGGGAGCAGGTGTACGCCTGCAACATCACTGGACTGCGTGTTCCCGGTGTAAATCAATGGGAAGACCCCACGCTATGGGAAGCGTTACCGGCCGGGGCAATTCTGATCGTCGATGAAGCCCAGAAGTTCTTTAGGGCGGGATTGACCGAGAGCTATACCGATGAGAAAGACGGCAAGCAAAAACAACGGGTGCCGATGTTCATCCAGAACATGGAAACCATTCGACATTCGGGCATCCGCCTAATACTGATTACGCAGTCTCCCGCATTGATCCACGCCAATATTCGTGCGCTTGTTGGGCTGCATGAGCATTTGGTTCGTCAGAACGGCAAGGCGCTTGCGACTGTGTATAGACGGTCCCGCGTGATCGATAACGTGCGGAGCGAAAAAGCCCTTGCTGCCGAGGATCACGAAAGCTGGGGATTCCCGACGCAGGAATACAACAATTACGACTCTGCAGAAAAGCACACAGTTAAGTACACCATGTCCGCAAAAGCAAAGCGGGGCATCGTACTCGTCTGTATAGCCGCCGCTCTCATTGGCTACGCGATATGGAACGGCAAACGCTTGGGCGGTGGTGAAGAAGAAAAAGAGACGGGCAGCGGGCAGACGGCCGCGCAAGCGGCTGGCGGTCTGCTGCCTGGCTCGAACACCGATGAAGATGGCCCAAAGTGGACGTCGCCATATCAGTACGCGAAGGAGCACCTCCCACGCTTCCCGACCATGCCCTGGACCGCTGAAGTTTTCGATGATCGACCACCGACAGCCGATCCCGATTTGTATTGCATGAGCTCCTCACCTGGCGAAGACGCCGCCGGCAACTATCAGGACTATTCCTGTAGCTGCGTCACCGAGCAAAACACGGTGTATGACCTCACCGAAGCGCAGTGCCGAAAGCTGGCTAGGCGGGGAGGGGAGTACAACCCGTACAAGCAGCGGCAGAACGAACAGATCGCGCAGGCGCCCACGGAAGCGCCCGAAGCGGCATCGCCAATGGTGCCGGATGGAATCGTGTTGCCTGGTCCTCAGGTCGCCAAATACGGCGATATCGCTGTGCCGGAACCTAAGAAGGTGACGCAATGAAATTTGAACCGACAACTGGCGGCCTCGAACTGCTGAAGTGGCTCGGCCTGGTGCTCATGGTCGGCGATCACATAAACGCCGGTTTTTTCCATCGCGAGCTGCCGGTGCTGACCGAATGGGGACGCCTGGTGTTTCCGATCTTTGCGGCCGTGCTCGGCTACAACCTGGCCAGGCCAGGCGTCGAGCTGGTGCGAATCAGCAAACGCCTGGCGCTATGGGCGTGCGTTGCCATCGTTCCGCACGTGTTGTTGTTCGGACACCTGGTGCCGGCGAATGTGCTCTTCACTTTCCTGGTGGCCACCGTCACGCTGCAGCTGTGGGACAAGCGCAACGTTGCGGCCGCTGCGACCGTGTTTCTCCTGGGTGGCGCGGTCGTTGAATACAACTGGCCAGGCGTCGGCCTGGTGCTGGCGACCGTCCACCTGGTGCGGCATCGCACCTGGCCATCGAGCGGATGGCTTGTCGTTGCCCTGGGAAGCCTCCACCTGGTCAACGGCACCTGGTATCACCTGTGGGCTGTCGCGGTGGTCGCCCTGGTGCTCCTCGGGCGCTCCTGGAGCATCGAGCGCCAACCGCGACTGTTCTACTTCGCGTATCCCGCGCACCTTGCGGTTATGGCGGTCGTTGCCGTCCTGAACTAGTTGTACCTCAGATGCACCCGTGTAAGCTGCCGGGCAAGAAGGTACGCAGCAGGGGCAGAGTGTGAAATATTTACTAGTAGCTGGCCTGCTGGTCGTTGCTGGGCAGGCTCAAGCGCAGCAAGTCTACAAATGTGTCAACGGCAAGGATGTGTCGTATCAATCGCGGCCGTGTGCCGGGGTTCAAAAGCAAGCCAAGGCCTGGGATGCGACACCGGAGCCACCGCCAACCAACGACGAGTTGTGGCGGCGCTATCACGCAAAGAAAAAAGGCGAGAGAGATTCAGCGTACTTGCGTTCTTTGGCCGCTGGCAGTGGCGGTGGGTCTGGCGCGGCCATCGGTGGTAGCCAAAGCGATAGTGCGTGCCAGGCGGCAAAACGAAGCCGGCAGGCAACGCTGGACGCTGCCGGGATCGATCGAACACATGACATGCTGCGCAGGCTGGACGAGATGGTGTATCAAGCTTGTAAGTAGCTTGCTGCTATGGCGGCGCGTCTCGTTTCTTAATCGCATCCAACGCACTCGACGGAAGATTGTTGAACAGTTGTGAGATGCGAGCGGGTTCGGAAATTCGGTTTTCCACGATCAAGTTAATTATCTCGAACAGCGTCGATGCGGTATCTGAAGTGTCGTCAAAAACAATCTCTCCCGGGTGTACGGCGTTGTTGCCCGTTACTCGTACAATGTCCAGCGCTTGTTGAATTAGCACAGGCAGGCCTTGTTGCACTAGGAACTTGATATCTGCGTTGATGTTGTCGCCTGGTGCGCCTAGGTGGGGCATTAACTTTTGGATCGCTAAACGAAGTAGGGCTGCCGCGCCGCGAGGTGAATTCCCGACTATTAATCGGGCTTCATTGAAGTCCTCAGCAACGCTGGCTGGCATGTCCGGATGCGCAAGTTGGGCGTTCACTTTGGGTGGATAAATTAGACGGCCGTGTACTGCCGTCTCAGACAACCATAAGGAATGGTTGCCGCAAACTTCGCATTTGGCGCGCTTGTATTCAGTTGGCGCGTCTACTTGTTGAACGTGACCGCCAGCGGTGCGCATAGATTCCTTTACAAGCAACTGTTGCCACCGCTGTTGGGCATAGGCATTACAGTTCGGGCAGTCGAATGCCATCTTATTCATTGCCGGCGTCGTATTTGGCATATAGCCCTCCAGGTCGGGGGTATGCTACAGCCATGTAGGGCAACGCCCTACGGTGACCGCTTCAACCAGCCAAGCGGCCTAGATGGCGTTGCTGCCAGTCGGCGAGATCCACGACGACGACTTTCACTTTCGCCCCATGCCGAACGGCTTTTTCAGCCCGTCGGCGGGATGCATAGCCGGCCCGTCTTAGTTCCATCTGGTCTCGCCACATAAGACCCTCTAGGCGCTGCTGGGTGATGTGCTGGCCATCTGGAGCTCGCAAGTATCGGCCGCAATCGGTGAACTGCCAGCCTGGCCAAGTTGCTGCAGATTCGATGGGAACCTCAATCACTAACGAGCCTAGCCGGGTGGTGTAGTTCATAGCCGCGCCTCGATGTACGGCCGCGAAGGTTTACCACGGCGTCCAAGCCAGAGCCGTGCGCACCGCCACAGCCAGCCGAACATAATATGCATTATGCGAAATACGACAGTGCTGCCGACTCCTGGGCATGTGGCTAAGAAGGGCCACTTTCCTAAACCTCCCGGCCCCAATATCGAGGCCATGTAGGCCCCGCGATGACGACCTGCTTTCACTGCAACGCGGAACATCCCTTTGGCCACTTTGAACGAGTGGTTCACAACAAAGCGGCGCTCTATGGTCCGTGGGCCGGCTGGCGAATGGCCGGCCGAGAACTGGTCGCACCGGATGGCATGAGGATAAGCCCCGAACGACTGCGTGGCCTTGCATGGCAACAACAAGCATTAAGCCGAAATAGCGCACGTGCAGACAATGCTCGTGGAAAAGCGGTTCGCCAAGGAGCAACTGTGAAAGTTCTGGTGGTCAACCCCGCCGACTGGCAGCAACGCCACTTCGGACGGTCGGCCAGTCAAGGTGAGAATTGTCACTAATAGGCACGTCCCTGCCCCCCCCGCAAATAATCAGAACAACCATCGGTTGGCCAGTGCCGGAAAAATGTGAGTTTCTTTTTTTTTTGTTTTATCAATACAGTTTGGTCGCTGACCGCAGTCAGCAGCGCAGATCACATATGGTGGCAGTGCTGGACGCTACAAGAATCAAGGGACGGGTTGAATAAAAATGGAAAGAATACTTGCAGTTGTTTTATTCGTGCTGGGCTGCACGCTTGCCGGTAACGCAGAGGCTAAGTCGGCCAGATGCGAAGGCTGTAGCGATAGTCAATTCAGAGCAAAGGCGAAACAGCTTGGCGTGGGGGAGCATGTCATCACCAGCTTTTCTACCAATCAGGTAAAGCTCTTTAAGGTAGTAGATGCTGCCGCAGGAGAGCCCGGGACACCCGTTACGTTGGTTCCGCAGGTGGTCGCCGTCACTCCAGCCATTCAAGCGGCATTCGACGACATACATAGGTTCTATTTGCAGACCAACACCACTATGAAGGCTGCTGTCTCGGTAAGAGGGGCTGACCTAGGGGTGCCAGGACTTACCAGCACAACAACTGCCTACGATGTCATGAGAGATTTCAGTCTTAGGGGGCGACTTGGTGATCGTCTGGCGACTGGTACATTGCCGGGATGGTCAAATCTTGATCGAATTGGTGAGCAAATCGCGCAAGGTGTTGCCGGATTCTTTGGCGCTGGAGACGCATCGATCGAAATTACAGTCGAGTTAGCGGGTGGGAGCTCTGTAGTCTATAAACTGGACGCCACTTCTGGTACTGGCCAGTACCAGAAAGATCGATCAAGGACGCAAAACGGGCAGCCTATTCCAGAAGCAAACTCGCCAGAGTATCAAGGCACCTATATACACGGTGCGGCTTTGCCGGGATTCGTAAACTACCTTCGTGGCATAGGTGTGAGAGTTGACCCCAGCCCAAGCGAAAATATCAACTTGGTCTGTACATGGAGTCCCTCTGAAACCACTTTGTATTGTAGATATACCAAGACACCTTGATTGAACGGATAAAGGTGGCGGCGTCATTCGCCGGTGGGGCTGTGAAAGCAGCCCCAGCTTCATAAAGAATGTGAAACCTATTTTCGTTGATCTCGCCCAGTGATCAGACGGACAGCTCAGCGGGGTTCGGCTACCTTCCAATCGCGCTCTATCCGATAGAACCTGGGCGTACGGTTCTATTTGCATGCCTCATGAACGGCTTCATCGAGTTTGCGAAGCAGATCGAACGAGCGCTTCGATCCTACTGCGATCAACTTGGCTTCGCGGCGCGCTTTGGCGGCCTTGCAGCGATTGCCATTGGCATTGATTGAAGAAGCCGTCCTGCCATGGCGTCTGGACTGTGTTCGTTGTCCCGCCGAATTCGCCTCAGGCTGCCTGCCCTTGGGCGGGCGCTTGCTCCATTCGGCTGCGGGCAACTCCGGCTCCGGCGCGGCTTCCCACTGTTTCACCAGGCGTTGAGTCCGGTCGCACGGCGCGGACTGATAGCTCACGTCCCTGCCCTTCGTGCACTTATGGACTTGCTGCGCATTCCCCGGCAGGGAGACGGGAATGAGAAGAGTCAAGAACGCAATCGTCGTACGCATGCCCTGCCCTATTGGCCTTTACGGCCTTTCTGTCGGCGTTTGCTGAATATAGCCAGGCGATGGATCCGCTGAGACAGGACTTGTTGGTGCGCATCTGTGGGACTGGCGCCCGTATACAGGTAGGTGAATTCCCGTGCCGAGCGAGCCAGTCGCCGGGAGGCAGGTTCGCGCGAAGGGAGAAGGAAATGACTTTCCATACCTTGGGGTGCGGTCCAATTCACAGATTCACTACCGACGGTACTGCTAACGTTAGGGCTCGCTTTGGGGAGCGGCCATGGGGCTATTCAGCTACAACACACTGCGCCTTGCCGTGACCCGCCTGTTGTCGAGCGGCGCTGCCGCATGAGATGTGCGGCCGTTGCCGTGGGAATTTCTGGCCGCATGCGCGATTTTGACCTTCCTTTATCGCGCAATCGACAATTCTTGAACCTGACCGCAAAAGTCGCGCATGAGGGGCGCCACTTACCGACACATCGCCAGTCCCGTAGCACAGCTTCCCCCGAAGCCTTGATATCCATCCCCTGGAGCCTGCATGTCAATTTCGACTACCTCGCTTGCCGCCGATTCCGAAAAAGGGAGCCTTGCCACTCGCTTGGCGGAATCCGGAAAGCTTCCCGACAATCTTTTGCGCATGGGCATTCGCCGGCAATGCGCGCAGCGCCTGAAAGACGAACGCAAAGGCGGTGCGGACGAAGTGTTCGCGCGTCAGCAGGCCTGGCTGGAAGGCCTGCGCAATAGCGAAGCGGTACAGGCGCAGACGGTCAACCGCCAGCAGCACGAACTGCCGGCGGAATTCTTCCAGCTATGCCTGGGCAGGCAGCTCAAGTACAGCAGCTGTTTTTGGGACGAGTCGACCACCAGCCTGCACATGGCCGAAGAGCACATGCTGCGCCTGTACGGCGAGCGCGCGGAACTGGCCAACGGCCAGCGTATCCTGGAACTGGGTTGCGGCTGGGGTTCGTTGACCCTGTGGATGGCCAAGCAGTATCCGGAGTCCAGGATCACGGCGGTCTCCAACTCGAAAATGCAGCGCGAGTTCATAGAAGCGCGTTGCCGCGAACGCGCCATCTTCAACGTGGAAGTGATCACTTCGGACGTGAACAAGCTGCGCATGCAGGACGAGAGCTACGACCGCGTGGTGTCGGTGGAGATGTTCGAACACATGCGCAATTACCAGGAGCTGCTGTCGCGCATCGCTGGATGGCTGGTGCCGGGCGGCAAGCTGTTCGTGCACCTTTTCTGCCACCGCGAATTGCTGTATCTGTTCGAGGCCAAGGGCGAAGGCAACTGGATGGGCCGGCATTTCTTCACCGGTGGGTTGATGCCGTCTGCCGACACCCTGCTGCACTTCCAGGACAGGCTGGCCATCGAGCAACGCTGGTTGCTGTCGGGTACGCACTACGAGAAAACCGCCAACGCCTGGCTGCAGAATCAGGACAACAATCGCGAGCAGGTCATGCGCGTTTTGCAAGGCGTCTACGGTATGGCCGACGCGGCGGTTTGGTATCAGCGGTGGCGTATGTTCTGGATGGCGTGCGCGGAACTGTTCGGTTATGACAACGGCAACGAGTGGATGGTTGCCCACTATCGTTTCAGGCGATAAGCGCAGGTACTAACCGGCTCCGCACGAACGTGGGGCCGGGTTTGCGCACCGGCCTCAGCTACCGGGCAGGTCTTGGCTCACCTTGTCCATCCCTTCCCAAGGGTCGTTCCGCAGTTTGGCTGCACGCTGCAGGGCCTTGGCCAGGGTGTACATGCCGGGATTGTCTACCTTGGCCAGCTCCTCCCAGCGCAGCGGCATGGCTACGGTCGCCAGTTCGCGCGCACGCAGCGACCAGGAGCACACACTGGTCGCGCCGCGCCCGTTGCGTAGCCAGTCAACGAAAATCACGCCGTTGCGCTTTGCTTTGCTCATGGTGGCCACGTACTTGTCGGGTGCGTGCGCGGCCAACGCCTCGGCGAAGGCTCCGCAGAAGTCCTTGACCTGTTCCCAACTTGGACCGGGGTTTATAGGCACCACCACGTGCAGGCCCTTGCCGCCGGACAGGCGCAGATAGCTCTGCAGGCCGACCTGGTCCAGGCGCTTGCGGATATCGCGCGCGGCGGCCTTTACCTGATTCCAGCTGACGCCCGGGCCGGGATCCAGGTCGAATACCAGGCGGTCGGGCTTCTCCGGCGCTTCGACGCGGGCTCCCCAGGGATGGAACTCCAGACTGTTCATCTGCACAAGCTCCAACAGGCCGGATAGGTCATCGATGTATAGATAGTCTTCCTTGCCGCTTTTCTGCTTCAGTGCGATGGCGCGAACGGACTTTCCCAGCGTGTCGCTGTGGTGCTTCTGGAAGAAGCACTCGCCTTGCGCACCATCGGGACAGCGCACCAGCGACAGGGGCCTTCGCACCAGTTCGGGCAGCAGCCATCGCCCCACTTGCCTGTAGTAGTCGGCCACCTGTCCCTTGGTGATTTTTTCCTTCTTATAGACCACTCGCTCGGGATGGGTGATGTTGATTTCGCCTGTCCCGGTATCCAGGTCCTTCATCTGTTTGTCCTCGCGTAAGCGTTTGAAACTGGCCTGGCGCAGCAGCCCTTCCTTGGCCCAGCCGCGGAACGCGACCTCGGCCACCACCGCTGGCTTGACCCACTGCACGCTGCCGCCCGAGAACGGCACGTGCTTCGGCAATGTCACTGCAGCGTTGGCCGTTTGCAGTTTCGATAGGGTGGCCAATATGGATTTCAGCGTTGCATCGTCGTAGCCCGTCCCTACCCTGCCGACGTAGCGAAAGGCGCCGTGTTCCGGCTTGGCCATCAACAGCGAGCCGAAGCCGGTGCGGCTGCCCTTGGGCTTGGTGTAGCCGACGACGACGAATTCGTCGGTGTCCTCGTGCTTGACCTTGGCCCAGGCTGGGCTGCGCGACTGGCTGTAGGACGAATCCACGCGCTTGCTGACGATGCCTTCCAGCCCTTTCTCTTTGCTGGCGGCAAACACTTCCTTGCCATGGCCAAGCACGTGCTCGCTGTAGGCGACAATGCCCGGTTCATCGCCCACCAGTTCTTTCAACAGACGTTTGCGATCCAGCAACGCGCAACGGCTCAGGTCCACGCCTTCCACGCCCGGCATGTCGAACACCACGTAGCGCAGCGGTTGTTTCGAAGTTCCGTCTATGGCCCGTTGCAGCGCGCTGAAGTCGCTGCGGCCTTGCTTGTCTATCACCACCAGCTCGCCATCCAGGCGCAGGTCTTTCACCGGCAAGGCTTCGATAGCCTGGGCGACTTCGGGAAACGTATCGGTCCAGTCCAGTTTGCCCCGCGAACGCAGCTTGACCTTGCCTTTCACCAGGTCGGCCAACATACGGTAGCCGTCCCATTTGATCTCGTGCAACCAGTCGTCGCCAGTAGGCGGTAGCTCGCGGCTGCTCGCCAGTTGTGGGGTGAATTCCGCGGGAAAGTCGCCTTTGCGAGCACCTTCGATCAACATTGCGCGCTGCGACCATCGCGACTGCCTGGCGGACCTGGTCACTGACTTGGAGTTGGCATGAGCCTTGCGCGCCTTTGCTTGCGTCGGTGGCTTTTTCCCCTTCACCAGGTCATCGGCATCGAGGTCGGCGACATACTCATCGTCGCGCTTGATCAACAGCCATTGCTTCTGTTTGCCACGCAGGTTGGTGCGCACCAGTTTCCAGGCGCCGTTGAGTTTTTCCCCGTGCAGCACGAAATCCAGCTTGCCGGCCGCGATCGCTTCCAGCGGGTCGCCGTCGCTGGCCCAGGTGCCGTGATCGAATACGTCCACATGCCCGGCGCCATAGTTGCCTTCGGGGATATCGCCTTCGAACGTCGCATAGGCCAGCGGATGGTCCTCTACTTCCACCGCCAGTCTTTTCTCGCCGACGCGGAAAGACGGCCCTTTGGGAACGGCCCAGCTTTTCAGCGCGCCGTCGGCCTCCAGACGGAAGTCGTAGTGCCGCGCCCGCGCGTGGTGCAGTTGAACGACGAAGATCGGGCGCTTGGCCGCCGCCCGTTTGCCGGCGCCTTGGGTTTCGGCATCGGGTTCGGGCGTGTCCTGGAAACGGCGTTTGCGGGTGTAGTCGCGCAGCGACATCGATCAGGCCGACTTGCGCTTGGTCGCCTTCTTGGCCGGCGCCTTGGCGGCCGTCTTCTTGGCTGCCGCCTTCTTCGGCTTGTCCACGACCTTAGCCACCGCCTTCCCGGCCGACTTGCTGGCAGGTGTGCGCTTCTTGCTGTCCAGGCTCTTCTGCAGCAAGGACATGAAGTCCACGACATTGGTGGCGGCATCTTCCGGTTCGGCGTTGGATTCCACGATCTTGGTGGTGGCGCCCTTCGACTTCACCCGCTTCTGGATGATGGTCTGCAGCCGTTCGCGGAACTCGTCGTGGTAATCGTCCGGGGCCCATTTGCCCGACATGGAAGAAATCAACTGCTTGGCCATCTCCATTTCCTTGGGCGTGATCCGGTATTGGGACGCCTTGCCTGTCGGCAATTTGTAGTCGGTAGGGTCCACGAGCTCTTGTGGATACCTCAGCAGTATCAGCACGATGGCGTCGTCTTCCGGCATCACCGCGCAGAGGTATTCGCGGGTGCGGATGACCACCCGGGCGATCCCGATCTTCTTGCTGGCCTTCAGGGTCTCGCGCAGAAGCACGTAACCCTTCTCCGCCTTCTTTCCCGGTACCAGGATGTAAGGCTTCTCGAAGAAGCGGACATCGATGCTGCCCGCATCGACGAACGCTTCCACTTCCACCGATTCATGGCTCTCGGGTGCGGCGGACTGGATGTCTTCCTTCTCCACCGTGACGTAGTTGCCCTTGGAATACTCGAAGGCCTTGACGATGTCCTTCCAAGGCACTTCCTCGCCCGTTTCCGCGTTGACCCGCTCGAAACGGATCGGGTTCTTGTCGCGCGAGTCGAGCATGCGGAAATGCAGGTCCACCTTGCGTTCGCCCGACATCAGCGAGACGGGAACGTTGAGCAGGCCGAAGGAAAGCGTTCCGGTCCAGATGGGGCGTGCCATTGGGGTCTCCTGGGAGGGCCCGCGAAGTTCGCGGACGATACGCAAACCGATACCGCCCGAGCCGTTATACAAGCGTGAGGAAGACGGGCCGGGCTTCACTCAAGGTTTCGTCAGGCCGCGCATCATTGGCCCGTTTTCCACGGAGATCCCTCGATGAACCTTGCAAAGACCTTCAACCGCATGGCCCAGGCCACGGCGAAATTCACAGGCAATCCAGTCTGCTTCTGTATTGCGCTGGGAGTGGTTCTGCTTTGGGCCGTTGCGGGGCCGTTGTTCGGCTTCAGCGAGGTCTGGCAGCTGGTAATCAATACCGGCACCACCATCATCACCTTCCTCATGGTCTTCCTTATCCAGAATACGCAGAACCGCGATACCGAAGCCATGCAGATCAAGCTCGACGAACTGATCTATGTCACCCGGCGCGCGAACAACGAACTGCTGGATCTGGAAGAGCTGGAAGAAGCGGAGCTGGACCGCTTGCGTCAACGCTACGAAGACATGGCCAAGAAGGCCAAGGACGAACGCGCCCGCAAGCTCCAGGGTTCTTCGCCGGCGTCGTCATGAACCGCGACCCGCGCCCCGGGTTCAGAAAGTGACCGGCACGCGCACCGTGAAACTGAGATCCGGGGTGTCGCGGGTCAGGCCCGCGCCCAGGGCGACGTTCAGTGATGCCTTGTCGTTGAATCGGTAGGTTCCCCCCAGCAGCAATGTGGCCAGCGTGACGCGCACCGCACCGGCGACGTCCTTGCCGTTCTGCTTGGTCTTGCCAATGATGTTCTGGTCGTAGCCGATGCTTATCGCGGCCTTTTCGTTGAGCGCCAGCCCCATGCCCAAATTGAAGCCGATGATGTCGCCGGCTTCCACATCGCCCAAGAATTCCTTCTGCCCGCCGATCACCGTGCGTGATACATCGCTGCGTTCGAAGTTGTGCAGGTAGCTCAGGCTGCCGAAGAAGACCACCGGGTCGGACGGGAACAGCCAGGTGATGCCGGGCTGCAACGAATCGAATCCGCTTCCGGTGGGCAGTTCCAGCGGAAGACCGGTGCCGGTGGTGTTGCCGATGCAGCGCGTCACGCAATCGGTAGTCACTTCGAACAGGTCGGTACCGGTGCGGCTCTTGTAGCGCAGCCACGCAACGTAATAAGGCTTGTCCGGACCGCCGCGGTTGAGCTGATAGCGCGCGGTCACTTCCACGTCGCCCAGGCCGCTGCCATTGGCGTTGAATACACGGTCTACGGCCGACCCGGTGAATATCTCGCGGCTGACGGTATCGCTGTTGACGTAGACGTAGGGCAGCCTTGCTTCCAGTTCGAAACGGTTGGTCAAGCCATAGCGCGCGGTCAGGACGGCGGTGGCGGACGTGGTCTTCACCTGGCGCACGTCGATCAGGCCGATCAGCAAGGCCGGAATGATGGTGTAGCCGACCAGTGCGACGCGGTCGTTGGAGGCGTAGCCGTACTGCAGGCCCGGCTCCAGCACCAACGTTTTGGGTGGCGTCAGCACACCGGGTTGGTCGAAGATCTGCGCTACTTCCGGCGGCCGGTCCTGCGAAGCAGGCGCCTGCCCTACCGGTTGCCGTTCGGGCTGTTGCGCCGCCGCAGTTTGCGCATAGGCAGGAACCTGCATGCTACCGGTAGTCAGCGCGGGTGCGGGCATGCCGCGGGCGCGCGCATTGGCCAGCAGTTCGTCGTTCAAGGCGTGCTGCAGTTGCAGGAGATTGTGCTCCTGCGCTTCAAGCGATCCGCGCATGTCCTGCAACTGGCGGGTTTGTTCGTTGATCTGCTGTTGCAAGGAGTCCAGCCGGGACTCGGCGGTAGTCGTTTCCGCTTCCTGCGCATGCAAAGATCCGCAGGTGGCCCATGCAAAGATGGCCATGGACAGTGCACTCCGGTGCGACGATTGCTTCCTTCTCATTCCTGTTCCCCGTTAGCCTGTCAAGGAGTTCCTGGCGAAGCGGCTATCGCGCCGCGCAGCGCGTCGAAGCTGTTCATTTCCTGCAACGTGGCCAACGTGCCCACACCCACGCTCAAGGTCGTGAGTGCGGTGATGGTCTGGCCATCGAGCGTGTTCTGGATCACCAGCGCGTTTCCGGTGGCGCCCGGGTCGATGCGGTTGCCTTCGCCGATCTGCACCACCCTGCCCTCGTTGATGGCGGCCAGTGCGCTGGCTTGGTCGGCGGTCATGCGGCCCAGGTCGGGAATCTGCAGGTTGGCGGTGGCGACCAGCTGGCCGTTGACGTACACCAGGCGCTCGATGCCGAAGGAAAGCACCGTGCCGGAGGGCATCATCAGCCCGCCGCGCATTTGCGCCAGGCGCGCTGGGTCCATTGGTACCCATTCGATGCCGAATTCTGCTGGCGGCGACCGGACGCTTTCCTGCGCCATCGTCGGCAGCGCAAAGCATGCGCTGGCCAAAAAAGCGCAGAGGGGAATGAAGGTGGCGTTGGCGTTCATGCTCAGATGTCTCCAGGTCCGCGTCTGGGCATGGCGACATTGCGCAGACCATCGCGCTGGATGCCCAGGTCCATCGGCGCGGGTGGCGCGGTCCGCCAATCGCGCGCCTGATTGAAGCGTGCAATCTCGCGCCGGTTGTGGATCACGAACAGAACCCGGTTGTCCCACAGCGCTTCAAAGCGGGCGCGCGGCATCGCCCGCGTGCCGCGTGCCGGGTCGCCAAGCAATACCCGGCCGTTGCGAAGGCCCTTCACCACGACGAAATGGCGATAGCCGCGGTCGTTCAACAACACGATCGCGGGCACGCCTTCCTCCGACAGTTTGTCCAAGGGCAGTTCGAAGCCGTCGGCCTCGAATCCACGCGACTGCAGGTAGCGGCGCATGTCCAGCATGGAAAAGCCTTCCTTGCGGATCTTGGCCTGGTCGCCGTTGGTGTACATCTTCACGAAGACCTGTTCTTCGTTCACCGGAACGCCGTACTGGTAACTCAACAGCGTGGCGGTAGCGGCCGAACCGCAGCTGAAATCGTAACGCTGCGGCACGGTCGTCCTGAACCGCGCTTCTTTCAGGCTGGTGATGCGCAGGGTGTAGCTGCCGCCATACGGTGCGCGCAGGTCCAGGTCGCCTGCGAAAGCGGGCATCACGCAGGCCATCAGCAGCCCGGCCACGACCAGGGACCAGCCTCTGGTCATGGCGTAGGCGCCACGAACTGGACGTTCACCACCATTCCATTCTGGATCAGCACGTTGCTTCCTGTGTTCTGAATGACGGTGTTGATGCCATTGGCGTTGGTGAAAGCCCCGTCGCTGATGGCGTTGGAGCCGCTGACGATGCGGTCGGCCGAATTGTTTTCAACGGTTCCTGCCAGCAGTACGTCGTTGTCGACCGTACTCTCGCCGCCGCGCAGCCGTTCCAGCGCCAACGTATCGACGGGAACGCCGATACTAATGTCGGCAGAGGTGGTCGCTTGAACGGGCTCGCCGAAAACCAGACTGTCGGGAAACTTGGCGCTCTGGTCTGCGTGATCGGCGATGAAGTCGGCAGCGGGCATTGCATCTGCCGCCAACCCGATGACTGGAGTGTCGACCGGTCCTGCCAGGCATTGGCCGGCCAGCAACAAGCAGGCCAACGTAAAGATAGTGCGTTTGATACGCATGGTGGTTCCTCCTTTCCCGCGCGTTCTGCATGCGCCGGCCGCCTTGTACCTGGCGGTTGCGCACGTGATGCACCGGTTCGGGAGAACCGGTGCATCGTTGCCGAACGCTTACGGACCTACGGTCAGGTTGGCTTGCACGGTGATGCCCTGCTGGATCAGCGAGGCCGCGCCGCTGTTCTGCGCCGCCACCATGACGCCCGCTGCCGATTGCCCAACGCTGGTCATGTTGTTGGACATGTCGAACGCGCCTGCGTCGTTGGCGACCGATCCGCCAGCTCCGCCTGCACCGCCTACCGCGCCGTTGCCGACGCCGCCGTTGCCGGTGCCGCCGTTGCCGTCGCCGCCCACGCCGCCTTCGGCGCCTACCGCGCCCGTGGCGCCATCACCGGCCGTGGCATCGCCATTGGTCGCGCTCGAGGACGCGCCGCCATTGGTGGCATCGCCGTTGGTGGCCGAACCGCCATCGCCGCCGTTGCCGGCAGTGCTGGCTACGTCGCCGCTGTTGCCGCCGGTGCCCGAGCCTGCGCCGCCTGTGGAAGTGGCGGAACCCGATGTGCCCGCGCCGCCGCTGGCTGTTGCTGCGCCACCGGTACCGGTACCGTCGCCGGAGGTGCCTGCGCCGCCTGTTCCGGTCGCGTCGCCGCTGGTTGCAGACCCAGCGCCGCGTTCACGCACGCGCCCGCTCTGGCCGTCCCCATTGCCGCCGCCTGCCGCACTCAAGCCGCCACCATCGCCGCCGCCGGCCAAGCCGTCGCCGCCGCCGGCTGCGCTAAGCGCACCCGCATCGCCGCCGTCGCCATCGCCATCGCCGCCACGGCCGCTGTCGTTGTGGTCCGAACGACCGCCGCGACCGCCATTGCCGGCATTGGCGTCGCCGATCCAGGCGCTGCCATTGCTGGAATCGCCTGCCGACGCGCTGCCATTGTTGGCGTCGCCGCCGGAACCGCCGCTGCCGCCGTCGCCACCGGCACCGCCGTTGCCGCCGTTGCCTTCGCCGCCATTGCCTTCGCCACCGTAGCCGTCGCCGCCGGCACCGCCACGGGCTCCATTGGCATCACCCCAATTGTTGGCGACATTGCCGATATCGTGCACGCGCACATCGGTGACATAGCCGTTGAGCTTGGTCGTGGCGATGGCCTTGCTGTGGTTGAACGAGTTCGAGAATGTGGCCGAGGCCGTTCCGCCGTTGTTGGCGGCTGCGGTGCCGTAACCGTCGGCATACGCGGTGCCGTTGGCGCTATTGTCGCTGTTGTCGCTGTTATCGCTATTGTCGCTGTTGTCACTGTTGTCGCTGTTATCGGTAAGGGTGATCGTATCGATCGCCACTTGCAGATTTTCGCCAGCGCCGTTTTCGGTGTTCTCCGCGGCAAACGCCTGGCCACCCATACCCAGGCAAAGCGCGACCGCAGATGCTATCAAGGTCTTCTTTGTACTCATCTCCATTCTCCTGACACGTCGGCCCGATACCCAGGGGAGGCATCAATCAAGCGACGTTTGTCGCATTAACAATGCGATTTGTTATCGACGCGCTTGTGTCGTGTGAAGAAAAACTAATGTTTGGAGAGGGCCAAAATCCATACGGCAGCGTAGTATTTTGGGTTACACAATTTCCCGCCAAGAACGCAGCCAAAATCAGCTTCCGGACAAATGCACTGGAATGCATGACAAAAGAGGGTGGAAAACCACCCCCGCGCGAGTTAACAAAAAAGTCGGGGCGCCGATCGCAAGCTTCCGTTCGCAAGGCGATTTCGGACTCGAAAAACCGTCCGATTGCGCGGCCCTATGCCGGTGTCGGCCAGCTCCACTGGCCTAAGCGCCAGCCTGCCCACGCTGCGATCAATCCCAACGCGACATGCAGGAAAATGGTCAGGCCAAGCCACCCCCAGCGCTCGGCGCGCACCAGCACCAGCAGATCCAGGCCGAAAGCGGAAAACGTGGTCAAACCGCCCATCAAGCCGGTCAGCAACAGCGCGCGCCAGAAGTCTGCTTCGCTACGTTGCAGTATCCACACCAGCAACAAGCCCGCGAAGAAACAACCGACCACGTTCACCGCCAACGTGGATGCGGAAAACGCCTGCTGCGCGGTCCTGGGCAGGAGCAGATTGACGCCGTGGCGCAATAGCGCACCCGCTGCGCCACCGACGGCTACCGCAATGGCCTGCATCAATGGGCTGCTCATGCGTCCGAAGCCTTGCCGCGGCGCGGCTTGCCGGCGTTGCGGGCTTCGCTGCGGGCTTCGCGCAAACGGTCGATCTTTTCCTTCAGCTTGATTTCCAGGCCGCGCTCCACCGGTTCGTAGTACACGCGCTCGCCCATGGCATCGGGAAACGCGGTCTGGTCCAAGGCGATCCCGCCTTCGGCATCGTGGTCGTATTGGTAACCGGTGCCGTAGCCCAGTTCCTTCATGAGTTTGGTTGGCGCATTGCGCAAGTGCATGGGCACGTCCTGGGTGCCGTATTCGCGGACATCGCGTTTGGCGGCGCCAAAGGCCATGTATCCGGCGTTGGACTTGGCGGTGCTGGCCAGGTAGATGACCAGTTGCGCCAACGCCAATTCGCCTTCGGGACTGCCCAGACGGTCGTAGGTTTCCCAGGCTTCGATGGCCATCTGCAGTGCGCGCGGATCGGCCAGCCCCACGTCTTCCACCGCCATGCGGGTCATGCGGCGGGCCAGGTAACCGGGATCGCAGCCTCCGTCCAGCATGCGGGTGAGCCAGTACAGCGCGCCATCGGGGTTGGAGCTGCGTACCGATTTGTGCAGCGCCGATATCTGGTCGTAGAACTGCTCGCCGCCTTTATCGAAACGGCGGGTGCGATCTGCGAGCACCTGCAGCAGGGTTTGCTCGGTGACTTGGCCCCCTTCGCCCAGCGCCAGTTCCGCGGCGATCTCCAGCAGGGTGAGTGCGCGGCGCACGTCGCCGTCGGCGGCGCCTGCGATTTCGTTCAGGAGATTGTCCGGGACTTGGATGCCCTGCCCTCCCAGGCCGCGATCTTCATCCGCCAGAGCGTGTTTGAGCGCTTCCATGATGTCCTCGCGCGACACCGCTTCCATCACGTGCACGCGGCATCGCGACAGCAGCGCGGAGTTCAATTCGAAGGAAGGATTTTCGGTGGTGGCGCCGACGAAGATGATGGTGCCGCGCTCGATGTGCGGCAGGAACGCGTCCTGCTGGGCCTTGTTGAAACGGTGCACTTCGTCCACGAACAGCACCGTGTGCCGCCCGTCGGCGAAACGGTGCGCCGCCTCGGCCAGCACCTGCCGCACTTCCGGCAGACCCGACAGCACTGCCGAGATCGCCTTGAACTCGGCGTCGGCGTATTTGGCCAACAGCAGCGCCAAGGTGGTCTTGCCGCAACCGGGCGGGCCCCACAGGATCATCGAATGCACGTGGCCCGATTCGACCGCGCGACGCAAGGCGCTGCCGGGCGCCAGCAATCGGCGTTGACCGACCATTTCGTCCAGCGTGCGCGGGCGTATCCGTTCGGCCAGTGGGCGCATCGCGGTGCGGTCCACGCTGAGCAGGTCGGGTTCGTCGGTCAGTTTGTTCTTGGGCTTCGCCACGGGGACATTCTAGCGGTCCGGGGTCGCAGGCGATGCGAAGCAGGTCGGGGCGACGCCTCCGACCCTCTGGACCTCAACCGAAACGTAGGTGGGCGCTACGCCCCCGACTGTTTCATCGCATGAGGCCCTGAATTATCCCGGCTTCGCCCACCCCTCATCCGCCCTTCCCTCAACCGCCTGACGGCAGCTTCGACCTTCTCCCACAAGGGGAGAAGGATCAGACGGTCAGATATCGCCCACGATGTCCACGCCCTTGCCCGGCGTGTACTTGAACGTGGTCGCCGCGAATGCCGGATTGCGCTTCCAGCCGGTGAAGCTGATCTTGGTGTTCTGCCCCACCGCATCAAGCACTTCCATCCGGCTCAACCCGTCTTTGCCGAAGCCCAGGCGCGCGGACTGGAAGCTGGCCTCGCCTTCGCTCTTGGGGGTCAGGGTCAGCCATTGCAGGCCATCGGCGGTACCTGACTCCTTGACGTTGAACTGCTGGTCCAGCCTGGCCGGGTCGATCAATGCCGAAAGCGGGCTGTTCTGTTCCTCGCTGCCCTGCTCGCGCACGGTGACCTGTTGCAGGTCCGGATCGTAGACCCACACCTTCTTGCCGTCGGCCACGATCAGTTGCGGGTACGGCTTGGCGTATTCCCAACGGAACAGACGGGGCGCCGACAAAGCCACGCGGCCGCTCGAGGATTCCTTGAGCTTGCCTTTGGCATCGAAGACCTGCTGGCTGAACTGTCCGTCCAGTCCCTTGAGGCCTGTGGTGAAGGACTTGAGATCGTCGCGCGCGCCCGCCAGGGCGGTGCCTGCCAATAGTGCGCTGGCCAGGAAAACCAGGCGGAGAGTCTGTTTCATGGGGATTCCTTGGAAGCGGTATGCCGACAGTGTCGGCAGGCCAAGCTGAATAGGTTCGGAGTGCGGCCGGAGTTTAGTGAATGGTGGGCGAAACCACCTGGGCTTTGGTCAGATCTCCGTACACGATCTGTGCGCGGAATCCCCGCCGCACGTACTGGTACAACTCGCGGAAGGCCGGGTAGTCGCTGGGCTGGCACAGCTTGTCAGGGCCATGGATGGCGTTGAGGCTCAGACGATGGGTGGCGATGACCTGCTGCCCTTCCCTCTTCCAACTGGCCTCGTATTGGCCAGCGGCATTGCTGAAGCGCGAGCTGCGCGGGATGGCGATGAGTGGGACGTTGGCAGGGAATGCCAAGGTGTAGGTTTCTTCGCGCAGGCTGTCGTAGCAATAGAACGGCGTGGCGTTGGTGGCGCTGGACGCGCTGGCGTAGATGCCGCGCATCGAATCTGCGCCCGGCGGGTCGGGCAGCGTCATTCCGCCGACCACGTTGAAGTCGACGTAGTCGGTGGCCTGGAAATCGAACGAGTAGCCGAAGGGTTTGCCCAGGTCGTCCACATCGCCTTCTAGTTTCAACTGTCCGGCGCCGTTGAAACCGGAAGCTGACATGATCGATTCCTCCACGCGCGCTCTGTTCTGCGAGGTCAACTGCGAAAACGCCCCACGCAGACCGATTTCTCCCGAGGCGCTTCCGTCCTGCAGCGTTCGTCCGCTGACGTCGCCATCGGGGCTGAAAATGTAGGAGCTCTCCGCACGGTAAGCGCTGACCGCGCGGCCATTGGCCGGGGTGCGCGAGATCCTGCCGTCACGCGTATGCACTACGGGTGCTCCCAGATCGCTGGCCGGCAACTGGCCGAAGCGCGCATACGGACTGGTGGAATCCAGGTACAGGTCGAATTCCGGCAGGTAGTTGATGGCGTGATTGAAGCGGCCCAGTAGCGCGATTGGCGGCAAGGTGGGGCCGCCGCCCGCGCCGATCAGCACCGGCGTGCTGGCGATGTCTTTGGCCGCCAGCAGCGCTTCCAGGATCACCGTGTGGTCTTTGCAGTCGCCATAGCGGTTGGCAAGGATGCTTTCGGCGGAATTGGGTTCCAGGCCGCCGTTGCCCAGGTAGACGGCGACATAGCGGATGTTCTTGGCGACCCATTCGTAGATCGCGGCGGCCTGCGCGCGGCGGTCGCTGATGCCACGGGTGATGTCGTCGGCCTTGGCTCGCAAGGCGGGAGTGAGCGCCGCTGCTTGGGCGCCTTTCAACTGGTAGGCGCGACCCATCGCCGAAAAGTCGCGATAGGTGCTGGCCATGATGGTGGGGCCGTATTCCCAGCCCGCAGCGCTCCAGTTCTGGTTCGGCATGGGCGTCTTGCGCTGATAACTCCACGTCCAGTGCGCAAGCCCGTCCTGCACTTTCGGCCGGTCACTGCCCTGCACATCGCGGCTGTACAGGTGGATGGGCAGGTCCTTGGGCGCGGTCAGGGTGATTCTGGCGTCGTCGTACTGGGTGAACAGGCTCAGGTTTTCCCAAAGGCCGAAATAACCAGGGAAATACGGCGTGTTCTGGCTCTGCCGATAACGGTAGACAACGCGGGTACCAGGCGAGAGGTTGGGAAACACGATCACCTTCACCTTGCGGTCGGCGTACATCGCCGCCGAGGCGCTGGAATAGCTTTCCTGGGTGTAGATCTTGTCGGCCGGCACATCATGACGTTCGCCATCGGGGCTAAGCGTGTAGGCCGCCAGCACCTCCAGCGTCTCCATCTTCTCGCTGTAGCTCAGCCGCACCTGGCTGAAGTTGTCCACGCCGGCTTTGGTCTTGATCAGGATTTCGTATTCGTTGGTTTCGACGCTGGTTGCATCGGACTTTACTTCATAGTCGGCGCGGTAGCGGACGAAGCTGAAGCTGTTGACCGGCTCTTGCGCAGAGGCCGGTTGCGGCTCTGCCGGTGTGGTTGGAGCAGTGGTTTGGGTGGAGTCGGCCCGCTCTCGAGCCAAGACTGCCGTGGAAGAAAAGGCCAGCAGTAGCAGTACGGCGAAAAGTCGCATGCGCGGTTCCCGGTTATCGATGCGTCGCAGCAGGAGCGACCGTCGGTGGTATCAGTTGCGCGGCGGCGGCGCCAGCACGCTGCGGTCGCCATTGTGTTCGGGCGGGGTCACGACGCCCGCTGCTTCCATGGCTTCCACCAGGCGCGCGGCGCGGTTGTAGCCGATCTTAAGGCGGCGCTGTACGCCGGAAATCGAGGCGCGGCGCGTTTCGGTGACAATGCGCACCGCTTCGTCGTAGAGCGGATCGTTCTCCGCGTTGTCCGATCCGGCCGCCGCTTCCGGCAGGCCGGTGGCGCCGACCACGGTGCCATCGCCCATGGTCTGGATTTCCTCAAGCACGCCTTCGATGTAATCGGCCTTGCCGGTGGCTTTCAGATGTTCGACGACACGATGCACTTCCTCGTCGCTGACGAACGCGCCGTGGATGCGCTCGGGCATGGCGGTGCCCGGCGGCAGGTACAACATGTCGCCCATGCCCAGCAGCGTCTCGGCGCCCGACTGGTCCAGGATGGTGCGCGAATCGATCTTGCTGGAAACCTGGAAAGCGATACGGGTGGGAATGTTCGCCTTGATCAAGCCGGTGATCACGTCTACCGACGGACGCTGGGTGGCCAGGATCAGATGCATGCCGGCCGCACGCGACTTCTGCGCCAGGCGCGCGATCAGCTCTTCCACCTTCTTGCCGACGATCATCATCATGTCGGCGAACTCGTCGATGAAGATGACGATGAAGGGCAGCGTCTCCAGCGGAACCGGCGCTTCGGCCAGGTCGGGATTGGGTTTGAACAGCGGATCCATCAACGGCTGCCCGGCGTCCTGGGCATCCTTGACCTTCTTGTTGAAGCCGCCCAGGTTGCGCACGCCCACCGCGCTCATCAGCTTGTAGCGGCGCTCCATTTCCGCCACGCACCAGCGCAGGCCGTTGGCGGCCTCTTTCATGTCCGTGACCACCGGCGCCAAGAGGTGCGGGATCCCCTGGTAGACCGACAGCTCCAGCATCTTGGGGTCGATCATCAGGATCCGCACATCCTTGGCGCTGGCCTTGTACAACAGGCTCAGCACCATGGCGTTGACCGCCACCGACTTGCCCGAACCCGTGGTGCCGGCAACCAGTAAGTGCGGCATGCGCGCCAGATCGGCCACGGTGGGCCGGCCGGCGATGTCCTTGCCCAGCGCAATGGTCAGCGGGCTGGGCGATTTGTCGTATTCCTTGGAGCGCAACAGCTCGCTCAGGTAGATCATTTCGCGGCTGGTGTTGGGAATCTCCAGACCGATCACCGATTTGCCGGGAATCACGTCCACCACGCGCACCGACTTCACGCTGAGGCCGCGGGCGATGTCCTTGTCCAGCGAGTTGACCTGGCTGACTTTCACCCCGGGCGCCGGTTCCATTTCGAAGCGCGTGATCACAGGCCCCGGATAGGCGCCGACCACCTGCACGTCGATACGGAAATCCTTGAGCTTGAATTCGATCTGGCGCGACAGCGTTTCCAGGGTCTCTTCGGAGTAACCGCGAGTCTGCGGCTTGGGATCGTCCAGCAGGGACAGCGGCGGAATGCCGGATTCATCGCCGCCGGTGCCGTGGAACAACGGAATCTGCTGCTCGCGCTTGGCGCGGTCGCTCTTTTCGATCACCGGCGCCGGCGGCGGCTCGATATGCACCGGCTCGCGGCGGGCGCGCTGCACGGCGTCTACCTTGCGCACTTCCTCGCGTTCCTCGCGCAGCACGCGGGTTTGTTGCCACTCCTGCGCCTGATGGGTGCCACGGCGGAACAGCGCCGGCAGCGCCATCACGCCCTTGCCGATACGCTCCATCACCGCGAACCACGACAGCCCGGTGGCCAGAGTGACCGATACCAGGAACAGCGCCAGCAGGAACAGATTGCCGCCCAGGCTGCCGAACAGGCTGTTGAGCGAACCGCCCACCAGCCGGCCCAGGATTCCGCCCGGTCCGGCGGAGAAGTCGGCAGCGGAAACGCCGCGCATGAACAACAGGCCGGTAGAGGAAATCAGGAAGCCGACCATGCCGATCAAACGCAACGCCGGACCCAGGTCCGCTTCGCCATCGCCATCGGTGTCCATGCCGAACAGCGCGATCCAGGCCACCACGCCCAGCATGATGGGCAGCAGAAAGGCCACGTAGCCGCAGAGGTAAAGCAGCATGTCCGCCACCCACGCCCCTACCCGTCCGCCCAGATTGTGGATGGGTGCGGTCAGGCTGCCGGACTGCGACCAACTGGGATCATCGGGCGAATAAGTGAACAGGCTCGCCAGCAAATACAGCAGCAACGGCGCAATGGCGATGAGGGCAAGGTCGCGCCACAGCCGTTGGCGCCGCGGATTGACCGCCGACGCCTGCTTGCGTGCAGCCGAATTGGCGCCCTTGGCTTTGGAACTTGCCGGAAGCTGTTTTGCCACCTATCGACCAGACCTTAAGAATGCTTCATTAGTCTTTGATAATAAACGAATCTGAAGGGAATTTCAGTATCCAGACGCCTATCGGAATACCTCCGCATGCCGCCCAGGGCCCCCGAAGATCCCGTCCGTGGTGAGCCTGTCGAACCACGCGTTTGGCGAAGGTTCCAGAGCTTCCGGCATCCCGCCAGGAGCGTGGCGCCACGAAAGGATTTCTTCTCGTCGCAAGTGGGCTTCAAGGGTCCCAGAACCCGATCCGCATCACCGCATTCCATCCACGCGCCTTGATTCGACTTCGCCCCACCGCCACTCTATGCATTGCCCGAAGCGATGCGAAAACGCAGCCGCATCGCCTTTCCCACCTTCATTTTGAGTATACATGAGCCTTTCTTCGGTCAATTCGTCCAAGCACTGCCATCTCTTGATCCTGGGTTCCGGCCCCGCCGGTTGGACCGCCGCCGTGTATGCCGCGCGCGCCAACCTCAAGCCGGTGCTGATCACCGGGCTGCAGCAGGGTGGCCAATTGATGACCACCACCGAAGTGGACAACTGGCCGGGCGACGCCCACGGCCTGATGGGTCCGGACCTCATGACCCGCATGCAGGCGCATGCCGAACGCTTCGACACCGAGGTCATTTTCGACCATATCCACACGGTGGACCTGGCCCAGCGCCCGTTCAAGCTGATCGGCGACAACGGCGAGTACACCGCCGATGCGCTGGTGATCGCCACCGGCGCAACCGCCAAATACCTGGGCCTGGAGTCGGAAGAGCACTTCAAGGGCCGCGGCGTGTCGGCCTGCGCGACCTGCGACGGATTCTTCTACCGCGACCAGGACGTGGTGGTGGTCGGCGGCGGCAATACTGCGGTCGAAGAAGCGCTGTACCTGTCCAATATCGCCCGCAAGGTCTACCTGGTACACCGCCGCGACACGCTGCGCGCGGAGAAGATCATGCAGGACAAGCTGTTCGCCAAAGTCCAGTCCGGCAAGATCGAACTGGTGTGGCATCACGCCGTGGACGAGGTGCTGGGCAACGAGGCGGGGGTCACCGGCGTGCGGGTCAAGTCGGTACAGGACGGCAGCACCCGCGACATCGTGGCGCATGGCCTGTTCGTGGCCATCGGCCACACTCCCAACACCAGCCTGTTCGAGGGTCAGTTGGCGATGAAGAACGGCTACATCACCATCCGCACCGGCCTTGAGGGCGAGGCCACCGCTACCACCGTGCCAGGGGTGTTCGCCGCCGGCGACGTGGCCGACCAGGTCTACCGTCAGGCCATTACTTCGGCCGGTTTTGGCTGCATGGCGGCGCTGGATGCCGAACGCTACCTGGACAAGGACGCTTGATGCTGCGGATCAGCACTGACCCGGCTGAGCTGGATGTCGGGCTGATCCACGATTTTCTGGCCCGCGGCTCCTACTGGGCCGCGGACATCCCCCGCTCCACGTTGGAGCGTGCGCTGGTCAATTCGGTCTGCATTGGCGGCTATGTCGAAGGCGCGCAGGTGGCGTTCGCGCGGGCGGTGACCGACCAGGCCACCTTCGCCTATCTGGCCGACGTGTTCGTGGTGCCGGAGCAGCGCGGCAAGGGCTATGGGCGCGAGATCGTCCGCGCCTTGATGGAGGATTCCCGCCTGCAGGGCCTGCGCCGCTGGCACTTGGTCACGCGGGATATGCACAAGTTGTATGGCCAGTTGGGTTTCACCGCATTGAGTCAGCCGGAACTGCATATGCAGAAGCATGACCCAGATGTGTACCGGCGAGTGGCCAACGAGCAAGCATGATTCCGTCGGCATCAGCGTTGGCGCACCCTCCGCAGTCACAATATTCGACCGTCATTTCCGCGAAGGCGGGAACCCAGCGACTTGGCTCTGGAATTCACTCGAGTGTCGCGGAAAGAGCAAAGTCGCTGGGTTCCCGCCTTCGCGGAAATGACGTCGGAAAGAAAACGTGATGTCGCGCGTGCGCGTGGTCCACAAACTGGCGGATATCTCCGCCGACGCATGGGACTCGTTGCACGACGGCAAAAACCCGTTCGTGGCGCACGCCTTCCTGTCCGGCCTGGAACAGTACGGCTGCCTGCGTGAAGACTGGGGTTGGACTCCGCACCATCTGACCTTGTGGGAAAACGACGAACTGGTGGCCGCGGCGCCTGGTTACCTGAAGACCAATTCGCATGGCGAGTTCGTGTTCGACCACGCCTGGGCGCACGCCTACGCACAGCACGGTCGGGACTACTTCCCCAAATGGCTGGGGGCGGTGCCCTACTCGCCCGTCACCGGCCCGCGGCTGCTCGCACGCACGCAGGCGCACAGGGTGGCCCTGCTGGAAGCAGCCATCGCACAGGCGCGCGATAGCCGCTTGTCTTCGGCCCACGTCAATTTCCACACGGCCGGGGAGGATTCCGCGTTCGGCCCCGAGTGGCTGGCCCGCACCGACGTGCAATACCACTGGCGCAACGAGGCGGGCTGGAAGGATTTCGACGGATTTCTTGCCGCCTTCGACCACAAGCATCGCAAGAACATCCGTCAGGAGCGCGCCAAAGTACAGCGCGCCGGCATCTCCTTTCGTGTGGTGCACGGCGACGAAGCCAGCGATGAAGACCTGGCGACCATGTTCGCCTTCTATCTGCTGACCTTCCGTGACTACGGCAATTCGCCGGCGCTGACGCTCGACTTCGTCAGGCATCTGGCCCGCGCGATGCCGCGCAATCTGGTTATTTTCCTTGCCGAGCGCGTGGTTCGACAGGCTCACCATGAGCGGCGTATTCCGATTGCTGGGGCGATGTGCCTGCGCGGTGGCGACACGCTCTACGGCCGCTATTGGGGAGCCGGCGAAACCTCCCCTGGTCTGCATTTCGAAACCTGCTACTACCAGGGCATCGAATACTGCCTGCGCGAAGGTTTGCAGGTCTTCGAGCCAGGCGCTCAAGGCGAGCACAAGCTGGCGCGCGGCTTCCTGCCCACCTTCGTGCGCAGCCGGCATTGGATCGCCGATGCGGATTTCGCCGACGCGCTGAGGCGCTGGTGCGCCGAGGAAACCCGCTCGGTACAACGCTACGCGGCCACACTGGCCTCCCACTCACCATTCAAGTCCCTGGGGGCGCCGTAGAAGCGTTGTAGGAGCGACGTAAGTCGCGAACGGAAAACCGGCGTCCGGCCCCGTTGTCATTCGCGACTCACGTCGCTCCTAACAGCCGCACCGGTTAACCTTTGCCGATGCGCCGCCCTGCGTTCCTCTCGCCCGACCCCGACTCGCCTTTCCCGCCGGCCGAAACCGCATTGCGCCAGCCCGATGGACTGCTTGCCGTGGGCGGCGATCTTTCCCCGCAGCGCCTGCTCAACGCCTACCGACACGGCATTTTCCCCTGGTATTCCGAAGGCCAGCCGGTGCTGTGGTGGACGCCGGATCCGCGCATGGTGTTCCGCACGGAAAGCGTCCGGCTGTCCTCGCGTTTCCGGCGGCAGCTGCGTACAAGCAAGTGGCAGGTCCGCGCAGACACTGCGTTCGCCGCCGTGGTGACTGCTTGCGCCAGCACGCCGCGACCGGGCCAGGACGGCACTTGGATCACCGATGACATGCAGGCTGCTTACCTGGAACTGCACCGGCTGGGCCATGCGCATTCGGTCGAGGTCTTCGAGGATGGCGATCCGGGTGGAAACCGCCTTGTTGGTGGCATCTACGGAGTGGCGATCGGGCGGATGTTTTTCGGCGAAAGCATGTACAGCGGGCGGTCCGGCGGCTCGAAAGTCGCCCTGGCCGCACTGGCCCTGCGCCTGCGCCAATGGGACTGGCCGCTGATCGACGCCCAGGTGGAGAACCCGCATCTGTCCAGTCTGGGGGCCGAAAGCTGGCCACGCTCCCGGTTTCTGGCCGAAGTCGGCTCGCTTACTCCAGCCCCTGAGGTGGCGGGCCGCTGGACCCAGCGCTTCGGCGTTCTCCAAGCCGCCGCACTGGCGGAAGTCAGCGCGGATTAACACATTTTTTGCATGCCAGGCGGCCGGCGCGTAGAATCCCCGCTCTTACGGCCTACGCCGCTCGCTACACCTACAGGTTTACATGTCGAAAGACGACTCAATTGAATTCGAAGGCACCGTCACCGAGACGCTGCCCAACACCATGTTCCGGGTCAAGCTGGAGAACGGGCACGAGATCATCGCCCACATCTCCGGCCGCATGCGCAAGAACTACATCCGCATCCTCACCGGCGACAAGGTCAAGGTCGAAATGACGCCCTACGATCTGACCAAGGGCCGCATCACCTACCGCATGAAGTGAGCCGAAAGCGCTACGCTTTCGCACCCGCATTCCTGCTTGCACTGGGCGCGGCCTGCAGCCGTGCTGCTCCAGAAACCCCTTCCGTCAGTCTCCCGCAAGCCGCGGGCGCTCCTGCGATCGACTGCAGGCGCGACATCAGCGCCGAGGACTGCGCGCAAGCCAATGCTTCTCTTAGGCAGGATGCCGCCGCACCGGCCATGCCGCCCGAGAGGGCTCCAATTGCGAACGAACCGGAGCAAGGCGAAGATGCGCGTGCGACAGCCCTCATGGCTGCCGAATGCCAGCAGCAACAACAAGTGCTGGAAGTATTGAAGCGAAGGCAGCGCGGTGAAGGCGACATGCTAAGCGATGAAGAACGCGCGCAGATTCCTGCTCAAATAGAAGGCGTTCGGTCTTATCTCGACAATACTTGCAAGTAATCCGGTTGCAGAAGCTACACGGCAGGCCATGATGCATGTAAAGCCTAACAATCGCCTCATAAGCTATTGATATATAAGTATAGATTTTCAAACAAATTCTCTTGGTCGCGCCCAAGTGCCGTGCGGCATCGCATCCGGTTTGCGTCGATTGTCTTTCATATGTGCATTTCGTCACTGCAACTTCAAGCAGATTCGAAGACGCGCACCCTTGCCTAATCTGAGCTCGGCCCACTCCGGGCTGTCCTCTGGTCAGGCTCCGATGTTCAAGTTCAAATCGACATTGCTTCTCATGGCGTTTGCGGGATTTGCAACCGCTGCCCAAGCGCAGGAAAACGACAAGCTGACCGATTGCGTCGACCTGACGGCCGACTATCAGGCCACGCGTTTCGGCTCCCAGTACCTTCTGGTCAAAGATGGCGACAGCTACTACCGGCTGGGGTTCAACGGCAGTTGCAGCGCCATTTCGCTTTCTTCCAGCGTCAAGATCAGCACCGACGGCCAAGCCAACCGTCTGTGTCCCAGCAACACCAAGGTTGCAAGCAAGAGGGACAGCTGCAAGGTGCGCGAGGTGGATCGGGTGGATCAGAACGCCTATGAGCAATACGCACGCAAAAATCGCTGACTACGCGCCGCTGTGAAAGCTGGCAAAGAAAAAGGCGGCCAAGGCCGCCTTTTTCCGATGGCACCGCGGCCTCAGACCGTGGCCGGCAACAACCGCTCGGGTTCCGATTGGGCCACCACCACCAGGTCGTCGTCCTTCACGTCGATGCTGACGCGGCCGCCGCCCACCAACTTGCCGAACAGCAACTCGTCGGCCAGCGGACGCTTGACCTTGTCCTGGATCAAACGGGACATCGGGCGTGCGCCCATCAGCGGGTCGAAACCGTGCTTGGCCAGCCAGTCTCGTGCGGCCGGCGTGCTGGACAGACTCACGTGCTTTTCCTGCAGCAGCATTTCCAGTTCGATCAGGAACTTGTCCACCACGCGCTGGATGTGATCGAAGCCCAGCCCCTGGAACTGCACCACCGCATCCAGGCGGTTGCGGAACTCGGGCGTGAAGCTCTTGCGGATCACTTCCATGGCATCGGTGGAATGGTCCTGCTGGGTGAAACCAATGGTCCGGCGAGCGGCCTGCGTCGCCCCGGCATTGGTGGTCATCACCAGGATCACGTTCTTGAAGTTGGCTTCGCGCCCGTTGGTGTCGGTGAGGATGCCTCGGTCCATGACCTGCAGCAGGATATTGAAGATGTCCGGATGCGCCTTTTCCACTTCGTCCAGCAGCAAGACGCAATGCGGAGTCTTGACGATCTTCTCGGTCAACAGCCCGCCCTGGTCGAAACCGACGTAGCCCGGAGGCGCGCCGATCAGGCGGCTGACCGAGTGCGATTCCATGTATTCGCTCATGTCGAAGCGCACCAGCTCGATGCCCAACTGCAGCGCCAGTTGCTTGGTCACCTCGGTCTTGCCCACGCCGGTGGGACCGGCGAACAGGAAATTGCCGATCGGCTTGTCGGGATTGGCAAGCCCGGAACGGGCCAGCTTGATCGCCGAGGCCAGCGTCTCGATAGCCGGGTCCTGGCCGAAGATCACCATCTTCAGATTCCGCTCCAGGTGCTGCAGTACGTCCTTGTCCGACGAGGACACCTGCTTGGCGGGAATGCGCGCCATCTTGGCGACGATGGTCTCGATCTCTTCCACGTCGATCAGATTCTTGCGCACGCCTTCGGGCAGCAGCTGCTGGCGCGCGCCGGCCTCGTCGATGACGTCGATGGCCTTGTCAGGCAACAGACGGTCGCCGATGTGTTTGACCGAAAGGTCCACCGCCGCCTGCAACGCGTCGTCGGCGTAGGTGACATTGTGGTGGGCTTCGTACTTGGGCTTGAGGCCTTGCAGGATCTCGAAGGTTTCGCCGACGGTGGGTTCGACAATGTCGATCTTCTGGAAGCGCCGCGCCAACGCGCGGTCCTTCTCGAAGATGCCGCGGTATTCCTGGAAGGTGGTGGAACCGATGCAGCGCAGCTCGCCCGAAGCCAGCGCGGGCTTGATCAGGTTGCTGGCGTCCATGGTGCCGCCGCTGGCCGAGCCGGCGCCGATGATGGTGTGGATCTCATCGATGAACAGGATCGCGCCCGGCAACTTCTTGATGGCCGAAAGCACGCCCTTCAAGCGCTTTTCGAAGTCCCCCCGGTACTTGGTGCCTGCCACCAGCGCGCCCAGGTCCAGCGAGTAGATGGTCGCGTCCAGCAGGACTTCGGGGACCTGCCCTTCCACGATGCGCTTGGCCAGACCTTCGGCCAAGGCGGTCTTGCCCACGCCTGCCTCGCCCACGTATAGCGGGTTGTTCTTGCGTCGGCGGCACAGGACCTGGATGGTGCGCTCGACTTCATCGGCGCGCCCCACCAGCGGATCTATCTTGCCGCTACGGGCCAGTTCGTTGAGGTTGCTGGCGAATTCGGCCAGCGCGTCGCCCTTGCCTTCGCCGTCGGCACCCTCGCCCGCCTTGCCCTCGCCCTCGGGGTGGCTGCCGGGCTCCTGCTCGTCTCCCTGCTTGGCGATGCCGTGGGACAGATAATTGACCACGTCCAGGCGGGTGACGTCTTGCTGGGTGAGGAAATAGACGGCGTGCGAGTCCTTCTCGCCGAAGATGGCCACCAGCACGTTGGCGCCGGTCACTTCCTTCTTGCCCGAGGATTGCACGTGGTAGACCGCCCGCTGCAGCACGCGCTGGAAGCCCAGGGTGGGCTGGGTGTCGCGCCCATCGTCCTCGGCCAGACGGGACACGGAGGCCTCGATGGCCTGCTCCAGGTCGTTGCGCAGGCGGGGGGCATCGCCACCGCAGGCCTTGAGGACCGCCTGGGCCGATGCGTTGTCCAGCAGGGCCAGCAGCAGGTGCTCCACGGTCATGAATTCATGCCGGGCTTCACGTGCGCGCTTGTAGCACTGGCCGATGGTTTGCTCTAGATCTTTGCTGAACATGGATTACTCCGACTGCTGTTCCCCACAATATGAGGTCACTCGGGCGGAATTCCACAACCCTGTCGGGTTTCACTGTTCAGTATATGGAAAGCACGCCGGACCGCCTTTCACCGGGGCAACCGGCCTGCTGCGCACGCCCTGCTTCCCCTTGCTGCCCTTTTACGCCTTTTCCATCGTGCACAGCAACGGATGCTGGCTCATCCGGGCGTATTCGTTGACCTGGGAGACCTTTGACTCGGCCACTTCACGGGTATAGACCCCACAGACGCCGCGGCCACGGGTGTGGACATGCAGCATGACCTGGGTGGCTTTCTCGATATCCATGGCGAAAAACTGCTGCAGCACCAGCACGACGAAATCCATCGGCGTGTAGTCGTCGTTGAGCAGCAGTACCTGGTACAGGGGTGGGCGCGCCACCTCCGGCTTGCTGGTTTCCACCAGTACGCCGTGGTCGCGTTCGTTTTCGTTATTGCGGGGCATGGGAGAATTATACGGATTGGACGGGTCGCATCGCTGCCCGCACAATCCTTACTTTCACAGGAGAGCCGCCTTGCAGAGGAAATCGCTGGTAAACCCGTTGTCGCTGGTCTTCGGTCTGGGCCTGGCGCTTTCCGCGCCGCTCAGCGCCCAGGAAACGGAAAAGACCGTTCCGGATACGCGCATCAAGGCCCAGTTGGCCGAGCTTGGCTACAAGTACGAACTGGACGGCGACAACGATTTCAAGATGGTGTTCGAAGTGGGCGACGAAGGGCGCAGCCAGATCGTGTACGTGCTGTCGGCGGTTGAGAACTACGGCGCCCACACCGTGCGTGAAGTCTGGTCGCCGGCCTACGAATCGCCTACCGAGGACTTCCCCGGCCCGGTGGCCAACCGTCTGCTCGAGGCTTCCAACATCGCAAAGCTGGGCGCCTGGGTGAAACAGGGAAGGAATGCGACCTTCGTGATCAAGATTCCGTCCGAGGCCAGTAAGGAAGAGCTGGATGACGCCATCGATGCGGCGGTCAAGCTGGCCGATGAGATGGAAAACGAACTCAGCCCCGGCAAGGACGACCTTTAAGTGAGCTATCGCGAAGGCCGCTTCTGGCAACCCGACGTGACCGTGGCCACGGTGGTGGTGCGCGACGGGCGCTTGTTGATGGTCGAAGAACGGGCCCAGGGCAAGCTGGTGTTCAACCAGCCCGCCGGGCACCTGGAACCGGACGAAAGCCTGTCCGAGGCCGCCCTGCGAGAGACCCGAGAGGAAACCGGCTGGGAGGTGAAGCTGACCGCCTTCATCGGCGCCTACCAATGGAAGGCCGAAGAAACCGACCGTCACTACCTGCGTTTTGCTTTCGCCGCCGAGCCGCTCAGCCACGACGCCGCACGTGAGCTGGATGAAGGCATCGTGCAGGCGTTGTGGATGACGCCGGCGGAACTGCAGGAGCAGCAGGCGCGCCACCGCAGTCCGCTGGTCTGGCAAGTGGTGCAGGACTATCTGGCCGGGCGCCGTTCGCCGCTGTCGATGTTGCAGCAGATCGCATGAGCGCGCCGCGGATCATCGTGGGCGTTTCGGGCGGCGTTGATTCGTCGGTGGCCGCCCTGCAGCTGGTCCAGGCTGGCGAGCCGGTGGCCGGCCTGTTCATGCAGAACTGGGCCGACGATGGCAGCGGCGATTGCCGCGCCGAGGACGACCGACGCGATGCGGTGGCGGTGTGCGGAACCTTGGGAATCCCTTTCCATTTCCGCGATTTCTCCGCCGAATACTGGCAAGGCGTGTTCTCGCATTTCCTGGCCGAGTACGCCGCCGGCCGCACGCCGAACCCGGATGTGTTGTGCAACCGCGAAGTGAAGTTCAAGCACTTCCTGGATGCGGCGCGCGAACTGGGCGCCGAAAAGATCGCCACCGGCCACTACGCCCGCATCGCCCACGAACGCGGTGTAGCCAGGTTGCTGCGCGCGGTGGACCGCAACAAGGACCAGAGCTACTTCCTGCACCAGCTGGGCCAGGCCCAGTTGTCGGCGACTTTGTTCCCGGTGGGCGAGCTGCAGAAATCGGATTTGCGCGATATCGCCCGTCAGGCGGGATTGCCGACCCACGACAAGAAGGATTCCACCGGAATCTGTTTCATCGGCGAGCGCGATTTCCGCGAATTCCTCGGCCGTTACCTGCCCGCCAGAACCGGCGAGATGCGCGACCCCAGCGGTCAGAAGATCGGCGAACACCCGGGCGTCTTCTATTTCACGCTGGGTCAGCGCGAAGGTCTGCAGATCGGTGGCGTGCGCGGCCGCGCGGCCGCGCCGTGGTATGTGGTGGGCAAGGATGTGGCCAGCAATGTGCTGTACGTGGACCAGGACACGGCCAGCCCTTACCTTCAATCGACGGCCTTGTGGTCCGAAGGCGCGCATTGGGTGGAAGGCGATCCGCCGGCCGACGAATTCGAATGCACCGCGCAAACACGCTATCGACAGGCCGATGAACCCTGCCGCGTGAAGGTGACCGGCGACGGTACGCTGGAAGTGCGTTTCCCCAACCCGCAACGGGCCGTGACCCCGGGACAATCGGTAGTGCTTTACCAGGGCGATGTCTGCCTGGGCGGCGCGGTGATCGCGCGCACCAATGCGCCCCTGGAACAGAAATTAGCGGAGCAAGCAGCGTGAGCAGACCCCTTTCAGAACGTGTGCTGGCCTTGGCCGGCGTGGTCCAGGCATTGGCCCAGGTACGGCGCATTGCCGAAACTGGGCAGTCCGACGCAAGCGCGGTGCAAACCGTGTTGGACAGCGTGTTCCGCATCGATGCCGACACGCCGCAGGCCGTTTATGGCCGCGCCAGCGATCTCGCGCCGGGCCTGCGCCTGCTGCGCGATTACTTCAACAAGGAAACCGCCGACGACGGCCTGCCCCGCCTTGCGTTGGCGGTGCTGCAATTGGAAAGGCGTTTCGTGGGCGAATCCAATACGGTGGCAGCGGTCGCCGGCGGAATAAACGAGATCGGGGCCCAGGCCGAGGCCGCCGGCAGCACGCATCCGGAAGTGCTTTCTGCACTGGGCGCGTTGTATGCGGACACCATCAGCCACTTGCGTCCGCGCGTGATGGTGCAGGGAAACCCGCACTATCTGGGCCAGCCCAGCGTGGTGGCGGAGATCCGCGCCATTCTGCTGGCGGCGGTGCGTTCTGCGGTGTTGTGGCGTCAGCTGGGTGGCAGCTACTGGGACCTTCTGTTCTCGCGACGGGCGATGGCCGATGCGGCGAGCGAGTGGTTGCGCTGAAGAACCGGGTCCTTCTCCCGCTTTGCGGGAGAAGGTGGCCGACAGGCCGGATGAGGGAGGCGGAGTTGCAATGCTTGAAACATTAAAGAGCGAACCGCGTTCGGTGAGCGCCCCACGCGCCGACGCAATCAGTCTCCGCTCGCCCTCACCCGCCTTCGGCACCCTCTCCCGCTGGGCGGGAGAGGGGTTCGACTTCCTGCATCCGCACAGCTGTAATCAAGCAGCAACCGTATCGGCTACGTCCTTGTAGTCCTCGATCTGGTCGAAGTTCATGTAGCGATAGATCTCGGCGCCGCTGGCGCTGAGCACGCCCATGTCGGCCATGTATTCGGCCTTGGTGGGAATGCGCCCCAGACGCGAGCAGATCGCAGCCAGTTCCGCCGAGCCCAGGTAAACATTCGAGTTCTTGCCCAGCCGGTTCGGGAAGTTGCGTGTGCTCGTCGAGAACACCGTGGCGCCTTCACGCACCTGCGCCTGGTTGCCCATGCACAGCGAACAACCCGGCATTTCCATGCGCGCACCGGCGGTGCCGAAGGTGCCGTAATGCCCTTCCTTGGTCAGCTCGGCCGCGTCCATCTTGGTTGGCGGAGCGACCCACAACTTGGTCGGTATATCGCGCTTGCCTTCCAGCAGCTTTGACGCCGCGCGGAAATGACCGATGTTGGTCATGCACGAACCGATGAACACTTCCTCGATCACCGCGCCGGCCACTTCCGACAGCGTCTTCACGTCGTCCGGATCGTTCGGGCAGGCGACGATGGGCTCGTGCACGTCGGCCAGGTCGATGTCGATGACTGCGGCGTATTCGGCATCGGCATCGCGTTCCAGCAATTGCGGGTTCGCCAGCCACGCTTCCATGGCCTTGATCCGGCGGGTGATGGAACGCACGTCCTGGTAGCCTTCGGCGATCATCCACTTCAGCATCACGATGTTGCTGTTGATGTATTCGATGATCGGCGCCTTGTCCAAATGCACCGTGCAACCGGCGGCGGAGCGCTCGGCAGAGGCGTCGGACAGTTCGAACGCCTGCTCCACTTTCAGGTTGGGCAGGCCTTCGATCTCCAGGATGCGGCCGGAGAAGATGTTCTTCTTGCCCTGCTTGGCGACCGTCAGCAAACCGGACTTGATGGCGTACAGCGGAATCGCATTGACCAGATCGCGCAAGGTCACGCCCGGCTGCAATTCGCCTTTGAAGCGCACCAGCACCGATTCGGGCATATCCAACGGCATCACTCCGGTGGCCGCGGCGAAGGCGACCAGGCCGGAACCTGCCGGGAACGAAATGCCGATCGGGAAGCGCGTGTGCGAATCGCCACCGGTGCCGACGGTATCGGGCAGCAGCATGCGGTTGAGCCAGCTGTGGATGATGCCATCGCCCGGACGCAGCGGAATGCCGCCGCGCGTGCTGATGAAGGCCGGCAGCTCGTGATGCGTTTTGACGTCAACCGATTTAGGGTAGGCGGCGGTGTGACAGAACGATTGCATCACCAGGTCGGCGGAAAATCCCAGACAGGCCAGATCCTTCAGTTCGTCGCGCGTCATCGGACCGGTGGTGTCCTGCGAACCCACCGAAGTCATCTTCGGCTCGCAATACGTGCCCGGACGCATGCCCTTTCCTTCCGGCAGACCGCAGGCGCGGCCGACCATCTTCTGCGCCAGGGTGAAGCCCTTGCCGGTATCGGCAGGCACCTGCGGCAGGCGGAACAGCGTGGACGGCGGCAGGCCCAGCGCTTCGCGCGCCTTGGCGGTCAGGCCGCGGCCGATGATCAGCGGGATGCGTCCACCGGCGCGCACTTCATCGAACAGAACCTCGGACTTGACCTGGAATTCGGCGATCACTTCGCCGTTCTTGAGCGCCTTGCCTTCGTACGGGCGCAACTGGACCACGTCGCCCATGTCCATCTGGGTGACGTCCAGTTCGATCGGCAGCGCGCCTGCGTCTTCCATGGTGTTGTAGAAGATCGGCGCGATCTTGCTGCCCAGGCACACGCCGCCGAAGCGCTTGTTGGGAATGAAAGGAATGTCTTCGCCGGTGAACCACAGCACCGAGTTGGTGGCGGACTTGCGGCTGGAACCGGTGCCGACCACGTCGCCGACGTAGGCGACCAGATGCCCCTTCTCCTTCAGCGACTCGATGAACTTCACAGGTCCGCGCTTGCCGTCTTCTTCGGGCGTGATGCCTTCGCGCTTGTTCTTCAGCATGGCCAGCGCGTGCAACGGAATATCCGGGCGCGTGGTGGCGTCGGGCGCGGGCGAAAGGTCGTCGGTGTTGGTTTCGCCGGTCACCTTCAGCACGGTGACGGTGAGGCTTTGCGGCACTTCGGGACGGCTGGTGAACCATTCGGCCTCGGCCCAGCTCTTGATCACGCCTTGCGCATGCGCATTGCCGGCATCTGCCTTGTCCTTGACGTCGTGGAAGGCGTCGAACATGAGCAGCGTCTTCTTCAGCGCTTCTGCGGCGATGGCGCCCAGTTGCGCATCGTCCAGCAGTTCCACCAGCGGATGGATGTTGTAGCCGCCGAGCATGGTGCCCAGCAATTCGGTAGCCCGCTCGCGGGTGATGAATGCGCTGGCTTCGCTGCCGAAAGCCACTGCCGCCAGATACGAAGCCTTGACCTTGGCCGCGTCGTCGACACCTGCTGGCACCCGATGGGTGAGCAGATCCACCAGGAACCCTTCTTCGCCGATCGGCGGACCTTTCAGCAGCTCGATCACTTCTGCGGTCTGTTGCGCCGAAAGCGGCAGCGGCGGAATTCCGAGCGCAGCGCGGTCGGCAACGTGTTGGCGGTAGGCTTGAAGCATGGATTACGTCTCCGGTGAATCGATTGAAGTGTGTAGGCTCAAGCTGCAGGAACGATCAGCTTCAAGCCCTTGAAATAGTCGCGATAGAAGCTGTCGTCGCGGGTGATCAGTCCGTCGCATTGCAGCAGTGCGTGGGCGCCGATCAGGAAATCGGGAACCGCGCGGCTGCGCGCTCCGCCGCGCTGGCGGTAACGACGCTGCATTTCGCCGGCGCGCAATGCCGACTTGGCTTCCAGAGCGTTGAAACGGATGCTCATTTCCTCCAGCACGCTCAAGGCTTCGGAGCCATCGCGCAAGGCGCTGCAGACTTCGGCCAGCGCGACATCACAGACCACTACCGGCCCATTGCTGAGGCATTGGCGCAGGCAGGCTTCGGCGGCGTCGGCTTGCGGTCCGTCGGCCAGCAGGTCCACCAGCACGGAAGAATCGATGGCGATCATGACCAGGCCGCCTCAGGGATCCAGCGGATCGCCGGGCGCGCGCCCGCGGATGGCGCGCATGGCCTCGTCGGTGGAATCGAACCCGTCGAGTTTGAAACGACCGCGTGCCCGGGAAATGGCGTCATCCACGCTCTTGCGCAGGACGATGCGGCCGTTCTCCAGTTCGACTTTCAGAATGCTGCCCTTGGTAAGGCCCAGGGCGTCACGCACGGCCTTGGGCAAGGTGATCTGACCACGTTCGGCGACGGTAGCTTCCATCGGCAGGCTCCTCGGGTATGCCGCAATGATACGTACTTTATTATCCATACTCAAGCGTGCATACTGGTGTTAGGTCGAGCTAGGGCCGCCTCCGTACCTCCCGAGGGTCGGGGCGTAACCCGGACCGACATTGGTCGTAAGGTGGATGACACCCCGATTGGGGATAATCGCTGAACGATCGATGCGGAATGATGGTCCGACCCGCAACAAGCGCCAACCGCGCCCTCCCCCAGCTACAGGAGCCTCCCGATGAGTGATTCCTTCGCCACCCGCACCTCCCTGCAGGTCAATGGCAAGTCCTATACCTATTTCAGCCTGCCCAAACTGGGCCAACGCTTCGATATCGCCCGTCTGCCCTACTCCATGAAGATCCTGCTGGAGAATCTATTGCGCCACGAAGACGGCGGCATGACCGTGGGCAAGGACCATATCGAAGCGGTGGCGCAGTGGGACGCGGCCCGCGAGCCGGATACCGAAATCGCCTTCATGCCCGCGCGCGTGGTGCTGCAGGATTTCACCGGCGTGCCCTGCGTGGTAGACCTGGCCGCGATGCGCGATGCGGTGGGCAAGCTGGGCGGCAAGGCCAGCCAGATCAACCCGCTCATTCCTTCCGAACTGGTCATCGACCACTCCGTGCAGGTGGACGTGTTTGGCCGCGCCGACGCGCTGGACCTCAACGGCAAGATCGAATTCGAGCGCAACAAAGAGCGCTACAGCTTCCTGCGCTGGGGCCAGAAATCCTTCGGCAACTTCAAGGTGGTGCCGCCCAACACCGGCATCGTGCACCAGGTGAACCTGGAGAACCTGGCGCGGGTGGTGATGGAACGCGAGGTGGACGGTCAGCTTCTCGCCTTCCCCGACACCGTGTTCGGCACCGATTCGCACACCACCATGATCAACGGCATCGGCGTGCTGGGCTGGGGCGTGGGCGGCATCGAGGCCGAAGCGGCCATGCTGGGCCAGCCGTCTTCCATGCTGATTCCACAAGTGGTGGGTTTCAAGCTGACCGGCAAGCTTCCCGAAGGCGCCACCGCCACCGACCTGGTGCTGACCGTCACCCAGATGTTGCGCAAGTTCGGCGTGGTCGGGAAGTTCGTCGAATTCTTCGGCGACGGTCTGCAGCACCTGCCGCTGGCCGACCGCGCCACCATCGCCAACATGGCCCCGGAATACGGCGCCACCTGCGGCATCTTCCCCATCGACGCCGAATCGCTCACTTACCTGCGTCTTTCGGGCCGTCCAGCGGATCTGATCTCGCTGGTGGAAACCTATGCCAAGGCGCAGGGCCTGTGGCATGAACCGGGTCAGCAGGAAGCCACCTACTCGGCCACCTTGCACCTGGACATGAGCGAAGTGCGCCCGTCGATGGCCGGGCCCAAGCGCCCGCAGGATCGCGTGCTGCTGGAAGACGTGGGCCGCAACTTCAGCGAGAACCTCGGTCCGCTGACCGCCAACCGCAAGACCGGCTGCGCGGTGGAGGAATTCAAGGCAGAAGGCGGCGGGCAACCCCAAGCGGAACATCTTGCCGCCAAGCCGATTTCCAAGATCTTCATCCAGGACCAGGACGCCGAACTCAACGACGGTTCGGTGGTCATCGCCGCGATCACGTCCTGCACCAACACTTCCAACCCTGCGGTAATGCTGGGTGCCGGCCTGCTGGCGCGTAATGCGGTGGCCAAGGGGCTGAAGTCGGCGCCGTGGGTGAAGACCTCGCTTGGGCCGGGCTCGCTTGTGGTGACCGACTACCTGAAGAAGGCCGGTGTGCTCAGCGAGCTGGAGAAGCTCGGTTTCTTCGTCGTCGGCTATGGCTGCACCACCTGCATCGGCAATTCCGGGCCGTTGCCCGATGCGGTGTCCAAAGGCATCGCCGAGAACGAACTCGTTGTGGCGTCGGTGCTGTCGGGCAACCGCAACTTCGAAGGCCGTGTGCATCCGGAAGTGAAAGCCAACTATCTGGCCTCGCCGCCGCTGGTGGTGGCCTACGCCATCGCCGGCACGGTCAACATCGATCTGACCACCCAGCCGCTGGGCAAGGGAAGCGACGGCCAGGACGTCTATCTGCGCGACATCTGGCCCAGCAACAAGGAAATCGGCGACACCATCGCAGCCACGGTGGGGCCGGAACTGTTCGCGCAGAATTATGCCGACGTGTTCAAAGGCGATTCGCGTTGGGCCTTGATCGAATCGCCCGATGGCGAGTCCTACGCCTGGGATGCGTCCTCCACCTACATCAAGAACCCGCCTTACTTCGATGGCATGACCATGCAAGTAGGCACCATCGACGACGTGCATGGCGCGCGCGTGTTGGGACTGTTCGGGGATTCCATCACTACCGACCATATTTCGCCGGCCGGCAACATCAAGAAGGACTCGCCCGCCGGACGCTTTCTGCAGGAACGCGGCGTGCAGCCGGCCGACTTCAACAGCTACGGCTCGCGCCGCGGCAACGACGATGTAATGGTACGCGGGACTTTCGCCAACATCCGCATCAAGAACCTGATGTTCGGTGGCGAAGAAGGCGGAAATACCCTTTATTTCAGCGCTCAGAACCCTGCCGGCGAAAAATTGGCCATTTACGATGCCGCCATGAAGTACAAGGCCGAGGGTGTCCCCTTGGTGGTATTCGCGGGCAAGGAATACGGCACCGGATCCTCCCGCGACTGGGCCGCGAAAGGCACCAATCTGCTTGGAGTGAAAGCGGTGGTGGCGGAAAGCTTCGAGCGCATCCATCGTTCGAACCTGGTCGGCATGGGCGTGCTGCCCTTGCAGTTCAAGGACGGCGAGAACGCGCAAACGTTGGGCCTGGATGGGTCGGAGACTTTCGACATCACCGGCCTGCAGGATGGCGCCGGTAAAGAGGCCTCGATCACCGCCACGCGTTCGGACGGCAGCAAGCTGCAATTCCAAGCCAAGGTGCTGTTGCTGACTCCGAAGGAAGTGGAGTATTTCCGCAACGGCGGACTGCTGCACTACGTGTTGCGTCAGCTCGCCGCAAAAAAAGCTGCGTAAGCCGGAGATCAGGGAAAAGCGGCTTGATCTGGGTTTTTCTGGGTCGGGGCGTAGCCCCGACCTTACTCACAGATTGGGTTTCCAATCGGCGTAGTAGAGGCGCCATTGACCGTCATCGAGTCGCCAGCCGCTGGTGACCGTGTAGGCCTGCGCGTTGTCCGGGATGAAACCGCCTTGGCCTCCTGTCAGCAACGCAGTGAAGCGCATGGTCGCCCGATCGCCGTTCATCTCGATTTCGACAGGGCCCAGCGTTGCGCCGATGCTTGCATTGCCGAGCAATTGCGCCCGCATCAGATTGTGCAACGCAGCACGATCCATTCCTCCGTTGCCGGTGAAATCCGCAGCCACTCCGTCCATGAAATCGCTGGCCTGGTGTCGGGTCGCGGCCTCTTGCATGCGCTGCAGTTGCGCGCGAAGCGCCGCCTCGGGCGTCTCGCGCGCGCAGCCGGCGAACGCAGCCAAAGAGGCCATTGCGAGCAGCAGCAAGCCGGTTCGGGCGACCGGCCCGAGCCTGCGAACGTTCTCTGCCAATGTCTTCGCGTTTTCCATCCGGGGCGGTATGCTCCTAGTGTGGACCCCCACAACGTCACCTGCTATTCGCACGTGCCGGACCCAACAAGGCCCTGGGGAGGGAGTAGAAGATGAGTCAGGATCGTCCGTGGTTCAAGAATTATCCGCAAGGCGTGCCGCATGAAATTGATCTGGACGAGTACCGCTCGATCGTTTCGGTGTTCGATACCGCAGTCAAGAATTTCAATGGCCGCCCGGCATTCTCCAACTTCGGCAAAACCCTGACCTACAACGAAATAGAAGTGCTCAGCCGCCATTTCGCCGCTTATCTGCTGGGCGAACTGAAGCTGAAAAAAGGCGACCGCGTGGCCATCATGGCGCCCAACTGCCTGCAATATCCCATTGCCATCTTCGGCATCCTGCGCGCTGGGCTGACCGTGGTGAACGTCAACCCGATGTACACCGCGCGCGAACTCAAGCACCAGCTGATCGACTCGGGCGCCAGCGCGCTGGTGGTGGTGGATAACTTCGGCCACACCGTTCAGGAAGTGGTGGCCGATACGCCGCTGAGGCAGGTCATTACCACCGGGCTGGGCGATCTGGTCGGCTTCCCCAAGGGCACCATCGTCAACTTCGTACTGAAGTACGTGAAGAAGATGATTCCCGATTACGACATCCCCGGAGCCGTGCGCTTCAAGGATGCCTTGACCCTGGGACGCATGCACGCGCTACCCGAAGTGGACATCGACGGCGAGGACATCGCCTTCCTGCAATACACCGGCGGCACCACCGGCGTGGCCAAGGGCGCCATGCTGACCCACCGCAACCTGGTGGCCAACATGCAGCAGGCTTCGATATGGATCGGCGGCAGCGCGGTGCCCGGGCAAGAGGTCATCGTCACCGCCTTGCCGCTGTACCACATCTTCGCTTTGACCGCTAACTGCCTGGTTTTCATGAAATTCGGCGCGGAGAACTACCTCATCACCAATCCGCGCGACATGCCCGGATTCGTCAAGGAACTGAGCAAGACACCGTTCACCGCCATCACCGGCGTCAACACGCTGTTCAACGGCTTGTTGAACACGCCCGGTTTCGACCAGGTCGATTTCAGCAAGCTGAAGATGACGCTGGGCGGAGGCATGGCGGTCCAGCGCGCGGTGGCGGAAAAGTGGAAGAAGGTGACCGGCGTGACCCTGGTGGAAGCCTATGGCCTGACCGAAACCTCACCGGCCGCCTGTATCAATCCGCCCGACCTGAAGGACTACAACGGCGCCATCGGTTTGCCCATTCCCTCGACCGACGTGTGCCTGAAGGACGACGACGGCAATATCGTCAGCGGGCTGGAAGTGGTGGGCGAGCTCTGCGTGAAGGGCCCGCAGGTGATGAAGGGCTACTGGCAGCGCCCGGAAGAAACGGCCAACTCCATCGATTCCGACGGCTGGTTGCATACCGGCGATATGGCGAAAATGGACGCGGAAGGTTTTTTCTATATCGTCGACCGCAAGAAGGACATGATCCTGGTATCGGGATTCAATGTGTACCCGAACGAAGTGGAGGACGTCATCGCCGGCATGGAGGGCGTGCTGGAAGTGGCCGCGATAGGCGTGCCGGACGAGAAGTCGGGCGAGGCCGTCAAGGTGTTCATAGTCAAGAAGGACCCCTCGCTCACGGCCGAGCAGGTGAAGGCGTTTTGCCGGGAAAACATGACCGGTTACAAGCAGCCCAAGACCATCGAGTTCCGCACCGAGCTGCCCAAGACCAATGTGGGCAAGATCCTGCGTAAGGAACTGCGGGATCCCAGCCCCCCTCAGTCATGACGACATCGATAACAAAGCCGGCTTAGGCCGGCTTTTTTTTGGCCTGTAGGCCCCGAACGGCAAGGCCGGCGGGCTGATTTTTATGACGTCCGTCACATTTCATGAATAGGTGCCAGCAATCACACCGCTTCAAAGGCCCTTCACAGCCCCGCAAGGGGTTTTTAACAGAGTGTTCAGGTGTAGGATCGGGCCCGCACTCACCCTAGATCGCACAACCGCCCTACCCCCATAGCTTCCCTTACAACGCATTCAAGCCGAGGACCCGAAAATGAGCAATGTCGAAAAACTGCTGCGCAGCCGTGATTACTCCACCATCCGCGCCGAATCTTCCCCCAGCGGAGACAACCACTGGCTGTACATGCACGACAACATCGGCAGCGGAATGCGCCCCTGTTTCCGCAACGATTTGCTGGACGACATGTGGAGCTTCACCTCCTCCATCATCAAGCGCGACAGCGAACGCCGGCCGGGCCAGCTGCGCCATTTCGTGCTCGCTTCGGCGGCATCGGCTTTCAACCTGGGCGGCGACCTGGAACTGTTCTCGCAATTGATCCGCGCCAACGACCGCGAACACCTGCTCGCCTATGCGCGCCGCTGCGTTGATGGCGTCTACGGATTGCACACCGGTTTGGGCGGTGACGTGCGCACCATCGCGCTGGTCCAGGGCGATGCGTTGGGCGGCGGACTGGAAATGGCGCTGGCCTGCCACACCATCGTCGCCGAGGAAGGCGTCGGCATGGGTTTGCCGGAAGTGCTGTTCGGCCTGTTCCCGGGCATGGGCGCCTATTCGTTCCTGTGCAAGCGCGTCACCCCGCAACTGGCCGAGAAGATCATCCTGGACGGCAACATCTACACCAGCGACGAAATGTACAAGATGGGCGTGGTGGATGTGCTGGTTCCCAAGGGCCAGGGCGAGATCGCCGTGCAGGAACTTATCCGTCAGCAGCAGCGCGCACCGCACGCGCATCTGGCCATGAACAACGTGCGCAATATCGCCCAGCGCGTGGGTTACGACGAACTGATGGGCATCACCGAAGTATGGGTGGACACCGCATTGGCCCTGGGCGACAAGTCGCTGCGCATGATGGAGCGCATCGTTCGCGCGCAGGAAAGGCGTCTGGGCGCATCCAACGCCGCGTAAGCGGCGTGGATTAGCAAGCGTTAGCAATAAGTTCCAACGAAGCGGCGAATCCCTGAGTCAGGGGATTCGCTAGCAGCAGTCAGTTGCGCTCGCCCTTGTCGAGCGCGCCATGGCGGTTGCGGGCCCGCGCTTCCAGCGCGGTCCGGCCCTGGCTGAGGTAGGTATTGAGCATGGCCAGGCGCTGACGCCATTCCTTGGCCATTTCCGAATCGGCCAGCCGCATCATCTCGCCGCTGGCGGTGGCCAGCTTGGTCAAACCCAGATTGCTCGCGACGCCTTTGAGCGCATGCGCATGCTCGCGCATGTGCGCGCCGTCGCCCTGCTCCATCGCATGGGCCATCGCGCCCAGGCAGCCTTCGGCGTCGTTGAGGCATTGGATGATGAATTCGCGTTCGAACGCATCGCCCATGCCCAGCGCGCTGAGCTCGTTGAGCACGCTGGGGTTGAGCACGTCGTCGGACACCGGCAGATCCTGCCGGCCGACCTGGACCGGTGTGGTGACCCGGCCGTTGTTGGCGATTTCCGCCAATACGTCCAGCAAACGGGTGGCCACGATCGGCTTGGCGAGGAACGCGCGCGCGCCGGCCTGTTCGCAACGCGAGATCGCGTCGGGGGTGACGTCCGCGCTGAGCACCAGCACAGGAGTGCGCGGGCCGCCGCCGGCTTCCATGATGCGCAACTGTTTCAACAGATCCAGTCCGCTGATGCCGGGCATGTGCAGGTCGACGATGACGGTGTCGTAGTCGGCGATCTCCAGCGCGTCCAGTACTTCCTCGCCTCCGTTCACGCAGACCACGCGGTGCCCGGCCTTCTGCAGCAGGCGTTGGACGACCATGCGGTTGGCTTCATGGTCGTCGGCGACCAGGATCTGCAGGCTGCGCACGCGGGCGCGGTGGCGCAGGAACGGATCGGAGAACGCGATGATGTTTTCCGCGCCGTGCGGCGCATGGTCTTCGATCCATGCGGGCACGACGGCGGGTTGCGCGGCATCGATGGTTTCGAAGGGCACTTCCACCCAGAAACTGCTGCCCTGCTTTTCGACGCTTTCGAAACCGATCCTTCCGCCCATCGACTCGGCCAGGCCTTTGGCAATGGTGGTACCCAGGCCGGTGCCGCCGTAACGGCGCGACAGGCTGACGTCGGCCTGTTCGAAGGCTTCGAAAAGCTTCGCCTGCACGCTCAACGGAATGCCGATGCCCGTATCGGTAATGGTGAAACGCAGTCTGGTCTTGTCGCCGGCGTCGGCCAGATTCTTGACTTCAAGGCGCACGGCGCCGACGTCGGTGAACTTGACCGCGTTGCCGGCAAGATTCAGCAGGACCTGACGCAGGTGGCGGATATCGCCGCGCAGTTTGTTGGGCACGTCCGCGGCGATATGGACGCTGTAATCCAGCTTCTTGGCCCGCGCCTGCGGCAGCAGGATCATGCCGATGTTGTCGACCAGCTCGCGAGGCGAGAATTCGACGATGTCCAGCTTCAACTTGCCCGCTTCGATCGCGGAAATGTCCAGCACATCCTCGACCAGCGCCAGCATGCTGCGCGTGGAAGCCTGGATGGTGGACAGGCATTCGCGCTGCTCGCTGTCGAGTTGGGTGGTGGCCAGCAGTTCGGACATCCCGGACAGGCCATTGAGCGGCGTGCGGAATTCATGGCTCATGTTGGCCAGGAAACGGCTCTTGGCCTCGTTGGCGCGACGCGCCTCTTCGGTGGCGCGCGTCAACTGGCGAAGCAGATTGGACAGGTACATGGGCACGGCGACCAGGCCGACCAGCAGGCCGACGCCCAGGCTGATGTTTTCGCGCCAGTAACCATTGGTCAACAGCACGCCGGCGAACCCGAAAACCGCCATGCTGACTGCGCCGCCCAGGTAGCGGTTGCCGTAACGCAGACCGTTGCCGACCGTCACCCACATCATGATCACGTACAGCCAAGCCAGCGGCTCGCCCATCAGGGCCATGGCGGTGGACATCAGGCCGTAGTCGGTCACCATGCCGATGATGCGGCGCAGGTTGGATTTGCCAGGCGACCACAGAATCCAGCAGTACAAGCCCAGGCCCACGGTGACGCCAACCGAGCTCATCGCAAGCGCCGTATTGGACACCGACTGGTCCAGACCGCCCAGGGCCGCGCCGAGCAGCATGTACACCATCACGCCGCTGAAGATGATCAGGCGGATCAGCGCCTGCCCATGTTCGCTGTCGGGGCGATTGGCCAGACGCGACTGCAACCAGGTAGTGAACTCTTTCATGGCTTACTGCATGCCCGGGCGGACGTGCACGGTGGAGAACTGGTCGCAGATATCGTCCAGCCTGGCGCGGCCGCGCCCCAGCGCGTCCACGCAGGCCGGGTCGAACAGGCGACCGCGCTGGGCGTACAGATAGGCCAGCGCCGCATCGCGATCCCAGGCCTTTTTGTAGGGCCGCGGCGAGATCAGCGCGTCGAACACGTCGGCAACGGCCACGATCCTGGCTTCCAGCGGAATGGCATCGCCCTTCAAGCCATCAGGGTAGCCGCTACCGTCGTAACGCTCGTGATGGCGCAGCGCGATGATGGCGCCGGCCTGGATGAAACGGTTGTGGCTGCCGCTGAGCAGTTCGTGGCCGATGCGCGGATGCCGGCGCATGACTTCGGTTTCTTCTTCGGTCAGCGGACCCGGCTTCATCAGCACCGAATCGGGAATGGCGATCTTGCCCATGTCGTGCAACGGCGCGGCCATCTCGATGGCGCGCACTTCGTCTTCGGGCAGGCCCAGCTGTTCGGCGATCAGGCCGGCGATATGGGCCATGCGCTCGAGGTAGGCGCTGGTGCCGCTGTCGCGGTACTCGATGGCGCGAGCCAGGCGCGAGAGCGTTTCGCGTTCGCGCTCTTCCACCTCGTGCATGCTCGAAAGCAGGCGCTGTTCCAGGGACATGGCGCGTTGTTTGATGTTCTCGCTCTGCTGGCGCAGCTGCAGCAGGTTGCGGCAGCGGGCGCGCAGCTCGCGCGGACGCACGGGCTTGACCAGGAAGTCGATGACGCCCGCTTCCAGGGCAGCCTGCCGGATCGGCTCGTCGCCGACCACGGTGATCAGGATGATCGGGATATCGCGGTGCATCGGCAGCCGGCGGAACCGGCGCGCGAATTCCAGGCCGTCCATGCCGGGCATGCGGTAGTCCAGCAGCAGCAGGTCGGTGCGATTGGCTTCGCACCAGGCCAGCGCCACGGCAGGATCGCCGAAGTCGTGCACGGACAATTCCGAGGCGATGTCCTCGATGACATGGCGCAGCATCGTGCGCGCAGAAGTTTGATCGTCGACGATGACGATATCCAAGCCGCTTCCAACCCCATTAGGCCACGTGACGTGGCTGTCAGGGGAGGATACTCCGGTGTAGACCCTGCTGGCATCTAGCATTGCTCGAATCCTCCGTGGCATACCCCGCCTGCTGGCGAATATACCGTCACTCTGTCGTGCTGTTCGCGGTGGGGGCTGGACCGGCAAAAACTTCTGCAAGTCCCGCGCTGACAGGAGGTTTAACGCAGAAAGCGTGCCATAGCTGCACGACCCTTCCGGCAAAGCAGAAATGTGATGGGTATCACAAATAGGCCCGTTCTAGCGGGAGTCTGGCTTCACGGACCTGAATGGTCATGACACAAGCGGGAAGAGCCGGAAGGCAGATACTGCCCACCGGCGTCACCTGCCCGTCTATCCCTGGTTTTCAGGCCGCATATACGGGAACAGCAGCACATCGCGGATCGAGTCCGAGCCGGTCAGCAGCATCACCAGACGGTCGATGCCGATGCCCAGGCCGCCGGTGGGCGCCAGGCCCACTTCCAGGGCGCGGATGTAGTCGGCGTCGAAGTGCATGGCTTCGTCGTCGCCACCTTCCTTGGCTTCGACCTGGGCCAGAAAGCGCGCGGCCTGGTCTTCGGGGTCGTTGAGCTCGGAGAAGCCGTTGGCCAGTTCCTTGCCGTTGACGAACAGCTCGAACCGGTCGGTATAGCCGGGCTGGTCGTCGTTGGCACGGGCCAGTGGCGAGACCTCGACCGGGTGGTCGGTGATGAAGGTGGGTTGGACCAGGTGGTGCTCGACGGTCTTCTCGAAGATTTCCAGCAACAGCCTGCCCCAGCCGTAGCCGGGCTTGACGTGGATCTTCAGGCGTTCGCAATGCCGCGCCAGAGCCTCGCGGTCGGTGCAGTCGGCCAGGCTGATTTCCGGGTTGTGGTGGCGCACGGCTTCGTCCATGCGCCAGCGGCGGAAGGCCGGGTCCAAGTCGATGGCTTGTCCGTCCCAGGTCACCTGCCCCGTTGCCAGGACCTCATGGGCGACGTCGCGGATCACGCCTTCGGTCAGGTCCATGATCTCGTTGTAGGTGGCGTAAGCCTCGTACAGCTCGAGCATGGTGAATTCGGGGTTGTGACGCGTGCTGACGCCTTCGTTGCGGAAGTTGCGGTTGATTTCGTAGACCCGCTCCATGCCGCCCACGACCAGGCGCTTGAGGTACAGCTCCGGCGCCACGCGCAGGTACAGGTCCAGGTCCAGCGCGTTGTGGTGGGTGGTGAACGGCTTGGCCGCGGCGCCGCCGGGGATGTAATGCATCATCGGCGTCTCCACTTCCAGGAAGCGGCGCGCGTCCAGCCATTCGCGGATGGCGCGGATGATCTTGGAGCGCTTGATGAAGACCTCGCGCGCTTCCGGCGTGACGATCAGGTCCACATAGCGCTGGCGGTAGCGCTGCTCCACGTCCGACAGGCCGTGCCACTTGTCCGGTAGCGGGCGCAGCGACTTGGTCAGCAGGCGCAGCGCGGAAACCTTGATCGACAGTTCGCCGGTGCGGGTGCGGGTCAGGCCGCCTTCCACGCCGACGATATCGCCCACGTCCCAGCCCTTGAAAGCGTCGTAGACCTCGCCCAGCGTGTTGGACTGCAGGAACAATTGCACACGGCCCGATTCGTCCTGGATCTGGGCGAAGCTGGCCTTGCCCATGACCCGCTTGGCCATTAGGCGGCCCGCGATCTTCACTTCCCGATTGGCCGTTTCCAGCGCTTCGGCGGTCCACATTTCCGTGTCGGCGTACTGCGCCTGCAGATCGCCGGCGTATTCGTGGCGGCGGAAGTCGTTGGGAAAAGCTATGCCCTGCCCGCGCAGGGCCGTGAGTTTCGCGCGGCGCTCGGCGATGAGGCTGTTCTCGTCGACGGGAAGCGGCGGCACGGAAGTCGGGTCGGTCATGGAGGCGGGTTTCGGCTGTATGGAGGAAGGATTGCAGAGCGATGATGATGCGCGAAATCAGGCGTCGCTGCGTTTGGAACCGGCTTCCAGGCCGGATTTGAGGCTGGCCTCGACGAACTCGTCCAGGTCGCCGTCCAGCACCTTCTGGGTGTCGGTGCGCTCCACGCCGGTGCGCAGATCCTTGATGCGGCTCTGGTCCAGCACGTAGTTGCGGATCTGGCTGCCCCAGCCGATGTCGGACTTGGTGGCTTCCAGCGCATCGCGCTCGGTGTTGCGCTTCTGGATCTCCAACTCGTACAGCTTGGCCTTCAGCATCTTCATCGCGGTGTCGCGGTTGGCGTGTTGGCTGCGGCCGGTCTGGCAGGCGACCACCGTGTTGGTCGGGATGTGGGTGATGCGCACCGCCGATTCGGTCTTGTTGACGTGCTGTCCGCCGGCGCCCGAAGAACGGTACACGTCGGTGCGCAGGTCGGCCGGGTTGATGTCGATTTCGATGTTGTCGTCCACTTCCGGCGACACGAACACCGAGGTGAAAGAGGTATGCCGGCGGTTGTCCGAATCGAACGGCGACTTGCGCACCAGCCGGTGCACGCCGATTTCGGTTTTCAGCCAGCCGTACGCGTAGTCGCCTTCCACGCGGAAGGTCGCCGACTTCACCCCGGCCACTTCGCCGGCGCTGACTTCCATCAGCTCGGTCTTCCAGCCACGCGATTCGCACCAGCGCAGGTACATGCGCAACATCATCTCGGCCCAGTCCTGCGCCTCGGTGCCGCCGGCGCCGGCCTGGATGTCGACGAAGCAATTGGCCGGATCCAGTTCGCCGGAGAACATGCGCTGGAATTCCAGCTTCTCCACGTGGGTGTTGAAACGGTCCACGTCGGCCACCACCGCCAATGCGGTTTCTTCGTCGCTCTCGCCTTCGGCCAGGTCGAGCAGTTCGCTGGCTTCGCCCAGGCCGTCTTCCAGGCTGGCGATGCCGTTGACGTTCTTTTCCAGGCTGGCCCGTTCGCGGCCCAGGGTCTGGGCGTATTCGGCGTTGTTCCAGATATCGGGGTTTTCCAGCTCCCGATTTACTTCTTCCAGGCGCTCGCGCTTGGCTTCGTAGTCAAAGATACCCCCGAAGCGAAACCAGCCGTTCCTGGAGATCGGCGATGCGCTGGCGGACGGGATTGAGTTCGATCATGAGTAGGGGCAACGAGTGTTGAAACAGCCCGGAATTCTAGCAGGCCTGCGTATTCAGGCGCCGGATTCCGCGCCGCCGGCCCCTACCCGCCCGCGCAGATCGGAGCGATAGCGTCGGCTGCACGGCAGCGTGGTGCCGTCCTTCAGGTGCAGGCGCGCATCGCCGGTGTCCAGCGGTTCGATCGAGGCCACCTGGTCCAGGTTGACCATGAAGCTGCGGTGGACGCGGGCGAAGCGGCGCGGGTCCAGTTTGGTCTCCAGGCCGGCGATGGTGCTGCGCAAGGGATAGTCGTGCTGGCGGACGCGCAGGTTGACGTAGTTGCCCGAGGCCTGGACCCATTCGATGTCATTGGCCGCCACCAGGAACTCCCGGCCCAGCTTGCGCACCAGGAAGCGCTCAGGCAGCTCCACAGGCTCCACAGGCGGCCCCTCGTCGGGCGTGTCCAGCAGGCTGGCCTCGCCCCGCCAGCGGCGCAGGACGAAGCGGTAGCCCTCCATCAGCGCGACGATCGAGGCGAAGCTGCGCACGTCCTTCAGGTACTCGTACACCAGTTCCCTGCCCCACGGGCCGAAGTGGTAGTCCATGCCTTGCCAGCGATAGGCAAGTACCCGCAGCCCCACCATCGCCACCACGTGCAGCAGCGACACCGCCACGCTGGCCAGCAGGTACACCGGCAGCCTTCGCCGCCAGTTGTCCCAGTGCAGCGGGTAGCGGCGGGTGAACAGGCTGATCAATGGCAACAGCAGCACCAGCCAGACCAGCGCGCTGCTCGCCTCCCACACCATGGGCTCCCATCCGTGGGTGCTGGACGGGTGACGCCTGATCTCCATCAACGTGGTCAGGCTGTTGCCGAGGAAATTGCTCCCGGTCAGCAGCACCCAGAAGCCGACTTCGAAAACGCGCTGCCATGGCTGGAAGCGTCGATAGGCGGCATCGGAATCGGAAAGCGTCATCCCCGCATTCTAGGCGAGCGATGCGTTCGCTCGCCGTTGCCGGTCCCCCGGAACCGGCGGTTCGTCCCTTGGACAGGTCCGGCGATCCCCTCGTGCTGGCATCAGCGCGGCAACACCACGCCAATGACCTTCTGCCCGCACACAAAGGTCAACCATGGAACGTCGTCACGATCTCGACTGGGTGCGCGTCTGCGCCTTCGGCTTGTTGGTGCTGTACCACGTGGGCATGTACTACGTGAGCTGGGATTGGCACGTCAAAAGTCCTCATGCCGGTCAAACCCTGGAACCGTTCATGCTGCTTTCCAGCCCGTGGCGGCTGTCGTTGCTGTTTCTGGTCTCCGGCGCGGCCAGCGCGTTCCTGCTGGCCAAGAAGCCCAAAGGCTTCCTGGGTACGCGCTCGTGGCGGCTGCTGCTGCCTCTGATCTTCGGAATGCTGGTCATCGTGCCTCCACAGTCCTACTTCGAGATCCTGGATTCGGGATATCCGGGCGGTTACCACGACGGCTACCTGGCCTTCTGGGGGCGCTACCTGGCCGGCGACAAGTCGTTCTGCGACCAGGACGGCTGCCTGGAAGTGCCGACCTGGAACCATCTGTGGTTCGTCCTCTACCTGTGGGTCTATACGATGGCGATCTGGTTCATCGGCCGCATCGCGCCAAACGCCCTGCCCCGCGCTGGTCAGTGGCTGGGCCGCAGGCTATCGGGTTGGGGTGGCCTGTTGTGGCCGATCGTGCTGCTGGCAGTCATCAGGATCGCCCTGGTCGAACGTTTCGAATCGACCCATGCGCTGGTCGACGACTGGTACAACCACGCGCAGTATTTCAGCGTATTCCTGTTGGGATTCCTGATGGCCCGCACCACAGGCTTCTGGGAATCGCTGCAGCGGCTGCGCTGGGTTTCGCTGCCGCTGGCGGCGGCCAGCTACGGCTTCCTCATCTGGTATTTCTATGCCAGCGGCTTTGGCAACGCCAACCCGCCGCCGGACCTGCTGCGCAACTTCCAGTGCGTGGCCTGGGCCACCAACCAATGGGCCAGCATCGCGGCCATCTTCGGTTTCGCCTATCGCTTCCGGCATGCCGACAGTCCAGCGCTGCGCTACCTGACCCCGGCGGTGTTCCCGGTCTACATCCTGCACCAGACCGTCATCGTGGTTGCCGCGTACAACCTCAGGCCGCTGGATATCCCGCCCTTGGCGGAAGGGCTGTTGCTGGTCGCAGCGACTTTTGTCGTGTGCTTCGGTGGTTACGAAGTGATCAGGCGGATAGGCTGGCTGCGGCCATTGTTCGGCTTGAAGAGAGATCTTCCGTCGGCCAAATCGCGTGAGGCGGTTCCAGTGGCCGCCGATTAGTTTTGGAAGTGTACGACTGGCCGCATGGGTCCGCCTGGAGAACTTTTACAACGGCTCGCGGTGCTCGACGATCAGCTGGATGGCGCCGTTTCCGCGGTAATCGTCTGGCACCAACCGGTAGGCGATGCGCGTGCGGGAAGGCGGTTCCTGCTCGTGCCAACCGCCGAAATGGATGGCATTGATCGGTTCGCGACGCCCGTCCACACGCAGCACAAGTTTGAGATGGCGTTCGCCGACCACGCGCCAGTCGACCACCTCGAACACGCCGTCGAACAGTGGTTCGCCGTAGCCCTGCCCCCACGGCCCGCCGTTGCGCAGCGCTTCGGCATTGGCCGCGGCGAATTCGTCCGCCGACAGTTCGCCGTCGCTGAGCAGTTCGGCGTGCAACATGACCGGGTCCATCATGGCCTGGACCTGTTCGCGGAAGGCGGTCTGGAAACGGGCGAACTCGCTTTCTTCCAGGCTGAGTCCCGCTGCCATGGCGTGGCCGCCGAACTTGCCCATCAAGCCGGGATGCGCGGTATCCAGGTTGGCCAGCGCGTCGCGGATGTGGAAGCCCGGAATGGACCGCGCCGAGCCCCGCAGGCTGCTGCCTCCAGGCTCCGATGGCGCGAAGGCGATCACCGGGCGGTGCAACTTCTCCTTCAACTTCGATGCAACCAGGCCGACCACGCCCGGATGCCATTGCGCATCGAACAGGCATACCGCGACAGGCGTCTGCAGCTCATCGTGGTCGCCGATTCGTTGCAACGCGGCTTCGGCTTCGTCCACCATCTGCTGTTGCACGCCGCGACGTTCGGCATTGATGCCGTTCAATATCTGGGCAAGCTCGTAGGCCTGGGTGGCGTCGTCGCTAAGCAGGCATTCGATGCCGATGGCCATGTCTTCCAGGCGGCCGGCCGCATTGAGCCGGGGGCCGATGGCGAAACCTATGTCGGCGGCCGTCAGGCGTGCGGCCTCACGACCGGACACTTCGATAAGCGCGCGCAGTCCGGCGCATCCTTGTCCGGCGCGCAGCCGTCGCAGTCCTGCGCCGACCAGGGCGCGATTGTTGACGTCCAGCGGAACCAGGTCGGCGATGGTGCCCACCGCGACCAGATCGAGCAGCGTGGACAGGTCGGGTTCGCCTTGCACAAGGGCGCCCTGCTCGCGCAATCGCTTCCGCAACGCCAGCAGCACGTAGAACATCACCCCCACGCCGGCCAGCATCTTGCTGGGGAACGCGTCGCCGCCCAGGTTGGGATTGACGATGGCATCGGCCGAAGGCAGCGATTCGCCAGGAAGATGGTGATCGGTCACCAAAACTTTCCAGCCCAGCGCCTTGGCCGCGGCGATGCCCGAGTGACAGGCGATGCCGTGGTCGACGGTTACCAACAGGTCGGGCTGCAGCCCGACTAGTTCGCCCACCAACGCTGGCGATAACCCGTAACCATGCAGCATCCGGTTGGGCACCGCCGGCGTTACCCGCGTGGCGCCCAGCATGCGCAAGCCACGCACGCCGACAGCGCAGGCGGTGGCGCCGTCGCAGTCGAAATCGCCGACCACGACGATGTGCTTGTTCGCCGCTATCGCTTCGGCAAGCAAGGCGGTGGCTTCGGCCAGCCCGCCCAGGGTGTCGGGCGGCAGCAGTTGCGCCAACTTGGGCTGCGCCTGTTCCAGGCTGGTGGCGCCGCGACCGGCATAGACGCGGCGCAGCAGGGGCGAAAGTGTTTCCGGCCAGCTTCCTGCTGCGTCGATCTGGCGTCGACGGATCCTCGGGGCCTGGGCCACGTTACAGCGCCGCCAGCGGCTTTCGCCAGAATCGCCAGCGCTGCTCGCGACGAAGCTGGAAAATCGCGCCGTCCTCGAAATCGAGCGTCAGCGATTGCAGTTCCCGCTTGCGCACCGCTTCCAGCAGCGGTTGCACGGCTTCATGGGCGACCAGGGTCAGGTCGCGCAGATGGCGCAGATCGACCAGTGCATCGACTTCCTGGGCATCGGCCGCCATACCGCTCACACCCGCGGCCTCGGCCAATGCGCGCAGCAGGGTCTCGCTGCCTTTGACTTGCCGGAAAGGGGTACGCACGAAATCCGGCAGCGCGCCGGCGCCCCAGAACCACAGGGAGTTGACCGACGGCTTGCCCAGCGAGGCGCGCATGGCGTTCCAGGGGTGGTTGTGCAGGATCACCTGGGTTTCGGTGAGCAAGGCGCGCCAGCGGCGTCCCAGGTCGCCTTCGGGCAGGTGGGCGAACAGGTCGTCGCCCAGCACTTGGTCGGGCGGGGCGAACGACGGCAATTTGGACTCGCGCGAAAGACGCAGGTACCAGCGCGAAGGCCGGGGCGCGTCCAGGGCGAATCCCGCATCGCCGAACAGCGGCCGCAGCGCGGGCAGCAATTGGGCTGCGTCCTCGGCGGTGAGCGCCAACGCTTCGCCGTGCGAAAGCATCCGCGCCCCGCCCATGTCCGGCGCTACATGTGCGGGATCTGCGCGCAGCCAGGACGACTGGGCGGCATCGCCGGCGTCCAGTTGCCGGGTAAGCGCGGCGACTGGCCAATGATCGGGGATCAGTTGGAAATGGCGACTCAGTTGATCGCGCTCGCCTGCCGCCCCGCTTTGGCGGTCGGCCTGCGCCAGCGCCTTGGCGAACGCCGCCGGCAAGGGCCGGCCCGCGAACCGCGAACGCGCGGGCAGCAGCAGCGTTGCCGATGCCATGGGTGGTTCGCTCAGCCTGCGTACGCGACGCTGACGATTTCGTACTCGCGCTGGCCCGCGGGCGCGTCGATCACCACCGAATCGCCTTCGTTCTTGCCGATCAAGGCGCGCGCCAGCGGCGAGGAAATGGCGATCATGGCCAGTTTGATGTCCGCTTCCAGGTCGCCGACGATCTGGTACTTCTTCTCTTCGTCGGTTTCCACGTCGGCCAGGGTCACGGTGGCGCCGAAGACCACGCGCGAACCGGCGTTGAGCTGGGCCACGTCGATGACTTCGGCGTGGGAAAGCTCGCCTTCCAACTGCTTGATGCGGCCTTCGATGAAGCTCTGCTGCTCGCGTGCGGCGTGGTACTCGGCGTTTTCCTTCAGGTCGCCGTGCGCGCGCGCTTCGGCGATGGCGTTGATCACCTCGGGACGTTTCACCGATTTCAGTTGGTCCAGCTCGTCGCGCAAACGTTGCGCGCCTTTCATGGTCAGCGGCGCTCTCATGCCTGCAGCTCCTTGTGCAGTTCCTGCAGCGCCCAGACGGGGCCGGTGCCGCGGAACTCCAGCGAATGCACCAGCGCGCGGGCGCCGGCGATGGTGGTGGAATAGGTCACGCGATGCTGGAGGGCTTCGCGCCGGATCGAGAACGAGTCGGAAATCGCCTGGCGTCCTTCGGTGGTGTTGACGATATACACGATTTCGCCGTTCTTGATCAGATCGACGATGTGCGGGCGGCCTTCGACCACCTTGTTGATCTGCTCGCAGGCGTGACCGTTCTGCTGCAGCCACGCGCAGGTGCCGCGGGTGGCCACCAGCGTGTAGCCCCGTTCGATCAGGTCTTTGGCTACGGGCAAGACACGGGATTTATCCGGATCGCGCACCGACAGGAACACCTTGCCCACCGGCGGCGCCTTGATGCCGCCGGCTTCCTGCGCGCGCGCGAACGCTGCGCCGAAATTGCGGCCCACGCCCATGACTTCGCCGGTGGAACGCATCTCCGGGCCGAGGATGGGATCGACGCCCTGGAACTTGGCGAACGGGAAGATGGCTTCCTTGACCGAGTAGTAGTGCGGCACGATTTCCTTCACCGCGCCCTGCTCTGCCAGCGACTTGCCGGCCATGCAGCGGGCGGCGATCTTGGCCAGCGGCATGCCGGTGGCCTTGGACACGAACGGCACGGTGCGCGAGGCACGCGGATTCACTTCCAGCAGGTAGATGGTGTCGTCGCCTTCATCGCTGGTCTGGATGGCGAACTGGGTGTTCATCAGGCCCACGACGTTCAAGGCTTTGGCCAACTCGACCACCTGCCGGCGCAGTTCTGCCTGGGTCTTGGCAGACAGCGAGTAAGGCGGCAGCGAACACGACGAATCACCTGAGTGCACGCCCGCTTCCTCGATGTGCTCCATCACGCCGCCCACCAGTACCGCACCGGTGCTGTCGGCGATGATATCCACGTCCACTTCCACCGCGTTGTCCAGGAAGCGGTCCAGCAGCACAGGCGAATCGTTGGAAACCTTCACCGCGTCGCGCACGTAGCGGGCCAGGTCGGATTCTCCGTAGACGATTTCCATCGCGCGGCCGCCGAGTACGTAGGACGGACGGACCACCAGCGGATAGCCGATCTCGCGCGCCAGCACCAGGGCTTCCTGGTCGTTGCGGGCAATGCGGTTGGGCGGCTGCTTCAGGCCCAGTTTCTCGACCAGTTGCTGGAAGCGTTCGCGGTCTTCGGCCAGGTCGATGGAATCGGGCGAAGTGCCGATCACCGGCACGCCGTTGGCTTCCAGCGCCTGCGCCAGCTTCAGCGGGGTTTGGCCGCCGTACTGCACAATGACGCCCTTGGGCTTTTCCAGCTCCACGATCTCCAGCACGTCTTCGAGAGTAAGCGGCTCGAAATACAGGCGGTCGGAGGTGTCGTAGTCGGTGGACACCGTTTCCGGGTTGCAGTTGACCATGATGGTTTCATAACCATCCTCGCGCAGGGCGAGCGCAGCGTGCACGCAGCAGTAGTCGAACTCGATGCCCTGGCCGATGCGGTTGGGGCCGCCGCCCAGGATCATGATCTTGTCGCGGCCGGTCGGCTCGGCCTCGCACTCGTCCTCGTAGGTCGAGTACAGGTAGGCGGTGCTGGTGGAGAATTCGGCCGCACACGAGTCGACGCGCTTGTACACCGGCTTGACGTTGAGCGCGTGGCGCAGATTGCGCACCGCGCCTTCATCGGTCTTGGCCAGCTGCGCCAGACGCGCGTCGGAGAAACCCGCACGTTTGAGCTTGCGCAGGCGCGCCGCATCCAGCGATCCGAGGCCCGCTGCGGCAAGCTGTTTTTCTTCGGCGATGATTTCCTCGATCTGGTCCAGGAACCAGGGATCGATGAACGACAGCGCATGCACCTCTTCCACGCTCATGCCAGCGCGGAACGCGTCGGCGACGTAGAACAGGCGTTCGGGTCCGGGTTCCTTCATCTCGCGGCGCAGCGTGGCCAGGTCGTCGGCGCTGGACAGGTCCAGGCCGGTCGGGTCCAGGCCCACCTTGCCGGTTTCCAGCCCTCGCAGCGCCTTCTGCAGCGATTCCTGGAAGGTGCGGCCCATCGCCATCACCTCGCCCACCGACTTCATCTGCGTGGTCAGGCGCGCGTCAGCCGCCGGGAATTTTTCGAAGGCGAAACGCGGGATCTTGGTGACCACGTAGTCGATGGCCGGTTCGAACGACGCGGGGGTCAGGCCGCCGGTGATCTCGTTGCGCAATTCATCCAGCGTGTAGCCCACGGCCAGCTTGGCCGCGACCTTGGCGATGGGGAAACCGGTGGCTTTGGAAGCCAGCGCCGACGAACGCGACACGCGCGGGTTCATTTCGATCACCACCACGCGGCCGGTCTGGGCGTTGATGCCGAACTGCACGTTGGAGCCGCCGGTATCCACGCCGATCTTGCGCAGCACCGCGATGGAGGCATCGCGCAGGCGCTGGTATTCCTTGTCGGTCAGGGTCTGCGCAGGAGCTACGGTGATGGAGTCGCCGGTGTGCACGCCCATCGGGTCCAGGTTTTCGATGGAGCAGACGATGATGCAGTTGTCCGCCGTGTCGCGGACCACTTCCATCTCGAACTCTTTCCAGCCCAATACCGATTCTTCCACCAGCACTTCGCTGGTCGGCGACAACTCCAGGCCGCGGTTGACGATCTCGATGAGCTCTTCGCGGTTGTAGGCGATGCCGCCGCCGCTGCCGCCCAGGGTGAAGCTGGGACGGATGATGGTGGGATAGCCCACGCGGGTCTGGATATCCAGCGCCTGCTCCAGCGAGCGCGCGACTTCGGCCTTCGGACATTCCAGGCCGATTTCCTTCATCGCCACGCGGAACAGCTCGCGGTCTTCGGCCATCATGATCGCTTCGCGCTTGGCGCCGATCAGCTCCACGCCGTACTTCTCCAGCACGCCGTTGTCGGCCAGGTCCAACGCGCAATTGAGCGCGGTCTGGCCGCCCATGGTGGGCAGCAAGGCGTCGGGCTTTTCCTTGGCGATGATCTTTTCGACCATCTGCCAGGTGATGGGCTCGATGTAGACCGCATCGGCCATTTCCGGGTCGGTCATGATGGTGGCCGGGTTGCTGTTGACCAGCACCACTCGGTAGCCCTCGTCGCGCAGCGCCTTGCAGGCCTGCGCGCCCGAGTAATCGAACTCGCAGGCTTGCCCGATGACGATGGGGCCTGCGCCGATGATCAGGATGGTTTTGAGATCGCTACGTTTGGGCATTTCGTCCTCAGTAAAGTCGTTCCCGCCACGCGTCGGGCGCGCGCCAGGTGATCTGGTCGGGCGATCGTGCGTCGACCGTCCCGTTGTTGATGGCGGCAAGCACGGCTTGCTGCATCGAATTCCAACTCTCGGCGCTGGCGCCGATGCGCGCGCCGATGCGGTTGTTATGCGCGTCCATGGCGCGGTCGGGCCGTTGCCTGGTGTCGCGTTCCATCACCCGCGTCACCCAGTAAACGCAACGCGGCGAACTGGTGTAGGCGACGATGGCGCTGGCCAAGGTGTGCCGGTAGGCATCGCCAGGACCGTCGCGGCCGCCAGGCAAATCCGAGCCCAGGCACTGCGCGTACACCGCGCCCAGCACGAACGCTGGATAGATCGCCAGCAAACCAACCGCCAGGGTGATGCGACGCCACCAGCGCCCCACTGCCGGAATGGCGCGCCAGTGTTTCATCCTGCCTGCATCGAGGCGATGAACCGGTCGAACAACGGCGACACGTCATGCGGTCCCGGCGAAGCTTCAGGGTGTCCCTGGAACGAGAACGCCGGCGCATCGATCAGCTCGATGCCCTGGTTGGTGCCGTCGAACAGCGAACGATGGGTCACGCGTACATTGGCCGGCAGCGACGATTCGTCGACCGCGAAGCCGTGATTCTGCGAAGTGATCATGACCCGGCCGCTATCGAGATCCTGCACCGGATGGTTGGCGCCGTGGTGGCCGTGTCCCATCTTCATGGTCCTGGCGCCGGCAGCCAGCGCAAGCAGCTGGTGGCCCAGGCAGATGCCGAAGGTCGGAATCTTCTTCGCCACGAATTCGCGGATTGCTGCGATAGCGTAGTCGCAGGGCTCCGGATCGCCCGGACCGTTGGACAGGAACACCCCGTCCGGCTTGAGCGCCAGCGCTTCTGCGGCCGAAGTCTGCGCGGGCACAACGGTCACTTCGCAGCCGCGCTCGGCCAGCATGCGAAGGATGTTCAACTTGACGCCGAAATCGTAGGCCACGACCTTGAACCTGGCCGGCGCGCTGACCGGAATGCCGGTATCCAGATTCAGCTGCCCGTCTTTCCAGGGATAGCTCTGCGTGGTGGAAACCACCTTCGCCAGATCCATGCCTTTCAGGCCGGGGAACTTGCGTGCGGCTTCCAGCGCCTTTTCGACATCGACTGCACCGGCCATCAGCGCGCCGTTCTGCGAACCGCGATCGCGCAGGATGCGGGTCAGCTTGCGGGTGTCGATGCCGGCGATGGCCACCACATTGCGCTGCGCCAGCCACTCGGGCAGCGCCTGCTGGTTGCGCCAGTTGCTGGGGCGGCGCGGCACGTCGCGCACGATCAGTCCGGCGGACCAGACCTGGCGCGCTTCGTCGTCCTGGTCGGTGCAGCCGGTATTGCCGATATGGGGATAGGTCAGAGTGACCAGTTGGCGGGCGTAGGAGGGATCGGTGAGCACTTCCTGGTAACCGGTCATGGCGGTGTTGAACACCACCTCGCCGGCGGAAAGGCCGCTCGCGCCTACGGATTCGCCCTCGAATACGGTGCCGTCTTCGAGTACGAGGATTGCGGGTTGGGTCACTGGGCTCGCCTTGGGGGTGAAGGAACCCTGTCCCTCCAACTTGCGGCTGCAAGAAACCGCGAACTCGGTATTTCTCCGGTCCGTGGCGGTGGGAATCAGGCGAGCGAGAATTGTACGGGCGCGGGGTCCCGGGCGCCAGTCGTTTTTTCGGTCAGAGGCGCCAGACAGGCGCTCAGTACAGCAAATCCCGGACCCGATAGGCCCCTGCCGGCTTGCCGGCGATGCGCGAGGCCGCATGCAGGGCGCCGCGGGCGAAAATATCGCGGCTACCGGCTCTGTGAACCAACTCCAGACGTTCTCCCAGACCGGTGAACTGGACCGTATGTTCGCCAACGATATCGCCGGCACGCAGGCTGGCGTAGCTGACCTTGGCGCCGTTGGCGGTGGCCGCTTCGCCCAGGGTCAGCGCAGTGCCGGAAGGCGCATCTTTCTTCTGGGTGTGGTGGGCTTCGACCACATCGCAGTCCCAGCCCGGCAGGACTGCCGCCGCGCGCTCGACCAGTTCGGTCAGCACCGCCACGCCCAGGCTGAAATTGGAAGCCCAGACCAGCGGGATTGTCTTTGCCGCCTCGGTCAGTGCAGCGCGCTGTGCATCGCTCAAGCCGGTGGTTCCCGAGACCAGCGCAGCGCGCCGGGCCACGCAGAGTTCGAGGACCGGGTCGAAACCTTCGGGAAGGCTGAAATCGATGGCCACGTCGAAAGCGGGAACGCCGGACAGTTCCTTGGCCGCGAAATAAGGCACGCCATCGATGACCCGCTGCGCTGGCGATTTGCGAGTGACCGCGGCAACCACCTGACAACCGCCCTGCTCGGCGCACAAGCGCAGCAGAGCCTCACCCATGCGCCCGGAAGCGCCGTGGATCAGCAATCGTGTCGGTTCGCTCATGCCGTTCGGTCCAAAGTCCGGTTCAGGCAGCAGCAGGGCGCGCGAGCGCGGCGATTTCGGCCTTCAGCAACGCACCGAGTTTCTGCATGCCGATCTCGATCTTCTCCGCCGGTACGGTGACGAATGACAGGCGCAGCGTATTGGCCTGCGGATCGACCGCATAGAACGGCGCACCAGGCACGAACGCCACGTTCTGTTCGATGGCCTTGGCCAGCAGCGCGCCGCTGTCCACGCCCTCGGGCAGATTGACCCAGATGAACATGCCGCCGGCCGGCTGGTTCCAGGTGGCTTCGCTGGGGAAATAGCGGTCCAGCGCGGCCAGCATCAGCTCGCACTGTTTCGCGTACAGAGTGCGGATGGTGGGGATGTGCGCGTCCAGGAAGCCGTCCTGCACCGCCTCATAGACGATGCGTTGCGAGAACGACGGCGTATGCAGATCGGCGGCCTGCTTGGCCTGCACCAGCTTGCCGTGCAGTTCTTCCGGCGCGACCACGAAGCCCAGGCGCAGGCCCGGGGCCAGCACCTTGGAGAACGAGCCCATGTAGATCACGTTCTCCGGGGCCATCGACAGCAGGCTGGGGAGCGCGTCGCCGCTGTAGCAGAGCTCGCCATACGGGTCGTCCTCGACCACCGGCACGCCGGCGGCGATGGCTTTTTCCAGCAGCGCCTTGCGGCGCTCCAGCGGCAGGCGCCGGCCGGTGGGGTTCTGGAAATTGGGTAGGCAATACATGAAACGCGCGCCGGCCAACTGTTCGTGCGTGAGCGCGTCGGTGACGATGCCCTGCTCATCGGTCTGCATGGCCGAGAACGCCGGCTGGAACAGCGAGAACGCCTGCAAGGCGCCCAGGTAGCTGGGGGTTTCCACCAGCACCTTGCTGCCCTCGTCGATCAACACCTTGCCCAGCAGGTCCAGGCCTTGCTGCGAACCGGTGGTAATCAGCACCTGGCTGGGGCGGATGGTCGCGCCGCTCTGGCTCAGGCGTGCGGCGACCCATTCGCGCAAAGGCGTGTAGCCCTCGGTGGGGCCGTACTGCAGCGCCGCCTGCGGGGCTTCGTCCAACACTTTGGTGCAGGCCCAGCGCATGCGCTCGATGGGGAAGGTGTCCGGCGACGGCAGGCCGCCGGCGAAGGAAATCACCTCCGGGCGCTCGGTCACTTTCAGGATTTCACGGATCGCCGAGCTGGTGAGGCCCTGGGCGCGCTTGGATATCTGGATGGAGGTCGTCATGGGGTTAGTTTACCGGCTCAGCCCTGTTCGGGCGGCCTCAAAGTCCGGGTTTGCGCGTTGAACCTGCCATATCGGTCCCCGTGGGGCCCGTCAGCAAGGCTCCGCAACTCCTGTCCGAGGGCAAGATGCCGCCGCAAGCCGCAGACCCAGCACCGGCGGTGCGCCGCATCCATTCGCTGGATGGGCTGCGCAGCGGGCTGATGCTGCTGGGCGTGGTGCTGCATTCGGCTTACCCCTACAGCGACGGCGCACGCTGGCTGGTGCGCGATCCGCAGCGAAACTCATTCTTCCAAGCGCTGACCCAGGGCATCCACCTGTTCCGCATGCCTGCGTTCTTCCTGGTTGCCGGATACTTCGCCGCCCTGCTCCTGCGTCAATCGAAGCCGGCCGACTTCCTGCGCGAACGCTTGCGCCGCATCGGCGTGCCGCTGCTATCGACGCTGTTCACCTTGAACCTCCTGCAGACCTGGCTGCTGCAGAAGCGGTCTACCGCTCATTCCTGGCTGCCTTCCGGCGACGAAGTGCAGCTGATGTGGTCCAGCGGCAGCATCGTCGGCCACTTGTGGTTCCTGGTATACCTGCTGGTCTTCTGCGCTCTGGTCGCAGCAGGTGCGACATCGATCAAACGGTTCACCCTTTCGCGTTGGCCCGCATGGCTGGCGACCCATGCCGGTTTCGCAGCAATGCTGGGACTTGCGATGGCCTGCAGCCTGGGCGTGGTGGTGCTGGACCATCTGGCGCCAGCGCTCTTGAATCATGAGTACCTGGGTCTGATCGATCCCTCGGAGCTGCTGACCTATGTTCCGTTCTTCTGCGTGGGCCTGTTGCTGGAAACCAACGAAGCGCTGCTATTGCGATTCTCCAGCCCCGGAGCCTACACGCCGCTCGCGGGGCTTGTGGCGTTTGCCGTGATGGCTGCGTCACCAGTCAGCAGGGTCTTGCGGGCAAGGGTCTGCACCTGCTGGCCTCGACGCTGCTGGTCTGGCTGGTCATCCGCATGCTGTTCTCTGCTTTCCGTCGCATCGCCAGCGAAGCCTCCCCCCGGTTCCGCTATCTGTCCGATGCCAGTTATTCGATCTACCTGCTGCATCACCTGATCGTGGTGGCATTGGCCTCATGGCTGCTGACCGTGCATTGGGGCCCTTGGCTGAAGTTCGGCATTGTGCTGATGGTGACCGTCGGCCTGAGCCTGGCGATCCATCATTTCCTGATCCTGCGGCAGCCGTTGTTGCGGTTTCTGCTCAATGGCAAACCAATGGGTAGTAGCGCGCGGGCCAGCGGATTTGGGGTGCAACCTGCCGGTTAGGCAGATGACAAATCAGGAAGTATCAGTTGCAGCGGCCCTCCCGGAACAGCATGCAACTGTATGTAGGCTCACACCTAAACACGTAGACGTTCGAAGTCGGCATGGATAGGCTTTCCTGAAGAAACTTGCCGGAAAGATCGAATGCACAAGGACTCGTACGCGCGGTTGATCTGTAAAGCTTGGGTTCTCGTTTCATGCCTATGTGCCGGCAGCGTGTATGCGCACGAAACTGTGCCATTCATAAGCAAGGACCTCGATCCGGTGGTCGCGGATGTATGCAAGAAGCAGGTTGTACTGCTTGGTGAAGACGCCAACCATGGCACTGGCTCCACCTTCGCTATCAAATCCGCTCTGATCAGGCGATTGATTGATGACTGCGGATTCTCCGCAGTCATGTTCGAAAGCCAGGTCTACGATTTCATTGATTTTCAAGAGTCGATTGCCAACGGCACGGGGTCGGAGGACCAACTTGCCGACGCGATGGGAGGGTTCTGGTCAACCCCCATCGAGACACAGGCACTGATCTCTTCGCTCTACGCCGACGCTTCCGCTGGGCGCATACACATTTTCGGTCTTGACCCGCAGGTCGTTGGGATAACGCAGCTGTACAGCCAGTACGAGCTTCCAGCGGTGTTGGCCGATCGTCTGCAGGCACGCCGAAAAACAGAGTGCGTCAAAGAACTGTCCAGATTCACACAAGGTCTATACGACGACCAATCCCCGTATAACGAGTCGGCAAGGACTCGTCTTCGTGCCTGTCTTGCGGAAATTGACAAGCTAGACCGATCTTCCGGCTCGAAAAGCATCGAAATTCAAGCGCGTAATCTTCGCCGATTCATCGACTTTCCCTCGGATTCGCGTCGAAACACATTCAACGCCCGTGACGCGGCGATGTTCGACAACCTTGTCTGGTTCAAAGAGAGACTTCCCAAGAACACCAAGATCATCGTCTGGTGCGCGACGGTCCACGCGGCGAAAGAAGGGCTGGAGCCCGACATAGTGCCGATGGGTCAGAAGGTGCACGAACTGCTCGGAGAGCAAGCTGCCGCAATTGGCTTCTCTGCGCGCGCAGGCGCCCAAGGGGGCATCTCCGGCACACCGACGGCGTTGGTGGATGCTCCGGCAGGCTCTCTTGAGGCCAAATCCGCAGATCTCGGGGTCCGTTACCTGGGCAGGGATAAGCTCGATTCCCTGGGGGCGGTTCCTGCGCGAGCATTCAACTACTTCAAATTCCAGACCGCGGACTGGGGGCGGAAACTGGACGGGCTTGTGCTGATGGGGCGAGAATCACCGCCGAACTATTTGCGGAAGCCAGGGCCACGGCGTAAACGCCCTGACGATGCCCTAGGGCATGACTGAGCTCAGGAAGCAAGCGGACTCGAGTGGTATGCGCTGGACCTTAAAAAAACCGCAGTCATCGCTGACTGCGGTTTTTTGAGTTTGAGATGCGAGCCGAACTCAGGAGGTCATCCGATCCCAGAACGACTTCACCCCATCCAGGAATGTCGCCGACTTGGGCGAATGCTTGCGCGCGTCTTCACCGGTGAAGGTGGCTTCGAACTTCTCCATCAGCTCGCGCTGTTCGGCGGTCAGGTTGACCGGCGTTTCCACCGCTACCCGGCAGAACAGGTCGCCGGTGCTGCGGCTGCGCACGGATTTTACGCCCTTGCCGCGCAGGCGGAAGAGCTTGCCGGTCTGGGTTTCGGCCGGAATGCGGATCTCCGCTTCGCCGTCCAGCGTGGGTACGCGCACCGTGTCGCCCAAGGCGGCCTGGGAGATGCGGATCGGCACTTCGCAATGCAGGTCGTCTCCGTCGCGCTGGAAGATATCGTGCTCGCGCACGCGCACTTCCACGTACAGGTCGCCCGGCGGTGTGCCGGCGGGACCGGCTTCGCCTTCGCCGGCCAGACGGATGCGGTCGCCGTTGTCCACGCCGGCCGGAATCTTCACCGACAGGACTTTCTCTTCTTCCACCCGCCCTGCCCCGTGGCAGGTCTTGCACGGATTGCGGATGATCTGGCCGCGGCCGCCGCAATGCGGACAGGCCTGTTGCATGGCGAAGATGCCGCGCTGCATGCGCACCTGGCCGCGACCGCCGCAGGTGGTGCAGGTTTCGGTCTTGCCGTCTTCCGACCCGGAACCGTGGCAAGGCTCGCAGGCGGCGAGCGTGGGAATCTCGATACGCTTTTCGATGCCGGCGACGGCTTCTTCCAGATCGAGTTCCATGACGTAGCCGACATCGGCGCCGCGACGGGCCGCACGCGCGCCGCCGCCACCGCCGAAAATATTTCCGAAGATGTCGCCGAAGATGTCGCCCATGTCGGCCGGGTTGGGCCCCGCGCCGCCGCCGCCCATGCCGTGCTCGAACGCGGCATGCCCGTGCTGGTCGTACATGCGGCGCTTGCCGCCGTCGGACAGCACTTCGTAGGCCTCCTTGCATTCCTTGAACGCGGCTTCCGCGGCGGAGTCGCCAGGATTGCGGTCGGGGTGGTGTTTCATCGCGCAGCGACGGTAAGCCTTCTTCAGCTCCTCTTCGCTGGCGTTGCGGGCCACGCCCAGAACTTCGTAGTAGTCGCGCTTGCTCATAAAAATCTGGTAGCCGGTAAACGGAAGCCGGTAGCCGGACAGCCGGCGCGGGATCCGTTCCCGCACCTGCTGCCGGTTCCCGGCTCACGAAGGACGGATCGCTCCGTCCACGTTGAATTACTTTTTCTCTTCGTCTTTGACTTCGGTGAACTCGGCGTCTACCACGTCGTCGGCAGGCGCCTGGCCCGGAGCCGCGCCAGCGTCGCCGGGCTGTGCAGCAGCAGCGGCCGCCGCGTACAGCGCCTGGCCGGCTTCTTCCAGGCTCTTGGTCTTGGCTTCGATCTGCGCCTTGTCGTCGCCCTTCATCGCCGTTTCCAGGTCGGAAAGCGCGGCTTCGACATTGCCGATCACGCTGCCGTCGACCTTGCTGCCGTGCTCGGTGATGGCAGTGCGGGTGGCGTGGATCAGGCCGTCGGCCTGGTTGCGCGCCTGCACCAGCTCATGGAACTTCTGGTCCTCTTCGCGGTGCGCTTCGGCGTCGGCCACCATCTGCGCGATCTCGGCTTCGGACAGGCCCGAACCGGACTTGATCTCGACCTTCTGTTCCTTGTTGGTCTTCTTGTCCTTCGCGCTGACGTGGATGATGCCGTTGGCGTCGATGTCGAAGGACACTTCGACCTGCGGCAGGCCGCGCGGGGCCGGCTCGATGCCGGACAGGTCGAACTTGGCCAGCGACTTGTTGAAGCGGGCCTGTTCGCGTTCGCCCTGCAGCACATGCACGGTGACCGCGGACTGGTTGTCCTCGGCGGTGCTGAAGGTCTGCGAAGCCTTGGTCGGGATGGTGGTGTTCTTCTCGATGATCTTGGTGAACACGCCGCCCAGGGTTTCGATGCCCAGGCTCAGCGGGGTCACGTCCAACAGCAGTACGTCCTTGACGTCGCCGCCCAGCACGCCGCCCTGGATCGCGGCGCCCAAGGCGACGGCTTCATCCGGGTTGACGTCCTTGCGCGGTTCCTTGCCGAAGAATTCGGTCACCGCTGCCTGCACCTTGGGCATGCGGGTCTGGCCGCCGACCAGGATCACTTCGCCGATGTCGCTGGTGCGCAGCCCGGCATCGTTCATGGCGATGCGGCAGGGCTCGATGGTCTTCTTGATCAGGTCTTCCACCAGCGCTTCCAGCTTGGCGCGGGTCAGCTTGATGTTGAGGTGCTTGGGACCGGAAGCATCGGCGGTGACGTACGGCAGGTTCACTTCGGTCTGCTGCGAGGACGAGAGCTCGATCTTGGCGCGCTCGGCCGCGTCCTTCAGGCGCTGCAGGGCCAACGGATCCTTGCGCAGGTCGATGCCCTGGTCCTTCTGGAATTCTTCCACCAGATAGTCGATGACGCGCTTGTCGAAGTCTTCGCCGCCCAGGAAGGTGTCGCCGTTGGTGGCCAGCACTTCGAACTGCTTCTCGCCGTCGACGTTGGCGATTTCGATGACGGACACGTCGAAGGTGCCGCCGCCCAGGTCGTAGACCACGATCTTGCGGTCGCCGCCGTCCTTGTCCAGGCCGTAGGCCAGCGCGGCCGCGGTGGGTTCGTTGATGATGCGCTTGACGTCCAGGCCGGCGATCTTGCCGGCGTCCTTGGTGGCCTGGCGCTGGCTGTCGTTGAAGTAGGCCGGCACGGTGATGACGGCTTCGGTGACGGTTTCGCCCAGGAAGGCTTCGGCCGTCTTCTTCATCTTCTCAAGGATGCGCGCGGAGATTTCCTGCGCCGACAGCTTCTTGCCGTCGGAAGTGGTGACCCAGGCGTCGCCGTTGTCGTGCTGGACGATGCCGTAGGAAACCAGGCCGATGTCCTTCTGCACTTCGGCGTCGGTGAACTTGCGGCCGATCAGGCGCTTCACCGCGTAGAAGGTGTTCTTGGGGTTGGTGACGGCCTGGCGCTTGGCCGAGGCGCCCACCAGCACTTCGCCGTCCTTGGTGTAGGCGACGATGGAAGGCGTGGTGCGGTCGCCTTCCGAATTTTCGATGACGCGGGCCTTGCCGCCGTCCATGATCGCCACGCACGAATTAGTCGTGCCGAGGTCGATGCCGATGATCTTTCCCATGTTGCTTGCTCCCTAGAAGGTCTGTCTTTGGCCGGCCATACGCCGGGTTGATGGATGGAATGTGGGGTCCGGCGTGGAACATTCAAGCCGGAAGGGTTGTAGGAGCGGCCCATGGCCGCGAGCTTTCCATTCAGCTGATCCAAGAGCTCGCGGCCATGGGCCGCTCCTACAGGTGTTGGTCAATCGTGCTTGGCCACCACCACCAGCGCCGGCCGCAGCAGGCGATCGTTGAGCAGGTAGCCCTTCTGGAACACCTGCACCACGCTGTCCGGGGCCGCGCCCGGGGCTTCCACGTGGCTGACGGCCTGATGGAATTCGGGATTGAAGGCCTCGCCGGTGGGGTCGACCATGCTCAGGCCGTTGTCGGCGGCCACTTTGAGCAGCTGGCGGAAGGTCAGTTCCAGGCCATCGTGCAGCGGGCCGGGTTCCTTGCCCGCCGCGGCCAGGCCGGCGTCCAGGCTGTCGAAGACCGGCAGCAGGTCCGAGAGCAGGCGTTCATTGGCGAACTTGCGCAGCTGTTCCAGATCGCGGCTGACGCGCTTGCGCTGGTTCTCCAGGTCGGCGCGTTCGCGCAGCACGTCGGCGCGGGTCTGCTCCAGTTCGGCGCGCAGGTGCTCCACTTCGCGTGCAAGCTGGCTTTCAAGGCTGAGTTCCTCGCCGTCGACGAGATTGTCGGGCGCGGGATCGGAGGGGTTTTGGCTGTGGGTCATGCGGGCTTCCGTGGCGGGCCGCCCCGGTAACGGGCGGCGTCAGACGAACCTATGGGGCCGGCGCCTCAGGATTCAAGGCAGAGCCCAGCGCATCGGCCGCGGCCTGAACGACCGGAATGACCCTCTCGTAGGCCATGCGGGTTGGCCCGATGACCCCCAGCACGCCCAGCACCTGGCCGCCTGCAATATACGGGGCTGTCACCACCGACACCCCGTCCAGTGGGGCCAGGCCGGTTTCTTCGCCGATGAAGATGCGCACGCCGGGGGCCTGCAGGGTGCGTTCCAGCAGTTGCAGGATTTCGCGCTTGCGGGCGAAGGTTTCGAACAGTTCACGCAACCGGTCCAGGTCCGACAGGTCCTGCACGCCGATCAGACGGGTCTGGCCGGTCAGCACCATGTCTTCGCCCGTCGGTACGAAAGCGTGCTCGGCCAGCTCCACGGTGTGGGCGAGCAGCCCTTCCATCTCGGATTGGGCATTGCGCAAGTCGCGCACCAGGGTGGCGCGGATTTCCGAGAGCGGCCTACCGGCGAAATTCGTATTGAGGAAATTGGCGACCCGTTCGAGCTCGGAAGGGTCGTAGGCGCGGCGCGGCTCGATCACCCGGTTCTGCACGTCGTTGTCGGCGAACACCAGGATCGCCAGCACCCGGCGCCCATCCAGCGGCACGAAATCGATATGGCGGAAGGCGAACTGCTCGCGCTTGGGCGCGCTGACCACGCCGACGAAATGGGTCATCGCCGAGAGCAGCTCCGATGCGTTGCCCAGCAGCGCCTGCGTGCCGACACCCACCGGCAGTTCGGACTTCAGCCGCGCCACTTCGCCTTCGCCCAGCGGCTGCATCTGCACCAGGCTGTCGACGAACATGCGGTAGCCCTGCGCGGTGGGAATGCGCCCTGCCGAGGTATGCGGCGATGCGAGCAGACCGATTTCTTCCAGATCTCCCAGGATGTTGCGGATGGTGGCGGCGCTGACGTCGAGTCCGGCGTGGCGGGCCAACGTCTGCGAGCCCACCGGCTCGCCGTCACGGATATAGCGCGAGATCAGCGTGCGCAGCAGGTGCCGGGCGCGGGGGTCGAGGGAAGCGGGCTGGGACGGCATGGGCGATAGATAGCCCCAGCGGCAGCGCATTGCAAGCCGGCGCGTTCGCACTTGCGTCTCAGACGATGCGCCGCATGCCACTACAATGCGCAGCCATGCTCAGACACCTAGCCCTCAAGGATTTCGCTGTCGTCCGCTCCGCCGAACTGGAGTTCGGCCCGGGCATGACCGTTATTTCCGGCGAAACCGGCGCGGGCAAATCCCTGCTGGTCGATGCCCTGGGATTCCTTTCGGGCCTGCGCGCCGATAGCGGCGTGGTGCGCCATGGCGCAGAACGCGCCGAACTTTCGGCCGAATTCAGTCTGGACGACGCTTCCCCTGCCCTGGCCTGGTTGCGCGACAACGAACTGGACGAGGGCAAGGAGAGCCAGCTGCGCCGGGTGATCCGTGCCGATGGCGGCTCGCGCGCGTTCATCAACGGCCGCAGCGTCACCCTGGCCCAGTTGAGCGAACTGGCCGGCTTGCTGGTGGAAATCCACGGCCAGCACGAACATCAGGCGCTGCTGTCGCGCCACAGCCAGTTGGAATTGCTTGACGCCTATGCGCGCAACGAATCGGCACGGGCCCTCGTCCGCAACGCCGCGCAGGCCTGGACCGTGTTGCTGCAGGAACGCCAGGCGCTCTCCCAGCAAGGCGACGTGTCCGACCGCATCAACTACCTGGAGCACCAGTTCAAGGAACTGGAGCGCGAAGACCTGGCCGCCGGCGCCATCGAAGCGCTCTCGGCCAGCCACCGCCGCCAGGCCAACGCCTCGGGCTTGATCGACGCCTGCAATGCGGCATTTGCGCGCTTGTCGGGCGACGAAACCCCGTCGGTATTCCGCCAGTTGCAGCAAACCCGCAGCGAACTGGCGCGCATGGCCGAACACGAACCGCGCCTGCGCGAAATCGATGCCCTGCTGGAGAACGCCGACATCCAGCTGCAAGAAGCCTTGGTGGTGCTGGAGCGGGTGCGCGACGATCTGGATGCAGACCCCGCCCAGTTCATGGAACTGGAACGCAAGCTCACCCGTCTGCACGATCTGGCCCGCAAACACCGCGTATCGCCGGAACAACTGGGCGAGCGTCGCGATGCCATCTCTGCCGAACTGGACGGCCTGCGTGGCGCGGGCGAGCGCCTGCTCGACCTGAACAACGAAATCGCCGCCGCCGCGGCCACCTGGCGCGAGGCGGCCGTGAAACTGTCCAAGACCCGTCTGACTGCCGCCAGCAAGCTGGCCAAGTCCACCAGCGCGCTGATCGGCGAGTTGGGAATGGGCGGCGGCCGGTTCGAGATTTCCGTCGAAGCCAACGAAGCCGAACGCCCGGATCCGCTGGGCAGCGAGCGAGTGGAATTCCTGGTTTCGGCCAACGCAGGCCAGCCGCCGCGCCCGCTGCGCAAGGTGGCTTCAGGCGGCGAACTGTCGCGCATCTCGCTGGCTATAGAAGTGGCCGCGCTGGGATTGGACGCGGTGCCGACCATGGTCTTCGACGAGGTGGATTCGGGAATCGGCGGCGCGGTTTCGGAAATCGTCGGCCAGAAGTTGCGCGCGCTGGGCGAGAAGCGCCAGGTGCTGTGCGTTACCCACCTGCCCCAGGTCGCCGCGCAAGGCCACGCGCACTACCGCGTCAGCAAGGCGCCGGTGGACGGCATGACCCAGAGCGCAGTGGAGTTGCTGGGCGCCAAGGACCGCGAAGAAGAGCTGGCCCGCATGCTGGGTGGCGTGGAAGTGAGCAAGGAAGCCAGGGCTGCCGCAAAACGCCTCTTGAGCGACGTGGCGTAGGGCGGGCCTTGGCCCGCCATTGCCATCTGCCAGATTGCGATGGCAATCAAACCGAGACACGCCTAGTTGTCGCGCACGCCATTCCGCTGCATGCCGAAGCGGGTTTTAAGCATGGCAATGGCGGGCCAAGGCCCGCCCTACGTCAACGCTTCTTGCGGACGTACAGCACCAGCGAGTGCTCTTCGATCTCGTAGCCATGCTGGGCCGCGATCTTCGATTGCAAGGCCTCGATTTCCTCGCTGGAGAATTCGATGACCTTGCCGGTATCGATGTCGACCATGTGGTCGTGGTGCTGGCCGCGGTCCAGTTCATAGACCGCCTGCCCGCCTTCGAAGTTGTGCTTGAGCACCAGGCCAGCCGCCTCGAATTGGGTCAACACCCGGTAAACCGTAGCCAGACCAATTTCATCGCCATGGTCCAGCAGATGGCGGTAGATGTCCTCGGCGGTCATGTGGCGGGGCTTGCTTTGTTCCAGCAGCTCCAGGATGCGCATCCGGGGATGCGTCACCTTCAATCCGACTTTGCGTAGATCCTGCGATTCCATGGCCTCTCCGTTCATTGGCGGTTTAGCGCCAGCTGCCTCGAACTGGGTTGCGGCGGTCGTCGGGAGTGTATCATCGCCGGGTCATTTCCCTGTCGAAACACGGTGCCCTTTCCGATGCGTAACTTCCTGCTGATCGCCGCCGTGACCGTCGCTGTCTCCGGGTGCGGCATCCTGTACAAACAGCCGATCTACCAGGGCAACCTGATCGAAAAGAGCAACGCCGACCAACTGGCCGTGGGCCAGAGCAAGCAGCAGGTCGTCGCCCTGCTGGGCACGCCCTCCATCGCCGACCCTTTCCATGCGCAGCGTTGGGACTACACCGCCGCCGAGCGTACCAACCGTCGCGGCACCATCGAAATCAAGAACCTCACCGTGTTCTTCGAAGGCGACGTGGTTTCCAAGTGGGAAGGCGAATACTTCCCAGAGAACGACGTGCAGCTGTCCAAAGACGTGCGGAAGTTCGGGCCTAACCTGGCCAAGGACAAGAAGAAGGGCGGCGCGCGCCGCTGATCTTCAGCTTGCGGTTTTTTTCGATGCGCGCCGACGGCGCGCGTCCTTCGGGTCGATCTGCAGCGGCCGCAGCAACTCTATACGGTCGCCATCGTGCAAAAGCGTCGACGCATTGGCGTTGATGCCGAAGATCGCGTAGCCGTCCACTCCTTCCAGGGACTGCCAGCCCGCTTGTTCGAGCGCCTGTTGCAGCAAGCTGCCCTCAGCAAGGTCCAACGACAGCGCCTGGTGCCGGCGCGGCCAGGCCATGACCAGCTCCACCTTCATCATTCGCCCCGGTCGGCGACCCGGACGAAATCGTCCACCATACGGTCGGCCAGACTCTGGAAACCCAACGCGATGGCAGGGCCGAGCAAGCGGTTGTTGGGGTCGAACTCCAGGGTCAGGGTGACTTTGCTGGCGCACTCGTCCAATGCATGGAATTCCCAGCGGCCGTGCAGCTTCCGGAAGGGTCCGTCGACCAGGTTCATGTCGATGCTGTGCGGACGGTCGAGCGTGTTCTCGGTGGTGAACCAGGTGCTCAAGGCCCCCAGCCCAAGGTCCAGGCGCGCGACCAGCCGGTCGGGGCCCGATTCGATCAGCTCGGCCGCGCTGCACCAGTCGAAGCGCTCCGGGTAGGCGGCCACGTCGTTGACCAACTCGAACATGCGGGCGGTGGAATGCTCGACCAGGGCGCTGCGGCGGATGGTTTGCATGCGGTGACGGGTCTCTTTTGGCTGGGCTCGCTTGCACTTCCCCCATCGGCGACAATAGCGCCATGGCGAAGAAACCCGGCAAGGATAAAGCAAACAGCACTGGCACGATTGCGCAGAACAAGCGCGCACGCCACGAATACCACCTCGAGGCGCACTACGAGGCGGGCATGGCTTTGCAGGGTTGGGAAGTGAAAGCCATCCGTGCCGGCCGCGCCAACATCACCGAAGCCTATGCGGTGGTGCGCAAGGGCGAGCTGTTCCTGTTCGGCGCGCAGATCACCCCGCTGATCCAGGCCTCCACGCACGTGGTCGCCGACGACCGCCGTACCCGCAAGCTGCTGCTGCACAAGCGCGAGATCGACGTTTTGATCGGAAAAGTGGAACGCGACGGTTACACCATCGTGCCCACTTCGCTGTATTGGAAAGGCAACAAGGTCAAGGCCGGCATCTCGCTTGCCAAGGGCAAGCAGACCCACGACAAGCGCGAAGCCAGCAAGGAACGCGACTGGGCCCGCGACAAACAGCGGGTGATGCGTCGCCACAACCGCGACGCCTGACCCTACGCGTAGGAGCGCCCCACGGGCGCGAGCTCTTCCGGGCATTCCACCAGAAGGACCTTTGAAGCTCGCACCCATGGGGCGCTCCTACCGCGTCAGGTGGAGGCGAGCATCTGGATCATGTTCGGAATCCCTTTGCCCTGCATGTAAGGATCGCGCCCGATATCGGTGCAGTGGCCGAGCAGGATCTGCTTTACCCGGTCGGGGAAGCCGATGAACTCACGCCGCACCGACAGGAACCCCGCGATCAATCCGGACACATGCGGCGCAGCCATGCTGGTGCCGCTCATTTCCACCATCCACGTACTGGGGTCCGACGCCTTGAAATTGTAATGGGCCGAAATGATCTTTTCGCCGGGCGCCACCACATCGGGTTTGTGCCGGCCATCGGCGGTCGGGCCGCGCGAGGAGAAGTAGGAAACGCCATAGCTGTGCGGGTTGCCCTTGTGCACCGAGCCCACCGCGATGGCGTCTTCCAGATTGGCCGGATCGCCGATGGTCATGTCCATGTTGGCCGGATAGGACTCGCCGTCGTTCTGCACCAGCCAGGCCAATCCCTCGTTGCCAGCAGCCAGCACCACCACGACGCCCTGCCGCCAAAGCCGGCGCAACTCATTGCATAGTGGAGTGAAGCCGCAGCCGTAGCTTTCGGCATCGAAATAGCCTCCCAGGCTCAGGTTCATGCCGTGGATGACCAGTTCGCCGGCGTGGTCGTTGATGTCGGCAACCTGCTGCACGGCCTTGATGATCCAGGAATCGCGGCCGTTGCCATCGTCGTCCAGCACCTTGAATCCGTACAGCTGCGCCTGCGGCGCGATCCCGGTGAAGTCCAGCTTCTCCTTGCCGTCGCCTGGCAGAGGCGCACTGCATTGGCCCGCGATCACACCGGCCACGTGCGTGCCGTGGCCGTTGCGGTCCAGCTTGCTGAAGGCCACGCCATCGGCGCGCAACAGCTTCTTGGGCTTGCCCCGTACGGTGCAATCCCATTGCGCGACCACCACATCGCGCTTGCCCTTCTCGTAGAAATGCGGATGCCCGGCGGCGATGCCGGTATCCAGCACCGCCCAGCCGATCTTCTGCCCCAGGGCGCGGTAGGCCGATTGCGCGGCGTCGGCCTGGATCACACTGCGCGACTGGTTCAGCAGCGCGCGCTTGCCTGCATCGCGCCACAGCCGCTTGAAACTCAAGGTCTGGTAATCGTTGCGCAGCGATTCGATCTCGAAACGCGTGAGCTTGGCCGAAACGAAGCGCTGCATCCCGTCTTCCAGATAGATCTCATCGTCCAACGCCTGGTTCTTGAGCTTGGTGGTCTGCCCGGCAAGACTGCGAATGCGCGCGACCAGTGCGGCACGCGCCACGTCGCGGCCGCCCTCGCCCGCCGGCAATTTGTCCAGTTCGATCAGCACTTCATGCCGGTGCTCGGCGCCATTGGCTTCCAGCTGGTCGGACAGGTCCTTGATCAGCACGGTGTTGGAAACGGGTTGATCGAAACCCACCCCCACCACTTCGCGCACCTTGGCGCGCACATGCAGATTGGACAGATAGCCCGAGCCCGAATGCGGGTTGCGCGGGCTGTCGGTGTTGATGTCGGCGCCCTGCAGATTGGAGAATCGCTGGCCCGGGTTTTCGATGTCGTCGGTCAGGTTTCCGTCCAGCGCCACCGGATCCTGACGGTCGGCGACGTTGTACCAGTGCCGAACGCAGGCCGGGAAAGGCAGCTTCTTCTTGCCGATCGAACGCTTGAACATGCTGCGCACGCTGGGCAAGCCCAGCGGCGAACCGATGGTGACGAACAAGGCCACGTCGTACTTCGCCGGGTCGAGTTTGCGCAGCACTTCGTAGGCGATCATCGAGCCTTGGCTGTGGGCCACCACCACGAACGGCCCGCCGCCCGATTCCATGCGGTCCAGCAAGCTGCGTTCCATGACCTCGCGCCGCTTCCGGTCGAAGAAGAAATCGTGCACGTCCTGCAGCAATGCAGCCGAAATGAGCTTCAGCAGGATCTCATTGACCTTGTCCAGCAATCCGCGCTTGCCCGGCCCGCGTTGCGGTTCGCCGGTAGCGCCCAATTCGTCCAGCATGGAATGAAGCATGCGGTTCTCGGCCGGAGTATCGGACAAGGCGTCAGCCAGTTCGCCCAGGTCGCGGCGGCTGGGCGCAACGCCAAGCGCGCTCAATACGCGCTGTTCGGCCTGATTGATGGTGGGCCCCTGGTCGCGGTCGCCGCAGCTGCCGGGTTCCGGTGTTGGGTAGCGATCGCGGTTGACCCAGTACGCCAGCCGCGTGCGCTCGCCCATGCCACGGCCGAACAGCGCCTTGTCCCATTGGCAGCGCAGGACTTCGGCGGTCGGCTTGTTGCCTATGCCATGCACGTAGATGACCGTCTTGGCCTCGCCCTGCGCGCTGGCCATGAAATCCGAGCGCTGCAAGGCGTCGGCGTCGGCAGCTTTTGGCGCCGCCTTCCTGGTCGTTTTGGCCGCTTTGCTGGCCGTTTTTTTGACGACCTTCGCCGCTTTGCCTGCCTGCGCACCGCGCGAGGGTGTCTTCTTGCCGGTCTTCTTCACAGCCATGGACAAATCTCCCAGTTCCCATGGAAACGCATTGCGGTCGCCCCCGGGGCCAGCGCAGCTGCCCAGGCGATGAAGAGATGCTAACCAGCAGGTGTCGCAAAAGTTGTGACCCGGGTCCATCGCCCCTACACTGGGTGTATCAGCAATGTCTGATTCCCGGGGATGCACTGGTTTCGACGGGGGTCGCGAAATTGCCTGGTGCATGCCGAGGGGGCGACTTTCCTCGTTAATCCAGTAGCAAACTTCTAGTTGCCAACGACGACAACTACGCTCTCGCCGCTTAAGGCGTAAGCCCCGAACCCACTTGTGCCCGTGCTCGTGGATGTAGGGTCATTATCACGGAACCGGCTGTGACGGCTGCCTGTCAGTCACCGCTTAACCAAAACAGGCTGGTCACCGGGTGCGCTTTGCGTGCCGTGCTGCCCGGGGGCGAGATCTAACGGAACGCTAAGCATGTAGTACCGGGGATGGAGTGCCTTCGGACGCGGGTTCGATTCCCGCCATCTCCACCATCCAGTGGAAAAAACGGGTCGCGCAAGCGACCCTTTTTTTTGGCATTACAACAAGGGCGGCGCCCGAATGAAAACGGGCCGCTGAAGCGGCCCGTTTTCTTAGCTACCGCCCTGAGGCTGCCGATTACGAGCGCAGCGGCAACACTCGAATCTCCACGCGACGATTCAACGCGCGGCCCGAATCGGTGTCGTTGCTGGCCACCGGCTGCGATTCGCCGAAGCCGACGATCTCGAAACGCTCGCGCACCAGGCCCTTGCCGATGAGGTAGTTGCCGACCGAATTGGCGCGCTGCACCGACAAGGTCTGATTGGCCGCATCGCTGCCAACGCTGTCGGTATGGCCGGAAACCTCCACGATGGTCTGGTTGTACTGCGCCAGGGTGTTGGCGACGTTGTCCAGCGCCGGATAGAACTGCGACTTCAGGTTGGCCTTGCCGAAATCGAAGGTCACCCCGTCCGGCAGATTCAGCTTGATGACGTCGCCGTCCCGGCTGACCTCGATCCCCGTGCCTGCGGTCTGGCGACGCAGCTCGGCTTCCTGACGGTCCTGGTAGGCGCCGATGGCGCCGCCTGCAAGGCCGCCCACGCCGACACCCACCAGCGCGCGCTGACGGCGTTCAGTGGCGTTGCCGCCGCTCAGCAAGCCGGCCACCGCGCCGATGCCTGCGCCGATCAGCGCGTTGTTGCGGGTGCGGTTGGGGTCGTTGGGATCGTTGGTCTGCCCGGTGTAGGTGGCGCAGCCTCCCAGCGTGAGGGTGGCGATGAGTGCGGCTAGAGTGGCCTTGCTTGCGTAGGTCTTCATTCGACTTCTCCTGTCATGAGGGACCATGCCCCCTGGGTGGTTCAGAATCGGCAAGCTACCTAGCTTGTGATGTCTGCTGGCTAAAGACGGGTGAAGAAGACGCAATGCGGGGTCGATCCGTTCAGCTTCAGGCGGCAGTCAAGGCCGCCGCCGAATCAGAGTCCAGGCTCCTTTCCCAGTTGCCCATCAGCGCCAGGTACAGCAACTTCTCGAACTCCGGACCGAAACGCTGGATCACCGCGTCGGGATCGGGAACCAGCTTGGCGTCGGCGATCAGGCCGAAATGTACCCGGTTGTTGTAGCTCATGATGGAAATGCCGATGCCGATGGAGCCGGTCTGCGGCACCCAGAACATCATCTCCCGCATCTTGCACCCGCCCAGATACAACGGCTGCTGCGGGCCCGGAACATTGGTAGCCACCGCGGTCGCCTTGCGGCTGAAAAGCTCCAGCGCCACGCCCTGCACCGCAGTAGGAGCCATACCAAGAGCAGCAAGAAGTCCAAATGCAACAATGGCTTGCCTGGAGTTTTTCAAGTCATTCATGCATTGAGCGACGCGCTCTACCCGACGGATAGGGTTGTCCTCCCCAACCGGCAGCTCCAGGAACACCAGGCCGAAGTGGTTGCCCAGCTTCTTGGCGTGCTCCAGCGGCCGCAGGTTCACCGGAACCGTGGCGCGCAAGGTCACCCCGTCCAGATCTTCGCCGCGCTCGATCATGTAGCTGCGCAGCGCGCCGGCCGCCGCCGCCATCAATACGTCGTTGACCGTGCAGTCGCAGGCGCGGCCGACCGCCTTCACTTCATCCAGGTCCAACGGTTCTGCCCAGGCCACGCGCTTGCTCACCCCCAACTTGCCGCGGAGCATGGTGGGTGGATCGTCGGACAGCGCCAGCGCCGCCAGCAACTCGCGGCCGATCTCTCCGCCTTCCTTGGCCAGCATGGTGGCCAAGGTGGGGTCGCGATACATCTCCATGCCCTTGTCCAGCACCTTGCCGCCGATCTTCATGTAGCGGTCCATGGCGCCGACGCGGCGCACCACTTCGGCGCCGTCCTGCTTCAACCATGCGGCGCGCAGTTCGCTGCTCTTCTCGGGTTTGCGGGTGGTATCGGTCAGCGACAGCAACACTTGCACCAGGGCGATGCCGTCGGCGTAGCTGTGGTGGATGCGGGTGACCAGGGCCGAACCGCCGCCGTATTTTTCGACCAGGTGGAATTGCCAAAGCGGCTTGGATTTGTCCAATGGCGTGGACGCCATCTGGCTGACGAAACGCTCGAAGGCCTTTTTCTCGGATTTCTTGTCGTTGCGGCCCGGCAGCGCGGTCAGGCGCACATGCCAGTCCAGGTCGAAATGCTCGTCTTCCAGCCACGCCGCGCCGGCGGGCGTATCCACCGCCTTCTGCAGGAATCGCGGATAGGCCAGGAAGCGTTTCCTGACCACCTTCTTCAGCGTTTCGAGCGTCATCGGCTCGTCCAGCATCAGCACGCCGGTGATCATCATCGGATTGGTGGGGCGTTCCATGCGCAGCCATGCCGTGTCCACCCGCGACATGGGTTCCTTGCGCGGCTTGCGCGGCGCTTTTGTCGTTGCCATCGTTTTCTCCTCTCCCGCGCCGAGTGAAGCACGCGGCGGCGAAGGGCGTCAACGCGGTTCGGCCGGCGCGCTTTTCTTGTAGGCGGCCAGCGCCGCGTCGCGGCCCAGGGCCAGGTCCACCATCGGCGCACGCGGGTAGTCGGGCGCCAATCTCGCGACGAGCTCCCGGTGCAACCACGGCTCGAAGCGGGCATTGACCGGCAACTCCGCCAGCTCCGGCACCCAGCGTGAGATGTAGCGCGCTTCCGGATCGAACTTGCGCGCCTGGGTGACCGGATTGAATACGCGGAAATACGGCGAAGCGTCGGCGCCGGTTCCGGCTACCCATTGCCAACCCAGTGTGTTGTTGGCCAGGTCCGCGTCCACCAGCGTGTCCCAGAACCAGCGCGCGCCATGCAGCCAATGCTGGCGCATGTGCTTGGTCAACCAACTGGCGACGATCATGCGCACCCGGTTGTGCATGTAGCCGGTGTGCCAGAGCTCGCGCATGCCCGCGTCGACGATCGGCACGCCGGTCCGGCCCTGCTGCCAGGCCTGCAGCTGAGCCGCATTGTCCTTGGCCCATTGGAAATGATCGAAGCGCGGGTTGAGGTTCTGCGTCGCGGTCTGCGGAAAATGATGCAGCAGGTGATAGGCGAACTCTCGCCAGCCCAGTTCGCGCACGTAGCCGTCCAAATCCGCAGCATTGGCGGCCGTGCGCGATCGCTGCAGTTCGGCGACGACTCGCCAGGGTGCGATCTCGCCGAAATGCAGGTGCGGCGAAAGCAGCGAAGTGCCGGTGCGGTCCGGCCGGTCGCGGTCGGTCAGATAGCCACGCAAGGCGCCGTCGATGAAGATTTCCAGCGCCTCGTGGGCGCCCTGCTCGCCCGGCCGCCATTTTCCCCAGAATCCGCGGTCCCACGGCAGCGGTGGAAGCAGGCGCAATGCGTCCAGAGATTCGCTGGAGAATTCAGTCGCAACATGCGGCAGGTTGGCGGGCGCCGGTTGCGTGGCATGCAAACGAAGGCGCGCCTGCGCGTTGCGCCAGAACGGGGTGAAAACCTTGTAGGGGCCGCCTTGCTGGGTGGTCAGCTCCCAGGGCTCGAACAGCAGCGCGCCGTTGAAGCTTTCCACATGCAATCCGCGCCCCAGCAAGCGCTTCTTCAAAGCGGCATCGCGCGGTTGGGTGGCCGGTTCGTATTTCCGGTTCCAGAAGACGGCGGCCGCTCCGGTTTCCTCGATCAGATCGGACAACGCCGAATCGCTGGGACCGTTGCGCAACAGCAAGCGTGAGCCGCGCGCACGCAGGTCTTCGCCCAGCGCCTGCAGCGAGCGATGCAGCCACGCCTGCGATGCCGCGCCTGGCGCCCACTCGCCCTCTTCGTCGGGCGCGTGCACGTACACCGGTACCGGCGCGTACCCGGCTGCCAGCGCGGCGTGCAGGGCCGGATTGTCATCCAGACGCAGGTCCTGGCGGAACCAGACTAGGGCATGCCGCATGCGATTCCCTTGCTTGGTGAAACTAGGCTTGGGCCCCGTGATATTCGCGGGGAATTCGTTGATTGAGGCCGGTCAGGATTTCGTAGGGAATGGTACCGGCCGCCTGCGCCACCGCTTCGCAGTCTATTGCCTCATCGCCCTGTCGCCCGATCAGCACCACCTCGTCGCCGTTGTAGGCGGTGCCGGCGCGGCCGATGTCGACCATGAACTGATCCATGCAGATGCGGCCGATGATCGGATGGCGCTGTCCGCGCACCAGAACCTGACCGCGCGAGGACAACGCGCGCGGGTAGCCGTCGCCGTAACCGATGGGCAGCGTGATCACGCGTGTATCGGTCTTGGCGGTCCAGGTGGCGCCGTAGCTCACCGTGCGGCCAGCGCCAACCACTTTGAAGTAGACCACGCTGGACACCAGCGACAGTGCCGGTTTCAGCGCCACCGTCGGGCGCGAGGCCGGGTCCGGCATTACCCCGTAAAGCGCGATGCCCGGGCGCACCATGTCCAGCCAGGTGTCCGGGAAATGCAGCACGCCGCCCGAGTTGGCCAGGTGGCGCAACGGCATCGGCGCGCCGATCCGTTCGAAGTGCGAACAGGCGGCCAGGAAACGCTGCAGCTGCTCGGCGGTCATGGTTGAAGAAGGATCGTCGGAACAGGCAAGGTGCGAATAAACGCCCTTGACCATGCACCAGCGCGAGATCATCGCCGCTTCGATGAACGCCGCGGCGCTTTCGCTGTGCACGCCGATGCGTTCCATGCCGGTATCGATCTTCAGGTGGATCACTGCCTTGCGGCCGATGGACTCGGCCGCCTGCTCCACTTGGCGAAGCTTGTCGATGGAGGAGACGGTGACTTCCAGGTCGTGGATCAGGAACTGGGTCACCTGTGGAGCGTGGATACCGCCCAGCACCAGGATCGGAGTTTTCACTCCCGCCCGACGCAGGGCCAGCCCTTCTTCCACGAAAGCAACGCCCAACTGGGCGATCCCTTGTGCTTCCAGGTGCAGGGCCACCGGCACCAGGCCGTGGCCATAGGCATTGGCCTTGACGATGCCCATGACCGCTACGCCAGTGTGTTTTTGCAGCGCTTGCAGGTTATGGGTCAACGCATCCAGGTCCACGCGGATGCGCGTGGGACGGTCGCTGGCTTCGGCGCGATAGGGGTTGGCTTGACCGGGTACGACGGTTGTGGACGGTTCGGACATGGCCAGATTGTAGCCGCCCTGCCCTGGCGGCATTGCGAAAAACCGTTGCGCCAGTTCGCCCGCAGGCCGGTCGCCGCCGCCGCCGATGGCCTGCGCCTGCGCCTGATTCCGTATAAATTCGGATAACCACTGCGCACCAGGATCGATGATGGACACCACGCCCAGCCCGGACAGTTCGGTCTACCGCATCCTCTATTTCGAAGAAATCTATCCCAGCCGGGCGGCAGAGGAACAGGCCGAAAAAAGCAAACTCGCCGCCTTCGGCACGCTGGCGCGGCTCAATCCGCTGAACCGTCCCAAAGCCGAAACAGTGAAGCTGTCCAAGTGGGAGCTGCGCTACGAACCTTTCTGGCACCTCATCGCGCGACGCGAAATCGACTACCTGCACGAAGCGGTCTATCCGGTGCAGATCACCAATCCCTATGCGCGCAAGGTCGAGATCGCCGGCAGCGCCTTCGAGATCATCCCCAACAGCGGCAGCAAACCGCGCATCGACGTGCAGCTGCAGGAATTCTGCCACCGCAAGATCGACGCGGTGGTGCATCAGGACGGGCTCAAACGCGGGATCAAACCGGCCAAACTGCAGAGCTACATCGACCGCTACAAGGCCACCGAGCGCACCCAGCTGGACATGGACGGCACCATTCCGCCGCAGTTGCCGTTCAACGCCGCGGTGCAGATAGTGAAGGCCAAACTGGCCGCCGAGCCCATCGATGCGCACTCGATCCAGAGCGACACGGTGGAATTCACCACTGCGCATCTGTATTTCCGCCCGGTATTCGCTTTCGAATACAACTGGAACAACAAACTGGGCGTGATCGAGATCGACGGTTTGACCGGCGAGGTGATCGAGAACGGGGAATGGTTCCGCGAGAAGGTCGACATAGTGATGTCGCGGGAGATGATGTTCGAGTTGGGCGCGGAAGTGGCTTCGGCGGTGGTGCCGGGTAGCGGGTATGCCGTAAAGCTGCTCAACAAGGTGACGCAGGAGAAGCCGAAAGCCGACCAGGCTTGAAGCGCGTCAAATGATAATAGTTCGTCATCCCGGCGTATGCCGGGACCCGACCATCCGACACATGGATCCCGGCATACGCCAGGATGACGACCTGTTGTACATCCGCTCTTATTCGAAACTTCCCACTGCATCGTGGGCAAGATTATCGAAGCGCGTGTACTCGCCGAAGAACTTCAGCTTGATCGAGCCGGTGGGGCCGTTACGCTGCTTGCCGATGATCACTTCGGCCAGGCCCTTGTCGGCCGAGTCCTTGTGGTAGTACTCGTCGCGGTAGATGAAGATGATGACGTCGGCGTCCTGCTCGATGGCGCCGGATTCGCGCAGGTCGGCCATGACCGGGCGCTTGTCGGTGCGCGTTTCCAGCGAGCGGTTGAGCTGGGAGAGCGCGATCACCGGTACGTTCAGTTCCTTGGCCAGGCCTTTCAGCGAGCGCGAGATCTCGGAGATCTCGGTGGCGCGGTTTTCGCTGTTGCCAGGCACCGCCATCAGCTGCAGGTAGTCGATGACGATCAGGCCCAGGTCGTGTTCTCGCTTGAGGCGTCGTGCCTTCGAACGCAGCACGTCCGGCGACAGCGCCGGCGTGTCGTCGATGAAGATCTTGGTTTCCTTGAGCATGCGGATGGCGCTGGTGACGCGGCTCCAGTCTTCGTCTTCCAGCTGGCCGGTACGCAGGCGGGTGGCATTGACCCGCCCGTTGGAGGAAATCAGGCGTAGCGCCAGCTGCGAGGCCGACATTTCCATCGAAAATACGGCCACGGCCTTCTTCGACTTGATCGCCGCGTACTCGGCGATGTTCAGCGCCAGTGTGGTCTTGCCCATGGCAGGACGCGCGGCCAGGATCAGCAGGTCGGTGGGCTGCAGGCCGGCGGTCATCTCGTCGAAGTCGTGGTAGCCGGTCGGCAGGCCGGTGATGCTGCCGCCGTTCTCGAAGCGGCTTTGCAGCACTTCGAAGGCGTCCTTCAATGCGGTGTTGACCGCAGTGAAATCAGTGCGTCCGCGCGCGCCGGCTTCAGCGATGGCGAAGACTTCCTGCTCGGCCTTGGCCAGCAGTTCGGCGCTGTCGCGGCCGTCGGGCTGGAAACCGTCGTTGATGATGGCCGTGCCGACTTCGATCAGCTGCCGCATCACCGCCTTGTCGCGCACGATCTCGGCGTAGGCCACGATGTTGGCAGCCGACGGCGTGGTGGTGGCCAGTTCGACCAGATAGGCGCCGCCGGCGACCTGTTCGATCTGACCCTGCGATTCGAACCACTCGCCCAGGGTCACCGCATCGTAGGGCCGGCTCTTTTCCGCCAGTTCGCTGATGGCGCGGTAGATGAGCTGGTGGTCGCGACGGTAGAAGTCGACGTCGTTGAGCTTGTCGTTGATGCGGTCGTAGGCTTCCGGGGCCAGCATCAGCCCGCCCAGCACCGCTTGCTCGGCCTCGATGGAGTGCGGCGGCACACGCAGCTGTTCGATGCGCGCATCGTGCTGGTCGTAGCGGAAACCTGGGCGTGCGGACATGGGTGCGATGGATTCCTGTGCGGTGCTTGCGATGCTGCGGAGGATTGCTTGATCGGCCATCGTAGGTCCTCCGCCTGTGTGCTCGCGATGGCACAACCTGTGGATAAGTACGACTGCTTGATAACCGAAGGCCGTCTCATGGCAAGCGACAATGCGGGTATTGCATCCCACCGTAGGAGCGCCCCATGGGCGCGAGCTTTATCAAGGCTCGCGCCCATGGGGCGCTCCTACCGGGGTAGAAACGAAACGGGCGCCTTTCGGCGCCCGTCGCGGTATTGCTGCGGACCAGGCTCAGACGTCGGCGATGACGATGACCTTGACCGTGGTTTCCACGTCGGCGTGCAGGTGCACCACCACGTCGTACTCGCCGATGTGGCGGAACGCGCCCTCTCCGAGGATGACTTCGCTCTTCTCCAGCGGGTAGCCGGCCTTGGTGAAGGCTTCGGCGATGTCGCGCGGGCCGACCGAACCGAACAGCTTGCCTTCGGTGGCGGCATTGGCGCTGATGGTGACGCTCGCGCCTTCCAGCTTCGCGCGGCGGCTTTCGGCTTCGTCATGGATCGACTTGGCCTTGGCCTCGTATTCGGCGCGCTTGGCTTCGAACTCGGCGACGTTGGCGGCGGTGGCCGGCACGGCCTTGCCCTGCGGCACCAGGTAGTTGCGGCCGTAGCCCGGCTTGACGTCGACTTTGTCGCCGAGCACGCCGAGGTTGGTCACTTTCTGCAGGAGGATCAATTGCATGGTATTGCTCCGTATTCGTTAGCGGGATTCGTTCCCGCAGCGGTGGGCTGTCCGAATGACAGTTCGTTGAAGCCCTCCGCTTCAAGGGGAGGGTTGGGTGGGGATGGTGTTGCTTGTGATCGTATTTTTGAGTCGCGGAAGGGAAAACCATCCTCATCCCGGCCTTCCCCTTGAAGGGGAAGGAGAACTCAGTTGTCGTGGCTGTCGGTGTACGGGATCAGGGCCAGGAAGCGCGCGCGCTTGACTGCGGTCTGCAGCTGGCGCTGGTAGCGCGACTTGGTGCCGGTCACACGGCTGGGAACGATCTTGCCGGTTTCGGTCAGGTACTGGCGCAGGGTGTTGAGATCCTTGTAGTCGATCTCTTTCACGCCTTCGGCGGTGAACTTGCAGAACTTGCGGCGACGGAAGAACTTGGACATGGGGGTGCTCCTTAGGCGGCTTCGGCAGTGTCGGAATCGGTATCGACGGCGGCTTCGACAGCCTCGCCCTCGTCGTCATCGCGACGGCGACGGTCGCCACGCTCGGGCTTGTCGCCCTTCTCGTCCTTGCTCTTCATGATGATCGACATCTCGGTGTCGGCTTCATCGCGCTTCATGATCAGGTGGCGCAGCACCGCATCGTTGAAGCGGAAGCTCTCGGTCAGTTCGGCCAGGATGGCCTGCTCGACTTCGATGTTGAACAGCACGTAGTGGGCCTTGACCAGGTTCTGAATGGGGTAAGCCAGCTGACGGCGGCCCCAGTCTTCCAGGCGGTGGATCTTGCCGCCGCCGTTCTCGACCAGCGTTTTGTAACGCTCGATCATGGCCGGCACTTGCTCGCTCTGGTCAGGGTGGACCAGGAACACGACTTCGTAATGACGCATCGTTGTATACCTTTCGGATGTGGCTCTGACGAGCCGGACAGCCCCCCGACCGTCCCCAAACCAGGGGAATGATGGACGCGGTGGGGCAAGGGTTCCTGCAGGACAAGCCCGCAGGAAGCCGGAAATTATGTCAGCTCAATGACTTAGCTGCAAGCAAATGGGTTATTTGGCGGCCTTGCGGGAGACGATCCAGGCGGCGATGTGCTTCTCCAGGGCCTCCAGCGGCACCGAGCCGGTCTCCAGAACCGCATCGTTGTATTCCCGCAGATCGAACTTTGGCCCCAGTTCCCGCTTGGCCCTGGCCCGCAGCTCGGAAATCTTCATCTGGCCGATTTTGTAGGCCAGCGCCTGCCCGGGGGTGCCGATGTAGCGGTCGACCTCGTTGACGATGTCCTGGTCGGTCTTGGCCGCGTTGTCCTTGAAGTAGGCAATGGCCCGCTCACGGCTCCAGCCCTTGGCGTGCATGCCGGTGTCCACCACCAGGCGCACGGCGCGCCACATTTCGTAGACCAGCTGGCCGAAATGGTCGTAGGGGTCGTCGTACAGGCCCATTTCGAATCCCAGCTGCTCGGCGTACAGGCCCCAGCCCTCGCCATAGGCAACGAAATAGGCCGTGCGGCGGAACATCGGCGCATCGAGGATCTCAAGCCCGCGTGCGAACTGAAAATGGTGTCCGGGCACCGCCTCGTGCAGCGACAAGGGGACCATTTCCCAGGTCGGCCGCACTTCGGGCTTGTACAGGTTGACGTAGTAGTAGCCCGGGCGGGTGCCGTCCGAAGCGCCCGGCTGGTAGTAGGCCGTGGTGGTGTCGGGCGCGATGTTGTCGGGAATCGGGCGCACTCCGTACGGCAGGCGCGGGATGGTCTTGAACACCTTCACCAGTTCCGGATCGATGCGCTTGGAAAGGGCCCGGTAGGCGGTCAGCAGTTCCTCCGGCGATTTGTGGAAGAACTTGGGATCGCTGCGCAGGTAGGCGAAGAATTCGCCCAGCGAGCCCTTGAACCCCGCCTGCGTCTTCACCTTCTCCATCTCGGCGCGGATGCGCGCCACTTCCTTCAGGCCGATGGCGTGGATCTGCTCGGCGGTCAGTTCGGTGGTCGTGTAGTAACGGGCCAGGAAGTCGTAATAGGCCTTGCCGTCCGGCAGGTCGGCGGCGGCGATCGACTCGCGGGTCTTGGGCAGGTATTCCTCGTTGAAATACGTCTGCAGCTTGCGGTAGGCCGGAACCACGTCGCTGGCGATCACGCGCTTGGCCTCGGCCTGCAGCTTGTCGCGGTCGGCCTGGGCGATGGAATCCGGGAATTTGAGGAACGGCTTGTAGAACGCGCTCTTGGCCGGGTCGTCCACCACCTGCCCCGCGATCTGCGCTGGCACCCGCTGCATCAGCACGCGCGGCGGCACATTGCCCGCCTTCACTCCTTCCTGCATCAACGCAACCACCTGGTCCAGGGTCTGGGGCAACGCCTGCAACCGCTTCAGCCAGTCCTGATAGTCCTTGACCGTGGCGAACGGCAACACCTCGGCGATGCCGTCGGCGGTTTGCGGGCCGCCCTGGTGGCTGATCGGCTGCTGGTACTCCTTGAATTTCTGCCGCTCGATGTTGCGTTGCAGGTTCCATTCGAAGGTGTCGTAGTCCAACTGATCGGCGGCCGACAGGGTCTTTCGGTCGATCGCATGCAGTTTTTCCATCGCCGCGCGATCGGCTTCCTGCCGGGCTGCGATGGCCGTCAGGCTGAAATCCGTCCAGCGGTCGTTGAAGCGCGGATCGCCGTTGTAGCTGGCGTTTTCCGGGCTTTCGCGCAGGCCGCGTTCCCATTCGTCGGCGAACAGCTGGTGCAAGGCGGGGTTCTGGGCGCTGGTTTGCGCGTGGGCAGGCACGACGGCGGCAAGCAGCAGGCTTGCCAGCAACAGGGAACGGAACATGGGTACTCCGGGTTTCGGCGAACCGGGAGCTTAATATGTTTTCCTTCTCCCGCAGGGAGAAGGTGGCGCGTAGCGACGGATGAGGGAGGGAGAATCCGGTGTCACGGGACCTTCAGTACGACCTGACAGTCCATTCCCTCCGCCCTTCGGGCACCTTCTCCCGAAGGGAGAAGAAAAAACCGGTCAAGCCAGATCGGCCTCGGTGGTGAAGCTCTCGCCGCAGCCGCATTCGGCGGTGGCGTTGGGATTGCGGAACAGGAAGGTTTCGCTGAGGCCCTGCTTGCCGAAGTCGATCTCGGTGCCGTCGACCAGGGACAGACTGTCGGCATCGACGAAGATCTTCACCCCTTCCTGCTCGAACACGGTGTCGTCGGCACGCTGGTCGCGGGCAAGGTCGGCCACATGGCCCCAGCCCGAGCAACCGGTGCGGGTGACGCCGAAACGCAGACCCAGGGCTCCCGTCTCGGCAACGAAGCGCTGCACGCGGTGGAATGCGACCGGGGTAAGGGTGATGGCCATCGGATCTCCTGCTGGCGACGATTATAGACCTGCGAACGAGGCTTTCCCGGCCCTGCTCCGGTAAACTCCGCGTTCCATTAATGGTTGCGTTCCCGAAGGATTCAAGTCATGACGGTGGTAAGCGTCGAACATGCGCTGGCGGGCAAGATCCCGGCCGGCGGCGAAGTCACGGTACGCGGTTGGGTGCGCACACGGCGCGATTCCAAGGCCGGCCTGTCCTTCGTCAACGTCAGCGATGGCTCGTGTTTCGCCGCTATCCAGGTGGTGGCGCCCAACACGTTGGGCAACTACGAATCCGAAGTGAAGCACCTCTCGGCCGGCTGCGCGGTGATCGCTACCGGCACGCTGGTCGCCTCGCAAGGCCAGGGACAGAGTTTCGAAATCCAGGCGTCGGCCGTGGAAGTGGTGGGCTGGGTGGAAGATCCGGAAACCTACCCGATCCAGCCCAAGGCGCATTCGCTGGAATTCCTGCGCGAGGTGGCGCACCTGCGCCCGCGCACCAACCTGTTCGGGGCAGTGACACGCATCCGCAACTGCCTGTCGCAGGCCGTGCACCGCTACTTCCACCAGAACGGCTACAACTGGATCAGCACGCCCATCATCACCACCTCCGATGCCGAAGGCGCCGGACAGATGTTTCGCGTCTCCACACTGGATACGGCCAACCTGCCGCGCAACGAGCGTGGCGAGGTGGATTTCAGCCGCGACTTCTTCGGCAAGGAAACCTTCCTCACCGTGTCCGGCCAGCTCAACGTCGAGGCCTACTGCCTGGCTCTGAGCAAGGTCTACACCTTCGGCCCCACCTTCCGCGCCGAGAACAGCAACACTACCCGCCACCTGGCCGAGTTCTGGATGATCGAGCCTGAGATCGCCTTCGCCGACCTGGCCGAGGACGCGCGCGTGGCCGAGGATTTCCTCAAGTATCTTTTCCGTGCGGTGCTGGAAGAACGCGGCGACGATCTGGCGTTCCTGGCCGAGCGCGTGGACAAGACCGCGATCAGCAAGCTGGATGATTTCATCAACGCGCCGTTCGAGCGCATCGAATACACCGATGCGATCAGGCTGCTGCAGGAATCCAAGCAGAAGTTCGATTTCCCGGTCGAATGGGGCCTGGACCTGCAGACCGAGCACGAGCGCTGGCTGACCGAGCAGCACGTCGGCCGTCCGGTGGTGGTCACCAACTACCCCGAGCACATCAAGGCCTTCTACATGCGCTTGAACGACGACGGCAAAACCGTCGCGGCGATGGACGTGCTGGCGCCCGGCATCGGCGAGATCATCGGCGGCAGCCAGCGCGAGGAGCGGCTGGACGTGCTGGATTCGCGCATGGCCCAGTTCGGCCTGGATGCGGCGCATTACGGCTGGTACCGCGACTTCCGCCGCTACGGCACGGTGCCGCACGCAGGCTTCGGTCTGGGCTTCGAGCGCCTGGTGGTCTATGTCTGCGGGCTGTCCAACATCCGCGATTCGATCCCCTACCCGCGCGCGCCGGGGAATGCGGAGTTTTGATGTCTCAGACATCCGAGAGAATAGAACGTCGTCATCCCAGCGAAAGCTGGGATCCATCTTGATCTTCGCGGCGGCCCTTACTAACGCACGAAAAAGCAAAAGCAAAAGCAAAGTCAAAATGGATCCCAGCTTTCGCTGGGATGACGATGCTCTAGAACTTATCGAGGTTTTGATTCTCCGTGATCCTGTTCTTTGCCCTACTTTTCCTAGCCACCGCCATCGCCGGTTTCTGCGCCTTCGTGATCTTCTGGCCGCTGACCCTGGTGCATGTGCGCGACCGCCATGAAGCCATCGCCGCGGAATTCGGTAGCGGCGCTTTCCTCAAGCCTGCCGCGCTGGGTTGGTTGCTTAGCGGCCGTTACCGCGACACTCGCGACAGCTCACTCACCGGTCTGGCAACGCCTGCCAAGGTGTCGCTGCTGGTCATCTTCGGCGGCGTGGCATGCGCCGGCGCGCTTTGGCTTCTGTCGTTGGTGATGGCATGAACGAAGCCGTGCAATACCAGTGGTATGTGGCGTCCCTGGGTCGCACGCTTGTGTGGGCGCGGTTGCGCGTGCGCGAGGCGGGCACCGCCGAAGTCTTCGACAGCGACGGCAATACCCTGACCTACGACAGCGACGACACCGCTCGCGCAGCGCTGTTCGACGCCGAATTCGTGGCCTTCGACGGGCTGGACGAAGACGATGCGCTGGCCAGGGGCTTCTCGTTGGATGAAGTCTCTCCGCCACGCGCGGAGAACGACGCCGCATTGCGCCACCTGATGGTGCAGTCGCTGGGCGCGCGGGCCTGATCCGGGCCCATGTACACGCCCAGGGCCTTCGCTGAAACCGACCTGTTGGAACTGGACAGGCTGCTGGCGCGCGACTCCTTCGTCACCCTGGTCACCAGCGCGGAAGGCGTTCCCTTCGCCAGCCATCTGCCGGTGCTGTATTCCCGCGACGGCGGATTGGTGGCGTTAGAAGGCCATTGGGCCAAAGCCAATCCGCAAAGCCTCCATTCCGGCCCTGCCCTTATGATCGTGCAGGGCCCGCACGCGTACATCTCGCCGGGCTGGTACACCGACAAGGAAGAGGCGGCGCGGGTGCCCACCTGGAACTATGCGGTGGCGCATCTGACCGGCCGGCTGGAGGCGTCCACGGAAGAAGAATTCCTTGCAGGCATCGTCGACCGTTTGAGCGTCCGCCACGAAACTACCGTCGGCAGCGATTGGCGTTACGAACACGACAAGCCGCGGCTCCGCAGCCAGCTGCGCGGAATCGTGGGCTTCCGCTTCGTGCCTGAGCGGATCGAACTGAAATTCAAGCTCAGCCAGAACCACCCCGCGGCCAATGTCCAAGGCGCAGTGGAGGGATTGTCGAAGCTCGAGGACCCGCAATCGCGCGAGATCGCGGCACTGATGAGAGAACGGCTGGCAAACCGCGCACCCGACTGAGGAAAGTATGGATCTGAATCTCAACGGCAAGCATGCACTGGTCTGCGGAGCTTCGGCAGGCATCGGCCGGGCAGCCGCGCTGGAACTCGCTCTGCTGGGCGCCGATGTCACCTTGCTGGCGCGCCGCGCAGAAACTCTTGAGGCTCTGGCCGCCGCACTGCCACGCAACAGCGAAGGCCAGCGTCACGACTGGGTCGCCGTCGATATTTCGGAACATGACTTGCTGGCAGCGCGCATACAAGCGCTCGCCAACGCCCAGCCGGTGCATATCCTGGTCAACAATACCGGCGGGCCGCCGGGTGGGCGGGCCATCGACGCGGAGGCTGGCGCTTATCTGGATGCCTTCAACAAGCATCTGCTGGCCAACCAGGTGCTGGCCCGGGCCGTGCTGCCGGGCATGCAGGCTGCGCAATGGGGCCGCATCGTCAACGTGATCTCCACTTCGGTGAAAGAGCCCATCGTCAACCTGGGCGTATCCAACAGCATCCGCGGCGCGGTGGCCAGCTGGGCCAAGACCCTGTCGCGCGAGCTTGCTGGCGATGGAATCACGGTCAACAACGTGCTGCCCGGTTACACCCGCACGCAACGGCTGGAGCAGATCCTGGACGACCGCTCGGCCTCCACCGGCAAGTCGCGCGACGCCGTCGCCGCCACCATGCTGTCGACCGTGCCGGTGGGACGCTTTGCCGAGGCCGCCGAGATTGCGGCGGCGATCGCTTTTCTTGCCAGTCCTGCTGCGTCCTATATCAATGGCGTCAGCCTGGCGGTGGATGGTGGGCGGATGCAGTCGATCTGACGCTTTTTCCAATTCCCGCAATCGCCTGATTTCTCATACAAGCACGCCAAAAAAAAGATCGTCATCCCGGCGAAAGCCGGGACCCAACGATCCGACATCTGGGGGATGGGTCCCGGCATTGGCCGGGATGACGTCCTTTGAAGAATGAGGGCTCCGCCGCACTGCCAGCTCTTTGTTGCAGACGCTTCTAGCGCAGAAGGTTAAGCTTGACCCATGCAGAAACTGCACCACTGGATCGACGGCCAGGCACAGCAGCCCCGAAGCGGAGGCTGGCTGGAGGTATTCGATCCCAACACCGCCCAAGCGCATGCGCAAGTGGCGCGCGGCGACGCCGCTGATGTCGAAGCCGCGGTCGCCGCTGCAACAAGCGCATTTCCTTCCTGGTCCACGCTACGCAACAGCGAGCGTGCCGCTTGGCTCGAAAAACTGGCGTCGGCGCTGGAAATGCGCATGGAGCAATTCGCTAACGCCGAATCGCTGGACGGCGGCAAGCCGCTGGCTTTGGCGCGCGATGCGGAGATCCCGCGCGCAGTTTCCAACCTGCGCTTCTTCGCCCATGCGGCCACACAGTTCGCCAGCGAATCGCACCACGGCGAAGCCGGCTTGAACTACACACTGCGCCCGCCGCTCGGCGTGGTGGCGACGATCTCTCCCTGGAACCTGCCGCTGTACCTGTTCACCTGGAAGATCGCGCCTGCCTTGGCGGCCGGCAACACCGTTGTCGCCAAGCCTTCGGAAGTGACGCCGCTGACGGCGACAATGCTGGGCGAACTGGCGGCCGAGATCGGATTTCCCAAAGGCGTGCTCAACATCGTGCATGGATTGGGACCGGAGGTCGGCGAGCCGTTGGTGACCCACGCCCAGGTGCGCGCAGTCTCTTTCACCGGCAGCACCGCCGTCGGCAAGCGCATCGCCGCGCTGACAACGACTTCGCTGAAGAAGCTTTCGCTGGAGCTGGGCGGCAAGAACCCTACCCTGGTCTTCGCCGACAGCGATTGGCGCGCGCAGCTGGATACCCTGGTCCGTTCGGCCTTCCAGAATTCCGGGCAGATCTGCCTGTGCGGATCGCGCCTGCTGATCGAACGTTCGGTCTACAACGAATTCCGCGATGCGTTCGTGGAACGGGTGCGCGCCTTGCGTGTCGGCGATCCGACGGCCGAGGGAACCCACCTGGGCCCGCTGGTTTCGCAGGCCCACTTCGACAAGGTCATGGCCTGCCTGCAACGCGCCCGCGACGAAGGCGGCAGCTTTCTTTGTGGTGGAAACAGCATCGAACGCGCCGGCTGGTTCATCGAACCGACCGTGATCGAGGGCCTGGGACCGGACTGCGTCAGCAACCGCGAGGAAATTTTCGGCCCGGTGGTCACGCTGCAACCGTTCGACACGGACCAGGAAGCCCTGGCCCTGGCCAATGCCAGCGACTACGGCCTGTCCGCCTCGCTGTGGACGCGCGACCTGGATCGCGCGCACCGCCTTTCCGCCGGCCTGCGCGCAGGCATCGTGTGGGTCAATACCTGGCTCATGCGCGATCTGCGCACGCCGTTCGGCGGCGTGGGTTCCTCGGGGCTGGGTCGCGAAGGCGGCGCCGAAGCGATGCGCTTCTTCACCGAACCCAAGAATGTCTGCCTGGCCCTGCGGCCTTAACCGACAGCCCCAGTCTGAGATAATGCAACCATGAGCGACCTCGACGAACTACTGCGCAACAACCGGGAATGGGCCGAACGGATCAAGCAAGAGGATCCGGGATTCTTCAAACGCCTGTCCCAGCAACAATCCCCGCGTTACCTGTGGATCGGCTGTTCCGATTCGCGCGTACCGGCCAACCAGATCCTGGGCCTGGACCCGGGCGAAGTGTTCGTCCACCGCAACATCGCCAACCTGGTGGTGCACACGGATCTGAACTGCCTGAGCGCCATCCAGTTCGCCGTGGACCTGCTCAAGGTCGAGCACATACTCATCGTGGGCCACTACGGCTGCAGCGGCGTGCACGCAAGCCTGACCAACCGCCGTGTGGGCCTAGCCGACAATTGGCTGCGCCATGTGGGCGATGTGGCGCAGAAGCACGCGGCGCTGCTGGAACAGGTTGAAACCGATTCGCTGCGCCATGCGCGCCTGTGCGAGCTCAATGTGATCGAACAGGTCAACAACGTCTGCCAGACGACCATACTGCAGGACGCCTGGGGACGAGGGCAGAAGGTCGCGGTGCATGGCTGGGTCTACAGCCTGTTCGACGGACGCGTGCGGCAGCTGGGTGTCGATGTGGATTCCAGCGAACAACTCGCTACGGCCTACCAGACGGCCATTGCCGCAGTGCAACCGCAAGGCGACCGGCATGAGTGAAGTGGTGCGCACGGACTCGGCGCCGGTGCCCGTGGGCAGCTATCCGCATGCGCGCCGCGTCGGCAGCCTGCTGTTCCTTTCCGGCATCGGTCCCCGCGACGCAACGACCGACGAGATCGCCGGCAACGAGTATTTCGCCGACGGCCGCGTGCGCAAGTACGACATTGAAGCGCAGGCGCGCGCGGTTTTCGCCAATGTGCGTGCCGTTCTGCAAGCCAGCGGAGCGGACTGGGAAAGTCTGGTCGATGTGACCGTCTATCTGACCGACATGGGCCGCGATTTCAAGGCCTACAACAGAGTGTGGGCCGAGTTGTTTCCCGATCCGCGCACTGCCCCCTGCCGTACCACGCTGGGCATCACCGCCCTACCCACGCCCATCGCCATCGAACTCAAGTGCATCGCGGCGCTCAAGGAGTAATCGGATGCTTCCCAGCCCGCTGAACCTGCAAGCCTGGATCGAAGAGCATCGCCACCTGCTGAAGCCGCCGGTCGGCAACAAAGTGATCTATGCCGGCGATTTCATCGTGATGGTGGTGGGCGGCCCGAATTCGCGCACCGACTACCACTGGGACGAAGGCCCCGAGTGGTTCTACCAGTTGGAAGGCGAAATGGTGTTGCGCATCCAGGAGGAAGATGCGGTGCGCGATATCCCGATCAAAGCCGGCGAAATCTTCCTGCTCCCCCCGCGCGTACCGCACTCGCCCCAGCGCATGCCCGACTCCATCGGCCTGGTGATCGAGCGCAAACGCCTGGCCCATGAAGACGATGGCCTGTTGTGGTTCTGCGAACAGTGCAACCACAAGGTCTATGAGGAATATTTCCACCTGCACGACATCGAGAAGGACTTCCCGCCGGTGTTCGACCGGTTCTATTCCTCTGTCGAGCACCGGACCTGCAAACACTGCGGGCACCTGAACCCCGCCCCGAGCCGGTACGTAATGCCCGATACCTGAATTCCGACACGGGCATGCGGCGCCCCGCCCGGCTAAACTGGGCCATGCTCAAGATCGACACCCACGCCCACTACCTGCCGCACACCTGGCCGGACCTGGCCAGGAAATACAACGACGATCGTTTTCCGGTCATCCATCACGGCGATGACGGGCGTGCGCGCATCTACAAGGACGGCAAGTTTTTCCGCGAAATCTGGCCCAAGACCTGGGACCCGCAGGTGCGCATCGACGACTACGCCCGGTTCGGCGTGCAGGTGCAGGTGCTCAGCACCGTGCCGGTCATGTTCAGCTACTGGGCCAAGCCCAATCAGGCCCTGGAACTGCATCAGGCGCTCAACGACCACACGGCCGAGGCATGCCGGCAGTACCCCCGTCACTACGCGGGCATCGGCACGGTGCCCATGCAGTCCCCCCGACTGGCGGTGCAGGAGCTGGAGCGCTGCATGGACCAGTTGGGGCTGCAGGGCGTGCAGATCGGCAGCCATATCGGCGACTTGAATCTGGATGCGCCTGAGCTTTTCGAGTTCTTCCAGGCGGCGGCCGAACTGGAGGCGGCGGTGCTGGTGCATCCGTGGGACATGATGGGCGCCGAGACCATGCCCAAATACTGGCTGCCCTGGCTGGTGGGCATGCCGGCCGAGCAATCGCGCGCGGCCTGCTGCCTGATCTTCGGCGGCGTGCTTGAACGGCTGCCCAAGCTGAAGATCTGCCTGGCCCACGGCGGCGGCAGTTTCCCTTACACCATCGGCCGCATCGAACACGGCTTCAATATGCGTCCGGACCTGGTGGCTACCGACAACCCCGGCAATCCGCGCGACTACATCAAGCAGCTCTACTTCGATTCCTGGGTGGCCGATCCCCGCGCCTTGCAATACCTGCTGGACACGGTGGGCAACGAGCGCGTGATGCTGGGCACCGACTATCCGTTTCCGTTGGGCGAACAGGAACCGGGCGCGGGCATCGCGGCCCTGAATCTGGATGCCGCCGGCCAGGCGCGCCTGTACCACGGCACTGCGCTCGAATGGCTGGGCTTGTCCGCCTCGAGATTCCAATGATCCCTATCCCCCGTAGGAGCGACGTCAGTCGCGAACAAGCTTCAGGTAACAACCCGTCGCGACTCACGTCGCTCCTACCGCGCTCCTACGGCGCTTCATTCTTTCATTGAAAGGCTTATGACCGACTCGCTTTCCCGCACCCATGCCATGGCTCTGGATGCCGCCGACCCGTTACGTCCGCTGCGCGCCGACTTTCTGATTCCCAAGCACAAGCACAACGAACAGATCTATTTCTGCGGCAACTCGCTGGGCTTGCAGCCGCGTGGCGCCCGCGTGCACGTGCTGCAGGTGCTGGACAAATGGAGCCATGAAGCGGTGGAAGGCCATTTCACCGGCCAGGCGCAATGGATGACCTACCACGAACAAGTGCGCGAGCCGCTGGCGCGCGTGGTCGGCGCCCAGCCCACCGAAGTGGTGGCGATGAATTCGCTGACCGCCAACCTGCACCTGATGATGGTCAGCTTCTACCGCCCGACCAGCGAACGCGCCGCCATCGTCATCGAAGCAGGCGCGTTTCCTTCAGACCGGCATGCGGTCGAATCGCAGATCCGCTTCCACGGTTTCGATCCTGCCACTCATTTGATCGAAGTGGAACCCGACCAAGCCGATGGCACCTTGTCGATGGAGGCCATAGAGCGCGCGATAGGCGAAAACGGTGCACGCACTGCGTTGGTGTTGTGGCCGGGTATCCAGTACCGCACCGGACAGGCCTTCGAACTCAAGAAGATCGCACGCATGGCCCATGCCCAGGGCGCCGTGGCCGGTTTCGATCTGGCCCACGCGGTCGGCAACGTACCGGTGGACCTGCACGACAGCCAGGCCGATTTCGCGGTGTGGTGCCATTACAAGTACATGAACTCCGGTCCCGGCGCGGTGGCCGGTTGCTTCGTGCACGAGCGCCATGCGCGCAGCAGCCGTCCACGCTTCGCCGGCTGGTGGGGCCACGAGAAGGAAACCCGTTTCCAGATGGGACCGCAGTTCGTGCCGACGCCCGGCGCCGACGGCTGGCAGCTCAGCAACCCGCCCATTCTGGCGTTGGCGCCGCTGCTGGCCTCGCTGGAGCTGTTCGACAAGGCCGGGGGCATGAAGGCGATCCGGACCAAGTCGGAGAAAATCACCGGCTTCCTGGAAGCGCTGATCCGGGCACGCGTTCCGGAAACATTGGAAATTGTCACGCCATCGGATCCGGCCCGTCGCGGCAGCCAGCTTTCGCTGCGTGTTGCCGGCGGGCGCGAACGGGGACGGGAATTGTTCGAATACCTGTCCTCTGTCGGCACCATCGGCGACTGGCGCGAGCCGGATGTGATCCGCATCTCGCCGGCCCCGCTCTACAACAAGTTCATGGATGTTTACCGGTTCGTGGAAGAAGTCGAATCGTGGCGGGGCGTTTGAACAAGTATTGATCGACCAAGTTGGCGAATGACCAAAGGTGGATGCATTGACCGATACGACTTCCAGATCCATCACCCTCATCGGCGCCGGTCTTGCTGGCGCCTTGCTGGCCATCCTGCTGGCACGTCGTGGCTGGCGGGTGGACGTGTATGAGAAGCGCGGCGATCCTCGAGTCAAAGGCTACCAGGGCGGCCGCTCCATCAATCTGGCTCTGGCCGAGCGCGGCCGCAACGCGCTGCGCCAGGCCGACGCCGACGACGAAGTGATGAAGCAGGCGGTGATGATGCGCGGCCGCATGGTCCACTTCCTGGACGGACGCCAGCAGCTGCAGCGCTATGGGCGCGACGATTCGGAAGTGATCTGGTCTATCCATCGCGGCGACCTCAACATCGTGCTGCTCGACCTGGCCGAACAGGCCGGCGCGCGGCTGCATTTCGACCGCAAGCTGGAAAGCGTCGATTTCGACGCCCGTTCCGCACGCTTTATCGATGAGCGCGACGGCTCGGAAAGCCAGGCGAAGTTCGAGGCGCTGGTGGGCGCAGACGGCGCAGGTTCTTCGCTGCGTGCGGCGATGATGAAGCGATCCGACCTGGGTGAGACCACGGAGTTCCTGGATCATTCCTACAAGGAGCTGGAAATTCCGCCGGATGCGGACGGCGGGTTCAAGATCGAGCCGAATGCATTGCACATCTGGCCGCGCGGCCACTACATGTGCATCGCCCTGCCCAACGACGAGAAGACCTTCACCGTCACCTTGTTCCTGCCCAACCAGGGCGACCCCAGTTTCGCCACGCTACGCACCGGAGCCGAAGCCAGGGCGTTGTTCGAGCGCGATTTCGCCGACGCCGTACCGCTGATCCCCCGCCTGGAACAGGACTGGGAACGCAATCCGCCTGGACTGTTGGCCACGCTGTACCTGGACCGCTGGCATATCGACAATCGCGCGGTGCTGCTGGGCGACGCCGCGCATGCCATGGTGCCGTTCCATGGCCAAGGCATGAACTGCGCGTTCGAAGATTGCGTGGTGTTGGCGCGCAAGCTGGAGGAGCATGCGGATCTTGCCGTTGCCTTCGCTGCATTCGAGGCGGAACGCAAACCCAATGCCTCGGCAATTCAGCAGATGGCGTTGGAGAACTATCTGGAAATGCGGGACCGCGTGGACGATGCGGATTTCTTGCTGCAACGCGAGCTGGAACTCGTGTTGCAGGATCGTCATCCCGGACGTTTCGTGCCGCACTACACCATGGTCACTTTCATGTTGATTCCGTATGCGACCGCATTGCATCGCAGCGAAATACAGCGTGAGATCCTTACCGCAGCAACACGTGGCAAGGATTCGCTGGAGGCGGTCGATTTCAAGGCAGTAGACGCCGAGGTGTTGGCGCGGCTGGACGTTCTGGTGGACGCCGCCTGATGGCCGCAAGTTTCCTGTTCTACGACCTGGAAACCTTCGGCCGCGACCCGCGCCGCACCCGTGTCGCGCAGTTCGCCGCGGTACGCACCGACAGCGATCTCAATGCCATCGAAGAGCCCATCAGCTTCTTCGTCAAACCCGCCGATGACCTGTTGCCCTCGCCCACCGCCAGCTTGATCACCGGCATCTCGCCGCAGCACGCGCTGCGCGAGGGCGTGGAGGAAGCCGAAGCGTTCGCCCGCATCGCCGAGGAAATGTCGCGGCCGGAGACCTGCACCCTGGGTTGGAACTCGCTGCGCTTCGACGATGAGTTCGTACGTTACGGGCTGTTCCGCAACTTCTACGACCCCTACGAGCGCGAATGGCGCGGCGGAAACTCGCGCTGGGACCTGCTGGACATGATGAGGCTCGCTCATGCCCTGCGCCCCGAAGGGATAATCTGGCCCAAGCGCGAGGATGGAGCGACTTCGTTCAAGCTGGAGCACCTGGCACTGGCCAACGGCGTACGCCAGGGCGAAGCGCACGAAGCCCTGTCCGATGTCTGGGCCACCGTGGGTATGGCGCGCAAATTCCGTGATGCCCAACCCAGGCTCTGGGACTACGCGTTGAAGCTGCGCGACAAGCGCTTCGCGGCGACTTTGCTGGATACGGTGGCTTTGACGCCCGCCTTGCATATCTCCCAACGCTACCCCGCCAGCCGGATGTGCGCAGCGCCCGTGCTGCCGCTGGCGCGCCATCCGCGCTTCGACAACCGCATCATCGTGTTCGATCTCGATGGCGACCCCGAGGCCCTGTTGCGACTGGATGCGGGGGAGATCGCCGACCGGCTGTACACGCCAGCGGCCGACCTGCCGCCTGGCGAAACGCGGGTGCCGCTGAAGGAAGTGCATCTGAACCGCTCGCCCGCACTGGTGGCATGGTCGCATTTGCGCGAAGAGGACTTCGTTCGTCTGCAGATCGACAGGCTTGCGGTGGAATCGGTAGCCGAACGGCTACGCCCGTTCGCCGCGCAAATGGCCGAGAAGATGCGGCAGGTTTTCGGCAGCGAGCGAGCACACGACAAACCCGACGTCGATGCCGCCCTCTACGACGGGTTTATCGCCGACGGCGACAAGCGCAGGATGGCCGAGGTCCGCGCCACGCCGCCTGAGCACCTGGACAAGCGCGAGTTCGGCTTCAACGACCCGCGCCTGCCGGAACTGCTGTTCCGCTACCGCGCCCGCAACTGGCCAGGGACTTTGACGCATCCCGAACAGGAACGCTGGAATCATTACCGCAGGCAGCGATTGCGCGTGGATAGTGGAATGTCGGAATGCACTTTCGAATCCTACTACGGCGAGATCGATGCCCTGCGCCTGCAACATGCGGAAGACGGCAGCAAACATATCCTGCTGGATCAACTGCTGGCATGGGGCAAAGAACTGGAGCGCCAGCTATCGTAGGAGCGACTTAAGTCGCGAAGGATTTCCACGGAAGATTGGTCTTCGCGACTTACGTCGCTCCTACGCGAATATTTGGACCCACTTTTGGCTTTTCTATGACCACTTACTTTTCCGATGCCAGCTTCAAGTTCCTGCGCGCCCTGGCCAAGCACAACGACAAGGCCTGGTTCAACGCCAACAAGCAGAAGTACGAAGACCACGTGCGGCAGCCGTTCCTGCGCCTGCTGGTCGACCTGCAGCCGGATCTCGCCCAGATCAGCCCCCATTTCCGTTCGGACCCCAAGACCGTAGGCGGCTCGCTGTTCCGCATCTATCGCGATGCTCGGTTCTCCAACGACAAGTCCCCCTACAAATCCTGGCAGGGCGCGCGCCTTTACCACGAGCGGCGCAAACAGGTGCCCGCACCCTCCTTCTACCTGCACCTGCAGCCCGGCGAGTGCTTCGTCGGTGCGGGCCTGTGGCATCCCGAACCGGATACCCAACGCCGCATCCGCCAGTTCATCCACGACAATCCGGGAAGCTGGAAGGCCGCCGCGCATGCGCCGAAATTCCGCAAGCGTTTCGAGTTCGAAGAAGCCGAGATGCTGAGCCGTCCGCCGCGCGGATTCCCTGCCGATTTCGAGTTCATAGACGACCTGAAACACAAGAACTTCGTGTTCTGGCGCTCGCTGGACAACGACACCATGACCGGGCCGAAGCTGCGGCAGACGCTGGCGACCGACCTTGCCGCATTGGCGCCGTTCGTGGACTATCTGTGTGCGGCCCTGGATCTGGAGTTCTGAAATGAAGAAGTGGATCGTCCTGGCCGCCGTGCTGCTGATCGCCCTTGTCGGCTATGTCGCTGCCGGGCCTTACCTTGCCATCAACGGTATCCGCACGGCATTGGCCGAGCAGGACACCGCGAAACTGGAGCGGCACGTCGACTTTCCCGCCCTGCGCGTGAACATCAAGGCGCAGCTGGAAGACGCTTTGGCGCGCCGCGCCGGCAGCGATCTGGGTTCGAACATCTTCGGTGCGTTCGCCTTGTCGGTCGCCAGCAATGTGGTGGGAACCGGCGTGGACGCCATGGTCACGCCGTTGGGCATCGGCGCGCTGTTGCAAGGCCGCAGCATGTGGAAGAAATCCATCGGCGAGACCGTGGATGGGGACACCTACGGGAAACCGGTGCCTGCCGACCCATTGAAAACCGCTACCCACAAGTACGAGTCGCTATCGCGCTTTACCGCTACCGTAGTGGACGAAGATGGCGACCCGGTCGTGTTCGTATTCAAGCGCGAAGGCCTGACCTGGAAGCTGGCTGATATCCGCCTGCCGCTGTAGGAGCGCCCCATGGGCGCGAGCACTTTTGTGGCGGCGAGACACGAGCTCGCGCCCATGGGGCGCTCCTACCTGGGCGGATCAGGAGTTGGCCACGCCGTGCGGCACATGGCCGGTGGCCACGTGCAGCCGGGCGCTGTCGATATTGTGCTGCGAATCGTCGAAGAAGATATCGGCACCGAAGGCTTCCAGGAACGGGCCTTTATGCCTGCCACCCAGGAACAGCGCTTCGTCCAGGCGTACGCCCCACTCCCGCAGGGTACGGATCACGCGCTCGTGCGCCGGGGCCGAACGCGCGGTGACCAGCGCGGTGCGGATGGGCGCGTCCTTGCCGGGCGGGAACGCGGCTTGCAGATCGTGAAGTGCCGACAGGAAGCCCTTGAACGGTCCACCCGACAAAGGTTCCTTGGCGCGATCGCGCTCATGCCGCCCGAAAGCCTCCACTCCCTGTTCCCGCGATACGCGTTCGCTTTCATCTCCGAAGATCACCGCATCGCCGTCGAAGGCGATGCGCAGTTGGTCGTAGCGCTGTTGCAGGGCTTTGGCCGGCAGGATCGTCGCTGCAGCGATGCCGTGTTCCAGCGAACGCCGCACCGACTCCGGATTGGCGGACAGGAACAGGTCTGCGCCAAAGGGCTTGGCATACGGCCAGGTCGGTTCGCCCGAAGTGAAAGTGGCGCGCACGATGCCCAGTTTGTGGTGCTGGATGGAATTGAAGATGCGCAGCCCCGTGTCGGCGGAATTGCGCGATAGCAGAATGACCTCGACCCTGGGCGAATCGGCAGGCGCGCCTTCATTGAGCGCCAGCAACTTGCGCACGACCGAGTAGGCCATGCCCGGTGCCAGCACGTCGTCTTCGTGGGTACGCTGGAAATCGCTGTAGGCCTCGACCCCCTGGCTCTCGAAAAGGGCGTGGCTTTCTTCCAGGTCGAAGAGCGCGCGGGAAGTGACCGCGACCGTCAGCAGGCGGGGAGTGTTATCGGAAGACATGCGCCATTATCCCGCACGTTGGTCGCAAACAAAGAGATGATGCACGTCGGGGGCGTAGCCCCGACCTACATTCAGCCTCCTGGGGCCGCGCGCACCACGATTCGGGTCGCCGGGCCGCGCCGGTTGTCGCGGGTGACTGCCCGCACATCGATCTGCAGGTCGATGGTCTTCTGCTGGGCCGGCGCGCCTTCCTGCCACATGAACAGAAAGTCGCTGTTGCGTCCCTCGATCGGAGCCTGGATCGGCCCTTCCGGGAAGATGGAATATGGCTGGGTGCCGGATACGACTTCGAACAGGAATCCGACATCGCGCAGCTTGTGCTTGCCGCGCGGCCATTCCAGCATCACCGTAAGCAGGCCGGTGTCGTCGCAGGTTGCGTGCTTGGGGCCTATGCCGCGCACGATTTCTCCTACCACTACCACCGGCGCGGGGATCTCGGCATCTGGCGTTTCGGCGCTCGCACCGGTGGCGTCCGTAACGAACGGCGCAAGCCGGTTGGTCATCCCGCACGCATGCGCCTGCGGCGCTGCCAACAGCGCGCACAGCAACACCACCCCTCTGCTCTTCATAGGAGACCCCTCCCCCAATCGGATGTGTCTGAAATTAGCCGCCCCAAGCCTCGGCTGGCCGAAGCATACTCTTTCTGCCAGAGGGTCGAGCCGGGCCGCCAGGCGATTGTCCGACCTTGCGGCCGCTCAGCCAAACGGCGCACATCTGAAATGTGCGAACCCAGGCATCGCCGCCGCAAACGCCAGTCGCTATCCTTGACTCGACTTCGAGGGAAGCGGTCCCCGCGTGCACACCGGCAAACAACTCAGCCTGCAACAACAGATCGACAATCTGCGAACACTGGGCGAATCGGCGACGATGCGCCTGCTGTTGCCTGGCGCGGTATTTCTGGCCGCGGCCGCGCTGCTCGCGTTCTACCAGTCCAATAGCGAAACCTGGCGCGTGCTATGCCTTTTCGTGGCGGGGTGTTCGGGCTTGGTGGCCTTGGCGGCCGCACTTTCGGCCAAGCATCTGCGCAACGCCGCAAGCGCAACGCGCAAGGGACGGCGCGAACCGGCGACCTTGTACCTGGAGCCGTACGAAGACGACGACGAGCACCGGTTCCGCGGTCGATTGGAACTGACCTCCAGTGGCGGCCGCATCTGGCAGCTGAACCTGGCCCCCGCCGCAGGATGGAAGCCCAAGGTCGGGGCCATGCAGGTGCAAGCCGTATTCCTGAGCGACATCGCCTGGCCCGTGCTTCTGCTGTGCGGCGATCAGGGCATTCTGTGGCCCAACCACGATCCCACACTCTTCCAACCGCCAGGCGCCGCCTAAACCACGAATTGCTCGCTGAGGATGCGCTCTTCCAGGTTGTGCTCCGGATCGAACAGCAGCGTCACCGTGCGCTCACGCGATTCGCGGATGGTGACTTCGACCACATCGCGGACTTCGTGCGAATCGGCGGTGACGCTGACCGGGCGCTTGTAGGGATCGAGCACGCGGAAGCGCACTTCGGTGTCGGCCTTGAGAATCGCCCCGCGCCAGCGCCGCGGCCGATACGGCGCGATGGGCGTCAGGGCAATGGTGTGCGAACCCAACGGCAGGATCGGGCCGTGCGCGGAAAAATTGTAGGCGGTACTGCCGGCGGGGGACGCCACCAGCACTCCGTCGCAGACCAGTTCGTCGACGCGGGTCTGGCCATTGAGGTCGATGCTCAGGTGCGCTGCCTGCCGGGTCTGCCGCAGCAGCGAAACTTCGTTGTAAGCCAGCGAACCGATGCTGGCGCCCGACTCTGTAAGCGCCAACATTTCCAGCGGGCGCAGCTTGGCGGGCTCGGCGGCGGCGATGCGGTCCAGTAGCCCGTCGTCGCGGTAGTGGTTCATAAGGAAGCCCACCGTGCCCAGCTTCATGCCGAACACCGGCTTGCCCAGGCCTCCGTGGCGATGCAGGGTCTGCAACATGAACCCGTCGCCTCCGAGCGCGCAGAGCACATCGGCTTCCTCGGGTTCGCAGGCGCCATGGAGCGCGGTCATTTGCGCCAGCGCCTGTTGCGCTTCTTCGGCTGGGCTGGCGAGAAAGGCGATGCGGGGCTTGGTCATGGCCGGCAGCATAACCGGTCTCGCAATCAATGTAGGAGCGCCCCATGGGCGCGAGCTCTTCGCCAGAACATGCGGAAAAGCTCGCGCCCATGGGGCGCTCCTACAAGGGCGTCAGTGCTTGACCGACAGCTGCGACAAACGCTGGACCGCCACCGAGGCCGTGGGATAGTCGAGCGTCTTCTGCGCTGCCAGCTCGTTGAGCATGGACAGGGTGAAGCGCAGGGAAGCATCGTCGCGTACGATCCAGTTCTGCACCTTGGCGTCGGCATTGGCGCCCGGCATCGACAGCACCTGGTCGGTGAGCAGGCGCTGCTGCAGGGCCAGTTCGTCGCGCAACACGCCGCGCGCCACCGCATGCCAGCGGCCGTCGACCTGCAATGCATCGATCTGGTCGAACAGCCACGGCAAGTGCAGCGCTTCGCCCAGGCGATAGTGCACCTTGGACACTTCGGCTGGCTTGAGCTTGCGTGCGCGCGCCAGTTCGATGATGTCGCTGGACGGTTCCAGGTACGGCAACGCCGCCAACTGGCCGGCGAGCGCGGGCGGCACGCCTTTGTCCTTCCAGTCCTTCAGGCTGGCCTCGTAGGCAGGCCGCAGGGAATCGGGCAGCACGCCGTCGGCGGCACGGATCTCGTTGTAGCCGTCGTGGTAGCGCGCCACCGCCGTGGCGATGTCGGGAATGGCACCCGGGCGGCTCAACAACCAGCGCGTGAACGAACGCTGCAAGGACCAGATTACCTGCAGGGCGTCGATCTGCACCGGCTCGGGCACCTTGCCGTCCAACGCATCGATCTGGGTCCACAGGGCGCGGGCGTCCAGGGTTTCGCGGGTGATGGTGAACGCCTTGGCCACTTCGGCCGGGCTGCGGCCGGTGTCTTCCTGCATGCGCAGCAGGAAGGTCGCGCCCATGCGGTTGATGGTGGAATTGGTCACCGCGGTGGCGATGATTTCGCGCTTCAGGCGGTGCTTTTCCATTTCCGCTGCGTATTTCTTCTGCAAAGGCTCGGGGAAGTAGCGCTGCAGTTCCTTGGACAGATACGCGTCTTCGGGAATGTCCGAATCCAGCAGCTGCTGGTACACCACCAGCTTGGAGTAGGACAACAGCACCGCCAGCTCCGGACGCGTCAGACCCTGCCCGCGCGCCTTGCGTTCGGCCAGTTCCGCATCGGAGGGCAGGAATTCTATCTGCCTGTCCAGCAGGCCCTGCGATTCCAGCGTTTGGATGAAGTGCTGCTTGGAACCCAGGCGCGAAACGCTCATGCGTTCCATCAGGCTGATCGCCTGGTTCTGGCGGTAGTTGTCGAACAGCACCAGGTCGGCCACTTCATCGGTCATCGATGCCAACAGTTTGTTGCGTGCATCGAAGGTCAGCTTCTTGGACTGCACCACGCCGTTGAGCAGGATCTTGATGTTGACCTCGTGGTCGGAGGTATCCACGCCGGCGGAGTTGTCGATGAAGTCGGTATTGAGCAGCACGCCGTGCTGGGCGGCTTCGATGCGGCCGAGCTGGGTCAGGCCCAGGTTGCCGCCCTCGCCCACCACCTTGCAACGCAGGTCGCTGCCGTTGACGCGTAGCGCGTTGTTGGCGCGGTCGCCGGCATCGGTGTGCTGTTCGCTGCTGGCCTTGACGTAGACGCCGATGCCGCCGTTCCACAGCAGGTCGACCGGCGACTTCAGGATCGCGCTCATCAGTTCGTTGGGCGACATGGATTTCACGTCATCGGCCAGGCCCAGAGCAGCCCGCACCTCCGGAGTGATGGCGATCGCCTTGAGCGAGCGCGGATACACGCCGCCGCCCTTGGAGATCAGGTTGACGTCGTAATCGGCCCAGCTGGAGCGCGGCACCTGGAACATGCGCTGGCGCTCCTTGAACGAACGCGCCGCATCGGGATTGGGATCCAGGAAGATATGGCGGTGGTCGAACGCGGCCACCAGGCGGATGTGTTCGGACAGCAGCATGCCGTTGCCGAACACATCGCCGGACATGTCGCCAATACCGGCGCAGGTGAAGTCCTGGGTCTGCGAATTGCGGCCCATGGCGCGGAAGTGGCGCATGACCGATTCCCACGCGCCCTTGGCGGTGATGCCCATGCCCTTGTGGTCGTAACCCACCGAACCGCCGGAGGCGAACGCATCGCCCATCCAGAAACCGTGCGCGATGGCCAAACCATTGGCGATGTCGGAGAAAGTAGCCGTGCCCTTGTCGGCGGCCACGACCAGGTACGGGTCGTCGTTGTCGTGGCGGACCACTTCATTGGGCGGCACGATCTTGTTGCCGACGATGTTGTCGGTGATGTCCAGCAGACCCTGGATGAACAGCTTGTAGCAGGCGATGCCTTCGGCCAGCACGGCATCACGATCGCCGCCGACCGGAGACTGCTTGACGAAGAAGCCGCCCTTGGCGCCGACCGGCACGATCACCGTGTTCTTCACCATCTGCGCCTTGACCAGGCCCAGCACTTCGGTGCGGAAATCCTCGCGCCGGTCGGACCAGCGCAAACCGCCGCGCGCCACCGGACCGAAGCGCAAGTGCACGCCTTCCACCCGCGGGCCATAGACAAAGATTTCGCGGTACGGGCGCGGCTTGGGCAGGTCCGGCACCTGCGCCGAATCCAGCTTGAAGCTGATCGTGTGCGCGGGCAGGCCATCGGCGCCCCTCTGGTAATAGTTGGTGCGCAGGGTCGCTTCGATCACGCCCATGAAACCGCGCAGGATGCGGTCTTCGTCCAGGCTGGAGACGCGGTCCATCAGCTTGAGCAGGGTCTTGTGGGTGGCCTGGACCTGCTGTTCGCGGCCTTCGCCGCGCGTTTCGATCACGTACTGCAGCGACTTGAGCGTGGCTTCGTCGCCGGCCGCCAGGGCGCGCAGCTGCTGTGCGAAACGTTCCTGGCCCTGCTTGATCTCCGCCTTGCTTTCCTTGCCCGTGCAGGGATCGAAGCGAGCTTCGAACAGCTCCACCAGCAACCGGGCCAGCAACGGATAGCGGTTCAAGGTTTCTTCGACGTAGCTCTGCGAGAACGGCACGCCGGTCTGCATCAGGTATTTGCAGTAGCCGCGCAGCAGCGCCACCTGGCGCCATTCCATGCCGGCGCCCAGCACCAGGCGGTTGAAGCCGTCGTTCTCGGCATCGCCACGCCAGATGCGTGCGAACGCTTCCTCGAACGCGGCGTTGCGCGCCTCCACATCGATCTCGCCGAAAGTGGATTCGACTTCGAATTCCTGGATATAGACCGGCTTGTTGTCCACTTCCAGGCGGAACGGGTGTTCGGAGATCACGCGCAGACCCATGTTCTCCATCAACGGCAGCGCGTCGGAGAGCGGCAGATCGCTGTTGCGGCGGTACAGGTTGAGCCGCAACCGGCCCTCGCCTTCGCGCTGGCGGCGCGACATGTGCAGGCTGAGGCGCAGGTCGTCGGGCCCGCCCAACGCAGCGAGCTGTTCGACGTCGCTGGCGGCGATATCGGGGGAAACGGTTTCGATGTAACCGGCCGGCAGGGCGCGCGCGTAGCTGCCGGAAAGCTTCAGCCCTTCGGATTCGCCATGGCGCGCGATCAGGATTTCGCGCAGGTCGTCCTGCCAGTTGCGCAGCAGGTGCGCCAGACGCGCTTCGAGCTGGGCAGTGTCGATGTCGACCTGCTCGCCGGCGCGCGGGCGCACCACCAGGTGCAGCTGCGCCAGCGGCGATTCGCCCAGTTGCACGTTGGTGTCCACGTATTCGCCGTGCAGCGCTTCCTTCAGCAGCGCTTCGATGCGCAGTCGCACATCGGTGTTGAAGCGTTCGCGCGGGATGTAGACCAGCGCCGAGAAGAACCGGCCGTAACGGTCGCGGCGCAGGAACAGTTTGCTGCGCACGCGTTCCTGCAGGCCCAGGATGCCCAGGCTGGTGCGGCTGAGTTCGTCTTCGTTGGACTGGAACAGTTCCTCGCGCGGCAGCGTTTCCAGGATATGGCGCAAGGCCTTGCCGCTGTGGCTGCTGGGCGACAGGCCCGACTGGCGCATGACGTGTTCGTGGCGCTCGCGCACCAGCGGAATCTCCCAGGGGCGGCGGTTGTAGGCGCTGGAGGTATACAGGCCGATGAAGCGCTGCTCTGCTATCGGGTTGCCCTTGGCGTCGAATTCCAGCACGCCGATGTAATCCATGTTGCCCGGGCGATGCACGCTGGAACGGGAATTGGTCTTGGTCAGGATCAGCGTATCCACCGAACCGGACTGCGGCATGTAATGGGCAGCGAGCGACTTCACGTTGCGTGCGGTCGACTGGCCCATGCCGCGCAGCAGGCCCAGGCCGCCTTCGGTCGCTTCCAGAATGCGTTCGCCGTCCTTGCGTTCGATGCGGTATTCGCGATAACCGAAGAAGGTGAAATGGTCGTCGGCGGCCCAGCGCAGGAATTCCTGGGCTTCGCGGCGGCCGGCATCGTTGACCGGCATGCGGCGCGTGGCCAGTTCCTCGGCCAGCGCCAGCATCTTGTCGCGCATCGCGCGCCAATCCAGGACGATGGAGCGCACTTCGCCCAGCACCTTGCGCACGCGGGCTTCGATCACCGGCATCTGCTCGGCCGGCTGCCGGTCTATTTCCAGCAGCATCAGCGATTCGGGCTTGCCCTCGCCCACTGCGGTGAGCTTGCCGGACTTGTCGCGATTGAAGCGCAGCAACGGATGGCCCAGCACGTGCACGCCGATGCCGGCTTCGGCCAGGGCCATGCTGACCGAATCGACCAGGAAAGGCATGTCGTCGTTGACGATCTGCAACACGGTGTGCGGCGATTCCCAGCCATTGGCTTTCAGGCTGGCGTTGAACACGCGCACATTGGCGGTGCCTGGTTTGCGCACGCGCGCGAAATCCAGCATGTCGCAGGCCAGCGCGGCCCAGGCTTCGGGCGTGTGGTGCGGGTATTCGTCGTCTTCCATCCGCTTGTAGAACGATTCGGCGAAGGCTTTGGCTTCGGCCTGGCGCGCGGCCGGAAGACGCTTGCGGATGGCGGTGAAAATGGGCTCGAGCGAGAAGCCCGCAGTGGGCTTGGCCGGCGCGTTTTTCGCTGCCGTGGCGTCGCCGGCCTTGGTTGCCTTGGGTTTGGCGGCTTTGCTGTCGCTGCTCTTGGATTGCGGCTTGGAGGAAGATTTAGCGCCGGTTTTCGAGGCGGTTTTTTTCGGTTTGCGAACAGCGTTCATGCAGGCCGTGGCTCTGTGTTTGTAGGCAGTTGAATATTGTAGCCCTGCAAGCGATGACAGCCTTGTTGCGCGGCCACAAAAAACCACATCGCATTTGCATCCGCTGTCACGCCAGTCATAGGTGCGTCGCGCATCGTCGGTATCGGCGAGCGGGTGGCGCTGGCGAATCAACGCTTGGGTTCGGCAGGTCGACCGCGTAGGCGTTTTCATTCGGCAATGCGCCGTCAGGAGCGGGTTCAGGGCTGGTCAAAATCTACACTGGACGGTATAGTCCATTTCTTATGCCAGCCCTCCCCCAGCCCTCGCCCGCCTCGGGCCGTCGCCAACGCGTGCACGATGCAGTGCGCGAATTGATGGCCGAACAAGGCTTCCGCATCAGCATGGAGGCTGTGGCCGCGCGTGCGGGTTGCTCCAAACAGACCCTGTACTCGCATTTCGGCAGCAAGCAGGAGCTGATGCGAAGCGTCATGCAAGAGCACCTGGATATGGCCGCCGCCCGTCTGGACGACCAGCACGGCGACCCGCGCACGGGGCTGCTGGCCTTCGCCATGGAACACCTGCAGCGTCTTTCGGAGCCGCACGTAATCGTCACCTGCCAGCTGCTCAGCGCCGAAGCCGCGCTATTCCCCGAGGAAGCGCGCACGCTCTACCGCGACGGCTGCGACACGCTGCAGCAGCGGCTGGCCGAGTGGCTGCAGGGAGCAATGCGGCGCGGTCTGATCAGGCATGACGATCCGCACTTAGCGGCCGAGCTGTTGCTGGGCATGATCGTCGGCCTGGACTTCGAGCGCCAGCGTTTTGCCGTGCCGCACCGTGACGACGACTCCAAACGGCTGCAATGGGCTGGGTTCGCCGTCGACAATTTCATGCGCGCCTTCGCCCCCGTCGCTTCGCGCATACATCCCACGCCACACAATTTCTTCAACCTATCCGCCTACAAGTCCTGACCGGAGCCTCCCCCATGACCCCCACTCTCCGACCCATCGCGCTCGGCGCTGCCCTGCTGCTGGCGCTCGCCGCTTGCAAGAAGGAAGAGCAAGCGCCGCCTCCGCCACCCGAAGTGGGCGTGATCACGGCGACCCCGCAGACCGTACCGCTGCAGCGCGACCTGGTCGGGCGGCTGGCGCCATTCCGCAGCTCCGATGTACGCGCCCGCGTCCCGGGCGTGCTGCTCAAGCGCGTGTACCAGGAAGGCAGCGACGTCAAGGAAGGCCAGGTGCTGTTCCTTATCGATCCGGCGCCGCTGCAGGCCACGCTCAGTTCCAGCCAGGCGCAGTTGGCTTCGGCCCAGGCCAGTTACACCAACGCCCATGTCGCAGCCGAGCGCGCGCGCCAGCTGATCGGGCAGAAGTTCGTATCCAAGTCCGACCTGGACAATGCAGAAGCGGCCGAACGCAGCGCCGCCGCCGCGGTGCAGTCTGCCCGCGCCGGGGTCACCAGTTCGCGCATCAGCCTCGATTACGCCAGCGTACGTGCGCCAATCTCCGGCCGCGCCGGCAAGCAACAGGTCACCGAAGGCGCGCTGGTCGGCCAAGGCGACGTGACCCTGCTGACCACGGTCGACCAGATAGATCCGCTGTACGTGAACTTTTCGATGAGCGTTTCCGAACTGGAAGCGCTGCGCAAGGCGCAGAGCGCCGGCGGCGTGACCCTGCAGGGCGATGGCAAGGCCCAGGTGCAGGTCGCCCTGGGCGACGGCAGCATCTACGGCGAAACCGGCACGCTTGATTTCTCCGGCGTGGTGGTCGATCCGCAGACTGGCGCCGTCTCGCTGCGCGCGCAGTTGCCCAACCCGGACAAGTTCCTGCTGCCCGGCAGCTTCGTCACCCTGAAGGCGACGCTGGGCGAACAAAGCAACGTGTTCCTGATTCCGCAAGCGGCCGTGCAGCGCGATACCCAGGGCGCCTTCGTGATGGTGGTGGGCAAAGACGGCAACGTGGTGCGCAAGAACGTCACCACTTCCGGCAGCAAGGACGGCAACTGGTTGATCACCGCCGGCCTGGCCGCAGGCGATTCGGTGATCGCCGCAGGCGTACAGAAGGTCAAGGAAGGCGCACCGGCCAAAGCGACGCCTTGGAAGCCCGATCCTGCCGCGCCTGCCGCTGCCACCGGTGCCGCGCCCGCGCAACCGGCCGCGAAGAATGCGCAACAGGCCGAGCCTGCCGCCAAGCCGAAGGCCGAACAGCCCGAAGCGCAAAAGAACTGATAGAGGCGCCAGACCATGTCCAAGTTTTTCATCGACCACCCGATCTTCGCCTGGGTGGTGGCGATCCTGATTTCGCTCTCCGGCGTGATCTCGATCCTGGGTCTGGGCGTCGAGTCCTATCCCTCCATCGCGCCGCCGCAGGTCACGGTAAGCGCCAGCTACCCGGGCGCCAGCGCCGACACGGCTGAAAAATCCGTCACCCAGGTCATCGAGCAGCAGCTGACCGGCATCGACCACCTGCTGTACTTCAGCTCTTCCTCCAGCGCCAGCGGCCGGGTCAGCATCACTCTGACCTTCGAAACCGGCACCGACGCCGATATCGCCCAGGTCCAGGTCCAGAACAAGGTGGCCTTGGCCACTCCGCGACTGCCCACCGAAGTGACCCAGCAGGGCGTGGTGGTGGCCAAGGCCAACGCCGGCTTCCTGATGGTGGTGGGTTTGCGTTCCACCGACGGCCAGATCAGCCGCGACCGGTTGAACGACATCGTCGGCTCGCGGGTGCTCGACCAGATTTCGCGCATTCCCGGCGTGGGCAGCACCCAGCAGTTCGGTTCGGAGTTCGCCATGAACATCTGGCTGAATCCGGACAAGCTGCAGGGCTACGGTTTGTCGGCCACCCAGGTGCTGGCCGCCATCCGCGGGCAGAACGTGCAGTTCGCCGCAGGTTCCGTCGGCGCATCGCCCTCGCCTGCCGAACAGGGTTTCACCGCCACGGTCTCGGCCGAAGGCCGCTTCAGTTCGCCCGACCAGTTCGAGAACATCATCCTGCGCGCCAGCAGCGATGGCACCACGGTGCGCTTGAAGGACGTGGCGCGGGTCGAATTCGGCGCGCAGAACTACGGCTTCGATACCAAATACAACGGCAAGCCCACCGGCGCCTTCGCCATCCAGCTGCTGCCCGGCGCCAACGCGTTGAACGTGGCCTCGGCGGTGCGCAGCAAGATGGACGAGCTGCAGCCCAGCTTTCCGCAGGGCGTGGAATGGTTCTCGCCCTACGACAGCACCACCTTCGTCAAGATCTCGATCGAGGAAGTGATCAAGAGCCTGGTCGAGGCGATGGTGCTGGTGTTCCTGGTGATGTTGATCTTCCTGCAGAACTTCAGGGCCACGTTGATTCCCACCCTGGTGATCCCGGTGGCCTTGCTGGGCACGTTCCTGGGCATGAGCATCATCGGCTTCACCATCAACCAGCTGACGCTGTTCGCCATGGTGCTGGCCATCGGCATCGTGGTCGACGATGCGATCGTGGTGATCGAGAACGTCGAACGCATCATGTCCGAGGAGAAACTGCCCCCGCGCGAAGCCACCCGCAAGGCCATGGGCCAGATCACCGGCGCGGTGATCGCCATCACCGTGGTGCTGGCGGCGGTGTTCATTCCCAGCGCGCTGCAGGGCGGCGCGGCCGGCGAAATCTACAAGCAGTTCGCCCTGACCATCGCCATCGCCATGGCTTTCTCGGCGTTCCTGGCGCTGGGCTTCACCCCGGCGTTGTGCGCGACCATGCTCAAGTCGGAGCACCACGACGAGAACCGCAAGCCGAACGTGGTGTACCGCGTGTTCAACAAGTACTACGGCAAGGTGCAGAACACGTATGTGGGTCACATCACCAGCGCGGTCAAGCATGCGCCCCGATGGATGATCCTGTTTGCGGTGCTGGCCATCCTGACCGGCTTCCTGTTCACCCGCATTCCCGGCAGCTTCCTGCCCGAAGAGGACCAGGGCTACGCCCTTGCCATCGTGCAGTTGCCACCGGGCGCGACCATCACCCGCACCAACAAGGTGTTCGACCAGATCCGCGACAAGCTTGAGGGCATGCCGGGCTTCGAGGGGCTGATGCAGGTATCGGGTTTCAGTTTCGTCGGCAGCGGCGAGAACGTGGGCATGGGCTTCATCCGCCTCAAACCCTGGGACGAGCGGGACATGACCGCGCCGGAGTTCATAGGCCAGGCCAACGGGGCCTTCTCCACCATCAAGGAAGCGTCGATTTTCGTGGTCAATTTGCCGACCGTGCAGGGCCTGGGCCAGTTCGGCGGTTTCGACATGTGGTTGCAGGACCGTACCGGCGCCGGACACGAGGCGCTCAATGCGGCACGCAACCAGTTGCTGGGTGCCGCCGCGCAGAACCCGGTACTGACTGGAGTGCGTCCCAATGGATTGGAAAACGCGCCACAGCTGCAATTGCATGTCGACCGCGTGCAAGCCCAGGCCATGGGCATGTCGGTCAACGACATCTACAGTGCCATCCAGCTGATGTTGGCGCCGGTATACGTCAACGACTTCTTCTACGAAGGCCGGATCAAGCGGGTCAGCATCCAGGCCGATGCGCCCTATCGCATGGGGCCCGAATCGCTGGGGCGGTTCTACACGCCCAGCACGCTGGCCGCTGCGGGCTCTGGCAGCACCAGTTCGATGATTCCGATCAGCAATGTGGTCAGCAGCGAATGGGTCACCAACCCGCCCTCGCTGACCCGCTATAACGGCTATGCGGCGGTGAACATCGTTGGTTCGCAGGCGCCGGGGCGCAGTTCGGGCGAGGCCATGACCGCGATGGAGAACATCGTCACCGAGCAGTTGCCCAGCGGCTACGGCTACGACTGGGCGGGCATGTCGTACCAGGAAATCCTGGCGGGCAACTCGGCCACGTTGCTGTTGGTGCTGTCCATCGTGGTGGTGTTCCTGTGCCTGGCGGCGTTGTACGAAAGCTGGTCGATTCCGCTGGCGGTACTGCTGGTGGTGCCGATCGGCATCCTGGGCGCGCTGAGCTTCTCGATGCTGCGCGGGCTGCCCAACGATCTGTTCTTCAAGATCGGTATGACCACGGTCATTGGATTGGCGGCCAAGAACGCGATCCTGATCATCGAGTTCGCGGTGGAGCAACGCCGCGAAGGCAAGACCCTTCGCGATGCGGTGATCGAAGCCTGTCGCCTGCGCTTCCGTCCGATCCTGATGACGTCCTTCGCTTTCATCATGGGCGTGGTGCCGATGGCCATTTCCACCGGCGCGGGCGCCAACTCGCGGCATGCGATCGGCACGGGTGTGATCGGCGGCATGATGTTCGCCACCTTCATCGGCCTGCTGCTGATCCCGGTGTTCTTCGTGGTGGTGCGGCGGATGCTGGGCGACAAGCTGGATGAGCCGTCCAAGGAATACCTGGAACACAAGAACCAGCCCGCGCCGCGCTGATAGCGACGCGTTGCTCCCCCACTACCCCGGCGCGACGCCGGGGTAGTGTTGCGTTCGCCTGGTCCGACCCAGCGTAATTGTCGTTACTGAATTAGTTTCTTGTCGCCAATGTTGGCAAACCCTGGGGTCGCACTGCCAGGCATGGTGAGCCATGTCGAATCCCGGCCCTCTGCTTCGTTCTTATGCATGTAAGGCAAGGCGCGCGCAGTGCAGTTCCATCCATCGCTGCAACCAAGCACGCATCACGCCGATCCGTGGTCGCAAACGTTGCGACAAGGTCCACTCACCATGGCCAGGTTGCACCATCATGACCAGGGGGTCTTTTCTTGTACTCACGCGTTCGGTATCTTTCACCTTCAGCGCTTTCCCCCAGCCAAGCTTTCATTCGTCGTTCCCGCTCTGCGAGCACCGGACCCAGACGATTGACACCAGCGCCCGGGTTCCACCCCGATAGATCCCCGCACGGTCGCCGTGACCCTGCCTGCCCTTTGCCCTGAGGTTTCACATGGTCCAGAAAGAGAAGAAGCAGAAGAAGCCCGCCTCCATGCCCAAGCGTCTGTTCTGGACGCTGTTGCTGGCGCTGGTCGTGTTCGGCGGCGTGTTCTTCGTCAAGTCCATGATGGCCAAGCAGACCAACGCATTCTTCGACAGCATGCCGCAACCGGCCTCTGCCATCACCGACTACACGGCCAAGAAGGAACAATGGGCCGATGCGGAAGAATCGGTAGGTACCTTCGTGGCCGTCAACGGGACCGACGTGACCACCGAAGCGGCCGGTATCGTGCGCGAACTTTCCATCAAACCGGGCCAGCCGGTGAAAGCCGGCACGGTGCTGGTGCAATTGAACACCACCAATGAACTTGCAGTGCTGCGTTCGCTGGAAGCGGCCGCCAAGCTGGCCTCGGTGCAGCGCGACCGCTGGCGCGCGCTGGGCAAGGACAAACTGGTGTCGCAGGCTGAAGTGGAGGAACGCTCCACGCAGGCGGCTACCTCGTTGGCCGATGTCGAGGCGCAGCGCGCGTTGATCGCGCAGAAGACCATCCGCGCGCCGTTCACCGGCGTGCTGGGCCTGCGCAAGGTCAACCTGGGTCAGTACGTCAACCCAGGCGACCCGATTGTCAGCATCCAGTCGCTGGATCCGATCTTCCTGGACTTCTCCCTGCCCGAGCAGCGCGTGGGCCAGGTGCTGGAAGGCAGCACCATCCGCGCCACAGTGGACGCCCTGCCGGGTCAGGTTTTCGAAGGCAAGGTCACTGCGATCGAACCGCTGGTGGACACCAACACCCGCAACTTCAAGGTCCAGGCCACCCTGTCCAATCCGGAGAACAACCTGCGTCCGGGCACCTTCGCCCACGTTGGTTTCGACACCGGCGGCTTGCGTGAAGTGGTGGTCATCCCGCAGACCGCGGTCAGCTTCAATCCTTACGGAAACGCGGTGTACGTGATCAGCCAGGTGCCGCGCGGCAAGGACGAAAAAGACATGCAGGGCAAGCCGCTGACCGGCAACAAGCTGATCGTCAAGCAGCGTTTCATCAAGACCGGCGCCACCCGCGGCGACCTGATTGCGGTGACCGACGGGCTGAAGCCCGGCGAACGCATCGCCACCAGCGGCCTGCTGAAGCTGCGCAACGACGCCGAGGTGACCGTGAACAACAAGGTGCAGCCAACCGCCAACGCCGCCCCCACGCCCGAAAACCGCTGAGGCCTGCCTGATGAAATTCACCGATATCTTCATCAGGAAACCGGTGCTGGCGATGGTCGTCAGCCTGTTCATCCTGTTGTTCGGCATGCGCGCGTTCACCGAGCTCAACGTGCGCCAATACCCCGAACTGCGCAACGCCGTGATCAACATCAGCACCACTTATTTCGGTGCCGATGCGGACCTGATCCAGGGCTTCATCACCACGCCGCTGGAGCGCGAGATCGCCAGCGCCGAGGGCATCGAGTACATGAGCTCCACCAGCTCGGCCGGGGTCAGCTCGATCCAGGCCTACATCAAGCTGGACCAGGATCCGAACGAGGCGCTCACCCAGATCGCGGCCAAGGTCAACAAGATGCGCGGGCAATTGCCGCCCGAATCAGAAGACCCGGTGATCGACCTGCAACAGGGCCAGCAGATCGCGGCCATGTACGTGTCCTTCGCCAGCGACACCCTGGACAACAACCAGATCACCGACTACCTGACCCGCGTGGTCCAGCCCAAGCTGGTGACCATACCCGGCGTGCAGCGTGCCGACATCCTGGGCGCCGGCACGTTCGCCATGCGCGTGTGGCTGAAGCCGGACCGGATGACCGCCTTGAAGGTCACCGCCAGCGACGTGGCCAACGCGCTTCAGAACAACAACGTGCTGTCGGCGGTGGGTTCGACCAAGGGCGAGATGGTCGCCATCGACATGACCGCGCGCACCGACCTGCGCAACGCCGACGAGTTCCGCAAGCTGGTGGTGCGCGAACAGGACGGCGCCATCGTCCGCCTGGGCGACGTGGCCGATGTGATGCTGGGTTCGGAGAACTACGGCACCTCGGTGCGCATCAACGGCGAAGCGGCGACCTTCATGGGCATCTTCGTCGCCCCGGACGCCAACTCGCTGGACGTGATCAAGGACGTGCGCAAGCTGTGGGACGGCGAAATCGTGCCGCAGCTGCCGCAGGGCATCAAGGCCACCATACCCTACGACAGCACCGAGTCCATCCAGGACGCCATCGACGAAGTGGTCAGCACCATCGTGGAAGCGGTGATCATCGTGATCGTTGTGATTTTCCTGTTCCTGGGCTCGATGCGCAGTGTGCTGATTCCGGCGGTGACGGTGCCGCTGTCGCTGATCGGCGGCCTGTTCCTGATGCTGTTGATGGGCTTCACCATCAACCTGCTGACCTTGCTGGCGATGGTGCTGGCGATCGGCATCGTGGTGGACGATGCGATCATCGTGCTGGAGAACATCCACCGCCACATCGAGGAAGGCATGTCGCCGTTCGATGCGGCGATCCGTGGCGCGCGCGAGTTGGCCTGGCCGGTGGTGGCCATGACCACCACGTTGATCGCGGTGTACCTGCCCATCGGTTTCCAGGGCGGCCTGACCGGCGTGTTGTTCACCGAATTCGCCTTCACCCTGGCCGGCGCGGTGTTGCTGTCGGGCGTGATCGCGCTGACCCTGACCCCGATGATGTGCGCCAAGATCCTCAAGCCGCACGCCGAAGGCAGCAAGGGCAAGCTGGAGGCGTGGCTGGATGCGCGCTTCGAGTGGTTGCGTCACGGCTACCAGGGCAAGCTGCACGGCGCGCTGGAAACCAAGGGCGTGATCGCGATCTTCGGCATCATCACCCTGGTGTCCTGCGCGTTCCTGTACATGGGCGCTGCCAAGGAACCGGCGCCACTGGAAGATGAAGGCTTCATCTTCTCCATCGCCAATGCCGATCCCACCGCCACGCTGGATTACGTGGAGCGCTATACCGAGGAAGTGACGACCATCGCCAAGGGCGTGCCCGAGGTGCAGGACTACTTCCTGTTCAACGGCGGCTTCGGCGGCAGCGGCGGCGGCGCCAGCCCGATGGCGATGGCCGGTTTCGTGCTGAAACCGTGGAGCGAGCGCGACAAATCCACCAACGCGGTGCTGCAGCAGGAATTGCAGCCGAAGATGAGCCAGGTGACCGGTTTGAACGTGTTCGCCCTGGTGCCCCCTTCCCTGCCCAGCGCGGGCGGCGATGGCGGCGGCGAGTTCATCATTGGCGGCGTCGGCGACCTCACCCAGCTCAGCAAGCTGGCCGACGGCATCCTGGCCAAGGCGATGGAGAGCAAGCGCTTCATCTTCCTGGACAAGGACCTGAAGATCGACAAGCCGCGTATCGAAGTGCAGATCGATCGCGACAAGGCCGCCAGCCTGGGCATCGACATGCGCACTTTGGCGGCGGACATGTCGGCGATGCTGGCCGGCGGTTACATCAACCGCTTCGCCATGCAGAATCGCTCCTATCTGGTGATCCCGCAGGTACAGCGCAGCGACCGGCTCAACGCCAGCGCGCTGGGCAATTACTACACCCGCACCCGCGATGGCGAGCTGATTCCGCTGTCCACCGTGGTGACGTTGAAGGAAAGCGCGCAACCGCAGTCGTTGAAACGCTTCCAGCAGCTCAATTCGGTGTCGATTACCTTCGCCCCGCGCCCCGGCGTCAGCAAGGGCCAGGCGTTGGAGATCCTGGACCAGGCGGCCAAGGAAATCCTGCCGCAGGGCTACAGCGTGGACTACGCCGGCGAATCGCGGCAGTTCAAGGAAGAAGGCTCGGCCATGCTGCTGACCCTGGCCCTGGCGCTGGTGGTGATCTTCCTGGTGCTGTCGGCGCAGTTCGAGAGCTTCCGCGATGCGTTGATCATGCTGCTGACGGTGCCGATGGCCATCTGCGGCGCGTTGCTGGCCTTGAACGTGCTGGGGCTGCTGTCGGGAATCCTGCAGTTCATGGGCATCGAAGCCTTCCCCGGCATGAGCATCAACATCTACACCCAGGTAGGGTTGGTCACGCTGGTGGGCGTGATTTCCAAGCACGGCATCCTGATCGTGGAGTTCGCCAACAAGCTGCAGCTGGAACAAGGGTTGAGCAAGCGCGAGGCGATCGAAGAAGCCACTGCGATCCGTCTGCGTCCGGTGCTGATGACCACCGCCGCGCTGGTGTTCGCCATGATCCCGTTGTTGATCGCCAGTGGCCCAGGCGCCGCGTCGCGCTTCTCGATGGGCGTGGTGATTGCTTCGGGCATGACCATCGGAACGGCATTCACGCTGTTCGTGCTACCGGCCTTCTATCTGTTCCTGGCGCAGGACCACAGCAAGGCACACGCCGATGCCAAGGATGACGATACCGATGCCGAGCCTGCGCTGCCCACGGTGACGCCGACACCGCATTGATGCGGCAATGCCGGTGATGGCCACAAGCCATCGCCGGCGGTTGGCGGTTCTTGTCCGTTGCGCAGAGCGCGGGAGTTCCGGCACTCGGAGGCCGTTGGCGTCCATGCTAGGGTTCGGGCACCTTCGATGGAGGCCTCACCCATGCACCGCAATTTACCCTTGTTGTTGGCGCTCGCCTGCCTGGGCGCGTGCAAGCCCGATACCGCACCCAGTGCTAGCCGGGCTCCCGCCGCAGCCGCGCCTGCGGCCGCATCGGCCGAAGCCAAGCGCATCGAAGCCGATGTGCGCTACCTGGCGGACGACAAGCTGGAAGGCCGCGACACCGGCACGCCCGGCTTCGATCTGGCGGCCGAGTACGTGGCCCGCCGTTATGCCGAAATGGGTTTGAAACCCGCCGGCGACGACGGCAGCTTCTTCCAGCGCGTTCCCCTGCTGAAGGCGTTGCGGCAGGAACAGGGCGCGGTGTTCTCGATCGAGCGCAACGGCAGCAAGACCTCGCTCAAGTTCCGCGAAGAATTCCTCCCCGGACTCAACTACAACGCGCCGTCGGCATCACTGACCGCGCCAGCGGTGTTCGTGGGCCAGGCGATCCATGCGCCGGACCTGCAACAGGACGATTTCGCCGGCGTGGATCTGCGCGGCAAGATCGCGGTGGTGTTCCCGGGAGCGCCTGCGCGCTTCGACAACGACCGTCGTGCGTTCTATTCCTCGGGAACGCAGAAGCTGCGCACGCTGGCCGAACGCGGTGCAGTGGGCGTGGTGTTCGTGGGTACGCCGCAGTATGAAGAGCGCGGACCGTGGGCTAGCTCCTCCGCCAAATGGAATATGCCGGGTATGCGCCTGCGCGCCGCCGATGGCACCGGCATCGATACATTCCCGCAACTCAAGGCCAGCGCCTCGGTCAGTGCAGCGGCCGCCAAACAGGTCTTCGCCGGCAGCGGCCACGAAGCAGAAGCGTTGTTCAAACAGGTCGCCGACGGCACGCTCAAGGCTTTCGACCTGCCGGGCACGCTCAGTCTGGCCGGGCAAACCCGCATCGAGCCGGCCGAGTCGCGCAACGTGGTCGCCAGGCTTGACGGCAGCGACGCGACGCTGGCGAAGGACTTCATCGCCTACACCGCGCATCTGGACCACATAGGCGTCGGCGCCCCGGTCAACGGCGACAGCATCTACAACGGCGCTATGGACAACGCGCTGGGCGTCTCGATCATGCTGGAAGCGGCCAAGCAGCTGAGCGATGCGGCGAACAAGCCGAAGCGTTCGCTGCTTTTCATCGCCCTGACCGGCGAGGAGAAGGGCTTGCTGGGCGCCGAGTGGTTCGCCGCGCATCCCACCGTGCCCAAAGCCGATCTGGTGGCCAACATCAACATGGACATGCCAGTGCTGCTGGTGCCTGCCAAGGACGTCGTGCCGATAGGGCTGGAGCACTCCACGCTGAAGACGGCGTTGGACACCGCCGCCAAAGAGATCGGCGTCGGGCTATCTGCCGATCCCTTCCCTGAAGAAGTGGTGTTCGTGCGCAGCGACCAGTACGCCTTCGTGCGCGCGGGCGTTCCTGCGGTCTACCTGGACGGCGGCATAGAGCCGGCCGCGGCCGGCGGCGCCAGCCCGAAGGACGCCTTGGACAAGTTCCTGCGCACTTGCTATCACCAGCCCTGCGACGATGCTTCGCAACCGATCCAGTACGAAGACGCGGTGAGGCTCGCCAGGCTCAACGCTCGGATTGGCGTGTTGATCGGCGATAACGCGCAGCGGCCGAGCTGGAACAAAGGCGATTTCTTCGGTGACAAGTTTGCTCAGGGCGCGAAGGCTCCCTGAGCGCAGCGCTCAAGCAAGCTCGAGAAAACTCAGAAAGCCCAAGAAAACTAAAGCAGCGCCCCTCTCCCGCGTGCGGGAGAGGGTGCCGAAGGCGGGTGAGGGAAACGCCGGAGCCGGCAGAGTGCTGCGCCTAGATGCCAACTAGTGTCAGAAGAAGGGTCGTTCAAAAGCAGGCTGGCGAACGACCGAACTTGATCGGCCGCCTCGCTCATCCGGCCTGTCGGCCACCCCGTATCAAGTACGGGGCAGGCTCTTCTCCCGCAAGCGGGAGAAGGACGCACTTCAAAGTTTGAGGTCGGCTGCCGGCAACCTACTTCGCCGCCGCAGCTTTGCCCTTCTGACTGGCAATCCACTGATCCACCCGCTTCTCCAACAAGGTAAGCGGCAGCGCTCCACCGCCCAGCACCGTGTCGTGGAAACCCTTGATGTCGAACTTGTCGCCCAGTTCGGTTTCCGCCTTCTTGCGCAGTTCCTGGATACGGATCATCCCGATCTTGTAGGCCGTGGCCTGCCCCGGCATGATCAGGTAACGCCGCACTTCGGACTGGATCGCCGCCAACGGCACGGCGCTGTTGTCGTCGAAATACTTGACCGCCTGTTCCTCGGTCCAACCCTTGGCATGCAATCCGGTATCCACCACCAGACGGATCGCCCGCCACATCTCCGAGCTCAAACGGCCGAACTCCGAATACGGGTCCTGGTAGGTGTTGGGCATCTCCTTGGCCAGCCATTCCGAATACAGACCCCAGCCTTCCTGGTACGCGGTGAAACCGGCCTGGGTGCGGAACTTCGGCACGCCGGTCAGCTCTTGCGCAATGGAAATCTGCATGTGGTGGCCGGGCAGGCCTTCGTGATAGGCGATCACTTCAAGCTCGGGCTTGGGCATCGCATTCATGTCGGACAGATGCGCGTAGTACACGCCAGGACGCGAACCATCGGGCGTTCCGGGGAAGTAGTGCTGCGCTGCGCCGTCCTGCTCGCGGAACGCTTCGACGCGCTTGACCACCAGGTCCGCCTTGGGCAGCAGACCGAAGTAGTTCGGCAGTTCCTTCTTGATATTGGCGATGGCCTTGGTCGCATCGTCGATGTAGGCCTGCCGGCCCGCATCGGTGTTGGGATACTTGAAGCGCGGATCGGAATCGATGAAGGCGAAGAACGCGTCAAGATCGCCCTTGAAGCCGACCTTGTCCTTGAGCGCGGTCATTTCGCCCTTGATCCGCTCCACTTCCTTCAACCCAAGCTCATGGATCTGCTCGGCGGTCATGTCGGTGGTGGTCATCTGGCGCAGGCGGTACTCGTAATACGGCTTGCCGTTGGGGTGGGTGGTGCCGACGCCCGTAGCATTCACCGCCGCTTTGGGCAGTTCTTCCTGGCTCCAGGCGATCACGCGCTCGTAGGCGGGCTTGAACTGTTCCAGCAGCGCTTTGCGCGCCTGCTCTTTCAGCTCGGCCGCACGCTTGGCGTCGATCTTGCCGCTCTTAACCAACCCATCGGCCTTGGCCTGCGCATCGGCCCAGATGTCCGAATCTTTGCCCGGGGAAAACGGCGCCCCCGTAATGACCTTGCGCGACTGCTCGATCACGCCCTCATAGGCGAACTTCGGCGGACGGATGCCCTGCTCTGCGGACTTGCGCGCACGTTCCAGCAACTGGTCGAAGGCGCGCGCCGTGGCGTTCAAGCGCGACACATAGGCAAGGTAATCGGATTCGTCGTCCACCTTGTGGAAACTGATCAGCACGGTGGGCAGGAAGCTCTGCGCGCCGTTCATCTGGTCGAAGCTGTAGCCGTCGGCCAGGAACGGCAAACCTGCGTTGGCGTCTTCGTACTGCAACTTCCACAGGTCGTAGGAGAACTTGCCCTCGTCGCTGAGCTTGGCGTAGTCGAAGGTCTTTTCCATCTCCTCGACGCTGGCCTTCTGCCAGGCGACCTGGTCGATCTGGCTCTTCTCCGACAGGTCGTCCAACTGGTCGTAGAGCTCCTTGCTGCCCTGGAAGGTCAACTGCAACGGGCTGAAGCGAAGTTGTTCTTCGTACTTCTTCTCGAACCACTGGTTCAGGCGTGCGGTTTCGGCGGCGATGTCGGCCTGGGAAGCGGCTACTGCCGGTGTCGCAGCGGTGTCGGGCGAAGGCGCACGGTCGCAAGCGGACAGGGCCAGCGCAAGGGCGCAGACGATCAGGGTTTTACGCATCGGGTTCTCCAGTAGAGGCGTGGCGGTCAAGGGCAAAAGGCATGTCCAACCGCCGAACTCTAACGGATCGGAGCGATCCCGTCCGCTGCGCGCATTCCACATCCGTACCGATGGCGGGCTTCGCTCTTGTTTTGCTCTTGCTTTGCCCCCTTCGAAAAGGGGCTACGGGGGATTTGCTTTTGATCTTGCTTTCAAGCCAAGAGCAATTCCCCCTCAATCTCCCTTTTTCAAAGGGGGAGGCGCGTCCTGCCAGACCTCAGCGCAAGCCCGTCTCATTACGGGCAATCACCAGCCGCTGGATCTCGCTGGTGCCTTCGTAGATCTCGGTGATCTTGGCGTCGCGGAAATAACGCTCCAGCGGCATTTCCTTCGAATAGCCCATGCCGCCGTGGATCTGCACCGCCTGGTGGGTGATCCACATCGCCGCTTCCGAAGCGGTGAGCTTGGCGATGGCCGCTTCGTTGCTGAAACGCTGGCCCTGCCCCTTCACCCACGCCGCGCGCAAGGTCAGCAATGTGGCCGCGTCCAGCTTGCACTTCATGTCGGCGATCTTGGACTGGGTCATTTGGAAGGTGCCGATGGCCGCGCCAAAGGCTTTGCGCTCCTTCACGTATTCCAGCGCGGCCTGGTAGGCCGCGCGCGCGATGCCGATAGCCTGCGAGGCGATACCGATTCGCCCCGCATCCAGCACGCCCATGGCGATCTTGAAGCCCTGGCCTTCTTCGCCCAGCACATCCTCGGCCGCTACCACATAGTCCTGAAACTCGATCTCGCAGGTAGCCGAAGCGCGGATGCCCAGCTTGGGCTCGGTCTTGCCGCGGTGGAAACCCGGGTTGGCGGTATCTACCAGGAACGCGGTGACGCCACGCGCGCCTTTGTCCGGCTCGCTCATGGCGAACAGCACGATGTACTTGGCCACCGGGCCCGAGGTGATCCAGCTCTTCTTGCCGTTGATCACATAGCTGCCGTCGGCCTGCTTGACCGCGCGGCAACGCATGGCGGTGGCGTCGGAACCCGATTGCGGCTCGGTCAACGCAAAGGCGCCGATCTCGCGGCCCTCGGCGATCGCCCGCACGTACTTCTGCTTCTGCGCCTCGGTGCCGTTGATCAGGATGCCGTTGCAGAACAGCGAGTTGTTGACCGACATGATGGTGGAATGGGCCGCATCGCCGGCTGCGATCTCGATCATGGCCAGCACATAGGCGATCGGGTCCATGCCCGCGCCGCCGTATTCTTCGGGCACTTCGATGCCCATCAGGCCGTTCTCGCCCAGCAGGCGGATGTTCTCCAGCGGGAACTCGCCCACCCGGTCGAAATGCTCGGCACTGGGCGCGATCTTTTCCTGGGCGATGCGGCGCGCCACGTCCTGAAGCATCAACTGTTCTTCGGTGAATCCGAAATCCACGGCAAACCCCTTCCTGTAAGCATGTACGCCCATTGTACCGGGGCCACCATGCGCGGGCGTACGCGGCTTGACCGCGGACCCTTCCGGGCGGACAATATCTTTATATCGCGATAGGAAGATATGTATGGATCTGGAAGCCTGGTCGGCCCGTCTCAAGGTATTCGCCGATGCCACCCGCGTGCGCCTGTTGGTGCTGCTGGCTTCGGAAGAGCTGACCGTGGCCGAACTGTCGGCCATCACCCAGCTTGCGCAGCCGCGGGTTTCCACTCATCTGGCGAAGTTGAAGGAGGCAGGCCTGGTGCGCGACCGCCGCGCCGGGGTTTCGGCGTATTACCGTTTCGATGAAGACAACCTGGACAACGCCCAGCGCGAACTGTGGCGCAGCTTGCGCCAGGGCAGCGACGACCCGCTGCTGCGCCAGGACGCCGAGCGGGTGCCATCGGTGCTGGCGGCGCGTGCGGCCGAACAGAACTGGGCCGACACCGTGGCCGGCGACATGGAGCGGCACTATTCCCCCGGCCGCACCTGGGAGGCGCTGGCGCGCACCGCGCTACCGCTGCTGGAAACCGGCGACGTGCTCGATATCGCTTCGGGCGACGGCGTATTGGCCGAATTGCTTTCTCCGCACGCCAAGCGCTACGTATGCATCGACACCAGCGCCCGCGTGGTGGCGGCCGCAGGCGAGCGTCTTCGCCGTTTCCCCAACGTGGAAGTGCGCGAAGGCGATATGCACGCCCTGCCCTTCAAGGACAACGGTTTCGACCTTGTGGTCCTGATGCACGCCCTCACTTACTCCGCCAAGCCCGCACAGGCGGTGGCCGAAGCGGCACGTGTGCTGCGCCGTGGCGGTCGCCTGCTGCTCAGCAGCCTGGCCAAGCACGAACATCAGGCCGCGGTACAGGCCTACGGACACCTAAACCTGGGCTTCAGCGACAAGGAACTGCGCAAATTCGCCGAAAAAGCCGGGCTGCAAGTCTCCAACCTGGGCACGGTGACCCGCGAACGCCGCCCGCCCCATTTCGAAGTGATCTCGTTGATAGGAGTCAAACCATGAAGTCCCTGCCCTGGTTGAACCCCGCCCGCGCCCACGCGCTTGAGAAAGCGCTGTCCGAACGCATCCTGATCATCGATGGCGCCATGGGCACCATGATCCAGCGTCATCGTCTGGAAGAAGCCGATTATCGCGGCGAGCGTTTCGTCGACGGCTTCGACAGCGCGCACGTGCACGACGGCCAATGCGGCCACGACCTGAAAGGCAACAACGACCTGTTGCTGCTCAGCAAGCCGGAAGTCATCGCCGGCGTGCATACCGAATACCTGGAGGCCGGCGCCGACCTGGTGGAAACCAATACGTTCAACGCCACCTCCATCAGTCAGGCCGACTACCACCTGGAGCACCTGGTCTACGAATTGAACAAGGAAGGCGCACGCGTCGCGCGCGCCTGCTGCGATGCCGTGGAAGCCAGGAACCCGGACAAGCCGCGGTTCGTCATCGGCGTGCTTGGCCCCACCAGCCGCACCGCTTCCATCAGTCCGGATGTCAATGATCCCGGCTACCGCAACACCAACTTCGACGAGCTGCGGGCTACCTACCGTGAGGCGATTGAAGGGCTGATCGACGGCGGCGCGGACACCATCATGGTGGAAACCATTTTCGATACGCTCAATGCCAAGGCCGCGCTGTATGCGGTAGAGGAAGTCTTCGAGGCCCGCGGCGGGCGCCTGCCGGTGATGATCTCCGGCACCATCACCGACGCGTCGGGGCGCACGCTTTCAGGCCAGACCGCCGAGGCTTTCTACGCCTCGGTCGCCCATGGCAAACCGCTTTCGGTCGGTTTGAACTGCGCCCTGGGCGCCAAGGATCTGCGCGAACACGTGGAAACTCTGGCGCGCATCGCCGACGGCTACGTCAGTGCGCATCCGAACGCCGGCCTGCCCAACGCGTTCGGTGAGTACGACGAAACGCCTGAAGAAATGGCGTCGACCTTGAAAGAGTTTGCCGAATCCGGATTGCTCAACCTGGTGGGCGGTTGCTGCGGCACCACGCCAGCACATATCAAGGCCATTGCCGAGGCCGTGGCTGGATTGCCGCCCCGGCGGTTGCCGCAACCGTTGGAGCTGGCTGCGTGAACATTCCGGGCATCAATTCCACCGCCATAAAAATCGAATGCCATCCCGAACGAAGTGAGGGATCCGCTACTGCTCGCACTGAGGTGGAAACAAAGTCCCTGGATTTCCGCCTTCGCGGGAACGACGATCCCCTTGTTCCATCCAATTGCGGCAAACGCGCATGACCAGCGATACCCGCCACACCCGCCTTTCCGGCCTGGAGCCGCTGGTCATCACGCCCGACCTGCTGTTCATCAACGTGGGCGAACGCACCAACGTCACCGGCAGCGCCCAATTCAAGAAACTGATCAAGGAAGAGCGCTACGAGGAGGCCGTGGAGGTGGCGCGCCAGCAGGTGGCCAATGGCGCGCAGATCCTCGATGTGAACATGGACGAAGGCCTGATCGATTCCGAAAAGGCGATGGTTCGCTTCCTCAATCTGATCATGTCCGAGCCCGATATCGCGCGTATCCCGGTGATGGTGGATTCGTCGAAGTGGAGCGTCATCGAAGCCGGCCTCAAATGCCTGCAGGGCAAGAGCGTGGTCAATTCGATCTCGCTCAAAGAGGGCGAGGAAGCCTTCATCGAGCACGCGCGCAAGGTGCTGCGCTACGGCGCCGCTGCGGTGGTCATGGCCTTCGACGAAGACGGCCAGGCCGATACCTGTGCGCGCAAGGTGGAAATCTGCACCCGCGCCTACAAGGTGCTGATCGAACAGGTGGGCTTCCCGCCCGAAGACATCATCTTCGACCCGAACATCTTCGCCGTCGCCACTGGCATCGAGGAACACGACAACTACGCGGTCGATTTCATCGAAGCCACCCGCATCATCAAACAGACCCTTCCGGGCTGCCATGTGTCGGGCGGCGTGTCGAACGTGTCGTTCTCGTTCCGCGGCAACGAACCGGTGCGTCAGGCGATCCACTCGGTGTTCCTGTACCACGCCATCAAGGCCGGCATGGACATGGGCATCGTCAACGCCGGCGGCATGCCGATCTACGACGATCTGGACCCGGAACTGCGCGAACGCGTCGAAGACGTGATCCTCAACCGGCGCAAGGATTCCACCGAGCGCCTGCTGGAGATCGCCGAGCGCTACCGCGGCAAGAAAGGGGAAGTGCAGGTCGAGAACCTGGCCTGGCGCGACAAGCCCGTGCGCGACCGTCTCAGCCACGCCTTGGTGCACGGCATCGACCAGTACGTGGAAACCGACACCGAGGAAGCGCGCCAGATGTCCACGCGCCCGCTGGACGTGATCGAAGGTCCGCTGATGGACGGCATGAACGTGGTCGGCGACCTGTTCGGCGCCGGCAAGATGTTCCTGCCGCAGGTGGTGAAATCGGCGCGGGTGATGAAGAAAGCCGTAGCCTATCTGCTGCCGTTCATCGAGGCCGAGAAACTGCGTACCGGCGAAGTGGGCAAGTCCAACGGCAAGATCATCATGGCCACGGTCAAGGGCGACGTGCACGACATCGGCAAGAACATCGTCGGCGTGGTGCTGGCCTGCAACAACTTCGACGTGGTCGACCTGGGCGTGATGGTGCCCACGCAGAAGATCCTGGACAGCGCCCGCGAACACAACGCCGATATCATCGGCCTGTCCGGCCTGATCACGCCTTCGCTGGAAGAGATGACCCATGTGGCGCGCGAAATGCAGCGGCAGGGCATGACCATGCCGTTGCTGATCGGCGGGGCGACGACCTCGCGCGCGCACACCGCGTTGAAGATCGACCCGCATTACAAATCGCCTACGGTATGGGTGAAGGATGCCTCGCGCGCCGTAGGCGTGGCCCAGTCGCTGATCTCCAAGGATCTGCGCGGCCCCTTCATGGCCGCCAACGACGCCGACTACGCCGAAATCCGCGAGCGCCACCGGAACCGCGGCGATGCCAAGCGGCTGGTTTCGCTGGCCAAGGCCCGCGCACAGCGGTTCGACGGCGATTGGGGCAATTACACGCCGCCCGCGCCCAATAAGCCAGGCATCACCGTGTTCGATGACTATCCGCTGGCCGAGCTGGTGGAACTGATCGACTGGACACCGTTCTTCCAGGCCTGGGAGCTGGCGGGCAAGTATCCGGCGATTCTCACCGACGAAGTGGTGGGCACGCAGGCCAGCGAGCTATTCGCCGATGCGCAGGCGATGCTGAAGAAAATCGTCGATGAGAAGTGGTTGACGGCCAAAGCGGTGTTTGGATTGTGGCCGGCGAACAGCGTTGGCGACGATGTTGTGGTTTCCCTTCTCCCCTTGGGAGAAGGTGCCCGTAGGGCGGATGAGGGTACGGCGGAACTCGCGCCGTCCGAACCATCGCCTACTCACCGCACCCTCACCCCAACCCCTCTCCCGATGGGAGAGGGGCTAAAGCGCACTCTGCACTTTCTGCGCCAGCAAGTGGACAAGCCGGTCGAGCGGCCCGACTTCTGCCTGGCGGACTTCATCGCGCCGAAGGAATCCGGCAAACAGGACTGGATCGGCGCCTTCGCCGTCACTGCCGGCATCGGCATCGATGAGCACGTGGCCCGCTTCGAGGCCGACCACGACGATTACAACTCGATCCTGCTCAAGGCCCTGGCCGACCGCCTGGCCGAAGCCTTGGCCGAACGCCTGCACCAGCGCGTGCGCAAGGAGTTCTGGGGCTTCGAGCCCGAGGAATCGCTGGACAACGAAGCATTGATTGCAGAGAAGTACCGCGGCATCCGTCCCGCGCCCGGCTACCCGGCCTGCCCGGAACACAGCGAAAAGGCAACACTGTTCGAATTGCTGGACGCGGGCAACAACGCGGGCATGACCCTCACCGAGAGCTTCGCCATGTTGCCCACCGCCGCCGTCTCGGGCTACTACTTCAGCCACCCGCAAAGCCAATACTTCGTCGTCGGCCGGGTTTCCAAGGAACAGGCCGAGGACTATGGCAAGCGCAAAGGCGCAACCCTCGTACAGGCCGAGAGGTGGTTGGCTTCCAATCTGGACTACGATCCGGAATAAGCGCTGCTCGAAGAAGCGACTGCCCCAATCTGAGCCCGTATTGCCGTGGGTGCGGCGTCCCGCCGCGAGCTCTCCTGTGATTGACCGGATAAAGTGCTCGCGGCGGGACGCCGCTCCCACGCCAATTGCCTGATCGGGATAGGCGGGCGGATGTGGACACTCATCGATCAGTCCCACAAACTTGCGGACTACAAGAACCCGGGTTCGCAGGAAAGTTGAAACAAGACATGGAAGTAAAAGAAAACCACTCCCAGACCTCCAACGCAGCCTTCATCCGCAAGCATGCAGGACCCGGCCGTATCGGCCTGTGCGGCGGACGCGACTGGATCAACAAGGCGATACGCAAGGCACAGGCGCCCCTGACCAACGACGGCCATCGCAGCCTTTGGTCGCACGCCTTCATGTTCAGCGAGCAGCGATTGGACGGCCACTGGTGGGTGCTGGAATCGGACCTGGACCTGCGTTACCGGCAGATCCGTCTGGGCGTGCAGGAAAACCGCGCCGACCGCTATTTCGACGATGAGCTGTTCCCGAATCTGGCCATTCTCGACTTCGGGTTGGACGACGCCACAACCCGCCAGGTCCAGATCGCCGGATTGGACCTGCTGTCCGGGCTCTCCAGTTATTCTCTCAGCGAACTGGTAGGCACCTTGTTCGCCATGCACAGCACCCGGCTGCGCAAGCGCGACAACCTGCTGGCCAAGGAAGGCGCGCTGTACTGTTCGGCGATGGTGCAGCATTGCTACGCGGCGGCCGGCGTGGAATTCATCCCCGGTGTGCACGGGAAGAACATAGCGCCGCAGGATATCTACGACTCGGTATTACCGCACCAGACCCATTCGCTGATCCGCGATCTCGGCATTTCAAGCTTGCGCCGGTTCGCCCACGAAGCCAGCGAGCTGCTCGACACTCCTGTTGAGGATCTGCTCTGAGCATCCGCCGCCATGGCTGAGACAGGATCGGAAGCGATCGCCGAGGCGCGCGTGCCCATGGTTCGCCTGTCCAGTTTCTACTTCGCCTACTACGCGGCGCTGGGCGCTTTCACGCCCTATTGGAGCCTTTACCTGAAGTCGCGCGGCATGGAAGTGGCCGCGATCAGCGTTTTGATGAGCCTGTGGTACGCCACCCGCATCATCGCGCCAAGCACCTGGACCACGCTTGCGGCACGTTCGCCGCACCCGATCCGCTGGCTGCGCCTGGGCAGTTTCCTGACCTTGGCCAGCTTCGCCGCCTTCCTGTTGCCGCTGGATTTCGTGGGCTTGTTCGCGGTGATGTGCGCGTTCTGCTTCGCCTACAACGCGGTGATGCCGCAATTCGAATCGATCACCATGTCGCACCTGGGCGCGCGCAGCGACCGCTATGGGCATATCCGTGTCTGGGGTTCGATCGGCTTCATCGTGGTGGTGTCGCTCTTCGGCGTGCTGCTTGATCGTTTCGGCGTGGGCACCCTGCCCTGGCTGATGCTGCCCCTGATGGCGGGGTTGCTGGCATCGTCTTTCGCCAACAACTACGCGCATCCGGTCGAAGAGGCGCACGATGAGAACCACATCGGCTTCAGGGCGCGACTGAAGCGCCCGCAAGTGATCGCCTTCTTCGTGGCCGCATTCCTTGCCCAGGTTTCTTTCGGCCCCTACTACACTTTCTTCTCGATCTATCTGACCGAGCACCATTACTCGGCAACCATGCTGGGCGTGTTCTGGACCGTGGGCGTGCTGGTGGAAATAGGCGTGTTCTTTCTGTCCAGCCGCATCTTCCGGCGCTGGGACGCAGGCAAGGTGTTGATGGTCGCGCTGCTGAGCGCCGCGTTGCGCTGGTGGGCGACCGCGCTATGGCCCGACAGCATTCCGGTAATGGTCGCCGCGCAACTGACCCATGCGTTGAATTTCGGCGCGTTTTTCGCAGCGGTGATGCAGCTGCTGGTGCGTTTCTTCCCCGGGCGCATGAACGGCCATGGGCAGGGCGTTTTCTACGGCCTGTCGTCCGGCGTAGGCGGCGTGGTCGGCGCGCTGACGGCGGGGCAACTGTGGCACTTCGGCGGCAACGTCGCATTTCTGGCGGCGGGCTGCTTCGCGCTATTGGCCGCTTTCATTACCTGGTACTGGCTGGTAAGGCCGAGCACGGCACAGCCAGCGTAGGAGCGACGTAAGTCGCGAACTCTACAATCCACGCACCGTCGTTCGACCATTCGCGACTTACGTCGCTCCTACGGCGGGCGAACTCTACTACCCGTTGCGGATATCGCGATCCCGCACGAATTTTCTTATTGCTTCCGCGGCTTGCGAAGCCACCGCCTGGAATACGAAATGCGGCGCTTCAATATCGATGCGCCACACGCCGGGCATGGCGAAGTCTTCTTCAACGCCTTTGCGAAGCAGTCGGTCGCGGATTGCCCGCAGATACAACACGGGTACGGCAATTCGTTGGAACTCCACCCTGACGTCCACCTGTAGCGCCGCCATCAGACGCGCCTTCAGCACCTTGGCTTTGACCAGACGCAGCGACGCCTCCAGCTCGCGTCGCACTTGCGCATCCTTCCAGCCGCCCATCAAGACGGCCTCAAGCACGGGAAGAGGCGGTGGTGCCCAGGCCGGCAGCAAGCGCAAGACCCGCGACAGAATGCTGGCCTGCGCAACCGGATTTCGGAGGAAAGAGGCGGTGATGACCAAGCCTCTGAGGCCAGTCGGCCGCATCGCAGCCAACAGGACCGCCAAAGGACCCGCGAACGATTCCGCTACGATCAGGAAGGGCCGGTCTTGCGGGAGACCAGGCGCAAGCTCTTTGGCAAGCGCTTGGTAACCACCGAATCCATCGACCGGATAGTGGATTACCCGCACATCGAAATCCGCGGCTAGATCCGCCGCCAGACGGTCATACAGTCGACCGGTGCCGTCCAGTCCCGGCAGCAGACAAACGATCAGGCGTTGATCGTCTGTCACCAAACCAGATCGTCGGGTACTTGGTACTGGGGGTCGGCGTAAGGGTCGTCTCCAGCGGGCGCATCCGGATCCACCTTCAGAGCCACGCAAGCCGCGAAGATGCTTTCGGCTTCGGCCAACAGAGCCGCGGTAACCAGCAGATAGCGGCCATTCTGCTGCACCACGCCCAGTTCGCCGGCATTGAGCGCTTTCAATTGTTCCGCGTTGACGTGGATGCGCTTGATCTTGCCGCCATAGGGGAAATGCCGCGCGATGTCCGCATTGGGATCGTTCAACGATTTGCCTTTCAGCAACTCCTCGACGCGGGTCTTGGCTTCGCGGCGTACGCGCGCCTCTTCCTGCTTCAGGCGTTCTGCTTCGATGCGCTCGTCCTTTTCCTTCTGCGCACGGATGGCGTAAGCCTTGGCCAGGTCCATTTCTTCGCGCGAACGCGGGGGTTTGGACTGCGCAGTGCGCGGGGCATTGTCGGGCCTGGCGCCCTGGCCGGGCCGGCCGGCGGGTTTGCCTGCCGGCTTGTTGCCGGCATGCCTGTTGCCGGGTCGGGAGTCGGCGCGGGAGTCGGGCTTGCGCTGCGGTTTACGCTCGGGTTGGCGCTCGGGCTTGGGCGCCGGCTTGAAGCCCAGCCCCAGGAGTTGGTCGCGTAGAGAATCGGTCATGGTCGTAGGCAGTGGTGAGGGTCGCCGGCGCGGTATGCATTCCTATGCCGCCTGCGGAATCCCAGAGTATCAATAGTGCGGCGGTGGCGGTTCGTCCGCGGCATCGGCGTACAGTTCGGTCCGGACCTTGCGCAGGTCGGAAAGCATATTGCGCATCAACTCGGAAGTGCGGTTGCCCTCGGCGCGTGCGTCGGCAAGCGCTACGCTCAACTCGCCCAACGCATGTTCCTGGAAGGCAAGCCGGGTTTCCAGTTCGATCAGGCGTTGCTCCAGCGCCGGATCAAGCGCTTTGGGATCATTCTGCATTCACCGATCTCCCGCGGCCTATGCCGTAGTACGCCAGGCCAGCCGCTTCGACTTCGGCGGGCTGGTAAAGATTGCGGCCGTCGAACACGACTGCATCGCCCAGCGCAGCCTGCAGTCGCGCGAAATCCGGGCTGCGGAATTGTTTCCATTCGGTGACCACCACCAGCGCATCGGCGCCCTGCACCGCCGCGGAAGCCGACTCGCAAAGCACCAGATCATCGCGCTCGCCGAAAATGCGGCGGGCTTCCTGGGACGCCTCTGGATCGTAGGCGCGGACCAGTGCCCCTTCGGCCCACAGCTGCTCGAGCAAACGGCGGCTGGAGGCCTCGCGCATGTCGTCGGTATTGGGCTTGAAAGCAAGGCCCCAGACCGCGAAGGTCTTGCCGCGCACTCCTTCGTCTTCGCCCAGGTCGTAGTGGCGCTGGATCAACTCGAACAAATGGCCCTTTTGCGATTCGTTGACCGCTTCCACCGCGTTGAGCAAGCGCGCGTCGTACCGATGCTGTTGCGCGGTACGGGCCAGAGCCTGCACATCCTTGGGAAAGCACGATCCGCCATAACCGGCGCCGGGATAAATGAAATGCCAGCCGATGCGCGGGTCCGAACCTATGCCCTGTCGAACCTGTTCAATGTCCGCCCCGACGCGTTCGGCGATGTTGGCGATCTCGTTCATGAAACTGATCTTGGTGGCCAGCATGGCATTGGCCGCGTACTTGGTGAGTTCGGCCGAACGCACGTCCATCACCACGATGCGCTCGTGGTTGCGGTTGAACGGGGCGTACAGGCGTCTCATCCTGTCGATGGCGCTCGCGCCCGCGGCGCCGATCACGATGCGGTCGGGGCGCATGCAGTCGTTGACGGCGTCGCCTTCTTTCAGGAACTCGGGGTTGGAGACCACGTCGAAAGCCACATCGGCCCCGCGCGATTGCAGTTCGGCAGCGATGGCCGCGCGCACCTTGTCGGCCGTGCCGACCGGCACGGTTGACTTGTTGACCACCAGCGTCGGCCTGTCGATATGCCGGCCGATCGTACGCGCGACCGTGAGCACGTACTGCAGGTCCGCGCTGCCGTCCTCATCGGGCGGCGTGCCCACGGCGATGAAGACCACTTCGCCATGCGCGATCGCCGAGGCGGCGTCGGTGGTGAAATCCAGCCGGCCCGCCGCGTGATTGGCTTTCACCATCGGCTGCAGGCCCGGTTCGAAAATCGGCACCACGCCCTGCTTCAGGCCCTGCACCTTGTCTGCATCGATGTCGACGCAAACCACGTCATGGCCAACTTCGGCCAGACAAGTGCCGGTAACCAGACCTACATAACCGGTTCCAAAAATCGCAATCCGCATGAGGGGCTCGCTGGATCAGCAAAAGGATTACTGCAAGATACCCATCAGTTCCACATCGAACGTCAGCGTCGCGTCCGGACCGATCGGGCCCTGTCCGCCATTGGGGCCGTAAGCCAGGCTGGAGGGAACCCAGAAGCGATACTTGGAGCCTACCGGCATCAACGAGACGCCTTCGGTCCAGCCGGCAATAACCTGGTTCAGGCCGAACTCCTGAGGCTGGCCGCGCTTGTAGGAACTGTCGAACACGGTGCCGTTGAGCAGCTTGCCCTCGTAGTTCACACGCACCCGGCTCTGCGGCGTGGGACGCTCGCCGCTGCCCTGGCGCAGCACCATGTACTGCAGGCCGGACGGCGTGGTGATGACGCCCGGCACGGTCTTGTTCTTGGTCAAGAAAGCCGCACCTTCCTCACGATTCTTCAACCCGGCGGTGCTCTGCTTTTTGGTCATGTAGGCCTGCATCGTCGACTGCGCTTCCTGCTCGGTCATCAACAACGGGCTCTTGGAGAGCGAGCCGCGCACCGCCTGGATCAGTACGGGCAAATCGAGCTCGTCCTTCAGCGGCGCCAACGACGGGCCCACCGCGAAAGTGCCCAGCATCAGGCCCACCTTGTCCTTGGCCACGACCGGCGGCTGCGAACCCGGCGGCATGCCGGGAACGGGCGCGCCCTGTTTCACCGCCAGGTTCATGCGCAGGGCCTGATCGGTGGCCGTGGCTTCGGCCTCGGTGATCAGCGGCTGTCCGCCGGCGAAGACGTTGCCGATGGCGCGTTCGAAGGAGGCCATGTCGATGTACTCGCCGATGGGCTCGAAAGACCTGCCCACGTCCATGCCGACCGCGTAGCTGACCTTGTCCTTTTCCGTCACCAGCGCTGCCTTGCCGCCCTTCTCAACCGTCTGTGCGGACAAGTTGCCCCCCACCATCGCCAAAGTCGCCGCCATCAATGCGGCTACGCCGCGTATCGCCCGCTTCATTGCCAACTCCTGAAAAAATTAGTGATCGACGCCGATACCGGCGCAACGCGCCTATTGTCGCATGCACTGCCGCAATGACGTGGCGGCTTATTTGCCCGAAGGTTTGACCTTCAGTTCGCGTTCTATCGCAGCCACCAGCGCCGCATCCTGGGGTTCGACCTTGCTGGGAAAATTCGCCACCACCGTGCCGTCGCGGGCGATCAGGTATTTATGGAAATTCCACCCGGGCGATACCCCGGTGGCCTTGGCCAGATCCCGGTACAGCGGTGTGGCGTCGGCGCCGGTGACGTGCACTTTCTCGAACATCGGAAACTTCACTCCATAGGTCAGCGTGCAAAATTCCTTGATCTGCGCTTCCTCACCGGGCTCCTGGCCCTTGAAGTCGTTGGAGGGAAAGCCCAGCACGGTGAAACCCTGGGCCGAATACTTCCGCTGCAAAGCTTCCAGACCCTCGTATTGCGGAGTGAAACCGCACTTGCTGGCCGTGTTGACTACGAGAATGACGTCGCCGCCATAGGCTTTCTTCAGGTTCACGGCGCTTTTGCCGGCCAGCGACCGGTAGTTCTGGTCGAGCAAGGCTTGCGCCATGGCGCTCTGAGCGGATATCAAAACGCCCACAAACATCAATGTTTTCAACAGTTTATGCATAACAAGAGCGCTCTTGGGGAAACCGGCAGGCAGTATGCCTTTAGTTGGGGTCACAAAGTTGACACACCCTATTGACGGCCCGTGATTAGGTGTTATAGTTCAATACAACACCACTCACCCAACGCAGCGGGGGTCCCATGAACCACAAACTGTTCACCACACTGTCCAGCCTCTCGATCAGCAGCGCGCTGCTGGCCGTGGGCCTGATGGCCAACGGCGAGGCTACACGCCTGTCGGGTTCGGTCGACGGCAGTCCTCTGGTCGAATCCGTCGAAACCGGCGCCGTCCAGGCGACCGAAGAAGTGGTGATCCCGGTGGAGCGAAAACACCGTCGCGGCCGCTCCTCGCTGTCGATGCCTTATTTCTCCTTCGCTCAATCAATGCGTCCGCGGGGCTGATCCATGATGACTCTAACTTCAATCCAATGGAGCGACGGCGCTCCCATCTACCGCCAGCTGAAGGATCGCGTGATCGCGATGATGCTGGACGGTGTGCTCAAACCGGGCGATGCCTTGCCCTCGGTGCGCCAGGTCGCCGCCGAGTACCAGCTGAACCCGATCACCGTCTCGCGCGCCTATCAGGAACTGGCGGACGAGGCACTCGTCGAAAAACGTAGAGGACTGGGGATGTTTGTAACCGACGAAGCCGCGAAGAAACTGCTCGTTAGCGAGCGCGAAAGATTCCTGCAGGATGAATGGCCGGCGGTCGCCGAGCGCATCACCCGCCTGGGCCTGTCCACCGAAGAATTGCTGCGCCAGGGAGGTGCGAAATGAGCGCTGTGACCGATATCGCTTCCAATCCAGTCATCACTGCGCGCAACCTGCGCAAGGCTTACCGCAACAAGGTGGCCTTGAACGACACCGGCTTCCAGATCGAGGCCGGCAAGATCATCGGCCTGATCGGCCCCAACGGCGCCGGCAAGACCACCGCGCTGAAAGCCATCCTGGGGCTGGTGCCTTTCGAAGGCGAGCTCAAGGTGCTGGGTCTGGACCCGCGCAAGCAACGCGATGAACTGATGAACGAAGTCTGCTTCATCGCCGACGTGGCCGTGCTGCCTCGCTGGATCCGGGTCAAGGAAGCCATCGATTTCGTCGACGGCATCCACCCGCGCTTCGACCGCGCCAAGTGCGAGCGTTTCATCGCCCACACCCAGCTCAACCCCAACCTGCGCGTGCGCGAAATGTCCAAGGGCATGATCGTGCAACTGCACCTGGCGCTGGTGATGGCCATCGACGCCAGACTGCTGGTCCTGGACGAACCCACGCTGGGGCTGGACATCCTGTACCGCAAGCAGTTCTACCAGCGACTGCTGGAGGATTATTTCGACGAACAGAAGACCATCATCGTCACCACCCACCAGGTGGAGGAGATCGAGAACATCCTCACCGACGTGATGTTCATCCGCGACGGCAAGATCGTGTTGACGGCGGCCATGGACGAAGTGGCCGACCGCTATACCGAAGTGCTGGCTTCGGCCGAGCACGTCGAGGCGGCCCGCGCGCTCAAGCCCATCGACGAACGCGCCCTGCCCTTCGGCAAGACCGTGATGCTGTTCGATGGCGTTCCCAGGCAGCAGCTCGCAGCCTTGGGCGAAACCCGCAACCCCGGCCTGGCCGACCTGTTCGTGGCCATCATGAAAGGAACCTACGCATGAATGCCGTCACCACCAAAACCCACCAGACCAACAAGTTCAAGTGGCTGTTGAAGCGGGAATTCTGGGAAAACCGCGGCGGTTTCCTGTGGGCCCCGCTGATCACCGGCGCCATCATCAGCATCCTCACCGCGGTATTCGCCGTGATCGGACTGGTGCGTTTCAAGAACAGCGACGCATCGTCGGACCTGCAGTTCAGCGGCAACATGGCCGAACACGCGCGCCAGATCGGCGGTATCGGCGACACCGCGTTGCTGGTCGGCATCAGCTTGACCACCCTGGTGCTGGCCTTCGTGGTGTTCTTCTACGCGCTGGGCTGCCTCTACGACGACCGCCGCGACCGCAGCGCGTTGTTCTGGAAGTCGCTGCCGACCTCGGACCTGCAAATGGTGCTGTCGAAAGCGACCTGGGCGCTGCTGCTGGCGCCGGTGCTGTCCATCGCGATAGGCGTGCTGATCGGCCTGGTGCTCTGGGTGATCATTGGATTGACCCTTGCCGTAGCGGGAGTCCCAGGCATGTCGGCCGTCTTCACCCACGCCCATCCCTTGAGCGTGATCGGCAACACCCTGACCATCGTGCCGGTGTACGTGTTGTGGGCGCTGCCTGCCGTTGGCTGGTTGATGTTGTGTTCGGCTTGGGCGCGCAGCAAGCCGTTCCTGTGGGCGGTGCTGATCCCGGTGCTGGCCTGCGTGATCGTGAGCATGTCCGGCATCCTGCCCGGCATGGACATCAACTACGGCGCCGTCTGGTACACGCTGGTCTATCGCGGATTGTTGAGCGTGGTACCGGGTAGCTGGGCGCCTGCCAGCAGCGCATTCGAGTCGAACCTGCACAATGCCGACAATGCCGATATCCAGGGTCCCGCGGATTTGATGCACCTGATGAACGTCAGTAATCTTGACGTGTTGAGCTCGCCGGACCTGTGGATCGGCGCAGCGATCGGCGCGGCCTTCATCGCAGCGGCCATCTACCTGCGTCGCTGGCGCGAACTGGCTGATTGACGCCATCGACGGGCGGGTCTCCTTAGACCCGCCCGTGGACTGGATCACGACACACCGAAACCAATCGGAGTTCCATGATGCGCAAATCTCCCCTGTTGGCCCTGTTGTTGCTGGTGCCTGTCGCGGCAATAGCGGCCTCTCCGGAATGCAAGCATTCCCAACCCCGCAATCTGACTCTGGACGTTGCAGGCGCCAAAGCGGTGGTATTCGAAATCGGCGCCAACGACATCGCCATCGATGCGCGCGCAGGTGCTGCGGCCGGCGTGACCGGCAAGGCGTGCGCCTCCAGCGACAAGTACCTGGAGCAGCTCAAGCTGACCCAGCGCAAGGTGGGCGACAAGGTGTACGTCACCGCTAGCCGTGAAGGCGTGTCCAGCGGCGTTTTTCTGGGCAGCAACTACGCCTATCTGAAACTCAACGCCACTGTGCCGGACAACGTCATGGTCCAGCTGAAAGTCGGCTCGGGCGATGCGGTGGTCAGCGGCGCGTCCGCCCTAAGCGCAGACGTGAACTCCGGCGACATAGAGGCGCGAAGGATTCGAGGTCTGGTCGTGGCCGACGTGGGCTCAGGCGACATCGTTTTGGACGACATCGGCTCGCTGCAGGTGATCTCGGTCGGCTCCGGCGATCTGTCCGCCACGAAGACCCGTGGCGCGGCCAAGATCGGCAGCGTGGGTTCGGGCGACCTGGAATTGGATGGAGTGGGCGGCAACGTGGAAATCGGCTCGATCGGTTCCGGCGATGCGCGCGTCAGTGGCGTGAAGGGAAGCGTGACAGTCGCATCGGTGGCCTCTGGCGATCTGGAAGTGGAGGACGTCGGCGGAGATCTGTCGGTAGGTTCCAAGAGCAGCGGATCGGTAAGTCATCACCGCGTTTCCGGGCGCGTCGATGTTCCCAGCGACAACTAATCACTCACTCGAGGCTTGCATGAAAACCAGGCATTTCCACTCCTTGTTCGCGCTGGCGCTGGTGGCGCTGCTGGCCGGCTGCAATCCCGGCACCCACGTTTCCACCGGCAAGGGCAACGTCACCAGCAATGGCAAGGAGATCACCTTGCGTGCCGACGGCCATCCAGAGGCCAAGATCTCGGCGGGCGGCGAGCTGACCATCGGCGGCGAAGCGGTGGTAGTGAACGATGCGCAACGCGCGTTGCTGCAGAACTACCTCAAGGAAATGAACGCCATGACCGCCGACGGCATCGCCATCGGCAAGCAAGGCGCCGCATTGGCGGGCACCGCGGTCACCGAAGCGATCAAGGGCGCGATCAGAGGCGACGGCAAGCCAGTCGATGAGAAAATCGACGCCGAAGCCAAGAAGATCGAACAGCAGGCGATGCAGCTGTGCAAGCGTTTGGTGACCATCAAGGCTTCGCAGGATGCCCTGGCCGCGCAGCTTCCCGTCTTCCAGCCTTACGCCACAATCGACGATACCGATGTCAACGACTGCGGCTCGAGGAACGACAGCTATGCATCGGGCAAAGAGGTCGGCGCTTCGATGGCCAAAGCGGTCAAAGGCGAAGCCAGCGACGCTGGCAAAGGGCCGGAAACCAGCGAGCCTGATGATGCGAGCCCAAGCAAGCAGTAAACAGTCGCCCCTAACAGGTTTGCTGGCCGCGGATGGGCGGGCAACCTGCGTTGGGTGGATGGTCACGGGCGGTGAAATCAACAGGCACCGCATCTGGGTACCAGGGAGATAACACGATGAGGGTCGCAACAGCCAGCATACTTTGCCTTGCGCTAGGTCTCTGGGCCGGGCCGATTCGCGCGGCGGACGATCCCAAGCTCAACGCGGCTTACCAGGACCACATTGCCTACATCGCGACCTTCTCGCTGCCGGTTCTGATAGAGAAATGCATCGCTCTGCAGCCGGATTATCTGCAAAAAGCCGCCCCCCTCTATTTCCGCTACATCAACACCCATCAAGACCAGATCGAGCGTGGCCGCATGTTGACCCTGGCCGAACTGCCGCCGGATCAGACCGTCAAAGCCTATCGCGAGAGCGTCATCGCCTCGCGCTTGTCGAAGCTGGACTCGGGCACGCGCGAGGAAAAGCTGGTCATGTGCGAGCGAGCCCTGGGGATGTTGTCAGGCAACAAGCTTCCGGGCGAGTGGCCTGCGCGTCCGTCGCCGGCCGACCAAGCGCACTAACCAGCGCCTCCTCCCGGCTTGCCATGGATGCCGCCCCTGGCCAGCACGGCGGGATCCAGCAAGGGCTTCAACGTCTTCTCGGATAAGCCAGTGACTTCTCGCGCCACTTCCAGCACGGGGCGGTTCTGCTTGTAGGCCTGTTTGGCGATGGCCGCGCCCTTCTCGTAGCCGATCACCGGATTCAAAGCGGTCACCAGGATCGGATTGCGGTCCAGCGCCTCGCGGATATGCGCCTGCCGCACGCTGAGCCCGGCGATGGCCGAATCGGCCAGCAGCCGCGACACGTTGCCCAGCAGCGAGATCGAATCCAACAGGTTGGCCGCGATCAGCGGCAGGGTCACGTTCAACTGGAAATTGCCGGTCTGCCCGGCCACGGTGATGGCGGTGTGGTGGCCGATGACCTGCGCGCAGACCATGATCGTCGCCTCGGGTATCACCGGATTGACCTTACCGGGCATGATCGAGCTTCCCGGCTGCAAGGTCGGTAGTTCTATCTCGCCCAAACCTGCCAGTGGTCCGGAATTCATCCAGCGCAGGTCATTGGAGATCTTGATCAGCGCAACCGCCAGCGCACTCAGTTGGCCCGACAGTTCCACCGCATCGTCCTGCGCGGCCAAGCCCTCGAACTTGTTGTCGGCCGATTCGAAGCGGGTCCTGGTCATCGTCGACAAAGTGCGGGCGACGCGGGCGCCGAAACGCGGATCGGCGTTGATGCCGGTGCCGATGGCGGTGCCGCCCAGCGGCAACCGGCGCAGACGCTTGAGGCTGTCCTGCAATCGCCCTTCAGCCGATAACAATTGCGCCGACCAGGCCGAGAACTCCTGCTGGAAAGTCAGCGGCATGGCATCCATCAGATGGGTGCGGCCGGTCTTGACCACTTTGGCCAACGACTTTCCGCGCCGGTCGATGGTCTGGCGCAAGTGTTTGAGCGCGGGCAGCAGGTGTTCCACCACCGCCAGCTGCGCCGAGACGCGGATCGCGGTGGGAATCACGTCGTTCGAACTCTGGCCCAGGTTGACGTGGTCGTTGGCGTGCACCTTGGCCTTGCCGCCGGCAGCGGCCAGTTTGGCGATGACCTCGTTGGCATTCATGTTCGACGAGGTGCCCGAACCGGTTTGATAGATGTCGATGGGAAAGTGCGCGTCGTATTCGCCGGCGGCTACCTGCAGCGATGCGGTGCGAATGGACTTGGCCACGCCCTTGGGCAACAGGCCCAGGCCGACATTGACCTCGGCCGCGGCGGCCTTGATCAGCCCCAAGGCGCGGATGAATCCGCGCGGCATGGGCTGGCCGGAGATCGGGAAATTGTTCAAGGCGCGCTGGGTCTGCGCCCCCCACAGGGCTTCGGCGGGGACTTGCAGCTCGCCCATGCTGTCGTGTTCGACGCGGGTACGTGGGGTGGTGGAACTGGATGTCATGGGGTTCTCCGTGTCGGTTTCGCGGCTGGCGGCGACGCTGGCGAAGGAATCCAGCATACGCCACCGCCCCGTGGCGGGTCGTGGCGTAAACTAGCCGGCCCGCCTCGCCACGTCTCGATCCCATGTCGGAAGCCGCTCTGCTCGCCTTGTCCCCGCTCGATGGCCGGTATGCCGGCAAGGTCGATGCCTTGCGCCCCATCTTCTCCGAGTACGGGCTGATCAAGGCCAGGGTGAAGGTGGAAGTGGAGTGGTTGCTTGCCCTGGCGGCCGAACCGGGCATCGCCGAACTGGCCGACTTCACCGATGCCGCGAAGCAACGTCTGCGTGCGCTGGCCTCCGGCTTTTCCGTCGCCGATGCGGCGAGGGTCAAGGAGATCGAACGCACCACCAACCACGACGTCAAGGCGGTCGAATACTTCATCAAGGAAAAACTTAAGTCCGATGCCGAACTGGGGCCGGCGCTGGAATTCGTGCACTTCGCCTGCACCAGCGAAGACATCAACAACCTCAGCTACGCGTTGATGCTGGAACAGGCCCGCAGCGAAGTCCTGTTGCCGGCGTTGGACGCCGTGATCGGCACCCTGCGCAATCTGGCCCACGCCCAGGCCGCGCAGCCCATGCTGTCGCGCACGCACGGGCAGACCGCCTCGCCTACCACCTTGGGCAAGGAAATCGCCAACGTGGTGGCGCGCCTGCAGCGCCAACGCAGCCAGATCGCCGCCGTCGAGCTGACCGGCAAGATCAACGGCGCGGTGGGCAATTACAACGCCCATGTCATCGCTTACCCCGACGTGGACTGGCCAGTATTCGCTGAAGCTTTCATCCGCGGCCTGGGCATCGTGTTCAATCCCTATACCACGCAGATCGAACCGCACGACAACGTGGCCGAAATCGGCGATGCGACGCGACGCGCCAACATCATTTTGATCGACCTGGCCCGCGATATCTGGGGCTATATCTCGCTTGGCTATTTCAAGCAGACGTTGAAGGAAGGCGAAGTCGGTTCCAGCACCATGCCGCACAAGGTCAACCCGATCGACTTCGAGAATGCGGAAGGCAATCTGGGCCTGGCCAATGCGCTGTTCGAGCACTTCAGCGCCAAACTGCCGATCAGCCGCTGGCAGCGCGACCTCACCGATTCCACCGTCCTGCGCGCGCTCGGCACCGCTTTCGGCCATACGCTGGTGGCGCTGGATTCGCTGGGCAAGGGCCTGGGCAAGTTGACCGTGGCTCCCGAGCGCCTGGATGCCGATCTGGATGGCGCATGGGAAGTGCTGGCCGAAGCCGTGCAGACGGTGATGCGCCGCCATGGGCTGCCCAATCCCTACGAGCAATTGAAGGCGTTGACCCGCGGACAGGGCATCACCGAGCAGTCGATGCGGGCGTTCATTGGCTCGCTGGAACTGCCGGCGGATGCGAAGCAAAGATTGCTGGAGTTGACGCCGGGTAGTTACACCGGTCTTGCCGACTCCTTGGCCAAAAAAATATAAACAACGTCATCCCAGCGAACGCTGGGATCCATTTTGACTTTTGCGTATCTGCAGGAATAGGCACGTAGCCGGCTAAGATCAAGAGGGATCCCAGCCTTCGCTGGGATGACGATACGAACCACTGATGGGCGCGCAATCCTTCTGGCCTTGGCCTTCGCTTCCCCAGGTGATACCGCCATGAAGCAACTCATCAACATCGACGTCCCCGATCTCGCGGCGGCCGAAGCGTTCTACAGCCAGGCATTCGGCCTTAGCACCGGCCGTCGTCTGGGCAACGAAGTGCTTGAATTGCTCGGCGGTAGCGCACCGCTTTACCTGTTGCAGAAGGCGCCCGCCAGCATCGGTGCCGCACGCGATGCGCGCGATTACCAGCGGCACTGGATGCCCATCCATCTCGATGTGGTAGTCCAAGAACTCGAGCCTGCCTTGGAACGCGCATTGGCTGCCGGCGCCGTGCAGGAAGGATTAATTCGCGAAGCCAAATGGGGGCGTATCGTCCAAGTGGCCGATCCCTTCGGCCATGGCTGGTGCCTGCTGCAGTTCCTGGGCCTTGGCTATGACGAACTCGTCTCGTAAAGGAAAACTCTTGTACGCACGCGCTTCCCTGTTTCCCCTGCTGCTGGCAACCACGATGTCGCTGGCGCCTTCCGCGCATGCCGCCACATCGCAGGCGAATGCTTCCGCCCCAGTCTGTGCCGACAACGCCGGCTGGGACAACCCCACTGCCCCGCTGCGCATCTACGGCAACACCTGGTATGTGGGAACCTGCGGCATCAGCGCGCTGCTGATCACCTCGCCCGAAGGCCACATCCTGATTGATGGAACGACACCGAAAAGCGGCGAAAAGGTGGTCGCCAACATTCGCGCGCTCGGATTCGACCCCAGGGACGTCAAGGCCATCGTCTTTTCGCATGAGCATTTCGACCATGCAGGCGGCCTTGCCGCCGTGCAGAACGCCAGCGGCGCGCCGGTGTTGGCGCGTGGTCCGGCAGTCCAGACCCTGCAACGAGGGGCCAGCGACCGCAGCGATGCGCAGATGCAGGTGCTGGAAGCATTTCCTGCCGTGGCCAAAGTCACGACTATCGCCGACGACGAAGTGGTCAAGGTGGGTCCGCTGAAGCTGCAAGCGGTCGCCAGTGGCGGCCATGCGCCCGGCGGCACCAGTTGGACCTGGAGTTCCTGCGAAAAAGACGTATGTCAGCAGATGGTCTACGCCGACAGCGTCAGCGCCATTTCCGACGACGTCTACCGCTACGGCGACGAAGCCGCCCACCCAGGCGTGGTGCAGCGTTTTCGCGAAACCCTGGCGCGCATCGAAGCGCTGGATTGCGACATCCTGATAACCCCGCATCCGTCCGCCAGCCACTTATGGCAGCGGGTCGGACCGGGCGCGAGCGAGCCGCTGGTCGACAAAGGCGCATGCCGCGCTTACGCCAAGGGGGGCAGCGAGCGGCTGGACAAGCGGCTGGCCGACGAGGCCGCATCCAAGGCCAAACCATGATCGAAGTACAAGCTACCGCCAAGTACCCGCTGGGTATGCCTCCTGCAAGATTCCTGCACGACTATTGGCAGAAGAAGCCGTTGCTGATTCGCAAGGCATTCCCGGATTTCGTTTCGCCGCTGCAGCCCGAAGACCTGGCCGGGCTGGCCTGCGAAGAACTGGCCTTGTCGCGCATCGTCGTCCACGACCGCGCCGCCGATGCCTGGAAGCTGCGGACGGGCCCCTTCAACGAGGAAGAATTCCCCGGAATGCCGGACCACGACTGGACCCTGCTGGTGCAGGACGTGGACAAGTGGGACGTGGACGTGCGCCAGCTGCTGCAGCACTTCGATTTCCTGCCGCGTTGGCGCATCGACGACGTGATGGTCAGCTTCGCCGCCACCGGCGGTTCGGTGGGCGCGCACGTCGATCAGTACGATGTGTTCCTGCTGCAAGGCCAGGGCCAACGCCGCTGGCAGATCGATGCCGGCAAGAATCCCCCGACCCAATTCCGCGACGACGTGGAACTCAAGCTATTGCGCGAATTCAAGGCGACCCACGATTGGGTGCTGGACCCGGGCGACATGCTGTACCTGCCGCCCGGCGTGCCGCACCACGGGCTTGCGGTGAATCCCTGCCTGACATTCTCCATCGGCATGCGCGCGCCCTCTTCGGCCGAACTGGTCAGCGACTACCTGGACAACCTGATCGCCGATGCGGACGAGTCGTTGCGCTACCACGACCCCGACCTGGTCCCGCCAAAAGATCCGAACGAGATCGACGCCGCGGCGATGGTCCGTGCGGTCGAAGCCTTGAACACGCTGCGCATCAACGATCCGGACAAGCTGGGCGACTGGTTCGGGCGCTTCATCACCACCTATCGTGCCGGGGGCGAGGTCGTGGCCGGCGGCGATACGCGCTCGCGCATAGAAATCGAATGGGACCTGCAACGGGGCGCGGTGCTGCAGCGGCATCCGTTCTCGCGCCTGGCGTGGCGCCGCAGCGGCCGCCTGGCCACCCTGTTCTGCAGCGGCCTGGAATTCAGCCTGCCGGTGAAGGACGCGCAGCGCCTGGCCGCAGCCGAGACGCTGGACGGCGCCGCCTACGCAGCACTTTCCGAAGCGGGCCGCGACGTGGCCATGGATCTCCATTCCCAGGGTCATTACCGATTGCTGGTGGACGAGGACGACTGATGGACGCACGTGCCTTCCAGGTGGAACCCATCGACTACGCAACCGGGCTGGCAGAACTGCGCGCGGTGCGCGAAGCGGTGTTCGTGCTGGAGCAGCAGGTGCCCATCGAAGAGGAATGGGACGCGCTGGATCCGCTCTCTCGGCACGTGATTGCGCGCGACGACCAAGGCAAGCCCATCGGTACGGGACGGCTCACGCCCGAGCGCAAGATCGGCCGCATGGCGGTGCTGGCAGATTGGCGCGGCCGGGGCGTAGGCGATGCGATGCTGGCCGCCCTGCTGGCGCAGGCCCGTGGCCAGGGCTGGCCGGTGGTGTCGTTGAACGCACAGGTATCGGCCGAGGCCTTCTATGCTCGCCAGGGATTCGTTCCCTATGGCGAACGCTTCTGGGAGGCGGGCATCGAGCACCAGGCCATGCGCCGGGTCTTGCAGGGTCCCACCCTGGTGGAGAACGCGGCCGGCGCCATTGCCGCACTGACCGCCGTGACCGCGCAGACCCGCCGTTGCCTGCGCATCTACAGCCGGGAGCTGGATCCCGGCTTGCTGGACAGCCCGCTGGCGCTGGATGCGTTGCGCCGTTTCGCCACCGGCACCCGCGGCGGCGAAATACAGATCCTGCTGCAGGATGCCGCCACGCCGCAGCGCACCCTGGCGCCGCTGTTGACCCTGGCCCAGCGCCTGCCCAGCGTGTTCGCCTTCCGCGAAGTCCGTGAGCCGGTCGACAAGGCCTACGCGTCGGCTTTCATCAGCAATGACGTGCGCGGCTACTACTTCCGCACCTTGGGCCACCGCTTCGATGGCGAGGCCGATCTGGACGGCGCAGGCCGCGCCCGGCAGTTGCATGAGGAATTCGCCCGGTTCTGGGAGCGTTCACGGCCCTGCACCGAGTACCGGGCCTTGGGAATCTGAGAGCAGCGGCTCCAGCGATGCGGCAGCGGCCCGCTGCCGGTTCCGGTGAAGGCCGCGCGCACGACAGTTCCATGACAGCGAAGCCCGCCGCTTCAGCCTCCTTCCTTCACCATTAGTCCAATGTGGATGCCCGCCCCATTCGCCATGCGCGTATAATTTCCGCGTATTCATCTCGCCCGAGCGGGGCCCTACCCGTACCCGCCGGAACCCCCCAAGCCAGACATCGGCCCTCCGACAAAGCCAACCTACGCCATCGTGGACAACCTCCTGAAGCAGTTTGCGCAATCCTCGCAACTCGGCGGCGGCAACGCCTCCTTCATCGAAGACCTGTACGAGCAATACCTGGTCTCCCCCGATAGCGTGGGCCCCAAATGGAAGGCCTATTTCGACGGATTCAAGGGCCATGAGGCCGGCGATGTCCCCCACTCGGCGGTCATCGCCCAGATCACCGAAGCCGCCCGCCATGCCGCCAACAACGGCTACGCCAGCGCCCCCGCCCCCGCTGGCGACGAACGCGAACGCAATGTCGGCCGCCTGATCACCTCCTACCGCTCGCGTGGCCATCTGGCGGCGAACCTGGATCCGCTGGGGCTGACCCCGCGCCAGGATTCACCCGACCTGGAGCTGGGTTTCCACAATCTGTCCGACCGCGACCTGGATGCCGAATTCAGCACCGGCGGCGTGGCCGGCCAGCCGCGCATGAAGCTGCGCGACCTGCTGGCGCTGCTCAAGGCCACCTATGCCGGCTCCATCGGCACAGAGTTCATGTACATCACCGACGTCGAACAACGCCAATGGCTGTACCAGCGCCTGGAAGCGGCGGGCGGCAACTACGGCCTGGATGTCGAAGCCAAGCGCCGCACGCTGGAGCGGGTCACCGCGGCCGAGGGCCTGGAGCGCTATCTGCACACCAAGTACGTCGGCCAGAAGCGCTTTTCGCTGGAAGGCGGCGATGCGCTGATCCCGATGCTGGACGTGACCATCCGCCGTGCCGGCGTGGACAACGTCAAGGACATCGTGCTGGGCATGGCCCACCGCGGCCGCCTCAACGTGCTGGTCAACACGCTGGGCAAGTCGCCGCGCAAGTTGTTCGACGAGTTCGAAGGCAAGTTCGAGCATGCCGACGACGACCGCGCCCACACCGGCGACGTCAAATACCACATGGGCTTCAGCGCAGACATCGCCACCCCGGGCAATCCGGTGCATCTGGCGCTGGCGTTCAATCCTTCGCATCTTGAAATCGTCGACCCGGTGGTCGCCGGCAGCGTGCGCTCGCGCCAGGAGCGCCGCGGCGACACCGCGCGCGCCAAGGTCCTGCCGATCATCATCCACGGCGACGCCGCTTTCGCCGGCCAAGGCGTGGTGATGGAGTTGTTCCAGATGTCGCAGGCGCGCGGTTTTGCCGTCGGCGGCACCTTGCACGTGGTTATCAACAACCAGATCGGCTTCACCACCAGCGCGCGCGACGACGCCCGCTCCACCCTGTACTGCACCGACGTGGCCAAGATGGTCGGCGCGCCGGTGCTGCACGTGAACGGCGACGATCCCGAGGCGGTGGTGTTCTGCGCCAACCTGGCCTACGACTTCCGCCAGCAGTTCAAGAAGGACGTGGTGATCGACCTGGTCTGCTACCGCCGTTGGGGCCACAACGAAGCCGACGAGCCGGCAGCGACCCAGCCGTTGATGTACCAGGTGATCCGCGCCCACAAGACCACGCGCGAACTTTATGCTGCGCAGCTGGAAGAGAAAGGCGTGATCCGCCCGGGCGAAGCGCAGGCGCTGGTCGACAGCTACCGCAACAAGCTCGATTCGGGCGAGTTCACCACCGAGTTGGCCAAGCCGAAGCCCGACGAACTTGCGATCGACTGGTCGAAATATCTGTCAGGCAAGGTCACCGATCCGGTCGACACCAAGGTCAAGCGCAAGACGCTGGATTCTCTGGCCAAGATCATCAACACCATTCCTGCCGGGGTGACCCTGCATCCGCGCGTGGCCAAGATCTACGAAGACCGCGTGAAGATGTGCAAGGGCGAACTGCCCGGCGACTGGGGTTTCGCCGAGAACCTGGCCTACGCCACCTTGCTTTCCGAAGGCCACCGCCTGCGCCTGGTCGGCCAGGATGCGGGTCGCGGCACTTTCTTCCACCGCCACGCCATCCTCCACGACCAGAAGACCGACAGCTATTACCTGCCGTTGCGCCAGTTGGTCGACAACCCGGAAGACGCGACCATCATCGACTCGCTGCTCAGCGAGGAAGCGGTGATGGCATTCGAGTACGGCTACTCCACCACCGACCCCAACACGCTGGATATCTGGGAAGGCCAGTTCGGCGACTTCGCCAACGGCGCGCAGGTGGTGATCGACCAGTTCATCGCCGCTGGCGAAGCCAAGTGGAGCCGCATCAGCGGCCTGACCCTGCTGTTGCCGCACGGCTACGAAGGCCAGGGCCCCGAGCACAGCTCGGCGCGCCTGGAGCGATTCCTGCAGCTGTGCGCGTTGGAGAACATGCTGGTCTGCGTGCCCACCACGCCGGCCCAGTGCTTCCACATGATCCGTCGCCAGTTGCGCATGACCACGCGCAAACCGCTGATCGTGATGACGCCCAAGTCGCTGCTGCGCCACAAGTTGGCGGTGTCGTCGCTTGACGAACTTGCCAACGGCGAGTTCCAGCACCTGATCCCCGATGCCAGCGCAGATCCCAAGAAGGTCAAGCGCGTGGTGCTGTGCTCGGGCAAGGTCTATTACGACCTGCTGGAAGACCTGCAGAAACGCGGCCAGGACAACGTGGCGCTGGTGCGCATCGAGCAGTTGTACCCGTTCCCGCGCGAACTGCTGGCTGCCGAACTCAAGCGCTACGCCGCCGCCAAGGAAGTGGTGTGGTGCCAGGAAGAGCCGCAGAACCAGGGCGCCTGGTACCAGATCCGCCACCATCTGAAGGCCGTCACCAGCGCCAAGCAGGAACTCTATTACGCTGGCCGTCCGCGTTCGCCTTCGCCCGCCGCCGGCCATTTCGCCCAGCACGTCGAAGAGCAGCTGAAGCTGGTCGCCGATGCGCTGGTCAACGAATTCGGCAACGTCGTCGTCGCCGAATAATTTCATTCGAACTACACCATCCAAACAGGAAGCCTTTCCAACATGGCCACCGAAGTCAAAGTCCCGGTTCTTCCCGAATCCGTTTCCGATGCCACCATCGCCACCTGGCACAAAAAGGCCGGCGACGCGGTCAAGCGCGATGAGAACCTGGTGGACCTGGAAACCGACAAGGTGGTGCTGGAAGTGCCCTCGCCGGTCGACGGCGTGCTAAAGGAAATCAAGTTCGCCGAAGGCGCAACGGTGACCAGCCAGCAGTTGCTGGCGATCATCGAGGAAGGCGCTGCCGCACCGGCACCGACCGCCGAGAAGAAGGCCGAGTCCGCTCCGGCCGCCGGCGCGCAGGAAGTGCAGCCCAAGGCCGAAGCCGCCAAGGCCGAAACCGCCGCGCCCGCCTCCCCCAAGCCTGCGCCGGTCGCGTCCACCGATGCCCTGCCGCCGGGCGCGCGCTTCACCGCGGTCAGCGAAGGCATCAATCCGGCCGACGTCGAAGGCACCGGCCGCAAGGGCGCGGTGACCAAGGAAGACCTGATCAACTACGCCAGCGGCAAGACCAGTGGCGTTTCCGGCGGCGCGCGTCCGGAAGAGCGCGTGCCGATGACCCGCATCCGCACCCGCATCGCCGAACGCCTGATGCAGTCCAAGAACTCCATCGCCATGCTCACCTCGTTCAACGAAGTGAACCTGGGCAAGGTCATGGCCATGCGCAAGGAACTGGGCGAATCGTTCGAGAAGGCCAACGGCGTCAAGCTGGGCTTCATGAGCTTCTTCGCCAAGGCCGCCGCCAACGCCTTGCAGCGCCACCCGGTGGTGAACGCTTCGGTGGACGGCAACGACATCATCTATCACGGCTACGCCGACATCTCCATCGCCGTTTCCACCGACAAGGGCCTGGTCACGCCGGTGCTGCGCAACGTCGAGCGCCAGAGCTTCGCCGACATCGAGAAAGGCATCGGCGAGTACGCCAAGAAGGCGCGCGACGGCAAGCTGGCCCTGGAAGACCTGCAGGGCGGCACCTTCACCATCACCAACGGCGGCACCTTCGGCTCGTTGATGTCCACGCCCATCGTGAACCCGCCGCAGAGCGCCATCCTTGGCATGCACGCGATCAAGGAACGGGCCATCGTCGAGAACGGCGCCGTCATCGCCGCGCCGATGATGTACATCGCCCTGTCCTACGACCACCGCATCATCGACGGCAAGGACGCGGTGCTGTTCCTGGTGGACATCAAGAACCAGTTGGAGAATCCGAGCCGCATGCTGCTTGGGATGTGAGAGCTAGGAACGAGATTTGAGGAACGAGTAGCAAGCGAGAGCATCAATGCGCCTGTCGTCACTCGTTCCACGTTCCTCGTTCCTAGTTTCTGTCTCCCGATTGCCCGCCCTCAATATTTGGATCTAAACATGGCAGAACAATTCGACGTCGTCGTCATCGGCTCCGGCCCCGCCGGCTATCACGCCGCCATCCGCGCCGCGCAGCTCGGCCTGAAGACGGCCTGCATCGATGCGGCTATCGGCAAGGACGGCAAGCCCGCCCTCGGCGGCACCTGCCTGCGCGTGGGCTGCATTCCGTCCAAGGCGCTGCTGGATTCCTCGCGCCAGTTCTGGAACCTGCAGCACCTGTTCGGCGACCACGGCATCACCACCAAGGACGCCAAGATCGACGTGGGCACCATGATCGGCCGCAAGGACAAGATCGTTAAACAGTTCACCGGCGGCATCGCGCTGCTGTTCAAGGCCAACAAGATCACGCCTTACTACGGTTTCGGCCAACTGCAGCCGGGCAACATCGTCAAGGTGAAGCAGCACGACGGCACCGAAGTCGAGCTGAAGGGCACCAACGTGATCATCGCCGCCGGTTCGGATTCCATCGAATTGCCGTTCGCCAAGTTCGACAACGAGTACATCGTGGACAATGTCGGCGCACTGGACTTCACCAGCGTGCCCAAGCGCCTGGCGGTGATCGGCGCCGGCGTGATCGGCCTGGAACTGGGCAGCGTGTGGAAGCGGCTGGGCGCCGATGTCACCATCCTCGAAGCGCTGCCGGACTTCCTGCCCGCCGCCGACGCCGAAGTTTCCAAGACGGCCGCGAAGGAATTCAAGAAGCAGGGCCTGGATATCCGCCTCGGCGCCAAGGTCAGCAAGACCGAGGTGAAGAAGAAGGAAGTCCATGTCACCTACAGCGATGCAGAAGGCGAGAAAACCCTCGTCGTCGACCGTCTGCTGGTAGCGGTTGGCCGCAAAGCCGCGTCCAAAGGTCTGCTGGCCGAAGGCACCGGGGTGAAGCTCAACGAGCGCGGCCAGGTGGAAGTGGACGAGCATTGCCACACCGGCGTCGATGGCGTGTGGGCCGTCGGCGACTGCGTGCGCGGCCCGATGCTGGCGCACAAGGGTTTCGAGGAAGGCATCGCGGTGGCCGAACTGATCGCCGGCCTTCCGGGCCACGTCAATCTGGACACCGTTCCGTGGGTGATCTACACCGAGCCGGAAATCGCCTGGGTCGGCAAGACCGAGCAGCAGCTCAAGGCCGAAGGCATTCCGTACAAGACCGGCAGCTTCCCGTTCGCGGCGCTGGGCCGTGCGGTGGCGATGGGCGAGCCTGCTGGCTTCGTCAAGGTCATCGCGCACGAGGAAACCGACCGCATCCTGGGCATGCACCTGGTGGGCGTGGGCGTTTCCGAACTGGTGCACGAAGGCGTGTTGGCGATGGAGTTCAGCGGTTCGGCCGACGATCTGGCGCGCATCTGCCATGCGCATCCGACGCTCTCCGAGGCCGTGCACGATGCGGCGATGTCGGTGGCCAAGCGGTCGATCCATAAGGTCAATTGAGCCGGGAATGGAGAATCGGGAATAGGGAATAGGCAAAGCTCTTCCCCGCGTTCTTTTCCGCTTTTTGCTTGAACCATTCCCGATTCCCAATTCACCATTCCCGCCAATGAAATCGATCTGCGTCTATTGCGGCTCCAATGCCGGCAGCAAGCCGGCCTACACCGAACGCGCCGCCGCCCTGGGCGACCGCATCGCCAAGGAAGGTTTGCGACTGGTCTACGGCGGCGGCAACGTCGGCCTGATGGGCGTGGTTGCCAACGCTGTGCTGGAAGCCGGTGGGCAGGTCACCGGTGTGATTCCCAAGCAGCTTGCGGATTGGGAAGTCGCGCACCGAGGGCTGACCGAACTGGAGATCGTCGGTTCCATGCACGAGCGCAAGGCGCGCATGTTCGACCTGGCCGATGGCTTCGTCACCCTGCCCGGCGGCTTCGGCACCATGGAAGAAATCTTCGAGATGCTGACCTGGCGCCAGCTGGGCATCGGCAACAAACCCTGCGCTTTTCTCGATGTCGACGGCTTCTATGCGCCGCTGATCGGCATGATCGACCGGATGGTGGAGGAACGTTTCCTGCACGCGGACCAGCGCCAGGACCTGTGGCACGGCGAAGACATCGCCGCGATGCTGCAGTGGATGCGCGATTACCAGCCGGCGCAGGCTTCGAAGTGGATCGATGAGAAGAGGCGGGCTGCGTTGAGGTGAGGAGACGCGGCCGGACGCTCCATCTGACTCCGCCCGATATCCTCTCCGACGTCATCCCAGCGAAAGCTGGGATCCATCTTGATCTTCGCGGGAACCTCGATCGCTCGTGTGACTCGAACGAACCAATGTAACCCGCCAAGATCAAAGTCAAAATGGATTCCAGCTTTCGCTGGAATGACGATTCATTGTTTTGTGTAATGACAGGCTAAGGACAGCCAAATGCAAAGAGAGCGCATACCCTGCGTCTACATCCTCGCCAGTGCACCGCGAGGCACCCTGTACGTCGGCGTCACCTCCAACCTCCCCACTCGTATCTGGCAACACAAGAGCGATCAAGTGGACGGGTTCAGCAAGCAGCACCGGATACATACTTTGGTCTGGTACGAGGTGCACGGGACCATGGAATCTGCAATCCTGAGAGAGAAGGCTATCAAGGCCTGGAAGCGTCTTTGGAAGATCGAGTTGGTCGAGAAGTCGAATCCGGAATGGCTCGATTTTTATTCTGGAATACTCTGATTCAAACCTAAGGCAAGATCAAAATGGATCCCAGCTTTCGCTGGGATGACGACAGAAGGAATTCATTGTCATGACCATCCCGAATCAATTTCCGGCTTTCCGCATCCGCAGCGACGACGCCGGCTACCGCGCCGGCATCGAATCCGTTTCCCTGGACGACCTCAATCCCGGCGAGGTGGTGATCAAGACCGAATACTCTTCGGTCAACTTCAAGGATGCGCTCGCCGGCACCGGACAAGGCAAGATCCTGCGCAAGTTCCCGCTGGTGGGCGGCATCGATGTCGCCGGCCATGTGGTGGCCAGCAGCGACCCTGCTTTCAAGGAAGGCGATGCGGTGCTGGTCACCGGATCGGGCTTGAGCGAAACCCGGGACGGCGGTTACGCCGCCTATGCGCGGCTTGAGTCGAAGTGGGTCATTCCCTTGCCGGCGGGCCTGAGCCTGCGCGAGAGCATGATCCTGGGCACGGCCGGCTTCACCGCCGCCCTTGCCCTCTACCGGATGCGGGAGAACCGGCAGACGCCCGATCTTGGCCCCTTGGCCGTGACCGGCGCGACCGGCGGTGTGGGTTCGCTGGCAGTGGATATCTTCACCAGCGCCGGTTTCGAAGTGCACGCCGTCAGCGGCAAGGGCGAGCAGGCGGACTACCTGAAGGCGCTGGGGGCAACCCAGGTGTTGGGGCGCGATGCCCTGGCCACCTCGCGCCCTCTGGAATCGGTGCGCTTCGGCGGCGGCCTGGACAACGTGGGCGGCGGCATGCTGACCAGCCTGCTGGCGCAGACGGCCCCTTACGGAAACGTGGCTTCCGCGGGACTGGTCGCCAGCCATGAACTGCCCACCACGGTCATGCCTTTCATCATCCGCGGGGTCTCATTGCTGGGCGTGGCCTCGGCCGGAACGGCCCGCGGCATACGCGACGATATCTGGCGGCATCTGGCCGACGACTGGAAACCCAGGCACCTGGAGGCCATCTGCAAGCGGGAAACCACGCTGAACGGCCTTCCTGAGGTGTTCAACGGCATGCTTTCCGGGCAGTCTTTCGGCCGCACCCTGGTCAAAACCGGCTGAACACGGACCCGGTTGCACCGATGGAGCGCTTCCCCCATTTTCCGCCGACACAAACTCACACTACAATCGCCGCTGGGGATTACTTGGGGTAAAGCATGGCGCGCATTCTGATCGTCGACGATTCACCTTCGCAGCTGTTGGGCATCCAGCGGATCGTCGAAAAACTTGGCCACGAATCACTTACCGCCGAAGACGGCGCAGCGGGCGTAGAAGTCGCCAAGCGCGAACTGCCGGACATGGTGCTGATGGACGTGGTCATGCCCAACCTCAACGGGTTCCAGGCCACGCGCACTTTGAGCCGCGAAGTTACCACCCGGCATATCCCGGTCATCCTGGTCACCACCAAGGACCAGGACACCGACCGCATGTGGGGACTGCGCCAAGGCGCCAAGGCCTATCTGACCAAGCCGTTCTCGGAAGACGAACTGGCCGAAGTCATCGAACGCATCTTCAGCACCAGCGAAATGCCGCCGTCCACCGCGGCCTGACGCCTGCAATCAAGGCTTCCACGAAAACGACGGGTTCTTACCCGTCGTTCTGTTTTTCCTCGAACGCATTGGCCAGCATCCGGTAGACGGTGCGCTGACGTTCGTTCACTGCGCGCGGCGCGGTGATCTCCAGTTCCACTATCTGGTCGCCCGTAGGCGTTCCCGGCAAACCGCGGCCACGCAGCCGCAGTTTGCGTCCGGCTTCGGAATCGGCAGGAACCTTCAACTCCACCGCGCCACCCAGAGTGGGCACGCTGACCGTGGCCCCGAGCGCGGCCTGCCAGGGCGCCACCGGCAGCACATGGATGATGTTGCGTCCATCCACCTCGAACTGCGGGTGGGCCGCGTACTCGACTTCCAACAGCAGATTGCCGCCGCCATCGCCCTGTCCGGCCAGGCGGATCACCTGCCCCGGGCGCACGCCCTTGGGCACGCGCACGTCCAGCTGCTTGCCGTTGAGCCCCAGGCGCACGCTGCCGCCGTCGTAGACCGCCTGCAGCGGCACCGATACCTTGGCCCGCGTATCGGTGGGAGGGCGCGGGCCGCGCGCGCTGGCGCCGGGGTGCGCACGGCGCCCGAACAGCCCTTCGAAAAAGTCGCTGAAACCGCCGCTGGAACCGTCGCTGCCGAACACTTCCTCGAAATCGAAACCCGGGCCGCCGGCGCCGCCACGCCCGAAATCGGGCGGCGGGCGAAATTCCTCTCCGGGCCGGTAACCCTGCGCGCGCAGCTGGTCGTAAGCCTGGCGCTTCTGCGGGTCGCGCAGCGCTTCATAGGCTTCATTGACGCCTTTGAACTTCTCCTCGGCCCCTGTTTCCTTGCTGACGTCGGGATGGTACTTGCGCGCCAACCGCCGATAGGCGGTCTTGATCTCGGCATCGCCCGCGGTGGGCTCCACCCCGAGCACCTGGTAGTAATCCTTGAACTGCATCGTTTACCTCATGAACAATCGGCCCGCAATCCTGCGACTGCGAGCCGATTCTACTAGGGCCCGCACGACGGGGCCTGTTCCACTGGGGCCCGTTGCCGCAAGCGGCGCCGGGCCGTACCGCTTACTGCACCGTCGGTTCGCCGACCTGGATGCGGCGCGGGGTCGACTGGGCCTTCTTGGGAATGCTGATCTCCAGCACGCCGTTGCTGCCGCTGGCCACGATGCCTTCCGCGTCGGCGCTGTCGGGCAAGGCGAACTCACGGTGGAACGCACCCTGGCGGCGCTCGGTGCGCGAGTATTTCTCGCCTTCGGCGACCGCCGGATTGGCGCGCTCGCCCTTGATGCTCAACACGCCCTTGTCCATCTGGATCTCGATGGCGTCGGCCGCGATACCCGGCAGGTCGGCCAGGATCACGAAACGGTTGGCCTCCTCGCGCACGTCCACGCGCGGCACCCACTGGGCTTCTGCCGGAGCATTGGCGGCGGCTTTGTCGAAGAAGTGCTCGAACAACTGGTTGATCTGCTGCTGGCGCGCGACCTGGCGCGGCCATTGGCGGTAACGAACGGCATGCATGGTGTGACTCCTGAATCCTGTTTTTCGGTAGGGAGCGGCACTGGGCCGCCATGACCAGGAGATAGGAATAAAGCGGCCGGTTTCAAGTACCTTTGACGCGGCCTTACCATTCCAGCCCCTACCCTTCGTTCATTCTCAAGGAACCTCCATGACCATCCAAGCCGGCGACGCGATCCCCGAAATCACCCTCAAGCGCATCCGCGAGGGAGTGGAAACGGTGGACACGCCGACCTTGTTCCAAGGCCACAACGCGGTGTTGTTCGCGGTGCCTGGCGCTTTCACGCCCACCTGTTCCGAACGCCACCTGCCCGGCTTCATCGCGCATTTCGACGAGTTCCGCAAACGCGGTATCGATGTGTACTGCGTGTCGGTCAACGATCCCTTCGTCATGCAGGCCTGGGGAAAGTCGCAAGACGTGCCCGATGGGTTGCAGATGCTGGCCGACGGCAATGCCGATTTCACCCGCGCCCTGGGCCTGGAAATGGATGCCAGCGGCTACGGCATGGGCGCGCGCTCCAAGCGCTACGCGCTGTACGCCGAAGACGGCGTGGTCAAGCAGATTTGGGTCGAGTCGCCCGGCGAATTCAAGGTGTCCTCGGCCGAACACGTACTGGAAAACCTGCCCAGCTGATTTTTTCTCCTTTCCCTAAAAGGCCAGCCAATGTCCAAGCCAGCCAGCAATTCCAAACCGCAGAATTCTCCGGCGTCCGTCAAGTCGCCCCTCACCGACACCGCCACGCTGCGCGCCAACGCGCGCAAGAATATCGAAGACGGCGCCATCACCAGCACCTACCACGCCGACAAGGATGTGGTGGTCAAACTGCTCAACGAAGCGCTGGCCACCGAGTGGGTCTGCGTCCTGCGCTACTACCGCCACTACTTCATGGCATCGGGCATGCTGGCCGATTCGATCAAGGCCGAGTTCCTGGAACATGCGCAGCAGGAACAGGCGCACGCCAACAAGATCGCCGAGCGCATCGTCCAGCTTGGCGGAGAACCGGATCTCAATCCGGCCACCCTGACCTCCCGCGCCCATGCCGAGTACAAGGAAGGCCAGGACCTGCGCGACATGGTCAAAGAAGACCTGATCGCCGAACGCATCGCCATCGACAGCTATCGCGAAATGATCAACTACATCGGCGACAAGGACACCACCACCAAGCGTATCCTGGAATCCATCCTGGCGCAGGAAGAAGAGCATGCCGATGAGTTTTCCGACCTGCTCGATGGCTGGATAGGCGACTAGAATTCGAGCGCGTAGGAGCGACGTGAGTTGCGATCCGGACGGGTTCGCGACTCACGTCGCTCCTACGCGCTCCTACGCGCCCCGACACGCCCCAAGACGCTCCTACATCAACACGCGGAAGCTGATGCGCGTCCAGGCGCCGCTTTCGGCCAGCGCGGTCAGGGTGTGTTCGCCGGGCTCGCCGTAGTCGCGCTGGAATGGTTGCGCGCCGTGGGTCTCGGCGATCCATTTTCCATCCAGCAGCCACTGCACTTTGCTGTCCGTGCCCAGCGCCCGAACCTGCAAACGCGCGCCGTGCGCGCTTCCCGGCGCGCGTGCGATGGTGGCGCGGTCGTTAAGTCCTTCGATGCGCAACTCGCTCGCAGCTTCCCGACCGTCGGCCACGCAGTCCGGGGACAGCGCCGGAAGCCTGGATTGCTGGCGCAATTGCGCTGGCAACCATGACGATGCCAACGCGGGCCAGCGGGCGATTTCCGCTGCTCGCGCTTCATGCGGCTTGGCGCATTCGCCCGATAGCCGCAAGCCCGTTTTCGCATCCACCTCGAAGCGTTCCCGACCCGCATTCCAAAGCCTGGCGTCGCGCTCGGCGAAAGTCGGCGGAACCGCGCCATCCAACGTCCACGCCTTCATCCGCCGCTGGCACAGTCGCGGCGCGTCGGCCTCCGGCGGCAGGCCCAGCGGCCAGCAGATTTCCACCTCGGCGACGTTGGCCGGCGGCGGCGCCGGCACGCCATCGCTGCGCGCTCGCGGCAGGCTGTCGATCACTTCGAACATCAACGGCAACGCCGTGACTGCGCCGTATTGGCCAGGCAAAGGCGTCCCGTCCGGACGCCCTACCCACACGCCGACGGTATAACGGCGCGTGCCGCCTATCGCCCAGGCGTCGCGGAAACCGTAGCTGGTGCCGGTCTTCCACGCCACCCGCGGACGCGAACCGATGTCGAAAGTTCCGAGTCCATATCCCGGCCGCGGGTTGGCCTCCAGAATCTCGCGAAGTATCCAGGCCGCGCCCGGCGACATCATGCGGCGATCAACCACAGGGTCGGCTTCGGTGTACCGCACGCGTCCGGCGAGGCCTTCGCGGTTGAAGGCGGCGAACGCGCCGACCAGATCTTCCAACCTTGCGCCGGTGCCACCGAGAATCATGGCCAGGTTCGGCTTGCCGCCGCGTGGATACTTCAGCTCGATCCCGCCGTTCGCCAGCCTTGCCGAGAAGCGAGCCGGTCCCACACGGTCCAGCAGATCCACCGCAGGCACATTCAACGAAAGCCGCAGCGCCTCGGCTGCGCCAATGGGACCGTTGAACGCCGAATCGAAGTTGCCCGGCCGATAGCCACCGAAGGTCTGCGGCGCGTCGATCAGCAGACTCTCCGAATGGATCAATCCGTCGTCCAGCGCCAGCCCGTACAGGAATGGCTTCAACGTGGAACCCGGCGAGCGCCACGCCTGCACCATGTCCACGTGGCCCAGCCGCTGCTTGTCGCCGAATGTCACCGAGCCCACGTAGGCGCGCGCTTGAAGGCTGGCGTTGTCGACCACCAGCAAGGCCGCCGACGTGCGTTCGGGCAAGTTGGAGAAATAGGCGGAAACGCGTTCTTCCAGCGTACGTTGCAGTTCCGGATCGATGCTGGAAACGATACGCGCGGCTTTAGGGTTGGCCTGGTGCAGGCGTTCGGCCAGCAATGCGGCGCTGAGCGGCGGTTTCAAGGAACGCGCCACCACCGGCTCGATACGCGCGTCGTCCACCTCCGCCTGCGGCCAGACGCCCAAGGCCACCATGCGCTTGAGCAGCTTGTCGCGCGCTGCGCGCGCGGCTTCAGGGTGGCGGTCCGGACGCAATCGGCTCGGCGATTGCGGCAACACGGCAAGCAAAGCGGCCTCGGCCTGCGACAGGCGCGCGGCAGGCTTGCCCAGATACGCCCAGCTGGCCGCTTCCACACCCTCGATGGTGCCGCCGAACGGCGCACGCTCCAAATACAGCTGCAGAATCTGCCGCTTGGATAGGTGCGCTTCCAACTGCAAGGCACGCAACAGTTGCTTGGTCTTGCCCCAGGGCGTGCGCGAATGCGGGTCGAGGATGCGAGCGACCTGCATGGTCAAGGTGGAACCACCGGAAACGATGCGCCCGCCGCGAAGCCACTGGCCACCCGCACGCAGCAGCGCCCACGGATTGACGCCGGGATGTTTCCAGAACCAGCGGTCTTCGTAGTTGAGCAGCGCCTGCAGATAGAGCGGCGAGACGGTCTCAGGTGTAGCCGGATAACGCCACACGCCTTCGCGGTCGGCGAAGGCGCGCAGCGGGGTGCCGTCTCGGGCGACTACCAGGGTGCTCGTATCGCGGGCTTTCGGCAAAGGCGGCGGGAATGCGAGGTCGAGGATGAGCAGCGTCACCAGCACGGCGACGGTTGCCCAGCGCAGCCAGGACAGCGAGCGACGACGTCCGCGCACTTCATTCCGACTCAGCTCGGAGGCGACGCTTCTTTTCAACCAACCCATCACGTGACAGCCAGGAGCAAGATCAAGATGGATCCCGGCTTGCGCCGGGATGACGTCGGCTAGTTTGCGTGACGCCGCTGGCCGATCACGGTTGCACCACCGTGATCGACGCCGGCGAGGACTTGCCCACTCCGCGGATATCCGGGCGGTACATGTCTTCCACCAATGGCGGCGGCACGCTGTAGGTGCCCGGCGTGACGGCGCGTACCAGGTAGAACACCTTTGCCGCATCGCCACGGTCCAGCTTCAGCGCTGCCACATAGCGGTCGTCGCGGTACTCCTCGTGCTTGACGTCGGCGGAGCTGGAGCGGTCGCTGATGTTGATGCCGTCCACCACCACGTCCGCCCACTGCTTGGCGTCGCCCAGGTTGAAGTTCTCGATCTCCAGGCCCGCAGGCAGCAGGTCGGTGAACAAGGCGTCGGGCATGTTGACGTTGGCGGTTATGCTGACCCGCACGATCAACGCTTCGCCTTCCTTCAAAGTGCCGCCCTTCCATTCCTTGCCGTCGGTGGTGTAGTAGCTGCGCTCCACGCCGATCTGCTTGTTGTCGAAGGCCGGCGCGGTACGCGGAATGCCGGCGATTTCCAGGCTGGCGAACAGCGGCGGCTCGCCTTCGGGCACGAACTTCACGCCCTTGGCCAGCGTGGCGTAATCGAAGCTGCGGCCGAAGATCTTGGCCGGCGCCACGGTTTGGCTTTCGCCGCCGACGCTGTAGCTGCCGGACACCAACTTCTTCTGGTCGGCCATCAACGCCTTGCCCAGACGCGCCAACGCCACTTGCTCCTGCGTGCTCAGGTACATCCAGCCACTGTTGCGGCGCGCGTCCAGTTCGCGGCCCAGGGCCACCGAGCGCGCGTCGTAAGCCGGCTTGCTGAGCTTGCGCTCATGCACCAACGCGATCATCAGCGCGTCGTCGCGTACGCGGCTGCCGTAGTCGCCCAGATAGACCGGACGGTCGCCACCCTTGGCGAAGCCATCGGCGATGGCCTTCTCGCCACGCTTCTTGTCGCCCTGCAGCGACAAGGCGATGCCCAGATGGACCAGCGGCAATCCGGTCAGGCTCTTGCCGCGTTCGTTGTCGTACAGCGCACGCAGCGTGCCCAGCGGTGCACGGTTCACCCGTGCCAGCACGTAGCCGGAATAGGCCTGGCTGGCGAACTTCAGGTGATCGCGCGAATCGTAGCCGTAGAACTGCGCGCCGCCGGCCAGCAGGTCCTCGCTCAGGCGATTCAACGCCTTCTGCAGCACCGCATCGGGCACGGCAAAACCGCCTTCCTTCGCATCCAGCAGGAACTCGACGATGTAGGGCGTCAACCCAGGATTGACGTAACCGTCGTCGCCCCACATGGAGAAGTGGCCGGTGGAAACCTGCATGGAAGCCAGCCGTCCGAACGCGCCTTCCATGCGCTCGCGCCGCTTCTTCGGATCCAGGCCTTTCACTCCCAGCATCTTGGCCGTGGCGTCGTCCAGTTCCAGCGCGGCGTAGCCCTTGCTGGTGGTCTGCTCGGCGCAGCCGTACGGATACTCAAGCGCGCCCTGCAGCGCGCTTGCGAAGGGAATGGGCTGCAATGCGCTGACCATCATGCGCACGTTCACCGAGCCGGTCATCAGGCCATCGGCAAAGCCGCTGCCCAGCTCCACCGGCGCAAGCGGATCCAGCACGCGGGTCTGCGAGCGCAGCACCGCCGGCCAGCCGGCACGCACCGGCACATCGTACTTGCGGTCCACCTTGAAGCCTCCGCCATCCACGCGCACGCGCACTTGCGCCGTCGTATAGCCCTCGCCCGCCGTGATCGGGAAACTCAGCGTGGTCTTGGCCTCCTTGCCCAACTTGGCCGTGCGTGCGGACTGGGCGATCGACAAGGGACCGATGCCGTCGACCTGCACCTTGAAATCGCCCGGCGCTCCGGTGAAGTTCTGCACATCCAGCGTGACCATGCTCTTGTCGCCCGGCGCCAGCACGCGCGGCATGCTGGCCTCGGCCACGATGGGCGCGCGCACCAGCGTCTCGCGGTCCTTGTTGCCGTAGCGGTCTTCCGAATACACCAGCACCGACACCCGCAAAGTGCCGTTGAAATCGGGCACCTTCAATTTGACCCGCGCATTGCCCTTGGCATCCAACTGCACGGGCCCAGCGAACAGGTCCACGGTCTGGACGCGCGAAGTCGGACGCTTGGCCTGCGGCAATGCCGCCAACGCCATGTCGCCGCCGAAGCGGATCTTGGCGGTGTCGCCCTCGAAGCTCTCGATCACCCGGCCATAGACGTCGTAAGCATCCACGCCCAGGCGACGCTGGGCGAAGAACTGCTTGTACGCGTCGGGCACCGGGAAACGGGTGATGTTGAGAATGCCCACATCCACGGCCGACACGGTGACGAAGGCGGTCTTGCCCGCAAGTTCCGGCACGCTGACCGTGACCGGCATGTCCTGTTCCGGCCGCATCTGCGCGGGCGCCACCAGGCCGACGGAGACGCGGCGCGCCTGGCGATCCATCGGCACGAACGCCACGCCCACCGCGCGCGCCGGGGTGATCTTGCTCGGGACCGAACCGCCGCGGAACACCAGTGCCGTCACATAGACGTCGTGGCGTTCCCAGTCCTTGGTCACCGGAATCTCGAACGTGCTGCCGGGCTTGGCGTCGATATCCTGTACGTACAGCATGCGATCGCTTTCCACCATCAACACGCCCTTGCCGGCGTGCGGCGGGGTCACCGTCACCTTCATGGTGTCGCCGGCCTTGTAGGCGGTCTTGTCCAGCGCGATCTTCACTTTGTCGGGACGCGCGTCCAGCCCGCGGTTCTCATCGTCCCAGCTCCAACCTGCATTGAAGGGATAACGCGTGGTGAGGCCCGTGGCCGGATCGAACACTTCCAACCGGTAGCCGCCCCACTCGACCGGATAGTCGACCTTGGCTGCGGTCGCGCCGACGTCGATGGTCTTCACTTCCAGGTTTTCGAAGCGCTGGGTGAAGTCGTAATCCCAGCCGTCGTCTTCGTCGTAGTTCCAGTGGTAGTCGCGGTGCTCCCGCACCAGCGTGACCTTCAAGCCTTTAGTCGGTTGCGGCTTGCCGGACGCGTCCACACGCACCACTTCGAAGCGCGCGTTGCTGTTGGCGTCGGCCCCATCCTTGTCGTCGAACAGAGGACGCACGCCGACCAGCGCGGCGGCCGGCCACAGCACGCGCTTGAGCGTACGGTTGACGGTGCGGCCGCCGGTTTCGTATACGCTGCCCGATACCACTGCCGCTATGGTGCTGGTGGGCTTGGCTTCGGTCGGCAGCGCGATATCTTCCTCGTACACGCCTTCGGCATTGAAGGTAGTGTCGATGATGTCCTTCGCTTCTTTGGGCAACTGCACCGTGGGGTCGCCGAAGAAATAGCCAGGCAACTGCTCCAACGGGTGCTGCTCCACCGCGATGGCCAGCTTGGCTGTGAAGCGGTTGCCATCGGCAGGTGCGCCATAGAGATAGGCGGCCTTGGCCTTGAGCTTGAACGGCTCACCGGGCTTGAGCACGGCCTGCGGCGTTTCCAGGTCCAACTTCATGCGCTCGGGCAGGAATTCCTCGATGCGCAGTGTCATACCCTGCACCGCTTCCTTGCTGGCCGGATCGGTGCGGAACTCCACCTGCCAACGGCCGGTAGGCGCTTCCACCGGGATGGTTTGTTCGAAGCTGAAGTAACCCAGCGCGCCCGGCTGCAAGCGAGTCTCGCGGAATGTCTTGCCGTCGGGTTGCTTGAGGCGCAGGAACACAGGCTGCGGCTTTGTCGGCCGGCCGTCGTTGTCGCGAAGCAGCGCATTGATACGCACGGTTTCGCCCGGGCGGTACAGGTCGCGCCCGGACCAGGCGAACACGTCGAACCAGGCCGATTCGCGACCGGCGACAGCGAATTCGGAAAGATCCAGGGCCGGCTGGTTGAACGGCAGCATGGACACGTCGCTACCGCGCTTGGCGATCAGCACCTGTCCGCTGTCCAGCTTGTAGTTCAACAGCACGTTGCCGTTGCTGTCGGTTTCGCCCTTCAGGAAGGTTTCGCCCTGCGGGTCCAGGATCTTGAGCTCCACCCCACCGATGGGATCGCCGTTGTTGAGCGAGGCGGTGTGCACGAACAGCTTGTCCTTGTAGGCGCGGGCGTGCAGGCCGATGTCGCTGACCGTGAAGAACGCGGTTTCGAAATCGCCCGAGAACTTGCCGGTGCGCTTCATCACCGCGAAGTACAGGCCCGGTTCCTGCAGCTCCTTGATGTCCTGGATAGGCAGGTAGGTCAACATGCGCTCGTTGGGTTTGCCGCCCAGCAGGAAGCGATTGACGTAGACCGGTTCGGCCAGGTCGCCGATCGGAGTGTTGTCGCCGTAGTCGCTGTCCAGATCCCAGCTGCCGCGACGTCCGCCCCGCTGGTACTCGGAGAAGAACTTGGGCAGGTTCTTTTCGGCTACGCGCAGGAATTCGACGTCCACTTCCTTGACGTTTATCGACACCACCGGCAGGCCGCGGCTCTCCCGCGCCGGCAGCACGCTGCCCTGCGAGGCGAAGCCCACGGCCGGGTCCAGCTCGCCGGTGTGCACTTTTTCCTTCAGTTCCTTGCCCAGGCGGCTGCCGTCGGCGGCCAGCAGGTCGGCGCGCACCAGCACCTGGTAGTCCTTGGCCGCTTCGACGTAGGGGAAGCGCAGGATCAGGCCTTTCTCATCCAGCACCCAGCTGCCCTTGACCGCGGCGCCCTTGTCGTCGGTCACCGCCAGCAAGTCGTCGAAGTTCTGCGAGCCCACCAACGGGCGGCTGAACTCGAGCGCGATGGACAGGTCGCCGTCGTGCTGGTCGGGATAGATGCTGGCCAGCGCGAAGCCCTTGATCTCCTGCTTCTGCGCCTTGATGGGCTCGCCGCTGGGCTCGGGCAGCTGCCCGGTTTCGTTGCGCTTGCAGGCGCCCAGCGCCAGCAGCAACAACACCGAAACGAAAAACGCGCGCACCCAGCGGTTACGCGCGTTCGACTTTGCCCGAGATGCCGATTCCATTTGCATTTCCCTGCCTGGATTGTATTGGCAGTATAGAACGCAAATCCGGTCGACTTGGGGTCAAGTCCACTCACATTTTGCGAGTGCGAATTCTTGAGCCCAAGTGGCTATGGTTCGACGCTGCTTTCGCTCTTTGCCCCCTTTGGCAAAGGGGGCTACGGGGGATTTGCTGTTCGCGCCAAATGCAAATTCCCCTCGATCCCCCTTTTCCAAAGGGGGAGGCCACTTCGCTCAGGCTTCCGGATTAAGGGTAGGCACTGACTCGCTGTCCGCAACCACGTCGTCGTCCTCATCCAGCGACGCATCCAGGCGTTCGACGGCTTGCAAGGTTTCTTCCTTGGCCAGCTTGATCAGGGTCACGCCCTGGGTATTGCGGCCGACCTGGGAAATCTCCGCTGCACGCGTACGCACCAGGGTGCCGCCGTCGGAAATCAGCAGCACTTCGTGATGGTCGGACAACTGCACCGCGCCGACCAGCTGGCCGTTGCGGGCGGTGGTCTGCAGGGCGATCACGCCCTGGGTGCCGCGGCCCTTGCGGGGATAGTCCTCGACGGGCGTGCGCTTGCCGTAACCGCGCTCGCTGGCGGTGAGGATGTCGCCATCGCCTTCGACCACAATCAGGCTGCGCACCTGTTCGCCCTTGGCCAGGCGGATGCCGCGCACGCCGGTGGTGTTGCGGCCGGTGCTGCGCACTTCCTTCTCGGCGAAGCGCACGGCCTTGCCGTTGGAGGCGAACAGCATCACATCGCGGCTGCCATCGGTCATGGCCACGCCGACCAGGGCGTCGCCCTCGTCCAGGTTGATGGCGATCTTGCCGCGCGACAACCGGTAGGCGAATTCTGTGAGCGGAGTCTTCTTGACCGTGCCGTCCTGGGTGGCGAACAGGACGAAGTGGCCTTCGTCGTATTCGCGCACCGGTAGCACCGCCTGCACGCGCTCACCGGCTTCCAGCGGAATCCAGTTGATGATCGGGCGGCCGCGCGCGTTGGAACCGGCCTCGGGCAACTGGTACACCGACAGCCAGAACACCCGACCACTGCTGGTGAAGGTCAGCAGGGTATCGTGGGTGTTGACCAGCCACAACTGATCGATGAAATCCTCTTCCTTGGTCGCCGCCGCGCTGCGGCCGCGGCCGCCACGGCGCTGGGCGCGGTAGGCGCTGGCCGGTTGGCGCTTGGCGTAGCCGGCATGGGACAGGGTCACCACCACGTCCTCGGGTGCGATTAGGTCCAGGATGTCCAGGTCTTCTTCGCTGTGGCGGATTTCGCTGCGGCGGGCGTCGCCGAACTCTTCCTTGATGTTCAGCAGCTCGGTGCGGATCACTTCCAGCAGCACATCCGGGTTTTCCAGGATGCGGATCAGGCCGGCGATGGTTTCCAGCAGTTCCTTGTATTCCTCGGTCAGCTTTTCCTGTTCCAGGCCGGTCAGGCGGTGCAGGCGCATTTCCAGGATCTGGGTGGCCTGGGTTTCGGTCAGCTGATAGCTACCGCCCAGGAAACCCACGCCTTCCGGCAGGTCTTCCGGACGCGAGGTGTCGGCACCGCTGGCCGCCAGCAACGCGCCCACCAGACCCGGTTCCCAGGTCTTGGCCAGCATTCGCTCGCGGGCTTCGGCCGGATTGGCCGAGGTCTTGATCAGCTCGATCATCTCGTCGATGTTGGCCAGCGCGACGGTCAGGCCTTCGAGGATGTGGGCGCGGTTGCGCGCCTTGCGCAATTCGAAAATGGTGCGGCGGGTGACCACTTCGCGGCGGTGGCGGATGAACGCCTCCAGCATCTGCTTTAGATTCAGCGTCTGCGGGCGGCCGTCGACCAGCGCCACCATGTTGATGCCGAACACCGACTCCATCTGGGTCTGCTGATACAGGTTGTTGAGCACCACGTCGGCCGAATCGCCGCGCTTGACCTCCATGTAGATGCGCATGCCGTCCTTGTCGGACTCGTCGCGCAGCTCGCTGAGGCCTTCCAGCTTCTTTTCCTTGACCAGCTCGGCGATCTTTTCGATCAGCCGCGCCTTGTTCACCTGGTACGGGATCTCGGTGACGATGATCGATTCGCGGCCGGTGTCGTCGTTGACCTCGATGGTGGCGCGCGCGCGCATCCGCACCCGACCGCGGCCGGTGCGGTAGCCGGCCACGATTCCGCTGGTGCCGTTGATGATGCCTGCGGTGGGGAAATCGGGGCCGGGGATGTACTGCATCAACCCGTCGACGTCGATTTCCGGATCGTTGATCAGCGCGATCAGGCCGTCGATGACTTCGGTCAGGTTGTGCGGCGGGATGTTGGTGGCCATGCCCACCGCGATACCGGCCGAGCCATTGACCAGCAGGTTCGGGAACCGGGTCGGCATGACCGTCGGCTCGTATTCCTTCTCGTCGTAGTTGAGCTGGAAGTCGACCGTTTCCTTGTCGATGTCGGCCATCAGCTGGTCGGTCAGGCGGGCCATGCGCGCTTCGGTGTAACGCATCGCCGCGGCGGAGTCGCCGTCGACCGAACCGAAGTTGCCCTGCCCGTCCACCAGCATGTAGCGCAGCGAGAACGGCTGGGCCATGCGCACCAGGGTGTCGTACACCGACTGGTCGCCATGCGGGTGGTACTTACCGATCACGTCGCCGACGATACGGGCGGACTTGAAGTGGGCCTTGTTGCTGTGCGCGCCGAGCTCGTTCATGGCGAACAGCACGCGGCGGTGGACGGGTTTCAGGCCATCGCGAACATCGGGAAGCGCGCGTCCCACGATCACGCTCATGGCGTAATCCAGATAGCTGCGGCGCATCTCGTCTTCGAGGTTGACCGGGATGATTTCCTTGGCGAGTTCTGCCATTCGGGTTCCGTCTTGAGGTTCTCTTCGGCCAATATCCGGGCTGCCGAAGCGGGTTCGGCGGGGCTGGAATCGGTGGGATTTTCAACTGCGGAATTGTATCACGGATGAGGGGTTGGGAGCACCCTGGGAAGGCCGGAAAAACAAGCACTTAGGGTGCCTTGTTGGGGCTCTGAAGAAGCGCAAAGCTGAAGCCCGTAACTCCAGGGTCGTGATCCCGGCGAATGCCGGGACCCAAGCCGGCATTGACGGATGAATGGGTCCCGGCATCCGCCGGGATGACGACCTGATTTTTTGCCTGAAGGCGCTAGGTCTATGAACTTTGTTCGCAACCCTTGTAGGGCGGGCATTGCCCGCCGAATGGTTCGCGCGCAAGGCGGCGGGCAATGCCCGCCCTACGCGAAGGCCGCCTGCATCTTTTCAGTGGTCGGATGTTCGATCACGCCCTTCTCGGTCACGATCGCATCGATCAACTCACCCGGGGTCACGTCGAAGACCGGGTTCCAGGCGTGGATGCCCTCGGCGACGATGCGGGTGCCGCCGATGCCCAGCATTTCGGCCGGGTCGCGTTCCTCGATTTCGATCAGGTCGCCGCTGGCGGTGTCCATGTCCACGGTGGACGACGGCGCCACCACCATGAACTTGATCCCATGATGGCGCGCGGCGATGGCCAGCTGGTAGGTGCCGATCTTGTTGGCAGTGTCGCCGTTGGCGCAGATGCGGTCGGCGCCCACCACCACCCATTGCACGGCGCCGGTTTTCATCAGGTGGGAAGCGGCGGAATCGGCGATCAAGGTGGCGTCGATGCCGTCCTGTTGCAGTTCCCAGACGGTCAGGCGCGCGCCCTGTTGCCACGGCCGGGTTTCTCCGGCAAAGACCTTGGCGATGCGCTGTTGCGCCACACCCGCGCGTATCACGCCCAACGCGGTGCCGAAGCCGGCAGTGGCCAGCGAGCCGGTGTTGCAGTGGGTCAGCACGCCGCTGCCTGGTTCAATCAGCGCGGCACCCAATGCTCCCATGCGACGGTTGGCGGCCAGGTCCTCTTCGGCGATGGCCTGTGCTTCGCGCTCCAGCAGCTGACGCCAGTCGGCGCCTGCTGCCTGCAAGCTGCGGCGCATGCGAGCCAGCGCCCAGGCAAGGTTGACTGCCGTGGGCCGTGCCGCATTGAGCCGCTGCATCGCCGGTTCGAGCTTGAGCGCAGCTTCAGCGCCGTCGGCCGCTTCCACCTGGCGGGCAGCCAATACCACGCCCCACGCTGCGGCGATGCCGATTGCCGGCGCGCCGCGTACCGCCAGCGAATGGATCGCGGCAGCCACTTCATCGCTGTCGTGCGAGCTCAGGTGTTCGACCTGGAACGGCAACTTGCGCTGGTCCAGCAAGTCCAGGCTTTCGCCGGTCCACAGGATCGGGCGGATTCGGTCGTAACGGGCGTAGTCGATGTCGTTTTCCATGACGCCGAGTCTAGAGCATCGGCCGTGCATGCAATGTTGCGTTCAGTGCACGCCGAACTCCGCCCTGCAGCCTTGGTCCACCCAGATTCCGGCCGCGTTCCAACCCCAGTTGACCCCCTTCACGCAACTTGTGCGCGACAGCTGGCGCAGCAGGTCCACGCCGTTCGGCACCAGTACCTCGCAAAGCTGGCGCCGCCTGTCGTCGGAGGCGCATTGGATCTTGGTCGAGTGGGTTTGCGCAGGGACCGGTCCGGGCGAATCGGCAAAGCCCACCCTGAATTCAGCCCGGCAACCGTTGGCGACCCATATGCCGGCTTCGTCGGAACCCCAATCGAGGTCTTCCACGCAATCGGAAGTGGACAAAAGTTTGGTCAGGCGCACGCCGTGACCGGTATCGGCCGGACAATGTTCAACCCGATTGGCTTGCGACTCGCAACGCACCCGCGTGCCCGGGGCCGGGCCCGGCTCTGGAATCTTCTTGCCGACAACGAATTCGGCACGGCAACGATGCGAGACCCAGACGCCGTGGCGGTCGTAGTCCCAGTTGCGGCCTTGCATGCATGGCGTTTTCGACAGTTGCTTGACCAGGGTGATGCCTTCGCCGGTGTCGACTTCGCAGTAGTGCTGTTGGGTGCGTTCGGCCTCGCAACGAAAACGCAGGCCGCTGGCGCCCGTCGCCGCGGATTGCGCATAGGCGGGAATTTGACCCAGCAGCAACGCCAACAAGCAACCTTTCTCGAGTATGTTCATGCCCGCCCCCGTAGCCACGGCCACAGGGTCGCATCAATGTTGTTAACGGATATGAAAAACCGGCACACGGAGGCTGCGGGCACGCGCACTCTGTTCAGGCTTCGCTGAAGGGATAGGCCAGCACGTCGGCGATGCTGTCGGTGCCGAACATGGCCATGAGCAGCCTGTCCACGCCCAGCGCCACGCCCGCGCACGCGGGCAGCCCGTGGGCCATCGCCTCAAGGAGTCGTTGGTCCAGCGGCGGCAGCGAAGCGATCCTGGCCTGGCGCACGGACAGGTCGCGCATGAAGCGCTCGCGCTGTTCGGCCGCATCGGTCAGCTCGTGATAGCCATTGGCCAGTTCGTGATGACCCAGATACAACTCGAAGCGCTCGGCCAGCGGCGGGTCGCCGGGTCGAACCCTGGCGAGCGCGCATTGCGAGGCAGGCCAGTCGCGGACCACGGTGATGCGGTCCGGCGGAAAGCCTGGTTGCAACAGGTGGGTGATCAGCAAATCGAGCCAGTCGTCGCGGGTCAGGCCTTGCGCATCGATCGTGCGGTCGGACAACAGCGCTTGCAGTTCTCCGTCGCTTGCGGCGAACGGGTCCAGCCCGAGCGATTGCTGGAACAGGTCGCGATAAGTGCAGGAGAAAACCTCGGCCTGGCGTCCGACCAGCGCCAATGCGCGCTGGACCAGGTCGACGGTTTCATCGATCAGGCGCAAGTGGTCCCAGCCCACGCGGTACCACTCCAGCATGGTGAATTCGGGATTGTGGCGTCCGCCTGCCTCGCCGTTGCGGAAAACGCGACCCAGCTCGTAGCAATCGCCCACCCCGGCGGCGAGCAGGCGCTTGAGCGGGTACTCGGGCGAAGTGCGCATCCAGCGCGTGCGTGCGCCGGCTTGGGAATGCCCGGTGAAATGGGTGGTGAAGCTTTCGATGTTGGGTTCGGTATTGCCGGCTTCGGACAGGATGGGCGTTTCCACTTCCAGCACGTCGCGTTCGGCGAAATACAGACGAAACAGCGCATTCACAGCCGCCCGCAGCCGCAGCGCTTCAATTCTCATGGGTAGGAACGACGCAAGTCGCGAACCGGTTTCATCGCGGACACTTCATAGCGACTTACGTCGCTCCTACGAAGACCACGGATGCTCGTCATTCGTTTTTTTCCAGGAACTCGATCAGTTTGGCTTCGTCCCAGATCTCGATGCCGAGTTCTTCGGCCTTGGCGAGCTTGGAACCGGCCGCTTCGCCCGCCACCACCAGGCTGGTCTTCTTCGACACGCTGCCGGCGATCTTCGCACCCAGCGCTTCCAGCTTGGCTCCAGCTTCGTCACGGCTCATGGAGCTGAGGCCGCCCGTCAGCACGACGGTCTTGCCGTCCAGCGGTCCGGTAGCGACGCTTTCGGTTTCCGGCGCCAGCTTGTGCAGTTGCGCGATGGCTTCGGCACCGCGGGTCAGCAACGCGGCGTTGTCGTCCTGCTCCAGCCACTCGGCGAACGCGTTGGCCGACTCCGACGGCAGGCCGGCGCTGACGAATTGATGCGTCGGAGCGTCTATCAAGGCCTGTGCCGTGGCGAAGGCGCTACCCAGCTGCTCTGCGCGTATGCGCGTGACCTTGGGAATTTCCAGATCGACCAGCAAAGTCGCCAGGTCCAGTCCTTCGCGCAGCTTGGCGCTGGGCGGGTGGGTGTCGGAAATCTTCACGCCTCGCGCAAGCAGATCGTCGATCACCTGCTGGTTGCCCGGTTGGTCCAGGAAGTGGCCGATGGAACGCGCGACTTCGCCACCGACGTCCGGCACGTGCTTGAACAAGGGCCAAGGCAGATGGCGGATCAGCTCAAGGTCGCCGAACCATGCCGCCAGCGCCTTGGCAGTGCTTTCGCCCACGTGCTGGATACCCAAGGCGAACAGGAAGCGCTCCAAAGTGGTGTTGCGGCTGCGATCGATCGCCTCGATCAGGTTCTCCGCCCACTTGGTGGCGACCTTGCCGGCCTTGACCGTCTCTGGCGTCGTGCCGTCGCGCTCGTCCGCACGGCGTTTCATTTCCAGCAGATCCTCCAGGCTCAACTTGTACAAGTCGGCAACCGACTGCAGGTAGCCCAGGTCCGAGAGGTCTTCGATGAATCGGTCGCCCAGTCCTTCCACGTCCATCGCCCGGCGCGAGGAGAAATGGCGGATGGCTTCCTTGCGTTGCGCAGGGCAACTCAGCTCGCCCGAGCAACGCCACGCGGCCTCGCCCTCCTCGCGCACGATTTCCGAGCCGCAGATCGGGCAGACCAAAGGCATCGCCCAGGGCTTGGCGCCTTTGGGGCGCTGCTCCAGCATCACGCTGACCACTTCCGGAATCACATCGCCCGCGCGGCGCACGATCACCGTGTCGCCGACGCGGACGTCCAGGCGCGCGATCTGGTCGGCGTTGTGCAAGGTCGCATTGGTGACCACGACGCCCGCCACCTGCACAGGCTTCAGACGCGCCACCGGCGTGGCCGCGCCGGTGCGGCCGATCTGGATTTCGATCGCTTCGACCGTGGTGGATTGCTCCTGGGCCGGGAATTTGTGCGCGATGGCCCAGCGCGGCGCGCGTGAGACGAATCCCATTTCGCGCTGGCCGGCGTTGTCGTCCAGCTTGTAGACCACGCCGTCGATATCGAACGCCAGCGCATCGCGCTTGCCACCGATGCGCTGGTAATAGCCCAGCAGGCCATCTGCGCCCTTCACGACCTTCGATTCGGCGCTGACGGGGAAACCCCATTCGCGCAACTGCTTGAGCGTGGCCGAATGGGATTCCGGCAGCTTGCCGCCTTCGACCAGGCCGATGCCGTAAGCGAAGAACGCCAAAGGACGCTGTGCGGTCAGGCGCGGATCGAGCTGGCGCAACGAACCGGCGGCCCCGTTGCGCGGGTTGGCCAACACCTTGCCGCCGTGCAGGCGCGCCTGCTCGTTGTACTTCTCGAACTCCGCCCGCGGCATGTAGACCTCGCCGCGCACTTCAAGCACCGAAGGCCAACCCTTGCCGCGCAGGCGCAGCGGAATGGCCTTGACCGTGCGCAGGTTGGCGGTGACATCTTCGCCGCTGGCGCCGTCGCCGCGGGTGGCGCCCTGCACGAACCGGCCGTTTTCGTAGCGAAGGCTGATCGCCAGGCCGTCCAGTTTGGGCTCGGCGGAGAACTCGAGCACCGGTCGTTCCAGCTTCTCTTCGATGCGGCGCACGAAGTCGCGTACTTCCTGCTCGCTGAAGGCGTTGCCCAACGAAAGCATGGGAATGGCATGGCGCACTTCGGCGAATCGGGAGGACGGCGCACTGCCGACGCGCTGGGTCGGCGAATCGGGCGTGGCCAGCTCGGGGTGGGCGGCTTCCAGTTCGTCCAGTTCGCGCAGCAGCCGGTCGTACTCGGCGTCCGGGATGTTGGGCTCGTCGAGGACGTGGTAGCGGTAGCTGGCGTCGTCGAGTTGCTGGCGGAGCTTGTTGGCGCGGGTGGCGGCAGTAGTCATGAAGTGGCGGCTTTCAATCCCTTCTCCCCCCGGGAGAAGGTGGCGCAACGCGCCGGATGAGGGTACGGCGGAGTCAGCTTCGTCGGAACCATCATGACTACGCCGTACCCTCACCCCAACCCCTCTCCCGATGGGAGAGGGGCTTTGTGTCGTGTTGTTGGCGGAATTTGACGGCGCGGGCGGCGGCAGTAGTCATAAGGTGGCGGGGCTTTGAATCCCTTCTCCCACCGGGAGAAGCTGGCGCGTAGCGCCGGATGAGGGTACGGCGGAGTCGGCATCGTCGGAACCATCATGACTTCGCCGTACCCTCACCCCAACCCCTCTCCCGGTGGGAGAGGGGCTCTAATCACCAGCGTGGCGACTTGGTCAGCGGCGGCGCCTCGTGCTGGCGGTCGTAGGCGCGCAGTTCTTCGCGGATGTGCATGATGCGCTGGCGGCCCAGGGCGTTGCGGCTGTCGTCCAGGACCACGCCGTCCAGCAGTTCGGCCATGCGTTGCACGTTGGGCAGCAGTTTCTCCCATGCGTCCAGTGCGGTCAGCGGCGCCGGCAGGGTGAGGAAGAAAGCGATGGCTGGAGTTTCCAGTTCGCGGATATTGGCCATGTCGAAGCTGCCCGGCTGCAGGATGTTGGCCATGCTGAAGATCGGGCCGCGCTCGGGATGGTTCTCCACCAGACGGTGGAACACGTTCATGTGGCCGAAGGTCAGGCCGGTCTTTTCGGCGGCGACCACGATGTCCTCGCCGCGCAGGGTGTGGCCGGCGCGTGCGGCGACGTAGAGCGAGACGATCTTGTCGAAATCCTGGTTGGGGCGCTTGCCCAGGTCGCTTTCCACGGCGCCCCCGGGCAGGCCAAGCTCAGGCTGGGAAACGGCGTCGCTGCTGTAATCAAGGCCCGAACCGTCAGCGGAAAGGTCGCCGGCCAGGCTGGGCTCGGTGCGCGTGGCGTCGCGCTCGGCCGGTTCGATGCGCTTGCCCTGCCTGGATTTCTTGGGCCGGCCGAAGAACACGATGGCGGCGATCAACAGCACGCCAGCGATGAGGATGCCGATTCTGAGCAGGGCCATGTCGGACATTTAGCTGTTACTCCGCGTGGGGGTCGCTGAGGGAATCATGCATTTCAAGGCCGCGCTTGCAAAGCCCGCAGCGGCCAAGGCCATGTGGCCCAAGATCAGGCGGCTCCTGCCAAACGCGCGGCTTCTTCCAGGTCCACCGAGACCAGACGGCTCACGCCCGGCTCACGCATGGTAACGCCACTGAGCTGGTGCGCGGCTTCCATGGTCGACTTGTTGTGGCTGACGAACAGGAACTGCACCTTCTCGCTCATCTCCTTGACCATGGCGGTGAAGCGGCCGACGTTGGCTTCGTCCAGCGGCGCGTCAACCTCGTCCAGCAGGCAGAACGGCGCGGGATTGAGCTGGAAGATGGCGAACACCAGCGCCACCGCGGTCATCGCCTTCTCGCCGCCGGACAGCAGCGAGATGTTGGAAACGCGCTTGCCCGGCGGGCGCGCCATGATCGCCACGCCGGTGTCGAGCAAATCCTCGCCCGTCAGTTCCAGATAGGCGTGGCCGCCGCCGAACAGACGCGGATACAGCTCCTGCACGCCGGAGTTCACGCGGTCGAAGGTGTCCTTGAAGCGGCCGCGGGTCTCGCGGTCGATCTTGCGGATGGCCTCTTCCAGAGTCTCCAGGGCCGAGGTCAGGTCGGCGTTCTGCGCTTCCAGGTATTCGGAGCGCTGCGAGGCTTCGCCGTATTCGTGGATGGCCGCAAGGTTGACCGGCTCCAGCCGGCGCATCTTGCCGTCGATGCTGTTGACCGCTTGTTCCCAGTCGGCCACGGCAGCGACTTCAGGCAAAGTATTGATGACCTCTTCGAGCACGAAACCGGCGTTGACCACGGCCGACGACAGCTGTTCGGCCTTCAGGCTCAAGGCCTGCTGGTCCAGCTTGCGCTGCGAGATCACTTCGCGCTGGGTCAGCGACTGTTCGTCGCGCTGGTGGCGCACCTGCTCGAAGTTGCGCAGGTCGTTGTCGATGCCTTCCAGCGCCGCGCGCGCTTCGCCCAGGCGGCGGTCTGCCAGAACGCGCTGCTCCAGCGCCGCCTGGCGCTCGTTCTCCAGCGATTCCACCGGAGAGTCGCCGGCGCTCAGCTGCGAGGACAGTTCGCCCAGGCGCGAATCGAGCTGGCCGCGCTGGCCGCTCATGCGCTCCAGCGCCTGGCTCAGGGCCACGATCTGGGTGCGCTGCGATTCCAGGGTCAACGCCAACGCATGGGCGGTATCGCGGGAATTGCGGGCCGCATCGCGCGCGGCGTCGCGCGCTTCGGCCAACTGGCGGCGCTCGGCATCCAACGCCTGGCGCGTGGTTTCCAGCTCGCCCATGCGACTGATGGCGTCTTCCAGCTTCGAGCGCGCCTCGCGGGCCTGCTCGCGACTGTTGTCCAGCGTTTCGTGCAGCTGCAGCAGCTCGGCGTCGATGCGGTCGATACGGTTGCGCGCCGATTCCACCTTGCCTTGCTGGCTCTGCAACTGGCCCGCCAGTTCGGAGACGCCGCGATGGGCCATGTACAAAGCACGCTGCGCGTCTTCGCGCTGCTGTTCGGCGGCCAGCAACTGATCGCGGAAACTGGTCAGCAGCTGGTCGAGTTCGGCTTCGCGCTTCTGCAGCGCTTCGATGTCCAGGCGCAACGTCTGGATCTCGCGCTCGCGCAGCAGAGCGCCCTGCTTGGCCGCGCCCGAACGCAGCACGCGCACCCAACCGGCGCCCATGCGTTCGCCGCCGCGGGTGATGACCGAATCGCCCTCGCCCAGCTGCGGCAGCAGGCGGCGCGCTTCGGCCAGGTCCTCGGCCACGTGCAGGCGCGCCAGCAGGCGACGGATCGCCAGCGGGCCCTGCACTTTGGCCGCAAGCGAAGTGGAAGCGAAGGAAGAACCGTCGTCGTCGGAAGAAACCAGCGCGATGCGGCCTTCGCCGAGCTCGCCCAGCGCATCGACCAGCGTTTCGGGGGCATCGACGAGAACGCCCTCGATCAGCTGGCCGAGCGCGCCTTCGACAGCGTTTTCCCAGCCCGATTCGACGGTCAGCTTTTCGCCGACCCGGCTGGCCGAATCCAGGCCCCGTGATTTCAGCCAGGCCACAGCCGCGCCCTGCTCCTGGCCCAGCGCGGCATGCTGCAGGGTTTCCAGCGAGGACAGGCGGCCGCGCGCGGCCTGGGTGCTCTTGCGGACTTCCGCCAGCTCCGATTGCGCGCCGCGTTGTTGTTCCTGCAGGGCGCCGACCGATTGCTTGCGGGTTTCCAGATCGGTATTGAGCCCGTCCAGCGAAGCCTTCTGGGTTTCGTGCTGCTGCTGGGCCTGCTCGAACAGCGCGGCCAGCGCGTCCAGGTCCAGGCCGCTGCGTTCGCTGGTCAGTATTTCGCGGCGACGGTCGGCTTCCAGCGATTGCTTGTCCAGGTAATCGACACGGGTGCGTTCGACTTCTCCCGCACGCGCCGCTTCGGACGAATCGCGGCTGTGGGTTTCCCAGCGCGCTTGCCAATCCTGCAGCCTGGCCTCGGCTTCGCGCAGGGCTTCCTGCTTGTACTGGTCGTCTTCCTGCAGCTGGGCCAGTTGCGGTTCGGCTTCGTCTACCGAAGCGCGCAGCACGGTCAGCTTGGTCTCGTCGCCGCTGATGTGCTGGCCCAGCTCGGACAGCGCGTTCTGCGCTTCGTCGCGGGCTTTCTGCAGGCGCTCGGCCAATTCGCGCTGGTGCTGGATCTGCTGCTCGATGCGGGCCAGCGCGCTGCCGACCTGGTAGACCTCGCCCTGGGCCTTGTTCAAGGCGTCGCTGGCCGATTCGCGGCCGGCGCGCCCGGTTTCCAGCTGGCGTTCGGCTTCGCGCTGCTCGGCGATCAGCTGCTGCAGCCTGGTCTCTTCCTGCGACAAACCTTCGCGCAGTTTCTGCAGTTCACCGTCCAGGCCGCGGTATTCCAGCGCCTTCCACTCGGCGTCCTTGATCTTCCGTTCTTCCTGCAAGGCCTGGTACTGCTCGGCCTGCCTGGCCTGGCGCTTCAGGTGTTCCAGCTGCTTGGTGATCTCTTCGCGCAGGTCGCCCAGACGGTCGAGATTCTCGCGGGTGTGGCGGATGCGGGTTTCGGTTTCCTTGCGGCGCTCTTTGTACTTGGAGATGCCGGCGGCTTCTTCCAGATAGATGCGCAGGTCTTCCGGGCGCGCCTCGATGATCTGGCTGATCATGCCCTGCTCGATGATCGAGTAGCTGCGCGGGCCCAGGCCGGTGCCCAGGAACAGATCGGTGATGTCGCGGCGGCGGCACTTGGTGCCGTTCAAGTAATAGTTGCTGGTGCCGTCGCGGCTGACCAGGCGCTTGACCGAGATTTCGTTGAACGCGGCGAACTCGCCGGCAATGGTGTGGTCGCTGTTGTCGAAGATCAGTTCGACCGTGGCCTGCGACACCGGCTTGCGCGCGGCCGAACCGGAGAAGATCACGTCGGTCAGCGAATCGCCGCGCAGGCGGCTGGCCGAGCTTTCGCCCATCACCCAGCGCACCGCATCGATGATGTTGGATTTGCCGCAACCGTTCGGGCCGACCACACCGGTCATGTTGGTGGGCAGATGCAGGGTGGTCGGGTCGACGAAGGATTTGAAACCGGACAGCTTGATGGTGGAAAGGCGCATGCGGCGGTTGCTTCCGGGCATCGCGGCCGGATTGGCCGGCGCGCTGCCATATTTGTTAATCGGGATTATGTTTCAACGCCAAGTTATTGATTCAGATGGCGAAGACACTCCGCAAACGGAGTATCAACCAAGGAGTATAGCGGGCGGCAGGGGTGGAACGACCGACCGTTGCGGCATGGCACTGAAGTGCAGGCCTGCCCGCCTGTTACTCAGACCCCAGTTCCAACTGGACCTGACCCTCGCGCGCTGCCGGCGCCTTGTTGGCCGTGATGAAGACACGGACCGGATCAAGTTCGCCGCCGGCCAGCAGGGCTGTCCTGGAAGGTGCTGGAGCGGGTGCGGCCAGCTCCTGCAATTCGGCAGGCTTGCCTGGTGGTGGTCAGCACTTCGTAAGGCAGGCGACCTGTGCCTTCGTGAATCACTCTCAGGGGGTTGACAGCACACAATGTTCGTACTGTACTAGTAACCATAGTACAGAAGGCACAGTAGAGGCGAACGATGGCGCGCACCCAGGCATTGATGATCCAGATCGCCACCGGCGATCCCCGCCCCATCAGCAAACAGATCGTGGACGCGATCCGCATGAAGATCGCCACGGCCGAACTGGCCACCGGCGACCAGTTGCCCAGCGTGCGCGGTTTGGCGCAGCAACTGACCGTCAATCCCAACACCGTGGCCAAGGCCTATGCCGAGCTCACCACCGAAGGCTGGCTGGAATCGCGGCAGGGTCTGGGCCTGTACGTGGCTACGCCGCGCCAGCGCTTGAGCGACGCCGAGCGCGAACGTCGGCTGGACGATGCGATCGGCCGCTTTCTCAACGATGTGATTGCGCTCGACTACCCGCCTGGCGAGGTGCAGGCCCGCTTGCAAGCCGAGTTTCGTGCGCTGGCGCCCCGCAAGACCGCCTGATTCCACCCACTGATTTCCTATCGCGAATTCCGCCACGCACGAGACCGCCATGTCTGTTCCGCAAAACGATTACGTGATCGAAACCGAGATGCTTAGCAAGCGTTATGGGCGCAAGCTGGCGCTCGACCGCCTGGACCTGCGTATTCCGCGCGGACGCATCCATGCCATTGTCGGCGCCAACGGCGCCGGCAAATCCACCTTGTTCCGCGTACTGCTCGGCTTTCTTCCGCAAACGGCTGGCCAGGCGCGCATCCTGGGCCGCGACAGCCGCAAATTGACGCCCGGCGACCGCGAACGCATCGGCTTCGTCAACGAGGAGCACACCCTCCCCGGCTGGATGAAGGTGTCGGCGGTCACCGCCATGCACCGTCGCCTGTATTCGCGCTGGAACGAGGCCGCCTTCCGCGGCGTGCTGGATCATTACCACGTGCTGCCGGAACAGAAAGTCGGACAGCTCTCGCGCGGCGAACGCGCCGGCTTCAACCTGGCCCTGGCGCTGGCGCAACGCCCCGAGCTGCTGGTGCTGGACGAACCGACCCTGGGCCTGGACGTGGTGGCCAAGCGCGCGTTCCTGGAGTCGCTGATGTACAGCAACGCCGCCGACGAATGCACGGTGATCTATTGCTCGCACCAGATGGAAGAGATCGAGCGCGTCGCCGACAACCTGATCATCCTCGAGCGCGGGCAGCTGAAGAACATGTCCGCACCCGACGATTTCTGCGCCCGGGTGACGCACTGGGTCGCCGATATTCCGTTCAAGGGCCCGGAGCCTTCCTCGGTGCCCGGCCTGCTGGAGGTGCAACGCCTGGATGGCCTGCATCACTACCTCGTGCTGGACCAGGACGAGCATTTCGGCGATTTCCTGCGCACCCACGGCGCACGCTCGGTGCAGAGCATGCAGGTGAGCCTGGACCGCGCGGTCAACAGCTTCCTGGCCAAGAACCACGCCGCGCCACAAGCGCTGGCAAGTGCGACCGCCTGACGCGGCGCCAACCTCGGAGAATCGAAACATGCGGGATTTGTTCAAGGCCGAAATGCTGCGCTTCCGCAGCTGGGCCATCGCCTACGCCGCGCTGCAGCTGGTGCTGCTGGGTTTCATGAGCCGTGTCGTGGACATGGCGCAACAGCCGTTGCTGGTCTATGAGGTCATCGGCGGGCTGTACGGATTGAGCGGCCTGTTGTTGGGGCTGTACCAGATGGGCGGATACCGGCGCCCCAACACCTGGTTGAACCTGCTGCATAGGCCGATGCCGCACTGGCAGGTCGCCGCAGCGTTGTTCGGCGCCGGCGCAGTGTTGCTTGCGATCGCCGTGCTGCTGCCTTTGCTGGTGCTAGCCGGCTGGCAGGAATCGATGACCGCGCGCGTGGTCGACTCGCGCCACTTGCTGTTGGCGCTGTCGGCATGGCTGGTGTCGCTCTGCGCCTACCTGGCCGGCAGTTACGCCATGCTGGCCAACAGGCGCTACAGTTTTTGCGCGCTGGTGTTCGTGCTGTTGCTGGTGTTCGGCAAGGCGACGGGCATGGGCGCCATTGCGGTGCAATGCATGGCGCTGGTCTTCCTGGCGGCCATGAACCTGACGGCGTTCAAACCGGATCTGGACGCGGCGCCCGGAAGTCCGGCAGGCATCGTGATCACCGCGCTGCCGCTGCAGATGGCGATGTGGTTCGCGCTGGTGCTGGTGGGTTTTGGTGCGGAATTCGTCTGGATAGCGCAGGGTTCGCATCCCAACAACATGGCGGTGCCGCTGCCGGGCGGCGAGAAAGAAGCGGAGAACGCCGAATCCAAGGATCTGATGATCGCCGGACTCAAGAACAGCGCCGATCCGCAGGCGCCGCTATGGCGCGAACAAGCCGGCATCTCCGAGATGTTCGGAATGCAGTCCTATCTCCGTGCGGTGCCGGTGCGCAACGAACTCACCAACCTGGCGCCAATGGAATTCGATGACACCACTCGCCGTGTGCGCTGGGTGTTCAGCCACGACGACATGCGTTTCCACGGCTACAGCCTGGTGGACAAGCGCGAGGTGGGCACGCTGGGCGTCGCCGGAAAGCAGCCGTTCACAGCGCCTCCCCTGCCCGGCCCCGACAACGTCTTTTTCACCGGAGATACCGTGTACCAGTACTACCCGGACGACCAGCTGATGCTGCCGCGCGCGCATCTGCCCGCGGGCGAGGTGATGACCGGCTATGGAAAAGTCGGCGACGACCTTGCGCTGCTGAGCAACCGCGGCTTGTATTTCTACGATCTGGAAGAGTTCGAGAACAGCGACGGCATCTTGACGCCGCGCCAGCGCGTGCCGCTGCCGGGCATGCCGGGAGACTTGATCCGCATCGAACTGATGGAGCTGCTGGATGGCTGGCTGGGTTCCTTCACTTACACCCGCCGCTCCTACAACGCCGAGGGCGCGCTGCCTTTCCAGCAACTGACAAGGGTGGACACGCAAGGCCACGTCACCCAGGTCGCGCGCCGCGATGTGGTCCTGGATTATCCGGTCGCCTGGCGTTACCAGAACTGGTACACCTCGCCCGCGTTGTATTGGGCGCAAAGGACCATCGCCCGTCTGTTCTCCGGTTACCTGCCGGACGAGGAAACCGACCGCCCCGCCGTGCCGCGCAGCGCACAGACGATCGCCGCCGTGCTGATGCTGCTTTCCTTGCTGGGCGCGGTCTGGCGAACGCGGCAGACCGCGCTTGCGATGCCGGCGCGCATCGCGTGGATTGCGGTTTGCGGAGCGATCGGCCTGCCTGCCTTGATGAGCCTGTGGTTGATCCATCCCAAACGCGAAGTATTGGAGGACCTGCCGCTGGCGCAGGCCGCTGCCGCGTGACCCACCGCTGACCCCATTTCGGCCCGCCCTTGCGCGGGCCCGCAGGAGAAGAACATGTTGGAGTTCCCGAAGCGTTTCGGGGCGCGGGCAGTCGTTGCCTCGACGCTGGGTATCCGGTGCACCGTTGTGGTCGCGTTTCTCGCGTTGTCGCCCTCGTGGTACGCGCGCGCGGATGAAACGACCGCTCTGCGCGCCGCCCTTTCCGTCGAACGCGCACGGCCGCGCGCGCCGCAGCTGGACCGTGCCCAGTTCCTGGCCAAAGCGAGCGTTCCCGACGCATGGCTTTCGCCCGATGGTCGTCACGTCGCCTTCCTGCGGGAAGAAGGCAGCAATCGCGGAGTGTGGCTGCTGCCGACCGCGGGCGGTGTGGCCAAGCGACTGTTGCCGGACACCGAAACGATGCAACTGAGCTGGTCGAGCGATAGCCGTTGGTTGTTCCTGTCCTCGCCACGGCAATTGTCCATGCTTGCGATGGCCGGGCAGCCGGGTTCCGGCGTCGTAGCCAAACTGGATGGAAGCTGGCAGCGCGCGTTCAAGGGCGCCGACCCGGTGGTTCCTGCGGCGGCGCTGCTGGTGGAGATTCCGCCGAAGGTGTCGCGCCTGCCTCGCAAGTGGCGATTGCTGCGTGTCGGTCGGAACGGCAAGCCGGTCGTGCTGCACGAAGACACCAAGCCCATCGTCGATTTCGCATTCGGTCCGGATGGCCGTCTGGCGTTCGTGACCCTGGCCGAGAAAGACAAGTACATCATCTACCGCAAGCAGGGCGGCAAGTTGCGGCAGGCGATGCGTTGCGAGGGTTTGGACCGCTGCCGCATCGTCTCCACTCTCGCTGCCGGCCAAGAGCTTTTGTTGTCCTCCGATACTGGCAGTGGCTTCCGGCGCCTGGCGTTGCTGGACTATCAAGGGAAGCTGACGACCCTGCATGCCGATCCGCGCGGTGAAGCCGATCTGGACGAAGTGGTGTCGGACCCGCGCACGGGACAGCCTCTCATCGCCAGCTATCGCAGCACCGTGGCTGCGAACTACGGACTGACCCCGCTCGTCCGTCGCCACGTCGAAGCGATAGAGCGGCGATATCCGGGGCGCAACCTGAGCATCGAAGTTGGCCATGGCGCGAACGCGCGGTGGCTGGTGCGGGACCGCGCCGGCTCATTGAAGGGCGCGCTTTACCACCTGTACGACCCGGCTACCGGCGAGTTCCGCGACATCCTGGACGACATCGCTTTTCGGCACGCAGGAAAGACCGTCGCGCGCCTTCCGGAATCGGCGATGGCGCGCCGGATCGCTTTCACCTACCGCGCCTCCGACGGCATGCGCCTGCACGGCTTCCTGATGGTGCCGCCGGGGATCGATCCCGCGCGCGCGCCGCTGATGGCGCACGTGCATGGCGGACCGTTCAACCTGGCGCGTCCGGAGTTCAGTTCCACCGGCCAGTTGCTGGCCAACCGCGGTTACATCGTCTTCGAACCCAATTTTCGCGGCTCCACCGGCCTTGGCCGCGACTATCTTTTCTCGGCGCACGGGGATTTCGGCAATGGCCGCGTGCAGCGGGACATCGTCGACGGCGTGCGCTTCCTGCTGGCCCAGGGCATAGGCGATCCTTCGCGGGTGGGTATCGACGGCGCTTCGTTCGGCGGTTATTCCGCGCTGCAGGGCGTCACCTTCCAGCCGGAACTGTTCAAGGCAGCCGTCGCCGCAGTGCCGCCCGCCGATTTCGGCTGGGTGCTGCGCTGGTATTCGCATTCGGCCGATCAGTTCACCGATGGCATTCCCATGTCCACCACCATGCGGCTGCTGTCGCTTGACCCCGCCGATCCCGGCATAGCCGAGCGCTTAAGGGCCCAGTCGCCTATCGCCAACGCGGGCAAGTTGTCGCGTCCGTTGCTGTTGCTGGCCGGCGGCGACGACGAGCGCGTACCGATCCGCAGCGTGACCCATTACGCGGCGCAACTGAAATCGCTGGGAAAGGACTTCAGTCTTTTCATCGATGCCGAAGGCCGCCACAAGTTGGAGGATCCGCGCACGCGCGAGGTCTACTTCTATCTGATGGAGGAGTTCCTGCACCGTCGCCTGGGCGGCGTGGCGCCGAAACCGCTCAGCAAGCCGTTGCGCGAACATCTGCGGCGCAACCTGCAGGTGGAAGGGAGCGATCTGTCGGGCCTTGAGAGATAGCCTGAACAACCCCTACCCTGTCATTCCGAGCGCAGCGAGGAATCTGCTTCACGGCTGTCACGCCATGCAAAGCAGATCCCTCGCTACGCTCGGGATGACATTCGATTTGTTGGGAGATTCACTAGGGCGACAACGCCTGACCGGTCCCGCTATCGAAAAAATGCATGCGCTCGGCCGCATAGCCCAGGTGAACCTGATCGCCCACCGCCGGCAGTTGGTAGGGAGGCAGGCGGATCACCAGATCGCAACCGCCGCAGCCAAGATTGAGGAAAGCCTCGTTGCCCACGGGCTCCACTACCTCTACCTTGGCCAGCAGGCTGTCCCCACTTGCCGGCCCCAGGTACATGTCTTCGGGCCGCAAGCCGATGGTCAATTGCTTGCCCACGTATCCCTGCAACACCGATTGCATGGCCGCTTGCCGCAACGGCAGTTCGACGCCCTCACCCACGATCAGGCGCAGGCCATCGTCGCGTTGCTGCAGTTCCCCCCACAGCAGATTCATTTTCGGACTGCCGATGAAGGTGGCCACGAATAGATTGGCCGGTTTCAGGTACAGCGCCATCGGCGTATCGATCTGCTGCACTTCGCCATCCTTCATCACCACGATGCGTTGCCCGAGGGTCATGGCTTCGACCTGGTCATGGGTCACGTAGATCATGGTGGTGCCCAGTTGCCGGTGCAGGCGGGCGATCTCGGTGCGTACCGAATGGCGCAGCTTGGCGTCCAGGTTGGAGAGCGGCTCGTCCAGCAGGAAGACCGAAGGCTCGCGCACCAGCGCCCTGCCCAATGCCACGCGCTGGCGCTGGCCGCCCGACATCTGCCCCGGCAGCTTGTCCATCATGGGCGTAAGCCCCAGGGTTTCGGCCGCCGCGGCGACCCGCTTCTCGATGGTGGCCTTGTCGTGCTTGCGCAGCTTCAGGCCGAAGGCGAGGTTTTCGGCCACGGTCATATGCGGGTAAAGGGCATAGCTCTGGAACACCATGGCGATGTCCCGGTCCTTCGGGGCCACTTCGTTGACCACTCGGCCGCCG